>TARA_R110002110_G_scaffold376568_2_pt1 | contig 421105 bp, 412 predicted proteins | sample TARA_R110002110 | Tara Oceans TARA_R110002110 (sample SAMEA4397330) | marine metagenome | biome: Polar Biome; feature: [SRF] surface water layer (ENVO:00010504); material: water (ENVO:00002006), including particulate matter (ENVO:01000060) such as... | depth 5 m | reverse complement strand
CCGCGCTGGATAGCGCGGCCCGCTGCATTTGGCAGATGTGAGGTCGGTTACTTGGACTTCACAACCTTGTTGCGCTGCTCGCCAAGGCCTTCAATGCCCAAGGTCACGACGTCACCCGCGCGCAGGTATTTCGGGTTCTTCTGGCCATAGGCCACACCCTGGGGCGTGCCGGTCATGATGATGTCACCGGGATAGAGCGTGATCGTCTTGCTCAGGTTCGAGATGATCGTCGCGCAGTTGTAGATCATGTCCCTGGTGTTGTTGTCCTGCTTGCGGACGCCATTCACCTCGAGCCACATGTGGAGGTTGTTCGGGTTCGCGACCTCGTCGGCGGTCAACAGCCAGGGGCCGATGGGCGCGAAGGTGTCGGGGCTCTTGCCCTTGATCCACTGCAGGCCGCCGCGCTCGATCAGGTATTCGCGCTCGGAGACCTCGTTGCCGGCGAAGTAACCGGCGACATATTTGAGCGCGTCCTTCTTGCTGACATGCTTGGCCTTGCGGCCCATGACCAGACACAGCTCGACTTCCCAGTCGGTCTTCGTCGAGCCCTTCGGCAGCACGATGTTGTCGCGGTGGCCGGTGGGCGGGCAGGTCTTGGTGAAGACGAACGGCTCCGAGGGGATCGCCGCATTGGCTTCCTCGGCATGTTCCTTGTAGTTCAGCGCGATGGCGAAGACCCGGCGCTCGACGACGCAGGGACCGAAGCGCGGGTTGCCCTTGACCAGGGGCAGGCGCTTGGGGTCGCGCTTGCGGATCGCCGCGAGGCCCTTGGGCGAGAGGGTTTCGGCGTTGATGTCGTCGACGACCTTCGACAGATCGCGGAGCTTGCCGTCGGCATCAATAAGGCCGGGCTTTTCTTTGCCAGTTGGGCCAAAGCGTACGAGTTTCATAATGGGGTTCCCCCTGATGTTGATTGGCTTCGGCGCGTGAAAACGGCCGGGGCATGGAATGGCGTGTGCGAGTTGTAGCGGTCCGGGCGAGGCTTGAAAACCTTCGTTTGCCTGCGGTCGCGGCGTCGGATCAGCCTTTTGCGGCGCGTTCGGCCGCGCGTTCGCGGAAGCGTTTGAGGTCGAGGGTGGCGCTGTCGCCGAGCCACATGGCGTAGTCCGAATGATCGATCAGGTCGTCGCCGGTCTCGGGATGCACCAGGATCGTCAGGTCCCGGCGGTTCATCGACAGCCAGGGCACGATATCGCCGAACAGCGCGGGCGCGAAGGCGACCTGGTAGCTCCAGAACGGATGTGGGCCGACCGGCTTGTCGTGCCAGCGGCCCAGCACGACGTCATACCGCGCGTCGATCTCGGCCCGCAGCGCCTCGGCATCGACCTTGCTCTCGGCGTCGTAATAGACGTGGGCGTGGAAGCCATCGGGTGTCGAAACGGGGGGCGGTGATTTCGTGTCCATGGGTCCAACATAGTGCGACCGTCCGGCCCGTCAATGTCAGGAGGCATGTGCAAACCCTCAAATTCTCCGGGCTTTCGGTTGACGGCGCGTGAGCGGGCTTGGTTTACTCGGCGTCGACCGCCACGTCCGGCTCTTGCGCCGGACGGTCTTCGATCCGTGGCATTGCGAATGCGCTGCGGTGTGAAGTGTCCCGGAAGGGTGGTCATGCGGGACGCGGGCGCCAACAGGAGAAGCGCCGTGACATCCTTGGGGTCCGAGCCCGCGATCCTCGACGCGCATCCGCGCGACCGGGATCAGGTTCTCGAACATTTTAACTGGGTGCGCGGCGAGACCGAGCGCCTGGCAGCACCGCTGTCGGCCGAAGATCAGGTCGTGCAGTCGATGCCCGACGCCAGCCCGACCAAATGGCACCGCGCCCATATCTCCTGGTTCTTCGAGACCATGATTCTGCGCGACTTCGTGCCCGACTATGCGCCGCTCGATCCGCATTACCTGTTTCTGTTCAATTCCTATTACGACGCCGTCGGCGCGCGCCATCCGCGCCCGGCACGCGGCCTGCTGACCCGCCCGAACGTCGACCAGGTGAAGGCCTACCGCGCCCATGTCGACGACGCGATGCGGACCCTCATCACTGATGCCGATGACGCGACATGGGACAAGGTCGCGCCGTTAATCGCACTGGGGCTGCACCATGAGCAGCAGCATCAGGAATTGATCCTGATGGATATTCTCCACGCCTTCTCGTTCAACAGCGTGGCACCGGCCTATCAGGCCTATCGCGCCGCACCGGCCCGCAGGACGCCTGCGCTGGAATGGTTCGATCATGATGGCGGGCTGGTCGAGATCGGCCACGAAGGGTCCGAGTTTGCCTTCGACAATGAGGGGCCGCGCCACAGCGTCCATCTGGCGCCGTTCCGGCTGGCGTCGCGGCTGGTCACCAACGGCGAGTGGAAGGCATTCATGGCCGACAATGGCTATGGCCGCCCGGAGCTGTGGCTCTCAGACGGTTGGGCTGCCGTCGGCGAGAATGGCTGGAATGCGCCGCTCTATTGGCAAATGGTCGATGATGAATGGTGTGCGATGTCCCTGTCGGGGCTGCAGCAGGTCAATGATCAGGCACCGGTCTGTCATGTCAGCCTCTACGAGGCCGATGCGTATGCACGCTGGGTGGGCAAGCGCCTGCCGCGCGAAGGCGAGTGGGAGATGTTCGCCCGCGATCAGCCCGTGGCGGGCAACTTCCTGGGGTCCGGTTTGCTGCGTACCGCCCCGGCGACGGGCGAGACGCCCGACAGGCCCGAACAGATGTTCGGTGATGTCTGGGAGTGGACCCAGAGCCCTTATGTCCCATATCCAGAGTTCAGGCCCGTGTCGGGCGCCGTCGGTGAGTACAACGGAAAATTCATGGCCAATCAGTTTGTTTTGCGCGGCGGTGCCTGCGTGACCCCGGAAGGGCACACCCGTGCGACCTACCGGAATTTCTTCTATCCCGGGATGCGCTGGATGTTCGCCGGGGTGCGGTTGGCAGACGATGGAGCCAGCCAATGAGCGGCGCGGCGGCGGTGAGCCTCGGTCCGCTCCACGATTATGTGGAATACGACCATGCGGCAGACAGCTTCCTGGACGATGTACTGGAGGGGCTGGCGCTCTCGCAGAAGAAGCTTTCGAGCAAGTATTTCTACGATGAGCGCGGCTCCAAGCTGTTCGATGCGATCTGCGAACTGCCGGAATATTATCCGACGCGCACCGAGACGGGACTGCTGCAGGCTCATGCCGCGGAATTCGCCGAGCTGATCGGCGCCAACGCCAGCGTGGTCGAGTTCGGCAGCGGGTCGAGCACCAAGATCCGCATCCTGCTCGACGCGCTCGAGACCCCGGCGGCCTATATCCCCGTCGATATCTCGCGCGATCATTTGCTGGAATCGGCCAAGTCACTCGCCGATGCCTATCCCGATCTCCCGGTTGTGCCCATCGCGGCCGATTACACCCAGCCGTTCGAACTGCCGGAGATCGCGGGCGGCGAAGCGCGGATCGGATTTTTCCCGGGCTCGACCATCGGCAATTTCACGCGGGCGGCGGCGGTGGATTTCCTGCGCGCCGCGGCGACGGATCTGGGGACCGACAACGGCCTGCTGATCGGGGTCGACCTGCGCAAGGATATGCACATTCTGCACGCGGCCTACAACGACGCGGCCGGCGTGACGGCGGATTTCAATCTCAACGTCCTGCGCCGGGTAAATGACGAGCTCGGCGGCGATTTCAATCTGGACGGCTTCACCCATGATGCGCGCTGGATCGCGGATCAGGGACGCATCGAGATGCATCTGGTGAGCGACTGGGACCAGGACGTCCGGATCGATGGCCACAGCTTCAAATTCGTGGCCGGGGAATCGATCCACACCGAGGATTCCCACAAATACGATGTGGACGAGTTCCACGCGCTCGCGGCCCAGGCCGGCTGGCGCGCCTTCCGTCACTGGACGGACGCCGACAGTCTGTTCTCCCTGCACTATCTGCGGGTGGCCTAGCGGCACGAATTTACGCGCCGGTTGCTGATAGGCTTCAGTCCGGCGACCGGGAGTATTGCCTCATGGAAACCCGCGTCGCACGCATCCACGAATATGGCGACCCCGAGGTCATCAAGATCGAAACCGATGAGCTGCCGGACCCCGGTCCCGGCGAGGTGCTGCTGAAACAAAGCGCCGCGGCGATCCATTTCGCCGATTCCTACATGCGCGAAGGCCGGTACTTCCTGAAGCCACCCCTGCCGACGGTGCTGGGCCTGGAGGGCGTCGGGACGATCGCGGCGGTCGGCGACGGAGTCGAGGGTTACAAGGAAGGCGACCGGGCGGCCTATCTGTTCAGTGTCGGGGCCCATGCCGACGCGCGGATTGTCTCCGCCGATCTGCTCTACACGCCGCCGGACAATCTCGACGACCAGACCGTCGTGGCGGCCTTTGTGCGCACGATGACCGCCCAGTATCTGTTGCGGCGTCTCTACCCGGTGCAATCGGGCGAGACGATTTTAGTGCATTCGGCGGCCGGGGGCATGGGTAGCCTCCTGACCCAGTGGGCCACCAGCCTTGGCGCGAAGGTCATCGGCACGGTGAGCTCGCCGGACAAGTTCCTGACGGCCGAGGAAAATGGCTGCGCCCATGTGATCGACTACACCAAGGAAGATTTCGCCGATGCCGTGCTCGACATCACGGACGGCGCAGGTGTGCCTGTGGTCTATGACGCGGTCGGGGCAGATGCCTATGCGGGAAATCTGCGTGCGCTCGCGCCCCGTGGCTGGTTCGTGAATTACGGCCATGCGTCCGGCCCGCCGCCGATCGACGCGCTGGAGCTCAACCAGAAGTCCCTGATCTTCACCAAGGCGTCGATGAAGGACTACACGGCAGTGCCTGCGGAGCGCGACGCGATGATGGCGGAGGTCGTGGCCGCGATCTCCGACGGGACGGTGAAGGCGAACATCACCGGCACCTATGAGTTGGCGGACATCGCCGATGCCCATACAGCCCTGGATTCGCGCATGACGACCGGCGCACTGGTGGTGGTGTTTGAAAACTAGACCCCGCAAACGAAAACCCCTCCCGCGAGGGGAGGGGTTTTGCAACTTACGTTGAGACACGCAGGCTTTAGCTGTCGATCAGGCTCTCGGCGAGGGCCTTGAACTCGTCTTCGGTCATCAGGCGCTTGTGGATCAGCGCCCAGTCCTTGACGGCCATCAGGATTTCCATGGCCTTGGTTTCCGGGACGATGATCTGGTTGCGTTCGAGCCACTGCTTGACCGTGTCGATGCCCGAGCCCTTGCCCATGACCGTCTCCGGCTCGGCCTGGCCGACCATGCGGGGGCGGAACGGCATGACCTCGGTCTGGTACTCGTCGCCGCAGTTCAGCAGCCAGGTGGCGATGATGCCGGACTCGACCTTGAACAAATCGTCGCCGACGATCGGACGGTTCGACGGAACCACGACGCCGGTGATGTCGCGGACCAGGTCGGCCAGCCACTTCAGCTTGTCGAGCTTGATGCCGATGTCGATGTCATAGAGCGTGCGCAGCGCCATCACGGTCTCCTCCATGGGCACGTTGCCGGCGCGTTCGCCGACACCCAGGACGGTGGACTGAATGACTTCCACGCCTTCGGACAGGGCCATGATCGTGTTCGCCACGCCCATGCCGTAATCCATGTGGAAATGGGCTTCCATGGGGATGTCCGGGAAGCGTTCCTTCATCGAGCGCACGAAATACTGCATCGCATGGATCGAGGTGGCGCCCATCGTGTCGACCAGCGCGAGGCCGTCCATGTGGCCTTCCTTGCCGACGCGATCGATCAGGTCGATGACCCACTTCAGATCCGATCGGGTGAAATCGATCGGGAAGAACACGACCTCGAGGCCGTTGTCATGGGCGAATGTCGTGGACTCGATCGAAAGATCGATGGCCCGCTCGAGATCCCACTTGTAGCCATACTGGATCAGATGGGGGCTGGCCGGGACTTCCATGATGACGCCGTTGACGCCGGAATCGACGGCGCGCTGGACGTCTTCGACCATGCAGCGGGCGAAGGCGTAAATGTCCGGGCCGAAGTCGCGCTTGGCGAGTTCCTGGACCACGCGGGCGTCGTCCTTGGACACCACCGGCATGCCGGCTTCGATGCGCTGGACACCGACCTCCGCGAGGCCTTCGGCAATCCGGATCTTGTCGTCATAATCGAACGCAAGGCCGGCCTGCTGTTCGCCGTCACGCAGGGTGACGTCATGAATGCGGATGTTGTCGGGGAACTTCCAGTCCTTGGTCACTTCGGGTGCGAAGTTCCAGGGGCTGGTGAACCAGTCGTCTGTCTTCCAGGGTGTATCGGTCATATTTTGTGCCTCCTCGCGCGCCTAAAATTAATGCGCCGGACGGTTGTTGTGGGTCAGAAAAAGCCCGGAACATACCCCGGCCAAATTTCGCGCGGACTGTAGGTAACAGCCCGGGGCGAGTCAACGCGGCGCCCCGCGCTGGGCCTACATTGCGTGGCACAAGTTTTGGTCTTGAAAGTCGGGGTTTGACGCTCGTCCGGACGATCGTCGCCGAACCAGCCTATTGGCACAATCCGCGGCGCACCTGATAGGAGATTTGCGTGACCCCGTCACCGGCGGCGATGAAGCGGTACCAGGCCGGGAAATTATATTCGGGGTTGCCCGCTTCCTTCTTTGCCAGGAACGCCTCGTTGGCCTGCCAGTCGTCGCCGTCGATCCCGGCCACCTCGACCCGGTAGGCGTCGGGACGTTCGCCCCACCATTGCAGGCACTGGTTGCTGCCGACGCGGATGGGCTTGCTCGGTACGGGACCATTCAGGGCCACAACGATCGCGGCACCGCTGCGGTCTTCTGGCTCTGCACGCTGGTTGATCGTGGCGAAGGGCGTGTTCGACGCCGCCGCGTCGACCGTGGTGCCGTTTTCGGCGGCAAAGAAGCGACCGCCGATGACGACGAGGGCAGCGATGAACGCGATGATCAGTATTTCCCGGCGTTTTTTCAGCATTGGGCCGTCCCGTATTTCTGGTCACATGCAAGGTTCGGCGCGTGTGCCCGGATTATCATAATCTGTGTTCGCTGCCGACGGCCTCCGCGATATTCGCATACCCGTCCTGCGCCAGGAACCCCGCGAGGTCCCGCTTGATGTCCTGGATCAAACCGGGGCCGCCATAGACCAGGCCCGTATAGACCTGTACCAGGCTCGCGCCCGCACGGATCTTTGTATAGGCATCCGCGCCGGTCAGGATACCGCCGACCCCGATCAGGGGCACCTTGCCGCCGGTCTGACGATAGACCGTGCGCAACATCTCGTTGGACATCTCGAACAAGGGAGCGCCCGACAGGCCGCCGCGTTGGTTTGCATGCGGGCTGCGCAACGTTTCCGGTCGGGCGGTCGTTGTGTTGCACAGGGTGATCGCATCGATGCGGGCGGCCGTGATGATCTCGATCAGTTCGCTCAGGTGCGCGGCCTCCAGGTCCGGAGCAAGTTTCGCCACCATCGCCGGATGGGCGCCGGAGGCATCCCGGGCGGTATTCAGTCGGCCGAGCAGATTCTCCAGGGCGCGGGGCTCCAGGAACACCTGGCCATTTTCCGTGTTGGGGCAGGAGACGTCGATTGTCAGGTAATCGACAGCCGGTGCAAATTTGGTCGCCAGATCAACGAAATCCCGGGCCGGATCACGGCTTGTGGCGTTGGCCGCCATGTTCACCCCGATCGGGCGGCCCGTGTCGGCCTCGCGGCGGTAGCGGGAGAGGCGCTGGAGGACGGTGTCGGCGCCGTCATTGTTGAAGCCCATGCGGTTGATGGCGGCATGGTCGGGCGTCAATCGGAAGAGGCGCGGGCGCGGATTGCCGGTCTGCGCTAACGGGGTGACTCCGCCGACCTCGATGAAGCCGCCGCCGAGGCGCGCGACTCCGGTGATGGCGACGGCGTTCTTGTCGAAACCGGCCGAGACGCCGACCGGGTTCGCAAAGCGATGCCCGAAGATTGTCTGGTCGAGGCTCGGGAAGTCGTCGGCGACTTCGCGCGGCCCGAATCCAGCGGCCAGTCCGCGCAACGCCAGACCATGTCCGGTCTCCGTTGGGAACATCCGCAAGGCAAGATTGCCGATCTGATGAATGGTGCCCAAATCGGCGCGGAAGCTAAACCAGAATGCCGTTCCGGAGAAGAAGAAACACGCAAAAGAAGTTCGTGTGAGGTGCGGAGCTAGCTCTCGCCGCCGACGTTCGCTCGGTCCTTGAAACGGGCTTCGACCATACGGTCGGCCTGTTCGATTTCCTCGGGTGTCAGGCGCGAAAGGATGCGTTTGCGCAACTCGAACGCATCTTCGTTGCCCTGCAGTGCGGACAGCGATGCCCAGATGTAGGCCGCGACCGGGTCTTCGGCTGTGCCGGCACCCTTGGAGTGGGCGCGCGCCAGCCTGAGTTGCGCTGCCGCATCGGCCTGTGTGGCGGCGCGGGTCCACCATTCGTAGGCCCGTTTGAAATCCGGCTTGCTCTGGAATCCGATATTGTAGAGATCGCCGAGCCGCAGCTGTGCCTCGGCCAGGCCGGTGTTGGCGGCCTTTTCGATCCAGCCGAGCGCAGCGTTGGGGTCATAGTCGCCGGCGAGACCCAGCATCAGCGTGTTGCCGTAAAGGAGCTGGGCGCTGGCGTGTCCGTGACGCGCCGCCTCGCCGAGCCAATTCGCGGCCTGTTCGGGATTGCTGCGAACAATTTCGTCGGTGAGCAGGATGCGGGCAGCCAGATATTGGGCATCGGCATTGCCATCATCTGCCGCGATGGTCAGCCACTTGATGGCCCGCTTGCCGTCCTTGCTGACCCCTTCGCCGCGATAATATTGCCGACCGAGGAGATAGGCCGCGTCGGCGTAACCCTGTTCGGCCGACATCCGATAGAGGATGTGTGCCTCCTCCGCATCCCGATCTCCGCCGAGCCCCTGCTCATACATCCGGCCGAGCACAGCCTGTGCGGGTGGGTAATTCGATGATGCGGATTTCTCCAGCCAATCGCGCGCGGCCTTGGGGTTTTCGTCGATGCCCCGGCCGAGCAAGTACATTGTTCCCAGCAGCCACTGAGCGGCCGGGTTGCCACGTTCGGCGTCCGGTTCGACCAGCCGGCGGGCTCGGTCGAATTCCTCGGCGACATAGAGGTCGAATGCCTCTCTGAAATCGGCCGCCGCGGGTCCGGCCAGAAGCAGTGAGCCCAGAATGGTTATCACCGCCACGGTGCCACGCGCCCGGCCGAAAAAAACCGTATGCCTCATCAAAAAAACTCCCCCAATCGCGGTGGCATGATACCGCTCGACTATTTTGCCGATGTTACAGCATTGGCGGACAGGGTGAAGTCCGACTTTTGCTGAAACTGTATTTCGTTCACATGATCTAGATCATACCTTCGATGAACGCTGTGACGTGGCGCACAGCATGTTCAATATTCTCGCGTTCGGTCCGTCCGGAGGATTTCCTCGGCACGAAGGAATGATCGCCGTCCGGAATCCACACGATCTCGACGGGCGGCTTCAGCGCATAGCGCTTCACCTCTTCGGGGCCGCCGAAGCGGTCGCGCTCGCCCTGGACAATGAGGGTGGGCCGTTGCGCCCCCCGGAGCGGTTCGAGGCGGGTCTTTTCCGGTTTGGCTGGCGGGTGAAACGGGTAGCCCAGGCAAATCACGCCATCTGTCGCTGCGACACCATCCGGTTCGGCGGCAAATGTCGCCGCTGCGCGGCCACCCATCGACTTGCCGCCTATCAGGGTGCGGATGTCCAGGGGCGGAAGACCGGCGAGCGTCGTGCGCCAGGTCTCAAGCAGGACGGGCATGCGGTCGGGCCAGCCGCGTTTGCCATCGTCGCGGCGTTTGGCCATGTAGGGAAATTCAAAGCGGATGACCTGTATCCCGGCGGCGGACAGCCCGCTCGCGATCGCGTCCATGAACGATGTGTCCATGGGTGCACCGGCACCATGGGCAAACAGAAATCGGGCCCGGGGGACGGCGGGGCCGTCGATCAGCATTGCGGAGTCACATTCTGGAGGTGGATTAGTCGTGCGGCGTGATCTGGACCACGGATCTCTTGTTGATCAGATGGACGGTGCCGGCCTCGTCGACGAACGGGAAGAATGAATCCGGCGAATTCAGGAGATCCTGGATACGCGAGGTCGCCTCGACAAACACCTGCCCGCTCATCCCCGACCCGCCTTGCAGCACCAGGTCGGCACGGACGCGCACCTTGGGAATCTTTGGAAAGCGAACAGCCATCTGTTTTATCCGTCAACGGTTCGGGCCCATTGCCCGCAAGCCTTTGCTAGTATGGGGCGATAATTCTTTAGGAGTGGTGAATGACATCGTCGGACCTGATAACGCTGAGCGCGCGTGACGCGGTTGGAAAGCTGCAGCGCGGAGACGTATCGCCCCGTGAACTGATTGACGCCGCTGCCGACAGGATTGCGGCAGTCGACCCTGCGGTCAATGCGGTGCCGACGCTGTGCCTGGAAATGGCGTACGAGGCCGCGGAGAATATCACGCCGCCGGATGAACCCGGACCGGGCTGGCTCGCGGGATTGCCGATCCTGATCAAGGATCTGAGCGATGTCGCCGGGGTCCGAACAACTTATGGCTCGCCCATTTTTGCCGACCATGTGCCCGAGACCGACGATCTCATGGTCGCGCGGCTGAAGCGCAACGGCGCGATCATCATGGGCAAGACCAACACGCCGGAATTTGGTGCCGGCGCGAACACCTTCAACGAAGTGTTCGGCAAGACCCGCAATCCGTGGAATACCGATATGACCTGCGGTGGATCATCGGGGGGTGCGGCGGTGGCGCTTGCGACGGGTATGACCTGGCTCGCCACCGGGTCGGATCTCGGTGGTTCTTTGCGGACACCGGCGAGCTTCTGTTCGGTCGTGGGCATGCGTCCGACGCCGGGGCGCGTTGCGATGGGGCCGGGCAGCGATCCGTTCCAGACATTGTCTGTGAACGGTCCGATGGGGCGCGACGTGGCCGATATGGCGTTGCTGCTCGATGCCGAAGTCGGGGTCGATCCATCCTATCCGATGTCGATGCCGGCGCCCGAGACGTCGTTCCTGTCCGCCGCTCTGAGCCCGAAACTGCCGGGCCGTGTCGGCTTCTCGCCCGATCTCGGTATCGGACCCGTCGATACCGAAGTGGCCGACATCTGCCGTGCTGCGACGGAGAAGCTCTCTGCGGCCGGGGCGATGGTCGAGGATTCCTGCCCTGATTTCACGGGTGCATTGGATATCTTCCAGGTACTGCGCGCCGCACTGTTTGTGACCGGCCGCCAGACGCTGCTTGAGAATCACCGTGAGGCGCTCAAGCCGGAGATGATCTGGAATATCGAGAAAGGCATGAAGCTGACCGCCGGCGGGATCGGCCGTGCGCAGGTCGCGCGGGCACAACTATGCGAGCGGGTCACGAAATGGTTCGAGAATTATGATGTGCTGGCCTGCCCGGTCGCCATCGTGCCGCCGTTCGATGTGGACATCCGCTATGTCGAGCGGGTCGGTGACCATGCCTTCGACAATTATGTCGATTGGCTCTACATCGTCGCCGCCATCACGCTGACGGGGCGCCCGGCCATCTCGGTGCCGTGCGGGTTTACGTCGAGCGGGTTGCCGGTCGGGCTGCAACTCGTCGGGCAGCCGCGCGGCGAGGCCGGGCTGCTCTCGATGGCTTCTGCGGCCGAGGAAATCTTCGGACTCAGCGGCCAGCTACCCATCGACCCCCGATCTGGAGACGCCTGAGATTGAGGGTTGTGTTGCGTGGCACACAATATTTATTGCAGTAAAGCATCTCTTTGAGTCGGGAAAATTCTCCGAAATAGGAGATATATTCAAGCAATAACAATGGATTGAGTTTCTCTGGGCGAAGCCTTGCGTTTCGCAATAGTGCAGTGCACCATGTTTTGCGTCGCACCATTATTCTAGAGGTTTTCCATATGTCGGTTGATGTTGTCGCGCCGGTCGCAAAAGCAGAGGCACCGGTTGCCGCCGATCCGATCGAGGAGCTGAGCGGGTATTTTTTCGAGGATCTGGAACCGGGCATGACCGCCGCTTACGCGCGCACGATCGGCCCCGCCGACCTGGTCATGTTTGCCGGAATTTCGGGGGATACCAATCCCATGCACCTGAACGAGGAATATGCCGAACGCACCATGTTCAAGGGCACGATCGCCCACGGCATGCTGTGTTCGAGCTTCATCTCCACGGTCGTCGGGACCCGTCTGCCGGGGCCGGGCTGCGTCTATATCAGCCAGACCCTCAAGTTTAAGGCGCCGGTCCGCCCCGGAGACACCGTGACGGCGCGGGCAACCGTGATCGATCTGAACCCGGAAAAAGCCCGCGTCACCCTCGAAACCATCTGCACGGTCGCGGGCACGGTTGTGATCTCGGGCGAAGCGGAAGTCCTGGTTCCGCGTCGGAACAAGAACGGCGCCTGACCCCTTAGGGTGGCATCACGCGCGAGCCGGGCGAATGGCCAGGGGATCATCGTCTCTTGATCGACGCCCGGTCGGCGCGTAAATCCCGCGCATGCGGATTTTCAGACATGTGGGCGATCTTCCGGACTCCGCCAAGGGGGCGGTCGTCGCCATTGGCAATTTCGACGGGCTGCATCGCGGTCACCAGCAGGTGATCGCGACCGCGCGCGATATCGCGCGCGCGCAGTCGCGGCAGTTCGGCGTCCTGACATTCGAGCCGCACCCGCGCGCCTTTTTTGGCCGTGTCGATGAGCCGTTTCGCCTGACGCCATTTCGAATAAAGGTGCGCGAGTTCCAGGCGCTGGGTGTCGAACAGCTGTTCGTGTTGCGCTTCAATACGGCCCTTTCGCAGCGCACGGCCGAGGAATTCCTGTCGAATATTCTGCATCAGGGTATCGCGCCGGCCCATGTGGTCGTCGGCTATAATTTCAAATTCGGATCGGGCCGGGACGGCGATTTCGATTTTCTCGCGGCGCGCGGCAAGGAACTCGGTTTTGATGTGACCTGTGTTGCGCCAGCCCGCGATGAGGTGAATGAAGTCTACTCATCCACGTTGATCCGGAAATACCTCACGAATGGGCAACCGCAGCGCGCGGCCGCGCTTCTGGGGCATCTCTGGGAGGTGGAGGGGCGTGTCGGCAAAGGCCGTCAGCTGGGACGGACGATCGGGTTTCCGACCGCCAATGTCGATCTTGGCGACGCGATCCGTCCGGCGCGCGGCGTGTATTCGATTCGCGGCGGCGTGCATGATGGCGAGACCATCCGCTGGTATGACGGCGTTGCGAATGTCGGCGTGCGACCGACCGTTGATGGCGAGACACTGATCCTCGAAGCGCATCTGTTCGATTTCGACAAAGATCTCTACGGTCGGTATCTCCGTGTGGCCTTCGTGGACTTCCTGAGGCAGGAGCAAAAGTTCGACGGAATCGAGGCTTTGAAGACGCAGATTGCCGAAGATTCTCGCCAAGCCCGCGAATTGTTGCAGGCGCGTGCGCTCGGCGCGGGTGATTTTATCGGCGAGGATATGTAAAACACCGGATGTCCGGCTGTTGCCGTCGCATGAACGCGGCTCTATAAGCCGCCCGGTCGCCTGGGAACAAAACATGGCCATTGATTACAAGGACAGCGTCTTCCTTCCGAAGACCGAATTTCCGATGCGTGCCGGGTTACCCAAGAAGGAACCCGAGCTGCTCGCGCGTTGGGCTGAGCTCGACCTGTTTGCGCGCCAGCGCGCCCAATCGGCTGGGCGTCCGCCGTTCGTTCTGCATGACGGCCCGCCCTATGCGAATGGCCATCTGCATATCGGCCATGCGCTCAACAAGATCCTGAAAGACGTCATCAGCCGTTCCCAGCAGATGATGGGCAAGGATTCCAACTACGTCCCCGGCTGGGATTGTCACGGCCTGCCGATCGAATGGAAGATCGAGGAAAAGTATCGCGCGGACGGCCGGAACAAGGACGACGTGCCGATCCTCGAATTCCGCAATGAGTGTCGTGAGTTTGCCCAGGACTGGGTCGGCATCCAGTCGGAGGAATTTCAGCGGCTCGGCGTGATCGGCAACTGGGACCAGCCCTATACGACCATGGCTTTCAAGGCCGAGGCCCAGATCGCCCGCGAGATCTCGAAGTTCGCGATGAACGGCGGTCTGTACCGCGGTGCGCGTCCGGTGCTTTGGTCGGTGGTCGAGAAGACCGCGCTGGCGGATGCCGAGGTCGAGTATGAAGACCATATATCGCCGTCGATCTATGTGCGTTTCCCGGTGACGACGCCATCGGACCCCGCGCTCGATGGGGCGGCGATCGTGATCTGGACGACGACCCCCTGGACCATCCCGGGCAACCGGGCCATCGCGGCCGGCGCGGACCTCGACTATCTGCGCCTCCGGGTGACCGAGGTGAGTGAGAAGAGCCGTGTCCAGATCGGTGACGAACTGGTCATGGCCGATGCCTTGCGCGAAACCGCGTGCAAGGAAATGGGCATCGAGGCGTCCGAGGAAGTCTTCCGCATCAAGGGAAGCGCCATCGTCGGGAGTGTGTGTGCCCATCCGTTGCACAGGAAAGGCTTCGACCATGACGTGCCGGTCTATGAGGCCGATTTCGTCACGACCGAACAGGGCACTGGCTTTGTCCATATTGCGCCGAGCCATGGCGAGGATGATTTCCATCTGGGCCGTGCGCACGGCCTGGCCGTCCCCGATATGGTGGATGGGGCCGGTTGCTATTTTGCCCATGTTCCGTTGTTCGCCGGCATGGCCGTCCTGACACCCGATGGCGAGGAGGGCGAGGCCAACGGCGCGGTCATGAGCGTGATCGAGGGCGAGAATGCGTTGCTCGGCCGGCGCCGGCTTGAGCATTCCTATCCCCATTCCTGGCGCTCCAAGGCGCCGCTGATTTTCCGCAACACGTCCCAATGGTTTATCTCCATGGAGACGAATGACCTGCGCGAGAAGGCGCTGACGGCGATCAGTGAGACCCGGTTTGTGCCCACGGCGGGGCAAACGCGGCTGCGCTCGATGATCGAGAGTCGGCCGGACTGGTGCATCTCGCGCCAGCGCGCCTGGGGCGTGCCGATTCCGATCTTCGTCCACAAACAGACCGGCGAATTGTTGCGCGACCAGGCTGTGTTCGATCGTATTGCCGACGCCTTCGAGGCCGAAGGCGGTGACGCGTGGTTTGCGAGCGAACCGTCGCGTTTCCTGGGCAGTGATTACGACGCAGAGGAATATGAGCAGGTGCGCGACATCGTCGATGTCTGGTTTGATTCGGGTTCGACCCATGCATTCGTGCTCGAGGACCGCGACGACCTCCAATGGCCGGCGTCCCTCTATCTCGAAGGCTCGGATCAGCATCGCGGCTGGTTCCATTCATCATTGCTGGAGTCCTGCGGCACGCGAGGCCGGGCACCCTATGACGCGGTGCTGACCCATGGCTTTGTGATGGCCGAGGACGGCCGCAAGATGTCGAAATCGCGTGGCACCGACGTCTCGCCGCAGGACACTGTGGACAGCCTCGGCGCAGACATTCTGCGCATCTGGGTCGTCAGTTCCGACTATTCCGAAGATTTGCGGGTGGGCCCGGAAATTCTCAAGCACCAGGCCGACCTCTACCGGCGCATCCGCAACACGTTGCGGTTCCTGCTGGGCAACCTGGACGCGTTCGACGACAGCGAACGCGTGCCGGTTGCGGAGATGCCCGAGCTGGAGCGTTGGGTCCTTCATCGCATCCACGAGATGGACGCGCTGGTGCGGCAGACGACCGATGATTTCGAATTCCACACCCAGTGGACGGCGTTGCACAATTTCTGCGCGGTTGAACTTTCGGCATTCTATTTCGATATCCGCAAGGATGCGCTCTATTGCGATGCCAGCGACAGCCTGCGCCGGAGGGCGGCGCGCACTGTACTGGATGCGCTGTTCTCTCATTTGACCGCCTGGCTGGCGCCGATCCTGTGCTTTACGGCGGAAGAGGCCTGGTTGTCGCGACGTGGCGACGGTGATGCCGAATCCGTTCATCTGCGCACGTTCCCGGCGGTGCCGGAGGATTGGCGCGACGATGCACTCGCGGCAAAATGGGAGAAGATTCGTGGATTGCGCCGCGTTGTGACCGGGGCCCTTGAGATCGAACGGGCCGAGAAACGAATCGGCTCGAGCCTGCAGGCCGCGCCGACTGTGTATGCCGACGCCGAGACCGTCGCCGCGATGGCGAGCCTCGATCTGGCAGAAATTTCGATCACATCGGGCGGGACACTTGTCGAGGGTGAGGTGCCCGCCGCGGCCTTCCGTTTGCCCGAAGTGGATACGATCGGCGTCGAGCCGGGTCTCGCCGAGGGTGAGAAATGCGCGCGCTGCTGGCAGGTTCTGCCGGATGTGGGCGCGCATGCGCATCCGGATGTTTGCGGCCGCTGTTCGGCAGCCGTCGACGGACGACAGGGGGCCGTCGAGTAGGCGAGCGTATTTGTGATGGCGCGATGGGCTTTGCTCTTTGTCGTTGTGCTGATCGCCGTCGATCAAATCTCCAAACGCGCGATGTTGGGTCTCGTCTTTGATCCGCCATCGATCATCCAGGTGACATCGTTTTTCAATCTGGTGCCGGTCTGGAACCGGGGTATCAGTTTCGGACTGCTTGGCGGCGCCGAGCGTTCCCGCTGGATCCTGGTGGCACTCGCCCTCGCGATCGTTGTTTTCCTGGTTGTCTGGCTCACGCGATCGAGCCAGGGGTTCGTCCGAACCGCTCTGATTTTGGTTATCGGTGGCGCGTTGAGCAACGTGGTCGACCGGATGGTTTATGGCGCGGTTGTCGATTTCATCGACATCCATGCGTTTGGCTGGCACTGGCCTGCGTTCAATGTGGCAGACATGGCCATTGTCCTCGGGACGGCGATGTTGTTGTACGATGGCTTGTTCGGTTCTCCGCGTTCGCTAAAATAGTGCTAAGTTTTGACGCGATATCCGAACCCACTGTGACCCGGGCAATGGTTTGATGCATATGACTGACACTTCAGCGCACCCCGGCGGCCCCGTCGCGAGGTCGCGCGGGCTTGTTTTCCTGGTGGTTGCCGCCCTCACGCTCGCGGCGTGTGGTGATTCAACGAAACGGGCGCTCGGGCTCGAGCGAACGGCGCCGGACGAATTTGCCGTTGCCCCGCGTGCACCCCTGTCTCAGCCCCCCGACTTTCGCTTGCGTCCGCCGCGCCCCGGCGCCGAGGACCTGACGACGGTTTCGAGCCGGGAACAGGCACGCCAGGCGGTGTTCCGTGGTGACGACGACGAACGCACACCGGGCACCAATGCCGGACCGGCGGCGCAGGCGGCGCCGCGCGGGGATGTCGCGCGTTCGACAACGGGCGAGTCGGCCTTCCTGTCTCGCGCGGGTGCGCTGGAAACCGATCCACTCATCCGCTCGCAGATCGACCGTGAGAGCTCGATCCTGGCCGATGAGAATCAGAATTTCGTTCGCAAGTTGCTTGGTCTGCGGCAGGACCCGATCGACGAAGAGGTCGACGCCGCGTCCGAAGCGCGGCGGCTGCGCGAGAATCAGGCGCTGGGGGTTCCGCCCGCCGAAGGTGAAACGCCGACCATATCGCGCACGCGCAACGGCCTGTTCGACATACTCTAGGCAACGCTGCGCCCTAATTACGCCAAATGTCGCGATATTGTGACTGCATCGCCGGATTTCGGCGTTGCAGCCGTGAAAAGCTGCGCCATATCTGTTGTTGATCGAACAGCACTTCCATTGAGGACGAAATACATGACGTTGAACCTGTGTTCGCGAGCCCTTCGTGCCTTGCTTTTGCCGGCGGCCTTCCTGTTGCCGTGGGCAAACACCGCCTCTGCGCAGGTCTTCGATCCGACGACCTTCGAGCTCGACAACGGCATGCAAATCGTCGTCATCGAGAATCGTCGCGCGCCCATCGTCACCCACATGGTCTGGTACAAGGTCGGCGCGGCCGATGAGCCGGCGGGCAAGTCCGGGATCGCTCACTATCTCGAGCATCTGATGTTCAAGGGCACCGAGACCCGCGCGCCGGGGGAGTTCTCAGAGATCGTCGCGAATTTGGGCGGCCGCGAGAACGCATTCACGTCGCAAGACTACACCGGCTACTTCCAGACCATCGCGCCGCGGCATCTGGCGCTGATGATGGAGCTCGAGGCCGATCGTATGACAGGCCTGGTGCTGACAGACGAGATCATCGAGCCCGAACGGCGGGTGATCCTCGAGGAGCGCCGGTCGCGGACGGAGAACGATCCCCGTTCGCTGCTGTCCGAACAGGTCGCGGCGGCGACTTATCTCAACCATCCCTACCGCCTGCCGGTGATCGGCTGGGCGCATGAAATCAAAGGCCTGTCGCGCACGGATCTCGAATCCTTCTACGAGACCTGGTACGCGCCCAACAACGCGGTCCTGGTTGTCTCCGGTGATGTTGATCCGGATGAGGTCTTCCGGCTTGCACGCGAAACCTACGGGAATGTCGCGGCCAAGATCCTGCCGCCGCGGGTGCGCCCGGTCGAGCCGCCGCAGCTCGCGCCGCGCGAGGTGGTGATGCGCGATGCGCGGGTGGATCAGCCTGCCTGGTCGCGCCGTTATCTTGCCCCCAGTTATGTCGCGGGAGACAACGAGTATGCCTACGCGCTCGAGCTGCTCGCGGACATTATCGGCGGCGGCACGACGGGGCGGATTTACCGGTCGATCGTCGTCGATCAGTCACTCGCGGCATCCGCCGGTGCCTGGTATTCGCCGGGCAACCTCGATCTCACGACGTTCGGCATCTGGTTCAGCCCACGGCCCGGCGTCGCGGTCGATACGGTGCGCGACGCGCTGGACGAACAGATTGCGAGTTTGATCAAGGACGGGATCACCGAAGATGAGCTCGAACGGGCGAAGCTGCGCCTGATCGACAGCGCGATATTCGCCCGTGACAGTGTCGCCGGTCCCGCACGCGTGTTGGGCGCTGCCCTCGCTTCGGGGCAGACGGTGGCCGATGTCGAGGCCTGGCCTGACAGGATTCGCGCGGTGACGGTCGAACAGGTCGATGCGGCCGCCCGTGAGGTGTTCAACGTCAACCGATCCACCACCGGCGTGTTGCTGCCGGCCGAAGGAGACAGCCGAACATGATGTCCGCTCTGACGCGTGCGCCCGGCGCGGCGCTGCTTGCCCTGACGCTGATTTTCGCGCCTGCCGTAGCGAAGGCCTTTGATATCCAGCGGGTGATCAGCCCCGGCGGCATCGAGGCCTGGCTGGTGGAAGATCATTCGTTGCCCATCGTCTCCGCGCGATTCCTGTTTCCCGGCGGCGCTGCGACGGACCCGGCGGGCAAGGAAGGCCTAGCCAACATGGTGTCCGGGTTGCTCGATGAGGGTGCCGGCGAACTCGATTCCCGGGCATTTCAGGCCCGGCTGGCCGATCAGTCGATTTCCTTGTCTTTCTCGGCGTCGCTCGACGGGTTTTCCGGCCGCATGAAGGCCCTGACCCGAAACCGTGAGGAAGCGTTCAATCTGCTGCGGCTGGCGGTCACCGAGCCGCGCTTCGATGCGCAGGCCGTGGACCGCATTCGCGCCCAAATTCTCACCGGACTGGCGGCCGGCGCGAACAATCCCAACCGCATTGCGCAACAAACTTTCCGCGAGGCCGTGTTCGGGGATCATCCCTATAGTCGACCGGTGACCGGGACGGCCGAGAGTGTCGGCGCCATCACCGAGACGGACCTGCAGACATTCGTCACGCGTCGGCTCGCGCGCAATGCGCTGATTGTTGGTGTCGTCGGGGATGTGACGGCGGCTGAACTGGGCGCGCTGCTGGATGCCACATTCGGGGATTTGCCGGAGCGTGCGGAGGCGTTCACGATCCCGCAGGCAGAGCCCGGCGGCGCCGGTGAGGTGATCGTCGTCGAGCGCGACAATCCGCAAAGCCGGATCGTATTTGGCCATCGTGGCGTGTCGCGGGATGACCCGGACTGGTACGCCGCATTGGTGCTGAACCATGTTCTGGGCGGCGGCAGTTTCACGTCGCGTCTGTATGACGAGGTGCGCGAGAAGCGCGGACTGGCTTACTCGGTCTTCAGTTATCTGCAGCCGCTCGAGAACGCCGCAATGTGGATGGGCGGTGCGGGCACGGAGAACGCCGCCGTGGCCCAGTCGATCGAGCTGATCCGCGGCCAGTGGGCAAATGTGCAGGAATTTGCGGTCTCCCAGGATGAGCTGGACCGGGCGAAGGCCAATCTGATCGGGTCTTTCGGATTGCGGTTCGACAATACATCGTCGATCGCAGCAACCCTGGTCGCGGTGCAGTTTCGCGATCTCGGGATAGATTTTCTCAATCGTCGCAATGACTTGGTTGAGGCCGTCACGCTTGAAGACGTGCGCCGTGTCGCGGAACGTATTCTCGATCCGGCCGCGTTGACCGTTGTCGTGGTCGGCAAGCCCGAGGGGCTCGCGGCGACGCGGACCGTAACCGACGGCGGTTAGGTCAGGCGTTCTCCGACTCGCCTGATTTGTCCACAATATGCGGCATTGCCGATGGCCCGGCGGACGACGCAAACTGCCGGTCCGGGCGTGGACACGGAACCCGAATGCCAGAAATCTATACCCAGAATGTCAGCGGCTGCATGGCCGGCATGATCGGCGATGACGGCCTGACCGATGCGGCGTTGGAAACGGCGCGCGCGGCGGCGTGGGACGTCTGGAGCGCAATGCGTGCCGATATTGTCGAGGACGGATTTCCGGCGGTCTCCATCGCGCAGCAGTCCGAAGACCTCGCCGCGGTCCGTGACGCAGCAGCACGTCTTTCTGCTCATTGTGACACCGTTGCCGTGCTCGGCGTGGGGGGGTCCAGCCTCGGTGCGGAGGCTCTGTGTGCCTTGGCCATGACGCCAAAAGTGGATGTCCGGTTTCTGAACAACCCCGATCCCGAAACCGTGGCGCGGTTCACCGCATCTGTCGATTTGTCGCGCCTGGGCCTGATCATGGTGTCGAAATCCGGGGCCACGGCCGAGACCCTGCTGCTCGCAATGACTCTCATGCCGGCGTTGAAAGACAGCCGCGGCGGCGATGCGGTCGCGGACTACAGTGTGGCAATTGCCGAGCCGGGTGACAGCCCGCTGCGCCGGTTGGCCGCTCATTGGGATGTGCCCGTCATCGACCATCCTATCGATATCGGCGGCCGGTATTCCGCACTCAGCGCCGTCGGGCTTTTGCCTGCCGCAATCGCCGGGCTGGATATCGATGCCGTGCGCGCCGGTGCCGCCGAGGCGCTGGAACTCAACCTGGCCGGAGAGAGCATCGAGGACGTGCCCGCGGCGCTCGGTGCGGCCGTTTCGCTAGCTCTCCTGCAAAGCCAGGGTGCGCGCATGAGTGTGCTGATGCCCTATGCGGATGCGCTCGCACCGTTTGCGCGTTGGTATCGCCAGCTCTGGGCGGAGAGCGTGGGCAAGAACGGCCGTGGCACAACGCCCATCGATGCACTCGGCTCCGTAGACCAACATAGTCAGCTTCAGCTCTATCTCGATGGTCCGACCGATAAGATGTTCACGATTGTGACCCAGCAGCTGGCGGGACGCGGTGATCGCGTGCCACCGGATCTGGCGGCGCTTGCGGGGGCCGACTATCTGGCCGGGCAGACGACGGGTGATCTGCTGGCGGCCGAGCAGGAAGCGACGATCGAGAGCCTGTGTGCTCACGGACGTCCGGTGCGGCGGATCGAGATTGCGCATGTCGACGAGGCCGCGATTGGTGGGCTGATGGCGCACTTCATGCTGGAGACGGTGACGGCGGCATTCATGATGGGGGTCGACCCGTTTGATCAGCCGGCCGTTGAAGACGGCAAGGCACGCACGCGACAGCGGCTGGCTGATGCCGCCGGGGCGACTGGGGTGACGACGTGACCATACGGCGGCTGCCGGAGACGATCGTCAATCAAATCGCGGCAGGTGAGGTTATCGAGCGCCCGGCCTCTGCGGTGAAGGAATTGGTCGAGAATGCCATCGATGCCGGCGCGCACCGGATCGACGTGGTGTTGCGCGAAGGCGGCCGCACGTTGATTGCGGTCACCGATGACGGCAGCGGCATGACACCGGACGAGCTCGGCCTCGCGGTCGAACGCCACGCGACATCGAAGCTGCCGGACAATGATCTGACCCATATCGCGACACTGGGGTTTCGCGGCGAGGCGCTGCCGTCGATCGGTTCGGTCAGCCGGTTGTCGATCGCCTCGCGTGTTGCGGGCGCAGATGGCTGGCAAATCCGCGTGGAGGGTGGCCGTGTGCATGAGGTGCAGCCCGCACCACTGACCAACGGTACCCGGGTCGAGGTGCGCGACCTTTTTTACGCGACGCCCGCGCGCCTGAAGTTCCTGAAAACCGAACGCACCGAGATGGACCACGCCGTCGACACTGTCCAGCGGCTCGCGATGGCCCACCCGGCCATAAGTTTCACGGTCGGTGACGGTGAACGCGAGCGCTTTGCCAGCGCCGCCACGGCGGATCTCGCCGGTGCCGAGGATGCGCTTTTACGGCGGCTGTCGGATGTGATGGGGCGGGATTTCGCCGACAATGCACTGACGATCGACGCAGAGCGCGATGGCGTCCGGTTGACCGGTCACGCCGGGCTTCCGACCCTCAACCGCAACACGACCAAGCATCAATATCTCTTCGTCAATGGCCGGCCGGTGCGCGACCGGCTGCTGACTGGCGCGGTGCGTGGTGCGTATCAGGATTTCCTCGCGCGCGGGCGCCATCCGCTGGTCGCGCTGTTCGTGGAGATCGACCCGGAGCTCGTCGATGTAAATGTCCATCCGGCGAAGGCCGAGGTGCGGTTTCGCGATCCCGGCGTCGTCCGGGGGCTCATCGTCGGCGGGTTGCGCCATGCGCTGGCGGCGGCGGGGCACCGGGCGTCGACCACTGTGGCCGATGCAGCCCTGGGTGCTTTTCGGCCGGGCAGCGTGCCGCCTGGATTTGGTGGCGGGGCAGGTTATGGCGGTGGGGGCGGGCGCGGGTATGGCTCGGGTGGGGTCCCGCAGGGACTGGCCGAGGCGGCTGCCCAGTATTTTGCGCCCCAGGCGGACGGTGCGGCGTTCCCCGGGCTCGATCCAGCACCGGCTGCGGCGGCGCTCGGGCCTGATGTTGCATCTCCCGACGCGGATTATCCGCTGGGTGCGGCCCAGGCGCAGCTGCATGAAACCTATATCGTTTCCCAGACCAGCAATGGCCTGGTGATCGTGGATCAGCACGCAGCCCATGAGCGGTTGGTCTATGAACGCATGAAGGCCGCACTCGCAAATGGTGAGGTCACGCGCCAGGGGCTGTTGCTGCCCGAGGTCATCGACATGGATGAGGCATCGGCCGATCGCCTCGCGGCGCGGGCAGACGAGTTTGCGGAACTTGGGCTGGTGTTGGAGAAATTCGGGACGGGTGCGGTGGTGGTGCGCGAAGTCCCGGCGCTGCTGGGACAGTCGGATGTTGCCGGATTGATTCGCGATCTGGCCGACGATTTGTCGGAGATCGGCGCGGCCCACACGCTCAAGGAACGGCTCGACGATGTCTGTGGCACCATGGCCTGCCATGGCAGCGTGCGGGCGGGACGCCGGCTCAATCGTGACGAGATGAATGCGCTGCTGCGCGAGATGGAAGTCACGCCCCATGCGGGGCAGTGCAATCACGGGCGCCCGACCTATGTCGAGCTGAACCTGGCGGACATCGAACGGCTGTTCGGGCGTCGCTGAGCTAGTTCTTCCAGGTCACGAAGTGCAGCGACGTGTCACCGTAATGGCGCGTATCGATGATCTCGAAACCGGGACCGCAGTCGATCTCCTTGCCGCGCCGTGTCTCGATCACGATCAACCCGCCAGGTGCGATCCAGCCATTTTCGACCAGGGCGGCCGGGGCCGTCTGCGCGACATCGCTGTCATAGGGCGGGTCCAGGAAGATGATGTCGCAGGGGGTGCCGGCCGGGGGTTTGGTCGCGTCCATCCGTTGCACGTCGGCGCGCTCGCTGAGCCCCAGCGCGTCCAGATTGGTGCCAATTTGCACCCGTGCCGGGCGGTCGATATCGAAAAACACGGCATGCGCGGCGCCGCGCGACAATGCCTCGATGCCCAGCGCACCCGATCCCGCGCAGGCATCAAGCACCCGCGCGTCTTTGAGGCCTGCCGTGTCACCGACCCCGCTGGCGAGAATACTGAACAGGGCCTCGCGGACACGGTCGCCGGTCGGGCGCGCATCTGAGCCGGGCGGGATCTCGATCCGTCGGCCGCGGTGGGTGCCGCCGATAATGCGGAGTCTGCCCGGTTGTGACCTCAATCCCGTGGCACCTGTTCGGCGATGACCTTGGCCGGAACTTCCTCGACATGCCCGCGCGGCAGTTTGCCGAGCTGGAAGGGGCCATAGCCGGTGCGGATCAGTCGGTTCACCGTGTATCCCAGATGTTCCATCAGCCGGCGCACCTCGCGGTTCTTGCCCTCTCGGATGGAGATGGTCAGCCAGGCATTGCTGCCCACTTGTCGTTCAAGTTTGGCGTGGGCGGGGCGAAAATGGGTGCCGTCGATCTGCACGCCGCGCTCCAGCCGGGCCAGGGTCTTGTCTTCGATCCGCCCATACACCCGCACGCGGTATTGGCGCAGCCATCCCGTCGAGGGCAGTTCCAGGCGCCGGGCGAGCTCGCCGTCGTTGGTCAGCAGCAGCAGGCCCTCCGAATTCATGTCCAGGCGGCCCACCGGCTTGCTGTTGGCGAGCTCGGGCGGGAGTGCATCGAAAATCGTGGGCCGGCCCTCGGGGTCGCGGTGGGTGGTCAGCCGTCCCTGGGGTTTGTGGTAGCGCCAGAGGCGGGCCACGTCACGCGCGGGCAGGGGCTTTCCGTCGATCCGGATATCGGCATCGACGGCGACATTCAGTGCGGGAGAATCCACCGGCTTGCCATCGAGCGTGACCCGCCCGTCGGCGATCCAGCGTTCGGCCTCGCGGCGCGAGGACATGCCGGCCCGTGCAATGACCTTGGCGATGCGTTCGCCTTTTGGTGTCTCGGAATTCATGCCCTGCCGCCGATTATGCCTGTCTTCGGTCTAGTGACCGCACGCGTCGATGAAGGCCTGAAAAATAGCGCCGTCACCCGCCGAGACCTTGTACTCCGGATGCCACTGGACCCCTAGGCAGAAACGCTTGCCGATCGCCTCGATGCCCTCGATCACCCCGTCGGGTGCTACGGCGTTGATAATCAGCTGATCGGACGCATCCTTCGCGGCCTGGTGGTGGGCGCTGTTCACGTCGAGCGAGTCGGCGCCGACGATCCGGTGCAGCAAAGTGCCGGGCAGCACCGAGACGCTGTGGCCGGGTTCGTCACGCGGGTTGGGCTGCTCATGGGCCAGCGCGTCCGGGACTTCGTCGGGGATATGCTGGATCAGGGTGCCGCCCAGGGCCACATGGAGAAGCTGCTGGCCCCCGCAGATGCCCAGCAACGGCATGTCGCGCTCGAGCGCGCCGCGGGTGGTGGCGAGCTCGAATGCCGTGCGCCGGTCCTTGGTGACAACAGTGGGGTGCCGTTCGCCGGCACCGAATATCGCAGGGTCGACGTCGAAGGCGCCGCCGGTGATGACCAGCCCGTCGATGATATCGAGATAGTCCTCGGCCTGATCGGGCTCGTGGGGTAGCGGTAAAGGCATACCGCCAGCCTCGACCACCGCGTCGGCGTAGTTCTGACGCAGGGCGTACCAGGGCATGTTCGAGTAACTGCCGGGGTCTTCTGAATCGAGGGTTATGCCAATCACGGGTTTTGTCATGCCGCGCACTTTACGCGGCGCCTTCGCATCGTTGCAATTTCGCGCTTTCGCGGGCACCGTCCGCCCTATGGAAGACACTCGCCACATGCAGCAGGCTCTCATCGCGGCCCGGGAAGCCGCGACGGTCGGGGATGTACCCGTCGGCGCCGTGATCGTCGACCCGGCATCGTCGCGGGTGGTGGCCGTCGCGGGAAACCGTGTCGAGCAGGACAATGATCCGACCGCGCATGCAGAACTGCTGGCGATCCGCATGGCGGCGCGGGAATTGTCGGCGACGCGGCTTTCCGACTGCGATCTGTATGTCACGCTGGAGCCATGCGCGATGTGCGCCCAGGCGATTGCGTTCGCGCGAATCCGGCGGCTGTTCTTCGGTGCCTACGACCCGAAGGGCGGTGGCGTCGAGCATGGCGCGCGCATTTTCTCCCAGCCCAGCTGTAACCATGCGCCGGAAATCGTCGGCGGCCTGGAAGAAGGTGAATGCGCGGGGCTTTTGAAAGAGTTTTTCGCCGCGCTTCGCTGATCGGTGGGTCGCGCGAAACCGGTGCTAGCTTTCGCGCGCGATGGCGCGCCAACCGATATCGCGGCGGCAGAATCCGTCTGGCCAGTCGATGGCATCCACCGCGGCATAGGCGTTCGCCTGCGCCGTGGTGATGTCCGCGCCGCCGGCCGTCACGTTCAAAACCCGCCCGCCCGTTGCCAGGACGCGGTCTCCGTCGGCCGCCGTCCCGGCGTGGAAAACGGTCGCACCGGTCGCCGCGGCGGCATCAAGTCCTCGGATTTCGGTGCCTTTTTCATAGGCGCCCGGATAGCCGTTCGCAGCGAGCACCACGGTCAGCGCGGCGTCGTTCGACCAACGTAGATCGAAGGTCTTGAGGGCGCCGTCGCACGCCGCGATCAGCGCCGGCACGATGTCCGAGCGCAGGCGCATCATCAGAACCTGGCATTCAGGGTCGCCGAACCGGACATTGTATTCGAGCAATTTCGGCCGGCCGCCGTCGAGCATCAGCCCGGCATACAGGACGCCGCAGTAGGGGTAGCCATCGGCGGCCATGCCGCGCACCGTCGGCAGGATAATCGTCTCCATCACCTCGGCCTCGAGCGCGGGCGTCAGGGACGGGGCGGGGGAGTAGGCCCCCATGCCGCCGGTGTTGGGGCCGGTGTCGCCGTCGCCGGCGGCCTTATGGTCCTGGGCGCCGGCCAACGGCAGGGCGTTCTCGCCGTCGACGAGCGCGAAGAATGACAGCTCCTCGCCGGGCAGGAACTCCTCGATGACAAGCTCCGCACCGGCGTCGCCGAACGCCTTGTCGCCCATCGCCTGGTCCACGGCGTCGAGTGCCTCGTCCACGGATTGCGCCACCGTCACGCCCTTGCCGGCGGCCAGCCCGTCCGCCTTGACCACGATCGGCGCGCCTTGCCCCCGGATATAGGCCTTGGCCTCGTCGGCATCCGTGAAACGGCCATAGCCGGCTGTGGGTATGCCGTGGCGGGCGCAGAGATCCTTCATGAAGCCCTTGGAGCCTTCGAGCATGGCGGCGTCGGCGCGTGGGCCGAAGGCCTTGATGCCAATGGCGTCCAGCCGATCGACGAGGCCCAGAACCAGCGGGCCTTCCGGGCCGACCACGACGAGGTCGATGGCCTGATCGGTCACGAATGCGACAAGTCCGTCCACATCATCTGCAGCGATCGGGACGCATTCGGCATCCTGCGCGATGCCTGCATTTCCGGGTGCGCAGTAGAGCGCATCGCACAGCGGAGAGGCGGCGATTGCCCAGCACAGCGCGTGTTCGCGCCCGCCACCGCCGACGACCAAAATACGCATTTCCGCGATCCTTCTTTGCGTCCTTCGTTTCGAGGCCGGCAGTTTGTATCATGGGGGTGATTCGATGAACCAGACGCCCTCCGATATCCCCGACACGCCGGACCAGACACCCGGCGACAATCAGCCGCCCGTGCTGTCGGTCGGCGAGTTGTCCGGTGCCGTCAAACGCACGGTCGAGGACAGCTTCGGCTATGTGCGTGTGCGCGGCGAGGTGTCCGGCTTCAAGCGCGCCGCATCGGGCCATCTCTATATGACCCTCAAAGACGCCGACGCGATGATCGACGGTGTGTGCTGGCGCGGCTCTGCGGGGCGGCTGGAGGTGCAGCCCGAAGATGGGCTGGAGGTCATCGCGACCGGGCGAATCACCACCTATCCGGCGCGCTCCAAATATCAGCTCGTGATCGAGCGACTGGAAGTGGCCGGCGAGGGTGCCCTCCTCAAGATGATCGAGGAACGGCGCAAACGGCTTGCCGCCGAGGGCCTGTTCGAGATCGAGCGCAAGACCGACATTCCCTACCTGCCCGAAGTGATAGGTGTCGTCACGTCGCCGACGGGGGCCGTCATCCGCGATATCCTGCATCGGCTGGCGGACCGTTTCCCGCGCCATGTGCTGGTCTGGCCGGTGCTGGTGCAGGGTGACAACGCGGCGAACCAGATTACTGCTGCGATCGAGGGTTTCAACGGTCTGGCCCCGGACGGGCCCGTGCCGCGCCCGGATCTGCTGATCGTTGCACGCGGCGGCGGGTCGCTCGAGGATCTGATGGCGTTCAACGAGGAGAATGTGGTCCGCGCCGCCGCAGTCAGCGACATTCCGTTGATCTCGGCCGTCGGGCACGAGACCGACACGACATTGATCGACTTCGCATCGGACAAGCGCGCGCCCACGCCGACGGCGGCGGCCGAGATGTCGGTGCCCGTGCGCAGCGATCTGATCGCTCAGGTCGGCGAAGACGGCGCACGCCTGACCGGCGCGATCACCCGGCTGCTGCGCTCGCGCAATCAGGAAGTCACCGCATTGGGCCGAGGCCTCCCCGCACCGCGGCGTATCCTCGAAGGCGCCATGCAGCGGGTCGATGACTGGGCCGAGCGGCTCCGCCCGGCGTTGACGCGGGTGTTGCGCTCGAAAGACGAGGCGGTTGCAGCCCAAGGCCGCCAGCTCGTCCAGCCCGACCAGTATGTCGAGGCCAAGCGCCGGGATCTGGCGTCCATGGTGGCGCGTCTGGCGGCGGTGAAGTCGGCCGGCGACGGCAAGATCGAGCGGGATCTGCGGGATACCCATTCGTTCGGCGAGAGGCTCAAACAGGCCGCCGACAGACGGCTGGCAAAGGCCGATGAGCGTGTGGCGGGGCTTGCCAAGCTCCTGGAGAGCTATTCCTATAAAGGCGTGCTCGAGCGCGGGTTCGTGCTGGTGCGCGATGCGCATGGTGCGCCGGTGTTGGCGGTGGACGCGCTTGCGCCGGGTGATGGAATTTCCCTCAGCTTCCGTGACGAAGGGATCGTCGGGGCAACTGTCGACAGTGTCGGCGGGGATATGCCGGCCGTGAAGCCGGCCAAGCCGGCGAAACCAAAACCTGCCAGGCCCAGGAAGAAAGACACCTCTGACGACCCCCAGGGATCGCTTCTGTGAAAATTCTAATTCTGGCGTTGGCCGTGCTGGCCGCGTCGATCGGGCCGGGCCGGGCGCTCGACCTGCCCGACGAACTCGTCCAGGGCGCGCTGGTGGTCGGGATGGCGGCGCCCGGCGCTGCGGTGACCCTCGACGGCAAAGCGTTGCGCGTCGACGACGCCAGCGGCGTTTTTGTATTCGGGGTCGATCGCGACCGGGCCCAGCCGTTTTCGTTGCAGGTCAATTACGCTGATGGGCGCCGCGAGACCCTGCGCCTGCCGGTGCGCGTGCGCGCCTATGACATCGAGCGGATCGATGGTTTGCCGCCCCGCAAGGTGTCCCCCAATACCAATGATCTGGAGCGTATCCGACGCGAGGCGGGATTGATCTCGGCGGCGCGCGCACGCGACAGCGCCTCGCCGCGTTTCGAGTCCGGGTTCGAATGGCCGGTGTCGGGTCGGATCAGCGGCCGCTACGGCAACCAGCGTGTCCTCAATGGTGAGCCGCAGCGGCCCCATCTGGGGATTGATATCGCCGCACCGCGCGGCACGCCTGTTCTGGCGTCGGCACCCGGCACCGTCGCACTTGCCGAGCCCGATCTGTTTTACACCGGCGGCACCGTGGTGGTGGATCACGGCCATGGGCTGACGACGATCTATTCCCATCTCCAACGTGTCGACGTTGCGCACGGACAGGAGGTTGGCGCCGGGGTGCAGGTCGGGACGGTCGGATCAACCGGCCGCTCGACGGGGCCGCATCTCGATTGGCGGATTAACTGGTTCGACGTGCGGCTGGATCCGGAATTGATCGCGGGGCCAATGCCCGCAGGACCAAAGCAGGCCGTGCGCTAGCTGTTTTCCCGGCGGGTTCGTTCGTCCAGGAATGCCCTGATGGCAGGCACATCGTCCCACACGAATGCGACCGGCAGTGTTTCGATCTTGTCGCGGGCGGCATCGGGCAGACGCACGGCGTCCTTTTCCGTTGTCACAGGGACCGCGTCGAGGGCGTTGGCCCGGGCACATATCTGCGCGATCTCTCTGTCCGTGAACGGATGATGGTCGGCAAAACTGTGGGTGGCAACGATCTCGCATCCAAGCGTGGCGAGCGTGTCGAAGAATTTCTCTGGTCGGCCAATTCCGGCGAAGGCGACAACCCGGCGCCCGACCCACTTCTCTGTCTCCGTTGTCGGCAGGGTGCGGCCGGTGAAGACGGGCAGTGAAGCGGGCAGGTTTTCGACGATCCTGGCCTGGTCCTCTCCGGAAATGACCACCGCGTCAGCCCGCGCCAGCCCGGCGGCGATGGGTTCGCGGAGCGGGCCGGCAGGAATGAGTTGGCCGTTGCCGAACCCTGTCGCGCCGTCGATCACGACGAGGCTCACATCCTTGATCAAGGACGGATTTTGAAACCCGTCATCCATCACGATCAGTCGTGCGCCGGCGCCGATGGCGGTGCGCGCGCCGGCCACGCGATCACGGGCGACCCATGTTGGTGCGGCCCGGGTCAGCAACAATGCCTCGTCGCCGACCTGGACATGGGTGTGGGTTGCTTGCGCGACTCGGGTGGGGCCGGCCAGCCGGCCGCCATAGCCGCGTGTCAGAAACCCAAGATCGTCGCGTTTCAAGAGTGCGGCGATGGCTAATGCGACCGGTGTTTTGCCCGCACCTCCGGTGACGAGATTCCCGATACAGACAATTGTCGCATCGACGCGGGTGGGCTTGATCCGGGCGAGTTTGAGTGCGCCGGCGAAGCTGTAGGCGCATCCCAGCGGGCTGAGGAGTTTGCCCAACGGCGCGCCGGGCCGTGACCAGAATTCAGGCGCCTTCATGTCCCGCTCGTGACGGCATTTGCGATCAAGGGTTGCAGGCGGCGCATCACAAGGTCGAGCACTTCCTGCTTGCGGCCCGCCGCACCCGCCGCTGCGTCGGCCATCGCATTCCTGCGTTCGGGCGATGCAAGCAGCTCGCCGACGACGCGTTGGAGTTCCTCGCCGTCTGCAACTTCCCGGCCCGCATCGGCGGCTTGCAGCTCGTTTGCAATGGAGCGGAAATTGTCGATATGGGGTCCATAGAGAACGGCGCAGCGCAGGAGGGCCGCCTCGAGCGTATTCTGTCCGCCATGGGGGATCAGCGACCCGCCAATGAATGCGATGGGAGCCACCCGATAGAGTTGGCCCAGCAGCCCCGTGCCATCGGCCAGATAGATGTCCGTGTCAGGCGTGATCGCGTCACCGCGCGACCAGCGCGCAACAGACAGGCCGGATTTGGTCAGTGCCAGTTCGACCTCGTCACCGCGTTGCGGGTGGCGTGGCGCCAACAGGGTCAGGAGGCCGGGGTGGCGGTCCGCGAGGCCGCTATGCACGTGGCCGACAATGTCTTCTTCGCCGCGATGGGTGCTGGCTGCGACCCATGTCGGACGGTCGCCGATCGCATCCTGGAGCTCGATCAGTGACGTGGCTGTTGCCGGCAATGGCGCGGCGGCCAGTTTCAGGTTTCCCGTCACCGAGACGTTCCGCGCGCCCAGCGCTTCGAGCCTCGTGGCGATTTCCTGATCTTGCGCCAGGATGGTGCCGAAGCAGGACAGGAGTTCTTCTGCGATCCTTGGTGCGCGGCTCCAACTTTTGTGCGAATGCGCCGACATGCGTGCGTTGACCAGCGCCAGGGGGATGCCCGCGCGTCGCGATTCGAGCAGGAGGTTGGGCCAGAGCTCGGATTCAACCCACAGCGCGGCCGCGGGTCGCCAGTATTCCAGAAAGCGGCGTACCCATGCGACCCGGTCGACGGGCACATATTGGTGAATGGCGCGCGGCGGAAGCCGTTCACTCATCAGGCGGGCCGACGTGATGGTGCCGGTGGTCATCAAAAGGTTCAACTCGGGTGCAATCCGAAAGATTCGTTCGATGAGAACCAGGACCGACTGTGCCTCGCCAATGCTGGCGGCGTGAATCCAGACCACGGGCCCGCTCGGTCGCTGGATCGAGGGAATGCCGCGACGCTCGTCGATGCGGGATGCTTCCTCCTTGCCGCGCATCAGGCGGCGCTGGAGCAGAAGCTCGACCAGCGGCAGCCCCGCGGTGGTGACGCCGCGATACAGGCTGGTGGCAAAAGTGGTGGTGCCCCTGTTCGCGGGCGGGTTGTCCGCAATCATCCGTGTGCGCGTTCGGCGTCTGCCGCGGTGCCGTCGTCCGCGGCGGATTTGGGCCCGGGCTCACGAAACTGAAGCCGGCTCAGCCTTGCATAGAGGCCATCCCGTGCCTGGAGTTCGGCATGGGTGCCGGTTTCAACAACCTGGCCAGCGTCCATCACCAGAATCTGGTCGGCGTTCATGACCGTTGCGAGGCGGTGGGCGATCACCAGGGTCGTGCGGTTTGCGGTGAGCCGGTCGAGTGCGATCTGCACCTGCTGTTCGGATTCCGCATCCAGCGCGCTTGTCGCTTCATCGAGCAGGAGTATGGGGGCGTCTTTGAGCATGGCGCGCGCGATGGCGACGCGTTGGCGTTCGCCGCCGGACAGGGACGATCCGCGATTCCCCACCATTGTGTCGTAGCCATCCGGCAACGCGGAGACGAAATCATGGGCCGCCGCGTCACGCGCCGCGGCGATCACCTCGTCATCCGTGGCGTCGGGTCGACCGAAGCGGATATTGGCGGCAACCGTATCGTTGAACAGGGTGATGTCCTGGCTGACGAGCGCGATGGCGTCGCGCAGACTGGCCATTGTCAGTGTCCGCACATCCTGTCCGTCGATGGCGATGGTCCCGGAATCCACTTCGTTGAACCGCAACAACAGGTTCATGACCGTGGATTTGCCGGCGCCGCTGGGGCCAACCAGCGCCACGCTCTGGCCGGCCGGGATGCGCAAGTCCACCGCGTTGAGCGCCGGTTTGTCCCGGGCGTAACCGAAGGTCACCTTCTCGAAGGACACGCTGCCGCCCTTCAGGACGAGGTCGCGTGCGTCGGGGGCGTCGACGATATTGGCCTTGGTGTCGAGCAGGTCAAAACTGCGCTGGACGGCCGCCAGGCCTTCCTGCAGGGCGGCGTTGAGGTTTCCGAGGCTGCGGATGGGCTGGTAGGCCAAAATCACGGCGGCCAGGAAACCGACGAACTCGCCCAACGTGCCGGTGCCCGAGAGAATCCGCCAGCCGCCATAGGCCAGCACGGCGGCGACCGAAGAACCGCCGATCGTTTCGAGGAACGGATAGGTGCGCGCACGACCCTTCACCGTTTTCATGACCAGGTAGTAGATCTGGTCGAAGAGAACATTCGCGCGCGTGCGCTCGTATTCCTCCATCCGGTAGGACTTGATCAGGCGAATGCCTGAAAATGCCTGTTCGAGATTGGAGGTCAGGTCCCCCATGCCCAACTGGGCATTGGACGACGCGCGGCGCAGCCGTCGCCCGATGCGAATGATCGGCCGGCCGGCGAGCGGGAAGGTGATGAGCACGATGATGGCGAGCAGCCAGTCGAGATAGAACATCATCCCGATCAGCGCAGCGGCCGTGACGAAATCGCGCGCCATGGCCGTCAGGGTTCGCGACAGCGCATCGCGCATCAAGTTCACATCATTGGTGAAGCGCGAGATGAGTTTGCCGGTCGAGGACTCATGATGGGCCTGCAAATCGGCGGCCATCAAGTGGGCAAACATGGCTTTCTGGATCGCGTTGATGACCCGCAAGGCGACCGACTGGCTCAGGACGCTTTGTCCGTAGGAGGCAAGCCCCTTGATGAATGTCACCAGGATGATCGCCAGCGGCATCATCCAGACCACATTCGGGTTCCGGGCCTCCAGCATATCAACGGAGGTTTCGATCAGTTTGGGGTAGGCGGCGGACGCGGAAGCCACGACGATCATCAGCGCCACAGCCATGGCGACCCGTGCCTTATAGGCGCTCATCCAGTCGCGCCACATCCGGCCGATCAGTTGGCCGGTGCTGTCCGTTCCGGAATTCTGCGGGGAATCCTGCATGTTGCGGTTACCGCCGCCTCCGTTGATCGTGCGCCGAATCGAGCCATATGCGCCGTTGTCGATGCAAGCTTAACATGGCTCAATTCGCCGTGCGTTGGCCTGTACCAGACAAGTCTGTTGCGATTCTTGCTGCGATGGTAAAGCTAGCGTGATTGCGAACGGTGCGATCAGCGAGGGAATACATGTCCGCAGCCGAGAACCTTGGCGAACTTCTACACAGGAATTGCCCGAATTGCGAAACCGACAATTCGAGTCGTCCTGCGCTCGACTATTCGTGGCAGAACTGGAAGCTTCGGAAATGCGGCGCTTGCGCGTTCGTATATCTTGAAAACCCCCCGGATTACGCGGATTTCAAGGTGGCATTCGCCTGGGAGAAGAACCATGGCGACCGCAAGGTGCGGATGCGCAAAGAATATCCCCTGACCTATGCGATTTCGCGCATTTGGCGGAAATTCTACCGCTGGGCGGTCCGCAAGCCCGACAAGCTGATCAAACGCATCAACAAATGGGTGCCGCCGGGCCTGGTGATCGATGTTGGCTGCGGCAACGCGGATCGTTTGCTGTCGCTGCCCGAGCATTACGAGACCAGCGGGATTGAAATCTCCAAGGCGATGGCCGAAGAGGCGCAAGGCCTGCTGGCCGCGCGTGGCGGCAGCATCATCAACCTGCCCGCGGTCGAAGGCCTGGCGAGTTACGAGGCCAGGACGGCGAGCGGTGTCCTGATGCGGTCGTTCCTGGAACATGAACACAAGCCCATCGAGTTGCTGGCCCATGCGGTGCGCGTCCTCAAGCCGGGCGGTGTGGCGATCATCAAGGTGCCGAACTTCTCGAGTATCAACCGGCGGGTCATGGGGTCGCGCTGGTGCGGATTTCGGTTCCCCGGGCATGTCAATTATTTCACCCCGGCGAGCCTGCGCACGATGGTCGCGGACGCGGGGTTCAGTACGGTCGGCTTCGGGTTTTTCGACCGGTTCCCGCTGAGTGACAATATGTGGATGGTCGTGCGCAAGGACGGGTGACCCCGGCCGCGCCGCCTTGGAGGAGATACAGACATGACGCGTATCGAGATTATCGACCGGGCCGACATGAACGCCGAACAGGCGAAGGTCCATGATGCCGCCAAGGAGAGCGGGGGCCCCGTCGGCGGGCCGTTCTACGCCTATATCCGCATTCCCGACCTGTTTCAAAAAGCCCAGGACATGCGTGACAGCCTCGGCGCCGGCCCGCTCACCGCGCGTGAACGGTTGATCGTGTTCATGGTCGTCGCGCGCCATTGGAACGCCCGCTATCCGTGGTTCGCCCAGTCGCGCAATGCGCTGAAGGTCGGTATCGAACCGGAGATCGTCGATGCGATCAATGCGCGTGAAACGCCCGGCCTTGCAGATGCCCGCGAACGCACCTGCTACGAGGTCGCGCGCGAGCTCATGGAATCCAACAAGCTTAGCGACGGGTCCTACGCTGCCGCAGAAGGCGTGATGGGCGAGACCAATCTTGTCGGCCTGGTCGCGGCCTCGGGCCAGTTCGTGATGACCTGTTGCACGGCGAACGCCTTCGAGGTCGATCCGCCGGCGGACGAGCCGGTGCCGCTGCGCGTCTGAGGTCGGCCGCCGACGCGCAGCCGCCCGCCAATTTCCGGGTGCGTTGGGGCTCGGGTTAGAAGCTCCCGGGCGCGAAAAATTCAACGATGCCGATGATCGATGCCAGCAACAGCACGATCCAGTTCATCGCGATACCCGCGGCGCGGTTGAAGATCTCGGCATTGCCCATCAAGCCCAGAGCGTGAAGGCCGCGTCCGATCACGATGATCGCGCCGAGCAGGCCGACAATAATCGGGTGCACACCGACCATCTCGACCAGGCCCAGAATAATCATGGTCGCCGGGACCCATTCCGAATGGTTGGCATGGGCGCGGATGCGGCGAATCAGCTGGTCGTCGCCATTGTCGCCCCAGGGCATGTTGATCTTGTTGCGGTACATGCTGACCCGAAGGCCGAGGACGAGCTTCATCAACACCAGCAAGGATGAGACGAATAGCGTGATGGTCGGTGCTACGGCTGCGACATTTTCCATAATTACCCCCTCAATTCGGGACCCACGAATGGCGCGATCCCTGTTTCCGGCTCAGCTTGTCCAAACCGGTCTGCGACAGGCCTGATCATGTTGCCGGGACGATGCCGGCAACATCTTGATCTAAGTCTATTCGACGGCCCCGTTGTCGGGCAAAGGCGCAATCGACGCGGCGGCGCACAAGCCCGGTATGCGGACTAAACTGGACCCGGGCGACGTAAAATCAAGCTGGGAGTCGTGCGGTGGGCAGGCGCGCTATTCGCCACCGCCGGCCACGATCAGGCCGTCAATGCGCACAGTGGGGCTGTTGGTGCCGAAGCGGAACGCCAGGTCATTCGCCCGGGACATGTTCTCGAACATCTGGTTCAGGTTTCCGGCGATCGTCAATTCGGTCACGGGGAAGGTGATCTCGCCGTTTTCGATCCAGAAGCCAGACGCGCCCCGGCTGTAGTCCCCGGTCACGCCGTTCACGCCCATGCCCATCAGCGAGGTGATGTAGAGCCCGGCATCGATGTCGGCCATCAGCTCGGCCGGTGACAGGGTCCCGGGTGTCAGATAAAGGTTCGTGGGTCCCGGCGAGGGCGGGCCGGAGGTGCCGCGACCGGCATGACCTGTGGTCTCGAGGCCGAGTTGTTTGGCCGAAGCGAGATCCAGCAGCCAGGTCGTCAGCACACCGTCCTTGACGATCGAGCGCTTCGAATTTGCGATTCCCTCGGCATCGAAGGGCTTGGAGCGCAACCCGCGCTTGCGATGGGGGTCGTCGACGATCTCGATGTCGTCGGCAAAGATCTGGTCGCCGAGCCGATCCTTGAGGAAGCTCGTCCCGCGCGCAATCGCCGGCCCGGTGATGGCGCCGGTGAGATGTCCGAGCAGACCTCCGGCCACCCGGGGATCGAAGACGACCGGCACTTCGGCGGTGGGCATGCGTCGCGCCCCCATGCGTGCTGCGGCCTTTTCGCCGGCCCGCCGTCCCACTTCCGCAGGGTCTTCAAGGTCGCCGAAATGGACCGCATGGGCGAAGTCATATTCGGACTCCATGCCCGCGCCTTCGCCGGCGATGACCGAGACGCCCACCCCGGAATCGGTGCGGGCATAGTCGCCGGAAAATCCGTTGCTCGCCGCGAGGCACACGCCGGTGTGGCTCCAGCTGGCCTGGGCGCCGTCGGAGTTGGTGACGCCGGTGACGGCGCGGGCCTCGTCTTCACACACACGCGCCATCTCGATCAGGGTTTCGCTGCTGGGTTCGGCGGGATCGACCATGTCGAGGTCGGGAATGTCTGTGGCCAGTTGATCGGGGTCGGCCAGGCCGCACCAGGGGTCGTCGGGCACCGCCGCGGCCATGGCAAGCGCGCGGTCGACCAGCTCCGACAGGGCGTCCTTCGAGAAATCGGTCGACGAGACGATCGCGTGTTTCTGCCCGCGAAAGACGCGCAGGCCCAGATCGAAGCTTTCCTGGCGCTCCAGCTGCTCGATCTCGCCCAGGCGCTGGGCGTGGGAAATCGACGTGGAGCGGATCAGCACGGCGTCCGCCGCATCGGCGCCGCGCCGTGTGGCTTCGGCGATCAATGTGGCCAGGCGGTCGCGGTCTTCGGCGGACATGGAATCAGAATTTGAATCGGACATGATCTTGTTCGCGTTGCCGCGCGTCCTGTGGTTGGGTTGAAGGGCCGGCGCCTACAGCGTGCCGGGATAGAAAAACTCGACGATCCCGATGAGGGATGCAAGGCCGAGTGTGGCCCAGTTGATCACGATACCGGTGGCCCGGTTGAAGGCTTCCGCGCTGCCCATGAGGCCCAACGCATGCAATCCGCGGGCGACGATGAGCATAATGCCGAGAAGCGCGATGATGATCGGCGAGACGCCCATCATCTCGATCAGTCCCAGCACGATCAAGGTGCCCGGGACCCATTCGGTGAAGTTCGCATGGGCGCGGATGCGCCGCGCCATCCCGTCATCGCTGGCGTCGCCCCACATGATCTTGTGCTGAAACCGGTACTTGGTGACGCTGATGCCCAGCGCCAGTTTCATCAGCCCCAGCAACGCCGCAACGAGCATCGTGTTGACCGGCGCGACGGCTACGATGGCTTCCATAATTTTTTCCCCTGTCAGACAGGCTGCCGGCTGAGACAGCGTTATCACCAGCCGAACGCGGCAGCGTTATTTCCAGATCGGCTTGCCCGAGCCGGGCAGACCCAAATCGTCCCACATCGTCGAGACTTTTTCGACTACGTCATCATCCATGCGTATCTGGCGGCCCCATTCGCGGTCGGTCTCGGGCGCGATCTTGTTGGTGGCATCGAGCCCGATCTTGCTGCCGAGGCTGGGCAACGGCGAGGCGAAGTCGAGATAGTCGATCGGCGTGTTTTCAACCAGCGTGATGTCGCGGGCCGGGTCCATGCGGGTCGAGACCGCCCACATCACGTCCTTCCAGTCGCGCACGTCGATGTCGTCGTCCACAACGATCACCCACTTGGTGTACATGAACTGGCGCAGATAGGACCACACGCCCATCATCACCCGCTTGGCATGGCCCGGATAGGCCTTGCGCATGGACACGACGGCGATCCGGTAGGAGCAGCCCTCCGGCGGCAGCCAGAAATCGGTGATCTCGGGGAAGGCCTGGCGCAGCAGTGGCACGAACACGTCGTTCAGCGCCTCACCGAGGACCGACGGTTCGTCGGGTGGGCGGCCGGTGAAGGTCGAGAGATAGATCGGGTCGCGGCGCATGGTGATCGCGCTGACATGGAAGACCGGGAACCGCTCGACCGAATTATAGTAGCCGGTGTGATCGCCATAGGGGCCTTCGTCGCCATATTCGTCGAGGGAGACATGGCCCTCGATGACGATCTCGGCCGAGGCGGGCACCTTGAGCGGCACGGTCTTGCAGTCCACCAGCTCCAGCCGCTTGCCGCGCAGCAGACCCGCGAATTGATACTCCGAGAGATTGTCGGGGACCGGCGTGACGGCGGCGATGATCGTGCCCGGGTCCGCGCCGATGACGGCGGCTGCCGGCAGCGGCTCGGGGCGCTCGGCCTTCCAGCGGGCGTGATGCTGGGCGCCGCCGCGATGCTTGAGCCAGCGCATATATGTGGATTTGGGGCCCGTCACCTGCATCCGGTAGATGCCCAGGTTGAATGCGTCCTCGCGCTTGCCCTCCGGGTCGGGGCCCTGGGTGACGATCAGCGGCCAGGTGATCAGGGGCGCAGGTTCGCCCGGCCAGCAGGTCTGGATCGGCAGCTTGCCGAGATCGATATCGTCGCCGGTCCACACCACCTCGTGCACCGGCCCCGAGGAGACGGTCTTGGGGCGCATGGCCATGACCGTGCGCAGGAGTGGCAGCTTGTCCCAGGCGTCCCGCAGGCCGCCCGGCGGTTCGGGTTGGCGCAGGAAGGCGAGGGTCTCACCCACCTCGGTCAGCTGGTCCGGCTCGCGATCCATGCCCCAGGCGACCCGCTCGACGGTGCCGAACAGATTGGCGAGCACCGGGATCGGGCTGGGCGTCCCGTCGTCTGCGATGACGTTTTCGAACAGCACCGCCGGGCCCCCCTCGGCGAGCAGGCGGGTCTGGATCTCGGTCATCTCGAGGTTCGCGGCGACCGGATGGCTCACCCGGACGAGGCGGCCCTCGCGTTCCAGGCGATCGACGAATTCGCGTAGGCTGGCATATGGCATGGCGCTGGACTTAGACCGGTCCCGCGCCCGCGCGTCAAGAAGCAGCTTTTTCCGAAGTTCGCTTGCGGGCCGTCCCGTGGCACAGGACAATACGGCCATGACGACAGACCCCTTCGAGACCGACCCGTTTAAGTCCGACCCCGCGCTGATCCGCGCCGTCGGCTACCCGTACGACATCACCACCCACTCCTTTACCTTCATTGCGGGCGAGGCGGCGCCGTTTGATGCCGCCTACACGAAGGGTCGCCGCCCGGTCATCGGCTACGGGTCGAACCAGTCGCCGCTTCGGCTGCGCCAGAAATACGGCACCGACCATGCGCCGATCCCGGTGCAGCGGGCCTGGCTCGACGATCACGATATTGTCTATTCGGCGCATTTCTCCAGCTACGGGTCATTGCCGGCCGCATTGCGGCACGTGCCCGGGACGCGGGTTGCGGTGGCCGTGAACTGGTTGAGCGATGCCGAGCTCGAGGTCATGCACCCGACCGAGACCGACAGCTACGATTTCGCCCGGCTCGACGGCCTGACCCTCGCGCTGGATGGCGGCGATGTCATCGACGCCGCCTGGGCCTATCTCAGCTTCCGCGGTCATGTCGGCAATGAGGCCCAACCCTTCGCGTTGGCAGAGGTTGCGGCCGAGGGCCGGCAGCTGGAAGCCCTGTCGCAACGCGATGCCCTCGCGTTGATGCGGGATCGAATAGCGCCCGGCGAGGACCTGGCCGCATTCGTGCGCGCCCATATCGACGATCCCGAAATTCGTGACGCGCGGGTCCGGCACCTGCAGGCCGCCTCGCATCCGGTGGCTCACCCATCGCATAAAGTTGAAGACGTCTGAACCTGCACTTGCGTTTGCATGTCACATGGACATGTTATAATTAACCAACAGGTTAAATATAAGGAGGCTGCAATGGCAGACCACGGTACGTTTCACTGGAATGAACTTCTGACCAGCGACCCCGACGGGGCGAAGGCGTTCTTCGGCACGGTCGCCGGCTGGACCTACAACGAGATGGCCATGCCCGATGGCATGACTTATCACGTGGCGATGCAGGGCGACGCCCATGCTGGCGGCATCATGAAGATGCCCGACGCGATGCCCGCGGGAACGCCGCCCCATTGGTTTGCCTATATGGCCGTCGACGATGTGGATGCCGCGGTCGATAAGGTCGGCGCGGCCGGCGGCACTGTCCTGACACCGCCATTCGACGTGGAAGGCGTGGGCCGGATCGCAATCATTCAGGACCCCCAGGGCGCCGCGCTGGGCCTGATGACGCCCGCCGCGCAGGGTTAGGCTGGCCGGCAGATCAGGCCAGCAACCGTCCGGCAATCGCGGCGGCGAAAATAATAAGCCCGAAGTCACGGTTGGCGCGGAACTTCGCCAGGCAGTCTTTCGCGTCGTCGAAATCGATCGTGAGGGTCTGCCAGGCGAGGTGCGCCGCACCGAGCCCGAGCCCGACCCAGAACGGCCAGGCGAGCCCTTCCATCCAGCCGGTGACGGCCAGGAGCGCGACGGTCACGATGTAGAATCCCGCGATCCAGGGGCGCGATTTGGTGCCGAACAGGCGCGCGGTCGACTTGATGCCGACCAGGGCGTCGTCTTCCTTGTCCTGATGGGCGTAGATCGTGTCGTAGCCCAGCGTCCAGAAGAACCCGGCGGCATAGAGCACGAACGCGGCCGGGTCGAGATCGCCGCGAACCACGGCCCAGCCCAATAACGCGCCCCAGTTGAATGTCAGGCCCAACCAGGCCTGGGGCCACCAGGTGATGCGTTTCATCAGCGGGTAGGGGATGACGAGGGCCAGGCTGAGGGCGCCGATGGCCATCGCGAACAGGTTGAATTGCACCAGAATCACGAAGCTGACGGCGAACAGCAGGGCGAGAAACGCCAGTGCCGCGCGCATGCTGACAGCGCCGCTGGCCAGAGGCCGGTCGGCCGTGCGAGCTACGCGCGCATCGAAATCCCGGTCGAAGAGGTCATTGATGACGCAGCCCGCGCCGCGCATCAGGATCGCGCCGACGGCAAACAAGACGATCCAGAACGGGTTGGGCCAGCTGCCGGGATGAGCCGGGATCGCGAGAGCCCACCAGCCCGGCAACAGCAGCAGCCATGTGCCGATCGGCCGGTCCAGACGCATCAGCCGGGCATAGGCGCGCGCGCCGGGTGGCGCGTAGCGGTCAAGCCAGTTGCCGCGTGGTATGTCACTGGCGTTGTTGTGCGGTGCGTCGTTCATGGCGCATTGTTAGCCCAGACAGGGTGCCGTCCCCAATCGCGGATTTTCAGATGCGTGAATCAAAGCCGTCAGAATCATCAACATCTGAACCCCGGGCGAGTTTCACCCGCATTCGCCTGTTCGTCGAAGGCGATCTCGCGTCCGGCGATGGCTTCACGCTGGGGCGCGATCAAAGCCATTATCTGCAGAATGTGATGCGCCGGAACGTCGGCGACCGTGTCGCGCTGTTTAACGGCCGCGACGGCGAGTTCTGGGCCGAGCTGACCGACATGCGCCGGGGTGCTGCCAGCGTGTCACTGGGGGAGAGGTTTCGTGAACAATCCCCCGAGCCCGACCTCTGGCTGGTCTTCGCGCCGATCAAACGTGCGGCCGTCGATTTCATCACGACCAAGGCGACCGAACTCGGCGTCTCGCGGATCGTGCCCGTCATCACGGCGCGCACCAACGCCGGGCGGGTCAACACGCGGCGCCTGCGCGCCAATGCTATCGAGGCGGCCGAGCAATCCGAGCGCCTGAGTGTCCCCGAGATCGATGAGCCGGTGCGGTTTCCGACCTTGCTCGAGCGCTGGCCCAACATTCGCCGCCTCTTGGTCGGTGATGAGACCGGCACCGGACGACCGATCGTGGAAGTGGCGGGAGAGCTGGCGGAAAACCCGCACCCGCTCGCCGTCATGACCGGGCCGGAGGGCGGCTTTGCGCCCGACGAGCTTGACCAATTGCGCGATGTACCCTTTGTTACACCTGTCGGGTTGGGGCCGCGCGTGCTGCGCGCCGACACGGCCGCGCTGGCGGCCCTTGCCGTTGTTCAAGCCGCCGCCGGGGACTGGCGTTCCGGGCGCGCGGGTTAATCAGGACTAGTCGGGACTTTTCAATATGGCAGCACCGTCCGCGGGTGGTGGCCCCATCATAGAATCCAAGGATCAGCTCATCGCCTGGTTCGCCGAAGGCGAGAAACCGCGCGAGGCGTGGCGGATCGGCACCGAGCATGAGAAGTTTGCCTTCCGGCAATCCGATCATGCGCCGTTATCCTATGACGGCAGCCCGGGCATTCGTGACCTTCTGGAGGGGTTGCAGCGCTTTGGCTGGGAACCGGTCTATGAGGGCGAGAATGTCATCGCGCTTACCGGTGAGAGCGGCGCCAATATCTCCCTGGAGCCAGGCGGCCAGTTCGAACTTTCGGGCGCACCGCTCAAGACCCTGCACGAGACCTGCGACGAGGTGCATGTGCATCTGAAACAGCTGCGCGAGGTTAATCGCGAGCTGGGTGTCGCCATGCTGGGCATCGGATACCATCCGTTCCTCAAGCGCGAGGATGCGCCTTGGATGCCCAAGGGGCGCTACAAGATCATGCGCGAATATATGCCCAAGGTCGGCAGCATGGGGCTCGACATGATGCTGCGCACCTGCACGGTTCAGGTGAATCTCGATTTCTCCAGCGAGGCCGATATGGCGCGCAAGATGCGCGTGGGCATGGCGATGCAGCCGATCGCAACGGCCCTGTTTGCCAATTCGCCCTTCAAGGAAGGCCAGCGCACGGACCATTTGAGTCTGCGCAGCCATGTCTGGACCGACGTGGACAATGACCGATCCGGCATCCTGCCCTTCGTGTTCGACGATAATTTCGGCTACGAGCAATATGTCGACTACGCGCTCGATACGCCGATGTATTTTGTCTATCGCGACGGGGGCTATATCGACGCGTCGGGTCAGTCGTTCCGTGATTTCATGGCTGGCAATCTCGCGGCCCTGCCGGGCGAGCGGGCGACCATGGGCGACTGGACAGACCACACGACCACCCTGTTTCCCGAGGTGCGCCTGAAGAAGTTCATCGAGATGCGCGGCGCCGATGGCGGCCCGTGGCGGCGCGTGTGCGCCCTGCCGGCATTCTGGGTGGGCCTCTTGTATGACGACGCCGCGCTCGACGCCGCTGTGGACCTGATCGCTGACTGGACGGCGGATGAAGTCGTGGCATTGCGCAACAATGTGCCCGCGCAGGGGCTCGCCACGCCGTTCCGCAATCGCTCGATGCTCGAACTCGCGCGCGAGGCGCTGGAGATTTCACGGATGGGCCTGCGCAACCGGGCGCAGGTGGATTTCTGGGGCCAGGATGAAACCCATTTCCTGGCGACCCTGGAGCAGATCGTCGACAGCGGGCTCACGCCGGCGGAGAACAAGCTCGCCGCGTTCGACGGGCGCTGGGACCATGATGTGAACCGGGCCTTCGAGGAGTACGCTTGGTAGGTTTTTGTCAGGCTGATGCCTAGGAGCCGCCCCGCCGGAACGGACTCCACAGCGCCAATGACAGCAGCACCGCGACGATCCCGACCATCGCGAACATGATAAACGTGTCGCGGAAGGCGAGCGCGGTCGCCTGCGCGGCCACCACGCGCCCCAGATAAAGTGTGGCGAGGGGGGCTTCGATCGTGTCGGGCAGGCCCGCGGCCGAGAGCATGTCGCGCACGGTGGCAAGTAGACCCTGCGTCGCGGAATTTCCTTCTGTCTGTGTGTTCGCCAAAACCTCGCTGTACACCGAGGTGCGGCGCTCGATGAAGATCGCCAGCAAGTTGATCCCGAACGCTCCGCCCATCTGACGGGTGAAGTTGAGCATCCCGTTGGCGGTACCCATCTTCTCCGGTGGGGCGGCCTGGAGACCGGCCGCAGTTACGGGCGGGAACAGCATGCCCTGGCCGATCCGGCCGATGCCCACAAACAGCGCGAAGGTGAGGAACGCCGTGTTTGCGTCGGTGAAACCCAGCAACCAAGTGGACACGGTGAACAGGGTGAATCCCAGTGCCAGCGGCAGGTAGGGCGGAATGAGATCCGACGTCCGGCCGGCCAGCGGCAGGATCAATCCCATAATGAGACCTCCCGGCACCAGCACCAGCCCGGCGCGCAGGGGTGTGTAGTTCTGGACCAGCTGGACGAAGACCGGTTGCAGATAGAACGACCCGAACAGGGTCGCGCCGAACAGGAGCGAGATCAGGTTGGCAATCGCGAAGCGCGGATGGGCCAGGAGCCGGACGTCGAAGATCGGATCGTCGACAAACAACTCCCATGCGATGAACAGTATTGCCGATCCCAGACCCGATCCCAGACACAGCATGACAAAGTTCGAGTTCCAGCCCTTCAGTTGCCCGTTCGACAGGCCGGTCAGCGTCGCGGTCAGGAAGGTCGCAACGAGGAGGAACCCGAACCAGTCGAGATGGGTGCGCGCGGCGTCGCGGTCGCGAGTCGGAAACACCACCGAGGCGAGCATCATTGAAATGAAGGCGATCGGCAGGGCGACATAGAAGGTGAACCGCCAGTCGAACTGGTCGATGGCCACACCGCCGAACCAGGGGCCGAGGCCCGGGCCAAGGACGAAACTGATCCCGAACAGGCCTGCGACCATGGCGCGGCGGTTGGGCGGAAACACAGCGAACATCGCCATCATCGTGAGCGGCAGGATGATCCCCGCCGCAAGCCCCTGTGCGGCGCGGCCGAGAACGACGATCAGATAAGTCTGGGCCGTGCCCCCGGCGACCGAGGCGCCGAAGAACATCAACATCATCGCCACGAAGACATGACGTGGACCGAAGGTCCGGGTCAGCCAGTCGCTGAGGAGCATCCCGGCAGTCATCGCTGCAAAGAACGCCGTCGCCATCCATTGGGCCTGGTCCTGGCCGACGCCGAAGGCGCCCATGATGTCGGGAACCGCCACATTTGTGATCGTGCCTGAAAGGGCCAGCGCGAGGGAGGAAGACAAGCTGGTGGCGACGACCAGCCAGCGCTGGGCGAAGCCGACGTCCGGCGACTTTACGCCACCGGTCGTTGCGGGCATGGCTGCGTCGGTCACCGTCCGGGAATCGCGATATTCACCACGGCCATCATGCCGGGGCGCAGGACGCCCTGGGTCTCGTCGATGGCGATGCGCACCGGCAGGCGCTGGGTCACCTTCGTGAAATTGCCGCTCGGGTTCGGGTTCGGCAGCAGCGCGAACTCGCTGGTCGCAGCCTGGCCGATGCGCGCGACGGTGCCGGTGAACTCCCGGTCGGGGAAGGCGTCGATTTTAACTTCGACGGTCATGCCGGGTGCGAGGTGGCGAATATCGGTCTCCTTGATGTTCGCCTCTACCCAGACCAGGTCGGGATTGTGGACCAGCATCAGGCGCTGCCCGGGGCTCACGAACTCACCGCGGTCGACGAAGGTCTCCGACACCACGCCGTCGATCGGGCTCTTGATGGTCCGGTCGGCCGCGTCCAGCGCCTGCTGCTCGCGTTGTGCCGCGATCTCGGCCTCCTCCTGGCGCAATACATCCATCCGGCTGGCGAGCACATTCATCTCGCCCCGTTCAGCCTCCGCCTCGCCGACATCCGCCAGAGCGGCGGCCAGATCGGCCTGGGCCTTCTGGTGCCGCTCCTGGGTGCGGCTCAACTCTGAGCGAACCTGATCGAGCCGCTGGCGTGAAACGATCTGTTCGGCCAGCAACGTGCGGGTTCGCTCGAAGTCGGTGCGCGCCAACTCGAACTGTTCGCGGCTGGCCTTGACCGCCACGCGCGCTGCATCAGCGCGCGAGCGCACTGCTTCCACCCGGCTGGTCGTGGTCCGGTCAATCATGTCGATTTGCGCGGTGATCTGTTGCCGCGCTGCCGCCAGAGCCGACATGCGGGCGCCATATTCGGTCAACTTGAGACGGGAAACCCGGGAATCGATCTCGATGAGGAGATCGCCACGATCAACCCGGTCCCCCTCAATGATCGGAAAATCGACGATCCAACCCGACACGCGGCTGGAGATCGCGACTGTGTCGGCCTGGATGCGGGCATCGGTTTCACTGACATGGGCCCATTGCCAATAACCCCATCGCCCCGCGCCCACGACGGCAGCGAGGACAATGACGACGATGACCAGACTGCGAACCAGTGGGCCGATGCGCCGCAGCGACGGGGACGGGGACGGTGTCTCCGCGCCGCTTTCGGTCAAAGACTGCTGGATGCGTCCTTCGTCGGGCATGCCGTCTCCAAGTAGGCCGCCGAACCTGGTCAGGTTTGACGATCGGGTGAGTTGGTTGTCTTGGGTATTCTGTAACGGATCGGAATACGAAACAATTAACCATGCAGTGAATGCATGGCTGTTGTGCCCGGTCTCGGTGGGCGATCGTTTAGACTGCCGTTCCGCCGACGGTCAGCGATTCCAGATACATGGTCGGCTGTCCGACGCCGACCGGGACCGACTGGCCGTCCTTGCCGCAGGTGCCGACCCCGTCATCGAGGCGCGAATCGTTGCCGATCAGCTTGACCCGCGTGAGGGCGTCGGGTCCGTTGCCGATCAGGGTCGCGCCCTTGACCGGTGCGCCGAGCTTGCCGTTCTCGATCATGTAGGCCTCGGTGCAGCTGAACACGAACTTGCCGTTGGTGATGTCGACCTGGCCGCCGCCGAAATTCACGGCATAGATGCCGGTCTTCGCAGCCTTGATGCATTCCTCGGGGTCGGCCTCGCCGTCGAGCATGTAAGTGTTGGTCATCCGCGGCATGGGATTGTGGGCGAAGGATTGGCGCCGCCCGTTGCCGGTCGGCGCCATGCCCATCAGGCGCGCGTTCATCCGGTCCTGCATGTAGCCCTTCAGGATGCCGTCTTCGATCAACACATTGTAGGCGCTCGGGGTGCCCTCATCATCGATGGTGATCGAGCCGCGCCGATCCGCCAGTGTGCCGTCGTCGACCACGGTGACGCCAGGTGCGGCCACCCGTTCGCCGAGCAAGGTCGAGAAGGCGGACGTCTTCTTGCGGTTGAAGTCTCCCTCGAGGCCATGACCGATGGCTTCATGGAGCAAGACACCGGGCCAGCCGGGGCCGAGAACGACCGGCATCTCACCGGCTGGTGCGGGGACGGAATCCAGGTTCACCAAGGCCTGGCGCAGGGCTTCGTCGACCTGTGTGTGCCATTTGTCGGGCGAAATCCACTGGTCATAGATCGCCCGGCCGCCGACCCCGTGAGAGCCGGTTTCCTGGCGATCTCCGTCGCCGACCATGAGCGAGACATTGAGGCGCACCAGCGGGCGAATATCGGCGCGCCGGTCACCCCCCGCACGCACGATCTGCACCGCCTGCCAGCTTCCCGACAGAGACGCGGTCACCTGGCGGACCCGGGGGTCGCTCGCGCGGGCGTAGGCGTCGATCTCCGAGAGAAGCGCGACCTTGTCCTCGAAGGCCATCTCGCCCAGCGGGTTGGTGTCGGTATAGAGGTCGCGATTGGTGCCGGCGGGCGAGTCCGCGACGGTGCCACTGCGACCCGTGCGCACGGCACGCACCGTATCGCCGGCGCGCGTGATCGCGGCTTCGCTCATCTCGGTGGAGTGCGCATATCCGGTCGCCTCTCCCGAGACCGCACGCAGCCCGAAGCCCTGGGAGGTGTCGAAATTGGCGTTGCGCACACGCCCGTCGTCGAATGTGATGCTCTCGGACTGATTATATTCGAGAAACAGCTCGCCATCGTCGGCCCCGTCGAGTGCGGTATCGACCTGCGCACCGACCCGTTCGGGGTCCATGCCGGTTCGCGCGAAGAAGATGTCGTCGGTGCGGGCAATGTCGGTCATGGGGCGGTGTTTGCTCGATGTTGGGATGAGAATGTCGTCCCAACAATATGGGACATGGATCATGATTGTCAGCCTTGGCCGGTTAACAATCGCGCGGGCGGATGATTTAGTTTTGTCGTCGCATCCGGCCGGAGGGTCGTTTGGCGCTGAATTGCTTGTACAATCAGGGATTTGCGGCGCTGCGACAAGGTGTCTCAACGCTGCGAATCGCACGGAGTGTGACTTGTTGGAGGCGATGCGCTGGTATATTTTTCAACCCGTCCAATGGGCTATAGGGGGTTATCCGACGTGCGATCTGTTTCGCGGCGCGGATGGCGAGATGGAAGCGAGCGAATGACGACAATTCAATTTCACCTGAAACGCGCCGCCGGATACACCGGTTTGGCTGGTCTTGCGAGCATGCTGTTCGCGTTGTTGGCGGCACCTGCGGTGGCCCAGCAACCGGAACCCTGGCAACTCGGGTTTCAGCAGGCACATTCGCCCATCATGGAACAGATGACGATTTTCCATGATTTCCTTCTTTGGATCATCTTCGCGATCTCGATCTTCGTGCTGGCGCTGCTGCTCTACACGATCGTGCGGTTCCGCGAAAAAGCGAACCCGAACCCGACAAAGACGACCCATAACACGGTCGTTGAAATCCTGTGGACCGTAATCCCGATCGTCATCCTGTTTGTCATGGGCTTCTTCTCTCTGCCGCTTCTGTATGCGACCGATGACGTCACCGACGCGGACCTGACGATCAAGGCAATCGGACGCCAGTGGTACTGGAGCTATGAATATCCCGACCATGGTGATTTCACCTTCGATTCCTTCATGGTGCCGGACGATGAACTCAAGCCGGGTCAGCCGCGCTTGTTGGCGACCGACGAAAACCTGGTCCTGCCCGTGGGCAAGAAGATCCGCGTGCTCGTGACCTCGTCCGACGTGTTGCATGCTTTCGCGATGCCTGCGCTGGGCTCCAAGGTCGATGCCGTTCCGGGCCGCACCAATGAGACATGGTTCCAGATTGACGAGCCGGGCATGTATTACGGCCAGTGCTCTGAGCTGTGTGGTGCCGGGCATGCGTTCATGCCGCTGGCCATCGAGGCGGTATCGGAAGCCGAGTTCAACGCCTGGGTGACTAAGGCACAGGCGCGGTTCGGCGAAGGCGAAGACGATCTGTCGCCGCGCCCGATCCAGATCACACGAAACGAAACGGGTAATGCACCCGCGACCGCACAATAGCGCGGCGAGGAGATAGTAAGATGGCTGACGCACACGCAGACGCACACGCGCACGACGATCACACCCCGCGCGGCTGGCGGCGGTGGGTCTATTCGACCAACCACAAAGATATCGGGACGATGTATCTCACCTTCTCGATCATCGCCGGTATCATCGGTGGCATCTTGTCGATCCTGATGCGCCTGGAGCTTCAGGACCCCGGCACCCAGTATTTCCTCGCGGGCGACGGCTCCACGGACGGTCAGTTCTGGAACGTGGTCATCACGGCCCACGGCCTGATCATGGTGTTCTTCGTGGTCATGCCCGCAGTCATCGGCGGTTTCGGCAACTGGTTCATTCCATTGATGATTGGCGCGCCCGACATGGCGTTTCCGCGGATGAACAACATTTCTTTCTGGCTGCTGCCGCCGGCCTTCCTGCTGCTCGTCGGTAGTACATTTATGGGGGGTGGCGCGGGTACGGGCTGGACCGTATATCCACCGCTCTCATCGGCCGTGGGGCAGCCGGGGCCCTCGGTGGATATGGCGATCTTTGCGCTGCATCTGGCGGGCGCGTCGTCGATTCTCGGTGCGATCAACTTTATCACCACGATCTTCAACATGCGCGCGCCGGGCATGACCCTGCACCGTATGCCTCTGTTCATCTGGGCTGAGCTGGTGACGGCCTTCCTGCTGGTGCTCGCGGTTCCCGTGCTTGCCGGCGCGATCACGATGCTGCTGACGGACCGCAACTTCGGCACCGCGTTCTTCGACGCGGCCGCCGGCGGCGACCCGATCCTGTTCCAGCATCTGTTCTGGTTCTTCGGACATCCCGAGGTCTACATCATGATTTTGCCGGGCTTCGGCATTATCAGCCATATCGTCTCGACCTTCTCGCGCAAGCCGGTGTTCGGCTACCTCGGCATGGCCTATGCCATGGTCGGGATCGGGTTCGTCGGGTTCATTGTGTGGGCCCATCACATGTTCACGGTCGGGCTCGACGTCGATACGCGTGCATACTTTACGGTCGCGACGATGGTGATCGCGGTGCCCACGGGCATCAAGATTTTCTCGTGGATCGCGACCATGTGGGGCGGGTCCGTGCGCATGGATACGCCGATGCTATGGGCGGTCGGGTTCATCTTCCTGTTCACCGTCGGCGGCGTGACGGGCGTGGTGCTCGCCAATGCGGGCCTCGATCTGGCGCTGCATGACACCTATTACGTGGTTGCCCATTTCCACTATGTGCTGAGCCTCGGTGCGGTCTTCACGATGTTTGCCGGATTCTATTACTGGATCGGCAAGATGTCGGGCCGTCAGTACAACGAGACCCTCGGCAAGCTGCATTTCTGGATCACATTCATCGGTGTGAACGTGACCTTCTTCCCGCAGCATTTCCTTGGCCTGGCGGGCATGCCGCGACGCATTTCCGATTATCCCGACGCGTTTGCGGGCTGGAACATGGTGTCCTCGATCGGCTCCTACATCTCGGCCGTCGGCATCCTGTTGTTCATCTTCATCGTGATCCAGACCCTGACATCCGGTCGCCGCGTAGAGGCGAATTACTGGGGTGAGGGTGCGACCACGCTGGAATGGACGGTCCCGTCGCCGGCGCCGCATCACACCCATGAGGAACTGCCGGAAATCAAACCGGCCCCGGCCCACTAGAACCTGCGCATCGCGCACGGAGCATCGCATTGGCTGACGCCGCCTATTTGAACCGTACGGACGAGACCGCGCTGCCTGTGGCAGGGGCCTCGCGCGTGTCGGATTTCGTGGCGCTGCTGAAGCCGCGTGTGATGACGCTCGTGGTGTTTTCCGGTGCCGTCGGTCTGTTCATTGCGCCGGGCGGGTTGCATCCGTTGCTCGCGATCGTGGCGATCCTCTGTATCGCCGTGGGCTCGGGCGCGGCCGGTGCCGTCAACATGTGGTACGAGCGCGATATCGACGCCTTGATGTCACGAACGGCGAACCGGCCACTGCCGGCAGGGCGGATCGAGCCGGGCGATGCGCTGGGGTTCGCGACCGTTCTTGCGCTCTTCTCTGTCATGCTCATGGGGCTGGCAACCAACTGGGCCGCGGCCGGTCTTCTGGCACTGGCCATCCTGTTCTATGTCTTCGTCTACACGGTCTGGCTGAAGCGGCGGACGCCGCAGAATATCGTGATTGGCGGTGCGGCAGGGGCGTTCCCGCCGATGATCGGCTGGGCAGCGGTGACCGGCGATATCAGTCTCGTCTCGCTGTCGCTTTTCGCGATCATCTTCCTGTGGACGCCGCCGCATTTTTGGGCGCTCGCGCTTTACCGGAGCGGTGATTATGCGCGCGCCGGCGTGCCGATGATGCCGGTGGTTGCCGGCCGGCGCAGTACCAAGCGCCAGATGCTGGCCTACACATTGTTGTTGGTGCCCGTGAGCCTTGGGCCCTTCGCGCTCGGCGCGGCGGGCCTGCTTTATGCCGGCGGGACCACATTGCTCGGTCTGGCCTTCATCGCGAGCGCGGTGCGCGTGCTGCGCGAACCGGATGCGGCCAAGGATCGGCGCGCGCGCCAGATGTTCGGCTTCTCAATCCTTTATCTGTTCCTCGTGTTTGCGCTACTGCTTGCGGATTCACTGCTTGGGCTGGCGGGTTAACGGACTATGGCGAAACGGGAATACAGCGAACGGCACCGCGAACAGCGCGGTAAGAACTATGCGATGCTGGCTGTCATCGTCGGGCTGATCTTGACCTTCTACCTTGTGTTTATTGCCCGCGCGGGGCTGCTGGGATGAGCATGGCCGAAAATCGAACGCGCCGCCGTCGCCGCAATCGCTATGTGTTTGCCGGATTGTTCGCGGTGGTTATCGGCATGAACGGGATTGCGTATGCGACTGTGCCGGCCTATCGGGCCTTCTGCCAGCAGTTCGGATTTGCGGGCATTCCGCTCGTGGCAGCCAGCGCGCCGCAGACCGAGGAAATCCTTGTCGACCGGCCCATTACAGTTCGTTTTAACAGCGACATCGAGCCGGCGCTGGACTGGCGGTTCAAGCCGGTCCAGCGCACGATTGATCTACGTGTCGGCGAGACCGGCCTGGCGTTCTTTGAGGCCACGAACCGACTTAGTGAACCCGTGAGCGGTACGGCGACCTTCAACGTCACGCCGCTGAAGGCCGCGCCCTATTTCGTGAAGATCCAGTGTTTCTGCTTCACCGAGCAGACTCTTTCAGCGGGTGAAACCGCCCAGATGCCGGTCACATTTTTTGTCGATCCTGCGATAGCGGAAGATCAGAACCTCGACGATGTCACCGAAATTACCCTGAGCTATACCTTCTTCCGCGATCATGAGGCCGATGCCAAACGCAAGGCTGCCGGATTGTAGAAATCAAAACAAATCCAAGTGAACTGACGCCTGTTCAAAGTCCGGATCATAAGGTCCGGCAAAAAGTGAGAAAAGCACATGAGTGATCACGCACACGAAGAATCGCACGGCAACCACCCCTATCACATGGTGGAGCCGAGCCATTGGCCGATCGTCGGATCGATCGGCGGCCTGCTGATGGCCGTTGGCCTCGTGATCGCAATGCACCCCGCGGCGCTTGGGGCAGGGCTACAGCCTTTCTTCGAGACCATCGGCTATTGGACCGTCGCACCGGGTGCCGTCCTCGGCATGATGACGATGATGGGCTGGTGGCGTGATGTCATCGACGAAGCGCATGTCCAGAAGATGCACACCAAGGTTGTTCAGCTTAGCCTGCGCTACGGCATGATGCTGTTTATCATCTCCGAGGTGATGTTTTTCGCGGCCTGGTTCTGGGCCTTCTTCGGCGCCGCCCTCTTCCCGACCGAGTCGATCGGTTCGGTCTGGCCGCCGGACGGGGTTGAAGTCTTCAACCCGTTCGATCTGCCGCTGCTCAACACGATGATCCTGCTGACGTCGGGATTCACGGTGACCTGGGCGCATCATGATATCCGCGCGGGAAACATGCCCCACGCCGCCAAGATGCTGGGCTGGACCGTCCTGTTGGGTTTGCTTTTCACGGCGTTGCAGGCTTTTGAGTACGCGAACGCGCCTTTCGGTTTCCGTGACGGGATCTACTCCTCGACCTTCTACATGGCGACTGGTTTCCATGGATTCCACGTGATCGTCGGCACGGTCTTCCTTGCCGTTTGCTGGTTCCGTACCGCAAAGGGTCAGTTCACGGCCGACCATCACTTCGGCTTCGAGGCGGCGGCCTGGTATTGGCACTTCGTCGATGTCGTCTGGCTGTTCCTGTTCTCGTTCGTATATGTGTGGAGCACTTTCGGCGCCTGATTGGGGCCTGATCGGAAAGACCGCGTGGCCGCGTATTATCCAAGGCAATCCAACCTGAAGACCGGCCTGCGCTGTGCTTGTCCGCGTTGCGGGCAGGGAAAGCTCTACATCGGCCTGCTGACGGTTCGTGAGCGCTGTCTGGTTTGCGACTTCGACTATGGCCGATTGAACACCGACGACGGGGCCGCGTTCTTCATCATCGTGCTGTATAGCGCCCTGATCCTGCCGCTGGCCGCCTGGTTCCAGTTTGCCTTCGATCCGCCGATCTGGGCCCATTTCCTGATCTGGATCCCGGCGATCATCGTGGGTGCCGTCGCGCTGATGCGCCCGTTCAAGGCCTGGCTTGTGGCGCAGCAGTTCAAGCACAATGTGGATGATGCGGATATCACGCGCTGAACCGGTACCCTCTAGTCTGGCTAAAAGACAGCACGGCTGAAAGATGATGATGCGCTTCCGACCGACATTTTGGGCGACCGCCCTTGCATTGCCCGTCCTGACTGTTCTGATCGTTTTCGGCACGTGGCAGGTGCAGCGCCTGCAGTGGAAGAATGAGCTGATCGAAACTCGTGCCTCGCGTGTCGGTGCGGTGCCCGTTGAGATCACCGAAGCGCTGGCTGCGGCCGGCGATTTGGCCGATATCGAGTATCGTCCGGTTACCGTGTCGGGAGACCTGCGCAATGATCGCGCGATGATCCTGCTCAATCGTGTGTACGATAGCCGCGTCGGTGGCCATCTGATCGCCCCGCTGGAGCTCGCGAGCGGCCTTGGCACCGTGATGGTCGATCGGGGCTGGATGTCCCTGCCGGAATTGCGCGCATTCGATGCCGCAAGCGTGCCTGTGACTCTCGATGGGTTTGTACGGCTGTACACGGTGCCAGGCTATTTCGTGCCCGAGAACGAGCCCGCCGGGAACAACTGGTTCTTCATGCATGAGGCCGAAATGCTGGCGGCGGCAGGCCTTTCGGGCCCCGTGGGATTCTATGTGCAGGCCGGGCCAAACGCGACGCCGCCGGGAACCTTTCCTGCAGGTTCGGTGCCCGACGTCAGCCTGCGGAATTCTCATCTCGAATACGCCGTGACCTGGTATGCGCTGGCGGCCGTGCTTGTGGTGATATTCATCATCTTTCATTGGAAGCGGAAAGAAACATGAGTGACAGCACCGCCTACGCGACATTGCAAGACCGGTTCCGCCGTCGCGCGCTCATCGGGGATGCACTTGGCATTCTTGATTGGGATCAGGCCACGACGATGCCGGAGGGCAGCGCGGACGGGCGTGCGGAACAGATCGCGACCCTGAGCGTCATGCGCCATGAGCTGGTCGTCGATCCCGCGGTTTCCGATGGGATCGCGCGGGCCAAACAGGATTTTGGTGCCGCCGATACCGATGCCTGGCATCAGAGCAATCTGCGGGAGATGGAACGGGCCTATCTGCTGGCCGCTGCGGTGCCGGGGGACCTGGTCGAGGCCGCCGCCCGGGCCAATGCCATGTGCGAGGTCGATTGGCGCCGGGCCCGCGCCGAGAATGATTTCGCCAGCCTGTTGCCGGCGTTGCGTGAAGTCCTCAATCTCGTGCGCCAAACGGCTGATGTGCGCGCCGAGGCGCTCTCTCTGGCCCCCTATGACGCATTGCTGGAAGAATATGAGGCGGGGACACGGATGGCGCGCCTCGACCCGCTGTTTGATCGGTTGGCGGAGTTCCTGCCGGCGTTTCTGCCGCAGGTGCTCGAGCGGCAGAACGCACAACCGGCACCTGTCCGTCCTGACGGGCCGTTTGCGATTGCCGACCAACGTGCGTTGGCCGCGGAGTTGATGCAGGCGCTGGGGTTCGATTTCGCACGGGGGCGGCTGGATATCAGTCACCATCCATTCTGTGGCGGTGCGACCGGGGATGTGCGGATCACCACCCGATACAACGAGAGTGATTTCACCGAATCCCTGATGGGTGTCCTGCACGAGACAGGCCATGCGCTCTATGAGAGCGGGCTTCCCGGGGACTGGCAGTTCCAGCCCGTGGGCAACGCGCTTGGCATGGCCATTCATGAAAGCCAGTCGCTGTTGATCGAGATGCAGGTCAGCCGATCGCGGCCGTTCCTGGCCTTTGCGCTGCCGCGCATGCGCGATGCATTCGGCGGCAACGGACCGGGCTGGGAGGTGGATAACCTCTATCGGCTCTACACGCAGGTAGAGCCCGGTTTCATCCGTGTGGATGCCGACGAAGTAACCTATCCGCTGCACATTATTCTGCGCTACCGGCTCGAGCAGGCGATGTTGTCGGGCGACCTGGGTCTTACGGATCTGCCCGGTGCGTGGAATGACGGCATGCGTGATCTGCTGGGGATCACGCCGCCCGATGATCGCCTCGGATGTCTGCAGGATGTCCACTGGCCGTCGGGCTCGTTCGGATACTTTCCGACCTACACGCTGGGAGCGATGGCGGCGGCGCAGTTTTACCGTGCCGCGCATCACGACATGCCCGATCTCGAAGACGATATTGAGGCCGGCAGGCTGGCGCCGCTGGTGTCCTGGTTGCGCACCCACGTGCATGGACAGGGTTCGTGCCGAACGGCGGACGAGTTGCTGTCGCGGGCAACGGGCGAGCCGCTGAACCCGGAAATCTTTCTGGACCATCTGCAGGCCCGTTATCTGGGACATGCCTGAGGCCGCTCGCCTTGTGTCCTCATATTGCGTTGGATAGGTTAGCGCGCTTTTCGTCGAAGGAACCGATTTTGGAATATGTAAGTACCAGGGGCACCGCGCCGACGTTGGGATTCGCGGACGTTTTGTTGAGCGGCCTCGCGCGCGACGGCGGATTGTATGTGCCTGCAACCTGGCCTTCGATTGATGACGACAACATCCGTGCCCTGCAAGATCTCGGATACGCTGAGATCGCGGCGCGGATCGTGCGTCCGTTCATCGAGATAGATGTTCTCAGCGACGCCGAGTTGAACCAGCTCACGCAAGAGACCTATGCGGGGTTCGATCATCCGGATGTGGCGCCGCTGCGCCAGATCGACGACGACACCTGGCTGCTTGAGCTGTTTCATGGGCCCACACTGGCGTTCAAGGATTTCGCGCTCCAGCTGCTCGGGCGGCTGTTCGAGCATGTGCTGGCGCGCCGCGGCGCGCGCATTACGATCGTTGGTGCGACGTCGGGTGACACGGGGTCGGCCGCGATCGAGGCCTGCCGGGATCGCAGCAATCTCGACATCTTCATGCTCCATCCCGAGGGCCGTGTGTCCGAGGTCCAGCGCCGGCAGATGACCACGGTTATTGCCGACAATGTTTTCAACATTGCACTGGGCGGGACATTCGATGATTGCCAGGACCTGGTGAAGGCGCTGTTCGCCGACCACGGTCTGCGCGACGAGGTCGGCTTGTCGGCCGTGAATTCGATCAACTGGGCCCGGATTATGGGCCAGACCGCCTACTATTTTGCCGCGGGTGCAAAACTCGGCGCGCCCGACAAGGCGTTGACCTTTGTCGTTCCGACCGGGAATTTCGGCAATGTCTATTCGGCCTATGTCGCCCGTCAGATGGGGCTGCCAATTTCCCGGCTGATGGTGGCGTCCAATCGCAACGACATTCTCTATCGCTTCTTCACCGAGGGGGACATGTCGATTGCGCCCGTTCAGGCCTCTCTCTCGCCGAGCATGGATATTCAGGTTTCGAGCAATTTCGAGCGTTTGATGTTCGACCTTCTCGACCGGGATGGCGCCGCGGTCGAAGAGGCCTTGCGTGTGTTCCGTCAGGACGGCGTCCTGCCCGATGCCCAGAAACTCAGCGATGATGCGCGCGGCCTGTTTGAGGCGTACCGTCTCGACGATGATGAGACACTCGAAGTGATCCGGGACGTGCATGCGCAATCGGGGGTCCTGCTCGACCCGCATACCGCGGTCGGGGTGGGTGCGGCGCGCAAGGCACCGCGTGATGGACATAAGCGGGTGGTGCTTGCCACGGCCCATCCGGCGAAGTTTCCCGATGCGGTCGAAAAGGCAACGGGTGTCCGGCCGGAGCTGCCGTCCCATCTGTCAGATCTCCTGGAACGCCCGGAGCAGGTGGAGATGATCGACAATGATGTCGCGGCCGTGCGCGCGTTTGTGCGTGCCCATGCCGCTGCACATCAGACGGATTGAGGATGACGATGAGCGACGTCCAGATAACCACGCTAGCCAATGGCGTTCGGGTCGTCAGCGACGATATGCCGACGGTTGAATCCGTTTCGATCGGCCTGTGGGTGCGCGCTGGTGCCCGCTTCGAGACACCCGAGGTGAACGGTGTCGCGCATCTGCTCGAACACATGATGTTCAAGGGCACGCCGCGGCGGACTTCCCAGCAGATCGCCGAGACGATCGAAAGCGTCGGCGGGCACATCAACGCCTACACCGCCCGTGAGGTCACCGCGTACTACGCCAAGGTTTTGAAGAATGATGCCGCGCTGGCGATCGACGTGATCGCTGACTTCCTGCAGAATTCGCTGTTCGACGAGGATGAGTTGACCCGCGAACGTTCCGTCGTGCTGCAGGAGATCGGCCAGGCGCGTGACACGCCCGACGATGTGGTGTTCGACAATTTCCAGGCCGTCGCGTTTCCCGAACAACCTCTGGGGCGTCCGGTTCTGGGGCGCCCGGATGTCGTCGGGCAGATGCCGCGTGATGCCATCGTTGGATTCCACGGCCAGCACTATCATGGCGGGTCGATCGTCTTGGCGGCCGCCGGCAGCATTACCCATGATGCGCTGGTGGCGCTTGCCGGGGAGCTTCTGGCTGATATCCCGCCAGGCACGCCACAGGCGTTGCCAAAGGCGGTCTATGCCGGCGGCGAAAGCCGCGAAGGGCGTGATCTGGAGCAGGTCCATTTCGTGATCGGTTTTCGCGGTGCCCCGGTCGGAACCGACGAGTATTACGCCCTGTCGGTCCTCTCCAATCTCTTCGGTGGCGGCATGTCATCGCGCCTGTTCCAGGAGATCCGTGAGAAGAGAGGTCTGGTCTACTCGATCGACACCTTCCTGTCGGCCTTCTCGGATGAAGGGGTCTTCGGCGTTTATGCGGGTACCGGCCCGGATCTCATCGAGGAATTCGTGCCTGCCCTGTGCGACGAGGTTTCCCGACTGTCGTCAACGCTGAGCGAGGATGAAATCGCCCGTGCGCGTACGCAGTTGAAGGCCAATCTGCTGATGGGCATGGAATCCACTGGCGCACGCGCCGAACGCGCCGGCCAGCAGATGCTGCTGTATGATCGGGTGGTGTCGGTCGGCGAACTTGTCGAAAAGATTGAGAACGTGACAGCCGAGACTCTTGCGATCAGTGCGCGGCAGCTGCTCGAATCCACGCCATGCCTGGCCACAATCGGACCGGCGACGAATATGGAATCGTTTGACGCGATCCAGCGTCGATTGGTTGCATAGGAGCTGGATGCGGCGCGATGCGGCTGTTTCGGTCTTTTTCCGGCAATTCCAGCAGTGTGCGGCTGAATGGTCGGCGCACCTTCCTGCGTCCGCCCGTTGAGCGTGATTGGCGGGCCTATGCCGAGATTCGTGCGGCCAGCCGTGACTTCCTGGAACCCTGGGAGCCGACCTGGCCCTCCGACGCGCTCAGCCGTGATGCCTTCTATCGACGCCTGAACCGCTATTCCAGCGATTGGCGCAACGATACCGGTTACAGCATGTTCGTGTTCGACCAGGAGAGCGGGGCGCTGCTGGGCGGGATCAGTCTCTCCAACGTGCGGCGCGGTGTCGCCCAATGCGGCACCCTGGGCTACTGGATCGGCGAGGACTATGCGGGACAAGGCTATATGCGCGAGGGGCTGGGGCTGTTGCTCGGCTTTTGCTTCAGCGAACTGGGTCTGCATCGCGTCGAAGCCGCCTGTCTGCCGACCAACGATGCCAGCCGAGGTTTGCTGACCGCCTCAGGTTTTTCGGAAGACGGGTTCGCGCGTAAATATCTCAAAATCCGGGGTGTCTGGGAGGATCATATGCTGTTTTCCCTGTTGGCCGAAGATCATCGGGTCGCCGGGCCACGCACGGCGGGTTCGTGATCAAGCTGATCTCCCTCCGGTCATGACCGGGCCCGCTGTTTCTGCAAAGGTTTTGGCGCGCAAGCGCCTGCGTGTCTGGACCATCCTGCTCACCAGTGGTTTGGCGTTTCTCGCGCCGTCTGCCATCGCACCCGGTCTCCCGGCCCTTCGGGCGGATTATGCCCATGTGGACAATGCCGCGTTCCTGTCACCGCTCGTGCTCACCATGCCGATGCTGTTCATCGCCCTGGCGGGGCCGTTCGTGGGCTACGCCGTGGACCGGTTTGGGCGCCGCAATGTCCTGATCACGTCGACAGTGCTGTATGGCATTGCGGGCATCTCCGGTCTGGTGATCGACTCCATCATCCTGCTGCTCGTCAGCCGGGCGTTGCTGGGCATTTTCCTTGCAGGGATCATGACCAGCGTGACGGCGCTGATCGGCGACTATTTCGTCGGCGACGAACGCAACCGCGTGGCCGGCCTGCAGGGCGCTTTCATGTCGCTCGGCACGCTGACTTTCGTCGTGATCGCGGGGATGCTCGCTGAAATTCACTGGCGCGTCGGGTTTACGCTGTTTGCGGTGGCATTTGCGTTGCTGCCGCTCATGCTGCTCAGCCTGTATGAACCGGGGCGGGGCGGGGCTGGAGATGCGCAGGCATCGGAGCCGCCGCCGACCGCCCGACAATGGTCAACCATCGGCCTGTTCTGTGCCTTGGCGTTCGTCTCGATGGTATTGCTGTTCATGATTCCGTCGCAGACGGCATTTTTCCTGGCCGAGATCGGCGTCGAGAATCCGACGCGTGCTGGGTTGGCGATCGGCCTGTTTAATCTGTCGGCGGGGGTGGCATCGCTTTCCTACAGCCGAATTCGCGCCCGCCTCAGTTCGGAATCGATCTTCGCGCTCTTCTTTGCCATCGGCGGGGTTGGTTTCGTGATGACGGGCATCGCGGACAGTTTTACGGCCACGATGATCGCGATGGGCATTGGTGGGTTCTCTGTCGGTGCGTTCCTGCCCAACATCAATCTCGCGATCATTTCACGCGCGTCCATGTCCGTGCGCGGTCGCGCGCTTGGTGCTCTGACCACCATGTTTTTCCTGGGGCAGTTCTTCTCGCCGGTCTATTCGGTCCCGATCGCAGCGGCCAGCAGTGTCGGATACGCGTTTCTTGTCAGCGGATATGCGCTCTTCGCGATGAGCGTCTGCTTTGCGTTGATCGTGATTTATCGGCGCCTGCGCAAACAAATAGGCACAGCACGTTAGGCGCGACCAGACGTACCGGACAGAACCGACAGATCGACGCCGATGCTGTTGAAGGCGCGTTCCCACTTGTCGCCATCGCTGACCGTAAACATCAGGTCTTTGTCGTAGGGCACGGAGAGCCAGGCATTGTCGTGGATTTCCGCGTCGAGCTGTCCCGCCCCCCAGCCGGCGTAACCCAGCGCCAGGATCGAGCGTTCGGGACCATCACCCTGGGCAAGCGCACGCAGAATATCGAGGGTTGCCGTCAGGCCGACATTGTCAGTGACCATCAGGGTTTCGGCATGACGGTATTCGCTGGAATGAAGAACAAAGCCGCGTTGATTCTCGACCGGACCACCGAAGTGAACGGGAATATCCCGCGCGCTGTCGGTGGCCGGGATCTCCAACTGTCCGAGGAGTTCGCGGAAATCGATCGAATCGAGGGTCTTGTTGATCACCAGACCCATTGCGCCTTCGTCATTATGTGCACACATATAAATGACGGCACGTTCGAAGCGAGGATCGGTCATCGCGGGCATCGCCAGCAGTATTTGACCTTCCAGATAGGCGCTCGCCGTGGTTTCACTGTCAGTCATGGCTTTCCTGGCTTCCTGATGACGACGTCGAAGATTTATTCCGACACGTGATTGTGAGGGCTGTTGAGCGGTTAGCCGCTATATTCCGGGCCAATCATTCCTATATTTCAAGCACTAGAATTCATTATCACCGTCACAGGCATATGAGCCGGGGCACGAACAATATGGTAGCGCGTTTCCGTGAGTTCTTGCGTCATGTAGCGATTGTAGCTGCGATCCCGGCGATTTTGTGGCCGAGCCTCGCCATGAGCGATGCCGCGACCGACTGGCTGGAGGGCCCGAAGGCCGATATTCGCCTGATTTCCGCGACCACGGCCGTCGGTGACCTGGAGACGATCCCGCTGGGCATCGAAGTGCGTCTGGATGACGGCTGGAAGACCTACTGGCGCTCGCCGGGGGATGCCGGCATTCCGCCCCATGTGGAATGGGAGAATACGGGCAATCTGGCCACGGCGGCGTTTCTGTGGCCGGCGCCTGTGCGCTTCAACTATTATGATCTGGAAACCTTCGGCTACGAGAAGCAGGTTGTTTTTCCGATCAACGCGCAGTTGCGCAATGTCGGCGAGGCGGTTTCGTTGCGCGCGACCGTCGATCTTCTGATCTGCGACGACGTGTGCATTCCTCATTCGTTCAGCGCGACGCTGGATCTTCCCGCCGGCCCGGCCAATCCGTCGGAATTTGCCAACATGATCGACCGGTACCAGAATCAGGTGCCGGGCGACGGAAGCCGTGCGGGGCTGATCTTCGAGGGTGCGGATGTTTCGGGCACCAATGTGAACCCGCTGATCCGGACGGCCTTTCGCGCGGACACGCCGTTCCAGACACCCGACCTTCTGGTCGAGGGTTCGGGCGATGTGGTCTTCTCGAAGCCCGAATTTAAGTTTCTCGAAGACGGCCGCGTCGTCCTGGCGTCGGTCACGGCGGAGGATATCTTTGGCGAGGGGGCCCCGGTCGACCTCCAGAGCGACCCGCTGATCTTCACCCTGATCGATGGCGCCCGCAGCATCGAGGCCAGCGCCCTGCCGTTGGCGAACGGTCTGGCGCATGTCGATACGGGCAGTTTGGCGATCACCACGCTGTTGTCGATCATGGCGCTGGCACTGGTCGGCGGCCTGATTTTGAACCTCATGCCCTGTGTGCTGCCGGTGATATCGATCAAGCTTCTGTCCGTCGTCAGCCATGGCGGCGGGGACCCGAAGGAGGTCCGTCTCGGTTTCCTGGCCACGACGGCGGGTATCATCGTGTCCTTCCTGGCGCTGGCAAGCCTCGCGGTGGGCGTGAAGTCGGCCGGTTTGGCCGTCGGTTGGGGAATCCAGTTCCAGCAGCCGATCTTCATCGTCGCGCTGGTGGTGATCCTGACTCTGTTCGCCGCCAACATGTGGGGCCTGTTCGAAGTGCGCCTGCCTGGCAAAGTGTCCGATGTGGCGGTCGCCGCAGGCAACAAGAGCTCGCTCGGCGGTCAGTTCTTCCAGGGCGCGTTCGCGACCATCCTCGCAACGCCCTGTACCGCACCGTTCCTTGGCACTTCCATCGGGTTTGCGCTGAGCCGTGGTACCGTCGAGATTTACTCGATTTTCCTGGCGCTGGGGATCGGCATGGCATCGCCGTTCATTCTCGTCGCCCTGTTCCCGGCGCTGGCCACGAAACTGCCCCGCCCGGGCCCGTGGATGAATGGGCTCAAGAAATTCCTGTCGCTGGCCCTGATCGCGACGGCCGTTTGGTTGTTGACGGTGATGGCGGTACAGGTTTCAGTCGAGGTCGCGGTGGTCGTGGCGGCTCTGATGGCCGCGATCTTCGCATTGTTCGCGCTGCGCAACCGGGTTCCGGAGAAGACGGGCCGGATGCTTGGTGCGGGTGTGTTTGCCGCGGCCATTCTCGCCTTCGTGGTGCCGACGGCACTGCCGGCGCTCGGCATCGGGCTTCGTGATCAATCCCAGATTGCCGCACTCGATGAGGCCTGGATTCCCTTTGATCAGGCCGCGATTCCGGCGCTCGTGGCGCAGGGGAATGTGGTCTTCGTGGATGTCACGGCGGACTGGTGTATCACCTGTCAGGTCAACAAGAAGCGGGTCCTGGATACGGAGGCCGTGAACGACGTATTCACGCGTGGTGATGTGGTTCTGATGCGCGCGGACTGGACCAAGCCGAGCGATACGATCGCCAGGTACCTCGCCTCGTTCAGCCGGTTCGGCATTCCGTTCAATGTCATCTACGGGCCGGAAACCCCCCGCGGCGTGGTGTTGCCGGAACTGCTGTCCAGCAACGCGGTCTTCGGCGGGCTGACGGAAGCCGGCCTGACAACCGCGGTGGCCCAGAGATAACGCCCCGCACCCGTTTTTTACACTGATCGAAGACTGGAACTTTCCGCAATACAGACTATGTTGCGAACCGATATCAATCATGCGGTCGGTCGCACGGAATTGTTCGTGCGGCTCGAACCGCACCCGATCTAGGAGAGACAGATGGCGATCAATGTAGGTGACAAGATTCCGGCAAGCGCACTCGCGCACAAGACGGCAGACGGCATCGACCAGGTTTCGACCGATGCCCTGTTCAGCGGCAAAAAGGTCGTGCTGTTTTCGGTGCCCGGCGCGTTCACGCCGACCTGCTCGGCGCAGCATCTGCCCGGTTTCGTGCAGAAGGCCGGTGAGATCAAGGCCAAGGGCGTCGACACGATTGCCTGCATGGCCGTGAATGACCCGTTTGTCATGGAAGCCTGGGGCAAGGATCAGTCCGTTGGCGACAATGTGATGATGCTGGCCGATGGTTCGGCCGCCTTCACCAAGGAACTCGGCATGGAACTCGATCTTGTCGATCGCGGTCTTGGCGTGCGCAGCCAGCGCTTCGCGATGATCGTCGATGACGGCACCGTGACCGAGGTGCTCCTGGACGAGGCCGGCGCCTTCGAGAAGAGCTCGGCCGAGAGCGTTCTCGAACGCCTCTAGTCCAAGCGCACTTCGATAAGATTACGGGGGCCATGTGGCCCCCGTTTTCGTTGTGATATTTGGTCCGCTCAGGCGAGAGGGATGATCGCGTTGCGCGCGAGTTCGTCGGCGCGCTCATTGTCGGGATGCCCGTTATGCCCCTTCACCCAGTGCCATTCGATGTCGTGGGGTTCCATGGCCAATTCGAGGCGCTTCCACAAATCGACATTCTTGACGGGCTTCTTGGCAGCCGTCTTCCAGCCGTTACGCTTCCAGTTGTGGATCCATTTCATGATCCCGTCACGGACATAGGTGGAATCGGTAAACAGGTCGATCGGCGAGGGTTTCTTGAGCTCCTCGAGCGCCGCGATGGCCGCCATGAGCTCCATCCGGTTGTTCGTCGTTTCATCTTCGCCGCCCGACAATTCCTTTTCATGTTCGCCGGCGCGCAGGATGGCACCCCAGCCGCCGGGTCCCGGATTACCCGAGCAGGCACCATCGGTATAGATCACGATCCGGCTTGTACCATTCATGTACTTACATCCTCGAAACTGACGCCATAGGCGCCTGGGCCGTCCACCTGCTGATGAAAGCGCAGTCGGCCCAGAAATTGTTTGGGGTCCTTGGGTTGAACGAAGGCCGCCGTGTCGTGATTGATCCAGTCATACAGGCGCGTGAGCAGGAAGCGCAGGGCGCTGCCGCGCGCCAACTGTGGAAGCGCGTCGAATTCTCGCCGGGTGAGGGGGCGGACCGAGGCGTAGCCGCGCAACAGCGCACGGGCCTTGGTGACGTTCAGGCTGTTGTCGGCCTCGAAGCACCACGCGTTGATACAAATCGCCAGGTCATAGGCGAGCGCGTCATTGCAGGCGAAATAGAAGTCGATGAAGCCCGACAAACGATCCCCGAGGAAGAAAACATTGTCGGGAAACAGGTCGGCATGGATCACCCCGGTCGGCAGGTCGTCGGGCCAATTCGATGATATCGCGCTGAGCTCGGAATCGAGCAGATCCTTGAGGCCGGGGACGACATCGTTGGCCTGGTCGCGGGTCTGGGCGACGAGGGTCCGCCAGCCCGCCACGGACATGTCGTTGGCGCGATGGCCCTCGAAATTTTGTCCGGCATCGTGCATCCGGGCGAGCGCGGTGCCGAGTTCGGCGCAGTGTTTGGGCGTGCTTTTCTTCGGCCACATGCCCGAAAGGAAGGACGCAATGGCGGCCGGTCGGCCGGCGAGTTCGCGCAGTGCCGCGCCATCGCGCCCATGGATCGGTGTCGGACAGGAGATCCCGTTCTCCGCCAGATGGTCCATCAGCCCCAGGAAATACGGGAGGTCTTCGCGCCGCACCCGTTTCTCATACAGCGTCAGAATGTAGGATTGGGGTGTCGTCGTGTCCGACGTCACGGTCTGGAGCAGGTAATTGCTGTTCTCCACACCTTCCGCGATGCCCTTGAGCGAGACGACCTCGCCAATGTCGTAATCACCTAGAAAGGCAACGAGGTCTTCGTCGGTAACGTCGGTGTAGACGGCCATCGGAGCGCAGCGCTAAGCGATCAGGGCACGGGGGAGGTTGAAATGCACATTCTCCTCGCGCACGGAGATTTCTTCGATCATCACGTCGTAGCGCTCGCGGCAGGCTTCGACGAACTCCTCGACCAGTGTTTCGGGCGCCGATGCCCCCGCGGTCAGCCCCAGCGTCTTACAGCCGTCAAAACGCGCCCAGTCCATGCCGCTGGCGCGTTCGACCAGGGCCGCGTCCTCGCAGCCCGACCGCAGCGCGACCTCGACGAGGCGGTTGGAATTCGAGGAGTTTGGCGCGCCGATCACGATCATGGCGTCGCACCGCTCGGCAATGGCCTTCACCGCCTCCTGGCGGTTGGTGGTCGCGTAGCAGATGTCCTCTGAGCCAGGCTCGGCAATATTCGGAAACTTCGCGCGCAGTGCCTCGACAATCGCGGCTGTGTCGTCGACCGACAGGGTCGTTTGGGTCACATAGGCGAGCTGCGTTTCCTGCGGAATATCGAGGGTCGCGACATCTTCGACGGTTTCGACCAGCGTCATGGAGTTTTCGGGCAACTGGCCCATGGTGCCGATCACCTCGGGGTGTCCCTCATGGCCGATCAACAGGATATGACGGCCGGCGCGCTGCTGGTGCTGGGCCTGATTGTGGACCTTGCTGACCAGCGGGCAGGTGGCGTCGAGATAGAAAAGATTGCGGCGTTCAGCCTCGGCTGGCACGGATTTGGGCACGCCATGGGCCGAAAATATAACCTTCGCGTCGTCCGGGATTTCGGAGAGTTCGTCCACGAAAACGGCACCCTGCCGCTCGAGATTCTCCACGACGAAGCGGTTGTGCACGATCTCGTGGCGCACATATATCGGCCGCCCATAGCGTTCCAGCGCCTGCTCGACGATCTGGATGGCCCGATCGACACCCGCGCAGAAGCCGCGAGGTTGTGCCAGCAGGATCGTCAGAGGTGATTTCGACATCGAACCATTCCGAAACGCGTTGTCGAGCCATGACTGACCTTGTTCTGGGCCCGTCGCTCTCGTAATGTTTTCGCGCGGTCAATTGCCGCGTACCCGTAATATCTTAGTGGCGCTGCACGGTGCAAGGCACGGTGCGATGTGTGGAGAAAAGTGATGGCTGATCCGGAGACCCCGCAGAAGGAACCGATCGCCGTGGATGTGATTCCCGGCCGGAAATATTGGTGGTGTGTCTGCGGGCTCAGCAAGAAGCAACCCTTCTGCGACAGCGCCCACAAGGGCACTGATTTCATGCCGGTCATGTTCGAAAGCGATGAGGCAAAAACCGTTTGGTTCTGCTGTTGCAAGAAAACCGATGACCAGCCGTTCTGCGACGGCACGCACAATTCCCTTTGACCAGAAATCTGCTGATCCCATGAAAATTCTGCAAGCCGGCCGCGCTGTAACCGGGTGGCCCAAACCGGGATGGGCGGTTCTCGCTCTGTTTGTTCTGGCGGCATGTCAGCAGAGCCCGGCGGTTCCGCCGCCTTGCCCAAACATCGTCATCGTCCAGGATGCCGCGGAAATAACCCATTTTCTGCCGGGCCCGGGCCGCGATCTGACCGATGTCACGCTGGAAGCGCGAATCGCGGATTTCAAAGGTTTTTGCGATACCGACATCGAGGACGACGGGTCCGGGGTGGTCGATGTGGACTTGCAGCTCCTCTTGGTTGCAACCCGTGGTCCCGCGGCGGTGACGCGCGAAGCGACCGTCAAATATTTCGTCGCCATCGCCGATACCGACGACAACATCCTGGCGCGTGAGGAATTCGAGACGAGCGTGGCGTTTGAAGGCAATCGCAACCGGCAGGGTTTCGCCGAGGAGCTGGTCCAGAAAATCCCGTTGCAAGCAGGCCAACGCGGGGATGCATTCAACGTCTTTGTCGGGTTTGTGCTCTCGGATGACGAGCTGAAGTACAATCTCAACAAGCGTGGACGTTAGTCCACAACCCCGGTTCGACGCAGGTTGACTCCTCCCCGGTGAGGCATAATGTCGATGGAGGGGCGTGGCCCGAGTCGCACCCCATTATTGCGTAAAATTGTCATGTGACCCCAGCGGGAGAGACCGGCTTTTAGGCCGGCGCCGAAGGAGCAACCGCCCCGGAAACTCTCAGGCATCCAGGACCGCAAGGGGGATGACACTCTGGAAAGCAGGCCCGGCCGGGTATCTACGGTCCCGGGCCTCACCGAAGGCGTAAGCTCCGTCTGGATTTCTCCGGGCGTAGTGAATCTCTCAGGTCTGACGACAGAGTGGGGCAGGCGGCGCAATTGGTGCGCTGTCCGTCTTTGTTCGGACCGGGAGAATGGTGTGGCGACAGCCCCTGATACAGAAGTTCGCAAGACCCCTCTTTATGACCTGCACCTGTCCCTTGGGGCCCGCATGGTCCCGTTCGCGGGCTATGCCATGCCGGTGCAATACCCGGCGGGTATCATTGCCGAGCACAACGCGACCCGCGGTGCGGCGGGCCTGTTCGATGTCTCTCACATGGGCCAGGCGATCCTGCGCGGGGGTGATCCGGCTGCGTGTTTCGAGCGGCTCGTTCCCGGCGACATTGCGGGGCTTGCGACCGACCGCATGCGCTACACGCTGTTGCTCAATGAAACAGGCGGCATCCGCGACGATCTGATGGTGACCCGGATCGAGGAGAACGGTGTTCCGGCCTTGTTTCTGGTGCTCAATGCCGCATGCAAGGATGCGGACTTCGCCCATATCGCCACGCAGCTTGGTGGCGATGTGGAGCTGCAGGTTCTTGAAGATCGCGCCTTGCTGGCGCTCCAGGGTCCGAAGGCCGAGGCGGTGCTCTGCGGACTGGCGCCGGAATGCCGCGGCCTCGTCTTCATGCAGGGTGCGGAGATGACCCTTGCCGGGACCGGGGCCTATGTGACGCGCTCGGGATATACCGGTGAGGACGGGTTCGAGATTTCGCTGCCCAATGACGTGGCGGCCGGCCTGGCGCAGACATTGCTGGCGCATGATGATGTGGCGCCCGTCGGGCTCGGTGCGCGGGATTCGTTGCGCCTGGAGGCGGGGCTCTGCCTCTACGGTCACGACATCGACGAAACCACGTCACCCATCGAGGCCGGCCTGGCCTGGGCTGTCGGCAAGCGTCGGCGTGAGACCGCAGATTTCCCCGGCGCCACGGTAATTTTGGAACATCTGAAAGACGGCCCGCTGCGTAAACGGGTGGGACTCCTGCCTGAGGGCCGGGCGCTTGTGCGTGAGGGCGCGGTGATCCGCGATGCGGGCGGCGCCGAGATCGGGATTGTCACCAGCGGCGGGTTCGGGCCCACGGTCGGCGGCCCTGTTGCGATGGGGTATGTGAGTAGCGCCAGCGCCACGGTCGGCACGGCATTGAGTATCGAACTGCGCGGCCGGACGGTGGCCGCCATGGTGGCGGAATTGCCGTTCGTGCCCGCCAACTACAAACGCGCAAGCTGAGCTAAGAGGAGAAGGGTAATGGCCAACCGGAAATACAGCGAAGACCATGAATGGGTCGAAGTTGAGGGAGAGAACGGCGTGATCGGGATCTCCGATTATGCGCAGGAGCAACTGGGCGATGTCGTGTTCGTGGAGCTGCCGGATGTCGGCAATTTGCTCGACCGGACCGATGAGGTCGCGGTGGTTGAATCGGTGAAGGCTGCAGCCGAAGTCTACGCGCCCGTCGGTGGTGAGGTGATCGAGGTCAACGACGCGTTGAACGGCGATCCGTCTTTGGTCAACACGGACGCATTTGGCGACGGCTGGTTCGCCAAACTGCGCCTGACCGATCCGGCCGAGCTGGACGATTTGATGGATGAGGCGACCTACAAGACCTACTGCGAGGGTCTGGACTGAGATGCGATACCTTCCACTCACGGACAATGACCGGGCCGACATGTTGTCGGCGATTGGCGTCGGATCGGTCGACGAGCTTTTCGTCGATGTGCCGTATGCCGCGCGTTTCGGCGGTGATTTCGATCTTTCCGATCATATGGCCGAATATCAGGTGGAAGCGAAGATCGCGGCCCTGGCGGGGCGCAACCTGTCCACGGCCGATGTGCCCAGCTTTCTCGGCGCCGGTGCCTACCGCCATCATATACCCGCCACGGTGGATCATCTGGTCCAGCGCGGTGAGTTCCTGACGTCCTACACCCCCTATCAGCCGGAAATCTCCCAGGGCACGCTGCAGGCCCTGTTTGAGTTCCAGACGATGGTGGCCCTGATCACCGGCATGGATGTGGCCAACGCGTCCATGTATGACGGCGCGACCTCCTGTGCCGAGGCGGTGTTGATGGCGCAGCGGGTCACACGCCGCAACAAGGCGATCATTTCCGGCGGCGTTCATCCCCATTATCGTGAGGTGACCGAGACCCAGTCACGCTACATGGATATCGAGATCGATGCCCGGCAGCCGGATTTGGGCGGGCTGGAAGACCTGGCGGGCGATATTGGCGACGATACGGCCTGCGTCGTCGTCCAGAACCCGGGTGTTTTCGGCCATGTCCGTGATTTCGGGCCGCTCGCCGATGCCTGTCATGCGGTCGGCGCGCTCCTGGTCGTCGTCGTGACGGAAGCCGTCTCCCTGGGGGCGGTCCGCTCGCCGGGCGAGATGGGCGCCGACATCGTGGTCGCCGAGGGCCAGAGCCTGGGCAACGCCCAGGGATTTGGCGGCCCCTATGTGGGCCTGTTCGCAGCGCGCCAGAAATATGTCCGTCAGATGCCGGGCCGTCTCGCCGGCGAGACGATCGACGAGGATGGCCGTCGGGGCTGGGTGCTGACCCTCTCGACCCGCGAGCAGCATATCCGCCGCGAGAAGGCGACGAGCAACATCTGCACCAATTCCGGTCTCTGTGCGCTGGCCTTTACCATCCATCTCTCGCTGTTGGGCGAGGATGGGTTCCGCAAACTGGCCGCGCTCAATCATGCGCATGCGGTTGCGCTGGCCGATCGGCTTGAGGCCGTCGCCGGGGTCGAGTTGCTGTCGGAGACCTTCTTTAACGAGTTCGCCGTTCGGCTCGACGGTTCGGCACAGGCCGTGGTCGATCGACTGGCCGCGAAGAACATTCTTGCTGGTGTGCCGGCCACGCGCCTGTACGGACGCGACGCCGGGCTCGATGACATCGTGCTGATCGCCGTGAGTGAGTTGACCCATGCCGAGGATATGGATGCCTTGTGTACGGGCCTCGCGGAGGTGCTGTCATGAGCGGGCATTCGAAGGATTTGAGTCGGCCGTCACCTACGGCACCGGCGGGCGGTATCGATACGGTGCATGGGCATCAGGGTTTACGCCTGGAAGAGCCGTTGTTGTTCGAGATCGACAACCCGGGCGCGGTCGGCGTCGACCTGCCCGATCCCGGTCCGGTCAAGAACCGTCTGGGCGGGCTTGAGCGCAGCGCCCCAATCGGTTTGCCGAGCGCGAGCGAGCCGGAAATCGTGCGCCACTTCACCCGCCTGTCCCAGAAAAATTACGCCATCGATATGGGCACCTATCCTCTGGGTTCATGCACGATGAAGCACAATCCGCGGCTCAACGAGAAAATGGTGCGTTTGTCGGGGTTTGCGAACCTGCACCCGATGCAGCCGGACTCGACCACCCAGGGCGCGCTGGAGCTGATCGATACCCTGGCACACTGGCTCAAGGAGCTGACCGGCATGCCGGCGGTGGCCATGTCGCCGGCGGCCGGTGCCCATGGCGAGTTGTGCGGCGTGATGGCCATTCGCGCCGCGCTGGACGACCGGGAAGGCGGTCCGACGACCCGCCGGCGCATTCTGGTGCCGGATTCCGCCCATGGGACGAATCCCGCCACTGCTGCGGCGTGTGGCTTTGCGGTCGATGCCATTCCCTCCGATGCCCGCGGACGGGTGGATGTGAGGGCCTTCGCCGACAAGCTCGATGATGATGTGGCCGGGATCATGATCACCAACCCGAACACCTGCGGGCTGTTCGAGAACGATATGATCGAGATCGCTGACTTGATCCATGACGTCGGCGGATACTTTTATTGCGACGGGGCGAATTTCAACGCCATCGTCGGGCGGGTGCGGCCGGGCGATCTGGGCATCGATTGCATGCATATCAACCTGCACAAGACCTTCTCGACGCCCCACGGCGGCGGTGGGCCGGGTGCGGGCCCCGTCGTGCTGTCGGATGCTCTGGCGCCGTTCGCGCCCACACCCTGGGTCGTCCATGGTGATGCGGGCTACGCTCTGGTGGAACATGGCGCAGATGGCGGGGCGGCGAAGCCGTTCGGACGCCTGAAGGGCTTCCACGGGCAGATGGGCATGTTTATTCGCGCCTATGCCTACATGCTCAGCCATGGCCGGGACGGGCTGCGTCAGGTTGCCAACGACGCCGTGCTCAACGCGAACTATGTGATGGCCCGGCTCTCCGATGTGATGACCACCGCCTTCGATGGTCCGTGTATGCATGAATGTCTGTTCGACGACCGGTTCCTCAAGGATTCCGGTGTGACCACTTTGGATTTCGCCAAGGCGATGATCGACGAGGGGTATCACCCGATGACTATGTATTTCCCGCTGGTGGTGCATGGGGCAATGTTGATCGAGCCGACCGAAACCGAATCCAAGCGTGAGCTCGACAATTTCATCGCAGTGGTCCGGTCTCTCGCAGCACGGGTGCAGGCCGGTGACAGCGATGCATTTGCCGCAGCGCCGCGACTTACGCCGCGCCGGCGCCTGGATGAGACGGCTGCGGCACGTAGCCCGGTCCTGCGCTGGATGCCGGATATACCCGCGGCGGAAGCGGCGGAGTAACCCGCGCTCCGCTGTCTGAGGACATGAAAAAGGCCCCGTCGGACGGGGCCTCTTCGCTGCACGTCGCGGAATGTGGCGGCGTTGATTAGTTGAGCTTGCCCGGCACTTCCCCGATCGCTTCGTTGACCAGTTCGTCACCCTTGTGGCCCTCGACCGTCTCGGTCAGGATTCGCCGGGTCGCGTCGATCGCGATGTCGGCGGCCAGCGCACGCACATCGGCGACGGCGCGGGCTTCGGCCGCGGCAATCATATCGAGAGCCTGCTGTTCGCGACGCTTGAGCGTGTCTTCGGTGCGCGCCTGGAGGTTCACCTCGATACGCTTTGCTTCTTCGCGCGCTTCGGCGACGATGCCCTCGGCCTCGGCCAGTGCGTCACGCTGCTTGCGCTGATATTCGGCCAGCGTGTGCTGGGCCTCCTCGCGCAGGCGTTGCGCCTCGTCCAGCTCGGTCTTGATGGCCTCGGTGCGGCCGTCGAGCTTGGCATTGATCGCCTTCGACGCAGGGCGATACATCGCCACCACAAAAATGATGAATGCGATCAGAACCCAGGTTTCCGGCTTCTCGAAGAAGGACGCTTGTTCGTCAGCAGCCAGAGCGGGGCCTGCGGACGCCACAAGCGCCGTCAGGGCGAAGGTCAGCCGAGTCAGCATTACGAACGCCCTCCGACCGCGTCGTCGATCGCCTTGCGAACCGCGCCGCTGTCCGGCGTCACACCGATCAGGCGTTCGACGGCCTGGCTGGCGATATCCTCCACCAGTTCGGCGACATTGGCCGCAGCGGTTTGCTGGGCGTCGTCGATCCGCTTGTGTGCCGCGTTGGCATCGGCCGAGAGTTTCTCGGTCAGGACCGCATTGCGCTTGTCAGCCTCTTCCGTCGCGGCTTCCGCGGCCAGATGAAGCTGCTCCTGCGCGCCGGCGCGTGCCTTCGCCAGTTCCGCCTCATAGGCGGCGAGCACCTCTTCGGCTTCGCTCGCCAATTCCTCCGCGCGCGCGATGTCGCCATCGATGCGCTGGTGGCGGTTGTCGATCGTCGCGGATATCCGCGGCAATGCGATACGCCATGCGAACAGGAAAACGACGGCAAAGGAAACGACCAGCCAGAAAATCTGGCTCGCGAATGAGGAGGGATCAAACTGAGGCATCTTGGCGCTCTTCCGCTTTGGATCAGGTCACCGACCGGTCATGCCCAAGGCAGCCGGTCAGGTGGCCGTAAACCGTTGCGTCCGGTCTCGACTAACCGGCGAGGATGATGAAAGCCATAATCAGCGCGAACAGCGCGATGGCTTCCGTGACCGCGAACCCGATCCAGATGAACGCGCCAATTTCTTCCTTGGCGGCGGGGTTGCGACCGATTGCTTCGATGTAGCTGGCCCAAATGCGACCAACACCAATACCGGCACCGACCATACCGATGGCTGCCAGACCGGCGCCGATCAAGCGCGCGAATTGCGTTGCGACTTCGAGTTCCATCATAACAGGCTCCTTCAAGCTCTCTCGTATTGGGGACTAATGTAGATGCAATGCGTCGTTCAGATAGACGCATGTGAGGATGGCGAACACGTAGGCTTGGATGACGGCAATCATCACCTCAAGCAGCGTGATGGCGACCAGGAAGGCCAGCGGCACCAATCCAGGCAGGACCCAGAAGCCGCCGAGCGCGACAACGCCGCCGCCGATCACTTTGAGCAGCACATGGCCGACCGTCATATTGGCGAACAGGCGCACGGACAGGCTGATCGGACGTGAGAAGTAGGAAATGATCTCAATCGGGATCAGGACCGGCGCCGAGACGATCGGCGCGCCGTGGGGGAAGAACAGCGAGAAGAACTTAAAGCCGTGCTTCACCAGGCCAATAATCGTGACCCCGACGAAAATGAATGCCGCCATCGCGAATGTCACCGCGAGATGGCTGGTAAAGGTGAACGCGCCGGGAATCAGGCCGAGCAGATTGCCGAACAGGATGAACATGAAAATGCTGAAGATGAACGGGAAATAGGGGCGCCCCTGGGATCCCACATTGTCGCGCACCATGTCGGCGATGATTTGATAGAAATATTCCGCCGACGCCTGCATGCGTCCGGGCACCAACGCGCGGCGCTGGGTGCTGACGACCATGAAGATCACCAGAACCGCCGCTGTGATTGCCATCCAGAGCGACGAATTCGTGAACGAAATATCGATATCGGCAACTTCGATATCGATGATCGGTACGATTGTGAATTGTTCGAGAGGGTTAGCCACCCGGTTACTCTCCAGTCTTATTCGGCAATGTCTCCGATGCGCCGGTAACTACGCGTCGGTATCGCCGTCTGTCTTTGGCTTGCTTGCCTGATTTGCGGTTCGAACGACGTTCAGTAAACCCGCGACAAACCCAAGCATCAAAAACACCACCAACAACCAGGGCTTCGTGCCCAACCACCAGTCCAGGCTCCAGCCGATACCTCCGCCAAAACCCACTCCGGCAACCAGATCGACGGCGACTCTTATGCCGACGCCCATGTCCGAAGCACCACCTCTCGGCCGGGACGAGGCTTTTCGTTTTTCCCCCGCGCGCCGGTCGCGAACCTTGCCAAGACGCCGTTTGAGTTCAGGCAGTTCGGGCGGCCGATCCGGATCTGTCATGGACCCACTCTTCCCCGAATTGCTGTTCCCTCAGTCCGACAGGACCGGCACCCTAAAGCGAGCGCAAAGTAGCGACCGCCCCTAGGCAAGTCAAGGCGACATTCCGCACATGCGAAAAGGTATGAAATCCGCAGAAAACCGGGGAGAAACACAGGGGAAAACACGGGGGCAACCGGAACAAAAACTCTACGCGATGGCGCGAATTTCCTCCGCCCCGCGAAGGTCGACCGAGACGAGTTGACTGACGCCGCGTTCCGGCATCGTCACACCATATAGGCGGTCCATGCGGGCCATCGTCATACGGTGATGGGTGACGATGAGAAAGCGCGTCGAGCCGATCGTGGAAATATAGTCGAGAAGATTGCAGAAGCGGTCCACATTGGCATCGTCGAGCGGGGCGTCGACCTCATCGAGCACGCAGATCGGCGCCGGATTGGTCAGGAACACGGCAAACAGCAGCGCGGTCGCCGTCAGCGCCTGCTCGCCGCCCGACAGCAGCGAGAGGGATTGCAGCTTCTTGCCTGGCGGGCTGGCGAAGATCTCGAGCCCGGCCTGGAGCGGGTCCTCCGCGTCGGTCAGTTCGAGATGGGCGCGGCCGCCGCCGAACAGGCGCACGAACAGATCCTGGAAATGCTTGTCGACCTCCTGGAAGGAGGTGAGCAGCCGTTGACGGGCCTCGCGGTTGAGGCTGGCGATGCCGCGCCGCAGGCGATCGATCGCCGAGACGAGGTCTTCGCGTTCGGTTTCGATCGTCTCGATTTTCTCGGTCAGTTCCTCGGATTCCTGCTCCGCGCGCAGATTCACCGGTCCCATATTGTCGCGCTCGCGCAGCAGCCGCTCGAGGCGGCGGTCGGCCGAGTCGAGATCCGGCAATTCCTTGCCCTCGGCGATCTCGGTTAGTGCCAGCACATCTTCGGGCTTGCACTCCAGGCGTTCGGTGATGCGTTCGATCACGGTTTTCAGCGTCTGGTTCGCCTGGGCGACCGCCGATTCGGTGCGGACCTTGTCTTCGCGCACATCCCCGAGCTTCGCCTCGGCATCGCGCATTGTGCGCTCGGCCTGGGACAGGCGCTCATCGGCACGCGCGACGGCGTCGGCGGCCTCATTGCGGCGGGCCTCGGATGCGGTCAGCCGGTCCATCAGCGCGTTGCGCTGGGTCTCGATTTCGGCCGGGCGGGCGGCGAGGGTCTGCAATTCGCCGCGCGCCTGTGCGTCACGGGTCTCCAGTTCGCCGATGCGTTCGCCCGCACCATTGTCGCGGGCCTGCCAGGATGTTTCCTCGGCGGCGAGCGCGGTGATGCGACGATGGCGTTCCTCGGACTCGCGCACCAGCCGGTCATGTTCGCTTTGTGCCGCCACGGCGGCCGCGCGGGCTTCGTTGAGCTGGCCGCGCAAGGCCTGGGTGTTGGCGCGGAGCGTGTCGAGATCGCCGAGGGCGGCCCGACGGGTCTGGGCATCTGCCAACCGCGTATCGATGTCGGCGATGTCGGTCTGGATGCGGGCCAGGGTTTCCCCCAGATTCTCATGGCGCGCGATGCGTGCCGCGAATTCGCGGGCCAGGCCGGCATGGGCGCGGCGTGCGTCAGCGGCATTGTCGTCGGCGGTTTCGAGGGCTGCGCGTGCGGCCCGGGCGGCATCGCCGGCACTGTCGGCGGCTTCGCGTGCGGTGCGATGTTCTGTATCGATATTCTCGAAACTTGTCTCCGCCGTCGCGATCCGTTCGCCCAGTTCGGTCAGGCGATTGCGCTGGCGCAACCGGGTGGAGGTGGTCGAGCGGGCATCGTTGCGCGATGTGTAACCATCCCAGCGCCAGAAATTTCCCGAACGGTCAACGAGTCGCTGGCCGGTTTTCAGTTCGCGGGCGAGGCGTTCGCCGGTCTCGGCATCTTCGACCACGCCGATCTGGGCCAGGCGGCGTGCAAGCGCGCCGGACTTGCTGACGAATTCGCTGAGCGGGCGGACGCCCGTCGGCAGGCCGGGGTCGTCGCCCGGGACGCCCATGATATGCCAGTGACGCGGTGCGCGGTCATCGGAAGGCGCGTCCAGATCTTCGCCCAGCGCGGCGCCCAGGGCCGCCTCATAACCGGCGGACACCTCGATCGCATCGATCATCGGTGTCCAGTCGGCGTCGAGGGCCTCGGCCTCCGTGGCCAGCAGATCCTCGAGCGCACCGGCTTCGGCGCGCAGCCGCGACAGGGCCTCGTCGGCCTGGGACCGCACATCGCGGGCCTTGTCGCGTTCGACATCGGCCACTTCGCGCGCGGCCTCGGTCGCATCGAGGGCCACCCGGGCGCTCTTGAGGTTTTCCTCTGTGCCGTTCAGGCGCGTCTCTGCGGTCTCAAGCTCGTCTGAGGAAAGCCCCTGTTCCTCAATCGCGGCGCGTTCGGCCTTGGCCTCGTCATTCTGTGTTTCGAGCCGGTGCCGGCGGGCCGAAAGCTCGCCGACCTCGCGCTCGAGCGCGGTGATCTGGGCCTCGCCCGTGGCCAGGCGTTCGGTCAACTGGGTGAGCTCGGCCTCGATGGCTTCCACGCGGCCGGCACGCGCATCGAGTGCGGTGCGGGTTTGTGCGATGAGTTCGTCCTCACCGGCACATGCGCGCTCGATCTCGGCCTTCTCCGTGCCCAGCCGGGTCAGCGCATTGCGCGCTTCTGCGGCAAGCCCGCGTTCGCGACCCAGATCGGCCTCGATCTGCGTCAGACGGGTCTCCCACTGCTCGGTGGCCGTTCGGTTGCGTTGCTCTTCGGCGTCGAGTTCCTCGCGCGCGAGGTTGAGCGTCTGCAGTTCGGCGGCGGCCGCGGCTTCGGTCTCGCGCAACGGCACCAACTCTGCGGCCGCGTTCTCGCGCAGGCGCGTCGCCTCGGAGACCAACCGGGTCTGCTCGGCAACCACAGTCTCGGAACTGCGCAAGCGCTCTTCGGCGCTCGCGAGGTCGGTTCCGGCCGCGGACCAGCGATGGTGCAGGACGGTCGCTTCGGTACGGCGAATATCGTGGGAAATGTTCTTGTAGCGCCGGGCCTGGCGGACCTGCTTCTTGAGGCCCTGCAGTTGGGCGTCGAGGGTCATCATCACATCGTCGAGGCGCTCGAGGTTGTTCTCGGCGGCGCGCAGGCGCAGCTCGGCCTCGTGGCGGCGCGAATGCAGCCCGGTGATGCCGGCGGCTTCTTCCAGCAGGATGCGGCGGTCCGAGGGCTTGGCGTTGATCAGCGCCCCGACCCGGCCCTGACTGACCAATGCTGTGGAGCGCGGCCCGGTCGCCTGGTCGGCAAACAGGATCTGCACGTCGCGCGCGCGGACATCGCCGCCGTTGATCTTGTAGTTCGAGCCTTTCTCGCGCTCGATGCGTCGCGAGATCTCGATGTCGTCGGAATTGTTGAACTGGGTCGGCGCCGAGCGCTCCTTATTGTCCAGGCTGAGGACAACTTCGGCCGCGTTGCGGGCCGGGCGATCAGACGTGCCGCCGAAAATGACGTCATCCATGCCGCCGCCGCGCATTTGCTTGGCCGAGGTCTCGCCCATGACCCAACGCAGGGCTTCCACGAGGTTGGACTTGCCGCACCCGTTGGGGCCGACAATACCGGTCAGGCCGGGCGCGATATCAAGATCGGTCCCGTCGACGAACGATTTAAAGCCTGTCAGTCTCAGTTTGCTGAACTGCACCGGTACGTAACCCCCAAAAAAGAACTCTGTCTAAAAGACGCCGCGCATTGTGAACACCGAATCACTTGTTCGCCAGAAGCGGGTCGATGATTTCCGAGAATTCCTCGATCGATCGGGAACCCGGAAAAAGCTGACCGTCGATTTCGAATGTCGGTGTGCTCTGAACGCCCTGTGCGCTTGCGTTTTGCCGTTCGGCGAGCAGCCCGTTCGCGAGCTCCTCGGATGCCAGGCAACTCTGGAATGTGGCGTCGTCGATCCCGGCCAGGCGACCGATCTTTGCCAATTCACCCACAGGGTCGCGCGATTGCGTCCAGTTGGGCTGGTTTTTGTACAGAACCTGGATCAGGCCCGTATAGCGACGCGGGTCGGCGCAACGCGCCATCATGCCGGCCCGCAGATCGACGCCGTCGCGCGGAAACTCCTTGTAGACGAAGCGCACCTTGCCCGTGTCCACGTATTTCGCTTTGAGGTCGCCATAGGCGTCGTTGTGGAAGCTCGCGCAAGCGGGACAGGTGAGCGAGAAATACTCGGTCACCGTCACCGGCGCGTCGGGGCTGCCGATCGAACGCTCCTGTAATGCCGCGGCGGCATCGATCGCCTGTTGGGCAGGCGCGATCGTCGCTGCAAATGTGAGGGCAATCACGCCGGCCAGGGCGGTCCCAATTCCTTTATATAGACGCACTTCGTCCTCCAGACACAAGATATAGCTGATTATACGGACCTGCGTTCGTGCGGCACAAGCGCGGAAAAAGCGCATTGTACCAACTGCTTACACGCCCTGCGGGCGATCCTGGCGGTCGATTGTGACGGAAAGGAGACCGTTATCACGCCGCGTGACAATTCCCGCGTGGCTCAGCTGTCGTCCTTGGATTTGCTGCGCGCCAGCACGGATTCACCGAATTCGCGCAATGCGCGGCGCAGCTCGGGGTCGTCGACGGTTGCGAGATTCTCGTCGAGCTGCGCCATATCGGCGGCTTCGGCCTGGGGAATTTCGGCGTGCTTGCGGCGTTCGGGCGCGGCGATTGGGCCTTGGTGCAGGCGCAAGGCAGCGACCGCGCGGAAGCCGTAGAAGGAATTGATGCGTTCGATGACCTGGGGCTCAAGATGCTGGAGTTCGAGCGCGAGGGGCCCGGTTACCTTGACATGAAGCGTTCCGCCTTCGCCCTCGGGACCGCGCACCAGCCGCATCGGCACGCACTGGTTGGCAAGGTCATCGCCGACGATATCGGGCCAGTCCGAGAACACGCTCGCTTCGAAGAAGCCGCGCTTTCGCCGGATCGGCGCGGTCGCCCGGCTGCTCTCGACGCCGATGGCGCGCAGGCCTCCCGCTCGCCTGTTCTTCTTATTGTCGGTTTTCGCGGCCATGGCGCATGTTAGAAGGCAGGGCTGACCGCCACAACGTTTCTGATGATGCCTGACCCTTCCGCCGCGACGATCCTCGACTGGTATGACCGCCACGCGCGGCGCCTGCCGTGGCGCGTCCCGCCGGCCCAGTCGCGCCGGGGCGCGTTGCCCGATCCCTATCATGTGTGGCTCAGCGAAGTGATGCTGCAGCAGACGACGGTGGTGACCGTCGGCCCGTATTTTCAGAACTTCCTGGAACGCTGGCCGCGGGTCGAGGATTTGGCGGCCGCAGATCTCGATCAGATCCTCACCCAATGGGCGGGGCTCGGCTACTACGCCCGCGCGCGCAATCTCCACAAATGCGCCCGCCAGGTTTGTGATGATCACGGCGGTCGGTTTCCCGACACCGAGGATGGACTACGCGATCTGCCGGGCATCGGTCCCTACACCGCGGCCGCCATCGCCGCGATCGCATTCGGCCGCACCGCCACGCCGGTGGACGGCAATATCGAACGGGTGATGGCGCGGCTGTTTGCCGTCGCAGCGCCGATGCCGGACTCCAAGCCGGCCCTGAAGACCCACGCGGCGCGTCTCACGCCCGACCAACGCGCCGGCGATTACGCCCAGGCGGTCATGGATCTGGGCGCGACGGTCTGCACGCCCCGATCACCCACCTGTGGCCTTTGTCCCTGGCAAGGCAGTTGCCGTGCCCATGCAGAGGGCCTCACGCAGACCCTGCCGCGCCGCACACCGAAGGCGCCGCGCCCGGTGCGCCGTGCCGTCGCCTACTGGATGACGCGCAAGGATGGGCATGTCCTGCTGCGCCGGCGGCCGGAAACGGGATTGCTCGGGGGCATGATGGAGGTGCCGTCGGGCCCGTGGGAAGAGACGCCCGAATTCCGTGACGACCCGCCGGTGGCCGCGGATTGGGGTTCGTTACCGGGGCTGGTCGAGCACGGCTTCACGCATTTGCAGCTCGAGCTCCAGGTCAAGGTGGCGCGGATTGACGGACGCACCACGCTGGGTGGGGTGTGGATTCCGCTGGAGGCGTTTGGCGATCATGCGCTGCCCACCCTGACCCGCAAGGTGGTGCGCCATGTCATGGCCCATCTGGGCCCATCTGGGAAAAAGGATTAGTTGAGTTCGGCGCGCAGCTTCTGACGCAACACGTCGATCGGGACCAGCTTGCCCTCGACATCCACATGCCAGAAGGTCCAGCCATTGCAGGCCGCGGCACCCTGAACCTCGGCGCCGATCTTGTGAATCGAGCCCCGGTTCTCTGCACTGACGATCGTGCCGTCGGCGCGGATCTTGGCCGCGTGCTGGCGCTTGGGCGCGTAGAGTTTCTCGCCCGGCCGCAGCATGCCGCGTTCGACGAGCCAGCCAAACGGGATGCGCGGCTGTTCGCGCTTGGACGGGGTCTCGAGCAGTTCGGTCTCTTCAATGCGCCGCGTCTGCGCGATCCGTTTCTCGGCGACCGCGATGTAATCCGGGTCGCGCTCGATGCCGATGAAGTCGCGGCCGAGCTGCTTGGCCACGGCGCCGGTGGTGCCGCTGCCGAAGAACGGGTCGAGGATGACATCGCCGACGCGCGTCGAGGCGAGCACGACACGATGCAGCAGGGATTCCGGCTTCTGGGTCGGGTGGGCCTTGCGGCCATCGTCGCCCTTGATCCGCTCGTTGCCGTTGCAGATCGGCAGCAGCCAGTCGCTGCGCATCTGGAGATCGTCGTTCAGGCCCTTCATGGCCTCGTAGTTGAACGTGTATTTCGATTTCTGGCTCTTGGCCGCCCAGATCATCGTCTCGTGGGCGTTGGTAAAACGGCGACCACGGAAGTTGGGCATCGGATTGGTCTTGCGCCAGATCACGTCGTTGAGGATCCAGAAGCCGAGATCCTGAAGCGCCGATCCAACGCGGAAAATATTGTGATAGCTGCCGATCACCCAGAGCGAGCCGTTGGGCGTCAGGACGCGGTGCACCTCGGCGAGCCAGGCGCGGCTGAATTCGTCATAGGCCGCCAGATCGTCGAACTTGTCCCAGTCATCGTCGACCCCGTCGACCCGCGAATTGTTCGGCCGCGTGAGTTCGCCCGACAGCTGCAGATTGTATGGCGGGTCGGCGAAGACCACGTCGATGCAGGCGTCCGGCAGTGCGGACAGCTGCTCGATGCAGTCGCCTTTGAGAATCACATTGCGCAAAGGCACGTCGGTGCCTTTGCGACCTTGGCCAGGGGTTCGCATGGGCGCGGACGATGACCATCTGGGGACTCACCGTCAATCGGAAAATGACTTAGAGGCCGATTTAGTGTTTGGAGTCAGCCGGTTAACGAGATGTTGGGGTGCGTTCGAGCAAATTGCGTATGGGTGCGAAGCTGCGCCGGTGATGAATTGTCACGCCGAGGGATTCGAGCGCGCTGCGATGCTCTGCCGTGCCATAGCCCGCATTCCGTTCCCAGCCATAGCCGGGATGGTCCTGCGCCAATGCCGCCATCAACCGATCCCGCGTGACTTTCGCTGCGATCGACGCGGCCGCGATCGCCAGAATTTTGGAATCACCCCGGACCACGGTCTCGCCGGGGCAGGGCAGCTCGGGCATCTGGTTGCCGTCGATCAACGCGCGTGCCGGTGCCACGGCCAACCCTGTGACGGCCCGGGTCATGGCCCGCAATGTCGCGCGCAGTATGTTGTGTTCGTCGATCTCAGGCACCTCGGCGGGCGCGATCGCCAACCATAGGGTTCCCCGGCTTTCCTCTTCACAGATGACTTCGAAGCAGCGTTCCCGGGCGGCCTTGCTCAGCGCTTTGGAATCATTGACCCCCACCTGCTGCAGGGCCGCCGTGCTTTCCGCACTCAGGATTGCGGCGGCGGCGACCACCGGTCCGGCCCAGGGGCCGCGGCCGGCTTCATCGACCCCGGCGATCAACTCGTTGGCGCCAGCTTCCAGCATGCGGGGTGGTCAGTCCGAACCGTCGCCGGGGGGCTTGCGCCGCCCCAGTCGTTTGACTCTGCCAGGAAGCGACAGCCGTTTAACGCTGTCGGGAATCGACAGGCGGACTCCCGTGGCCTTGCGCACAGCCGACCGGGTCCAGTCGGCTTCCCGTCCGAACGCGACGCGGAAGACATAACGGATCGAGGCACGTTGATATTTGGCGACACGGTGCAGCCGGCGGATCGCGCTCATGTAGAGCGGTGAGATGATCAACGACAGGGCGGTGACCGACAGGATGATCCGAAATTCATCGATGGTGATGATGCCGCGCTGCAGCCCGACGTTGCCGAGCAGGAACGAGAACTCGCCGACCTGGGCGAGGATCAACGCGGTCAGCAAAGCCTGTCCCCAGGGCAGACGAAGGGCGGCGAAAATCGACAAGTTGATCGCGGTCTTGCCGACCGTGACGATCAACAGCATCAGGATGATGATGCCGAGATTGTCCCAGATCAGCGACAGATCGATGAGCAGTCCGACGGACAGGAAGAACACCATCATCAAGACACTCTGGATCGGCATCACCATTTCCAGCATGCCGACACGCAGATTGCTGTTGCCGATGGTGAGCCCGGCCAGAAATGCGCCATAGGCCGGCGAGAGGCCGAGCAGGCCCGATATCGTGGCCGCCCCGAAACAGCAAACCAGCCCGAGCAACGGGGTCAGGTCCTTATGGCCTTCGGTCGTGCTCAACACCGGGATGTTCAGTCGTTGGCGGCGGCTCAGGAAAAGGATGAGGCCGAGCAGCAACGCGACCGACAGGACGATCCGGCCGACGGCGAAGACGCTGAATGATCCAACGGCGACCACGTCGAGGAGCAGGATCATCGGGACAACGGCAAGGTCCTGGGCAATCAGGATGCCCACGGTAATGCGGCCGGTCCGGGTGCGCAGTTCGCCGATATCCTCGAGCATCTTCACCGCTACGGCGGTGCTCGAGAGCGCCAGCACGAAGGCCAGCAGGACCACCGCGGCGAGCGGCCAGGCCTGTCCCTGACCGATCAGCCACACCAGACCCATCGCACCGGCGGTTTGCAGCACGACGGTTGTGACCGCGATTTTCCAGATCTGGCGGAACGCCCGGAGGCTCAGTTCCATGCCGAGCACGAAGAGCAGCAGGAGCATGCCGAGCTCGGCGAGCAGTCCGATGCTCTCCTCATTCTCGACAAGCTCGAAGCCCGAAGGCCCGAGGACCAGTCCGGCAAGAATATAGCCGACGACGGCAGGCTGTTTCAGGCGGGTGAGAAAGATGCCGCACGAAAGGGCGACGAGCGCGACTACGGCGAGGGGTAACAGTTCGTCATTAGAGAGCATCTTGCCGGCAAAATAGCACAATGCCCGCGCCGCACATGGGAATTCAGTCCGGGGCTCAGTCCGGGGTCTCGGCAAACAGGTTTAGCTGGCCGGTGCGGGTCGTTTGCGGCCGGTCCCGCTGGAACCGCTGGGCGTCGAGCAATGTCGGTTCCATGGAATAGCCCTGCTGGCGCGCCGCAATCCGGAACCGTTCCCCAAGCAGCCTCGCGACTTCACCTGTCCCGCGCATGCGTTCGCCATACCCGCTTTTGTAGAGCGCGCCGCCACGCATCTCGCGCAGGCGGCTCAGCACGCGCCGCTTGCGATCGGGGTAATGGGTGGCCAGCCATTCCTCGAACAGATCCTTCAGCTCGAGCGGCAGGCGCAGGAGGATATAGCTGGCATGGGTGGCGCCGGCCTGACGGGCGCGAATGAGAATAGCCTCAAGTTCATGATCGTTCAGGGCCGGGATCATGGGCGCCGCCAACACGGTGACGGACAGGCCGGCCGCAGACAGCATTCGGATTGTCTCGAGGCGGCGCTCGGGTCGTGCCGCGCGCGGCTCCATATTCTGGGCCAGCTCGGCGTCCAGCGTGGTGAGCGAAACGCCGACGGTGGCGAGCCCCTTGGCCGCCATCGGCCCGAGGATGTCGAGATCGCGGGTGACCAGCGCGCTTTTCGTGACGATCGAGACCGGGTGATCATGGGCGGCAAGGACCTCGAGGATCGCGCGGGTGATCTTCAGCCGCCGTTCGACGGGCTGATAGGGATCGGTGTTTGTGCCCATGGCGATCGGGCGTGGCTTGTATCCTGGGCGCGCGAGTTCGCGCGTGAGCAGCTCCGCGGCATTCGGTTTGGCGAACAGCCGCGTCTCGAAATCTAGGCCGGGCGACAGACCGAGCCACGCATGGGTCGGCCGGGCGAAGCAATAGACGCAGCCATGCTCGCAGCCGCGGTAGGCATTGATCGATCGATCGAACGGGATATCGGGTGAATCATTGCGCGCGATGATTGTTTTCGTCCGATCGAACGTGACCATCGTGTCGAGACGCGGGACGGGGTCTGCATCGGCGTTCTCGCGCCCGGTGCGCCAACCATCGTCGACCGCTTCACCGTGCAGTCGCTCGAAACGGCCGTTGCGATTGGACACCGCACCGCGTCCGGGCCGGGGGCGATCGGGGATTCGATCCGGCGGCGCGTTGCGTAGAACGCTGCGATGGCCGGTATCGGCCGCGAGGGTTCGGTCGGTGATCTTGTTCATGCCCCGATGATAATACGGAAACGGAACAAAACAAGAACAAACTGCCACCGTCATCACTTTGGTCTGAAATAACGCATGTATTCAGATGGTTAAGAGGTGGGGCGCAAGCCAGTCGCCGCGGGTCGCAGCGACAATCTCCGGCGCAAAACAACGATCCACATGGGCGCGAATATGCGCTGCCATTTTGGTGTCGCGCATGGCCGCGTGCGCGGTGCCCGACCATTCGACTCTCCAGAGAACGAACCAGGTAATCGTGCGCAACCATGTCAGCCGTCGCAGCGGCAGGAGCCACGGGCCGAGTTCGGCCGCCCGTTCCCGACCAACAAGGTCGAGATAGCGCTGGTAGAACCGCTCGACTTCACCTGCCGAAAGATCGCCCCGGCAGTCCGGGTCCCATCCCGTGGAGGTCACCAGCGTGACGTGGGCCAGATCGATCGGGACTGCGCCATACAACGCCTTCTCCAGATCGACGAACCAGGCCTTGCCGTCGTCGTCGATCAGAAAATTTCCCGGATGCGCGTCCGTGCAGACCAGACAATGCTGGAAACTCGGTTCCCCCTGGCCGGCGAAATCCCGCGCCCATGCCAGATCCTCACGGATGCCCGCTTCGGATTCGGGGGCGAGTTGGGCGTCGGTGAGAAATGCCGCCTGCTCTTCGATTGTCTGGAGCGTCGACGATATGGGGTTGCGGTGAATGTGGAGCGGCGCGAGCTGGTCATCGGCGGGGACCGGCAGACCGTGAATTGCGGCGAGGGCTTCGGCGATGGCGGGCAGATCGCGGGGCAGCTCGGGCGCCCGTCCGTTGATCTCATCGACCAGCAACGCGCCGCGCGGCAGCGCATCGTCGGGCGTGATCGCGCCACGGCAATGGGGCGTATGTCCGCTGGCTGCGGCGCGCGCAAACGCGGCGGCTTGATATGCCAGCGCATCTTCAGCGCTCAGACCCCATTGGTTCATGCGCGGTATGCGCAACACCATGCCTGTGTCGGCCACCTGCCAATGGTCATGGGAGACACCTTTGGTGGAAAGAACCGACAGTTCCGTGCCGCGCAGATCGGGTGCATGCCCGGATTGCCGCAATCTTGCGGCAATTGCGTCGCGGTCGAGTTCGTCTTTCATCTGTTAGTGCGCCTTGCGCATGGATCAGAGCGCTTCGCGCCCTTCATGCTCGCGCAGGCGCGGCAACAGTTCGGCGAAGTTGCAGGGTTTGTGCCGGATATCGAGCTGATCTTTGAGAATGTCATCCCAGCCGTCACGGCACGCGCCGGGCGAGCCCGGCAGCACGAATATATACGTTCCGGTCAGTACGCCCGCATCCGCGCGGGACTGCACGGTCGATGTGCCGATCTTCTGAAAGCTGATCCAGCGAAACAATTCGCCGAAACCGTCGATGTGTTTTTCCACCACATCGCCGAGCGCCTCGGGGGTGACATCATTTCCCGTCACGCCCGTGCCGCCCGTCGAAATGATCACTTCGATGTCCTGGGCGGCGGACCATTCACGGAACTGGTTCGCGATCTTCGCGCGGTCATCTTTGACGATTGTGCGCGCCGCCAGAATATGGCCGGCGGATAGGAGGCGTTCGCTCAAGGTGTCGCCCGACTTGTCGTCGTCCATTCCGCGTGTGTCGGATATCGTCAGGACGGCGATCCGGACCGGCTTGAAGTCGATATCCGGCTCAGTCTTTGCCATCGGAATCCTGTGCTTCATAGCGCGGCCAGCGACCGGCAACGATATCGTCGAGCGAGGGCGAATTCTGTCCCAACCGGTCGCGGTAGATCCAGAGATTGGTCAGGATGCGCTCGACGAATGCCCGTGTCTCACGCGATGGCAAACTCTCGATAAACAGCAGCGGATCGTCGCCGTGGGGCACGTTGCGCTCCCATTTGCGCAGATTTCCCGGCCCGGCATTGTAGGCCACCGCCGTCCGGAACAGATCCTGCTGGATGCCGCGCTCGGACATCAGCAGCTGAATATATTGCTGGCCCAGTGCCAGATTCAGCTCCGGGTCGAAAAGCCGGTATTTGCCACGGCCGCGCAGCGCACTCTCTTGGGCGACGTAACTCGCGGTGCGCGGCATCAGCTGCATCAGCCCGCGCGCACCGGCGTGGCTTTTGGCGCGGCGGTTAAAGCCCGATTCCTGGCGCACAAACGCGAAGACCAGGGCCTGGTCGATCGCATAGCCATCGGCCGGTGCCCAGTCTGGGACAGGATAGGCGGCGGCCAGCTTCGCCTGTTGTTCGGCAAATCCCGACAGCTTCAGTGAAACAGCCGGCAGATTGGCGTGAGCTGCAAGTGCGAGCACGTCGGGAAGGAGGATCGATTTCGCCGCGGCGAGGTTGAGAAGTTCAAGCTCGGCTTGATGCTCTTGCCCGATCTGCAGCAAGGCGATCGCCCGCGCACCGATCCTGGTGTCGGCGATGTCGCGGAAGTCGCTGAATTTCAGGTCCGGCTTTATCCATCCGAAATCGGCCGTCACGCCCAGTGCACGCCGTGACAGAAGTCCATAGAAATTCCGCTCGTGCACGGCGGCGATTTCAAGAAATGCGGTGACCCGGTCAGGGTGCCCGTTGGCCAGTGCCGCGCGTGCCGCCCAGAAACCGCCGGCCGCGGAGAGCGAGTTCGCCGCATCGGTAGATTGCGCGAGGGTTGCGAACAGGGTTTCGGCATCCTGTGTTTTGCCGAGGCGCCAAGCCGCCAATCCGCCCCACCAATAGGCGAGGGGCGCCGATCCCGGCGCCACGACGTCAGCCGCCCATGCCGCCTTCAGCGCTGCTTCGTCTTTGCCCGCGCGAAAATAACCCTGGGCAATCGCGCGCCAGGCCTGTGCGATCTGGACATTGTTCAGTTGCCGCTGGGTCTCGCGTTTTTTGAGGAGTTCCTTGGCGCCCGTGGGCCAGCCGCGCGCGACGCGCCGGCGGATATCGCTCTGAAGGTTTCGCCCCTGGCGTGTCGCGGCGCGGGAATTGAGCGGGCGCCCCTCCGATGCCTTGCGCACGGCCTCGCCGCGGATGGCCAGCGTATTGGTGATCGGCGCCGCAGCGGCGCGCACACCCTTTGGCTGGCGCAGCACGGCAAGCCGATGGATGCGCCGCGCTTGCGGGTGGTCGGCATGCGCGGCCATCCAAGCGCGCAATTCGCTAAACCGGGAACGATATTTGGTCGGATGCAGGTAGCGCTGAGCCTCGACATGGCCCATCAGGCGGCGATCCTGGATTCGCGCAATGATCGCGTCCGCAGCCTTCCATGCACCGGTTTCCTGAATCTCGAAGACCCGCTTGTATCGGGCTGCATCGGCCGTGGACAACACGCCTTCGACAGACCCGAGACCCGGGATCAACAGCGTTGCCGGCCCGACCAGAGCTGTCTCCAGCGGTCGCGGCTTGGGTTGCTGTGCGTGTGCCACGCCTGTCCAGGCAAACAGCGCTGCGGCAGCTAGCGAAACGACGACCCGATACTTCACGATGCTCACGCCTCCGGTGAAAAGCTGCGCATTCATACAACCCGCGCGGTTCGTCCGGCAAGTTGCCGCGTGGAGGCTTCACAATTCGTTAACGTTCGTTATCCCGTCGTGATCGCGTCCAGTTTCTCCCGCACCGCGATTAGATCGAGCCAGGCGGCGCGTTTCTGCGCGGGCTGACGCAGCAGGTAGGCCGGATGGAGCGTGGCCATCGCAGGAATAGGCGACAGATTGGCCGCTTCCAGTGCGGGGGAGGCATATTCGTTCCATTGGCCGCGCAGCCGGGTGATGCCTTCGGTCCGGTTTAGAAGTGTCTTGGCAGAGGTGCCGCCGAGAAAGACCAGTATCCGGGGGGCAACCAGCGCAATATGGCGCTCGAGGAAGGGCAGGCAGGCGGCAATCTCTGCACCTGTCGGCTGCCGGTTTCCAGGCGGTCGCCAGGGCAGGATGTTGGTGATGTAAACATTCGTTTCGCGCCCCAAATCGAGAAATTCGAGCATGGCGTCGAGCAGCTGGCCGCTGGCACCGACAAAGGGCTTGCCGTCGCGGTCTTCGTCACGCCCGGGTGCTTCGCCCACCAGCATGACGTCTGCCTTTTCGGCACCGGTGCCGAACACCAGGTTGGTCGCCGTCGTTTTCAGTGCGCATCCATCGAACGCCCCCAGTGCGGCTTCCAGGGCGGCCAGGTTATTGCAGTTGCCGGCGAGGTCCCGGGCGGTTTCGTTGACAGCGTCTGCGGCTTCGAGCCTGGGCGCCGGCGCAGACGGCGGTTCGGCGGCCGGTGCAGCTGGGGCGGGCGTATCGACGCGCGGTGGTGCATTCTCGCGCGGCGCCTGGCTTGCCGCGTCGATCACGGGCGTTGCGGCGGGCTTCGGCGGTTTGGCGGCAAAACGGTCGACCGGAGCGTCGAGGATGGCTTCATCGGCCCCGGCCTCGATCTGCCAGCGCAGTGCCGCTGCAAGTTCCTGGTGCGTGTCTGCGGTGGCGGTCATGCCGGATGACCGCATGTTTTGGGCGTAGCACGACCGCATGGGACCGCGTCAGTTCGGTGGGTGAGAGCGGCGCAATCGCCCGGTTGTGAATCGCGGTGGGTCATGGTTCCTTGAGGATAGAGTATATCGTGTCGTGGAGATTTTTAACATGAGCGAAGAGACAACCGAACGCGAATCGATGCCCTACGACGTGGTGATCGTGGGTGCCGGACCGTCGGGCCTGGCGGCGGCGATTCGCCTGAAGCAACGTGCGGCCGAGGTCGAAGCGGACATCGGCGTCTGCGTGCTCGAGAAGGGCTCGGAGGTCGGCGCGCATATTCTCTCGGGCGCGGTTCTCGAGACCCGCGCGCTCGACGAGTTGCTGCCGGACTGGCGCGAGATGGATGCGCCGATAAAGACCCCGGTCAGCGATGAGAAGTTTCTGTTCCTGCGCGAGGCCGGCGCCACGTCGATCCCGACGAGCCTGCTGCCGCCCACGCTGAAAAATCATGGAAATCACATCATCTCGCTGGGCAATTTGTGTCGCTGGCTCGGCGAACAGGCCGAGACGCTGGGGGTCGAGATCTATCCCGGCTTCGCGGCGACCGAAGTGTTGTTCGATGATGATGGTGCGGTCAGGGGTGTCGCGACCGGCGATATGGGCGTCGGCGGCGACGGCGCGCCGACCGCAAACTACGCCCAGGGCATCGAGCTGCATGCCCGCTACACATTTTTTGCCGAAGGCTGCCGTGGGCATCTGGGCCGCCAGCTGATGGATCGGTTCGACCTGCGCGCCAATGTGGAGGCGCAGACCTACGGGATCGGCATCAAGGAGCTGTGGGAGGTCGACCCCGATCAGCACCAGGCGGGTCTGGTGGTTCACACCGCCGGCTGGCCGCTGGATACGAAGACGTATGGGGGCTCGTTTCTGTATCACCTGGAAGACAATCAGGTGGCGGTCGGCTTCGTGATCGGCCTGGATTACAAGAATCCCTATCTTTCACCCTTCGATGAATTCCAGCGCTTCAAGACCCATCCCTCGGTGCGGCCCACGTTTGAAGGCGGGAAACGTATCTCCTACGGCGCGCGGGCCCTGAACGAAGGCGGCGTCCAGTCCCTGCCGGAGATGGTGTTCCCCGGCGGTGCGCTGATCGGCTGTGAGGCGGGCACGTTGAATGTGCCGAAGATCAAGGGCACCCACACGGCGATGAAGTCGGGGATGCTTGCGGCCGATGCCGCCTTCGCGTCCCTGACTGCCGACGACGCTCCGGGCCCGGTGCTGGAAGGCTTCACCGCCGCCTTCAAGGCCTCCTGGGCCTATAAGGAACTCGTGCGGGCAAGGAACTTCCGCCCGGCTTTCAAGTTTGGTCTGCTCATCGGGACGCTGTTGGCCGGGTTCGACCAGGTCCTGCTGCGTGGCCGCGCGCCCTGGACGTTTAAACACGGGCATGCCGATCACGAGACCCTCGAGCTCAAGGCCAAGCATCGGCCGATCGACTATCCCAGGCCCGATGGGGAGGTCAGCTTCGACAAGCTCTCCTCGGTGTTCATCTCGAACACCAACCATGAGGAGGACCAGCCGGTCCATCTGACGCTGAAGGACCCGGCGGTGCCGATCACGGTCAATCTCGAGCTTTACGATGCGCCCGAGCAACGCTTCTGTCCGGCTTCGGTCTATGAGATCCTGACCGACGACGACGGCAGCAATCCGCGCCTGCAGATCAACGCCCAGAATTGTGTCCACTGCAAAACCTGCGACATCAAGGACCCGACCCAGAACATTGTTTGGGTTGCGCCCGAAGGTGGTGGCGGGCCGAACTATCCCAATATGTAAATGGCGTTGTGCATGACGGGTGCGTCACGACAAGTTGTGACATCCGAACTGTCTGGTCCGGTTAGATTCGACACAGCTACGCGACAGGCATACATATTTTGAATCGGCTCAGAAAAGTGATGCTCATGAAAATTTCCCTTCCGGCAGGCCTGACATTCGCGGCGCTTCTGGGCGCCTCGGTGCTGACGGCAGAGGCCGCGACATATGGCCGGTCCGGGCCGCCGGGATTGCAGGCCGACCTCGAAGGTGAATCCTTTGATCTCGGCCTGTCGGTCGCCGGACGTTTCCTGGCGGCCCGGCATGCTGAGTCCGTCGGCAATCTCGTGGCGGCGGCCGACTTGACGGCGGAGGTACTCAGCGAGGTTCCGCGCAGCGAGCTCATGAGCCGCCGCGCCCATTTGGTGATGGTTGGCGCCGGCCGCTTTGATGCTGCTGCGACCATTGCAGATGAACTCATCAAGACTCGCCCCCAGGATCCGCTGGTTGTCTACACGCTCGTGGTGCGTGCCCTGCACCAGGGCGATCACGCCAAATCTCTGGCGCTTCTGGACGGCATTCCGGAATCCGGGGTCAATGGCATCATCGTGCCGTTGTTGAAGGCATGGTCGCTGGCCGGTGAGGGGCAGACGGCGGATGGTGTGGCCGCACTTGAGGCGATGGCGGGGAACGCTGGCCTCGCGCCGGTCGCCGGTTTCCATCAGGCACTGATTGCGGATCTCGGCGGCGATATCGCTGGTGCCGAGGCGGCCTTCCGACGAACCTTGGCAGCATCTGGTGATCGGCCTTCGCTGCAGCTCGTCGATTCGTTTGCGCGTTTCCTGGTTCGCAACAACAAGACAGAAGAAGCCACGAAGCTTGTCGCCGACTTTGCGGCCCGCAATCCCCAAACACTGCTCATTGAACCCGCGCTCGCCGTGGTTGAAGGACGCGCTGCGCCCGACCGCCTCGTGGCCGATGTCAGTGCCGGCGTGTCCGAGGTGTTCCGGAATGTCGCGAGCCTGCTGAACCGGGAGCAATTGCGTACCGAGGCGTTGCTCTTCGTTCGCATGGCACTTGATCTGGCGCCGGATGATGCGGGCGCGAAATTCTCCCTGGCTCAGCTCCTGGAGGCACGCGAGCGCGAAGATCTGGCGATCGAGGCCTATGAGACGATCGATTCCGGTTCGCCCTACAGCTGGTACGCCCGGCTCGGCGTTGCCGATGCGATGCATGCGCAAGGTGAGAGCGACGATGCCATTCGGCTGCTGCAGGCCATGTCCGCCGAACGGCCCGAACGCGCCGATGCCCCGCGCGCACTCGCGGACCTGCTGCGGGTGACCGAGCGTTTCGACGATGCCGTCACGGCCTATGATCTGGCCGCTCAGCGGATGGATGGCGAGCCCGATTGGGGGTTTCTCTACACCCGCGGTATTGCGCTAGAGCGCGCCAAGCGCTGGGAGCGTGCCGAGCAGGACTTCCTGAAGGCGCTCGATGCTTCTCCCGACCAGCCTCTGGTGCTCAATTATCTCGGCTATAGCTGGGTCGAGCAGGGTGTGCAGCTGGAGCGTGCGCGGGAAATGATCGAAACGGCCGTCGAGAAGCGGCCGCGAGACGGGTACATCACAGATTCACTCGGTTGGGTTCTGTATCGTCTCGGAGATTTTGAGCCCGCGGTGATGCATCTTGAGCGCGCCGTGGCGCTGGAGCCGGGCGACCCGGTGATCAATGATCATCTCGGCGATGCCTATTGGGCCGTCGGCCGCAAACTGGAGGCCCGTTTCCAATGGATGCGCGCGCTTTCCCTGGAGCCCGACCGCGATGTCGAGGCGGAGATCCGACAGAAGCTGGACGGGAAGAAGGTTCCCAGGCCGCTGCCGCCGGGCAAGAAGCGCGACCTTTAGGGGCGTGGCCGAAGTCGCTGACACGAATTCCGATGACGCGGCGCGGCGCGAGCATGCGCGCGCGAAACTCAATCTGTTTCTGCATGTCGGATCCCGGGGCACGGACGGAGATCACGCGCTCGAAAGCCTCGTCGTGTTCGCCGCGTTTGGCGATCATCTGCAACTGACCCCGTCGGACAGTTTCGTGCTTGCGCGCAGCGGACCCTATGCAACCGAACTGCCCGACCGGCCCGACGAGGATTTGACCGCGCGCGCCGTTGCCGGACTTGCGGCGATCTTCAGTCGGGCGTCCGCGTTTACGATCACGCTGGAAAAGAACATTCCCGTGGCGGCCGGCCTCGGTGGCGGGTCTGCCGATGCGGCGGCCGCGATCCGTCTGGTCTGCCGGGAATGGGGTGTCGACCCGCACGACCCGCGCGTGCTGGCGCTGGCCGAAGGCCTGGGTGCCGATGTCCCGATGTGCCTGCGCAGCCGACCGGCCTGGATCGCAGGCGTTGGCGAGCAGGTGACTCCGGTTTTGAACTTTGCGGAGCTGGATTTGCTCTTGGTCAATCCGGCTGTGCCGCTGAGCACCGCGCAGGTGTTCGGTGCCTACGCCCCGGCCGTCCCCGCTGCGCACCGTGATCGCCAGCCGGGGGGCTTTGCGACATCCGCATCGGTTCTCGCCTTCCTGGAAACACAGCGCAATGACCTGACCGATCCCGCGCAAGGGCTTTGCCCGGCGATCTCCGATGTGCTGGACAGCCTTACGCAAGCGCCGGGTTGCCGGCTGGCGCGGATGAGCGGCAGCGGGCCGACCTGCTTTGCGATCTTTGACAATGAAGACGCTAGCAAAGGCGCGGCGCGCGAGCTCGGTGCGCGCCACCCCGACTGGTGGGTGCGGCCGACACGGACGCGGCATTCGACCCAATAAGACGGACCGGTGGGCGCCGGACTTACTTCCGGAGCCCCGAGATCTGGCGCAAATGCGCGAGCAGGGCTTCTGATGGTTCGCCGTTGATGACGAGGCCGAGTGCGCGTTGATAGTTGCGGATGGCATCATGGGTTTTCGCATCGAGCGAACCGTCAGCCGGACCTGGATTAAACCCAAGGGACGTTAGCAGAGATTGTATCGTGCGGACCTGCTCTGCGTTCGATGCCGGGGGGGAGGGCACGTTCTGCGCGCCCGCCGTCGAAGCAGCGCGTGGGGTCGGTGCGGAGACCGGTGGTGCCGGCGGGGCGGGTGGTGCCGGTGGCGCGGGTTGTGCCTGCGGCGCCGAAGGGGTGATCCGCGAGCGTTTGCCGGTGATGTTCGCAGCGATGAACGCCGACACACGGCGATTGACGTTGGCGCGATCTTCCGATGTCAGGCGTGCCGCGACCAAATCTGCCCGGTCGGCGGCTTTGCTGTCGCCGTTCGCGTCGGCCAGCCGATACCAGTAATAGGCATCCTTAAGGCTGTCGAGCGACACCGGTGACGTTGCCAGGATGTTGGCGAGCGAGCTTTGAGCTTCGAGGACGTTCTCCTCGGCGGCACGCCGCAGCCATTTCAGGGCCGTGTCGGAATTGCGTTCGATGCCCCGTCCTGCTGCATATGCGGCAGCGAGCGCATATTGCGCACGGCCATGTCCCTTTTCGGCCGCGCTATGGAACCAGATCAGCGCCTCGATCGGGTCCGGTTCCACGCCGCGGCCGGAATCGTAAAGAACACCCAGATTATACTGTGCGCTGACGACCCCGCCCGCGGCGGCTTCCTGCAGCCATCGCGCGGCCTGGTTATAATTCTGTTCGATGCCGCGGCCCACCAGATACCGGACCGCGAGTTCATTTTGCGCAACGCTATCGCCTGCCGCTGCCAGGTCGCGGAGTGCGTCGAGCTCCGGGTTGATGGATACAGGCGTTTCCTTCTTGTCTGCGGATTGTGGTGGCGCATCTGCGCTGCTGGGTGTGACGGGCGCGGCATCGGTCGCTGCTGTTTCAGTTGTGAGTGCGGGCTCGGGCAGCTCGGCGATCTCGTTTTTGTTCGCCGCGGCGTCCTTCGGCGCGGGTGCCGCCGAAGACGGTGGCGCAGAGGTGGGTGCCTGGGCAACAGGGGCGGCAGGGGTCGCCGGGGGCACCGGGAGGCGGGCTGCCGGGGCAGGGGTGGCTGGCGCGGGAGTGCTGTCGGTTTCGGGTGTCGCGCCGGCGGTCGGGTCAGGTGTTTGCGTCGTCACATCGTCATTGATCGCAACGGGAAGGTCGGGCGTCGTGAGCTCGAACCAGGCAAAGGCACCGATGCCGATGCTGCCGGCGAGGAACAGCAGTGCGAGCAGCAGCAAATAGATCGGGCGCGACCGCTGGGGGACGCTGGGGACGGGTGGCGGCATTGTCGAGGGGCCCAGAGAGGGCTCCTGCCGTGTCGCGTGGTCGCCGTCGTCGAATAGATTCTCCAGTTCGGATTTGAGGGATTCGTCCGCGAGGTTGATGTCTTCTTCAGATAGTCCCTCGTCCTCGAACGGAAGGTCGGCGTGCGGCAGCGCAGCCATGTCCGCGTCCGTCCGCTCGGCCACGGGGTCATCTTTTTGGCCTTCATTTTCTTCGTCTTTGTCCGATGCGATGTCGCTTGTTTCACTGCCGACATCGTCATCGTACGTCCCGCCGGCATCTGGATCCGTGTCGTTTGCCTGTTCGATGGGAGTCTCGAGGTCTTTGGATTCTTGATCGTCAGCTTCGAGCTGTTCAGGGAGTTCGTCATCCGCGCGGGGTTCGACAGCCACAGGAGGCTCGTCCTCGCGCGGCGTTGGCACATCGCGATGAAGCTCGGGGGGCTCAGATTTGTCGTCATGGGTTTGGCTGGGTGAGGTCGCGCGCTCGGCGGGTTCGGAATCGTCCCGAATGAGATCCGTTGCCTCGACGTTCGATATCTGCCCGTCGGGCGGCGGCGCGTCTTGCTCGGTCTTGTTGGCCGGGCCATAGCCCAGCTCTGCGAGCTTGCGTTCAATGTTCTCGACGGATTGATTTACCGGTGCCAGCCTTTCCGACAAACGGTCGGCCTGGGAATCGACGATCGCCCCGAGATCTTCGAGCGCGCGCGCGATTCGTTCTTCGGCGGATAATGAGGATTCGTCTTCGCGATCGGCCATGGTGTGCGTCGTTGAGTCTTCGCTTTCGGGTTTCCCGGTCAGTGGGTTTGATCGTCCCGCTGATCGTGGGGATTATTCAAATCCTCTTTCGTCTTTTCAAGCGATCAACCGCGCAGATGACTGAGATTTGAACGGGGATATTCGGGGGCTGCGACAAACCAGCATCGAGGACCATGATACCGCGCTTCGTGAGCGGCGCGACTGCCTATGGATGGGGTGTCAGTCGCGCCCGAAAAGGCGGCCGAGAAACCCGGCGCCGTCGTCCGATGTGCGGCTCGGCCGACCTGGGCCCTTGGAGGTGTCTTCCATCCGATCAAGACGCTCCGACAAACGCATCATCGCGCGTTCGACAGGAGCCGTAGATGCGCCGCCCGATTTGGTTTTGATCTCTTCGATTTGCTCTCCGAGTTCGCCGACCTTGTCCGCGATCGGCTGTATTGCCTCGGTCGTTCGATGCTCGGATTGCTCGATCCGACTGGCCAGTTTCTGAATGCTTTCGAGCACGGCCTCGGCCGTCAATGCCGGGGGGCCGCTCGGTGTGTTGTCCTGGCGTTGCGGGGTGTCATAGGCCGGTTCGTCGCGATGCACTTCGCGGGGCCGGTTCGCATTGTTTGCGTTGTCGGAAAACCGCTCGTCGGAATCGGGACGCTTGCTGCGCAGTTCTTCCGATGCCGCCGCCAGGATTGCATTTGACAGCCAGCGGCCAACATTGACGCCCTGCTTGCGCGCGGCAATTTTCGCCGCCTCGCGCGCTTCTGGGTCGACGCCCTTTACGCTCCAGGGTGAGTTAGCAGCCATTGGAAATTATATGATCCCGCTCATTCGATACGTAGTGCCCGAATTGGCCCATGTATTGCGACAATTAGAACTCGGTAGTACGCGGCCCAGATATGGGATTTTTACCGCCGAAATCCAGAAAACAATTCTACAGCGGTATTGATGCACTTTTTTCACACTGTTGAAAACATGAAAAATGGCTACTCCGCGATTGGAATCAACAGGTTCGTGAGGATGCGCGGCCGGTAGTGCCGCCATACTTCAGGTGTTTGGCGGAACCTAAACTAGGTTTTGCTGGGGAAATACGATTCAGAGATTTGCGGCCATCATACATCTGGACATACATGGTCTACCCCCGCAGCACTACAGTAGTGCGGTCGGTAAGTCCCGGAATTCCGGTATTTTTCGTGTCCTTGCGGCGGATTGATTGCGCGCGTGGCGGCCTTCGGTTTGCCGGGTTGGCGCGCGAATTTTGTCGATCGGAGGGTTCGAATTCCCGGGCTCTCTCCTGGAGAAATTGATCGACACCGATGGTTGGGTCTCCGATAGCGCCAGAGATGTATCGTATGTCTTCGGATTGGGTTCGATCATCCGAAGGTATGGCCCGCGTTTTGCGAACCGGCCTTGTCGGCGCTTGATGCCGACAAGTATAGTCGCGCCGCACATCGCCCTACGCATACCCGCGTATGTCGAGACCCATCTCAAACGGAGCCCCCTGACATGGCCAAAAACGTTGCCCTCATTACCGGTGTGACGGGACAGGACGGGGCCTATCTGGCCGACCTTCTCTTGGAAAAGGGCTATGAGGTTCACGGGGTAAAGCGCCGCTCATCGTCTTTCAATACCGGCCGCGTTGACCATCTTTATAGCGATCCCCATGAGACCGGCGTGGGGTTTCACCTCCATTTCGGAGACATGACGGACGCGACCAATCTGATCCGGCTGATCCAGGAAGTTCAACCCACCGAGATTTACAATCTGGCGGCGCAGAGCCATGTGCAGGTCAGTTTTGATACAGCGGAATATACGGCAAATGCCGATGCGATGGGGGCGCTGCGCCTGCTCGAAGCGATCCGCATTCTGAAGCTGGAAGATACGGCGCGCTACTACCAGGCATCGACGTCCGAGCTGTACGGCAAGGTGCAGGAAACACCCCAGAGCGAGACGACGCCATTCTATCCGCGAAGCCCCTATGCGGTGGCGAAATTATATGGCTATTGGATCACGGTGAACTACCGCGAGGCCTATGGAATGCATGCCTCGAACGGCATCCTTTTCAACCATGAAAGTCCGATCCGCGGCGAGACGTTCGTCACGCGCAAAATCACCCGCGCGGTCGCCGCGATCGAGCTCGGTCTGCAGAAGCAATTGTTCCTCGGCAACATGGACGCCAAACGCGATTGGGGTCATGCGCGCGACTATGTCGAGGGCATGTGGCGCATCGTGCAGCATGATGAGCCTGATGATTTTGTCCTCGCGACAGGCGAGACCCACGCGGTCCGGGAATTCGTCGAACTGGCGTTCAAGGAAGTCGGCCGAACCATCGCCTGGCATGGCGAGGGTGTCGATGAGGTTGGTGAGGACGCCAAGACCGGCGAGACGCTCATCGCCATCGATCCACGCTATTTTCGGCCGACCGAAGTGGACCTCCTGCTCGGTGATCCGTCCAAGGCGAAACGGGAGCTCGGCTGGGAACACACCACGCCATTTCCCCAGCTCGTCAAAGAGATGGTCGCGGCGGACCTCGAGCTCATGCGCTCGGAGAAAGACGTCCATAAAAGTTTCGATTGAGCCGGGTGGCTTGCGGATCGTGTCGGCAAGGGCGATATAGTCCCTGCAGTCGGCCTTGGGGCGTAGCCAAGTGGTAAGGCATCGGGTTTTGATCCCGTGATCGCAGGTTCGAACCCTGCCGCCCCAGCCAACTCTCTTTGAAACAGACCTGACGTTTAGTCGTTCGCGGCGCCATCCAGGCGTGCGCGCACGAGCCGCTGCAGGCGGAACAATTGCCGGTCGCGGATGCCGGCCTCGCGCATGTGCGAGACGGTGTTTTCCAGATACTCCGCACAGGTGCCCAGATACCCCTCGGCCGTCGCCAGATGTTCGACCACGCTGTCTTCGGGCAGGCGGCCGACATAGCGCGCGGTCTCGCGGTTCATGACGAAGGTGACGGCATCGACCGGTCCCTCCGGGGTCATGGCGCGAAGCCAGACGGCCGAATAGCTGTCGAGTGCCATCTCCCGATCCCAGACCACGGACAATTCATCCTTCTCGCGGCCGGTGGGAAGCTTGAAGACGATACCGTTGCACGACCCGCCCTTGTCGAGTGCCAGCACGAGACCGGGGTTTTCCGGCGTGCCGCGACCCAGTGGCGTGCGCAGGCAGAAAGAGCGGTGATAGCCCCAGACGCGTGCCGTGCGTTTTTCGCTGTAATGGATCGCCGGGTTCCAGATCAGGGAGCCATAGCCGAACACCCAGACGTCGTTGCCGGGCGCGGCATCGAAGAATGTCGCGAGTGACGCCGCGCGTTCCGTATCGGTGAGCGGGCGGATGTTCGTCAGATGTTGCTGCGCCTGCAACATGCGAAAGACTTGCCCGTCCCGGATGGAATCGCGATTGAGTTTGTTGGTCATTTCAAATCTGATGCAAATGCCATGGTGCGTGTATATCAATCGGGGGCAGGGAACTGAACCTCCACGGCAACGAGAGTGTGACGATGAGCGTGAGCGCAGACGAGGTGCTGGACTTCTGGTTCAACGAAACCGACCGGCAAAACTGGTTCGAACGCAGCGACGATTTCGACCAGATCATTCGAGACCGGTTCTCAGAAGCGGTTGAGACGGCGCGTGGCGGTGGGTTTGCCGAATGGCACGAGACTGCGCGGGGTTGCCTGGCGGTGATCATCCTGATCGATCAGCTGTCGCGAAACATCTACCGGGATTCCCCGCTCGCATGGTCGGCCGATGATGTGAGCCTGACCCGCACGAAACAGGCGATTGCGCGCGCATTTGACACCGAGCTTGGAATTGATGAGCGAAAGTTCCTCTACATGCCGCTGATGCACAGCGAGGTGCTGGCGGACCAGGAAAAATGCGTCGAGTTGTTCCGGGCGCTGGTGACGGATGAGGACGATGTCAGCCTGGACTTCGCGATCCGGCACCGCGACATCATCGCCCGGTTCGGTCGCTTCCCCCATCGCAACGAAATCCTCGGGCGGGAAAGCACACCTGAAGAGCTGAAATTCCTGAAGGAACCCGACTCTTCCTTCTGAGGGTTTGCGTCGCGATTTAGGGGAGGTCGGCGAGAACGATTTCCGCGTCGCCCAACGCCGTGATGGTGATTTCACGCTCGCCGGCAATGGCCGCACCCGCGCGTTCACCGATTTCCGTGCCGTTCACCAGCACCGTGCCGCGCGACGGGACGAGATAGCCTTTGCGGTAGCCCGAAAATATGTGCGTGACGCTTTGCTCCTCGGCCAGGCTCGCGCCGAACAGTGCGGCATCCTGATGGATCATCGGCGCGCCAAGCCCGTCGTCTTCCGCCCGGCCCGAGGCGAGTATGACCAGCGAACCGGCCTGTTCACCGCGCGGGAAACTCTTGTTCTCCCAGCGCGGGGCATGACCCTCGCGATTGGGCGTGATCCAGATCTGGAAGATCTGGGTGGCCTCGTCTTCCTCGTTGAATTCGGAATGTTGAATCCCGGTGCCGGCGCTCATGATCTGGACGTCGCCGGCCTCGGTGCGGCCGCGATTGCCCAGATTGTCCTCATGGGTGATCGCGCCGTGGCGGACGTAAGTGATGATTTCCATGTCCCGGTGCCCGTGAGGCGGGAATCCGCCCTTGGCGACGATCGTGTCGTCATTCCAGACCCGCAGCGGGCCGAGGCCCATGCGGTCGGGGTTCATGTATTCACCGAAGCTGAAATGATGATGGGCGTTGAGCCAGTCATTCCGGAAATGGCCGATCTCGTCGAGGGATGTCACGTCGATCATGCTGCGTCCTTTATGTCCGCGCGGTTATGCGGCGCGAGGAAGTCGATCTCCGGCCCCACCGGCACGATGCGGGTCGGGTTCACCGTCTCATGGCTGCTGTAATAATGCGTCTTGATATGAAAGTGATCGATCGTCGAGGTGACACCCGGGATCTGGTAGAGCTCGCGGGTGTAGTTCCACAGATTGGGATAATCGATCAGCCGGCGGATGTTGCACTTGAAATGCCCGTGATAGACCGGGTCGAACCGCAGCAGGGTGGTGAAGAGCCGCCAGTCCGCCTCGGTCAGCCGATCCCCGACCAGATAGCGCTGCTTTGACAGCCGCGCCTCGAGCCAGCCCAGGGTCTCGAACAAAGCGCCAACGGCCTCGTTGTAGGCCTCCTGGGAACGCGCGAAGCCGGATTTGTAGACGCCGTTGTTGAGCGTTTGGAAGACGCGCTCGTTGACGCTGTCAATCTCATCCATCAGCTCCGCCGGGCAGTAGTCATGCTCGGGATGTGCCGCGAATTCGTTGAAGGCGCTGTTGAACATGCGGATGATCTCGGCGGACTCATTGCTGACGATCGTGCCCGTCTGCAGGTCCCAGAGGACCGGGACGGTGACGCGGCCCGTGAAGTTGCCGTCTGCTTGCTTGTAGATCTCGTGCAGATAGTCGGCATCGATGACCGGGTCCGCTACGACGCCCTCGCCGGGCGCGAAGGTCCAGCCATTCTCGGCCATGTACCAATGGACGACCGAGACCGAGATCACATCCTCGAGCCCCTTGAGGGCGCGGAAGATCATGGCGCGATGGGCCCAGGGGCAGGCATGGCAGATATACAGGTGATAGCGCCCGGGTTCGGCCTTGAACCGACCGTCTCCGGTCGGGCCGGGTGATCCGTCGGCCGTGATCCAGTTGCGGAACGAGGTCTCCGGGCGTTTGAACTTGCCGTCGCTGTCGTCCTTGCTGGGTTCAACTGCGTGCCAGAGGCCTTCGATCATTACGCCCATCGCCAATTCCTTCCGTGGATGCAGGTGTCCGTTCGTGCTTTAGGTTGGATGCGCGGGGAGGAATGTCGAGGTCGGGTGTTCGAATGTCGAACAGATGTTCGTTATTCGGCCAGATACGCTTCCAGGCATTCGAGAGCACCCTGCCAGCCGCCGGCGTGATTTTCGGCCATTTCGGTGCTGGGCAGCATCGTGTGGGTGAGCTGCAGTTCCGAGGCGCCCTCGGCCGTGGCAATGAATTTGAGATCGAGGAATGTCTCGATGCCCTGCATCTCGCCCTCATGCTGCCAGGCCCAGGACATGGTCAGCCGGTTCGGCGGGTCGATCGTGCCGAACACGCCATGGGCGGCATGTTCCTTATTGTCGGGCGACACCAGGACCATCTCGTAATGGCCGCCCTTCTTGAAATCCCAACGGTCGATCCGGCAGCTGACATTGCGCGGGCCCATCCACTGGCAGGCCTGTTGCGGGTCGGTCCAGGCCGCGAACAACCGCTCGACCGGGACGGCGAAGTTTCGCGACAGCTTGAGTGTGCGCGTTGCGTCGGGCGCTTCGGTGATGTCCGGGGTGTTGCTCATGACGGTTCTTTCTTCTCGGCTGGTTCCGTTTCGAGGAACTGAGCAAGGGAGTCGAGACTGCCCTCCCAGAAGGCGCGATAGCGCGCGAGCCATTCATCGGCATCCTGCAGCGGGGCCGCCTGGACGGCGCAGATCTGGGTGCGGCCGTCGCGATGACGCTCGATCAGGCCGGCCTTCTGCAGGACCTTGAGATGTTTCGAGACGGCGGGAAGGGACATGGCGAAGGGTTCGGCGACTTCGCCAACCGTTGCGTGGCCCTCGCGCAGGCGTGCGAGGATCGCGCGTCGGGTCGGGTCGGCCAGTGCGGCAAATGTATGATCGAGATTATATTTAACCATACGGTTAATTTAATTGGGTTGGGATCACGCCGCAAGGGGTGATCCCGGAAATTACTTCCCTTCGCGCCGCCATGCCGCAACCAGGAACGCCCCGATCATCAGCAGAAGGAGCAGCGCGGGGAGGAACGGAATATCCCGTACGCCGATGACGGCGGACGCGTCGTTGCGTTGAAAGGCGAGCCAGCGCGCCGAGCTGCGCAACTCCGAGGCATCGCTCAACGCGCGCCCCGGCCGTGCCCGGCGCAGATTGGGGACGCCGACTTCGCCAATCCAGCTGAGCCCGCCCCCGGTGATCGCCGCAACCGGCCGCAGCAAACTGTCCGTGGCCGTCACGTCGGCGAATTCGATGGGGTTGATCGTGCCGACACCTGCGACCGCCGTGCGGCTTCCGTCGTCCAATCGGTAGATGCCTGTTTCCTCAACGGCGATGGTGCCGGTCGCGCGCCCGTCTCCCTGTTCCTCAAGCGTGACCGACCGGGTCTCGCCCGTGGGTCCGGTGACGCTGACGGGAGCGGGGTCCGGCGTCAGGCTGTGGCGGGTGATCTCGATGTTGTCGCCGCGGGACAGCGCGGTCAGCCGGTCTTCCTCGAGCTCGGGTTCCTTCATCAGCCAGTGGGCGAGGCGGCGCAGCAACTCGTTATGGGGCCCGCCACCCTCATAGCCGCGCGCCCAGAGCCAGATTTGGTCGCTCAGGAACTGGCCGACCCGGCCCTCGCCAACCCGATCCAGAATGAGTAGGGGCCGCCCGTCGGGGCCGTCCATGATCACGGTGCCCGATTTGGGCCGCGCGTCGATATGGCGGAACCAGCGACCCCAGTCGGATTGGGTGTCCAGGTCCGGGCTCAGCCCCGGCAGGGTCGCTGTCACGGGGTGGCGGCGTCCGGTTTCGTTCACGCTCGCGACGTAGGGGGCTTCGGTGACCTTGCCGGTCGGCTCGCCGGGCAGAACGCTGGCGAGTGCCGTGCGGTACAGGCTGGTCGCGGGCGTGACCTCCGGCCCGGTGGCTTCGAGGAGCGCGCCACCGGCCTTTACATAGTTGGCGATATTGCGCAGGTAGATCGACGGCAACACGCCCATGCGCCGATACCGGTCGAAGATGATCAGATCAAAATCATTGAGCTTCACCTCGAACAATTCGCGATAGGGAAACGCGATCAGGCTGAGTTCGCGCACCGGGGTGCCGTCCTGTTTCTCGGGCGGCCTGAGAATGGTGAAGTGCACGAGGTCGACAGACGGGTCGGCCTTGAGGAGATTGCGCCATGTGCGCTCGCCGGGGTGCGGCGCGCCGGAGACCAGCAGGACCCGCAGCCTGTCGCGAATGCCGTTGACGGTCACCACGGCGCGATTGTTGGAGTCCGTGAGCTCCTCGCGGCCCGGCCCGACCGACAATTCGAACACGCTCGTGCCGCCGCGATCCACGACCAGCTCGACGCTGTGATCGACCCCGACCGGAGCCAGAATGGTGCGTCCCTCCGCCGCGCCGTCGCGCCGGATGGTGACCTGCGCCTGGCGCGCGCGCACGGCCCGGGGCTCGTCGATCCGCAGGGTCAGGCGGACCGTTTCGCCGACGATGCCGAAGCCCGGATTTTCGATGATCGTCAGGCGCCTGTCCCCGGCCGTGCGGTCGCCGGTCAGCATGGCATGGACAGGTCCGCCCAGATCGAGCGCGGCGATATTCTCCGGCAGATCATGGATTCGGCCGTCGGTGATCAGAACCGCACCGGCAAACCGGTCGCGGGGAATGTCGATCAGCGCCCGGTCGAGGGCCTCGTAGAGAGGGGTGCCGTCACGCAGGCCTGTTCGACTGCCATCCTCGTTCAGGGTCCCGGCCGCGGGCGCCTCGACGATGCGCAGTTCGAAATTTGTTTGTTCCGCCGCCCATGCGGTTACCCTTGCCAGCGCCGCGTCGGCCTGTTCTGCGCGCGCGCCGAGCGACTGACTCTGGGACCGGTCAACGACAACCAGGCCGATGTCGGTCAGGGGGGTGCGGTCCTCGACGACGATCGAAGGGTTCGCCAGTGCCGCCAGGATCGCCGCCGTCGCCGCGATCCGCCAGATCACGCCCGGCGCGGGGATGCCCGGCCGCGGGGCGACAAAGCCGACGAGCATCACCAGCGCGCCCACGGCGGCCATGGCGATCAGGATGCCGGTCGGCAGGAGCGGGTCCCAGATGATCGAGGAGGCGTCCATGGCTATTGCCCGAGCCGCTCGAGGATTTCGTCGACATGCACCTGGTCGGCCTTGTAGTTGCCGGTCAGCGCATACATCACTAGATTGACCCCGAAGCGGAAGGCGAGTTCGCGCTGGCGCGCGCCGCCGGGGGTGACCGAGTATAACGGCCGGCCCGTGGCGTCGATGGCCCAGGCACCGGCGAAATCATTGGCGCCGATGATCACCGACGAGACCCCGTCATTGACCCGCTCGTCGGGCTTCTGCACGAACAGCCGGCCGCCTTCCCAGCGTCCGGGGAACTCATGCAGGAGATAGAAGGCCTTCGTCAGGACATGGGTTGCCGGGACTTCCAGCAGGGCGGGGATGTCCAGCCCGCCGACCAGGCTCCGCAACGTTTGCGTGCCGGGGCCGACGCCGCCGATCCCCGACAGATTCTGGTCGCGGGTATCGAACAGGATCGTGCCGCCATTGCGCAGGAATGTGTTGATGCGTGCGCGCGCGCCGTCCGAGAGGGTCGCCTGGCGTTCGGTCATCGGCCAGTAAATCAGGGGGAAGAAGGCCAGCTCGTCCCGCTCGACATCCAGACCAATGGGGGCGCCGGGAACGATCGAGGTCCGTCGCGAAAGGATTTGTCCCAGCCCGGCCAGTCCCGCCCGGCTGGTCTCGTCGACCTTACTGTCACCGGTGAGGATGTAGCCGATCCGTGTGTCTTTGGTGGCCTCCAGCGCGAACCGGTCGCTCGACTGGGCCCAGCCCGGCGTCGTGCTGGCACTTACGAGCCCGCCGGCCAGTGCCAGGCAGATCGCGGTCGCGGCGGTGGCCCGGGTGATCTGTGGGGCGAGCCCGCGCAGGATCAATGAAATGATGAAATCGGCGAGCAGCAACCCGAAGGCCGCGACGAGGAACCAGACGCGCAACGCGCGCTGCAATGTGGGGCCGTACACCGCTGTCTCGACCCCCGGTGCGTGGTTGTCGAAAATCCGGGGTGCGAGGCTCGGGCCCAGATTGATGGCCCGGCGCGATTGCGCGATGCCGTAGAAGCCTGGCGGGGTTCGGGGGCCGGGGGCCACGTCATCGCCCGTGCCGGCCGACAGCGCGCGGCTGTTACTGGGGGGTTCGGACAGCCGACCGAAACCGTCCAGTGTGGAGAGCGGCGGGAGCGGTCGGGTGGCTGTGTTGTCGGCGGCCACGCCCTGGCTCAGGGCGACGAGCCGCCGGAGCATATCGACATAGAGGCCGGAAAAGGCGAGCGATGACCATTCGGCGTTGGCCGTCGTGTGGAACAGGACGAGCCAGCCGTCGGCGCGTTTCTCGCCCGTCACCAGCGGCGTGCCATCCTCCAGCCGCGCCCATGTCTTCGACGCCAGTGCGGGCGAAGGCTGTGCGAGCACCTGGCGCCGCACGATGACCTCGTCGGAGGGGACGAGGCCGGCAAACGGGGATGTCTCGTCAAACGACGCCAGTTTGGAGGGCTGGTCCCAGCTCATCACGCCGCCGAACACCCGGCCGCCGCGCCGCAGATCGACCGGCAGCAGCCGGTCGCTGCCGTCGGCGAGGTTCGGGCCGGCGAACCGCACCAGCACGCCGCCATCGGCGATCCAGGCTTCCAGGCGTTCGATCTCGGTTTGCGTGAGGGTGCCGATGTCGGAGAGAACCATCACCGCGAGGCGGCGTTCCAGCAACGTTTCGACGGTGCCGTTGCGCACTTCGGCGAACGGCTCGAGCGCCCGGTTGAGATAGAAGGTATTGCCGATCAGCGGCTGGTCGAGCTGGGCGGTATCTCCCGACACGATGCCAACCGGCCGCCGCCGCAGGCTTTCGTCGAACAGCATGACCGCGCCGGCATGGCGCGCGCCCTCGATACCGACCCGGGAGATGCGGTTGCGCAATTCGCTGGGCATCGCCAGCAGCACCTCGGCCGTCTCCACGCCCTCGTCAAATGTGAAGGCTTGGCGACCCAGCAACCGGCCATCCTCATCGCTGGCGATCAGGGCGGCACTTCGCGCGCCATCTGCTTCCACCCGCACGATACGGACAAGAACGCCGTCGGTCGCGCTTTGTGTCGCGGCGATCACCAGCGGCTGATCGCCGCGCGCGGGATGCACATAGCGCAGGGACCCGAGGCGTTGCAGGGCCAATTCCAGCGATTTGGCGCCGGCGTCTGCAGCTTGGCTGCCGGACCCCTCCAACCCGCTCGACAGCCAAATGGCCGTCGCGGGCCGGGACAGCTCCAGCGCCTCGATCTGGGCCCGCACGGGTGCGTAGTCCACCGCCCAGGGCAGGGGCGCGATCGAGCGGATCCGGTCCCGGGCCTCGGCCGCCGAGAGCGGCCGCAGGCTGGCCTGGGTCCGATCGACCGGTTGTGCGGTCGTGGCGATATAGACCGTGCGGTTTTCGCGGGCGGCCTCGTCGATCAGGGCCATCGCCGTATCCCGGCGTTCGCCCCAATTGGCGCCGGCCGTCCAGCCATTGTCGATGACCATCACAAGCGGGCCATTGCCGCGCAGGACGCGCCCGGCATCAAGGATCGGCTGGGCCAGCGCCAGGATGACAAGCGCGGCCAGGAGCAGCCGCATCGCCAGCAGCCACCAGGGCGTGCGATGGGGTGTCTCTTCGTGCTGGGGCAGCCCGAACAGGAGCCGGATGGCGGGAAACGCGACCCGCGCCGGGGACGGCGGGACGGCGCGGAGCAGCCACCACAGGACCGGCAGCGCGGCCAATGCCATGAGCAACCAGGGAACGGCAAAGGAGAGGGTGCCGAGGCTCAGCATGTCTGCTCAGGCCGCCCCATGGCGGGCCTCGGTCATGGCCATGAACAGGTTCAAAAGGGCGGGCTCGGGCGTCGCGTCGGTGCTGTGCACCCCGTAGGACCATCCCGCCCGCTGCGCAAAGGTGCCGAGTGCGGCCTGCAGCGATTCCAGGCGCGCGAGATATCCCTCATGGAGAGATTCGGCCCGCCCGACCAGCAGCTCGCCCTCTGCCTCCAGGCCGCGAAACCGGGTCCGGCCCCGGAATGGCAAATGCACTTCGCTCGGGTCGAGGATCTGCAGCAGGTGGCCGCGCACGCCGCGCGCCGCCATCTCACGCAGGAACGCCAGCAAAGTGTCCTCCGCGACCATGAAATCGCTGATCAGGACCACGGTGCCGTAGCGCGGCAGGGCCGGAACGGGCGGCACGTCATAGGTCGCGGGGTCGCGCGCCATGTCATGCATAACCGTCATCGCGATGCGGTCCAGTGCGGCACGACCGGTGGCGGGTGAATCGGGCTTGTCGAGCAGTGCGATCCGCTCGCCGCCGCGTGTCAGGAGCGATGCCAGGGCCAGGGCGAGAATTGCGGCACGGTCCTGTTTTTCGGGCAGATTGCGGCTGGAGCTGTAGCGCATCGAGGCCGTGAGGTCGGGCCACAGCCACACGCTTTGTGCGGCCTCCCATTCGGTCTGCCGGACGAACAGGCGGTCCGATCGTGCCGAGCGCCGCCAGTCGATGTCCCGCGGGCTGTCGCCAAACCCGAACTGCCGATACTGCCAGAAGGTTTCGCCCTGTCCGACCCGACGGCGGCCATGCACACCCTGCGCGACGGTCGATGCGACCCGGTCGGCCGCGACGAGCAGCGGCGGAAACGCAGCTGCGGCCTCTTCGGCGCTGCGGCGCGTGTCGGGTTCAGGCGCGGGTGACATATCGGGCGTCGTCTATTTGAACGGGCTTAAGAGGCCGTCGATCACATCATCGAGCGTGCGGCCCTCTGCACGTGCGGCAAAATTCAGGGCCATGCGGTGGCGCAGGATCGCCGGCGCGAGTGCGACGACGTCGTCGATCGAGGGCGAGATGCGCCCTTGCAGCAACGCGCGCGCGCGTGTCGCGAGCATCAGCGCCTGGCTGGCGCGCGGGCCCGGGCCCCAGGCCACCCAGTTGGCGACATCTTCACGGTCCGACGTGCCGGGCCGCCCCGAACGCACGAGGACGAGGATGGCGTCGACGACACTCTCGCCGACGGGCAGCCGGCGGACCAGCTGTTGCGCGGCCATCAGCTGGGTCGCGTCCATCACGTGCGTTGGGCTCCGGTCCTCCATGCCCGTGGTCACGAGCAGCATCTGCCGTTCGGCCTCGGAGTCGGGGTAGTCGATATTGACCTGCAGCAGGAACCGGTCGAGCTGCGCTTCGGGCAGGGGATATGTGCCTTCCTGTTCGATCGGGTTCTGGGTGGCGAGCACATGAAAGGGGCTCGGCAGTGAATGGGTGTGACCGGCGACCGAGACCTCGCGCTCCTGCATGGCCTGCAGCAATGCGGACTGGGTCCGCGGGCTGGCGCGGTTGATTTCATCGGCCATCAGCATCTGGGTGAACACCGGTCCGGGAATGAAGCGGAAGCTCCGGCCGTCCTCGGTCTCGTCGAGGATTTCCGAACCGATGATGTCGGCCGGCATCAGGTCGGGCGTGCATTGCACCCGGCGGCTGTCGAGCCCGAGCACGGTGCCCAGGGTTTCGACCAACCGGGTCTTGGCGAGGCCGGGCACGCCGAGCAGCAGCAGATGCCCGCCGGCGAGCAGAGTGATGATCGTCTCATCGATCACCTCCTCCTGGCCGAAGATCACCTGGCCAATCCCGGTGCGCACGGCCGAGAGTTGTTCGCTTACCCGTTCGATATCTGCGAAAATTGTATCCGTGACCGGAAGATCGAGTTCCGATCGCACGACATCATCTGTGGGCATGAACTTGCTCCTGCGAATGCTACTGTGACCGAACCATGGGCTCCGACACCAACAATCCCCAAGGCCTTTTTGAACGGATCGGCAAAACCCGTTCACAAGGCCCCTCCCGGCGCGAACCGATCGATTGCGGTCACTTCGACATGCGCATCGGGCGCGACGGGACTTGGTATTATCGCGGTTCCCCGATAGGGCGTAAACCGCTGGTCACGCTGTTTTCATCGGTGCTCAAACGCGACGCCGACGGCCAGTTCTGGCTCGAGACGCCGGTCGAACGCGGCCGCATCGACGTCGATGATGCCCCCTTCACGGCGGTCGAGATGGACGCAACCGGACAAGGCCGCGACCAGGTCCTTAGTTTCCGCACCAATCTTGACGAAATGGTGACGGCGGGCCCGGAAAACCCGCTCCGCATCGCGTTCGACGAATCAACCGGCGAACCCTCACCTTATGTGCATGTGCGCGAAGGTCTGGAGGCCTTGCTGACCCGTTCGGTCTATTACCAGCTGGCCGAACTGGCTGTTGCGGACCCCGATAAAGGATGGTTTGGCGTGTGGAGCGACGGGATGTTTTTTGAACTGGAGCAGGCAACCCCATGACCGGGCAATCTCCCGACCGCGACGGGATCGCCGCGCGTATCCACGCGACTCAGTCTCATCTCGATGTTCGGCGTAGCAGCGGTGCGGCCGTTAGCCAGATGCTGCATGACGATTCCGATGCCGCCCCCGATGAGCTGCCGCCCAACCGGCGCGGCGATCATGATCTGAATGAAATCGGCATGCGGCCGAACCCGCCGCTCACACCCGCCGCGGTTCTCGTGCCGCTGCTCGACCATGGCGACCAGATTACGGTCCTGCTCACCGAGCGCGCGGCGGACCTACGCGCCCATGCCGGGCAAATCAGCTTTCCCGGCGGCCGCATCGATCCCGGCGACGCCCACCCGGAGGCCGCCGCCCTGCGCGAGGCCCAGGAGGAAGTCGGCCTACCGCCGGCCTCGGTCGAGGTGATCGGGCGGCTCGATACATATGAAGTGCGCACGGGCTTCGAGATCACGCCCGTGGTCGGATTCGTCGAGCCCGGCTTTGATGTGGTGGCGGAGCCTAGCGAAGTGGCCGACGTGTTCGAGGTGCCGCTCGCCTTCATCCTCGATCCGGCCAATCACGAGCGCCAGAGCCGGGTGTTCCAGGGCAAGCGCCGCTTCTTCTATGTCCTGCCCTATGAGGACCGATACATCTGGGGCGCGACCGCGGGCATGCTGGTCAACCTGTTCGAAGTCCTGACCGGCCAGACCGCGCGCTGGCGCTAGGCGCCGGTTTTTTATGAACCCGACCAAAATCATTTCGCCGCAGGCATGGATGGCCGATCGCGATCTGCATGCCGTGTTTGCGGCGTTGCAGGCAGACGGCGATCCTGATCCGGCCATTCTCTGCGTCGGCGGCTGCGTGCGCGATGCGCTGATGGATCGCCCGGTCGTCGATATCGATCTCGCCACGATCCATCCCCCCGATATCACGCTGGCGCGGCTCAAGGCGGCCGACATCGCCGTGCTGGAGATCGGCATCGAACACGGCACGGTCGTGGCGCGCTTCGGGCACAAGCTGTTCCAGATCACGACACTTCGCGTGGATGTCGAGACCGACGGCCGCCATGCCCAGGTCGCCTATACCGATGACTGGGCGGCGGACGCATCGCGGCGCGATTTCACGATGAACGCGCTCTATGGCGACCTCGACGGCAACGTCTTCGACCCGCTCGGCGGCGCGGATGACATCGCGGCCCGGCGGGTCCGGTTCATCGGTAACGCCAACGAACGCATCGAGGAGGACGCGCTGCGGATCCTGCGCTTCTATCGGTTCCACGCGCAGATCGAGGATGGCGAGATCGATCCCGATGGTCAGGCGGCCTGTGCGAAGCAGGCGGGCAGCCTCGCAATGCTGTCGGGCGAACGCATGCGCGAGGAGATCTTCAAATTGCTGGCGGCGGCCGACCCGGCGGCGACGTGGAAGCTGATGCTGGAGGCGCAAATTTTGGAATCCGAGCTGCCCGCGCTTTCCCGCTGCGATCGTCTTGCCGGCCTAGTCACGGTTGAGGGGGTGGTCGCTGGCGCCGACCCGCTGCGCCGCTTGGCGTCTCTCCTCGATGCCGAAGGAGATGACGACAAGATTGCCACGCGGCTGCGCCTCTCCAGTCGGGACGGAGGGCGTCTGCGTGACCTGCGCATTCGCGCGGACGATATCAATCCCGATCTTCCGCAAAACGCGTGGATGGCGCGTCTCTACGAGATGGGCGCGGCGCTGTGGCGGGACCGGGTGTTGCTGAATTGGGCAAATGAAATTACCGCTGACCGTACCGGCGACCGCCTGCGGGTCGACGCCTGGGGTGCGCTGGTGACGTTCCCCGACACCTGTCCTATTCCCACTTTCCCGATACGTGGTGCAGATGTGATCGCCGCAGGTGTGCCGGAGGGACCCGATGTGAGCCGGCTTCTGAAAGACGTCGAGGCCTGGTGGATCGAAGACGGTTTCACCGCCGATCGGGATGCGTGCCTCAACGAGCTTGCGCGGCGCGCGGAGGCCTAGCGTGCTTCAGGACGGGCGGGTTTTAAACCCACCTCCAAAACCGTCATGCCCGGGCCTGACCCGGGCATCTTTTCACAACCGTTCGGGCATTTGTCGTGAGATGAGCGGATCAAGTCCGCGCATGACGAAGGGGGAATTGCGCCCTATTTGGTGCGCACCAAATCGCCGGACATGCGGACCTTCACGTCCTCGTCCTGCAGGCGCATGAACGAGATCGCCATGCCCTTGTCGGTCAATGAGCGCCGATAGACCTGCAGTTCTGCTCCGCCGCTGGCGCTGATCGCCATCGAATAGACGACCATCGCATTGCCGTCGATCGACGCCCAGCGAACCGCCTCGCCGCGCAGCGGGTTGGGCAGTTCCGATTTCTGGAACAGGCCGCCCTTGGGGGACAGGACGAAGACATTCTCCTTGTCCTCGACCGGAATGAAATTCTCTTCCACTTCGCGCCGCTTCACGTCTGCGCCGGTGCGCCCGCCATTCTCATCGCGGATGACCGTGATCCATTTCAGGGTGAAGCCTTCATTCTTGAAACGCTCGACCGTTACGTCGAGGTCGCGAACTTCCCGGCGGTCTCCCTCGGCGATCGTGGCATTGCCCAAACCGACATAGTTGCCGAAGAATTTCTCGATCGTCTCGTCAGCGTGGGCGCCGCCGGCCAGGATGATCCCGGCGGCGAGAAACACACTCGCCGCGCGCAATGTTCGTGTGACGTGCAGGAATTTCATCCGAATGATCCGTCGATAAAGAATGTGCGTCTAGTTCCCGACCTTGACCAGTCGGGCATCGACCTCGCGTTGGGGTTCGCCGTTGGCGATGTTTATAAACTTGAGGCGCATGCCCGTGCCTTCAAGTGTTCGATTGTAAGTTTGGATCACATATCCTCCCGCCGCAGTGATCTGCATCACATGCACCGACAGGGTCTGATCGTGAACCTGGGCCCAGGCGAGGCCGTCCGTGCGCGGGTCCTGACGGCCGGTCACGTAGAACACATTGGCATCGGGTCCGGGCGTGAAGTCCATGCGCTGGGTGCGTCGGCGGATGTCGGGGTTGTTGGGATCGCCGCCGCCGCGGATGACGCTGGTCCACTCGACATAGAAGCCGGTCCCCGCGGCGCCGATCTTGACGTCCAGGTCGCGCACGGTGACGCCGAAATAGAGCGAATCGCTGTTCTCGGCCACGCCGGAACCCTGATAATGCCCGTAGAACGCGTTGACCGGCAGGGATTGCGCGATCGCCGCCGGGGCGATGACCCAGCTCGCTACGAACAGCATGGCTGCGGCGAGTGACGTCATCAGAAAACGTGAAATGAGGGTCATGGTCTCTCCAATTCTGGGTCGGCGCAGATTCTGCGACCGGGTACCGAATATCTTTCCTGAAACTAGCTCAGGCCGGGCGACATAGAAACTCCGGGGTATCGGAAATTCCGCATCCCGGGTTCCATATGGTGTTTATGGCCAGTGGCGTCTACGGCCAGGTGACCATCGGGGGCAGGGACATCAGGATCGCCTCAACATTGCCGCCGGTCTTCAGGCCGAACTGGGTGCCCCGGTCGTACAACAGGTTGAATTCCACGTAGCGACCGCGTCGCTGCAACTGGTGGGCGCGCTGTTCTTCGGTCCAGCTCTTGTTCATATGCCGGCGCACGATGCGCGGATAGACATCGAGGAACGCCTTGCCCACGTCGCGGGTGAAATCGAAATCCGTGTCCCAGTCGCCGGTGTCGACATAGTCGAAGAAGATGCCGCCGACCCCGCGCGGCTCGTCACGGTGCTTGAGGTGGAAATACTCATCGCACCAGGCTTTGAACTTGGGGTGATAGGCCGGATCATGGGCATCACATGCGGCCTGCAGGCTGGCGTGGAACAGGGCGGTGTCGTCATCATCCGGATACATCGGCGTCAGGTCCGCACCACCGCCGAACCAGCTTTTCGTGGTCACGATATGCCGCGTGTTCATATGCACGGCCGGCACCAGCGGCGAATGCATGTGGGCCACGAGCGAGACACCCGACGCCCAGAATCGCCCGTCTTCTGCCGCACCGGGAATGTTCTTGCGGAATTCTTCGGAAAAGACGCCCTCGACCGTCGAGATGTTCACGCCCACCTTCTCGAACACACGCCCGCGCATGATCGACATCACCCCGCCGCCGCCCGGCGCGCCGTCCCGGTCGGGCCGTTCCCAGCTCGACCGCTCGAAGCGGCCAGCCGGCCGCGCGGCCAGCGGGCTGTCCGCGGGGCCTTCGAGGTCGTCTTCGATGGCCTCGAACGCGGCGCAGATGTCGTCGCGCAACTGCGCGAACCATGCCGCCGCCTGAGATTTGTGATCGTCGTTCGTCATGGACCGCCTACCTCTTCCAGCTCCGAAAACCCATTCTGTTGCCGCAACGCCTCGCCGAGCACGAGGGCCAACGCCGTGACGACATTCAAGGACCGCGTGTCTGCCCGAAGGGGCACCTGCACGCGCGCGTCAACCCGCCCGTGCACCGATTCCGGCACGCCGTCGCTCTCGCGTCCGACCAACAGCGTATCGTCGGGGCGGTAGGCAAAGTCAATGTGCCGTTCTGTCGCTTTTGTGCTCAGAAGGACCAGCCTTTGCGGGGGTCTGACGCCGACCTGGAAGGCGTCCCAGGAAATGTGCCGCGTCAGGTCGACCTGCTCGAGATAGTCCATGCCGGCGCGCCGGACGCCCTGATTGCCCAGCACGAACCCGGCCGGTTCGATCAGGTCGACGGGGATGTCGAGGCACGCGGCAAGGCGGAGTATGGCGCCCGCATTCTGGGGAATGTCGGGTTGGTAAAGAGCAATACGCACGATGGTGATCCCTGATGCCGGTGTGCGCACCAGCAAAACGTTGTGGAGAAGCGTTCAAGGCGGGCTTGGCAAACGCTTTGGACTTCGATTATATCCGGGCCAAGTGTAAGGCACACAAGGTTCCAGGGGGGGCATTCTGGTTACGGCGTGTAGACGGATCGCGACGCGGGGGGGTTCCTGTTGCGGCACGGTGTCACATTGCTGGGGTCCGGAAAATCCCATACCCAAAGACCTTGTGCACAACAGGTCTCAAGGCGGACGCAGACCGCCGAAACAAGGACATTTGCTCATGAGCGATGATACTCAGAATCACGACGATCATTCTGGGAACCGACGCGATTTCCTTTACCTCTCCGCCGGCGCGTTTGCCGGGGTCGGTGGGGCGATCGCGCTGTGGCCATTCGTCGATTCGATGAACCCATCCGCCGACGTGCTGGCGCTGTCCTCGGTCGATGTGGACGTAGCGCAGGTCGAAGTCGGGCAGCGGGTCACGGTGAAATGGCGCGGCAAACCGGTCTTTATCGATCGGCGTAACGAAGCGGCCATCGCCGAGGCGGTGGATACGCCGTTGGGTGATCTGCGTGATCCGGAGACGGATGCTCAGCGCACGGACCGGCCTGAATGGCTTGTGGTGGTGGGTATCTGCACTCATCTGGGCTGTGTTCCGCTCGGGCAGAAGGCTTCCGACCCGCGTGGCGAATGGGGCGGCTGGTTCTGCCCGTGCCATGGTTCGCACTACGACACTTCGGGTCGCATCCGAAAGGGGCCGGCACCTCTCAATCTGCTGGTTCCCGAGTATGTTTTCCTGACTGACACCAAAATCAAGATCGGCTGAGGCGAATCATGAGCGCTGGAAACCAACAACCCGTCGGCAATGGCCTGGTCAAGTGGATCGACTCCCGACTGCCAGTCTTTAGTTATCTGCAAAAGGAATATGCCGAGTTCCAGTCCCCGAAGAACTTCAACTGGTTCTGGAACTTCGGGGCGATCCTGACCTTCATGCTCGTGCTGATGATGGTTACGGGGATCTTCCTGGCGATGCAGTATCAGCCCAACACCGAGCTGGCGTTTGATTCGGTCGAACGCATCATGCGCGATGTGAATTACGGCTGGTTGCTGCGCTACATGCATGCGAACGGCGGCACCTTCTTCTTCATTGCGGTGTACATCCACATTTTCCGCGGCATGTATTACGGGTCTTATAAGAACCCGCGCGAGCTGCTCTGGATTTTGGGCGTGGTCATCCTCGTTCTCATGATGGCGACCGCATTCATGGGCTATGTGCTTCCCTGGGGCCAGATGAGCTTCTGGGGTGCCACGGTGATCACCAGCCTGTTCTCGGCGATCCCGCTGGTTGGCGATTCGATCGTGACCCTGCTGTGGGGCGGTTTCTCGGTCGAAAACGCGACCCTGAACCGCTTCTTCGCGCTGCACTATCTGTTCCCGTTCCTGATCTTCGGGGTGGTGGTGCTGCACGTGATCGCGCTGCATGTGTCGGGGTCGAACAACCCGCTGGGTGTGGATCCGAAGGGGCCGCAGGACACGGTGTCCTTCCATCCCTACTACACGATGAAGGACAGCGCGGGCCTGGCGATCTTTATCACGGTCTTCGCGTTCTTCGTATTCTTCGCGCCGAATTTCTTCGGCGAACCGGAGAATTATCTGCCGGCGCAGCCATTCATAACGCCGGCGGAAATCGTGCCGGAATGGTATTTTCTGCCTTTCTTCGCGATCCTGCGCTCGATCAACTTCGATATCTGGTTCATCGATGCCAAGCTCGGCGGCGTCATCGCCATGTTCGGCGCCATCTTTGTGCTGTTTATCCTGCCCTGGCTCGATAAGTCGCCGGTGCGCAGCGCGAAGTTCCGGCCGGCCTACAAATGGTTCTTCTGGATCTTCCTGGCTGACTGCTTCCTGCTCGGCTGGGTCGGCGGTCGTGCGCCGGATGATCTGGTCTTTGAAGGCCTGGGCTTGAAGGTGATCCACCTCGGCTATCTCTCGACCTTCTGGTACTTCTTCCACTTCCTTATTTTGCTGCCGTTGCTCGGCGTTTTCGAACGACCGAAGCCCTTGCCCAAGAGTATTTCCGAACCCGTTCTCGGGGGTGGAACTGCGGGTTCCTCGGCAACTGCCAAGCCGATGGAGAAGGCGTAATGAGTATCTCTTCCAACATGCGCCGCACGGCGGCGGTGATCGGTATCGCCGCACTCGCTGCGATGGTCTCGACGGGCGCGATGGCGGCCCCGGCCGAAAAGCCCGAGAAGCGTGACTGGCCCTTCGACGGCATCTTCGGGACCGTGGATGTGCCTTCCGCCCAGCGCGGCCTGCAGGTCTATCTCGAGGTTTGCGCCGCTTGTCATGCGCTGAAGCAGGTCGCTTATCGCAACCTGGGTGCGCTCGGCTTCACCGAGGCCGAGATCAAGGCGATCGCGGCTGATTTCGAGGTCACCGACGGTCCGGACGACGAGGGCGAGATGTTCCAGCGCCCGGCCATCCAGTCCGATCGCTTCGTGTCGCCCTTCCCGAATGAAGAGGCCGCCAAGGCTTCGAACAACGGTGCCAATCCGCCGGATTTGTCCCTGCAGGTGAAGGCCCATCCCGGCGGTGCGGACTATATCCACGCATTGCTGACCGGTTATGCCGACGCGCCCGATGGTGTCGAGGTGCCTGACGGGTCCAACTACAACCCGTTCTTCCCCGGCGGGTTCATCGCCATGCCGGCGCCGCTCTTCGAGGATGGCGTCGCGTATTCGGACGGCACCGCCGCGACCGTCGATCAGATGGCGACCGATGTGGTCAACTTCCTGCAGTGGACGGCCGAGCCCGAGATGGTGCAGCGCAAGAAGACCGGCTTCAAGGTGGTCATCTTCCTGATTATTCTCAGCGCCCTGCTGTATGCCGGGAAGCGAAAATTGTGGGCAAACATCGACCACTAACGCCGACAAATTCCATGAAAAGGCCGTTTGCGTGCGCGCAAGCGGCCTTTTTATTAAGCGCGCTCGCGCGCATTCGCTACACTTGGCCACAAGCCACAACACAAACAATCGCATTGGGGGGACCAGATGGCGCGTGAAACCATCGTCACATGTGCGGTGACCGGCGGTCACCAGAATTTTCAGGACCATCCGAATTTTCCCATCTCGCCGAAGCAGATTGCGGAGTCTGCGATCGAGGCGCGCAAGGCGGGAGCCGCCGTCGCCCACATCCATGTGCGCGAGCCCGATGGGTCGCGCTCGGGCAATCCGGACTATTTCCGTGAGGTGGTCGAGCGTATCCGCGATGCGGATTGCGATGTCCTGATCAACCTGACCACCGGCGAGGGCGGCCGGTATATGCCTAGTGACGAGAACCCCGCCGTGGGTGGGCCGGGCACCTCGCTGTCTACGCCTGAAGTGCGGGTGCGCCATGTGCTCGATCTGCGGCCCGACATCTGCACCCTCGATGTGGCGACCATGAATTTCGGCGAGGCCGTGTTCATGAACACGCCCGCCCATCTGCGCCGGATGGCGGATCTCATCAAGGACGCCGGCGTGAAACCGGAGATCGAGGTGTTCGAGCCGGGCCATATCCAGCTTGCGAAGGACATGATCAAGAACGGGTTCATCGAATCGCCGCCGCTGTTCCAGCTCTGTCTCGGTATTCCCTGGGGTTCGCCCGCAACACCGCAGATGGTGCAGGTGATGCACTCCATGCTGCCGAAAGATGCGAACTGGGCGGCCTTCGGCATCAGCCGCTGGGAATTCCCGATCGTGGCCGAGGTCGTCAACAATGGCGGCCATGTGCGTGTCGGGCTCGAGGACAATCTCTATCTGACCAAGGGTGAGTTCGCGAGCAATGGACAGCTCGTCGACAAGGCGGTGCGGATCATGCATGAGCTCGACGCTGAGCCGGTCGAGCCGGCGCGCGCCGCCGAGATGCTCGACCTGCTGCCCCGCGCACAATAGGTCGCCGCATGGAGGCCAATCACGCAGGCGTGCCGCCGATGCTCGGGATCATCGGCGGGAGCGGGATGTACGACGTCGAAGGCCTGACCGATGTGCGCTGGGAGGCGGTCGACACGCCGTTCGGCAGCCCGTCAGATGAGCTGATGTTCGGCACGCTGGATGGTTTTCCGGTCGTGTTTCTGCCGCGTCATGGTCGCGGCCACCGGGTGCCGCCGTCCGAGCTGAACTTCCGGGCCAATATCTACGCGATGAAGCGTGTCGGGGTGACGGAGATCGTCTCCCTGTCGGCCGTGGGGTCATTGCGAGAGGATCTGGCGCCCGGGTCCTTCGTGATCGTCGACCAGTTCATTGACCGAACCTTCGCGCGGGTCAAATCCTTCTTTGAGTCTGGCCTGGTCGCGCATGTCTCGATGGCCGATCCGGTCTGCGGCCGGCTCGGGGACGATATCGAGGCCGCCGCGGTTGACCTGAATATCGACATCTCAAGGGGCGGCACCTACCTGGTAATGGAGGGGCCGCAATTCTCCACCCGGGCGGAATCTGAACTCTACCGGTCGTGGGGCTGCTCGGTTATCGGCATGACCAACATGCCCGAGGCGAAGCTCGCGCGAGAGGCCGAGCTTTGTTACGCGACGGTGGCGATGGTCACCGATTTCGATTGCTGGCACGAAGACCATGACGATGTGACGGTCGATCGGATCATCGAAGTTCTCATGGGCAACGCCGACAAGGCGCGCAGCCTGGTCCGCGCGTTGGCGCCGCGGCTCGCGGGGCGCGACGACCTTTGTGGCCGGAATTGCCAGACCGCCCTCGACGATGCGCTGATCACGGCACCGGACGCACGCGATCCGGCCATGATCGACCGGCTGTCCACGATTGCCGGCCGCGTTCTCGGTTAATATTCATTAGAAACAGTGGGTTACGCAGGCGTCCTTCCGGGACCGCCTCGGACGTAATAGAATGGGTCAAACGGCAACCCAACCTCATGCGAGGATCATGTGATTGCCCGGGGAGCAGTGAGTTATGCCAGACGCGAACGGCCACGACACAGTGACCGACCGTCCGATTGCCGGAATCGATCACGCGCTGATCGGTGTCGCTGATCTGGACGCGGCGCGCGATACCTTCACGCGCCTCGGGTTCACCATATCCCCGCGCGGGCGCCACATCGGCTGGGGCACCGGTAACTACACGATCATGTTCGAGCATGATTATGTGGAGCTGCTCGGTGTCGTTGATCCGTCCCAATATATCCATCGGCTCGACGAGTTCCTGAAGACCGGGGAAGGGCTTCTCAATGTCGCGCTGGGCACCGAGGATGCCGAAGCCGCCCATCGCTGGCTTCAGGCGCAGGGCATGGATGCCGCGCCGGCTGAGCAGCTGCAGCGTTTGCTTGAGACCGATGGCGGGGATGAGACGCTGCAGTTCCGAAATGTCTATATTTCCAGCGACCTCACGCCGGGCCTGAACACCTTCGCGTGCGAACATCTCACGCCGGAAAAAATCAGGCGTGCCAGCTGGCTGTCGCACCCCAACGGCGCGCGCGGCATTTCGGAGGTGACCATCGTGATGGAAAGTCTCGATGGCGTCCGCGATTCCTATGTCCGGTTGTTTGGCGAGGAAGCGGTGTCGGGCGATGAACGCAAGGGCAACATCACGGTCGACACGGGCCGCGACGAATTATGGTTCGTCACGCCCAAGGCCTTCCCGGAACGTCACTACGACAAGACCATCGACGAAAGCCTGCCGCTGCCGCAGCTGGCGGCATTGACCCTCGAGGTCGCCGACACCCAGGCGACGGCGCTGTATCTTTCCGGGCAGCAGGTGGCGTTCGAGCGCGACAGCACCGATGCGGTGATTGTCTCATCGGAGGAGGCCTGCGGGACCTTCCTCGTTTTTGCCGACGCGCCCGACAGCTAGCGGTTCGGCTAGCCGATATTCGTCGTCAGGAATTCCAGCGTGCGGCCCATCGCCTGGCCGGCCGCTTCCTTGTGGTAGGAACCGCGCCGCGAGCAGCTGAAGCCGTGGCCCGCACCCTCATAGATGAAGCTCGGGATATCGGGATGGTCGGCCTCGACCTTGTGGACGCCGTCGAGGGGGATGCCCGCATCCTCGGCACCCCAGTGGAACATGACGGGGCATTTGGGTGTTTCGCCGCTGTTGGTCAGGATGTCGCCGCCGTAATAGCAGACCGCCGCCGACACCGATGAGCGGGCCGCGGCGAACCATGCGACCGAGCCGCCCATGCAGAAGCCGACAACGCCGATCTTGCCCACGCCGTCGATCTCCGCGATTGCCGCGTCGACGTCCTTGATCACGTCGGCCCAGTCCAGCGCGCTCTTGAGCGCGCGGCCCTTGGCCATGCCGTCCTCATTGAATTCGAGTACCGCGTCGCGCTCATGGCGGTCGAACAGCGCCGGTGCGATGGCGACGTAGCCTTCCTTGGCGAAATTGTCGACGGTCTCGCGGATGTCGTCATTGACGCCGAAGATTTCCTGGATGATGACGATACCGCCGCGCGCGACGCCGTCGGGCTCGGCCCGGTAGGCGTCGAGTTCATGTCCGTCTGCGGCTTTCAGTTTCAGATCTTTACCCATTTTTTCGTTCCTCCCGAACCAGGTTCAAATATCGTTTCCGGATTAGCTTAGAGCGCTAGACGTTGAAGCGAAACAGCATCACGTCGCCATCCTGGACCTTGTAGTCGCGGCCTTCCTGCCGCATGCGGCCGGCGTCGCGCGCGCCGGATTCGCCGCCATGCTTGATATAGTCGTCATAACCGATCGTCTCGGCGCGGATGAAGCCCTTCTGGAAATCGGTGTGAATGCGGCCGGCCGCGTCATAGGCCGTCGCCGCGCCCGCGACCGTCCAGGCCCGGGTTTCCTTGGGTCCGACGGTGAAGAAGGTGATCAGGTCGAGCAGCTCATAGCCCGCGCGGATGATCCGGGAGAGGCCCGTGTCCGACAGCCCCAGCCCTTCGAGGAACTCGGCCCGTTCGGCGGGATCGTCGAGCTGGGCCACCTCGGATTCGATTTCCGCCGAAACGATGACAATCCCGGCACCGTTGCCAGCCGCCATCTCGGCGACGGCCTTCGTGTGGGCGTTGCCGTCGACTGCGGAATCCTCGTCCACGTTGCAGACATACAAGACCGGTTTGGAGGTGAGCAGCTGCAGTTGCTGGAATTCCGTCTTTAGATCTTCGGGGATGCTCGCGGTCCGTGCCGGGCGCCCGTCCTGCAGGACGGCCAGCACCGGCGCCAGGACCTGCATTTGGCTGCGGGCATCCTTGTCGCCGCCCTTGGCCTTCTTCTCGGTGGTCTCGACCCGGCGCTCCATGGCCTCGAGATCGGCGATCAGCAATTCGGTCTCGACGATCTCCGCATCGCGCACGGGATCCACACCGCCCTCGACATGGGTGATCCCGCTATCGTCGAAACAGCGCAGCACATGGCAGACGGCATCGACCTCGCGGATGTGGGAGAGGAACTTGTTGCCCAGCCCTTCGCCCTTGCTGGCGCCGCGCACCAGGCCGGCGATGTCGACGAACTCCAGATAGGTCGGGACGATCTCGGCAGATTTCGCCAGCCCGGCCAGTTCGGCCAGCCGGTCGTCGGGAACGGCCACGCGCCCGGCATTCGGCTCGATGGTGCAGAAGGGATAATTCGCCGATTCCGCCTGCGCGGTCGCGGTCAGTGCATTGAACAGCGTCGACTTGCCGACATTCGGCAAACCGACGATCCCACAATTGAAACCCATGTTAGTCGCGTCCTCGCAGCCGGTTCATGGCGCGCGACAGGGCATTGCCCAGCGCGGTGTCCGGTTCGGATGAGGCTGCCGGTGCGGCAGCGGAATTCGGTGCGGCCGCTTTTGGTGCGGGCGCGGTCTCTTTCTTGGTGCCGCCCTTGGCGGCCCCCCGGACAGCTCCCTGAATGGCCATCGCGACCTTGCTCATGAAGTCGCTCGCCCGGCCCTCGAACAGGGCGGGAAGTTCAATCGCCACGGCGTCCAGTTCGCGGGAGAGCCAGTCCTGATCGGCCTTGGCAAAATCGCCGAGCACATAATTTTTGACCTGCGCCTTGTCGCCGGGATGTCCCACCCCGAGGCGCACGCGCCAGTAATTCTTGTCGCCGAGATGGGCGTCGATGCTGCGCAGGCCGTTATGTCCGGCGTTGCCGCCGCCCTGTTTGACCTTGAGCTTGGCCGCGGCGAGGTCGATCTCGTCATAGATCACGATGACGTCTTCGGGTGCGAGCTTGTAGAAGCGCACGGCCTCGCCGACCGACCGGCCGGATTCGTTCATGAAGGTGGCGGGCTTGAGGACGATGACCCGTTCGCCGCCGATCTGACCCTCGCTGACATCGCCCTGAAACTTGGCACGGGGCGCAGAAAGGCCATGGCGGCGGACGATCTCGTCCGCCGCCATGAAACCGATATTGTGTCGGTTGTTCTGATGTTTCGGGCCGGGATTTCCCAGCCCCACAATCAGTCGCATTGTCTGCTCACCCGTTTGACGGGAGCTGTACTAGCTGTCGCCGTCCTCGGCGCCGTCTTCACCTTCACCGTCTTCACCCTCGGCTGCTTCGCCCTCTTCGAGCTCGGCATCCGGGTCGATCTCCTCTTCGACCGGCGCGATCGTCGGCGCGGCAATCGTCGCGATCGTGAAGTCACGATCCGTGATCGTCGGCTTGACGCCGTCCGGCAGTGTGACGTCGGAGATATGCACGCTGTCGCCGACATCGAGACCCGTCAGATCGACAATGAACTCCTCGGGAATGGCACCGGCGCGGCAAACAACCTCGACCGCATGTCGAACGATATTGAGAACGCCGCCGCCCTTGAGGCCGGGGGATTCTTCTTCGTTCGTGAATTTGACCTGAATTTCCAGGTTGATGCGCGTGCGTTCGGTGACGCGCAGGAAATCCAGATGCATCGGCACATCGGTGACCGGATGCACCTGCAATTCGCGGCACAAGACCTGCTGTTGGTCGCCTGCAACATCCATGTCGAACAGCGTCGCGAAAAAGGCGGGCTGTGCGAGCGCGGCACGCAACTGGGCCGGGCTGATGGTAATGGGTTCAGGGTCTTTGTTTGCGCCATAGATCACCGCGGGCACTTTGCCACTCCGGCGAATTGCACGGGCGGCCCCCTTGCCGACCTGTGCGCGCGATTCCGCGTTAAACGTCACGGTCTCCGACATGATTCACTCCTCTGACCCGGCCATGCCTCCAAGGGTGCCACGACCGGGACGGTTAAATATCGACGCTGGATGCGCCGATCCTAGTTGAACAGACTTGAAACCGAGGCTTCGCGGCTGATGCGGTCTATCGCCTTGCCCAGCAGGGGGGCGACCGTCAATTGCCGGATGTTGCTCGCTACACGCACCGCTTCGGTCGCCTGTATCGAGTCCGTCATCACCAGGGTTTCCAGCGGAGATGCCGCAACCCGCCCGACCGCGCCGCCCGACAGCACACCGTGCGTCACATAGGCGGACACCGATTTGGCGCCTTGATTCATCAACGCTGTTGCGGCGTTGCACAACGTGCCGGCGCTATCACAGATATCGTCGACCAGGATGCATCGTCGCTGCTCGACGTCACCGATGATGTTCATCACTTCGGAGACGCCAGCCCGTTCGCGGCGCTTATCAATGATCGCGAGATCGGCGTCAAGGCGTTTGGCGAGCCCCCGGGCGCGCACAACACCGCCTACATCGGGCGATATGATGACCAGTCCGTCGTCGCTTGCCTGGCTTTCGATGTCTTCAGAAAACAGCGGGCTGCCGAAGAGGTTGTCGACCGGGATGTCGAAGAATCCTTGAATCTGGGCGGCGTGCAGGTCGAGTGTCAGCACCCGGTCGGCGCCCGCCCGCGTAATCAGGTTGGCGACGAGTTTCGCCGAAATAGGCGTCCGAGGCCCGGTTTTCCGGTCTTGTCGGGCATATCCGAAATAGGGAATCACCGCGGTGATCCGGCGCGCGGAGCCGCGCCGCAGCGCGTCCAGGGTGACCAGGAGCTCCATCAGATTATCGTTGGCCGGATAGGATGTAGATTGGACGACAAAGACGTCCTCGCCGCGCACATTCTCCAGAATCTCGACAAACACTTCCATATCCGAGAACCGTCGGATGGATGCCTGCGTCAGCTCAATATTCAGATATGCCGAGATTGCCTCGGCAAGTGGGCGGTTGCTGTTGCATGCCAGCACCTTCATCGACCGTACCCCCGAACCCTGAATGCCGCCCTCTGGCGACACGGGCATGTTTCGAACGCTCGAAAGGATGCGGTTGTTCCAACCGACCCCATGCGCGGCCGGAAAGTATCAACCCGGCAGGAGGCTGTAAACATGACTCCGCTGGGGATAATAACGCCGCAGTTGTTAACGCTTCGCCGTGTCGTCACGGTTGGCGTTTTCGTCATCTTCCCGGGGCTCCGGCGCGACGAATCCATCACGCCAGTCGATCCGCGAAACCAGGTCCACTATTCCCGCTGCGGCTGCGAGCCCGGCCTCGCGTGCGAGTTCTCCCCAGCTGTTCTTGACAACGCTTGCCGCAAAGGGGCTCGCTTGGTCGATTTTCCCAATTTCCGCGCCGAACGGGTCCGACACGGCCCATGCGATCGCGACTTCGAGGCGATCATCGGACATCGGCGTCATGTTGGCCTCGGCCGTCGCCAAAAGGGTTTTTTCACTCTGCGCCGTAGCGACACGCGCACCCAGGCGTCGCAGGCCCTGGCGCAAAGCCGCCTGCAGGCGTGTCCCGCCATTTCCCTCGACGCCGGTGACCGCGCCCACATAGATCGCCGGCGTGACGACTTCGGCTTTGACGTCTTCCTGAATAAAGGCCGCGATTTGCGGCGCAGCGCCTGCGGCGAAAGTTTCCAGAAGATCCGGATCTGCCAGCGCCCAGGGCTCGATTGGCGTGCCCTCGATGGTTTGCTCGTAGCGCCCGATCTCTGCGCCTTGCGGGTCGGAGAGAACCCAGGCGATATGCGCGTCGCGACCGGGATCGATCACCGTCCCGGACAGGGTCATGCTCGACCGGTTGCGGCTGGCCAGAAAGGCGGGAACGTCGCGCTCGATCAGGGCTTCGACCATCTTGCGGGCCAGGCCGTCGGCGGTCGCCGCGGGGGCATCGGCCACCGGCTGGACCAGAATTCCGGCCGAATCCGAAAGCCGCAACAGCTCGTTTTTGCTGTCCGGCGCGCGTTCGAACACGCGGGGCACCGGTTGGCACGCGGTCAGGACGATCAGGAGCGGCAGCAGCAGGCTAAATCGCACAGCTCACCATCGTCGCGGCCAGCGTGAAGAATATCAGCATAATCAGATACGGCATGCGCTAGGCCTTGGCATCCAGGATGATCAGCGACAGGTTGCGACCATAATCGGGTTCATGGCGGTGGCAGCTGCGCCGGTAGCTGAAGAAGTTCTCATCGCTATAGGTGTCGTGGCCGGTGGCGGTGCGGGCGTCGATGCCGGCGCGTGCCAGCTGGCTTTGGACATATCCCGGCAAGTCGAACAGCAGACGGTCGGAGCCTGGGCGCGGCGTAAAGAATGTCTCGTTCGTGGCATCCTGAGCCAGAAAAGGGTCCGGGAATTCGGGGCCCACTTCATAGGAGGCGGGGCCAATACAGGGCCCGACGGCAGCGGTGATCCGCGTCCGCTCGGCACCGCGCGCTTCCATTTCGGCGACTGTCGCCTCGACCACGCCGTCCAGGGCGCCGCGCCAGCCGGCATGGGCCGCCGCGATGATTCGCGCCTGGGGGTCGGCAAACAGGACCGGTGCGCAATCGGCCGCCAGCACGCCGATCGCCATGCCCGGGCGGCTGCAAACGAGCGCATCGGCCTGCGGCGGGTCGCCCGGGTCCATCGCTTCGGCGTCGACGACGGCGGCGGAATGGACCTGATAGAGGGTGCGAAGTTGGTCGTCGTTGGCCCCGACGGCGCGTGCCGCGCGCGCGCGGTTCTCGATCACATGGGTGCGGTCGTCGTCCGAACCGAGCCCGCAATTGAGGCCGGCATAGATGCCCACGCTGACCCCGCCCGCGCGGGACAGGAAGCGATGTCGCACATCCGGAATCTGTCCCAGATTGTCTGCGCTTGCGTGAGGATCATGCATGATGGTCAGGATTGAGAGTCGAAGCCTGCGAGAAGCTCGACCCGTTTCTCGGAAAGGGCCATTACCTTGAACAGGGTGCCCATTTCGGATGGCCCGATCAAGCGCGTCAGCGCCGCATTGAGGTCACGCGTCTGTCGCTCGTCTGCCTTCTGACGCAGGATATCGGCCCGTTCGCGAATGCCGAGGCGTTGCAGGAAGGTGCCCTGGTCCAGCGGTCCCAGGGATCGCAAGCCATGGTCACCGGCGCCCTCGCCGACGCACTGGAAGTCCACATGGGCGGTCACATCAGACGTCCCGGGGGCTTCAAGCGGGTCGATCGGCCGGTGTTGGCGCACGGCCTGCAGGGTTTCACCGATCGCTGTCCGCCGATGCCCGTAGTCGATGAAAAGGGCTGCGCCTCCGTGGGCGGCGATATGGGCTGCGATGTCGCCGATGACCGATATGACAGCCGGGGATTGCTCGAAAATATCTCCCTCGGCCGCCTCGGCGAGCAGGCGGTCCGCATGCGGGCCGTCGGGGGTTGCCATCCCGGGGGTAAAGGCGAAGACATCGGCCGCGCGGTCATAGTCCACGAGGCGTTCACGCCAGGCGTCGCCGGTTTTTACGAACTGGCGCACCGGCAGGGCATCGAGAAATTCGTTGGCGATAAAGATGGCGGGCACAGCGCCCAGGTCGGGTAGGGCCTCATGCCAGGTCACATCTTGGCCGTGCAGCGCCTTTTGTTGTGCCGCTTGCAGGGTTGGGCTGTTCTCCACCAGATGAATGCGTGCCGCCGCCAGGCAGTCCGGCAGGCTGGCAATCGAGCGCAGCGCATCGGCCATCAATGTGCCCCGGCCAGGTCCCAGCTCGATCAGCGTGAAGGCCGCCGGCGCGCCGATCCGCTGCCACGTGTCTGCGCACCACAGGCCAATCAGTTCACCGAACATCTGGGATATTTCGGGCGCCGTCGTGAAGTCGCCGTCCACGCCAAACGGGTCGTGGGTGGCGTAGTAGCCGCCGTCGGGGTCGCCGAGCGCAATCTCCATAAATTCCGCGACGCTGATCGGGCCGCGTTCGGAGATCAGGCGGGTCAGGCGGCGGACGACCGGGTGTCCGCTATGCATGTCCGAAATCCGTTAGGGGGCTGGTTTGGCCGCGCCCCGTTTGTCGGCGCTGTGGCTGTTGTCGAGATGGGCATGGGTCAACGCATAAACGATGAAGATCAGACCGGCAATGGCGATCGGTGTCGACAGCCATTGGCCGATCGTGGAGCCCCAGAGCAGGAACCCGCCATCACCCACATAATTGTCGGGCTGGCGGAAGAACTCGACGAAGATGCGCGCCGATCCGTAACCAACCAGGAACACGCCCGTCAGCAGGCCGGGCCGGAAGCGCGCGCGGGCGAAGCGGGCGAGTGCGAACAGGATGACGAACAGCAGCAGGCCTTCGAGGCCCGCCTCATAAAGCTGGCTTGGATGACGGCCCAGATCGCCGCCGTCGGGGAAGACCACGGCCCAGGGCACATCGGTCGTGCGGCCGTAGAGCTCGCCGTTGATGAAGTTTGCCAGGCGGCCGAGGAACAAGCCAATGGGGGCGGCGGCGGCGACCAGATCGCCGAGTGTCAGGACCATGATGCCCTGCTTGCGGGCGTAGAGGATGGTCGCCACGATGACGCCGATCAGGCCACCATGGAACGACATGCCGCCATTCCAGACCGCCAGAATCTGCAGCGGATTGGCGAGGAAATAATCGGCCTGATAGAAGCCGACAAACCCCAGCCGTCCGCCCAGGATGACGCCGACGATGGCCCAGCTGAAGAAGTCCCCCACCTGTTGCGACGTCATCGTCACCGGCGGCCGGCGCAGCAGGGTCAGCATATAGCCCCAGCCGGCGAGCAACCCGGCGATGAAGGCCAGGGCGTACCAGCGCACGACGAAAGGCCCAATCGCGATCGCCACCGGGTCAATTTCGGGAAATGGAATCGGTCCAGTCATGAACGCTCACACATAGGGGTCGTTGGTCGCGAGATGGTCTTGCACATAACTGCGCACGCCATCTTCGAGGGACGTGAAGGGCTGATCGTACCCGGCGTTGCGCAAGCGGTCCATTCGCGCTTCCGTGAAGTATTGATACTGATGGCGGACGGTGTCGGGCATGTCAATATAGTCGATCTGGGCTGCCTGGCCCATCGCATCGAAGATCGCACCGGCCATGTCGTCGAACGAGCGCGCCTGGCCGGTGCCCAGGTTGAAGATCCCGCTGACGCCGGGATTGTCGTGCAGCCACAGCATGACCGATACCGTGTCGCGGACATGCACGAAGTCACGGAGTTGGCCGCCGTCGCCATAGTCGGGGTCGTGGGATTTGAACAGGCGCGCGCCGCCGGTCTCGCGAATCTGCTGCCAGAATTGTGGCACCACGCTCTGTTGGCCGCCCTTGTGATACTCGTTCGGTCCGTAAACATTGAAAAATCGAAGGCCGGCCCATTGCGGTGGCGCGTGGCCGGCGGCGGCCATGTGCAGTGCCGCGCGATCGAACAAAAGCTTCGACCAGCCATAGGGGTTGAGTGGCCTGAGGCGCGCCAGCGCATCGGGATCGTTGGCATCGTCGAAGCCCCGTTCGCCCCCGCCATAGGTGGCGGCCGAAGATGCATAGATGAAGGGGACCCGGTGCGTGCTGCACCAGTCCCAGAGCCGCAGGCTAAGCAGATAATTGTTGGCCATGATCCGGTCGACGTCGCGTTCGACGGTCGAGGAAATAGCGCCCATGTGAAACACCGCTTCGGGTGGTTCGTCAGCGCCCGCCAGCCAGTCCATCAGCGTGTCCGGTTCGATCACCTCGAACGGTCCGCGCTTGGCGATATTGCGCGCCAACGCGTCATCGTCGAAATCACAAACCGCCGGTGCACTGCCGCGCTCGGCCAGCGCGGCCACAAGGTTCGAACCGATAAACCCGGCCCCGCCGGTTACGACATGCATTAGCTACTCCTGTCTCTCCTTCGGCTTTATAGGCTTTCACAGATCGGTGCGGCAATGTGGCAGCCTTGTTCGCCCATGGTCCATGGGCGTAGTGTCGCTGCATCTAATAGGGAGTTTCCGACATGCAGACCCGAAACCGATTGTTGGATGATGTGGCCCGTCTGGCCAACGGTGCTGCTGGTGTTGCCAGCGGCCTGCGCGAAGAAGTCGAAGGGCTCCTGCAACAGCGCCTGTCGCGCGTGATGGCGGATATGGATCTTGTCCGCCGCGAGGAGTTCGAGGCCGTCGAGGCGGTCGCGATAAAGGCCCGCGAAGAGCAGGAAATCCTGGAAAAGCGTGTGGCGGTACTCGAGAAGAAACTTGCGGCACGCTCGCGCAAGGCGACCCCCAAGTCGGCCGCTAAATCATCTGCGAATTCAGCCGATAAACCCGACCCTGCCAAGGGTTAGCGCCCGTCGACCGGCCGTTACAGCCGGGTTTGTAATTGCCAGGGAATGTCCACAGGCGCGCCGGTTGCGGCGCAGTCGGCGTTCATGACAATCTACTTTCTGTAGTGGTTAGACGCTCATGACACACAATATTTCGTTGATATAACAAGATATTGGGGTCACGGGGCGGACACGCGCAAGCCGCATTCAGGAGCCTCGCCCCCATGGGTAATCTGTCCCAAAGCGTCATCGACCAAACTTTGCATCCCCTTGATTTGACCGAGGAGATGATTGCGATGCGCGATTGGGCCCAGGAGCGGATCGGCCGAAATGAATTGGTGGCCGAGATCAGCGGACGCTGGTGCGACTATCACGCGGTTTTCAGCTGGATCGACGACATCGGCGCCTTGCAGCTGACCTGCGCCTTCGACATGCGCACACCACCCGAAAAGCGCGGCGCCGTGCATGAGTTGCTGGCGGTGCTGAACGAACGCCTCGGGGTCGGCCATTTCGACATCGGTTCCCAGGACGGCCTGCCGGCGTATCGCCACGCGCTTCTGTTGCGCGGTGGCGGATTGTCGGCCGAACAGATCGAGGACATGGTCGATATCGCGGTGCATGAGCTCGATCGGTTCTACCCGGCCTTTCAGTATGTGGTCTGGGGCAACCAGTCGGCCCAGACGGCCGTGAGTTCGATTATGTTCGATACGGTCGGCGAAGCCTGACCCGTTCTGTGGAAGAAGGCCCCCGGATGACCCCCCGGATGACGACGGACGAAGAATCATGACAGGATCAGAATCGATACTGCTCGTCGGCTGCGGCAAGATGGGCAGCGCATTGATGGATGGCTGGATCGGGCAGGGCACTTCCCCCGATGCCATCTTCGTGGTCGACCCCATGCAACCGGACCTGCCCGATGGGGTTGCCGGTGGGGCGGCGTTTGCTGACATCCCCGTCAGTTTCGTCGCGTCCGTGGTTGTGTTGGCCGTCAAGCCGCAGGTCATGAATGAGGTGCTCGCGCCCTATCGGGCCATCGTGCGGCCCGACACGGTGTTCCTGTCGATCGCCGCCGGACGCACCATTGCCTCCTTCGCGGCCGTGCTCGGCGCCGCCGCCCATATTGTGCGCGCCATGCCCAACACGCCTGCTGCCGTGGGTCGGGGGATTACCGTCCTGGCAGGCAACGCGCATGTCACAGGGGCTCAGCGCGACGCCTGCGAAGCGCTCATGACGGCCGTCGGCAAGGTCGCTTGGGTGGCGGACGAAGGCCTGATCGATGCCGTGACGGGCGTTTCAGGCAGCGGGCCTGCCTATGTGTTCCATCTGGTCGAGGCGATGGCTGCGGCGGGGATCGCTGCGGGGCTGTCGCCGGAATTGGCCATGCAACTCGCCCGGGAGACAGTCGCGGGCAGCGGGGAATTGCTGGCACAGAGCGCGGACCCGGCCGCGACCCTGCGCGAGAATGTGACCAGCCCCGGCGGCACGACGGCCGCGGCCCTGGATATTCTCATGTCCGATGACGGGCTCACCGCGCTGATGACGCGGGCGATCCTGCGCGCGACCGAACGCTCCCGCGAACTCGCCGGTTAGCGTTCCCCTTAACAGGGCCGATTGTCTGGCCTAGGTTTCGGGCTATGTCGGAGCCCCTATGACAGATGACAGCAAAGACAACACGGCCGTTCCGATCGACGGGCTGATCGACGCCATGCTCGACATGGTCGTGAAGGATGGCTGGTCCGCGGTCACGCTTGATGCCGTCGCCGCGCGTGCAGGGATCACGCTGCCGGATGCCTATGCGCTCTGCGCCGACCGGGGGCAGCTGCTCGACGCCTATGCCCGCCGCGTGGATGTGATGGCCTGTAGCGATGCGCAGCCGGGGTCGGATTCGGCCGCCCGGTATGACGAGCTGCTGGATATCCTGATGCGCCGGTTCGAGGCCTTGCAGGTCCACCGGGACGCCGTTCGGCGCCTGGTGCGTGAGGTTCCCGCCGACCCCAAAACCCTGCTGCAGCGCCTGCCGCAAAGTCAGCGTTCGTTTGCGTTCCTGGCGGCCGCTGCGGGCTATCCCGGCGCGGGCATACCCGGCGTGCTTTTCGCCAAGATGCTCTCGGCGGTCTGGCTGGCGACCCAGCGGGACTGGCTGCGAGACGATACGCCCGATCTGTCTGTCACCATGGCATCGCTCGATCGCAATCTGGGGCGTGCGATCGATCTCATCGGCCCGGTGATTCGTTTCGGCGGTGCGGATATTCGGGCCGAAGATGGGGCACCATGAACGAGATCACATTCGACGATTTCCAGAAGGTCGATATCCGGGTCGGCACCGTCGTGGACGCGCAACCTTTCCCCGAGGCCCGCCGGCCGGCGATCAAATTATGGGTCGATCTGGGCGACGAGATCGGAATCCGAAAATCTTCCGCCCAACTGACAATCCACTACACGCCCCAGACGTTGATCGGCCGGCAGGTCGCCGCCGTGGTGAATTTTCCGCCGCGGCAGATCGGCAAGTTCATGTCGGAAATCCTGGTGCTCGGCTTTCCCGATCCCGACGGTGCTGTGGTCCTGCTGAACATTGATCAGGCCGTGCCGAATGGCGGACGTCTGTTCTGATCCCTGTGGCGCAATATTGCCGCCGGTTCGGTTAGATCGGAATTCGGATCAGGACCCGCAGACCACCCGCGGGAGAATCGTCGAGGCTGATCTCGCCGCCATGCGCATTGACGATGTCCTGGGCAATCGAGAGCCCAAGACCCGTGCCACCGGTTTCCACATTGCGTGACTCATCCAGGCGAAAGAATGGCCGGAACACCTCGTCACGCATGGCTTCGGGGATTCCGGGGCCGTCGTCATCGACCATGATTTCGAGAACGCTGCCGTTGCGATGTAACCCCATCTCGATTTTCTCGGCATGGCGTGCCGCATTGTCGGTGAGGTTGGTCAGGCAGCGTCGCATGGCGGCCTGTGCCAGGGGCAATTCGACGGGTTCGTCGATGTGCAGTTTGATGTCCGCGCCATTTCGGCGTGCGTTATGCGCGACATCTTCGAGCAGCGTGCGGGCATCGATGAGTTGCCGTTCCTCGGTGCCTTCGCCCCGGGCGAAGTTCAGATAGCCTTCGATCATGCTTTCCATGGCGGACACGTCGGAATTGAGCTCATCGATCTCCGTGTTGCTGTTGAGCATGGCGAGTTGCAGTTTCATGCGGGTGAGGGGGGTGCGCAAATCGTGGCTGACGCCGGAGAGCATGTCCGTGCGTTGCTGGATTTGCCGCTCCAGGCGATTGCGCATCGCCATAAATGCGCTGGCGGCCTGACGCACTTCGGTTGCACCCGATGGTTTGAAGTTCGGCGTGTCCCGACCTTTGCCGAAATTCTCCGCAGCTGTCGCCAGCCGGCGGATGGGGCTCACCTGATTGCGCATGAACAGGGTCGCCACGGCGAACAGAATTAATGACGTGCCAACCATCCAAAAAATGAAAATTTTGGTCGTCGAACTGATCAGACGCTCTTCATTCGCCGAGACCGTCAGCACGCCGGACGGGAGCTGGATATCGATCAGGACCCGGTCGCGCTGTTTGCGCGTGTCGATGACGAAGGGCCGCCGCACGATTTCGCGCAAGGCGCGGGACAGGGTGACCTCGAGATTACCGGTCGGTTCGAAGTGGGCGTTGGGCAGAATTTTCCCGTCGTCATACACAAAGATAAGGTCGAGTGTGCGGCGCGCCAGTTCAAACAGTTCGGATTGTTCGCTGGAAGCCGGATTCTCGTTGATCAGCTCCAGCACCATGGAAATATCGCCGGCCAGCGTCGTCGCACGGTGGCGGCTGACATTCGCCCAGTGCCGATCGTAGAAAATGACACCGCTCACCACCTGGAGCAGGACCAGCGGCATCACGATAATCAGCAGGGAGCGCGCGAGCAGTCCGCGCGGCAGCAACTGCTTGACCGTCAGCCGCAGAATGCGCGGTACGCGTGTGAACGCTTCTAGTCGGGCCATAGGACGTAACCTTGTCCCCGGATCGTCTGCAGATATCGGGGGGTTCGTGGGTCGGGTTCGATCTTGCGGCGGAGCCGCGTGACCTGCACATCAACCGCGCGGGCGCTGCCGGTGATTCCACTTCTCTCCTGAAGGGTATCACGATTGATCGGGACACCGGGCGTGCTCGCAAGGACGTCGAGCAAACGCGCCTCGGCGCCGGTCAGCGGGATCATACCGTCGATGCCTGTCAGGATCTGCCGTTGGATGTCATAGGTGTGGGATCCGAATTTAAACACGTTGGTTTCGCGCACATTGATCTGCGCACGGCGCAGGATCGATCGAATGCGCGCCACCAGTTCACCGGGTTCGAACGGCTTGGTCAGGTAATCATCGGCGCCGCGTTCGAGGCCGTCGATCTTGTTCTCGGGTTCGGACATTGCTGTCAGCAGCAGGATCGGAACCGGGTTGGTCTCGCGCAAACCGGAGGTGAGATCGAGACCGCTTTCGCCGGGCATCATCACATCGAGGACCAGAAGGTCGAACTGGAAGCTTTCCAGCTTCTCGTGCGCCTGGGCCGCGCTGTCGGCCACCGTGACGCGGAAACCGCTTTCCGACAGGAACCGCTGCAGCAGGTCCCGGAGGCGGAAGTCATCGTCAACGACAAGGATATGCGGGGTTTCTTCCATCGCGTCGGGACTCTATCTCCGATCCGCGATTCCGTCTCTAGCTACGGCGGATGGTCGAGGGACGCACCCGTGCGCGGTCCTCGGGATTGATGATGCTCGTCAGCACGCGCCGGAACCCCTCGACGGCCTCGTCGCCGGCCTCGCGATAGGCCCGTATGAAACGGTCCATCTGGGTCGAGGTGAGGTCATGTTCCAGCGTCTTGCCCTTGTCGGACAAGGTGAGCTGTTTGCGCCGGCGGTCGGAGGGGTTGGCGCGCTGGTTGATAAACCCGTCCTCGATCAGCTTGCCCAGCACCCGCGACAGGCTCTGCTTGGTGATCCGAAGAATGTCGAGCAGCTCGGTCACGCTGATGCCGGGGTTGCGGCCGACGAAGTAAATCACCCGGTGATGCGCCCGGCCGAGGGCATATTCTTCGAGGATCGCGTCGGGTTCGCCGGTGAAGTCCCGGTAGGCATAGAACATGAGTTCGATGCCCTGGCGCAGGTCTTCTTCGCGGAGGGGAGCGGTATCGGGGCTTGATTTAAGGTCAACCATGTTGACTTAATTAGATTGCAATGTTACCTGACGCAACCTTTTGGGGTAATTATTCGTCTCCGGGTTTGGTTCCTGGGACCATATATTTCGAGGGCTGAGAAATGCACGAAACTCCCTATGATGATCGCGACGGGGTGATCTGGTTCAACGGTGACTTTGTTCCCTGGGCCGACGCCAAGCTGCATGTCCTGAACCATGCGCTGCATTATGCGTCCGCCGTATTCGAGGGGATGCGCGCCTACAATGGCGAGATCTTCGAGCTCACAGCCCACAATGAACGCCTGCACAATTCGGCCGAGGTTCTCGGTTTCGAGGTGCCCTACACGGTCGCGGAACTCGACGACGCATGCCGCGAAGCGCTCAGCCGCGCCGGCCTGACCGATGCCTATCTCCGCCCGATCGCCTGGCGCGGCCCCGAGCAGATGGGTGTGTCGGCACAGAAATGCGAGATCCAGGTGGCGATCGCGGTTTGGGAATGGCCGTCCTACTTCACGCCCGAAGCCAGGATGAAGGGCATCGAGCTCGACTGGGCAATTTATCGCCGCCCGGACCCGCAGACCGCGCCGGTCAGCGCCAAGGCGGCGGGCCTCTACATGATCTGCACCCTGTCGAAGCACGCGGCCGAGGCGAAGGGCTATTCCGATGCCCTGATGCTGGACTGGCGCGGACAGCTCGCCGAGACCACGGGCGCCAACATGTTCCTGGTCATCGATGGCAAGATTCACACGCCCACGCCCGATTGCTTCCTCGACGGCATCACCCGCCGTTCGGTGATCGCGCTGGCCAAGAAGCGCGGTTACGAGGTCATTGAGCGGGCAATCATGCCCGAGGAGCTCAGCACGGCGAGTGAGATGTTCGTCACCGGCACGGCAGCCGAGGTCACCCCGATCGCGAAGATCGCGGATGATCATACCTTCACGGTGGGCGAGATCACGAAGACGCTGATGCAGGATTATGACGACCAGGTGAATGGTCGCGCCGAGGCCGCCGCGGCGGAATAGAGGCAGATTAGCCCCGGCTATTTGCCTTCGGGGTTTTTTTCCAGCGGGCGGCCGCCGCATCGTCGGTGGCGCGGGTCTCGACCCACACCCTGCCGGCGTCGGTGTCTTCCAGCTTCCAGAACGGCGCGTCCGTCTTGAGCCAGTCCATCAGGAACTGACAGGCGTCGAACGCGGCCTGGCGGTGTGCCGAAGCGCAGGCCACCAGCACGATCTGATCGCCCGGCTCCAGCCGCCCGTAACGGTGGATGATCAGGCTTGCATCCAGCGTCCAGCGGCGGTTCGCCTCGGCCTCGATCTCGGCGAGCTTCTTCTCCGTCATGCCCGGATAATGTTCCAGCGTCATGGCGCTGACCGCCTGGTCTGCGCCGTCGACCGGCGCCATGTCGCGCACCAGCCCGGTGAAGGTCGCCACGCCGCCGATCGTCGTCTTGCCGGCGGTCAGGGCGGCGATTTCCGCCCCGATGTCGAAGTCTTCCTCCTGCACGCGGATCATCGCAGAAAGCCCCTCAGCCGCCGGTGACCGGGGGGAAGAAGGCGATCTCGTCACCGTCGGCGACCGGATGGTCGAAGGGGACATAGTCCTGGTTTACCGCCGCGCGAATCACGTCGCGCTTCTCGAAGGCCGCGCCATAGCCGTCGCCCCGGCCGATCAGCCAGTCGATCAGGTCGTCGACCGTCGCGACGTTTGCGGGCAGCTCGACCGTCTCGTGCGACAGGCCGATCCGCTGTCGCATCCAGGCAAAGTAGAGAATTTTCATCGCGCCACTTCCGTGAAGGGAAGAAAGGATACCATCGTTCCCGGCGTGAGTTGGGTCATGTCTTCGGGCAATTCAACCAGTCCCTCGGACTCGACCATCGAGGTGAGCACCCCCGCGCCGCTGCGCGGATGCTTGCTGGCCACCAGCACGCTGTCGTCGCCGGTCGCCAGGGCGACGCGCACATATTCGCGCCGCTGCGCCTTCTTCGAATGCGCGAACCCGGCCCGGACCTGGTACAGGCGCGGCGCCACATCCGTGGCCCCGCCGAGCCGCAGCAGTGCGGGGCGTGCCAGCCGCAGGAAGGTCACCATCATCGCGGCGGGATTTCCCGGCAGGCCGATGAAGGGCGTGTCGCCGATCTGCCCGAAGGCGACGGGGCGGCCGGGTTTGATCGCCACCTTCCAGAAATGCAGGCTGCCGAGCCGCGCGATGCTGTCCGCGAGATGGTCCTCGTCGCCCACCGACATGCCGGCAGACGAGATGATGGCGTCGCATTCGCCGGCGGCCGTTGTCAGGGTCGCGTCGATGCGGTCTGAATCGTCGGGGATAATCCCATAGTCGCGAACTTCGCAGCCCAGATCCGACAGGAGGGCCGAGAGGGTGTGACGGTTGGCGTCATAGATGCCGCCGGCCGGCGCATCGCTGCCCGGCTCGAAAACCTCGTCGCCGGTCGACAGCATGCCGACCGTGAGTTTCTCATACACGGGCAACGCCGCATCTCCGATCGATGCGGCGAGCCCGACATCCTGGGGGCGCAGCCGCTGGCCCGCGCGCAGGATGACCTGGCCCTGCGCGACATCCTCGCCGGCGTCACGCCGATTCGCGTCGCGTGAGATTCCCGCAGGGATCACGACATAGGGCTGCCCGGCGCGGTCCTCGGTCCGGCAATCTTCCTGCATCAGCACCGTGTCGGGCCCGGTCTTTTGGTCCCCGGGGCCATCAGGTATCGGCGCGCCGGTGAAAATCCGCACCGCGGTCCCGCGCTGCGCGGGCCCGTCCAGGGGGTGCCCCGCCGTGACCCGGCCGGCAACGGGCAAGATGGTTTCGCCATCGGCGTCCAGATCGTCGAAATAGACCGCATAGCCGTCGACGGCGGAATTGTCGTGGGGCGGCACGGCCCGGTCGGATGTGACGTCGGCTGCCAGGATGCGCCCGATAGCATGGGCCAGCGTCACCTCTTCGGTGCCGACGAGGGTCGCGAGCCGGGCCGCCAGCAGCGTGAGGGCATCGTCGACGGGAATCAGGCCGCCGTCGGTCTCGAAGCAATCGTCGGAGAGCTGCGCCATCGGATTATGTCGCCCCGGGTGCGGCCTGCATATCGGGGCGGGTCAGGCCCCAGTGCCGCTCGATGAAATCGGCCACGGCGGCCGGGTCGCCGGCGTCGAGGCGCTGGACGCTGTCGGGCAGACCCGTCGTGGTGCCGTCGTCGGCCAGGGCGACGATCGTCGGGTCGCGCAGGGCGTTCGGTGGATCTTTGAGGCCTTGCCGATAGACCTCGATCTTCTCGTGATCCTCATGCTTGAATCCTTCGACCAGCACCAGATCCACCGGGCTCATCTTGGCGACCAGCTCTCTGGTGGAAGGCTCGTCGCCGCCGCGCAACTCGTGCATCAGCGCCCAGCGGGTGGAGGAGCCGACCATGACCTCGGTGGCGCCTGACTCCCGGTGTTTCCAGCTGTCCTTGCCCGGCGTGTCGACGTCGAAGACGTGATGGGCGTGCTTGACTGTCGAGATGCGATAGCCACGCGCCGCCAGTTCGGCGACCAGCCGGACCACCAGCGTGGTCTTGCCGCTGTCATGCCAGCCGACGATCCCTGCGATGCGCATCATTGTTCTCCTGCGATCGCCTGCAACTGTCGCGCGGCCGAGCGGACATAGTCGAAGCCGGTGATCAGGGTCAGCGCTGTTGCGACCCACCAGACCCCCGAGATCGCGAGCAGCTGGCCCGGTTCGGCCAGCGGCGCGAGAATCAGCAGGGCCAGGGCCACGAGTTGGGCTGTGGTCTTCCATTTGGCGAGCTTGGTCACCGGCAGGGGCAGGTCGCGCTGTGCGAGGAATTCGCGCAATCCTGACACCAGGAACTCGCGCGAGAGGATCAGGACTGCGCCCGCCACGTCCCAGCCGGCGATGTCCCCGCGCGCGAGAAGTCCCGCGATCAGCGCGGCGACCAGCACCTTGTCGGCGATCGGATCCATCAGCGCCCCGAGCGCGCTGCTCTGGTTGAGCGCGCGGGCCAGATAGCCGTCGAAATAATCGGTCACGGAAAGCAGCGTGAACAACCCGAACGACCACCAGCGCATCGCCGGGTCGTCGGCAAACAGCATCAGGACGACGACGGGGATCAGCGCGACGCGTGACAGGGTCAGGATATTGGGAATGGTCATGGTCAGTTGTCCACGCCGAGGGCGCCGCTCCGGGTCACTGTTCGTTGGTGTGGAAGAAATCATAGATGTGCCGCGCCACCGTGTCGCTGATGCCGTCGACTTTCTCGAGATCCTGCAGTCCGGCACGCGCGACCGCGCGGGCCGATCCGAAATGGTTGAGCAGGGCGCGTTTGCGCCGCGCGCCGACGCCGGGCACCTCGTCGAGGGGGTTCTGGGATATCGCCTTCGACCGTTTCTGGCGGTGGGTGCCGATCACGAAGCGATGGGATTCGTCGCGCAGGCGCTGCAGGTAATACAGAACCGGGTCGTCATGGGGCAGCTGGAATCCGTCCGGATCGCCGTCGGCGACGAAGAACTGCTCGCGCCCGGCGTCCCGGTCCGGGCCCTTGGCGATGGCGACGGTGGGCACATCGTCGATGCCGAGTTCCTGCAGCGCCTCGACGGTCGCCGTCAGCTGCCCCTTGCCGCCATCGATCAGAATCAGGTCGGGCCATTGCCCGCGGGTCCGCTCGGGGTCTTCCTTCTGGGCCCGGGAGAAGCGCCGGCGCAGGACCTCACGCATCATCGCGTAATCGTCGCCGGGGCTGTAACCCTCAGCATCCGCCGTGGCCGCGCCCTTGATGTCGAAGCGGCGATAATTGGCCTTCATGAAGCCTTCGGGGCCGGCCACGATCATCGCGCCGGTCGCATGGGTGCCGCCGATATGGGAGTTGTCATAGACCTCGATTCGCCCCGGCGGCCCGTCGAGGCCGAACATCTCCGCCACGCCCGATAGCAGGTCGCGGTTGGTCGCGGTCTCGGCCAGGCGGCGGCCGAGCGCGTCGCGGGCGTTGGTGCGGGCATGATCGACCAGCTTCCGCTTGGCGCCGCGCTGGGGCACGGTGATCGCCACCTTGCGTTCGGCGCGCACGCCCAGCGCCTCGGCGATCAGCGCGATCTCCGTGGGTTTGTGGCTAAGGAAGATGGCCGCGGGTGCGGGCTTGTTCTCGTAGAACTGCCCCAGGAATGCGCCGAGTACATCCTCCAGCGGCACCGACTTGTCGTGACGCGGGAAATAGGCCCGGTTGCCATAGTTGCGCCCGGACCGGAAGAAGAAGACCTGGATGCAGGTCCGCCCGCCATCCTGCTCGGCGGCGACGATGTCGGCCTCACTGATGTCCAGTTCCTCGAGATTGATGTCCTGGTTGGACTGGATCTGGGTCAGGGCCCGGACCCGGTCGCGGAACCGTGCGGCGGCCTCGAACTCGGTCTTCTCCGAGGCGTCCTGCATTGCGCTCACCAGTTCGTCCTGCACCTCGCGCGAGCGGCCCGTGAGGAAGTTACGCGCCTGGTCGACCAGCGTCGTGTATTCGTCCGCGCTGACATGGCCCACACAGGGCGCGGCACAACGCTTGAGCTGGTACTTCAGGCAGGGTCGGCTACGGCCGGAGAAGACCGCGTCGGAACAGCTGCGCAGCAGGAAGGCGCGCTCCAGCGCGTTGAGGGTCCGGTTCACCGAGCCGGCCGACGCGAAGGGGCCGAAATACTCGCCCGGCAGGGTTCGCGCGCCGCGATATTTGATCACGCTGGGCCATTCCGAAGGGTCTGCGCCGGACCGGCTTTGGCGGCGGGTCTTGATGTTCGCGCGCGCCTTGCGGGCGTTGGGATTGGCCCCGGTCTTGGTGGTCTGCCGGTCCACATGCCCGGTGATCAGGATGTAGGGGAAGCTCTTGTCGTCGCGCAGCAGCACATTGTAGCGGGGCGCCAGCCGCTTGATCATGTTGGATTCGAGCAGCAGCGCCTCGGCCTCGGTGTGGGTCGTGACCACTTCGAGCGAGACGGTCTCCGCGACCATGCGTTGCAGCCGGTAGGGCAGGCGGGCGACTTGCGTGTAGTTGGTGACGCGCCGGCGCAGGCTGCGGGCCTTGCCGACATAAAGCGCGTCTCCCGCCGCGTTCAGCATCCGGTAGACCCCGGGGCCATGGGGCAGGGTCGTCAGTTGCGTACGGATGACCTCGACGCCGCGGTCCGGCACCTCGCCGTCAGTTTCCGCAGTCTGCGCGGTTTCCGTGGTGCTGGGTTCGGCTTGCTCGGTCATGGATCCAGCTAAATACCCGTGGGGCGGCCCGGACCACAAGGCGCGCGCATGCTCCGTTCGTCCGGCGTTAGCTGATCATGGCGCGAATGCTGTCGAACTGGAATGCCAAATACACCCCGTAGAGGAAGACCAGCACGCCACCCTCGCGGCGGCTGAGACAGCCTTCGGTCAGCATCATCGGCAGCAGCAGGACGGTCACGCCCAGCAGCACCCAGATATCGAAGGACAGCAGGATGCCCGGCACCGGCAGGGGCGCGACGATGGCCACCGTGCCCGTGATGCCCAGCAGGTTGAAAATATTGCTGCCCAAGACATTGCCCAGCGCCACGTCGCTATGCCCGCGCATGCTGGCGACGATCACGATGGCGAGTTCCGGCAGACTGGTGCCGATTGCGACCAGGGTCAGGCCGATCACCGCCTTCGAGACGCCGAGGGATTCGGCGACACTCACGCCGCCATCGACCAGCAGCTTGGCGCCGATCACGGTGCCGGCGAGGCCGCCGGCCAGATAGATCACACCGACCATGACCCGTTCGGGGACACCCGACACGTCGTCGGCCTCATGGCCGTGGAGGCCGTTCTCGATGTTGGCGTTCTCGGCCCGGTAGGTGAGGAACAGATAGACGAACAGCGCGCCGAGCAGGATCAGGCCGTGCCACAGCACGAATGTGCCGGTCATCGCGATGGCCACGAACAGCACGGTCGCCGCGAGAACCATGGTCCCGTCGCGCCAGATCACCTTCGGGGTGCAGGCGATCGGCCGCAGCAGGGCGGCCACCCCGAGGATCAGCAACATGTTGGCCATGTTGCTGCCGACCACGTTGCCGAGCGCAAGATCCGGCGCGCCCTCCAGGGTCGCGGTCAGCGTGGTGACGAGTTCCGGCGCGGACGTGCCGATGGCGATGACGGACAGGCCGATGATCAGGGGCGACATGCCCACGCGCCGCGCAAGGCCGACGGCACCGCGGACCATGAAGTCCGCAGAAAACAGCAGCAGTGCGAGCCCGATGGCTGCCAGTAGAAAGCCGGTGTAACTGATCTTCGGTCTCCCGGGGCTGGGGCCCCGATCGCGCCAGGCGGAATCGCTTGGGTTTCGCTATGCCCGTACATCGCGATCTATCGCCCGTGTTTCAAGAAGTTTGTCGCGAATACGCCACGCTTTATTGACGAATTTTCCGCCCGGCAGTCGCCCGGATTCACACTTTCTTCGGTTGGTATGTCTGTGTGTTTGGCGATAGGTTCGGGGGCAATCGTCCCGGGCCGGGCAGGGGCGCGGGAAAAAGAGGGAAGTTCCATGGAAGAAACAGTCGAAACCCAGCTGGAAATGGTGGGCGCGATCATCGAGATCGCCGCCGAGTTCGCGATCGCCTACGGACTGCAGATCATCGGCGCGCTGGTCATTCTGTTCATCGGGCTCAAATTCGCCGGCTTCGTCGGCCGGCGGATCACGAATATGTGCGAGCGCAAGGAGCTGGACATCACCCTGTCGCGCTTCGCGGGAAATGCGACGAAGATCCTGCTGGTCGTCATCGTGGTGATCATCACCTTGAGTAATTTCGGCATCGACATCGCGCCGATCGTCGCACTCGGCGGCGCGGCCGCCCTGGGTCTTTCCTTTGCCATCCAGGGCCCGGTCTCCAACTACGGCGCCGGTCTGGTCATCATCCTGACCCGCCCCTTCACGGTCGGCGACACGATCCTGGTGCAGGGCGTCAGCGGCGTCGTGGACGAAGTCAGCCTGTCTGCGACCACTCTGATCGGTGAGGACCAGGAAAAGATCACCATCCCGAACCGCAAGGTGGTCGGGGAAATTCTGGTCAATTCGGACGCCCACCGGATCGTCGAATCCCAGATCGTCATCGCCGCCGACAGCGACCCCGAACAGGCCATCGCGGCCATCTCGAAGGCGCTCACGGATTACCCCGACATGGCCGAAGGCAGTACACCCCAGGTCGGTATCCATGACTTCAGCTATGGCGGCATCATTATCGGCCTGCGCTACTGGGTGCCCAGCTCCCGCTACTTCCGCACCCGTTTCGAGGTGAACAGCGCGGCCTATGCCGCCCTGAAGGGTGTGGGCATTGAACTCATGAGCGGCGGTCGTGTGGCAATCCTGGCGGAGCCGCCGACGAGTTGAGGGACGGGTTGAGACGTTGGCGCATTGTGATGCAGCGGCCATTGTTTCCGCGCCGCGCCACGCTTATGTCATTCGTGTAGGAGGGTCTTCGATATGAACAGACGATATGTGGCGCTTGCGACATTCGGGGCCGGCTGCTTCTGGGGTCCCCAGGAACTCTTCGATCAGGTCGAGGGTGTCCATCACACCTGGGTCGGCTACACCGGCGGCACCAAGAAGAACCCCACCTATGAAGAGGTCTGCCACACGAACACCGGCCATGCCGAAGTCGTGCATATGGAGTTCGACCCGTCGATCGTCACCTACGAGACCCTGCTCGACATCTTCTGGGAGATCCACGACCCGACCCAGGTCGACCGCCAGGGGCCCGATCTGGGCAGCCAGTACCGCTCGTCGATCTTCACCCATGACGAATATCAGGCGCGCGCGGCGCGGGCCTCGAAGGAAGAAAAGGACGCGTCGGGCAAATATGAGGCGCCCATCGTTACCACGATCCAGCCGGCCCCCACCTTCTGGGAGGCCGAGGATTATCACCAGAAGTACAAGGAACGGCTCGAGCATCGCAGCTGGATGTCGAACCTGTTCAGCAGCAAGGGCTAGAGAGCGGGCGCATGTCTGCGGCCGACAATCAGCGCCTGGTCGAGACCTTCTTCAATGTCATGTGGAACAAGTGGGATGACGCGACCATGCGCGACATCCTCGACCCGGCGATCGATTTTCGCGGCTCCATCGGCCTGCACGTGAACGGGCATGACGGGTTCGCGGGCTACATGCAGACCATCCGTGACGCCTTTTCCGATTTCCACAACCGGATCGACGACATCATCGTCACCGATGAGCGGGCCGTCGCGCGGCTGACCTATACGGGCACCCATGACGGGCCGCTGTTCGACCACGCGGCGACGGGCGCGCGGATCGAATATGCCGGGGTGGCCATGTTCACCATGGCCGGCGGCAAGATCACGAAGGTCTGGGTGCTGGGCGACCGGCTGGCCCTGATGGAGCAGATCGGGGCGGCCGATTAAGTCGGACTAGCGCGACCGACGCTTGCGTCCGCCTTTGCCGCCGCCTGAGTCCGGCCGTTTGGTCATATTGGCCTTGGTCCGTGCCGCGCGTTGGGCCGCAAGCACATCGCCCGCGCTCTCACTTCTCCCATATGGCGAGCCGTCCAGATCCGCCCCCAGCGCCATCAGTTCCTGGGCCTCCAGGCGTTTGATCTCGTCGCGCAGGCGTGCGGCCTCCTCGAATTCCAGGTCCGCCGCGGCGGTGTGCATGCGCTGCTCGAGATCGGCCATGTAGGTCTGCAAATCCTTGCCGACGAGATGGCTGGTCTCGTCATCCTCGATCTCGACCGTCACCCGGTCGCGCTCGAACACGGACTTCAGGATGTCGGTGATGTTGGAGCGGATCGATTCCGGCGTGATGCCGTTTTCGGCGTTGTAGGCTTCCTGCTTCTCGCGCCGCCGTGCGGTCTCCTCGAGCGCGCCGGTGAGGCTCTTGGTCATGACGTCGGCATACAGGATCACCCGGCCGTCCACGTTGCGCGCGGCCCGGCCGATGGTCTGCACCAGCGACGTCTTGGAGCGCAGATAACCTTCCTTGTCGGCATCGAGGATCGCGACCAGGGCGCATTCGGGGATATCGAGGCCCTCGCGCAGCAGGTTGATGCCGATCAGGATGTCGAAGGCGCCCAGCCGCAGGTCGCGCAGGATCTCGATCCGCTCCAGGGTCTCGATGTCCGAATGCATGTAGCGGACCCGCAGGCCCTGCTCGTGCATATATTCGGTCAGATCTTCCGACATGCGCTTGGTCAGGGTGGTGACCAGCACCCGGTAGCCCGCGGCCGCCACCTCACGGCATTCGGCGATCAGATCATCGACCTGGGTCTCGACCGGGCGGATGATGCAGACGGGGTCGGTCAGGCCGGTGGGCCGCACGACCTGCTCGGCGAACACGCCGCCGGTCTGGTTCAGCTCCCAGTCGCTCGGGGTGGCCGAGAGGTACACGGTCTGCGGCCGCATCTCGTACCATTCCTCGAATTTCAGCGGCCGGTTGTCGACGCAGGACGGCAGGCGGAACCCGAAATCGGCGAGCGTGCCCTTGCGCGCCAGATCGCCCCGGAACATGCCGCCCAGCTGGGGCACGGTGATGTGGGATTCATCGACGAACAGCAGCGCGTCGGGCGGCAGATATTCGAACAGGGTGGGTGGCGGCTCGCCCGGGTTGCGGCCCGTCAGATGCCGGGAGTAATTCTCGATCCCGGGGCAGGAGCCGGTGGCCGCGATCATCTCCAGATCGAAGGTGGTGCGCTGTTCCAGCCGCTGGGCCTCGAGCAGCTTGCCCTCGGCGTTGAGCTGCTCGAGCCGGACCGCGAGCTCGGCCTTGATGGTCTTGCCGGCCTGCAGCAGGGTCGGCTTGGGCGTGATGTGATGGGAGTTGGCGAACACGGTGATCTTCTCGAGCTCGCCCATGGTCGTGCCCGTCAGCGGGTCGAACTCCTTGATCGATTCGATCTCGTCGCCGAACAGGGACAGGCGCCAGGCCCGGTCCTCGAGATGGGCCGGGAAGATTTCCACCGTGTCCCCGCGCGAGCGCAGGGTGCCGCGGAAGAAGGCAGAATCATTGCGCCGGTATTGCAGCTCGGTCAGGTCGCGCAGGATCTGGGTCCGATCGATCTTGTCCCCGACCTGATAGACCTTGGTCATCTTGAGATAGGATTCCGCGTCGCCGATGCCGTAGATGCAGGAGACCGAGGCCACGATCACCACATCGCGGCGTTCGAACAGGACGCGGGTGGCGGCATGGCGCATCCGGTCGATCTGCTCGTTGATCGAGGATTCCTTCTCGATATAGGTGTCCGACCGGGCGACATAGGCCTCCGGTTGGTAATAGTCGTAATAGGAGACGAAATACTCGACCGCGTTGTTCGGGAAGAAGCTCCGCATTTCCGCGAACAGCTGGGCGGCCAGGGTCTTGTTCGGCGCCAGGACCAGCGCCGGCCGGTCGGTCTCGGCGATGACATGGGCCATGGTGAAGGTCTTGCCCGAGCCGGTCACACCCAGCAGCACCTGGTCCATGTCCGCGCGATTGACACCCTCGATCAGGTCGGCGATGGCTTGGGGCTGATCGCCCGCGGGCACGTAGTCGGAGACCAGCTCGAACCCCGCCGGGCCGGTGCCCGCCGGGTGATCGTCGGCGAAGACACGGCGCTGCTTCGGCGCGACCGTCGTCAGGTATTTGGCCTGGATTTCTGCAAGATCAGCCATGGCATCTATATAGGTCGCGGGGGCGGGGGAAGGCCAGTGGACGAATCCCGTCCGGTGTCCTTCGTCGTCTTTGCGGTTTTGATCTAGCTGGCCGGATACAGCACCGGAAACAGCGTTTCCAGCGCGTCGATTGGAAACCGCAGTGACACCGGACCCTTTGGGGTTTCGGAACCGAGCAACCCGATTTCGATAACGTCGTTCATGACCCGGCGCGCTGTTCGCTCGGGTAGGCCGGTGATGCGCGGTACGTCCCCGCGTTCGAATTCGCCACGGATTAGCGCCTCCTGCAGGAGCTTCGCCGCTTCGGGCTTCAGCCTGTCGTTCCGCGCGACATAGGTGTCCAGCCTTCGATCCAGTTCGTCCAGTTCGAACAATCCGTTCATGAAGGTGACCTGGTCGAGACAGACCCGCAGGAACCACTCAGTGAAACCGGTCAGTCGCGACAGGGACAGGTTGCCGCGACCGTCCATGTCACCTTGTCGGGGGGCGTCGGCGGCATCCATCCACATTTTGTAGTCGGTACGGCTTTCCAGGCCGCGTGATATTGACCACAGGCCGTGTGCACCGATGCCGGCGTTATGTGCCATCGCGTGGCTCATCAACCGGCTCACCCGCCCGTTGCCGTCGGGAAAGGGATGGATGTAGTTGAAGCGGTGGTGGGCTGTCGCCATGGCCATAATTTGTGCTGCATTTCCGCGTCCAGACACGCGATAGCAGTTTTCGAAATATGCCATGAAGTCCTGCACGCGATGGCTGGAGGGCGGAATATGCTGGCCGACGGCGACATCATGTTTCGGCAGGCTTCGCCATTCTCCCGGCTCCATAAGAAACTCGACTTCGGCGGTTCGGATGCGGAGCATATCTTCTGGCGCGTCGCGGTAAAATTCTCTGTGTAGCCAGCGAATGAAGTCGATGGACGCCGGCTCGGGCAATCTGTCCTCCGCGGCCATCAGGTCGATTTCGGCTTGCACGCGGACATGGGCCTTTGCTTCGAGTTGCAGGTTCCGGCGTTGCTGTTCTGTGTCCAGGTCGTTGGCGAGTGCACGCTCGATATCCTTGGGCCGGGTGTCATGCCCCTCGATCAGATTGCTGTAATAGGTGTTCATAATCCGGATGAGCTCGGCCAGGCTGGCAGCTGTAGTGGGGTGCAAAGCGCGCCCCAGCAGTGCGCCTTGCGCGGAAATTTCGGCAATTATGTCGGCGATGGATTCCGGGATGCTTTCGAGCCGTGTAGGCTCTATGCGGCTGACGCTTTCGATGTTGGTCATGGCCGATCTGACAATCTGTTATCTATCAGTTATAAAAAGAAAATATTCTATTTTCAGCCGTTTGTGGCCGATCAGTTGGCCGATCCTAGGCCAACTTAGTGGCTGAAACAATGGCCGATTTGTTTGACAAATTTATCGTATAAATTCAATGGGTTAAAAATTTCAATGGGATAATTGGCCGATCCTCTGGCCGATGTTTGGACTAACTTGCGTACAGCTCGGCCTGCATGCGTCTGTAGGCGGCGCTCACGTCGGCAAGATCGCCCAGTTTGGTTTTCCCCTCGCCGACGCTGCCGTATCGGGCAATCAGGAACTGCGCAAGTTTCGCGGCGGCCAGCTCGCTTTCGCCGGTCGTTTCATAGGATTGCAGAATGGCGAGGAGCAGGTTTTTCAGCTCGCCGTCGAAGTCCTGCATGCCGTCCTGGCGGACCTGCTCGGCTCGGTCGTGGCGGGTCTTCGGCGACAGGGTGAAGAGCACATAGCGCAGGACATCGAACAGGTCGCTGTCGGGCGCATCCACGAGCCGGCGGATATCCTCCAGACGGTCCTCGTCGTAGCCGTGATCGAACAACTGGCTGAGAAAATGCTCGCGATTGTCCGGGTCGCTCCAGGTCTCGCGGAGTTCGTCTTCCCCCGCGATGAGCGCGGACAGGTCGCCGAACAGCTGTTCGAGGAACTCTGCTGCGGAAATGAGCTTCCCATCGGCACTCCAATAGGATGTCGATGCCATGAACTGGATTTTACGCGCCTTGCCGTCCGCCAACTTCACCTCGATCTTCTTCGGCGCCGGTTCTTCCGGGCCGGGATCGTAGGGGCCGCCTGGCGGCTCCTCCGGGTGAGGTGGTGTGCCGGGTCCAGGCGTCGGATAAACGGGGAGATCTTCGGGCTCGCCGTCCCATTCCGGGTCCTGAAAATTCTCGTGCGCCTTCACGAAGTCCCAGATCGTGAAGAAGTCCTTGCCCTGATGGGTGCGGGTACCGCGCCCGATGATCTGCTTGAACTCGATCATCGAGCGAATGGGCCGCATCAGCACGATGTGGCGGATGTTGCGGGCATCCACGCCGGTCGAGAGCTTCTGGGATGTCGTCAGGATCGTGGGGATGGTCTTGGCGTTGTCCTGGAAGTCGCGCAGATGCTGTTCGCCGACGGCCCCGTCGTTTGCCGTCACGCGGTGGCAATAGTTGGGATCATTGTTGTCCTTCACCTGGTTGATCAGGTCCCGCACCAGCGCCGCGTGGTTCTGCGTGGCACAAAAGACCAGCGTCTTCTGGCGCTGGTCGATCTGGGCCATGAACTCCTGCACCCGGCTCAGCTCCCGTTCGGGAATGATGATCTTGGTGTTGAAGTCTTCCTCGGTGAACTTCTCACCCGCCTCGACTTCGCCCGCCAGCACATCGTCCTCGGGATCGTAGACATACTCGTCGATGGTGCTGGCCATCTGGCGGACCTTGAACGGCGTCAGGAAGCCGTCCTCGATCCCGTCCCGAAGCGCATAGGTGTAAACCGGCTCGCCGAAATAGGCATAAGTGTCCGCGTTGGTCTTGCGCTTCGGCGTCGCAGTCAGCCCGAGTTGCACGGCGGGGGCGAAATGTTCGAGGATGCCCCGCCACTGGCTTTCGTCCTGTGCGCCGCCGCGATGGCACTCGTCGATCACGATGAAATCGAAGAAGTCGGGCGGGTAGTCGTGGAAGATCGGCTCGCCTTCGCCGGTCATGAAGGTCTGGAAGATCGTGAAGAAGACGCTAGCGTTCTTCGGCACATTGCCGCCCCGCTTGCGCAGGCTCGCCGGATCGATGCGCGCGACTGCGTCTGGCGGAAAGGCGGAGAAGGCGTTGTAAGCCTGATCGGCGAGGATGTTGCGGTCGGCGAGGAAAAGGACACGTGGACGCCTTAACGGCTCTCCAGCGAGGCTCCACTTCGCTTGAAACAGCTTCCAGGCGATCTGGAAGGCGATGGAGGTCTTGCCGGTGCCGGTCGCTAAGGTCAGCAGGATGCGCTTGTCGCCCCGCGCGATGGCCTCCAGCACTTCGTTGATCGCCTTGTGCTGGTAGTAGCGCGGTTCCCACTTGCCGCCATCCGCCTCGAACTCGACGTCACCGAACGCGTCGCGCCAGATGTTCTGTTCGGCGAAGGTCAGGCCCCAAAGTTCCTCGGGGCTGGGAAAGGGCAGATCCATGTCGCCCTCGGACCCGTTGGCCATGTCGATGGCGTACCATTTCAGACCGTTCGAGGCATAGGCGAAGCGCGCATCGAGGCGGGCTGCGTAGTCCTTGGCCTGTCCCACGCCCTCGCGGTGGCTGAGACCCGCGCGCTTGGCCTCCAGCACCGCCAGCTTCTGACCCTTGTGAAAGAGCACATAGTCGCAGGAAAGGGACGCCCCGCGCTTGCCGCCGGCCTGGATACGGCCGGGGCAGATCATCTCGCGGCGGACGCGGGAACCTGCGACCTCGCCCCAGCCGGCGGCCTTCAGGACAGGGTCGATACGCTCTGCGCGTGTATCCGCTTCTGTTTCATCGTCATGCACGCGAACAGGTTAGCTCAGGTCAATTCGCCCGCGAAGGCTTTCTGGAGCAGGGATTGGCGGAGGTCGTCGAGGTCCTGGAGTTTCCGGCCAAACATCAATTGCAATTGATGCAAATCAGACGCGACCTCCTCCATCCGTTTCACTGTTTGCTTAAGTTCACTGTAGGGGCCAATCGGGATTGGGAGTCGCCTCAAGTCATTCAAATATAGGTGCTTAAGGGCTGCGCCTTTTGGAACGATGTGCTCCTGAACCGATGGCGCTTGGAGTGCTATTCTTAAAAAGTCGCTCAACCGAGCGTCGATTGGCTTTACAAGTGCTAAAGAAACAAAAATTGAAAACACACGATCAGTCTCGATCTTTCTAACAACTCCAATCGTGCCGTCCTTTGTGATCAGGATGTCATCCTTTTCAGGATGAGTACGCTTAATATATTCTTGATGATCACTCTCAGTAATAAATTTGGTGTCCGCAAATGATATGCTTGGTCCCACAGTCAAATTCTTCACCATTATAAATGGTATACCTTCATTCACGTAGCTTGGGGTTTTGTGAACGCCATCGCTGATTTTACTAGTCAAATCTCCGAGTGGCACCCATTGCCAACCGTCGCGCAAATTTCCCGTATCAACAAAGTCGTCCTTTAGCGTGTGCTTCTTTGCCCTCTTAATAAGTTTCCGCTTTTCGGAGGTTTCCGTCAAAAGTTGGGCAACAGAATCATTTGCAGGTTCAGGACCGCAAAACATGCCGGACATGGCCAAATCATACTGAGAACCAACTAGTTCGCTCAGATCACTGAGGTTGGTTTCGGCGTGGGCGCGTGCGCGGGCCAGACCCTCGAAGGTCTCGTCCAAAATCTCAACGATTCGTTGTTGTTCTTCGAGCGGGGGGACGGGGACTTCAATTGTCTTAAACTTGCTGAGTGCTACTCCACCGATCAGACCAGTTTTCCTGTCCCGAAACTGCTGCATGAAGTCTTCAGTTTGGCAAAAATAGTATATCAGTTTCGGGTCAACTTCATCACTCCCAGTAATAGCGTACAGCTTGTTGCCATAGTGAGCGTCCTCCTCAAGGAAACCAACCTTTCGACCCGCGCTTCCCCCTTCAGAACAGACTAAAGTCGATCCGTGTTTCGCTAGCTTGAATTGGCTTTGCGCTTCGGGCGGAATAATGACATCTGTCGTAGGACTGACTTGACCATCAAAACCTACGTCCTTGGTGGAAATGAAATATCGACCAGCCCCATTTTTCGCTGCATATTTTCCTGCTCGATCTTTTGCAGGAATGCTGTTGCCGCTGCTAATCGCTGCAATCTCAATCAGGTTGCGCCTCTCCCAACACTTGGTGATCTTGTCCTTCACAGCATCCCCCGAATGTTCTCTAGGATTTCCGCCGTTTCGGCGTCGCGCGCGAGCATGTCGGCGATGATGTCTTCGGGCGCGCGCAGCGGTGCTTCCTCGGGTGCGTTCGGGTTCTTTACCGAAAGATCGAGCGTCTCCTTGTCCAGATCGGCGCGGCTGACCTTCCAGCTCTTCGGGCCTTCGGCGAAGGCCTTCTGAAGCTCCACAAACTCCGCCAGATCGTCATCGTTGAGCGGGTTGGTCTTGCCGAGACTGCGGCCCGGATCGAGCCGGTAGAACCAGATGTCCCGCGTCGGCGCGCCCTTCTCGAAAAACAGCACCACGGTCTTCACCCCCGCACCCTGGAAGGTGCCGCCGGGGCAGTCGAGGACGGTGCGGAGATTGCAGGTCTCCAGCAGTTCCCGGCGCAGCGCCACGCTGGCGTTGTCCGTGTTGCTCAGGAAGGTGTTCTTGATCACCACCGCCCCGCGTCCGCCGGCCTTCAACATCCGGATGAAATGCTGCAGAAACAGGTAGGCGGTCTCGCCGGTACGGATCGGGAAGTTCTGCTGCACCTCGCGCCGTTCGCCACCGCCGAACGGGGGGTTGGCGAGGATGATGTCGTGCTGGTCGCTGTCCTGGATGTCCATCACGTTTTCGTTCAGGGAGTTCGTGTGGACGATGTTCGGCGCTTCGATGCCGTGCAGGACCATGTTCATGATCCCGATGATGTAGGCGAGGGACTTCTTCTCCTGCCCGAAGAACGTATCGGACTGAAGGGTCTCGTAGTCCGAGGCCGACAGGTCGTCGCGGCGCATATACTCATAGGCTTCGCAAAGGAAGCCCGCGGAGCCGACCGCGCCGTCATAGATGGTTTCGCCGATCTGCGGATCCGTCACCCGGATCATCGCGCGAATCAGCGGGCGGGGCGTGTAGTACTCGCCGCCGTTCCGGCCTGCGTTGCCCATGCGGCGAATGCGGGTTTCGTAGAGTTGCGAAAGCTCGTGGCGTTCGTCCTGAGTGTTGAACGCCAGCCCGTCCAGAACTTCGAGCACGTCGCGCAGGATGTAGCCGGACCGGAATTTGTTGCGCAGTTCCGTGAAGACCTCGCCGATCTTGTATTCGATGGTCTGCGGGCCGGTTGCTGACTGGCGGAACCCGGCCAGATGCGGGAACAGTTCGTCGTCCACGAAGGCGATCAGATCGTCGCCGATGCGTGCGGTGTTGTGGTCAAACGCGCCGACATCGTCTTTCGGGGCGGCCCAGGCGTCCCAGCGAAAATCGCCGCCGATGATGGGTTTGTAGTCCTTCCCGTCCAGCTCGGCGCGGTCGCGGCGTTCCGTTTCGAGGTCGTGCAGATATTTGAGAAACATCACCCACGAAATCTGTTCGACATAGTCGAGTTCGTTGGCGATGCCTTCCTCGGCACGTAGCTGTTTCTCGATGTTGTTGAATGCTGTTTCGTACATGGTTCCCGCAACTCCAAGTCAGGGTTTCATCCTACCACCGGCGGGTTGTGACATGGCCAGCCTGCGGGCAGATAAACGCCGGGGACAAGTTGATTCAGATCAATGAAACCGGGGCCTGCGGGCGGCAAGTTGGGGCGAATTCAATAAGGAGTTTAGCCATGCCCTTGGAAAACATGATCATCCTGGGAATTGTTATCGTCGCCATGGTCGCGTTCAGCGTCGTGGCGGGTTGGCTGACCTGGGAAAGCGGCAAGCAGCGAAAGCTCGAACGGCAGTCCTCCGCTGCGGAGTAATCTCCCAGAACCCCAGAAGTACCCTGACAGCAGCAGGATTGCTGGTTCGGCGCGGGCATGTCCCGCGCCGAACTGCGTTTGGGGATGACTTTCGCACAGGACTTTGGGACAGACCGGCTTGCGCAGAATCCGGACGGAGACTAGGTTTCGCGCCCGCAGACATAGTCCCCGATACAACCCCGAACGGAACGAAATCCGATGGCTCTCCTTGCCGAACGTTTGAACAGCATCAAGCCCTCGCCGACGATCGCGATCAACACCCTGTCCCAGGAGCTCAAGGCCCAGGGACGCGACGTGATCGGCCTCGCGGCGGGCGAACCCGATTTCGATACGCCCCAGAACATCAAGGACGCGGCCGTGCGCGCCATGGCCGAAGGCAAGACGAAATATGTCTCGCCGGCGGGCATTCCCGAGCTGCGCGAGGCGATCTGCGAGAAGTTCAAGGCCGACAACGATCTCGATTACGAGCCCGGCCAGATCCATGTCGGCTGCGGCGGCAAGCAGACCATCTACAACGCCCTGTTCGCGACCCTGAACGCGGGCGACGAGGTGATCGTCGCGGCCCCCTATTGGGTGTCCTACACCGACATCACCCTGCTCTGCGACGGCGTGCCGGTGGTGGTCAACACCACCCAGGAGACCGGCTTCAAGATCACCCCCGAGGCGCTTGAGGCGGCGATCACGCCGAAGACCAAATGGTTCATGATGAACTCGCCCTGCAACCCGTCGGGCGCGGCCTACACGGCGGACGAGCTCAAGGCGCTGGGCGAGGTGCTGCTGCGCCACCCCCATGTCTGGATCATGCCCGACGATATGTATGAGAAGATCGTCTATGACGATTTCGAATTCACGACGATCGCCCAGGTGGTGCCGGAGCTCTACGACCGCACCCTGACCCTGAACGGCATGTCCAAGGCCTATTGCATGACCGGCTGGCGGGTCGGCTATGCGGCGGGCGCGCCGGAACTGATCAAGGCGATGAACATGATCGCCTCCCAGTCGACCACCTCGACCTCGACGATCTCCCAGTGGGCCGCCGTCGAGGCCCTGCGTGGCCCGCAGGAGTTTATCGCCGAGCACAACATTATCTTCAAGGAACGCCGCGATCTGGTCGTGTCGATGCTCAACCAGGCCAACGGCCTGGAATGCGCCACACCCCAGGGCGCGTTCTACGTCTATCCGTCGGCCGCCGGCATGCTCGGCAAGACCACGCCGGACGGCGACATGCTGAACTCCGACGAGGACGTGGCGAAGTATCTGCTGGGTTCCGAAGGCGTCGCGGTGGTGCATGGTGAGGCGTTCGGCCTGTCGCCCCATTTCCGGATCTCCTACGCGACCGCGACCGAGACCCTGGAAGACGCCTGCACGCGCATCCAGCGGGCCTGCGGCGCACTCAGCTAGAGCTCTTCGTCCGGCGTTTACACGCTCGGTTGATTGGGCGGTAAGCCTCGAATCGCACTAGGGTTTCTCTGCCTGCGCCTGACGCGGCGAAGTGGGGATTATTGTCGGTTCGCGCCCGGTCGCTCGCGATCATCGCTTTTTGTACCGTCGCCACCATGGCGCTGTGGTTCTCGGCCTCCGCGGTCGTGCCGGCCCTGCGCGAAAGCGTCGGCCTGCCGCCGCTGATCGCGTCCCTGTTCACCAGCTCGGTGCAGGCCGGCTTCGTGATCGGCACCATCGTCAGCGCCTTGTTCAACCTGGCCGACCGCTTCGACCCGCGCCGCTTCTTCATCGCCTCGGCCCTGACGGCGGCGGGCGCAAACATTCTCATCCTCGCATTCGAGCCGGCGTCCTTCGCCGTGATCGGGTTGCGCTTTGCCACCGGCATCTGCATGGCGGGGATCTATCCGGTGGGCCTGAAGCTCGCCGCGAGCTGGTCCCAGGGCAATATGGGGTTGATGCTCGGCGGCCTCGTCGGCGGGCTCACGCTCGGTTCGGCCGCTCCGCATCTGTTCAACGCCCTGGGCGGCATCGACTGGGAGTTCACCATTGCCGCGGCGTCGGTCTCGGCAACACTCGCGGCCGTCGCGATGATCTGGGTCGAGGTCGGGCCCAACGTCGCATCCCGCGGGAGCTTCCGCATGGATGCGGCGCTGCGGGCCTGGAAGGACCGGGGGCTGCGGCTGGCCAACATCGGTTACCTCGGCCACATGTGGGAGCTCTACGCCATGTGGGCGTGGATCGGCGTGTTTCTCGATGCGAGCTTCCGGCTGACGCTCGCCGGCGGCACCAACACAGCGGCACTCGCAGCATTGGTGACCTTCGTGGTGATGGGGGCGGGGGCGCTGGGCTGTATCGGCGGCGGGCTTCTGTCCGACCGCCTCGGGCGCACGACGGTGACCATCTGGGCGATGGCCGTCAGCGGGGTTTGTTCCCTGCTGGTCGGCTTCCTGTTCGGCGGCGCGGTCTGGCCGCTGGTGGCCCTGTGCATCGTCTGGGGTGTCGCGGTGGTGGCGGACTCGCCGCAGTTTTCGGCCAGCACCGCGGAACTCTCGGAGCCCGCCTATGTGGGCACCATGCTGACGGTGCAGACCAGTGCAGGGTTCCTGCTGACCCTGGTCACCATTCATCTGGTGCCGCTGATGGCCGATCTCGTGGGCTGGCGCTTCGCCTTCGTGATTCTCGCGCCGGGGCCGTTCATCGGCATCATCGCCATGTGGCGCCTGCGGCAAAGCCCCGACGCCGCGCGCATGGCCGGCGGGCGTGGGTAAAAAATCTGCCAATATTTCTCTAACGAGCCATTGTAATCTGCGGCCTTCAGTCTATATCTAGAATAGTTCTAAACAAGGCACGCATGACAGGAGGCGGATATGTCCGAAAATCCAGGCCAGATTGGCGTCAATATTGGAATTCCCGAAGACCAGCGGCGCGAGATCGCCGACGGCCTCTCGCGTCTGTTGGCGGACACCTACACGCTCTACCTCAAGACCCATAACTTCCACTGGAACATCACCGGCCCGATGTTCAACTCGCTGCACACGATGTTCGAGGTCCAGTACAACGAGCTCGCGCTGGCGGTGGACGAGATCGCCGAGCGGATCCGCGCGCTGGGCTTCCCCGCGCCCGGCAGCTACGCGGCCTTCTCGGCACTGTCCGCGATCCCCGAGGCGGACGGCGTGCCCGGTGCGGCGGACATGATCAAGCAGCTCGCCGAGGGCCAGGAGACCGTATCGCGGACGGCGCGTGAGGTCTTCGTGGCGGCCGACGCGGCCAACGATCAGCCGACCGCCGACCTGCTCACCCAGCGCATGCATGTGCATGAGAAGAACGCCTGGATGCTGCGCAGCTTCCTCGCCTAGCGTTTCAGCGGGAACCAAAGATGGCCGGGTACTTTCGAGTGTCCGGCCTTTTGCTGTCTGCGGCGTGATGTTCCCGGTCGTTGCACCCTGTATCCGGGCGCCTATATTGATGGGAAACAACTCATCGCATGACCGGGAGACGAACATGGCCGACCTCGACACTCAGACCCAGACCGAGCTGGAAGCCGCCGCTTTCCGCACCCTCGTGCAGCATCTGCGCGACCATCCCGACGTCCAGAATATCGACCTGATGAACCTGGCCGACTTCTGCCGGAACTGCCTGTCCAAATGGTACAAGGCCGCCGCCGACGAGAAGGGGGTCGAGCTGGACTATGACGCCGCGCGCGAACTCGTCTACGGCATGCCGTATGCCGAGTGGAAGGACAAGCACCAGACCGAGGCGACGCCCGAGCAGCTGGTGAAGATGAAGGAAAAGGCCGGGCACTGACCCGCCGTTCCCGGTCTGACTTCGACCATGGATGAGGCCGAACGCCGGCGCCTGGTCGCCGCATTGACGATTTCCGCCGCGGCCCCGACGGACCCCGACGCCCTGTGGTGCCGGGATCGCTACTTCGATGAACTCGACGCCCGTTTCGAGGCTGGCTTCGATCGCGGCCCGGGCGGTGCGGGCGGCGCCGACGGGGATGCGGACATGGCCACCCCGGCGGGCCGGTTTGTGATCGCGTATGTCGAAGATCGGCCGGTCGGCTGTGGCGGGTTGGTGGCGCGATCCGGCGCTCCTGCCTTCGCCGAGATCAAGCGCATGTGGGTCGATGAGGCGATGCGCGGCCTGGGCATCGGCTACCGGATCCTCGACGCGCTCGAGGCCGGGGCCCGCGAGATGGGTCATGATCTGCTGCGGCTCGATTCCAACCGCTACCTGTCGGAGGCCCATGCGCTTTACCGGCGTTGCGGCTACGCCGAAATTCCCCGCTACAATGACAATCCCTACGCCCATTTCTGGTTCGAAAAACGCCTCGGCTGATCAGGCTGGGAGGGGTTTTACACAGGGGTCGGATAAGCGGCCTTTGCCTTTCCACAGGCGATTGGGTTACACGCCTTGGCGTCGCCGATCTGCGCGGCGCCATTCGCATTCGGAGAGAATTTGATGTCGGACACCGGGGAAATTGCGGCCGATCGCCTGCGCAGCTTCATCGAGCGGGTCGAGCGGCTCGAAGAAGATCGCGCCAACCTGAACGCGGACGTCCGCGAGGTCTATGCCGAGGCCAAGTCGGCTGGCTTCGACGCCAAGACGATGCGCCAGATCGTGCGCCTGCGGAAGCTCGAGCCCGCCGAGCGCCAGGAGCAGGAGCATCTGCTCGAGGTCTACCGGAACGCGGTTGGGCTCTAAGCGGACTCTAGGCGGACTGTAGCGGTTTACTCCGCCGCCTTGGCCTGAGGGGCGTTGGGGTCGCGGAAGACGCGCAACAAGGCGGCCTCCTCGGTCTTGGCCTTGTCCAGATGTTCGTCCTTCACATGGCCGTAGCCGCGGATATGTTCCGGGATCGTGGCGATCGCGATCGCCAGGTCATGGTTGGCCCGGTTGAGCCCGTCGCAGATCTCCCCGATCACCTTTTCATAATCGGCGATCAGCGCGCGCTCGCGCTTGCGCTCGGCCGAGCGGCCGAACGGATCGAAGGCCGTGCCGCGCAGGACCTTCAGTCCCGCCAGCGCCTTGAAGGCGGTCATCATCCAGGGGCCGAACTCCTGCTTCAGAAGTTCGCCCGTCGCCGGGTCGCGCTTGGCGAACAGGGGCGGGGCCATGTGGAATTTGAGCTTGTAGTCGCCCTCGAACTGGTCGTGCAGCTTCTCGGCGAACTGGCCGTCGGTATAAAGCCGGGCCACCTCATACTCGTCCTTGTAGGCGAGCAGCTTGTAGTAGTAGCGCGCGACGGCACCGGCGAGACCGACCTCGCCCTTGGCCTTGTCGGCCTCGGCCTTCTGCACGCGGACCACCAGATCCTTGTAGCGCCGGGCATAGGCCTCGTTCTGATAATCGGTCAGGAAGCGAATTCGCCGCTCGACCACGTCCTCAAGGGTCGTGGCGATGTCGGGCGCCTGCAGGCGCAGCGGTGTCACAGGTGCTGCGGCGCGCCCGACCCGCGCTTCGTCGACCGCGGCCCGGCGGCCCCACAGGAAGGCGGACCGGTTGAATTCGACCGCCACGGCGTTCAGCTCGATCGCCTGATCGAGCGCCGCACCGGTGATCGGGATCAGGCCCTTCTGCCAGGCATAGCCGAGCATGAAGAGGTTGGTCGCGATCGAGTCACCCAGCAATGCGGTGGCGTAGCGCGTGCCCGCGACGAAGTCGACTGCCGCTTCGCCGACGGCGACCTCGATGGTCTGGCGCATCTCCGGGGCGTTGATGTCGAAGTCCGGGTCGCGGGTGAAGTCACCGGTCACCGTCTCATGGCTGTTGATCACCGCATGGGTCTGGCCGGGCTGCATGCGGGCCACCGCATCCGCGCCGGCGGCGACCACGAGGTCACAGCCGAGTACGAGGTCGGCGCTGCCCGCGGCGATCCGCACGGCGTGGAGTTCTTCGGGCGTCTTGCCGATGCGTACATGGCTGATCACGGCGCCGCCCTTCTGGGCCAGCCCGGTCATGTCGAGCACCGACACGCCCTTGCCCTCGATATGGGCGGCCATCCCGAGCAGGGCGCCGATGGTCACCACGCCGGTGCCGCCGACGCCGGTGACCAGGATGCCATAGGGATTGTCCAGGTCGGGCAGCGTGGGTTCGGGCAGGTCGATGCCGTCGAACGCGGTGTCGGCGCCGGCGGGCGTCGTGTTGTCGGGCTTGCGCAGCTGGCCGCCCTCGACCGTCACGAAGCTCGGGCAGAAGCCGTTGACGCAGGAGAAATCCTTGTTGCAGCTCGACTGGTCGATCGCCCGCTTACGGCCGAATTCGGTCTCGACCGGCACCACCGACAGGCAGTTCGACTTGACCGAGCAGTCGCCGCAGCCCTCGCAGACGGCCTCGTTGATCATCACCCGTTTGGCGGGGTCGGGGAAGGTGCCGCGTTTGCGCCGGCGGCGTTTCTCGGCCGCACAGGTCTGGTCATAGACCAGCACCGACACGCCGGGGAATTCGCGCAGGTCGCGCTGCACCTGGTCGAGTTCGTCGCGGTGATGGATGGAAACCCCGTGGGCAAACGGCGCGCCGGTCGGATATTTGTCGGGCTCGTCGCTGACCACGACGATGCGTTTCACGCCCTCGGCCTCGACCTGCCGGGTGATCGCGGGAACGGTCAGCGGGCCGTCGAAGGATTGGCCGCCGGTCATCGCGACGGCGTCGTTGAACAGAATCTTGTAAGTCATGTTCACGTCGGCTGCGACCGCCTGGCGGATCGCCATATAGCCGGAATGATAATAGGTGCCGTCGCCAAGATTGACGAAGACATGGTCGTCATTGCTGAACGGCGCCTGGCCGACCCAGGAAACGCCTTCGCCGCCCATATGGGTGAAGGTCTCGGTGTCCCGGTCCATCCACAGCGCCATGAAATGGCAGCCGATCCCGGCCAGCGCGCGGCTGCCCTCGGGTACCTTCGTGGATGTGTTGTGGGGGCAGCCCGAACAGAAATAGGGAATGCGCTTGGCGCTCGGCGGCTGCTGGGCCAGCGACGCCTCTTTCTGTTCCAGGTAGGACAGCCGTTGCTCGATCTTGTCCGAGCTGTGCCAGCGGCCGAGCCGCCTGGCGATCACCCGGGCGATCTGACCGGGGCTCAGCTCGCCCGATGACGAGAGCTGCAAGGCGCCGGACTCGTCGAACTTGCCGACGACGCGCGGGCGCACATCCTCGCGCCAGTGATACATCTGCTCCTTGAGCTGATCCTCCATCAGCGCACGCTTCTCCTCGACAACGAGGATCTCTTCCATGCCCTCGGCAAACTCGCGCACCCCCTCGCGCTCCAGCGGCCAGGACATCGCCACCTTGTAGATGCTGATGCCCGCGTCCGCGGCCATCTCTTCCGTGATCCCCAGATCGTCGAGAGCCTGGCGCACATCCAGATAGCTCTTGCCGGTGGTGACGATGCCCAGCCGCTTCTTCGGGCTGTCGATCACCGCCTTGTCGAGCCGGTTGGCCCGTGCGAAGGCCCGTGCGGCATTCAGCTTGTGGGTGTGGAGGCGTTCTTCCTGGACCAGAAACTCGTCGGGCCAGCGGATGTTGACGCCGCCCTCGGGCATCGCGAAATCCGTCGGCAGGGTGATCTCGACCCGATGGGGGTCGACATGGACCGAGGCCGAACTGTCGACGGTCTCGGCGACGGTCTTGTAGGCGACCCAGCAGCCCGAGTAACGCGACATGGCCCAGCCATAGATGCCCAGATCGAGAAACTCCTGCACGCCGGCGGGGTTCAGGACCGGAATCATCGCGTCGACGAAGCCGTATTCGGACTGGTGCGCGGTGGTGGAGGATTTGCAGGTGTGGTCGTCACCGGCCAGCAGCAGCACACCGCCATGGGGGGATGTGCCGGCCAGATTGCCATGCTTGAGCACATCGCCCGACCGGTCGACGCCGGGTCCCTTGCCGTACCACATGGCGAAGACGCCCTGATGCTTGGCGTCGGGATACAGGTTGAGTTGCTGAGTGCCCCAGATCGCGGTGGCGGCCAGATCCTCGTTGACGCCCGGGCGGAACACGATGTTGTTGCGCTCCAGGAACGGCTTGGCGCGCGCCATCTGCTGGTCGAGTGCGCCGAGCGGTGAGCCCCGATAGCCTGTGACATAGGCCGCGGTGTCGAGCCCGGTCGCGGCGTCACGCTGGCGCTGGATCATCGGCAGGCGCACCAGCGCCTGGGTCCCGGTGAGGTAAACGCGGCCCGATTCGAGGGCATATTTGTCGTCGAGGCTGACGGCGGTCTCGGCCATGAATGTCTCTCCCTGGTGGGCCGCTGGCGCGCGCCCTGAACAAAAATGTAAGGATGGCTGACCTAATTGTCCATTCACCCCCGCGGATCGCGCATTTTCGTTCTGATTGGTTCCATATTGCGTGAAGTGCGGGACGACGTGCAATCACCGCCGGTCTCATCTATATGATCGGATGATCATCTGACGGAGATTTCGCGAAGTCATGACTGTTCTACTGACCGGTGCGGCGGGTTTCATTGGTATGCATGTGGGCGAGGCCTTGCTCGCCCACGGCGAGGCCGTGGTCGGTATCGACGACCTCAATGACTATTACGACGTCAGCCTCAAGGAAGCGCGGCTCGCGCGCCTGACGCCCCATGAGAATTTTTCCTTCGTGCGCGGCGACATCGCCGATCTCGACACCGTCATGGCGGCGTCCAGGGGCGTGGACCGTATCGTCCATCTCGCGGCCCAGGCCGGTGTCCGCTACAGCATGGAGAATCCGGGCGCCTACATTCAGGCCAACATCGTCGGCCATATGAACATCCTCGAGGCGGCCCGCAGCCTCGGCGATGGGCTCAAGCACATGGTCTATGCCAGTTCTTCCTCGGTCTATGGCGGCAACACCAAGCTGCCTTTCGCCGTTGAGGATCAGGTCGACAACCCGGTGTCGCTCTACGCCGCCACCAAGAAATCCGACGAGCTGATGAGCAACGCCTATGCGGTCACCTATGGGACGCCGCTGACCGGCCTGCGCTTCTTCACGGTCTACGGCCCCTGGGGCCGCCCGGACATGTCGGCTTATATTTTTACCCGCAAGATCATCGCCGGGGAGCCGATCCCGGTCTTCAACAATGGCGACATGCAGCGCGACTTTACCTATATCGACGACATCGTCGCGGGTGTGATCGCGGTGCTCGACCTGCCGTTGGCGCGTGGCGAAAACGGCAAGCCGCTGCACCGTGTCTACAATCTGGGCAACAATAATTCCGAGCAGTTGATGCGCTTCATCGGCGTGATCGAAGAGGCGCTCGGCACCAAGGCAGAGATCGATTTCCAGCCCATGCAGCCCGGCGACGTGCAGGCGACCTACGCGGATATCACCGCCAGCCAGCGCGATTTCGGCTTCGAGCCGAAGACCCCGATCGATGTCGGCATTCCCAACTTCGTGGCCTGGTACCGGGGATTTCACGGCTAGCTGCCGCGAGAAGTTTCCTCCAAAGAGGCTGGGTCCTAGGCCTTGGCCCGCCCGTACAGCGCATCGAGGCGCTCCCCGTAAATGCGCCGGATCTCGTGACGGCGGATCTTCAACGATGGCGTCATCAGGCCGTTCTCGGTCGTGAACGCCTCATCCGCGATGATGAAACGCCGCACCTGCTCGATCGGGCCCAGCCGCGCGTTGGCCCGGTCCATCGCGTCGCGCAGGCGCTCATGGAACGCCTCGGAATCGGCCAGCGCGGCGAGATCGGCCGGCCTGTCATTCTCTGACGCCCAGCTGCGAATGAAGTCGTCGTCCGGCACCAGCACCGCGACCAGATGCGGGCGCTTGTCGCCAAAGACCATCGCCTGGTTGATTTCTGCCTCGAACACCAACGCGCCTTCGACCCGTTGGGGGGAGACATTGTCACCGCCGGAATTGACGATGATGTCCTTCTTGCGATCGGTGATCTTGATATAGCCGTCTTCGTCGAGGATGCCGATGTCGCCGGTGTGCACCCAGCCGTCGCGCAGGGTCTCGGCCGTCAGCTCGGGCGCGTTCCAATAGCCTTGCATGGTCAGCTCACCCCGGATCAGGATTTCCCCGTCGTCGGCGATCCGCACATCCACACCGGGCAAGGCCGGGCCGACCGTGTCGATCTTGATGCGCGACGGCGGGTTGGCGCTGACCACCGGTGCCGTCTCGGTCTGGCCATAGCCCTGGAGCAGGCGCACACCCAGCGCCAGGAAGAAGACCCCGATGTCGTAGTTGAGCGGCGCGCCGCCGGAGACGAAGGCCTTGAGGCGGCCGCCGAAACGTTCGGCGACCTTCTTGCGCACCAGCTTTTCCAGGATCGAGTCCTGTAGTTTCTCGACGATCGAGAGCCCCGCAGCGCCCGCTTCGTAGCGCTTGATGCCGAGCGTGACGGCCTTGCGGAAAAGTTTCTCCGACAGCCCGCCCTTGCGTTCCACGCCGGCCATGATCCGCTGATGCATGGATTCATAGAGCCGCGGGACGGCGGTCATGATGGTGGGGTGAATCTCGCCCATGTTGGCGGCCAGCTTGTCCGCGCTCTCGGCGTAGTAGACCTCCGCGCCGATCGAGATCGGGAAATGCAGGCCTGCGGTGTGCTCGTAGGAATGGCTCAGGGGCAGGAAGGACAGGAAGGTCTCGCCGTCGAGTTCGAGCATCTTGTCGGTATCGAACAGGTGATAGGCGCCGGTGCAATTGCACAGGATCGCACCGTGGCTCAGCATCACCCCCTTGGGCGCGCCGCCGGTGCCCGACGTGTAGATCAGGCATGAGGTGTTGCTGCGCTGGGTCGCGGCGATCACGTCGGCGACGTCGTCGGCGGTCTCCGCACCGGAATCAAACAGGTCGCGCCAGTTGATGATGACGATCCCGTCGCTCTCGCCGCCCGCACCTTCCATCGTGATGACGGTCTTGATGGTGCCGGTGTTGCGGATCGCGGGCAGCAGGCGTTCGGCCAGCCGCTCGTTCGACACGATAGCCACGCGGGGGTCGCAATCGGTGATGATGTGGATATGGTCATCCACCGTGTTGGTGGTGTAGGCGGGCACGGTCACGCCGCCGGCGGACATGATGGCGAGATCGGCCAGGCCCCATTCGGGCCGGTTTTCCGAGACCAGCATCACCCGGTCGCCCCGTTCCACGCCGACCCGCCGCAGGCCGCGCGAGATGGCGCTCACCGTGTCGCGTGCGTCCTGCCAGGACACGGGTTGCCAGGCATCGTAGCGTTTGGCCCAGAACATCGCGGCTGCGCCGCGTTCGTCGGCCTTTTCGAAAAACATCTGCGGCAGGTTCTGCCAGCGGTCGTAGCGTTCGGCGTATTCCATCGCACTTGCCCGTTTATTCCGGCCGCGTTGATCGCGGCCTCTGTTGTTTCGGCAGCCACACATCGCTGTGAAATTACCGATGAGCGCTTGTTGAAGTCATCAATGGACCCTATCTCTGGATGTGATTCAAGGAGCCGTCGCGATGTCCAGAAATACCCCCGTCCCATCCCCCCTCTGGGCCCCAGAGGGAAGCCCCGCGCGCGCCAAGCGCGAGAAGCTGCCCGAATGGGATCTGACCGATCTGTTCCCGGCGCCCGACAGCCCCGAACTGGCCAAGGCAATCAAGGGCGCGCGTAAGGATTCCAAGGCCTTCGAGGTCCGCTATCAGGGCAAGTTGGCAGCGCTGGATGGCGGCGCATTGGCCGCGGCCATCTCCGAATATGAGGGGCTCGACGAGGCGCTGTCCCGCGTCATGAGCTACGCCGGATTGCTCTATGCCAGCGACATGACCGATCCCGACAACGGGAAGTTCATGCAGTCGATGCAGGAGACGGTGACCGAGATCTCGTCCCACCTCCTGTTCTTCGGGCTGGAGATCAACCGCATCGAGGACGACCGGCTCGAGGCTCAGCTCGGCGAATCCGAAGCCTTGCGGCGCTACGCGCCGTGGCTGCGCGACACCCGTGCCTACCGCGAGCATCAGCTCGACGATCAACTCGAGAAGCTCCTGCTGGACAAGAGCGTCGCGGGCCGCGCGGCGTGGAACCGCCTGTTCGACGAGACGATGGCCGATCTGCGCTTTGACGTGGAACTCCCCGACGGCGCCCGGGAGATGACCAGCGCGGAGGTGCTCAACCTCCTGTCCGATGGCGACGGGGCGGTGCGCAAGGCGGCGGCCAAGTCCCTCGGCGCGGTGCTGGGCGAGAATGCCCGCACCTTCACCCTGATCACCAACACGCTCGCGAAGGACAAGGAGATCGAGGACAAGTGGCGCGGTTTCGCCCGCCCGGTCTCGAGCCGCAACCTCGCCAACGTGGTCGAGGATGAGGTCGTCGATGCGCTGGTGACCGCCGTGCGCGGTTCTTATGCCGACCTGTCCCACCGCTACTATGCCCTGAAGGCGAAATGGTTCGGCGTGGACCAGCTCGACTATTGGGATCGGAACGCGCCGCTGCCCGATGACGACGACAGGAAAATCCATTGGGGCGATGCCGTCACCAAGGTCCTCGACGCCTATGGCAGCTTCTCGCCGGAGCTGGCCGAAGTCGCGCAGGACTTCTTCGACAATGACTGGATCGACACGCCGGTCCGGCCCGGAAAGTCACCCGGCGCGTTCGCGCATCCGACCGTGCCCAGCGCGCATCCCTATCTGTTGCTCAACTATCAGGGCAAAACCCGCGACGTGATGACCCTGGCCCACGAACTCGGCCATGGGGTGCATCAGGTGCTGGCGGGCGGGCAGGGGCATCTGATGTCCGACACGCCGCTGACCCTGGCCGAGACGGCATCGGTGTTCGGCGAGATGCTGACCTTCCGCAAGCTGCTGTCGGAGGCCGACAGCCCCGCGCTGCGCAAGACGATGCTCGCCTCGAAGGTCGAGGACATGATCAACACGGTGGTCCGCCAGATCGCGTTCCACGAGTTCGAGCGCCGGCTGCATGACAAGCGCGCGGAGGGGGAGCTCCTCGCCGAGGAGATTTGCGATATCTGGATGGAGATCCAGGCCGAAAGCCTCGGCCCGGCGATCCGCTTCGAGGATGAGTACCGGTTCTTCTGGACCTACATCCCCCACTTCATTCATTCGCCCTTCTACGTCTACGCCTATGCCTTCGGCGACTGCCTGGTGAACTCCCTCTACGGCGTCTATCAGGGGTCTGAAGACGGCTTTGCCGAGCGTTATCTGGACATGCTGCGGGCCGGCGGGACCCTGCGCCACAAGGAGCTGCTGGCGCCCTTCGGCCTGGATGCCTCCGACCCGGCCTTCTGGCAACGCGGGCTGGATGTGATCTCCGGCCTCATCGACGAGCTCGAGGCGCTTGAGTCTTGAGCGATACCGCAAGACGTACACCGCATGAGCGATGATGAGCGCGCGACGGTGCGCGGACGGGTCGGCCGTTATGGCCGGGTCGGTGCCGCGGTCGGCGGTGCTGCGTTTCGCATGGCCGGGCAGCGCTATCTCGGCCGCCCGGCAGACCCCGAGCGCAATGCTGCGGATCTGAAGGCCGCGCTCGGCGGCCTGAAGGGGCCGCTCATGAAGGCCGCGCAGATCCTGGCGACCATCCCCGATGCGTTGCCGGCAGACTATGCGCGCGAACTTTCCGAGCTGCAGGCCAATGCGCCGGCCATGGGCTGGCCGTTCGTGCGCCGGCGCATGGCCGCCGAGCTGGGCGATGACTGGCGCGAACAATTTGCCGCGTTCGAGCGCGTCGCGGCCCACGCGGCGTCCCTGGGCCAGGTCCACAAGGCCGTGGGCCATGACGGTGCTGAACTCGCCTGCAAGCTTCAATATCCCGACATGGCCTCGACCGTCGCCGCCGACCTGAACCAGCTCAAGCTCGTTTTCGGGCTCTACCGGCGCTACGATTCCGCGATCGACCCCAGCCAGATTCATGCCGAACTGTCCGATCGCCTGACCGAGGAACTCGACTACCATCGCGAGGCCCGGCACACGAAATTATACGGCGCGATGCTGGCCGACGAGCCGGGCGTGCACATCCCCCAGGTCGTCGACCCGCTTTCGACCGGCCACCTGCTGACGACAAGCTGGCTCCCGGGACAGCCGATGGCGCGCTTCGCCGAGACGGCCGATCCCGAGGCGCGCAAGGCCGCCGCACTCAACATGTTCCGCGCCTGGTATGTGCCGTTCTATGGCTATGGCGTGATCCACGGCGATCCCCATCTGGGCAACTACACGGTGAACGAAGACGCCACGATCAACCTCTATGATTTTGGCTGCATCCGGGTGTTCCCGCCGACCTTCGTGCGCGGGGTGATCGAGCTCTATCACGCGCTGCGCGAGGGGGACCGGGACCGCGCCGCCCACGCCTATGAAAGCTGGGGGTTCGAGAATATCTCCAACGAGCTTCTCGACGCGCTGAACATCTGGGCCGGCTTCCTCTACCGGCCGTTGATGGAAGACAAGGTGCAGCGCATCCAGGAATCCGAATCCGGCCTCTACGGCGCCAACATCGCCCACCAGGTCCAGGAGAAGCTGCGCGAACTGGGCGGCGTGACCCCGCCACGCGAGTTCGTGCTGATGGACCGGGCCGCGGTGGGGCTCGGCTCGGTGTTCCTGCGCCTGCGCGCCGAGCTCAATTGGCACCGGGTGTTCCACGAGCTGATCGACAATTTCGACATCGACGGCCTTGGGGATCGGCAGGCGGGGATGCTGGCGGCGCATGAGCTGGAGCAGCCCAGCGGCTGACGCTATCTGCCGCGCGTGGTAGCGTCGGGGATCATGCGCGGGCTGATTTCATTTGCTGGTTTATGTTGTCGCTGCTGCCGGTCACGGTGGCGGCGCAGACAAAATATGACCCGGACATTCTCTGCGAAAACGCGCCGTCGGGGACCGTTGCCGAAATTCCGCTGCCGGTGGCCAAATGGATCATCCTGCTCTGCACCGAGCGGGGGCAGACCCTGACCGCGCGCGTGGGCGATGAGGTGGAGATGTGGCTCGAGCGGGGGACCGCGGTTCCCTTCCAGCTCGCAGCCGCGCCGGATGGCATCCTCGAAAAATCGAGTTCACTGACGAAATACGATCTTCGTTTCGACCGCTTCGCCGCCCGGCTGGCGGTCGATGTGCACCGCGACTTCCTCCTGGATCTCTGGCGCAACGCCTACGAGACGACCGACATCCCGCCGGATCTCGGCGATGTGTTTCAGCTCGACACGGTGTCGATCTACGGGGGCGACGTGACGAACATGTTCATCTATCTGCGCGGCGATGCGCCGCGCTGGATCATCGTGTGCCGGGACCAGTGCCGGTCCGGGGTCGCGCTCGACGTGTTGCGCGGCGCCGAACTGAAAGCGCGGGTGGACGCGCAGGAACGCCTTCGGCGTTAAGTCTCCTCACGACCCTGCGCCGACCTCACAACAACGTTGCTTGTTCGTGGCCCCGGCGATGGTGTCTTACAGACATCTGGAGGTTCACCATGCTTGATCGACGCGCATTCATCGCCGCTGCTGCCGGGTTGCCGGCCGTGATGCTGGCCGGGGCGCCGGCCCGGGCCGCCACGCTCGACGACGCCTTGAAATCCAATCTGAAGGGCCTGCAGGTCATGCGCGGGCCGGTCACCGACGCCAGCTTCGACGGGCGCCCGGTTCTGGTCACCTTCTGGGCGAGCTGGTGCCCGCCGTGCCGCGCGGAGATGGGCGAACTCGCCAACTACATCTCCGAGAATGGCAACAAGGTCGCCATGATCGCGGTGAACTGGATGGAGAATTTCGCCGGGCCGGTCAGTCAGTCGCGCCTGCGCCGCTTCGTGGACATCATCCATCCCGACATTTCTGTCGTTGCGGGCAATCAGGCGTTGAGCGAGACCCTCGGCGGCATCTTCGCCGTGCCGGCCGTCGTCGTGTTTGACGGCCAGGGCCGCGAGGCGTTCAGGCTGGGCGGCGGCCGCGGCGAGATCGGCCGCTTCTTCATCACCAAGCGGCGTTTGACGGGCATCGTGAACGGCCTGTCTTAGACGACCGCCTCAGTATCCGGCATCCCGACGGTCTCGCGCGTGACGGTCAGTGCGCCTTTCAATGTGCGGTCGACCGTGTCGGTGATATAGGCCGCCAGGTCGGACTCGACCGGCGAGCGGTAGATGAATTTGCGCACGAAGTAATAGAAGATCGCGGCGTGAATGTTCCAGGCGGCCTCGATCTCCAAATCGGAAATCGGCACCGCGTCGGGGTCCGGGGCGCCGGCCGCGACGCGGATCTCGGTGCAGACCGGGATCAGCAGGCGGTGCTCAAGCAGCTCGATGTAGCGCCGGTTGATGTCCTCGCCCGCCAGCCCGGCAAACATGTAAATGCGGATCCAGTCATAGGTCAGCGCGTCGCTGGCATAGGCGTCGTAGAATTCGATCAGGCGCTCGCGCAGGGGGATCGAACGGTCTGCGATCTGCCGTTCCCAGGCGACCTTCCAGCGACCGATGAAGACCTCGTCATAGACCCGCTCGATCAAATCCTGTTTGGTCGGGAAATACCGGTAGAGCAGGGGCTGGGTGATCCCGAGCCGATGGGCGAGCTCGCGGGTTTGACCCGCGAACCCCACGTCGGCGAAGAACTGAATGGCGCCGTCGATGATCAGTTGCTCGCGCTCCTCCGGCGCGAAACGCTGGCGCTTGGGACTCTCTTCCGTCTTCGTCTTCGACGCCATGCTGGTCCTTACAGTCTTGCGGCTTGGGAGGCCGGGCGGGGCGCCGCCCGGAATCAGGCGGCGTCGGGCTCGATGCCTTCGGCCTTGCCGCCGGCCTTCGACGAATAGTTCCGATCGATGTACCAGCAGACATAGTCATACATGGTCGTCGGTTCGTATTTCAGCTCTTCGCCCGGTTCGGCGAAATCGGCCGGGTCGGCGACCGTATCGGGCGCGGCGTCGAAGAATGTGGCCATCGAGATCCGGTCGGTTTCGGGTGGGACAACGCGGTGGGGCGAGGCGATGAAGCGGCCGTTCGACCAGAGGTTCAGGAACTCGCCGGTGTTGATGACCAGCGCGTCCTTGTTAAAGCCGGCGGGCAGCCAGTTGCCCTGGCGCGTCAGCACCTGCAGTCCCGCGACCCGGGTGAGCGGCAGGATCGTCAGGAAGGAGTGATCGCTGTGGGGCGAGATGCCGAACTGGTTTTCCTCGGGTTCGACCGCCGGATAATGGGCATTGCGCGTCCACATGATGGGTTCCTCGAAATACTTGTCGAAGAAGTCGATCGGCTTGTCGAGGGCCAGCGCATAGAGCGGCACGATCTTGCGGCCCAGATCGGCGCAGGCGTACTGGTAGCGGACCATCGGTTCGCGGAAGCCTTCGATGTCCGGCCATTTGTTCGGGCCGGTGAAGCGCACACCGTTACGGACATAAGGGTGATCGTCTGGGCGGTCGAGGCACAGCACGAGGGTCTCGTTGAGATCCTGCTTGGTGTTCTCGTTGATTTTCGAGGTGACATAGACGGTGGATTTCGGGGCGATATATCCGACCGAGGTCTCGTCAAACTTGTACGCGGCCTTTTGCTCCGGCGTCAGTTTGAAAAAATCCTTCAGCGCGCCATAGGCGCCGTCGATCACCTGGCGCTCAATCCCGTGATTGATGACGACATAGAAGCCGATCGTCTCCTGGATGAAGCGGATGTTGGCTGCGAGCTCTTCGGCGGCACCGGGTTCGCCGGCCAGATAGGGGCCCATGTCGAGGACGGGAATGTCTTCAAATTCATCGGCCTTGTCGACATTGCGATAATCGAAAATCTTGGGCGTGGAGTCGGTGGTCATTTTCTATCTCTCGGGATGCAGATGCTTATTTATCATTTGATAAATAAGCATCTGGGCTTCTGTTGGTCAACTAATTTATCATTTGATAAATAAGGAAACGCCGGACAACCGACGCATATCGCCGCGCCGGGCGACTATTCCGCCGGGCGGCCCCGCCAGCCGACCCAGGCGGCGGCCATCGCCAGCGACTGGGTGCTGAAGATCACCCAGGCCAGCGGCAGATGAGTGGTGCTCGACAACGCGCCGACCAGCAATGTCGCCAGTGCTGCAGTCCCGTATTGCACCAACCCGTTGATCGAGGCCGCCGTGCCCGCATAGTCGGGCCGGACACTGACCGCCGCGGCCATGACGCTGGGGAAGGCCATGGCCAGACCGATGCCGAACAGGGACATGGGCGCGATCGCGGCCAGGGGCGTCAGCACGCCGGCCAACGGCAATGCCAGATACAGCGCCGCACCGAGCAACCCGATGAAGGTGCCCAGCACGATCATCCGGTTCACGCCGAGCTTGCCCGTCAGCCAGATGGCGCTGGCGTAGCCGAAGAAGGCGCCCAGCGTGCCGGTCAGCATGAGGTAGCCGAACCGGTCCGGGGCGACACCGTAATTGTCGATCAGGACGACCGGGACACCGGCGAACCAAGCGAACATGCCGCTGGCGATGAAGCCGATGTTGAGACTGTAGGCGACGAAGGTGCGCTCGCCGATCAGCACCCGGTAACCGCGCGCCAGGGCGCGGATGTTGCCGAGCAGGTCGGCGCCCTGGACGACATTGGTTTCGGCCATCCACAGCGCGCAATAGGTGAACAGGCCCGCGCCCATGAGGGCCAGGAATATGAAGGATGCCTGCCAGCCGAACTCGGTATGCAGGTAGCCGCCGATGGCCGGCGCGGTGGCGGGGGCGAAGACCATGACCGTCGAGATGATCGCCAGCGCGCGGGCGGATTGCTTGCGATCATAAAGGTCGCGCACCATCGAGCGGACCATCACCATCGACCCCGCCGCGCCGATGCCCTGTGCGATGCGCGCGAAGATCAGCATTGTCATCGAGGTCGAGCTGGCGCAGGCGACGCTGGCGACGACATAGATGGCCAGGCCCCAGAGCAGGGTCGGGCGGCGGCCGAAGCGGTCGGACACGCCGCCATAGAAGAGTTGCGCGATGGCGTAGGGGATCAGGAATGCGATCAGCGAGCCCTGGACCGTGGTCGAGGGGACATCGAAGGCCCGGCCGATGTCCGGGATCGAGGGCAGGAACAGATTGTAGGCAATCGCGCTGCTCGAAATCAGGACGGTCAGCAGCGGAATCGTTGGCGATTTACGAAGAATGGCGCGCTACCCGGTGGGGTTTAACCGGAGTCTGGACCGGCGTTCGGTTTCGAATGCCGGAAGTGTATCACGGGCAATTGCCAGGTCCTGATCCGTATTCAGCGCACCAGCATGTCGGCCGCCGACAGATGTTCGACTTCTTCGTCGGATCCGGCGAAGGTCCGCGTGACCGTGTTCGAGCCATAGATCCAGAGGATCACCATCGGCTCGTCGCCGATGTTGCGGAAACAATGTTCGACGCCAGCGGCGACATAGGTCGTGTCATAGGCCGTCAGCTCGGTCGTCTCGCCGTCGATCTCGACCTCGGCGCGGCCCGACAGGAGCGTGACCTGCTCGTCGCAATTATGTTTGTGCAGGGGTGCGGCCTGACCGACGGGGAAGGAACTGATGCCGGTGGTAAAAGCCGCGTCTGGACGTACCGTCGGAATGACCAGGGGCGTGCTGGCGACGCCGCCGCCCCGTTCAAGGGTTCGGGTCTCGTTGAATTTGAGAATGACGTTGTCTGACATGGGTGCCCCCGCGTTGGTTGGCCATTGATCGGCAGACCTGACTAGCAGGCACAGCAAACGAAGAACAGAGGCTCACGGTTGGTCCGCGTCAATCGGAATCGTCCGGCTTCGGCTCCAGCCCGGCGATCGTTTCGCGCATTTTCTCCAGCTCAAGCGTGAGCCCGAGGACACCCTGGGCGACAACCGACAGCTGGTTGTCGACGTTGGCGACGTCGATCAGGTGGATGGTGAGCCTGTCGGCAAGCTCGCGTAGTTGCCGCAGGTAAAAAGCCATCGCGACAAGCGAGAAGGTCGCGACAACCGCGCACAGGAACAGAATAATCGGTACGAACTGCTGACTCAGGGACGTTTCAAGCATGGGACTTCTCCGACATGCGTTGCCCGGCCCGGCTACGCCGCCATTTCATCCTCGGCGAAATAGTTGAGTTCGACCGTGATTCCGTTCGGGTCTTCGATGAAGAGCTGGAACAGGTCGAGATCGGGCACCTTGCGTTCGCGATAGCGCACCCGCTTGACCTCAAGCCGCGCCATCAGCATCGCGGGGTCCTTCGCCCGGAACGCCACATGATCGAACGCGCCCGATCCGCCCGAACCGTCGAGCTTCGCGGCATCAACGTCGCCGCCGAGATATTCGATCAGGCCCGACGGGTCGTCCGGGTCCACGCCGACCAGATGCACGACCGGCTTGCCATCGACATAGAGCCAGTTGCCGGGAAAGTCGAAATCGGGCCGCTCACCATCGACCATGCCGAGAAGGTCGACATAGAAATCCCGGGTTTCGGCCAGTTTAACGGTTCTGATCGAACAATGGTCGAGCGCGCTGAGGGACATTTTCCTTACTCCATGGCGTTTGGTCTGCCGTTGCGGGACGCAGTCTAGGCGTGCGTCGACGGCGGCGAATTGATTCAGGTCAGAAATCGATGACGAAAGGTGGCGTATTCGGATGAAAAGTGGGCGGGCTCAGACGGCACGCGCCACGTTGACCGTCGCGAGGAGGCTGCCAATCCATGGATCCCGATATCAAGAAAACCGCCCTGCGTATCATCCCCTACGGGATTTATGTGGTAACCGCCAAAACCGCGGCCGGGGAGATCGCGGCCGCGACTGTGAACTGGGTGACCCAGACATCGTTCGAACCTCCTTTGGTCGTGGTGGCCGTGAAGGCCGATTCCGGTGCGTTGAACCTGATCGATGAAACGCGCCACTTCGCCCTGAATTTTCTGGGGAATGGCCAACAGGGGCTCGCATTTGCGTTCTTCAAACCGGCCGACGCCGACGACGGAACGATCAATGGCGAGGCCTATCATGATGGTGTGACGGGTGCCCCCGTCCTCGATGGTGCGCCGGCCAGCGTTGAATGCAGGGTGGTGGACATCATCGCCCATGGCGACCATCACCTGGTCGTGGGTGAAGTGGTCAATGCACAGGTGCGAGCGCCCATCGAGGGCCGCCCGGACGCGGCGGGTCTGCACATGAACGAACTGGGTGAGAACGTGTTCTATGGCGGCTGATCCCCGGCGACATCCTGGGGCGTATCTGTATTCCAAAATGACATAGGAATTGCCCCCGGATGCCGCTTGCCCTGCGTGCTGCAGCGCGGCATATTCCCCACGCGCTGGAGAGTGCGTGGGCGGGTGTTGTCCGACCCTGCCTGAATTCGTTCGAACTGAGGTTCTTCTCATCATGAAGATCGCGATTGCCAAGGAACGCCGCCCGCACGAACGCCGCGTGGCTGCGACCCCAGATACGATCAAACGTTACCTGCAATGGGGCTTCGATGTGAGCGTCGAAACCGGCGCCGGCGAAGCCGCATCGATTACCGACGCCGCCTACACGGAGGCCGGTGCGACTGTCGCAGCAACCCGCGCCGAAGCGCTGGCGGGTGCCGATATCGTGCTCAAGGTGCAGCGCCCGCGAACCCAGGCGGATGGTGGTGAGGACGGCCTCGCCGATATCCCGGACGGGGCGATGCTCATCGCGTTGCACAACCCCTATGGCGACCCGGTTGGCGTCGAGGAATATGCCAAACACAACATCGTAGCGTTCGCCATGGAAATGGTGCCGCGGATCAGCCGGGCCCAATCGATGGACGTGCTGAGTTCCCAGTCGAACCTCTCGGGCTACAAGGCGGTGATCGATGGCGCGGCGAATTACGGTCGCGGCATGCCGATGCTGATGACGGCAGCCGGCCGGATCAACCCGGCCAAGGTGTTCGTGATGGGCGCCGGTGTGGCCGGGCTCCAGGCCATTGCCACCGCGCGCCGGATGGGCGCGATCGTGTCGGCCACCGACGTGCGCATGGCCGCCAAGGAAGAGGTCGGGAGCCTCGGTGCCTCCTTCGTCATGGTCGAGCCCGATGAGGGCGACACCGGGCAGACTGCCGGCGGTTACGCCAAGGAAATGTCCGACGATTACAAGCGCCGCCAGGCCGAGCTGATCGCCGACCATATCAAGGATATGGACATCGTCATCACGACGGCGCTGATCCCGGGGCGTCCCGCACCGGTTCTCGTCAATGACGACATGGTCGCGTCGATGAAACCGGGTTCGGTGATCGTCGATATCGCCGCCGAGCAGGGTGGCAACTGCACCCAGACCAAGCCGGGCGAGACGCATGTCACGGACAACGGCGTGATCATTCTCGCCGAGCTCAATCTGCCGTCGCGACTCGCCGCGGACACCTCGGCGCTCTATGCACGCAACCTGCTAAACTTCGTCGAGTTGCTGGTCGACAAGGACGAAAAGAAAATCACCGTCGACTGGGAAGACGAAATTATTGCCGGCACCTGCCTGACGCGCGACGGCAAGATCGTGCATCCGGCTTTGCTGCCGAAAGACGAAACACCGCCAGCGCCAGAACCCGCACCAGCGGACGACGCGGCAAGCGACACCACGTCCGACAATGAGACTTCATCCGAGCCGGGAGCCTGATCATGGATCCTTCGACCCTAGCCGAAAACGCCGCCCAGCTTGCCAACGACGCGCAGGGCATTGCCGAGCGCGCCGGTGCGTTGGCCCAGGACGCGACACAGCTCGCCCTGACCCAGACCGCCGCCGGTGGCGATCCGTTTGTGTTTCTGTTCACCGTGTTCGTGCTGGCCTGTTTCATCGGCTACTACGTGGTCTGGAGCGTGACACCGGCCCTGCATTCGCCGCTGATGGCCGTCACCAACGCAATTTCGTCGGTGATCATCGTCGGCGCACTGATCGCGGCCGGGCCGGGTGAGTGGAATATCTCCAAGACTTTCGGGTTTATCGCCGTGATCCTCGCGTCGGTAAACATATTTGGTGGTTTCATCGTGACGCAGCGTATGCTCTCGATGTTCCGCGCAAAGAAGTAGCGGAGCCGCTGATATGTCCGCTTCCCTGACCGCATTTGCATACCTGATCGCCAGCGTCTGTTTCATCATGGCGCTGCGCGGCCTCAGCTCGCCGAAGACCGCCCGGATGGGCAACATCTACGGCATCTCGGGCATGGTCATCGCCATCCTGACAACCCTGACCCTGCCCAGCGTGACCTCCTTCGGCACTATCGCCCTCGGGATTGCGATCGGTGGTGCCATCGGCGCGATCATCGCGCTGAAGATCGCCATGACTGCGCTGCCGCAGCTTGTCGCCGCGTTCCATTCGCTGGTCGGCCTGGCTGCGGTGTTCGTCGCCGGGGCGGCCTTCTTCTCGCCCGAGGCCTATGGCATCGGCACGGTCGGCGATATCCATACGGGCAGCCTGATCGAGATGTCGATCGGTACGGCCATCGGAGCGATTACCTTTACCGGTTCGATTATCGCCTTCGGCAAGCTGCAGGGCATCCTGCCGGGCAAGCCGCTGGTCTTCCCGGCCCAGCATATGGTCAATCTGGGTCTCGGCATTGCGCTGGTCCTGGCCGTGATCTGGCTGACCGTCGCGCAGTCCGACAGCGCCTTCTGGGTGATCGTCGCGATTTCGCTGCTGCTCGGTGTCCTGATCATCGTGCCAATCGGCGGCGCCGACATGCCGGTGGTTGTGTCGATGCTGAACTCCTATTCCGGCTGGGCCGCCGCGGGCATCGGCTTTACGCTGGCCAACCCCGCACTGATCATCGTCGGCGCGCTGGTTGGCTCGTCGGGCGCGATCCTCAGCTATGTCATGTGCAAGGGCATGAACCGGTCCTTCTTCAACGTGATCCTGGGCGGGTTCGGCGGCGAAACCGCGACCCCGGGCATGGAAGACCTCGGCGACCGTACGGTACGCCAGGGTGCTGCGGACGACGCGGCCTTCATCATGGAGCAGGCGACCAAGGTCATCATCATCCCGGGTTACGGCATGGCGGTGGCTCAGGCACAGCACGCGCTGGCCGAGATGGCCCAGGTTCTCGAAGAAAAGGGCGTGGACGTGCGTTACGCGATCCACCCCGTGGCCGGCCGCATGCCGGGCCACATGAACGTGCTGCTGGCCGAGGCGAACGTGCCGTACGACGTCGTGTTCGAGATGGACGAGATCAACTCGGACTTCGCATCGACCGACGTGGCCTTCGTAATCGGCGCGAACGACATCACCAACCCGTCGGCCAAGACCGACAAGTCGAGCCCGATTTACGGGATGCCGGTCCTCAACGTCGAGGAAGCGGGCACGGTGCTGTTCATCAAGCGCTCGCTGGCGTCTGGTTATTCCGGCGTCGACAACCCGCTCTTCTATGAAGACAACACGATGATGCTGTTCGCCGACGCCAAGAAAATGTGCGAGGACATCGTCAAGGCCCTGAAGGGCGGCGGCCACTAGGCCCAACGCTTCTCCGGGTGCGGAACCGCACCCCTGAAATGCAAAACGCACGACCAACATGGTCGTGCGTTTTCTTGTTCCTGAAAACAGGAGGTGTTGTCGCGGGGCTAGAAGCCTTCGCGTTCCTTGCGCTTGCGTGCGAGCTTCCGAGCCCGACGAACCGCTTCCGCCTTTTCACGAGCGCGCTTTTCCGACGGCTTCTCATAGGAGCGCCGGAGCTTCATCTCGCGAAATACGCCTTCGCGCTGCATCTTCTTCTTCAGCGCTTTCAGCGCCTGGTCGACATTGTTGTCTCTAACTACGACCTGGACGATAGGAATCACCCCCTTCCGCACATCTCGGCCCGAAACCCGCATATTTGTGCGGTTTTCAGTGCCGTCCCCAACGGGGACGCGCCTTCTAACACGGGATTGCGCGAAAAGCCAAGGTTGGGGGGCAGCGCGCGCCGGAAAATCGCCTTATTTGGGCGCTTCCATGGTATCCGGCAGCTCTTATTGGGCATGCCCGTGCGATGGCGATACCATCGCGCGTATCACCGAAGGGGACTGACCACGTGACGAACAAACCTGGACACGGGATCGCGACGAAGCTGACGTTTGGGGCGGCGACGCTCGGCGTTGGCCTGTTGCTGGTCGGCCTGGGCGCGGGCCTTCACGCTGGGCCTGCCTGGTCGCAGGACAAGACAGCGGCAACTCGGGACGCCGGGACGCTGTCCCATGACTGCACGGACGTGACCATCGACTATGCCGACGAACCGGGCCTGACCCGCGAAGAGCGAATCGCGCGGATGGACCGCGCCTTCCAGCGCTCGCTCGGCCGCTTCGAGGAATGCCAAACCGAACGCGCCGGGACGGGTGCTGGTGGTGCCACTGGTGGTGGCTCGGGTGGTACAGGCGTTGCCGGCGGTGAAGGCAATGGGGAGATCAAGGGCACCGAAGCCGCGGGAACGGATGCCGGGGGCGCGGAATCCTCAGGCGCAGAGGCCTCCACGGCGGCCAGCGATATCGCCGGGCCGGACGCGCCTTCGGACATGCCCGCGCCGGAAAGCCCGTCGACGGCCGCCAGCGATGTGACGGGTGACGCGCCGACGGTCACCGCGTCGACGACGCCGAACACGCCCAACCCGAATGGCAAATGGACGCGACCGGACGATATCGAGAGCCCTGAAGACCAGGCCGAAACCCCGGCGAATGATGAACCGGTGCGCGAGGCCGCGCGTACCCAAGGGGTCGGGAAAGTGCCGGAAGATATTCCGCCGGCAGACAATGACAGCGCGCTGGAGGCGCAGATTCGCCAGGCCGCCATCGAGGAAACCGACCCGGAGCTGAAAAAGCGTCTCTGGGATGAATATCGCAGGTATAAGGGCTTACCGGTGTCCCAATAGGGGCTGCGGACGGAGACTGAGATGAAAAAGATTTTCCGCAAGGTGGGTGTCTATGCCGTGGGCGCCTGTTTCACGCTCACGGCCTGCGTGACCAACGGCAATGTCGGTTCCGGCGCTGCGGGGACCGTTGCCAGCGGCCCGAATGTAGGCCCGCAGCTGTCGTCCCTGTTCGACCCCGAGGGTCCGGCGGTGGTCGACCCCGCAAAGCCGCGCCTGGACGTGATTGTGCCGGTGTTCGATCCCGGCCTTTCGGATGCGGGCCGGAAATATGAAGAAGAGGGTATCTGGCCGGAACTGCGCCGGGCAGAGGCGAACCGGTTCGCACTGAAATTGAAAGAGGCGCTTGAGAAAACAGGCGCTTTTGGCGCCGTGCGCGTGACGCCCGACCGCAACGCCACGGGTGATCTTTATGTCCTGGGTACTATCGTGGAATCCAATGGCGCGGATGTTGAAATCCAGATCGAGGTGGTCGATATCTCGGGCCGCTCCTGGTTCGTCCGCTCCTTCGACCATGAGGTAGCCTCGGGCTTCCACAAGAACACGCGCAATGCGGGGCTGGATCCCTATGACCCCGTATTCGAGGAAGCGGCTAACCGGGTCGCCCATGAGCTGGACGATTTTTCGATCGCTGAACTCGATAATTTGGGCCGGCTGACCGAGCTCCGGTTCGGTTCGAATTTCGCCGAAGCGGCCTTTGCCGAGCATCTGGTGGCCAAACGGGGCACCGTTGCCCTGCGCAGCTTCCCCAGCGATGCGGACCCGATGTTGGAGCGGACGCGCGCCGTGCGGGTGCGCGATCAGCTGTTTGTCGACGGGTTGCAGGCCCATTACCGCGCCTTCAATGCCGAGATGGAGGAAAGCTACCTGATCTGGCAGGAGCAGAGCCTGTTTGAGATCGAGGCCCGACGCGAAGCCAATGAGAAGGCCGTCGGCGAGGCGGCACTGGGCGTGCTGGCGATCGGCCTGGGTGTGCTGGCGGTCATCGCCGGATCGAATTCGGATTCGACGGCCGGCCGAACGGCCGGTGTCACCGGCGGTGTCGTGGCCGGGACCTTGGGGGCGACCCTGCTGTCGAGCAGTTTCCAGACCAGCAAGGAAGCCAAGATACACCGTGAAGCGTTGGCCGAGCTGGGCGAGTCCATCGACATCGACCTGGGCCCGCGGGTTGTGGCGTTTAACGAGAAGACCATCGAGCTGACGGGTACGGCGAAGGAGCAGTTCGCCCAGTGGCGGGCCTTCCTGCAGCGGGTCTTCGAGGAAGAGCGCACCCCCAACGTCCAGCTCTAGGGCGCACGACCGCTTATGCTTCAGGAAAAACTCGAACAGGAAAGCCGGGCCGTCCAGCGCGGACGGATACAGTTCGCGATCGGTCTCGCCGCGAGCATCGCAGTGATCGGTCTTGCCTATGGGGGGATCGTGTTGCTCCGCCCCTCGGATGTGACGAACGCCCCGCAGGCGGCCCAAAGTTCGCCTGAGGCCGTGTCGAAGACGCCGCAGGTTGCCCCCGAGATTGTTCGTCCCGCGCCGGTCGTTTCGCCTGAAGAGGGCGCGCCAGATGCGGCCGCAAACGAGGCAGCGCGTGATCAGTTCAAGGTCGATCTGGCGGCGTTTCAGGCCGATCTCGAGCCGGCGGTGATCCATGATGACTTCGCGCGCTGGGACGCCGCCGCACAGCGCGCGATCCTGGACGGCAAGGAGATGGGGATCTCGCTCTTCTCGCAAGGGGCCTACATGGCGGCCGTCACCGAACTGGCTGCTGCGCGCAGCAGAGCCGAGCAGGCGCTGGCGGCACGCGAACAAGCCTTCGATGATGCGTTCGACGCGGCTGAAACCGCCCATGGCGACGACAATTACGACGCGGCCACACTGGCGATCGATCGCGCCCTGACGATCCGGCCGGACTCCGCCCCCGCGGCGACCCTGAAGCAACGGATCGACGCGCTGCCGGCGCTGCTGGCGAAGATCGAGGACGCGGTGGTCGCCCGGGTCGAGAACGACCTGGATGGCGAGCGAGGCCATCTCGAGGCCGCACTCGCCATCGATCCGGGGCGCAGCGAACTGACGCCCCGGCTGGCCGAAGTGCGTCGCCTTCTGCGCGAAGCACGGTTTGCCGGACATATCGCGGGCGGCCTGAAGCAGGTGGATGCGCGCAACCTTCCCGCGGCGCAGGGCGCGCTCGATGCGGCCCGCGCCATCTATCCTGACCGCGCCGAGATCGACGTGCTGGACGAGAAGATCGCCGGCCTTGAGATCGCGCTGCTGATCGAACGCCTGACCCGGACCGCAAGGGCGGCCGCACAGGGTGACGACTGGGTCACGGCCGAGCAGACGTATATTCAGCTGCGCCGGCTCGCACCGGCCGACCGCGACGTCATCGACGCGCTGGACCGTGCGCAGACGATCAACCAGCTGCATGCGCGCGCGGCACGGCATCTGGCGGCCCCCGGGCGGCTGGCGTCGGAGGCTGTCGCGGCCGAGGCCGGCGCGCTGGTGGATGCCGTGGCGCCGTGGCGTGAGGAGAGCCCCCGCCTCGCGGCACAAGCCGATGCGCTCTCCGGGCTGGTCGCGGCTTATGGGGTGAAGGTGCCGGTGCGCATCGTCTCCGACGGGAAGACCAACATCACCGTGCGCGGGGTCGGGATTGTGGGAAAGATCACGGAGCGGACCATCGAGCTGCGGCCCGGCCAGTACACATTCGAGGGGATCCGCGAGGGGTTCCAGGCCGTGCTGATGCGCATCGACATCCCGCCGGGACAGGCCGATCTGGTCCTGGAGATTGTGCCCGATGAACGAATCTGAACCCGAGCGGGGGTTTGAACAGGGACTGAAGGCCGCGCGTGCGCGCCAGGCCCGGCTCTACCTGTTCGGGCTGGTGGCGCTGGTCCTCGTGGTCGTTGCCGTGGCCGGCGTTCTCGTTTCCACCAATGCGACGCGGGTGACGATCCTGCCCGCAGAGGCCGAGTTGGCGGGCTCGATCGAGCTGGCCGAGGGCTTCGGGCTGACGGTGGGTGATGCGGTCTACACGGTCTCGCGCGCACCGGTGCTGCTGGTGCGTGCGCCGGGTTTCCGCGACGGCCGCCGCGCGCTCCAGCCCGGCGAGAAGGGCCGGCGGATCGCGGTCACACTGGTGCCGCTGCCCGGCCGGTTGCTGGCGACGACCGCGCCGGCTTTGCCCGATAGCCGCTGGTCGTTTGACGGGCGGCTGGTGAGCGTCGGCGAGATGCTCGACACTGAAGGCGAAGACGGCTCCCATGAGGTCACGGTGGACCATCCGTTCTTTGTGCCGGCGACGCGGGCGGTCGAACTGATGCGGGGCGACGTCACCGAGACCGAGATCTCGCTGGCGCCGGTGGCGGGCCGCCTGACGATTGTTTCCGATCCTGCAGGCGCCGAGGTGGAGATTTCTGGTGTGAACGGCGGAGTGACGCCGCTCGACCGGACGCTCGCAGGTGGCGAATACGCGATCACGGTCACCGCACCCGACCGGCAGCCCCTCGAGGACATCATCCGGATCACCAATGCCCGGCCCGAGGTCGCGCGCAACTACAGGCTGCTGCCGTTTGCCGCGACCGTGAATATCGACGTGACACCGGCCGGCGGCGAGCTGCTGGTCGACGGGCGCCGCGTCGATCCGAAGAATTCGCTGGAGATCACCGCGGCCGAGGACCACACAATCGTCTATCTGCGCGACGGGTATCGCGGCGAGACCCGCACGGTGCGGCTCGGCGCGAACGAGACGCGGACGATAACGCTGGCGCTCCAGCCCGATCTGGGCGTGGTCGAGATCGAGACCGATCCGGCGGCGGAAATCTATGTCGACGGCAAGCTGCGCGGCGAGGGCAACGCCTCCCTGCGCCTGCTGGCCGTGCCCACCCGTATCGAGCTGCGCAAACCGGGATATCGGAGTGTCACCCGGAATATCCTGCCCTCGGCGACGCGCCCGCTGGTGATCGTCGAGACGCTGATCCCCGAGGCGGTCGCGCGGCTGGCCGAGGCGCCGCGCGTCTACACCAACAGCGTCGGGATCGAGCTTGTTCTGTTCGAGCCGAACGACGAATACGTGATGGGCGCGCCGCGCCACGAGCTCGGCCAGCGGGCCAACGAGTTCGAACGCCGGGTGCGCCTGACCCGGCCCTTCTATGCGGCCAAACATGAGGTGACGAACGGCCAGATGGCGGCGTTCCGCGGTGGCCAGGGCCAGGCACCGAACCAGCCGGTTTCCGATGTGCGCTGGCAGGACGCGGCGGCGTTCACCAATTGGCTGAGCGCCAAGGAGGGGCTGGTGCCCTTCTATCGCGTCACCGGCGGCCAGGTGCGCGGGATCGACCCGCAGGCCGATGGTTACCGGCTGCTCAGCGAGGCGGAATGGGAGTGGCTCGCGCGCAAGGCCGGGCGGCCCGCGCGCACGGTCTTCACCTGGGGCGACGGGGCCACCATCCCGCGTGGCGCGGGTAACATTGCCGACGAGACCGCCAACGGCGTGGCCCGGAACTTCGTCCCCAACTACAATGACGGCCATGCGCGGATCGCGCCTGTCGGCAGCTTCGCGGCCGAGACATCCGGGCTCTTCGACCTGACGGGCAATGTCAGCGAATGGGTCCATGACTGGTATTCGCTCGAGCCGCCGGCCAAGGGTTCGGTCGTGGTCGACCCACTCGGGCCGTCATTCGGTGACTCCCATGTCGTCAAGGGATCGAGCTGGCGGTCGGGGACGCGCAGCACGTTGCGCGCGGCCTATCGGGACGGCCTGTCCACCGGGCGGGACGATGTTGGATTCAGAGTAGGGAGGTATCTCCATGGTGAAACAGCACCGCAGTAAAACACGTACGGGACGTATCCGACGCCGCCTGACGCTGGTGGTGGTAGCGCTGTCGGCCGGGGTCGGGCTGCTCGGCTTTGCCTACGCCCAATCCACACCCTCATTCAGCCTGAACTCGCCGGTCTCCTTTCCGGTCGACATCTAGACGTATCCACAGGGACGAACCCATGCCCGAAGTCGCCAAGAATATCCTCGCCCTGGTCCTCTCGATCATCGTCGTCCATTTGTTCTACGCCGGCTATGTCTGGCCGGAATCGGCCGCGCTGATCGAGGCGTCCCGTGCGGCGGGCCAGAGCGCGCCGCGCAACATCGTGGTGATCCTCAAGGACTGGGAGCAGGAGATCGCCATCATCCTGATGTTCTGGGGCCTCTACCTGATCTTCGAGAAGTCCATCGCGATCCTGCGCGAGCGCTACCTGTTCAATGTCGATTTGCTCGACGGCAACGGCAATGGTGAGAGCGGGAAAGACGCTGACATGGCCGCGACCCTGGCGAGCCTGGAGGGACTGCCGGAGAAGATCCGCCGCGCGCCCCTGGTCCGCACCCTGATGGCCAGCCTGCGGCGGTTCCTGATCACCGGCGACGTGCACAACACCTCGGAGACGATCGAGGCGAGCGTCGATGCCATGGCGCAGAAGCAGGAGGCCGAGAACTCGCTGATCCGGTATCTGATCTGGGCCATTCCCGCGATCGGCTTCATCGGCACGGTGCGCGGCATCGGCGAGGCCCTGTCCCAGGCCGACCAGGCGCTGGCCGGCGATATCGCCGGGATGACCGAGAGCCTCGGCGTCGCGTTCAACTCGACCTTCGTGGCGCTGCTGATCTCGATCGTCCTGATGTTCCTGCTGCACCAGCTCCAGCGCCTGCAGGACGGGATGCTCGTGGACACCCAGGAATATTGCGAATCCTTTCTGCTGAACCGGATCAGCGCCGTCGGTCTGGCGACGGCGGCCACCGACAAGGCAGGCGAAAGCTGAGACGGCGCCGCTCACCCCCGGGGTTCAACCTCGCCTTCCTGGACATCATGTCCTGCGGGCTGGGAGCGATCATCCTTGTGCTGATGCTGGTGAAACTCGACTCAGACAAGGTCTCGACCGAGAGCGACCGGCTGCGCGAGGACCTCGTGCGCCTGGAGGCGACGGAGACCGATTTGAGCGCCCGGATCACGGCATTGCTGCGGAACAAGGCGGTGAGCGCCGAGGAGGTGGCCGCCCGCGCGGCGGAGCTGGCCCGGCTACAGGCGGCCCTGGCCCGCGAGCGCGCCCGGATCGCTGCGAGTCAGACCGCCGCGCGCGCCCTGGAAGAGATGATCACCTCGATCGAAATCCCCGACAAACCCGATGTCGTCGAGACTCAGCCGACCGGCAGCGAGACTTACATCGTCGGCCTGCGGGTCGAGGGCGCACGGATCGGGGTGCTGGTGGATTCCAGTGCGTCGATGACCGACGAGGTGCTGATCGACGTCATCCGCCGCAAGAACATGGCCGACGCCGACAAGCGGGCCGGGCCGAAATGGGTGCGTACGAAACGCGTGGTTAACTGGTTCCTGGCGCGGGTGCCCGAACGCTCTGACGTGCGCGTAATCGCGTTCAATGACCAGGCGCGGCCGCTGGGCGATGTGGTCAGCGGCACGGACGCCGCGGGCCTGGGCCGGGTGCTGGGCGATCTCGACCAAGTGGTGCCGACCGGGCCGACCAACCTGGCAGCGGGCCTGGCGTCGCTGGCGGCGTTCCGGCCGACCGATCTCTATGTCATCACCGACGGTCTGCCGACGGCGGGCACGGGCGGCTATCGCAGCCTCAACCCCTTCTCGGACTGCAGCGCGCTGTGGGGTGGCGCCACATCGATCTCGGGGGAATGCCGGGTCCGACTGCTGCGCCACACGATCAACAATGCCGGGATCGGCAACGCGCGGGTCAATGTCGTGCTGCTGCCGATCGAGGGGGACCCCCAGGCGTCTAACGAATTCTGGAAATGGACGGCGGCGACGGACGGCATCCTGATCAGCCCGGCCACCAGTTGGCCTTGAGGAGCTGGCCATGAGAAGAAAACGCGCGGAGTTCGAAATCTTCAACCTGTCGTTCCTCGATATCATCTCGTGCGGGTTCGGCGCGGTGGTGTTGCTGGTGCTGATCTCGCCCTTCGGGGTGTCGGACGAGGTCGGCGGCACCGACGAGACGAGCAGCCTGCTGCAGCGCCTGATCGGCACCGAGGCGCGGATCGAACAGCTGGAGGCCGCGCTGGGGCGCGAGGCCGAGACCCTGGCCGCGACCCGGGCCCGGCTTGAGGCCGAGGGCGCGGCGGTCGGCACGGCCGAACGGGATCTCCGATCGGCGAGCGACACGGCGGCGGAACTGGCCCGGAATGTGGAAGGCCTGCAGACTGTCGAGAGCGCGCTACGCAATCAGGCCCGCGCCGGGGTCTCGGCACCCGACGCCGCGCCGCGCGATGCCGAGGTCGGCGGGATTCCGGTCGACGCCGAATATGTCGTCTTCGTCGTCGACACGTCGGGGAGCATGCAGTCGATCTGGGAGCGGGTCACCCGCGAGGTCGAGAACATCATTCGCGTCCACCCGCAGATCAAGGGCTTCCAGGTGCTGAACGACAATGGCACCCATCTGATCGGCGGCTACCGTGGGCGGTGGATTCCCGACACGAAGGGCGCGCGCGACCGGGCGATCCGCCTGTTCCGCAGCTGGAAGAGCGCGTCGAATTCGAGCCCGGTCGAGGGGCTGGAGGTGGCGCTCAAGCGCTATGTGAAGCCGAACGAGAAGGTCTCGATCTACATCTTCGGGGACGACTATACCGGGTCGTCCTATGACCCCGTGATCGCCACCCTGTCGCGGCTGAACAAGAACCGGATCACCGGCGAGCCCAAGGCGCGGGTCCACGCGATCGGGTTCATATCCTTGCAGACAGAGGGGCGATTTGAGACCCTGATGCGCGAGGTGACGCGGCAGAACAACGGGACGTTTGTCGCCCTGCCGCGGTGATTGAGCGGCGGTTCTATCACGGTATGAAGTCATACAGACGAGGGCAAACCACCCGCCCTTGAACGCCATTAGGCGAATGCCAAAATTCTACAGGAACAACCGAGAGTCCTGTGAAGTACTGACAACGCAGTACATTCTGGGATTCGCCATCCGGCCTATAGAGATTAGTTGAAATTAATAGGCCGTGCGAACTTACAAAGAGCGCAACCCATACCACTCCAGAAAATCCAAGTGCGGCGATAATTGGTTTTTTGTATTTGATGCTTAAGGTCCGCATTTAGTGACGCTATTGCCGTGTGCCGCGGGGGTCCAGCGCGCCTTGTAATCCGTCGCCGAGAAAAATTCGGCCATCATGTGTCCCCCTCATCCGGTTGCCTGAGCAATTGGCACGATCTTCAGCTGGCTCTCAATAGCGTCGATGACCGCCGCGCGTAGGGGCAGGCTTGCCTTTTCGAGACGCCATTGTTCGCGAAACCGATCTACTGTTTCGCGGGCGCTATCAAGCACAAGTCTTTCAGGAAGGTGTGCCTTGGCCGCTAAGTGAGACAATTCGTCTTCGGAAAATCCATCGAAACGTTTCGTGCGGCTGAAATTCAGAGCGGCATAGTGGTCCGGTATGTAGGGAATCGTCGAGACAAAATCATAGGCGGGTGCCAGCGCTGCATGTCGCTTATCGGGGTATATCAACGACCAGTTCTTAAGGTGCATGTCGGCATTGCCGATCAGGCTATTGAACGTCAGGCGGCGGATAAATTCGACAGTGTCTGCTTCCTGCCCTTCCGCCCCAATGACAGTGGCGATATTTCGTGCGTTCCCCACTTTGTATTTCCGGTCCGGATAGATACCGAACACTTGCGCAAAGTCCTCGATATGGACGACCTTTCCGTCTGGCAAGCGGTCGAAACGTTCGATCGCGAACGCTTGTCCACCTAAGGCGCCTATGCCCTCCGGAAGATTTTGGATTTCATCAATGTCGATAAGGCGAACCGGTGGCACGTCGATTCCGATTTGCCGGGCAAGCGTCATCATCGAGTATTCGTTCTCGGGCACGCCTTCGAATTCTCGGGAAGGTAGTTTGACGATCCATGATCCGCCAATGCCCCTGGCGGGAATAGTTAGGCCGCCGCTGGCCTCATTGACCGCCGAAAACTTAAGCTGCACGCCGGCAAGAGAGAAACGAAGGGCGTTTTCGCGCCGGTCGTCATGATCATCATCATGATCATCAGCTTCTTCGGGCCATGCCTCACCATCGGCGGGCCTGACCGTTATTGCACCTGGCAGATCGCGCCCCAAGACCCAAAGCAGGAAGAACTCACGGTTTGGATTTACGCCGGCGCGTTCGGCGAGATACGCCCGCATGTGACCTTCTGGCAGTAGGTTTGCGAAGAAGGGCATGAGCCGTGTCTGTGTTGGCTTAAACTCGGTGATCAAATCTCGGAACTGGTCCTTGAAGCCAAGACCGAGAACGGGCCGGTTTTCATCTGCGATATAGGCGTCATTGAAGGCAAAGAGAACCCTGTCTCCACCGACCCGTGTGAGGGTGCCGACAGGCTCATTGTAAAGCAGGATATCGAGGACAGACACATCAGCCATGATCGTCCTCATCAAGGCTGTAGGCAGGATGAATGACCTCGTGACCGCTATCGTTCCTGCCGTGGGCGATGAAATTTCGGAGTTTCTGTATCTCCTTGAGCGATTGACGGACGGTGTCCCATGACTCCGGACTCGTTTTGAGGTTTTTAATGACGGATGCCGCTTTTCGGATCGCGTCCAGATCGCTTTTGGATAATCTGAAATGCTCGAGCTCACGTACGACACGGGCGTATTGCTCAATCTCGTTTCGATGAATGGCCTGTTCCGGCAGGTTGGTGACGATATTCTTCAACAGCCCCAGTTCGCGAGCTGCTCGCCGCTGCACGTCACCTCGGTTGGCCTCGCCATTAGCGCTTCGCACAATTGCCCGAACTGCTGGCAGCGCTTTGCGAGGAACGAAGGCCAACTCGAGATCGAGTGCGCGTGCGAGTTCGACCAGACTGGAAATCCTGAGATCGACCGTGCCATTTTCAATTTTCGAGATATGCCCCTGTGGCACACCCGACCTAGCGCTTAGTTCACGCTGACTCAGGCCCCTAGCCTTACGGGCGGAGCGCAGGGTTTCCGTTATTTCTTCGGTCGCATGGCTCATTGTGATGCACTATCATAAATCAAAACGTATTATAGATATAGCATAATATATCATCTGACATGGATTCTGCAACTAGATGATTAGTTATTATATATCATATATCCCATGTGATATATAATAGAATATCAAGGGCGTCTATAGCTAATGTCCAAAACGGCTTTGCCGTACTTCGGCAGCAATCAGACCAAAATCGACGCCGTGCGTATTCAAGCTATTATGTGCTCCGGGGCACTTCAAACTACCCGACGCGATCCCGCCTACCGCCGCGTGGCGCGCGGATCCAGCGCGTCCTGCAGGCCGTCGCCGAGGAAGTTGAAGGCCATCACCGTCACGAATATCACTGCGCCGGGCCAGACGGCCAGCGCGGGCGCGCGGGTCGCCAGCTCCTGGGCGTTGGTCAGCATGTTGCCCCAGCTTGGGATCGGCGGCTGGATGCCGAGCCCGAGGAAACTCAGCACCGATTCCAGCAGGATCACCGTGCCGATCGAGAGCGTGGTGGCGACGATGATCGGCGAGACGATGTTCGGCAGGATGTGGCGCAGCATGATGGTGGCCGGCCGCGCGCCCATGGCCTCTGCCGCGCGCACGAATTCGCGGGTGCGTACAGACAAGGTGCCCGCCCGCACAAGCCGGGCGACTGTGGTCCAGCCGACCAGGGCGATGATGAAGATGATCCGGTAGAGGCTCGCCATCTCCGAGTTGGCGATGTCGGCGGGCACGCCCACCTTGCCCAGATCGACCGCCGCCAGGATGATCAGCAGGGGCAGCAGGGGCAGGGCGATGAACCCGTCGGTGCTGCGCATCAGGAGCGAATCCAGGCGGCCGCCGTAATAACCGGCGAGCAGTCCGACCGCCGTGCCGATCGTCGCCGCCCCCAGTGCCGCCACGAGGCCCACCATCAGCGAGATGCGCCCGCCATAGAGCAGGCGCACGAGCACGTCGCGCCCGGCCTCGTCGGAGCCGAGCCAGTGGGTCGCGCCGGGGGCGGCATACTGATTGAACAGGTCGACCCGGGTGGCATCGACCCCGAGCACCGCCTCGAAGGCCGGCGCGAGGAGGGCGGCCAGCGCGATCAGGATCAGTGCGGCGGCGCTCGCCATCGCCGGGCGGTTGCGCCGGAAGCGCTGCCAGAACATCGAGCGCCCCGCGCCGGTCTCGTTCGGCGCGTCGTTGGATATGTCTGGGGCGATACTCATGCCGCCTGCTCGTTTGTTTGGTCGGCGGCCATGGTCATGCCGCCTCCAGAGCCCGGAAGCTGATGCGCGGGTCGAGGACGGCGTAGGCGATGTCGGCGAGGAAGTTGCCGATCAGGACGACGAGGGTCGCCAGCAGCAGGCCGACCAGTGCGAGGTTGAAGTCGTTGCCGAGGATGGAATCGTAGATCAGCTTGCCCATGCCCAGATAGCCGAACATGGTTTCGGTGATCAGCGCGCCGGAGAAGAGTGTCCCGAAGTCGAGCGCGATGATGGTGGTCAGCGGCAGCATCGCGTTGCGCAGCCCGTGGCCGAATACGGTCCGTCGGGGGCCGAGGCCCTTGGCGCGCGCGGTGCGGATGTAATCCTGGCGCAGCACCTCGATCATGGCCGCCCGAGCGAACCGCGTGTAGCCGGCCAGGCTGGCGATGGTGAGCGTGCCGACCGGTAAGACCAGAAACTCCAGCCGTGCGAAGAATCCGGCGTCGGCCGCCCCCATGCCGCCCGCCGGCAGCCAGCCCAGCGCGACGGCGAAAACCATGATGAACAGAAGCGCCAGCCAAAAGGGCGGTACGGAGATGCCGGCGAAGCAGAACAGGTTGATGGCCCCGTCGAGCTTCGACTGGGGCCGGGTCGCGGCGATGACGCCCAGGGGGATGGCGACGAGGATCGCCACGATCGAGCTCAACCCGAGGAGAATCACGGTGTTGCCCAAGCGCGGCAGCAGAATCTCCATCACCGGGCGGTTATAGGTGCGTGAGAAGCCCAGATCGCCGGTGAACACGCCGCCCAGCCAGTTGGCGTAACGCTCCCATAGGGGCAGATCGAGCCCGTGCAGGCGCTTGAGCCGCTCGCCGTCCGCCGGGGTGAGGTCGGGGTTTGACGCGATCATGATGTCGATGGGGTCGCCGGGCATCAGCCCGATCAGCATGAAGACGATGAAGGACATGACCGCCAGCACGACGGCCATGCCGAACAGGCGTCGGGTCAGGAAGGCTGCCAAGGAGCCGTCATGGGTTTGTGCGGGGTCGCGAGATGGACGCCCGGATCAAGTCCGGGCATGACGAATGGTGGTGGTTGTCGGCTCAGGCTTCGGTGCGTCATGCTTCGGTTTTTCATTGGGCCGTCCAGTTCTCGATCCACAGCGTACTCGGATACTGGTGGCCGGTCGGCGTGACGCCGGAGAGCCATTGGGGCATGACGAATGCGTTGGCGCGGAAATACAGCGGCAGCACGGGCAGTTCGTCGGCATAGGTCTGCTGGATCGTCGTCCAGTGGCGTTTCTGCGCCTCGGCCCCGCATTCGACCTCGACCCGGTCGATCGCCTCGTCCATCACCGGGTTGGAAAAGCCGGTGTAGTTCTGGCCTGACCAGCCATTCTCGGCGGTCGGGATCATCGAGGAATGCAGGGTCGTGCGCGGGATGTTTTCCGGCGTGGAGAACCAGGCGAACATCGCCATGGCCGAGAATTCACGCTGGCGGATCGTCTGGCCGAACAGCACCCGGGCGGGTTGGTTGCGGATGCGCAAATCGACGCCGACCTCGCGCAGATTCGACTGGATCACCTGCTCGACCAGCTCGCGGACCCGGTTGCCGGCGGTGGTCATGATTTCCAGGCGCAGCGGCTCGCCGGCTGCATTGTGGCGGATGCCCTTGCGGATGTCGGTCCAGCCCGCGGCCTCGAGCATGGCGCGGGCGGTGTCGGGCTCGAACGGGTATTTGCGGACATCGTCGGTGTGCACGGCGTCGAGCGGGTGGACGAAGGTGTCGGCGACGGGCTGCTTGCCCTCGAACAGACGCTCGCTGATCGCGCGGCGATCGATGGCATGGAGCAACGCGCGGCGGACATCCCTGTCTTCGAGGACGGGATTGTCGAGCCGCAGATCGACATGTTCGTAGAAGAGCCCGGGCTTGAAGACCACGTTGAAGCGGTCGCCATGGCGTTTTTCGAACGCGATCGCCTGATCCAGCGAGATGCCGTCCTCGCCCGCGATGTAGTCGATCTCGCCCGAGAGTAGATTCGCTTCCAGGGCTGCCGTGTTCTCGATCGTGCGGACAGTGATGCGCTTGAAGGCCGGTTTCTTGCCCCACCAGCTGGGATTGGGCTCGAGCGTGATCGTGGCGCCGGGTTCGACACTTGCGATGCGGTAGGGCCCGAAATAGAGCCCGGCCTGGGTCGGGTCCGTGTCGTAGGCGTTGCGGGTGCGGTAGGCCGCGGGATCGCTCGCTGCCGCGGTCTCCAGATGGGCCGGGACGAGCTCGAAATCGTTGATCGCCTCGGCGTTACAGGTGCGCTTGTTCCAGAAGATGGTGAAGCGCTGTGCGTCATACGACACGATCTTCTCCATCCGCCGATAGAGTTCCTGGTTGTTGATGCCGGCGGTCTCGTCGCGCCCGATCGCCCAAGTGAATTCCACGTCGTTGGTGGTAACGGGCACGCCGTCACCCCAGGTCGCACCAGCGCGGATCGTGTAGTCAACCTCCAGGCCTTCTTCGCCCGCCGGTGTTGTCCAGTCGCGGATGGTGCCGGCCGCGCGTGACGGAAGCGTCTCGCACAGCATGCAGATGAGCTTCCAGTCCGCGTCGTAGACTGTGAAGGGCCGCCGGGTCATGCCGTTGATCAGCGACAGGACCACATGACTGGCGAGGTTCGGGTGGAAGCCCTGGGGGAACTGGCTGACGCCGATGACCAGCTCGTCCCGTTTGCTTTCTTGCGTCAGGGCGGGGGTCGAGGCGAGAGCTGTCGCGAGGGCAGCGGCGGCGAGGGCGGTTTTGAGGTTCAGCATGGGCCCGATTGTAGGCCATGCGCAGCGCTGCGGACATTCAAGACCTTCACAAGTTGATGAAGGTTCAATCTCATGACGCGAAGGGCGTGACCCTATCCCTGCATGGGTTTCCAGCCGTCGGGATCGTGCAGATAGGCCTCGACGCTGTCGAGCTGTTCGCTCGAGAAAGAATCCTGTTCGCGCGCGGCGTCGAGGACATCCCACCAGGTCGCCAGGGCGTGCAGCCCGACGCCGAGATCGTCCATCGTCGTCTGGCTCTCGGGGAAGATTCCGTAATGGAAGACAACATAGGTGTGCTCGACGGTTGCGCCGGCTTCACGCAGGGCCTCGACGAAACGGACCTTGCTGCCGCCATCGGTGGTCAGATCCTCGACCAGCAGCACGCGGGCGCCGTCATCGAGCGCGCCCTCGATCTGTGCCATCCGGCCAAACCCCTTGGGTTCCTTGCGGACGTAGACCATGGGTTTGCCAAGGGCCACGGCGATGAAGGCGGCATAGGGAATCCCCGCCGTCTCTCCGCCGGCGACGGCATCGATATTATCCCGGCCGATATCGCGGTCGATCAGCGCGACGGCGTGTGCCGTCATCGCTTCACGTGCCTCGGGGAAGGCGATGACGCGGCGGCAATCGATGTAACTGGGGCTGACCCGCCCGGAGGTGAAGGTGTAGGGGTCTTCGGGCCTGAAATTTACAGCACCGATATCGAGCAGATAATGCGCCGTGTTGCGCGCTGCCGTGGCGGCGGCGTCACTGCCATGCACCATATTGTCTGGTCGTGCCATGGTCTTTCCCCGTTTCGTGTCAGCCGTTGAAGTTTGTTCTCACGCGAAAGAAATTAGCCGGTCGGGCTGAGTCGCGCGCCGGTTTCACCCGGGGTTTCCTGTGGGAAACCTAGTGACGATAGCGGGATGGGCTGTCGGCGGTGATATCGATGGCAGCAGGGGGATCCGCCTCGGCCGGTACGGTTTCCGGTTGCGGCTCACCGCGTTCGTCGTTCCAGGTGAGCGCCCATTCGGAGCGTTCGAGCACGGTCAGAATGCCCTGGGTGAACTGGATGATCTGATCCTTGTTGAGCGGCACGTTCAGGGTCGTGGCGGCGTCGGAAATTTGCAGCACGTGGGTGCCCTTCTGCTTCTCGACGATCCGCAGGCGGGTCACCAGATGGGTGTCGGGCTGTGGCGGTGCGGGCGTCCCGTCGGGCTGTGTCGCTGCTTCGCCGTCAGCTGTCGGTCCTGCCTGGCCGTCGCCCGATAGAGTTGCGCCGCCGGCCGTTCCCGCCGGTTCGGCGCTGGCTTGTGCCGACCCATCGGGCTTTTCGGCCTGATCCGGCTCCGTGGAGGATGCCGGAGGGTCGAAGGGCATTGTCGGCGTCAGGCCGGCGAATATTTCGTCGCCCATGATGCCGCGCAGGCCGGGCACCAGGCGTTTGACGATCCGCCGGGTCAGCCCGAAGAACCGCTCTTGCGCGTTCTCACCCGTGACGATGATGAGAACACGGTCCTGGACGGGCGAGTAGCGGATTTGAAACTTTTGAGCGTTCATTATGTCGCAATCATTCAGCGTGCCATAATCGCAGTACCGGTTGCGCAAGTCGAGACGGGCCCGGATATGAGCCGAAATACAGTTTCAATCCTTCTTGGTATCTTCCTGCTGCTGACCAGCAGCCTGGGGATCGCCGATGAATCCCGGCGCAGCTGGGAGGCGACGATTTCGGCGGGCACCCTGAATGTGCGCGCGGGCCCGGGCGAGGGACACCCGATCGTGAGCAAGCTCAAGCGCGGCGACGCGGTCATCGCCTTCGATGAAGATGGTCGCTGGGTGCATATTCGCGAATTCGACGATACGGGTGCTGCGGGGTGGGTGCATCGCTCGTTCGTGCGCCTGCCGAAGGAATTCATGGCGCCGGCCTTCGGGGAGGCAGAGAACGCCTTCCTCGAATGGGCCTCGGAACGCGGCGATCTGTCCGAGGTCTCGGTCGAGGCCGATGATCGGATCTCGATGGTCCTCGGGGAGGGTATCGCTGTGGAACGGGCCGATGACATAGCGCGTGCGGTCGCCTGTGCGTGGCGTGAGCTGCTCGATCCGAAGGTGGATGTGACGGCCACCGTTTGGCCCGAGAGCGGCCCCGACGCCGGCTGGCTGTCCCAGACGCGCTGTCCCTAACTTTTGATGCGCCCGGTTTGGATCGTCACGATCTCGTCGGCGATCCGTTCGGCAAATCCCGCATTCTGCTCGGCGACCAGGATTGCCGCCCCCAATTTCGATAGCTGACGCAGGCTGGCCGCGACGTCGTCGATGATCTGCGGGGCCAGGCCGAGCGTGGGCTCATCGAGAAGATAGACATCGGGTTCGGCCATCAACGCGCGGCCGATGGCCAGCATCTGCTGCTGGCCACCCGACAGTTGCCAGGCGCGATCATGGAGCCGTGGTTTGAGTTGGGGGAACAGGTCGAGCGCCCGGTCGAGGCGTTGCCGGCGGACCCGCGCACCGGATGGACCCGACACGAGCAAGTTCTCGCCGACTGTCAGGCCCGGGAAGACGCGGCGCCCTTCGGGCACATAGGCGAGACCCGCCTGGATCCGGGCCTCGATGGGCAGCCCGGAGAGCTGTCGCGCCCCGAGCCTGATGTCCCCCTCAGAGGCCGCGAGCCCGACGATGGCGCGCAGCAGGCTCGACTTGCCCGCCCCGTTCACGCCGAGGAGGCAGGTGATGGAACCAGGCGCGGCGCGCAGGGACGCATCCGTCACCGCGACCACGCCGCCGTGGCGGACGGTCAGGCCCTCGATCTGCAGGGCGGCGTTCATGCGGTTACCCCTGATGTCGATGCGGGTTTCACCAGCCCGAAATAGGCGGTCCGGACGGCGTCGTCGGCGAGGACCTCGTCGCGCGGGCCGTCGGCGATCAGGCGGCCGGCGTCAAGGCAGGCCAGGCGGGTGGCGAGCGGCTGCAGGAATTCGAGATTATGGTCGATGACCAGGATGGCGAGACCGCTGTCGGCGACGGTCTGGAGGATCGCCACGATCTCGGCCTGTTCGGGTTCGGCGAGGCCGGCTGCCGGTTCATCGAGCACCAGAAAACGCGGCCCGCCGGCCAGCGCCCGGGCGATCTCGACCCGCCGCCGCAACCCGTGGGGCAGGGTGCCGCATTGGGTGTCTGCGATGTCCGACAGATCGCAGGTGGCGAGGGCTCTGGCGGCGGCCCCGGCGGCGGCGTGGAGGCTGTCACGGGCCGTGTCACCGGCGTTTGTGGCGGCGGTCTCCACGGCCTCGCGGACCGTCAGCCCGTCGGGCAGCTGGGGGGTCTGGAAGGTGCGCGCGATTCCGTGTCGGGCGATGGCCGTCGGCGTGGCGCGGGCGAGATCGAGACCGGCGGACCGGATGTTGCCCGTGTCGGCCCGGGCGATGCCGGTGACGATGTTGGCCAGGGTCGTCTTGCCCGCGCCGTTGGGGCCGATCAGCCCGACGATCTCGCCCGCACCGAGGGCCAGGTCGACGGTATCGAGCGCCTGGATGCCGCCATATCGTTTGGAGAGATTCGTGATGTTCAGGATCGACAGCTCGGACGCGGCGGAAGACGTGCGTGGGATGGCGGCGGGCTGTCTCCGCGTGGCCTCGGGGGCGCGCGCCGAAGGGAGCTGTTTGAAGAAGGACGCCAGCCCGTCGGGGGCGAAAACCACCATGGCCAGCAGCAGGACACCGACCGCGACGAGATAATATTCATCCAGGCTGCGGAACCATTCGGGCAGATGGGTGAGCAGCAGCGCGCCGATGACAGCGCCGAGGATGCCAAAGCGGCCGCCGACGACGGTCATGGTCAGGCAGGTGATCATGATCCCGAAGCCGAGGGTCTCGGGCGAGACCACCCGGTTGGTGTGGACGAAGAGCGCGCCGGCCGCTCCGCCGAAAGCAGCGCTCAACAGGAAGGCCCGCAGGCGCAGCAGGCCGGGGTCGATGCCGAAGGCGGGTGCTGCCAGCGGCGTGTCGCGCATCACCGTGAAGGCCGCCGCGCGCGCAGGGCGAAGCTGCCAGCGGGCGATCAGCATGGCCACCACGGCCAGTCCCCAAACAAACAAGAGAAGCGGCAGGCCCCGGGCGACCTGCAAGTCGCCGATGGTGATCGGCGGGACGCCGGGCAGGCCGTTCGCACCCCCGGTGACCGGTTCCCAGTTCACCGCGATCAGCAACAGGAGCTGGCTCAGGGCCAGGGTGGCAAGCGCGAAGTAGTGCGACGCCAGGCGCAGGACCGGCACCGCGACGATCAGGGCCAGCGTGGCGGCCGCGATGATCGACAGGGGGAAGGTGAGCACGAACCCGGTGCCATAGTGGCTCGCGAGGATGCCGGTCACGTAAGCGCCGACCCCGAAGAACGCGCCCTGGGCAAGGCTCAGCGCGCCCGCATGACCGAAGATGAACTGATAGCCGAGCACCATGATCACGTAGATGCCGGCAAGCGTCAGGATGCGTTGATCATAGGAAGACGCGAAGAACAGGGCATAGATCGCCAGCGCGCCACCGGCAGCAGCAAGCGGCCATCGGTTTCGGGTCAGGGACGCCGGGCTCATGCGCGCAACTGCTGGGGCTCGCCGAAGATGCCGTCGGGCCGGACCAGCAGGACCAGCAGGACGGCCACATACAGCAGGCCTTCGGCCAGGGGTTGGGAGGAGACCGAGGCCACGCCGACCTCGAAGAAGGCGATGAGCATGGCCCCGATGGTCGCACCGCGCAGGCTGCCCCAGCCGCCGATGACGACGGCGATATAGGCCTTGAGGATCAGGCCCGCGCCGTCCGACGGGGTGACGAAGAACTGATGGGCGAGCAGCAGCCCGGCGGCACCGGCAAACGCAGTGCCCAGCGCAAACGCGAGCAGGGTGATCCGGGTCAGCCGGATGCCGAGCGCGCGGGCCATCTCCGGGTCCTGGGCGCAGGCGCGGAACTGGCGGCCGAGCTGGGTGCGTTGCAGGACGAAGGCGAGCGCGCCGATCAGCACCATCGCCGTCGCGATGATCGCCAGGGACTGGCGGCTGGCGGTGACGCCGAGGAACTCGATCGTGCCGGTGCCGAAGAGCGCGGGGGCGGCGCGCGGGGCGGCCCCGAAGACCGCGTTCAGGCCGTTGGTCACGATGATGCCGAAAGCGATGGTGGTGACGAACACGGAGACCGGCGGGCGGTTGCGGATCGGCAGGTAGGCGAGCCCGGCGATCGCCAGGCCGAGCAGGGCGGTCAGCGCCAGCACGCCGGGCAAGAGGATGATGCCGGGGATGGCACTGCCCGCGGGCAGCAGCATGGTCAGCATGCTCGTCAGGGCGACGGCGGCGAACCCACCGGCAACGACGCTCTCACCATGGGCGAAGTTCACGGCCGTCGTGGCGTTAAGGACGAGGACGAAGCCGATGGCGACGAGGCCATAGGCCGCGCCGAGGGCCACCGCGTTCAGGGCAAGCTGGGCGCCGAGCATCAGCGGGACGGATTCATGATCTAGAGGATGCCGGTGAGGTTGTCGTAGCGCTTGACGATGGTCGGCACCGGGCTGTCGCCACTGTAGCAGAGGATCACCGCGGAATGGGCCATGTTGCCCTTGCCGTCCGACGCGTAGGTCATGGCCAGCCCGTCATAGCGCTGGGTGGCCAGATAGGTGCGGATATCGGCGGCGGATTTCGCCCCGGCTTGCACGGCCGCGAGCAGCATCTGGACCCCGTCATACTGGCCCAGCGCGAAGGCATCGGGCTCCCGGTCGAAGGCGGTGCGATAGGCATCGGCGAAGGCGCGGGTGGCCGCGTCGGTCTCCGAAATCGGCGAGGCGCCGGATTCCGCGCAGACACCGGCCAGCTCCGTTGGCGACAGCAAGGCTGCGGTTTCGGGCTGGTGCATGGCCGACCCGGCGATGATCGGGATGTCGAGGCCCATGGCGCGGGCCTGGCGCACGACCAGCGCCGTCGGGCCGGCATGGAGATGGAGCAGCAGCGCGTCGGCGCCCGACTCCCGGACCTTGCTGAGCACCGGCAGCATGTCCTTGACCGAGACGTCGAGGCCCTCGGCGAAGACGGCGGGGCGGCCCAGCGCGGTGAGATTGCGGTCGAGCTCGGCGCGCCCGCTCTGGCCGTAGGCGGTGGTCTGGAAGATCACGGCGGGGCGCTTCACCCCCCGTTCTTCGATGGCGTAGCGGGCGTGGGCGGCCTTGACGACCACGTCGCCGGGGAAGAAACGAAACACGTTGGCGCTGCCCAGCTCGGTGATCCGCGCGGTGCCCGAGATGGTGACCATGGGTACGTTGAACTCGTCGGCGAGCGGTATCAGCGCCAGCATCTGGGTGCCGAGCATCGGTGCGACGACGGCGATCACGTCGTCCTGGTTGCGCCCCGACGTCAGCGCGCGCTCGAACGCGTTGACCGCGATCTCGGGCGAGGTGGCCGTGTCGTTCACGTCGAAGGCGACCCCCGACCCGCGTAGGGCGAGTTCCGCGCCGTTCTTTTGGCTGGTGCCTTCGAGCGCCAGGAAGCCGGTGATCGGCACCAGGACAGGGATGCGCAGCGGCTCTGCCGCCGCAGCGCTCAGGGTGGCCAGAAGCGCGGATAGGACGATGAAAATGCGCGGCAATGCAGACATGTCTCGTCTCCCAATCGATGGTCCGGGATCGGCGGCGGGTGGAGTGTCTGCAACAGACGACCCGTGACAACTCCCTCCGCCGGCATAATCCGGATCAGGTTTGTGGGTGTTCTCTCAGCCCCGGTTTTGGCGGGGCACCCCAGCGTCACGAACTGCCCGAACGATGGGTCCCGCGCGGCGGTGAGTCAAGGAGATCAGTTCGTGTGGGCACCGGTCAGGTAGCGGGTGCCGTCATACAGATTGAAGTAATCCCCGAGCATCGGGTGGTCGATCTGCGCGGGTTCGGGGTCGGCGATCAGGTTGCGCTCGGCGACATAGGTCGTCTCGGCAGAGTCGTGGACGAGCACGTGATACCAGGGCGCGTCCTTGGGCGGGCGCGACTTGGCGACCTCGTCATACCATTCCTCGCTGCCCGAGAAGGTCGCGTCCACATCATACACGGCGCCGCGATAGCCGAAGAGCTGGTGCTGGATGATCTGGCCGACATGGAAACGGGCGGAGGATTGGCTCATGGCTGCAGTTTCTGGGATCCGGACTTGGTGGCGGGCTGGCGCTGGGCATCCCGGCCCACATAGGCATAGACCGCCTCGGCACTGGCGACGAGGTTGGTATGCTCGTCATGCACTTGCGCCGAGGCGAAATAGATCCGCCGGCCCGCGCGGATGAGTTTGGCCGTGCAGGTCAGGGTTGTGCCCTTGGCCCGGCCGACGAAATTGACGTTGAGGGACACCGTCACGTTGCCCCGGCGCTTGTCCGGGTCGGGCTCATAGACCCCGCAAAAGCCGGTGGCCGCATCGATCAGCGAGGCGGTGACGCCGCCATGCAGGCCGCCCTGGCGGTTCTTGTGCTGGTCCTCGAGTTCGACCGCAATCTGCGCGAAGCCCTCGCGCCAGTCCACCAGGCGGAAGCCGAGATAGCCATTCAGGCCCTCGGTCAGATCATGGGCTTCAAAGTCTGTCATGCTTGAAATTCTCTGCGGGTAAATAGGTATGCGGGTGCTGATATGCCCGATCGGCGCAGGCGGGGCAATTCCCGTAGGCGTGCGCGCCGGTTACACTGGGCGCCGGATTGTGGAGGGACATGTGGACGATACCGTAAAGATTGCCAATGGCGGACGCCGGCTGCGGCCCGCGGTCGACGCATTGGAAGGCTCGCTGATTCGCCAGGTCGCGGAAAGCAATATCGGCCGCGACGATGTGATCCCCCTCTGGTTCGGCGAGCCGGACCTGCCGACGCCCGACTATATCAAACAGGCGGTGGTGCAGGCGCTTGAGGATGATCATGTCTTCTATGCACAGAATCGCGGCATTCCGCCCCTGCGCGAGACCATCGCGGCCTATTCCAGCAAGCTGATCGGCCGCGAGATCGGGGTCGACCGGATCACGGCGAGCGTGTCGGGCATGGCCGCGATCATGCTGACGTCGGAGGTGCTGGTCGACAATGGCGACAATGTCGTGGTGGTCGGACCGGTCTGGCCGAACTGCAAGGGCACCGTGTTCATCATGGGCGGCGAGGCCCGTACGGCCCCGCTGCGCGCCGATGAGACGGGCCAATGGCATCTCGACCTCGACGACATCCGTAGCCGGTGTGATGAACGCACGCGCGCGGTCTTCGTCAACTCGCCGGGCAACCCGACCGGCTGGATCATGGAGCAGGACCAGCAGCGCGAGCTGCTCGAGTTCACCCGCGAGCGCGGCATCTACCTGATCTCCGACGAGGTCTATATCCGGCTGATCTATGACCGGCCCCGCGCGCCGTCTTTTCTGGACATCGCCGAACCCGAGGATCGGGTGATCGTGATCAACAGCTTCTCGAAGACCTGGTCGATGACCGGCTGGCGGCTCGGCTGGCTGACACATCCGCCGGATCTGGGGCCCGATCTTTCCAAGCTCAACGAGTTCAACATCGCCTCGCCGACGACCTTCGTGCAGCATGCCGGCGTCGTGGCCATGCGCGACGGCGAGCCCTTCGTGACCGAGATGGTCGAGCGCTATCGCCGCAACCGGGACCTGGTGTTCCAGCGGCTCGGCGCAATGCCGCGGGTGACGCTCTCGCGCCCGGAAGGTGCGTTCTATGCTTTCCTCGCCGTCGATGGAATGACCGACAGTGTGGCCTATGCCCGCCAGCTGATCGCCGAGACCGGTGTCGGCCTGGCGCCGGGACGCGCCTTCGGCGAAGAGGGTGAAGGCTGGCTGCGGCTTTGCTTCGCGGCCGAGGCAGACACCCTGTCGGCGGCGATGGACCGGCTCGAACCGGCCTTTTCCTGAGGCCGCATGCGGGAGCGACGGACATGAAGGTGGTCATCACAGGTGGAACGGGGATGCTAGGCCGGCGGCTGGCGCTGCGGATTCTGGCCCGGCCGGAACTGACCGGCCCGGATGGCAAGCCCGAGGCGGTCGACAAGCTGGTGCTGTTCGATGCCTTCGAGCCGGTGGAACCGCCGCCCGACGATCCGCGGGTCGAGCTCGTTACCGGGGATATCTGCGATCCCGCGACCGTGGACGCGCTGATCGATGGGGCGACGGATTCGGTGTTTCATTTTGCCGCGGTCGTCAGCGGCGGTGCGGAGGCGGATTTCGATCTGGGCTACGCGGTCAATCTCGACGGCGGACGCAATGTTCTTGAAGCGAGCCGGCGCACGGGACGCTGCCCGAAGATCGTGTTTACCAGCTCGCTGGCGGTCTATGGCGGCGAGCGTTCGATCGACGACGCCACCGCACTGACCCCGCAGACCTCCTATGGCGCCCAGAAGGCGATCGGCGAGCTGCTGGTCAATGACTACACCCGCAAGGGTTTCGTCGACGGGCGCACCCTGCGTTTACCGACGATCGTGGTGCGGCCGGGCAAGCCCAACAAGGCGGCGTCGGGCTTTGCCAGCTCGATCCTTCGCGAACCTCTGCAGGGCGGCGATGTCGAGAACCCGGTCAGCCGGGACACGCGGATGCTGATCCTGTCACCGCCGCGCGCGGTGCAGGCCTTCATCGACATTCACAACGCGGACGGGGATGTGTTGGGGCCCAACCGGGCGGTGATGATGAATGGTATCTCACCCTCGATCGGGGAGATGCTCGATGCGTTGCGCGCCATTGCCGGCGACGCGGTCGCGGGCCGGGTTCGCAACGCACCCGACGCGATGGTGCAGTCGATCGTCGACGCCTGGCCCTGGTATGCCGATGGCGCGCGGGCGCGCGCGCTGGGCATGGAACCGGATGCGTCGGTCGAGGAGATTATCGAGACCTTCGTTGCCGACGAATTGGACGGCAAGATCGCGGACTGAATCCGTGTCTTGATCAGGCCTCGAATTCGAGCAGCGCGGTGATCGGCACGTCAAGATGCTCGCGCCCGCCGAGGCAGTTGAGTTCGATGATGAATGCCGCGGCGCGGACATCCGCCTTGGCCTCGCGCAACAGATGCAATGCACCACCCGCGGTGCCGCCGGTGGCCAGCAGATCGTCGATGATCACGACCTTCTGTCCCGGGGTGATGGCGTCGGCCTGCATCTCGACCGTGTCGGAGCCGTATTCGAGGTCGTAGGTATAGGACGTCGTCTCGCCGGGCAGCTTTCCCTGCTTACGCAACATGGTGAAACCGCAGCCCAGTTGCAGGGCCAGGGGTGCACCCACCAGGAATCCGCGGCTCTCGATGCCGGCGATGATATCGGGCTCATGCTGCCGGATGGCGACCGCGAGCAGATCCACCGTATGGCGCCAGGCCTGGGGATGCGCCAACAGGGTAGAGATGTCGTAGAACAGGATGCCGGGTTTGGGGAAATCCGGGATCGTTCGAATATGTTTGGCTATGTCCATGGTCATCTGTCCTGTGGCGCGGAAAATCGGCCGGGATGCTAGCCCCCGCGTGGTCTAGAAACAATCGGCAGACATGAAATTACACGGGGTTGGTGTGCATTTATCCTTGTCGAATGTTTGAATCGGTTGTTTCATAGGGGTCGTGCAACGAACCAAATGTTGCAGAAACAAAAAATAATTATCCGAACGGGGGCCCAACGCCATGGATGCAGAGCGCGACCAAACGCCGAACAGTGAGAAGATTCTGGCGGATCTTCAGGACGTGTATCCCAAGCTCAGCCCGCAATTGCGCCGCGCCGCCCACTACCTGATTGACCGACCCGATGAGATCGCATTCACGTCGATGCGCCAGCTTGCCGAGCGCGCGGATGTACAGCCCGCGACCATGGTGCGGCTGGCTCAGGCGCTCGGGTTTGACGGGTACGAGTCCCTGCGTGAACCTTTTCGCGACGCCTTGCGGCGGCAGCCGGCCGGGTTCGGACAGCGCGCCCGCAAGCTGCTGGCGCGGACCAGCCGCCGCCGGAAAGGCCGGGCGCTGGCGCAGCTGGCGAATGAGATGATCGCGGCCGATCGCGACAACCTTTCCCTCAGCCTCGAGGCCATCGGGTCGGATGAACTGGCGGATGCCGCCGGCGTCCTGGCCGACGCGCGGCGTATCTATGTGGTCGGCCAGCGCAGCCTGTTCCCGGCCGCCTTCTATGTGCATTACGCCTGCTCCATGTTCCGCGAGGACATGATCCTGATGGACGGGAATGGCGGCACCTTCGCCGATCGCCTGCGCGGCATGACGGATGCGGACGCGATGCTGGTGTTCTCGTTCGAGCCCTATTCACGCGGCGCTGTCGAGGCCGCCGAATTCGCCGCCACGCGCGGCGCAGCGATCGTCGCCGTGACCGACAGCCTGGTCTCGCCGCTTTCCTCCCTGACCCGGCATATGCTGCTGGTCGGGACCGACACGCCGGCATTGTTCAAATCCGTGGTGCCGGTTCTCAGTATCGCCCAGGTGCTGGTCGCGCAGATTCTGGCCCAGGGCGGACAAGCCGCGCTGAGCAGCGTCGCGGAAAGCGAAGAGCAGCTCGAGACCTTCGGCGCATACTGGACCGAGGCCGATCGGGTTGTGGCGCCCGATGATGCCGATGACGAGGCGCCCGATGTCCGTGAGGATGCCGCGCCGTTCGCACATAAGACGGAACAGCGCGGCCCCTGATATGGGCAAACCCTTGAAAACGGACTCTACCCCGGATGTGCGCCCGGCGGCACACACGCGCGTGCTGCATCGCCACTCCCACAGCCATTTGCCAACCGCCGCGTCGGGCGACGGCCCCTATGTCATCGACACGACGGGTAAGCGTTATCTGGATGCGTCGGGCGGGGCAGCCGTGTCCTGCCTCGGGCACAGCGATCGCGACGTGATCGCGGCGGTGCAGGCGCAGATCGGCCGGATGCCGTTCGCCCACAGCGCCTTTTTTACCAATGAACCGATGGAGCAGCTTGCGGACCTGATGGTCGCGGGCGCACCGGCAGGGCTGGAGCGCGTTTATTTTACGTCCGGCGGGTCTGAAGCCGTGGAGGCGGCGCTGAAGATGGCGCGGCAATATTTCATCGAAATTGGACAGCCCGAACGCACGGTCTTTATCGCCAGGCGCCAGTCGTATCATGGCAACACGCTGGGTGCGTTGTCGGTCGGCGGCAACGAATGGCGCCGTGCGCCCTTCCGCGAGATCATGGCCGAGCCCCGGCATGTCGCGCCCTGTTTTGCCTATCACGAACAAGGTGAGGGCGAGTCCGATGATGCGTATGCAACGCGTCTGGCAGACGAACTCGAAGCGGAGATCAACGCGGCCGGACCGGATCGGGTGATCGCCTTCGTCGCCGAGACGGTGGTCGGTGCGACCAGCGGCGCAGTAGAGCCGGTGCCCGGCTACTTCCGGAAAATCCGTGAGGTCTGTGATCGCCACGGCGTGCTGCTGATCCTGGACGAGATCATGTGTGGGCTTGGCCGCACGGGATCGCTCTACGCCTTCGAGCAGGACGGGATTGTGCCCGACATGGTGACCGTGGCGAAGGGACTGGCTGCGGGCTATCAGCCGATCGGCGCGGTGCTCTTGTCTGAGGAAATTTTCGACGCCTTTTATGACGGCTCGGGTTTCTTCCAGCACGGCCATACCTTTATGGGACATGCAACGGCCTGTGCCGCCGCGCTCGTCGTGCAGGAAAAACTGCAGGACCCGGAGATGATGTCCCACGTCCAGAGCTTGGGTGCGTTGCTGGACACAGGATTAAACGACCGTTTCGGCAACCACCCGTATGTCGGAGATATCCGTGGTCGGGTGATGTTCCGGGGGCTCGAACTGGTGGCCGACCGGGCCACGAAGACGCCGTTCGATCCGGCGCTGAAACTCCACGCGCGGATCAAGGCGGAAGCCATGCGCCGCGGCCTGATGTGCTACCCGGCGGGTGGCACGATCGACGGCACGCGGGGCGATCATGTGCTTCTGGCGCCGCCTTTCGTAGTTGGTGCGGCCGAAATTGATTTGATTGTCGAACGTTTGGGAGAGGCCATTGATGCCGTTATTGCGAGTACCGGCTAGGAAATCCGGCGTTTGCGTCATCCATAAGTATGAATTTCCGCGAATCCCTAGATCGGGTTTGTGACAGCTTGGGCATGTGACGATAGAGTCACCGCAAGAAAACATAGACCGGCCAAGTGCTCGGAGCCGGTGTGTAAGAAACACTTCAAGATAACGGGAAGAGGAGAGAACCAGTGATCAACTACCGTAAATCCATTCTACCGGTCGCCGCAGCGGCCGTTGTCGCCTTGGGCGGCATGTCGCTGCATGCGACCGAGGCCAGTGCTCAGCAGCGCGACATCCTGATCGGCGGCGGTTCCGTCACCGGTGTTTATTATCAGGTGGCGTTGCAGACCTGCCAGATCATGAACAAGTATTCCGGCGGCAAGTACAACTGCGTCGGTCGCCCGGCGCTCGGTTCGGTGTTCAACATCAACGCGGTGAACCGTGGCCTCCTCGACTTCGGCGTGGCCCAGTCCGACCGTAACTGGCAGGCCTCCAACGGTTCGGCCGACTGGGATGGCAAGCCCGTTGGCAAGCTGCGCAGCGTGTTTTCGGCGCATCCCGAAGCCGTTCTTCTCGTGACCCGCGCCGACGCCGGCATCAAGTCGGTCGGCGACCTCAAGGGCAAGACCGTGAACATCGGCAATCCGGGTTCGGGCCAGCGTGGCAACTCGATGGATCTGCTGCCGCTCTATGGCCTCGATCCGGACAAGGACATCAAGGCCGAGGGCCTGCAGCAGGGTGAGGCGTCCCGCGCCCTGGTCGATAAGAAAATCGACGCGTTCGTCTACACGGTCGGCATGCCGAGCGCGGCGATCGAAGAGCCCGCGAACTCGACCGAGATCGACATCCTCGATATCAACTCGGATGCGATCAAGAAGTTCATCTCCGACAAGCCTTACTACGTGCTGGCCCAGTATCCCGCCGGCATCGTGAAGGGTGTGGACGCGTTCGAGACCTATGCCGTGAAGGCGACGGTCGTGACGAGTGCGGATGTCGAAGATCAGGTGGTCTACGACTACGTCAAGACCGTGTTCGAGAATCTCGAAGAGCTTAAGGGTACCCATGCCGCCTTCCGGATACTGAAAGCCGAAGACATGCTCGGTGGCCTGTCGGCCCCGCTGCACCCGGGTGCCATCAAGTACTACAAGGAAAAGGGCCTGATGTAGGCCAGTCCTGATAACGGGCGGCGCCACCGGGTGCCGCCCGTTGTTTTTCGTTTTGGTACGAGTTTCTGGGGGGGAATGGGATGAGCACGCAGGACGATACCGCCGACGGCGCCGTTGAGGCCGAAGAGCGGGATTTCATCGCGGAGGTCGAGAGCGGCCCGCGCAGCCCGACCAGCAAGATCGCGGTCGGCGTCATCACCCTCCTTTGTGTGATCTGGTCACTGTTCCAGCTCTGGATCGCCGAGAACCCCATCAATTCACAGCTCGCCCGATCCTGGCATCTGGGTTTCGCGCTGGCCCTCGTGTTTCTGGCGTTCCCTGCCTACGACTATCGCAGCCCGCCGCTCTGGGCGCGGACAATGCACCGTATCCTGCCGTTCACGCGACCGAATCGTTCGAACCGGGAATTCATTCCCGTCATCGATATACTGCTGGCGCTCATCGCTGCCGGGTCGTCCCTGTTTATCGTGTTCTTCCAGGAAGAAATCCAGTTGCTCGGCGGGATCGGCAATACCCGCGAAGTGGTTATTGGCTCGGTCCTGATCATCATGCTGCTGGAGGCGGCGCGCCGGTCGCTGGGTGTGGCGCTCAGTACCATCTGTATCGTCTTCATCGTCTACGCGTTTGTCGGCAGCGAGCCCTGGGTTCCCGACCTGCTGCGTTATCGCGGCACGACGTTCGAATTCTTTGTTTCCGAGATGTATCTGACCGACACCAGCATCTTCGGCGTGCCGCTTGGTGTCTCGACCAGCTTCGTCTTTCTGTTCGTGTTGTTCGGCGCGCTGCTGGACCGGGCGGGCGCTGGCAAATACTTCATCGATGTCGCCTTCTCGGGCCTCGGCCACAAGATCGGCGGACCGGCGAAGGCTGCCGTCGTGGCTTCGGGCCTGTCGGGCCTGGTCTCGGGCTCATCGATCGCCAATGTTGTGACCACCGGTACCTTCACCATTCCCCTGATGAAGAAGGTCGGCCTGCCGGCCTACAAGGCGGGTGCCGTCGAGGTGGCGGCGTCGACCAACGGGCAGCTGATGCCGCCGATCATGGGTGCGGCCGCCTTCATTATGGCCGACATCATCGGCATTCCGTATCTGGATGTCGTGCGCGCGGCGCTGTTCCCGGCGATCATCTCCTACCTCGCGCTGTTCTATGTGGTGCATCTGGAGGCGCTGAAGCTCAACCTGAAGCCGCTCTCGAAGAGCGAATTGCCGCCGATGCTCAAGACGCTGGTCAACGGCAGCCATTATCTGATCCCGCTCGGGGTCTTGATCTACTTCCTGGTGATCCAGAAACGTTCACCGATCTTCTCGGCCCTGACAGCCATCGAGGCGCTGGCCGTTCTGATGGTTATCCAGCGCCCGATCATCGCCTATCTGGCGCTCGGTGCGCACAAGAAGGCCGGTAGCCTGGACCCCGCCACAAAGATCGGGGCGATCCTCGGTGCCGCGTTCCTCGATGGCCTGAAGGACATCTGGGAAGGCCTCGTGGGCGGCGCGCGCTCCATGATGAGCGTCGGTGTCGCCACCGCGGCAGCCGGCATCATCGTCGGCGTCGTCAGCACCACCGGCCTGACCGGCCGGTTCGTGAACCTGATCGGCACCATATCGGGCGGCAACGTCTCCGTGATGCTCGTGCTGACCGCGATCACCAGCATGATCCTGGGCATGGGGCTGCCGACCACGGCGAACTACATCTTGATGGCGACGCTCACCGCGCCGGTCATCGTCGAGCTTGGTGGCGACGCCGGGCTGATCTTCCCGCTGATCGCGGCCCATCTGTTCGTGTTCTACTTCGGCATCCTGGCCGACGACACGCCGCCGGTGGGACTGGCGGCCTATGCCGCGGCCGCGATTGCCAAATCGGATCCGATCAAGACCGGCATCCAGGGCTTCACCTACGATATGCGGACGGCCATCCTGCCGTTCGTGTTCCTGTTCAACACCGAATTGCTGATGATCTCGGGCCTCGCGCCGAATGGCGACATCATCTGGATCGACAATATCTTCAGCCTTGTCTGGGTGTTCGGGGTTGCGTTGGTCGCGATGTTTGCTTTCGCGGCCTTCATGCAGGGCTATTTCGCCGACAAATGTAACTGGGTCGAACGCATAATCCTGCTGGCACTCGCGATCGGGATGTTCCGCCCGGCGCTCATTACCGATGAGATTGGCGTGCAACGCGAGATCGTTCAGGGCATCGGCGTTGCGGTGTGGGTCCTGATGTATCTCTATCAGAAACGCCGCATGAAGGGCCGGGGCGAAGGCGCCACGGCCGCCGCGGCATAAGGGGGCAGCATGTATAAGCATATCCTTCTGCCGGTCGATCTCGAGGCCGCTGCCTCTTCGGCACAGGCCGTCGAGGCCGCAGTGGCTCAAGCCCAGACGTCGGGTGCGACCCTGCACGTGATGACGGTGGTGCCAGACTTCGGCATGAGCGTCGTCGGCTCGTTCTTCCCCGACGGCTTCGCGGAGAAGGCGCTCGCCGAAACCGCAAAGCAGCTGGACGCCTATGTGGCGGCCAATGTGCCGGCCGGCGTCTCGGTGCAGCAGATCGTTGCCCATGGCCGAATCTATGACGAGATCATCAAGACGGCGAATAGCAGTGGTGCCGACCTGATCGTGATTTCGGCCCATCGGCCCGACGTCAGCAATTACCTCCTCGGCTCCAACGCCGCGCGGGTCGCCCGCCACGCGAAGCAGTCGGTCCTGATCATCCGCTAGCGCGGCGATGCCGGAAAACGAACCTTTTGACTATGTGATTGTCGGTGCGGGCAGTGCCGGCTGCGTGCTGGCCAATCGCCTGACCGAGGACGGACGCTATCGTGTCTTGCTCCTGGAGGCGGGTGGCAAGGATACCAATCCCTGGCTTCACATCCCGCTCGGCTACGGCAAGGTCTTCGACGACCCGAAGGTGAACTGGTGTTACGCCACGGAGCCCGACCCGACCTGCAATGGGCGCCGGATCGTCCAGCCGCGCGGCAAGGTGCTGGGCGGCTCCAGCTCGATCAACGGCATGGTCTATATCCGCGGCAACGCCGCCGACTATGACCACTGGCGCCAGCTCGGCAACACGGGCTGGAGCTATGACGATGTGCTGCCCTATTTCAGGAAACTGGAGGACAATGCGCGCGGCGCGGATGAATTCCATGGCACGGGCGGGCCCCAGGCGGTGTCCGAGCAGCGCGATTTCCATCCCCTGGGGCGCGCCCATCTCGAGGCGGCGGTCCAGGCGGGTTATCCCCTCAACCCCGACTTCAACGGCGCGACCCAGGACGGCTTCGGGCGCTACCAGGTGACCCAACGCACCGGGCGGCGCTGGTCGACCGCGCGCGGCTATCTGCGTCCGGCGCGCAAACGCCCGAACCTGACGGTCGAGACGGGCGCGTTCGCCAACCGGGTGCTGTTCGAGGGCAAGCGTGCGGTCGGTGTGGAGTATGCCGTGGGCGACGAAGTGCGGGTCGTGCGGCCGAAGGCGGAGGTCATCCTGGCGCTGGGGGCGTTCAACTCGCCCCAGCTGCTGCAGCTGTCCGGGGTGGGGCCCGCCGCGCTGCTGCGCGAACACGGCATCGACGTGGTGGCGGACATGCCCGGCGTCGGTACCGGCATGCAGGACCATTACCTGGTCCGCATGGTCTATCGCTGCAAGCAGCCGGTCACCCTGAATGACGTGATGCAGAGCCGGCTGCGCTCGGCGGGAACCCTGCTGCGCTACGCCCTGTTTCGGCGTGGCATGATGGCGATGGCCGCGGTGCCGACCGGCGGGTTCTTCCGCAGCGACCCGAGCCTCGACTCACCGGACCTGCAGCACCACATCGTGCTGTATTCGAACGGTGGCGCCACCGGCAAACATGGTTCGACCCTGCACGAATTCTCCGGCCTGTCGGCGACGATCATCATGCTGCGCCCCGAGAGCCGCGGGGCCGTCGAGATCGGGTCGGCGAACCCGCGTGACGCGCCGCTGATCAAAAGCCGGTATCTCGCGGCTGAGAACGATAGCCGGGCCCTGATGCGCGGTGTGCGCGCGGTGCAGGAGATCATGCGCCAGCCGGCCCTGGAGCCCTTCGTGGGCGAACGGATCGAGCCCGGCGCGGACGTGGTCACCGACGACGACGTGATCGAGTATCTGCGCAACTTCGGGAACACCGGCTTCCACCCGACGAGCACCTGTCGCATGGGGGTGGACGAGACCGCCGTGGTCGACCCGCGGCTGCGCGTGCATGGCTTTGAGGGTCTGCGCGTGGTGGATGCGTCGATCATGCCGGCGGTCACATCCGGCAACACCAACGCGCCGACCATCATGATCGCGGAGAAGGCGTCGGACATGATTCTGGCGGATGCGCGGCAGGGCGCGCCGGGTGCGCGAACAAACTAGACGTCATGGCCGGGCGCGACCCGGCCATCTCCGATGCTGACGGCGGCGCTGGCGCGAGGGATGCCCGGATCAAGTCCGGGCATGACGGTCGGGGAACAGTGAAGTCTTACCCATTGCGTCATACGCGGGCTCGACCCGCGTATCTCGTGCTCGGATCAGGTTTGCAAAGCCGCACCGGGCGTTGTATGAAACCCGCCGTCGGGAAGTAGCTCAGCCTGGTAGAGCACTACGTTCGGGACGTAGGGGCCGGAGGTTCGAATCCTCTCTTCCCGACCAATTTCTTGAGATGGATCAACGAGTTAAGTTGATCCGCCGCGCCCCGAAAGTTCCAATGCAATTCAGATTGTCACACCTGTGTCACAACACCGGGAGTGATGGCGTTGGCGACTATCAGAAAACGAGGGGAAAGATGGCAGGTTCAAGTGCGCCGAAAGGGCACCAAACCTGCGAGTAAATCCTTCTTGTTGAGAGAGGATGCGCGTGCCTGGGCACGTAAGATGGAGGTGTCGATCGACCGCGGTGAATTTATCGATCGTTCATGCCTGTCGGTCATGACGCTCGGCGATCTCTTGCGGCGATATCGCGACACGGTCTCGACAAAGAAGCGCAGCCACGACAATGAGAAGATAATTCTCAACGCGATCATCGGGCGCGACCTCGCCAGCTTTCAACTCGATGAAATCTCGCCGGCGGTTTTTGCAGCCTATCGCGATGAGCGCTTGTCGAAGGTCAAGCCAGCCACGATCAATCGGGAGCTGGGCATACTCAGGCATATGTTTGATGTCGCGTTCCTAGAGTGGGATCTGCCCTTTCCCGAGAACCCATTAGCCAGGATTCGAAAGCCACGCGTTTCGAACAAACGTTCGAGGCGTCTCCCGGTCGAAGAAGAGATGGCCTTATTCCAGAGCGCGGCTCGTTGCCGAAACAAGCTGATGTTGCCGCTGATCCGTCTTGCGCTCCTGACAGGGATGCGGCGTGGCGAACTACTTCGTATACACGTGGATCATCTCGACCTTGAGCGCTCGCTTTTGTTGGTGCCAATCACCAAGAACGGTGAACCGCGAACCATTCCCCTTCTGCCAGAAGCTGCGGGGTTACTTCGTGAACTGAACTGTGAACGCGATGGATTGTTACTGCCACTCACGCCACACAGCGTGCGGCATGCCTGGGATCGCCTTGTGCACCGTGCCGGCCTCACAGACCTTCACTTCCACGATTTACGCCATGAGGCGATCAGCCGGTTCTTCGAGTTGGGATTGAGTGTGCCGGAGGTAGCTCTGATCAGCGGGCACAAGGATTTCAGTCAGCTGTCGCGCTACACGCATATGCGCGCTGAAAACATTGTCTCGAAACTTCAGGATCTCGGCCAAGTGCTGGAGGCCTAGGAGAGGGCTAAACCCCTATAAGAAAGACCAATATTGTTGGCTCTCAATGTCCTCAAGCTATCCCAGTAGCAAAGTTAAGGACTTCCCTCGGAACTTAGGGTCGGTTTCAAGCAAGAGTTGGTAGAATTGTCGAATTTCCGGCCTTCTTGGGGGCATTTGCTAATCTCGTCGTGGGTATAAGAATCGCGAAACGTGGGCTTTTCACCGGAAATTCAACTGAATTCTCTGGAATTCTAATTCGCTACTTTTCGATCGCCGAGAGGATGGCCTGATAAGCGTCGGGATAATATTCCTGGAGTGCGAGGCGCATGAGTTTGTCCGGCTTGATCTCCAGAGCCTGTGCGAGTGCCGGGACTTTGTTCAGAGGCACTTTTGTTTCACCATTCTTGAACATCGTGATGATGTTCGGGTGCGGATATCCGATATCCTCGCATATTTCACGTTGCGTCTTTTCAGACCTCTCGATCAGCTTTGCTGTTGTTTGCGTGAATGATTTGCGGTGGGAACCGCTTTTAATGATCGTCTTCATTTCAGATTCCCGCGTTTTCAGAGCTAGATTCTGTAACTGTTATAGACACGGTCACGACTACTTTTTGCGGAGAAGTGCACGCGTTTATGGGCAATCCAGAGCGCGTATAAGCTTGTATCGAAAATGCACGCGGGGTTGTGCCGCGATGCCCCTTGGTCAAGCGGATCTAATCCTAGGACTTCCAACCCCGTTTGCCTCTAGCCAGAAGGGGAGATGGTCGTCTGTGCACTCTTGCGGGAACCAGCAATGGCTCTACGACTGAGCGATCGTTCCATCAGCCGATATCAGATCGCCACACTTGGCAATCACATACTCAAACTCAGCGTGAGCCTCACTGATAATCCCGCCTAGTCGAAAGGTCACAAAGTTTGTCGGATTCTCGATAGTCGTGATTAGTGGCCCTCCGCTAATGCCGCCGAGATCGTAATGCGATGGCATTGAGGGCACGCTCGCGGACTCCACCTCAAAATCTCGTTCAACCAACCAAGTGATTTGGTCATCTGAGACCATTCTTGCGATGCCTAAGGCGGTGAAGAGGCCGAACGTCACGTTTAATGGCTGGTCTATATCGCGCTCCTGGCCGGGGTAACCGCCCAGCATGATGCCGTAGCCCTCGTGTGGGCGTTTGGGAGGCCACAAAGTGATTGGAGCCGCCGGACGACCGATACTAGTCAAAACGCTCTGATCGAGCGCAAAGGTCGCGAGATCTAGCGTGTCACTGATTTGGATGAGCCGCTGCGGGAGGTCATCGATTATCGCATCGCCAAGCTGCAGCCTTACCGCGGCATCAGCCGCCGCTGATTCGTAGCTCCGGATGACATGCGCAGCAGTGATGCCCAGTATTCTCTGCGGTGTCTCGACAAACGTCACGGTCCCATTAGAGACAATCTCACGCTCCGCTGTGTCCACGCGCCACCAATAGAGTGGGCCGCAGCAGCCTTGGACAAATCGTCGGCATGCGTCACCGTAGGCGCCAGCTACCAGTTGCCGCGCGCCATCTTCATCGATGGGATGGCCTGCAGGGGGCGTTCTCTCCGGAGCCATATGAGAATCTTAGCACACCGAAAGTGATCTACTTCGACCAGAACCAAGAGCGCTGATGGTTCGTCCTATTCAAGTGCAAAGCTCATGCTGGTCATGATGGTGATGATCGCCACTTGTCTTGCCAGGCTTGAAATTGACTTGGGGTAACTCTGTATCTGGCGAAGTTTCCTTCGTGCAGATTTAGTAGGTCGGTTTCGGCAACTTCCCGAAATTGATCTACATCGTCAGGTGCAACACTCCGAGCCCATGACAGAATAATCTCAGCAGCATCCTCGCGGTTCATGGATTCGCGTATGATTTCCCCGATCAGATCCCGCAGAGCAGACCGGTATCGAAGTTTAAACGGGTCAGGCTCGCCGAGTGATTGTTGAACTGCTTCATAGCGGGCAGCCGAGCGTTCATAAGCCCAAATGAACACGTCTTTTAGGAGTTCGGTCCGGTTGAGTTCGTATACGCCGAGCATGGCGTGCGTGTAGAGGTCTGTCGGGACGTCCGTGAAAGTCAGTGGTGCTAAGTTTGATCTGATGAGGGGTATATTCGCTCCTAATCGAGAGACGCGTTTGTTCACGTCATCGAATGGCTGCAGGTAAGGCATCTGGACCATAAAGAAGAATGCTTGTTCGAATGGGTCTTCGATCGCTGTTGCTGTAGCGAGTATTTGATTGAAGCACTCTTCGATCACTTGGGGGGCTTCGAGTGGGTGGAAAGTTGACCCCCCAATGTTCACGATAATTTGCCTTAACCGTCCGGCTGCGGCTTCGTCCGCGAGAAGGTTGTTCGCCAGCACAGCGTGCAGATTCAGAATTGTATATCGGTTGAATCCAATATCTTCGGCCCCGCTCACGAGGAACTCGATCGCGTCCTTATGGTTGATGATCATTTGTGCTTCGAGGCGATCTTTACCCTCGGCTTCCTCACCAAAGTTAATAAGCCGCCGTGTATCGAGTAGTGAGTAGGTGTTGCCTTCCATGCGGCTGGAGTTCCAGGAGAGATCTATCAGCAATCTATCGAGGATTGATCTGGCATATGTGCCCGCCGGCTGATGCGCGATGTTTATGTGCCCAATTTTAGCCAGGCGCTCTCGCTCTTCGGGCGTTAGATAGGCGTCGATGTTGGGTCTGTAAGATTCGAGAAAATCCCGGTCATATCCGACGGGGCGTCTTGCCGTGATTGGCTTTCGTATGTGCTCACGAATCTCTCTTCCAGCGGGCGAGAGAGGCACTGAGCCTTCGAAAGTAGGATGTGTCGGACTAGGTGGGATGGGCTCAGGCTGGACCGGCAGATACTTAGCGCCGCGCTTTTGTCCCTCAGTTCTGAGGCGACCCAATTCGACGAGTTTTTTAAGCCTGTCTTGGATTGTGCGGCGTGGGGGGGCGTTTGTGAGCTCGCTCACAATGCCGCTGATAGCGATGCCTTCCGGATGCCGCTGAACTATTTCTTCGATCGCCGCGAAATCTTCTTCTGGGGTAACTCGCACGCGAGCAGCTCCAATGTTGCGCAAAAAGAGTTATGAACGTTTATGAGTGCTATTATGCGCAAAAATAAGAATATGCGCAATTATATGCAGAGGTGCGCACTTATTTCCGTGCATATAAGCGCATAAGTGCGCACAACATGTTTTGTGCATTAATGCTGCGCATAAATTAGCTTAGAAAGCTCTCGTATTGAGCTCTGAGGCTAAATTCGGCCGGATATAGCTTGTATAAGCGGGCGGACATATTAGACGAAAGCCGCGCATATCCGCCCAGAGTTTTTTTGATCGAATGCTCGACCAGTAACATGTGTTACGGCTCATGGGCGTAACGATTAGGAACGAGGCACCAATCGCAACTGTCTAGCCCCCAAGTTCTGGGCCATTCCTGATTAGAGTTTCTGGAACAGGAGGGCGCATGTTGAGGGCTAGACAATTAGGGCCTGACAAAATTCGCCATCCTCGTCGTTGCCGAAAAGAAAACAGCCCCGGTTAATGAACCTGTCCGTCAGTGTCGCCAGGCATCACGCGAGATTCTACAGAGCAGTCAACGTAGACCGTCCCGGCAGGCTTCCCGGTGCTGTCCTCGACCTGATGGTGCCCGTCCTCAATTTCATTCTTCTCGATGCGATCAGCCAATTTGCGCAGCACGTCTGCGGTCCGCTTATCGACCGTCGCCGCAGTGGGCCCTGCGAGGCTCAACTCAACGTCGCACGTCAGGTTATGTATGACTTCATCATCCATAGATCTGTTCCTCCATCTTGCTTTGCACCAAGGGTTTATGAAGCACTACCCGACAATACATACGTTCGTACATCGGGGCAGGCGGATGCCTCGACGTACACTTCGTAAACCTGGTGATCGGTGAATCTTACTACGATCTAAAACGAAGAGAATTGGTTCCCAGCTTGCGGTTTCTCTATCTCGTTTTTAAGCGCTCAGAACGAGCGCTGTCACAATCTGTCACACAGAGCAGGGATTTAGCTCGAGTATTTGCCTTGCGGTGATAGACGCACCGCTAGCGATAATTAGAGTGACAGGATTGTAACACGTTGAATTGCAATAGAGTTTTAGGCAAAGCTGCACCGGGCGTTGTATGAAATCCGCCGTCGGGAAGTAGCTCAGCCTGGTAGAGCACTACGTTCGGGACGTAGGGGCCGGAGGTTCGAATCCTCTCTTCCCGACCAATTTCTTGAGATCCAGAAACGTTCAGGGTGGCGGTCCGCTGTGTATTGCGGCTTACCGCGTCAGGCCTGCGTGATATGCGATTTGATTCCACCACTTCCAGTTGTCCGATCATGTAGTAGAATTCCCTCGGTTTTTTTCGCCGGGGGGAGACAGATGCGGCTGAAAGGCAATGTGATCGTGGTAGCGCTGCTCGGGGTGAGTTTGACCGCATGCGCGGGCCAGACCTTCACCAAGCAGGTGACAGAGGTACGCAGTTCCTACGCGAAGACGTGGGACGACCGGATGACCGGTTACAGGGATGAATTGTCTGCGGCGGGGGTCCCGGCGAAAATCGCAATCGACCCCAAGACGAAGGGTACCATTGCGCCGGGGCCACAGGACTTCGACACCGTCGAGGACACACATGCGCCGCTCCTGGGCCGGTTCGACACGCTCGTTGCGTTCAAGGCCTTTCGGCATGCCCAACCCGTGATGAGCGTGGCGCAGAAATGGGTGGTCGTGAGCTGGCAGACCCAATTCCAGGCGTTGGCCAATTCCGGCGTTCGCGAGGATGAAATCTCGGACCGCATGAAGCAGCTGGTGTCGGGAAAAGACTTTGCGCCGGTGGGTGATGCCGAGGTCGACTACCGGCTTGGCGTCCTGTCCGAAACCCGCTTGCTCACCGGCGAACTGGTCGAATTCAACCGGACCTATCACACGGCGCTCCGGTCGGACATTGCCAACCTGCCGCCGCAGACACCGCCGCCGACGGCGGCAGAGATGCAAGGCATCATCAATGGGATTACCGCCGGGGCGCGGATCGGCGCGGGGCTCGGTCGATGAGGGGATATCGGTTTCTCTCGCTCGCCGTGGCCGCACTTGTCGCCGGCTTTGTCGCATTCCACCCTCTCTCGCTGTCGGCCAACGAGACGCTGTCGAGCGACGACATCAAGGAGGGGCACGCGCTGGTGTTCGGGCGGTCCTTCGATCGCATCCTCACCGGGTCGGGGGTGCGATCGAAACGCCTGCTGGTCGTCTTCCAACGCTTCGATCCTCCGACTCCGGGTGCCCGTTTCGGCTGGTGGGGTGAAGAGGACCAATTCAACGCGGCTAGTGTTCCGCCGGGCCGGTATCACTTCCGGGTCTGGGACGACGGCAATGTCATCTTCACTTACCAGCCCTTCGAGCCGCGCTACACCGTAGATATACGCGCGGGCGAGGCGGTCTATATCGGTGATGTGATCACGGAATCCCGCGCCGGACGATTCCGCATGGTCTTCGAGGAAGACAGAAAAGCCGCTGCGGCGTATTTCAAACAGAATTTCGCGGGCAGCGGTCTGACGCTGACAACCCGTAAGGTCCGGCGGGTCAGCAACGAGGCGATCCTGCCACGATGAGCGTGATCAATCCCGCCACTCCGGCTCGGCAACCGGCGTCCAGTCGCGGGTGAGGCCGAGATCGTCGACGATGGCGTTGGCGGCGATGTAGCCCGGCGCGCCGTTCATGCCGCCGCCGTTGCCGACACCCGATCCGCAGATATACAGCCCTTCGACGGGTGTGCGGGTGCCCGACAGCTGCAGATGCGGCCGGTTCACGCCCAGCTGGTCGGGGATGTAGGCCCCCATGCGCACCGCGCCCTGGATCATGTTGGCGTTGTGCCGCTCGATATCGAACGGCGTGTAGAGATATGACGCGTCGACATTGTCGTCGCCGAGATTGACGGCATAGTCGCGCCACCGCTCAAGAATACGCTGGGTGTAGTCGGCGCGCTTTTCGTCCCAGTTCGCCGTGTCGCTGTCCACCGCGTAGGGCGCAAACGGCCACCAGAAGGCCGAGTGGCGGCCCGCCGGGGCGTAGGAGGGGTCGAACGCGCTGTTGCACGCACCGTTGCCCATCAGCACGTCGGGGAAGCGCTTTGCCTCGCAGTCGGCAAAGCAGCTGCGGACCTCGTCGAGATCCTCCATGCCGAAGAAGACGTTGTAGGCCGCGTCGATGTCCGGATCGAAGTCGCGCGCCTTGTAGATGGGCGCCTGTTTGAGCGCGAGGTGCAGGGTCACCAGGCTGTGGTTGCCCCAGTGCCAGTTGTCGAGCTTCTCGGTGACCGCGGCGTCGAACAGGTCGCGGCCGGCCATGGCCACGGTCGTGGGCGTGTCGATGGAACTGGCGACGAAGCGGTCGGCCGTCAGCGTCGTGCCATCGTCGAGCACCACGCCGGTGGCCCGACCGCCGGTGACCGTGATCTCGCGGACGCGGGTGTTGGTGCGCACGGTGCCGCCGGCCGCATTCACGATGCGCGCGCAGGCCAGCGGATAGGCGATGGCGCCGCCGACCGGCAGGGTGAAGCCCGTGACATTGGCGAAGATGCCGGGGAAGACCATGCCGCTGCCGGGCACGTTCTCCGTGGTGATGACATGCATGTAGGAGGTGAACAGGGTGCGGATGCGGTCGTCGTCGAAATATTCCGAGACGACGGAGAATAAATCATGCTGGGCGTGGCCGAGGAGTTCCTTCGCCTTGGGCCCCGAGAGCCGGTCCTGCAGCTGGTCCAGGGGCAGGGGCGCGTTGTACATCAGCGACACGAGCAGGGGTCGCATCTCCTCGACATAGCGGTGATACAGGTCGCGGAAGGTGTCGGCGTCACGCTTGGAGAAGCGGGCCAGGGACGCGCAGGTCTTCTCCAGATCCTTGTGGATCACGACACAGCTGCCGTCGCGGAAGGTGCCGGCCTGCTGCACTTCGGGTTCGATATAGGAGAAGCCGAAACGATGCAGTTCGAGGTCGCGCATCAGCGGCGCGTGGGCCAGGCCCATGAAGAAGCTGGCATGCAGGTTGGCGCGGTGGCCGGGCAGGGCGGGTTCCTCGGTCGAGGTGCCGCCGCCGATCTCCGGATTGGCCTCCAGCACGGCGATTTTCTGGCCGGTGCGTGAAAGATAGGCCGCGGTGGTCAGCCCGTTGTGGCCGGCACCGATGATGATGCCGTCATAGTCCGCCATTGCGTCTCCCCCGAAAACAGCCGTTCCTAGACCGGATCAGTATGCCACGGATCGGTTTTGCGCCTAGAAGTTCGCCGCCGGGAGCGGGCTGTTCCCAAGGATCATGTCCGCGCCCTTCTCGGCGATCATCATGGTCGCGGCGTTGGTGTTGGCTGACGGCATGGTCGGCATGACCGAGGCGTCGACGACGCGCAGTCCCTCGACGCCATGGACCTTGAGCTCGTCGCTCACGACATTGTCGCGATCGGCCGCACCCATGCGGCAGGAGCCGACCAGGTGAAACACCGTGGTGCCGTAGCGCCGCGCGAAGTCGAGCATCTCGTCGTCGCTCTGCACATCGTCGCCCGGGACCATCTCGTGATCGAAATATTGCGCCAGCTCGGGCGTGCGGAAGATCGAACGGTCCAGCCGCAATCCGGCGATCGTGACCTGTTGGTCGGTCTCATGGGCCAGATAGTTGGGCTGGATCAACGGTTTGTCGCCGGCGTTGCCGGTGCGCGCGCGTATGTGGCCCCGGCTGAGGGGGCGCAGCGCGAAGGACGCGGCGGTCATGCCCGGTTCATCGTCGAGCTGGGCGATCATGCCTTCCTTGTAGCTGGCCGGCGTGAAGATCAGCTGCAGGTCGGGCAGATCCATTGCCGGGTGGGACTTCCAGAAGGCGAAGACCTGGCTCGGCGACATGGCGAGAATGCCCTTGCGCCGCAGGGCGTAGTTGGCGACTTCGCGGACCAGAGACAGGCCACGGGCGCGCTCGTTGATCGTGCGCGCATTGCGGACCCGCGCGACCATGCGGACGAGATAATGGTCGGATAGATTCTCGCCGACGCCGGGCAGGTCGTGCACCACATCGACGCCGATGTCTTTGAGTAGTGCGGCGGGGCCGACGCCGGAGATTTGCAGCAACTGGGGTGAGCCCACCGAACCGCTCGACAGGATGACCTCGCGCCGGGCCCGGATCTCGACCTCGCGATCGCCTTGTTTGTAGAGGGCGCCAACCGCCCGCGCGCCCTCGAATAATATCCGCTGGGTGTGGGCGTTGGTGCGGATGTCGAGGTTGGGGCGATGCTTGACCGGATGCAGAAAGGCCCAGGCGGCGCTGACCCGGCGGCCGTTCTCGATAACCCGCTGGAAGTAGCCGACCCCGGCCTGGGTCGCGCCGTTGTAGTCGGGGTTGCGCGGGATGCCCATGCCAACCGCACCGTCGATGAAGGCCTCGCAGATCGGCTCGGGCCCGTCGATGTCGGTGACCGGCAGCTCGCCGTCCCGGCCGTGGAATGCCGCGTCAGACGCTTCGTCGGGACCGCCGATGCGCCGCTCGCTGCGCTTGAAGTAGGGCAGGATGTCGGCATAGCCCCAGCCGCGATTTCCCTCCTGGGCCCAGCTGTCATAGTCCATCCGCTGGCCGCGGTTGTAGATATGGCCGTTGATTGAGCTCGAGCCGCCCAGCGTCTTGCCCCGGGGCACATAGACAGGGCGACCGGCTGTGCCTTCGCTGGGTTCGGATTCGAACAGCCAGTTCACCTTCGGGTTGGCGATGGTGCGGGTGAAGCCGGCGGGGATATGGATCCACGGGTTGCGGTCGGGCGGGCCCGCCTCGAGCACGCAGACGGTCGCATCGCCCGCCGACAGGCGATTGGCGAGGATCGATCCGGCCGATCCGGCCCCGACGATGATGTAGTCGAATGTGTCTGCCATGGTGCCGAACCCCCGGTGCTAGACTGCGCCGACCTGGGGTGAATGCCCGCCCCGGGCCCCGCCCTTGGCCACGCCGGGCGGGAAGGCGGCATCGATCCGGGCGACCTGGTCGGGGGTGAGCCGGATGTCGGCCGCACCGAGATTGTCCCGCAGATGCTTGAGCTGACGCGATCCCGGGATCGGGATGACGTCGTCGCCCTTGGCCAGCAGCCAGGCCAGCGAGAGCTGGCCCGTCGTAGCGCCCACATCACTTGCCAGGGCCGAGAGTTCATCGAGCAGCGCGAGGTTGTGGTCGAACACCTCGTCCTGGAATCGCTGATTGCTGCGCCGCCATGCGTCGCCCGCGGGCACGTCGTCGCGCGAGCGGACGCCGCCGCCGAAGAACGCATAGGCGAGGGGGCCGTACGCCACCAGCGCGATGTCGAGCTCCCGGCACACGGGCAGCAGATCGGTCTCGGGCTCGCGGGTGAACAGGGAATACTCTGTCTGCAGGGCCGCCATCGGATGGGTGGCATGCGCCCGGCGCACTTCATCGGCGGTCGCGTTGCAGATGGCGAGGTTGCGCACCTTGCCGGCGGTGACGAGGTCTGCCATCGCGCCGATACTGTCTTCGAGCGGCATGTCCTTGGGGACCTGGTGGAGATAGTAGAGATCGATCACATCGGTGTTGAGGCGCTGCAGGCTCTCGTCGCATTCGCGTCGGATCGTGTCTGGGCGGCCGTCGATGGCAACCTTGCCCGCATCGTCGACATGGATGCCGCATTTGCTGGCGAGCACGACGTCGCGGCGGCGTTCGCCAAGCACGGCGCCGAAGAAGGATTCGCTGCGCCCTATGCCGTAGATCGCCGCGCTGTCGATGAAGTTGAGGCCTTCGTCGAGGGCCGTATTAACCGTCGTGACCCAATCCGCGTTGGTGGGGTCGAGCAGCGCGTTGGCGCCGAGACCCAGTTGGGAGACCGACAGGCCCGAGCGACCGAGGGGGACTTGCTTCAGCATGGTCGGTTCCTTCGTGGCATGTGTGGAAGGGCATCAAACCCGTACTCACAGCCTACGACAGCTCTCGCTGGCGTGGTAGCCTCAGTGGTGCGTACATGTTTTGCCAGTTCGGATTACCAAGGTCATGACCCAGGAAAATTCCAAACTCACGGTTGCCGTGTTTGCCGGCGATGGTATCGGCCCGGAAGTGACCGCACCCTGCGTCGCGCTCCTGGATGAGTTGACCCGGGCAATTGGTGGCCCGACGCTTGAATTCGAGGCGCTGGCCGCGGGTGCGGACCATTATGTGGAGACCGGTGACGCGCTGCCTCAGGCCTCGCTCGACCGGGCGGCGGTGGCCGACGCGATCTTGCTCGGGGCGGCGGGGCATCCCGATATTCGGTATCCCGACGGGCGCGAGATCATGCCCCAGGTCGATTTGCGGGATTATTTCGAACTCTATGCTGGCGTGCGGCCGGTCACGACCCGGCCGGGGATGCGGGTGCCGCTGGCCGACCCGCGAGGGCAGAATCTCGATTTTGTCATCATCCGGGAATCCACCGAGGGGCTGTTCGCTCATCGTGGCGAGGGGATCGTCGAGGCCGGCCGCGCGTCGGATCGAATGACCATCACGCGCGCGGCGTGCGAACGGCTGTTCGACTTCTCCTTCGAGCTGGCACGCACGCGCAAGGTCAGAGGCGGCCGTGGCCTCGTAACTTGTGTGGACAAGGCCAACGTCCTCCAATCCTTCGGCTATTTTCGGCGCCTGTTCGACGAACGCGCCGCGCAATTCCCGGACATCGAGACAAGCCACATGTATGTGGACGCAGCGGCGATGGTGCTGGTCAAGCAGCCCTGGGTGTTCGACGTGATGGTGATGGAAAATCTGCTGGGGGACATCCTGTCGGACCTCGGCGCGGGGCTGATGGGCGGGCTGGGCATGGCCCCGTCGGCCGACATCGGTCCGGGCCACGCCGTGTTCCAGCCCTGTCACGGGACTGCGCCGGACATCGCGGGCCAGGGAAAGGCCAACCCGACGGCGATGTTCCTGTCGGGCGCCATGATGCTCGACTGGCTGGGCGCGCGCCATGATTCGCCGCAGTTGTGCGAAGGTGCAGAAATTTTCCGCAACGCGATCGGCGCGGCCTTCAGCGACGGCGTCTTGCATCCGACGGAGCTGGGTGGCAACGACGGGCTGGCAGAGATCACCGCGCGGGTGCGTGCCCAGATGCAGGCGGCGCTTGCGCGGCGCGGTTCTTCCTGACCCGAGGCTAGAGGTTGCCGCGCCGCCGGTTCCATTCGGCGATGGAGCGGTTGCTGAGCGGCGTGGACTCGTTCCCCATTTCCGTGGAGTAAGTGCCGGACGCGACATGCTGTGTTTGGCGCAGGATATCGATGCGTCGTTGCTGTTCGCCGAAGGCCTCTGCGCTCAATGCCATTTTCTTCTGATCGCGCAATTTTGCCAGTTCGCGCGCGCCGAAATAGAAGGTCACGATCACACCGGCGATGAGCCACATGCGTTCCGGCACGGCATCGAGTGCTGTGTTGATGATCTGGAATTCCTCCGGGTCGCGCCAGGCGGCCAGGAAGTAGAGAATGATCATCAGGACGATGGCCGGGCGCGGCAGGCGGTTGAAGCCGTCGATCAGGCTGTCGAACCAGGTGCGCCGTTCGAGGCGCCGGAACTCGGCGGCAAATTGCTGTTGGACGGCCATGTCCGCGAGATGCACCTGGGTGTCGCGCATGCGGCGGTTGCCGGCGACGGCATCGATGACCCCTGTCCCGGCGGCCAGGAGCGGCCCGATCCCGGGGATGAAACTCAGGAGACTACGCAGCAATGTCGATCTCCATCCGGAAGCGCTCGGCGCGGGCGCGCCAGCCACGCAGGAAGCGAGCTGAATCGGGTCGCGCGTCCACCAGTCGCCGGTAGAAGTCGAGACGTTCGTCGACGATCGCGTTGTTGAAGAAGGGGCCCATTTCCGATTGCGCATGTTCGGCAGCCCGGCGGGTTTTCGGGCCCATGACGCCGTCGTCGTCGAGCGCGTGGCCGATGTCCGCCAGGTTGATCACGCGTTGCAGGGCCATGATCGGGCGGGGCGGGCCGCTGTTGACGGCCCAGTCGACCATCACGGGCTGGATCTCGCCGGGGAGCCGGTTGATGCCGGGGCGTGCCCAGAAATCTTCACGATAGAGTTCGTGCGCCTGTTCGGCTGTCACGCGCAGGATGTCGTCCCGGTCCGTGTCGCCGTCGCCGTCATTGTCGAGGCCGACGCCGCGGGCGTAGCGCAGTGAGATGCCGTGGTTGGTGGCGCCGCCGGGGTCGGCAGGATCTTCGACGAACCCGCCCTCGCTGCGCAGGACCTCGTCGAGAATGTCTTCGATTGTCGGTATCGCCATCGGATGCTCCCTGTTTCTCGGTCTACCGTCGCGGGGAAACAAGCTTCCGAAGCGTATTAGTTCACAAAACCCCCGCCCGCAAATTTCCGATGCAGGCGGGCGCTTCTATGCGTCGAGCACCACGTTCAGCAATGCCGAACGGCCCTCGGCGACCGCCGCAAAGGCCTGCGCCAGAACGCCCGGCAGCTCGGCCGGGGTCTCGACCTTTGCGCCGAATGCGCCGAAGGGTTTGGCGAGTTCTGCATAGTCGAACTCGGTGATGGGGTGGCCCATCCACAGATCGTTCCGGGCCGCCACACCGTCGGGATAGTAGCTCTCCTGATCCTTGCGCATCGCGTTGTAGCCGTGATTGTTGAACACGATGATCAGGGTCGCGAGCTGCTGCTCGCGCGCGAAGGCCAGCGCCTGAACCGCCGGGTTGTAGAGGAAGGTGCCGTCGCCGAGCGTGGTGACGACGGTCCGCGCCGGCGCGGCCAGCTTGGCGCCCAGCGCGACGCCCATCGACTGGCCGAGCCCGCCATTGACCCGGAAGTAGCTGTGGGCCGCACCGCTGCGCAGATGTCGCAGGATCGCCGGGCGGTGGGTGATGCATTCGTCGACGATGATCACGTCGTCGGGCGCGGCCTTGGCGAGTTCGGCGGCCAGGAGTGCAGGGGAGATGGTGGCGCGCGTCGCGTCCTTCGACTCGATCTCTTTGAGTTCTGTGCGCCGGGCGTCCGACGCCGCGGTCCATGTCGCACGCCGCGCCTCGACGGCCTCGGTGTCGGTTCCTGCCGCCCGGATGGCCTCGGCGAGGTTTTCCAGATTGGCCGTGATGTTGCCCTCGAGGAACCGCTCGGCCTCGCTGGGCTGATAGACCATGTGGTCGCGGAACGGCGTGTCGTCGATGGCCACGATGCGTGCCTTCCGGGGCTTCCTGGCCAGCGGGTACCAGGGCTGGCGGCAGCCGATGGTGAGGATGAGGTCGGCCTCATCGATCAGCGGCGGGCGGCCCGGGCCCTGATAAAGGGCGTGGTCGGTGGGGAAGTTGGCATAGAGCGCGAACAGGCCTTCGACGACGGGGACCGCCAGCAGCTCGGCAAGCTCGACGAGGGCGGCGTGGCCCGCCGGATCGCGGCCGGCTTCCTCGGTGATGATCGCCGGGTTCTTTGCCGCCAGCAGCATCTGGGCGACCGCGTCGATATCGTCGGCGGTGGCCGTGACGATGGGGGCCGGGGGCGGGGTGCGCATTTCCTCGGGCGGGGTCCAGGGTTGCATCATCACTTCGATGGGCGCCGAGACGTAAACCGGCGCGCGCGGATTGCGCTGGGCGAGTTCGCCGGCGCTGACGATTTGCTGGTGCATCGCCGCAACACTACCGATCTGCTGGGACCATTTGACCAGGGGCTCGAGCAGCCGCGCGTTGCCGCCGACCTGGTTCAGCAGCGCCTGCCACTGGAAGCCCGGATTGATCTCGGGGTCGTCGCCGAAGCTGAGGGATTCGCCCGACATGACGAGCATGGGAATGGCGCCGCGGAGCGCCCCTTCGATACCGAGCGCACCCTGAAGAAGGCCGACGCCGGCATGGAGCATCACCGCCTGCATGCGCCCGGTGATCGAGGTGTAGCCGGTCGCCAGGCCGACGGCGAGGGTCTCGTGGGCGCAGGTGAGGTAGGTGGGGCCGGGTTCGTTGGAGAGTTTCTGCTGGGCCATCGCCTCCCAGACGGGACCCCATTCGGATCCCGGCGACGACATCACATAGTCGATCCCGAGATTGCGGAAGGCCTGGAGGACGGCATCGCCGCCGTCAGGTGCATTTTTCATCGTGTGTGCGTCCCCAATGAGATCAGTTGCCCGACAGAGTCGTCGGCGCTTGTTGGCTATATCGTGGTGCAACCGGGAGAGACAGGCAAGCGTGCCTGCCAGACGATTTCAGGCTCAGCGCGTGTGTTGTTTGGCGTATTTGCGAGTCTCCCACTCGCCCGCCGCCTGGATCAGGCCGCGCAGGGTGTAGGCAACATCGCTGCGGGCATCTTCGAGGGGGACAAGATCGCGGAGATCCTCGGTTTCGATCCGGCCGGTGGCTTTGTGGGCCCCGGCGAGGCTTTTGGCGGCGTCAATCGCCTGGATGTGAGATTCCAGTGCCGCGATACGATCGCACAGCTCGCGATATTGGCTCGATGTCTCGATCAATGGCGCCGGCATGGCACCGGATATTGCGGAAAAAGCAATTTTCGTCAAGCGCCGGATGCAGGGCTTCGATGGGGTGGTTTAGCCGCGCCCGGCCCAGATGATCAGGTGCAGGCTCTCGACCTGGCCGAGGGGAAATTCGAGTTCGATCGCGGGATTGAATTGCTTCAGATACAGGGTGTCGGCGGTCTGCCGGGAGAATTGTTTGACCAGGGCGCGGGGTGGTTCGCCGTCGGCGTCGGGCCGGAGCTGGACGACGACGAAGGTGTCTTCACCGCGCACCACCGCACGGCCGGGATGGACGTGCAGGGTCTCGCCCGGAAAGTAGCGGGGCACCATGGATGTGTCGGAGACGTAGACCGCATAGGCGCTGGCCACGCCACGCAGGGATGGAGGGCGCTCGATATAGTCGAGAATCTCCCCGTTCATCAGGAACAGGCCGTCATATACCTCGGGTGTGCCGCCGGCCGATCCGCCGACGGCGGTGCCCAATACGGGCAGGTCCCGGGCGTTCGCATTGGCCGGGCGAGGAGGCGTGTGGCCGCGCGTGTCTGCCACCTGTACGGCGTCGGGTGTGAGGTCGGACGGGATCGGCGAGTCCAGGTAGGCGGCGATGACCGGCAGTTCGGCCACCCGCAGCTGGCGTGTTCCCGCGAGCAGGCGGCTGATCGCTGAGGGGTCGACGCCCAGCGCCGTGGCGAGACCGCGCTGGGTCTTGCCGGGCTTTTCCAGCCCTTCACGTATCCAATCGAGTTCCATCGGTTCAAGCCATTGAAATTTCAGAATATTGCGAAAATAACATTTTTTAAGTTGCATAGGCAATGCGAAAAGCACAATATTTTTGCCGTGCTGAATTTTTTGCTGTGAATGGAAATACCGCATGCATTCGGTAGAGGAGCGGTTACAATGTTCACTGTTCGTTCTTTTTTGAGTTCTGAATTTTAACCGGGGGAGATGATCGTGTCGAAATTTCGCCGCAACCGGCCGGACCTTCAATGGCCGCCGCGATCCGATGAAGAAATGCTGGCCTGGCAGCGCGCCGTGGGGACCGATCTGGAGATCGCCCGGCTGCTCGGCCTGAGCCGGGCGAGCATTTATGGGCAGCGCATGAAGTTCGCGGTGCCCGCCCTGCCGCGCAAGAAGCGGGCGCGGGTGCGCGAGCGCCGCGCCGGCAGCCGGATGACGAAGACCGCCATGGCCCGGCTCTATGCGGGGCGCCGCTATGAGGATTGGGGGCGGCGGGCATCCGGCGTGCCCGTTGCGTCTGTTGTGCGAAGCCAGACGCCGCTGCTCGAACCGGCCCTCATGTACCAGGCCGCGGAGTAACCCGGTGGCGCGTGCGGGACGAAAACGAAAGCTGGATGCGCTGCGCCGCAAGAGCACGCGAACCGAACGCCGTCCGGCCGATGCCGGCACACCTGAATTCTATGCCCGCCGCGCGCTGATTGTCGGCGCGGACGGGGCACGCGACCCTCGGTCGGGCGACCCGCTGGGTGTCCTGCGCCTGTCGGGGCATATCACCCAGGCGCAGATGGATGCCGGTTGGGTCTACACGGTGATGCGCTGGCGTGCCTTCGGCAAGCCGACGCCTTACACCCATATTTACCAACGCTATGCCAGCGGGCTCACCGGGATGAACGCCGGAGGTGCCAATCTCTATCCCGACGCGGATGCGCGGGCGCGAGACATCTTCGCACGCGGCGACAATGTCTTGCGCAATGCCGGGCGGCTCGCCTGGTCGGAGACGCGCCGGGCGAGTGTCGAGCACCGGTTGCCCGCCTGGTTCTGGCGCAGCAAGGCCGGCCCCCTGGGCAAGGCCGATGCGATTGAGCGCGCGGCATTGCTGCGCGGGCTGGATGCGTTGGCCGAGGCCTATGGACGTGGGGACAGCAACTCGGCGGCCGCCCGCGCGACGCGACTACCATAAATCCCTAGCCGTAAATCCCTAGAGGCCGCCGTCTCCCTGGCGGGCCTCATAGGCTTTGACCCCGGCATAGGCCGTGGCGAGCAGGGGTTCGTCGATGCCGACCGCGCGCGCCGTGGTGAGCAGCATGCCCAGGATGTGTTCGCCCTCGGAGCGGTTGCCCGCCTCGATGTCGCGCAACATCGACGTGGCGTATTTGGACTCCGGGTCGGCGAAGAGTGCGCGGTAGTTCGCCATGAACGCGTCACTGGGCGGGTGGCCCGACCGTTTGGCGACCTCGGCGGTCGTCTCGAGGAAATGCTGGAACAGCGCCGCGCCCTCTTGCGTGCGCACGATCTGCCCGACATTGGCGCGCATCAAGGTGGTCATGCCGGCGGCGGTGGCGAGATGGACCATCTTCTCCCACATCTCCTGCATGGCGTTTTCGAGTGCGACGGGTTCGAGACCCGTGGTCCCGTCGAGCGCGTCGCGGAGTGCGGCGACCCGGTCGCTGATGCCGCCTTCCTGCTCGCCGAAATTCAGCCAGCGCCAGTCGTTCATATGCTTGATCGTGCCGTCGGCCAAACGGGTGGCGGAGATTTTCACGGTCCCGGCGAGGACATGTTCGGCGCCGAGCCGGTCATTCATGATCGCGATGTGGCCGAGCCCGTTGAGGATCGGGAAGACCATCGTGTCCGGGCCGATGCCGGGCGCGATGGCGGCGAGCGCATCGTCGAGGTCATAGGCCTTGCAGGTGAGGAGGATCAGGTCGTAGTCGGGCGTCAATTCGGCCTGGCTGATGGTTTTCACCGGGCCTGAAAAATCGCCGTAGGTGCTTTTGAGGCGCAGCCCGTCGCGTTCGAGCTGTTCGCGCCGTGCGTCGCGCACCAGGAAGGTCACGTCGCGCCCGGCCTCGGTGAGCCGTCCGCCGACATAGCCGCCGATCGCGCCGGCCCCCAGAATCAGAAACTTCATGCCCCGCATCTCCCTGTGCCTGGGCTATTGTAGCGGGTCTGTGCCGAGGACAAAGGAATGAAGGTGACGTCATGAAAATTACCCGAACAGATATCAGCCTGCTGGCGGTGCCCCTGCGCCGCCCGATCCGCACCTCGGCGCATGATTTCTCCCATGCCCATACGGTGCTGGTGCAGATGCACACGGATGCCGGGCTGACGGGGCTGGGCTGGTGTTTCGCCTTCGAGGAACGCAAGGCCGCCGCCCTGGCGCTGCTGGCCGAAGACCTGGCCGCGCTCTATGTCGGCCGCGACCCGCGCGCCGTGCGCGACAATCACGCGGTGGCCTGGAAGGACATGAATTTCCTCGGCCATGCCGGGGCGTCGATGATCGCGCTGTCAGGCCTCGACACCGCATGCTGGGAGCTGGCCGCCCTGGCCGCCGACGTGCCGCTGTACCGCCATCTGGGCGGGGCGAAGATACGGGTCGAGACCTATGCGTCGTCGGCGTTGTGGCTCGACCGGTCGATCGACGCGCTGGCCGCCGAGGCGCAGGAGCTCGTGGCCGACGGCCATCGGGCCATGAAGGTGCGGGTGGGCCAGGCGGATTTCATGAAAGACGTGGAGCGCGTGCGCCATGTGCGCGCGGCGGTGGGGCCCGACATCACCCTGATGGTGGATGCCAACCAGGCCTGGCCGGAATCGGTCGCGATCCGCGCCGGGCGCGAATTCGAGGCGCTGGATATCTTTTGGCTGGAGGAGCCGGTGTTCTATTCCGACATCGAGGGTTGCGCGCGGATCGCCGCGGCGCTGGATATGCGGGTGGCCACCGGCGAGACGTCCTATGGCTCGGCGGCGATGAAGCAGCATCTCGATGCCCGCGCGGCCGACGTGCTGATGCCCGACCTGCAACGGATGGGCGGGATCACCGACTATCTGAACACCTGCGCGTTGTGCGCGGCCTATGACCAGCCGGTCTCCTCGCATCTGTTCACGGAAGCCTCGGCCCATGTGCTCGCCGCACAGCCCCATGGGGTGATGCTGGAGCATATGGAATGGTGGGAAGAATTGTTCAGCGATCCGCTGATCGTGGCGGATGGCGCGATCGTGATGCCGGAAGGGCCGGGACTTGGGCTGACCCTTGCGCCCGGCGCCGTGGCGAAGTTCGCAGCCTAGTCAGCTGGCCTGCTTCGTCTGCGTTTCGGGGGTGCTGTTCGTCGCCTGCAATTGCGCAATTCGCCGCTGAAGCTCGCCCGTCGGACATGGCCAATGGACCGACGCGTCGAATCCGGGCAATGCGTTGAAGCGATCCATATCCGCCATGGAGGGCGGGATCAGAAGCACCTTCGGGTAGGCCGCATCCTGCAGGAGACGGACCAGCATCGGTGCCTGCATGTCGACGGTGTTGAAGGACACCAGAAGCAGGTCGGGCGTGATGCTTTCCTGGCTGTCGAGGAACTGCTTGCCGCTGTTCATCTCGATGACGGCGTGGCCGCCGGCCTCGACCGCGGCACGAATTTCCGACAGATCGAACTCCGCATCGACAACGGCGACGACCGTCATGGGGTTTTCGTTGTCTGTGGATGTTGCCGGGTTTTCCGCCTTGTCGGGCGTCCCGGAGAGCGCGCGATAGAGCCGCACGAGCTGCTCTTCCTTGTGCCGGTTGATCCGTACGATCTGGCGCAAGCGGGATTCGACAGTGACCAGCAACAATTCGAAATCGACCGGTTTGGTCAGATAGTCGTCGGCGCCGAGCTTCTTGCCCGCGATGATGTCTTTCCGGTCGGCCAGGGCCGACAGAAAGACGAAGGGTACGTCGTCGAACTCCTCGTTCGTCTCGCGCAATTTGGTGAGCAGCTCGTAGCCGTTCATGTCGGGCATGTTCACATCACACAGAACCAGGTCCGGCCGGTGCGTGAGGATGGCTTCGTAACCGATGCTGCCATTCGCGGCTTCGAGCGTCTCGTAGCCGGCGTCATTGAGTTCCTCGACGATGTCCTCACGCAGGGCGGTTTCGTCTTCGATACAGAGAATCCTGGTCATTCGCGTGTTCCTGGCTTTTGCGCCTAAGCGGCGGTTCTTGTGGTTTGGGTGACGGCGGTTTCGGCGCAACGCTCGGGCAGACGCACCGTGAATGTCGAGCCGACGCCGACATCGCTTTCGACGGAGATCGCGCCGCCGTGCATCTCCAGAAGCTCCTGCACGAGGTTCAGGCCAATTCCGGTTCCGGGAATGCCTTCGGACGTGGAGGCGCGGAAAAACCGTCTGAACAGTCGTGGTATCTCGTCCCCGGGAATGCCCAGGCCGTTGTCGGCGACGGAGATGGCCAGAAATCCATCGGCGTCACGGGTGCCGGTTATGGAAACTTGCGGTGATGTCGGGGAGTATTTCACGGCGTTCGAGAGAAGATTCGTGAAGACCTGATCGAGAAGTGCGGGGTCGCCCTCGATCCGCGCGGGCAAATCGTCCAGCGCGAGATGAATTTCGAGTTTGTCGGAAAGCTCGCCCTGGCGTTCGCAGACCGCCTGTATGAGCGCGCCCAGGTCCAGCTCCTGCGGCCGCAATTCGATCCGCCCCTCGTCGAGGCGCGAGGACGACAGGGTCCCCTCGATCAGATCGAGCATGCGCCGGACCGCACCGCGAATACGCGAGACGCGTTTCTGAAGATCCTCTGCTTCGATGGAATCGATCCGGCGTTCCATGCGCTGGGCCGCGCCATCGATGATGGCCAGCGGCGTGCGGAACTCGTGGGAGGCCATGGAGACGAATTTCTGCTGCAGGGCGCTGAATTCCTTCTCTTTCTGCAGGGAGTCTTCGAGCTGTGTGGCTTTTTCCCGCACTTCGGCGGTGCGCTCGCGGACCTTGTCCTCGAGGCGGTCGCGGTGTTGCTGAAGCTCGTCCTGGGTTACGCGAAGCTGGTCGATACGCGCCTGCAACATCTGTTCCTTGTTGTGAATTTCGGCCTCGGCTTTTTTTCGCTCGCGGATATCTCGCGCGATGACGGCGGCCCCGCGAAGTTCGCCATCCGGATTGCGGATCAGGGAGAAGCGCAGGGAAACATCGATCAACTCGCCATCCTTGCGAACCCGGAGGGTTTCGTGTGCGGGCAGGGGTGCGCCGGCGGTGACTTTTTTCAGCCATTGGCTGGTTTCATGTTCGAATCCTTCCGGCGCGAGCAGATCGATATGTTTGCCGACGACTTCCTCGGCGCGATAGCCATAGAGTTGCTCCGCACCGGCGTTCCAGCTTGTGAGGATGCCGTCGGGCGAGAGGGTCAGGATCGAATCTTCGGACTGTTCGACGATGGCCGCCAGATCGCGCAGCCGGGCCTGGACGCGCCGGCGCTCGTGAATTTCGGCCTGAAGCGGCCGGGTCATCGCGCCGAAAATCAGTACGCCGGCGAGGCCGGCGATGATCGTGGCAGCGACGACGGCAATGATCGCGATCCATTTCGTGCTGTTCAGCTCGTCGGCGCGTTGCGCGAGGAGGCGGTTCAGCTCGGGGGCGATCTGGTCGAACAGGCGCAACGTGGCGTCAATCGACAGGGAGCCGAGCGCGAACAGTTCGTCGGGGCTGTGCGTGATATTCCCGGACGCCACGAGCGCGTGAAATGCGTAGGTGTCGCGGTTGAATATCTCGAACTGTTTCGTCAGGTTGTCCGCGATGACCGAATCTTCCGCGACAGCCACGTTGAATCCGTAGAACAGATTGTCATGGGCAACGGTGAGCGCCCAGTCGTCGACACTCAGCTGGTTCAACTCGCCAACCGTGGGCCCGCCGCCATGATTGAGAATCGCGAGGCTGCGATTTCGTGCCTCGCCAAGGCGCGCGACCATCTGGGGCAGTTCGACCACGAGAAGATTGATCAGGTTCGAGGATGCCAGCGATGTGTCGACCGCCATGTTCGATGCGTTGCCGACCTGCCGGAAGAGTCCGGCCAATTCGCGCGCGCTGCTCGTGTTGGCGGCCATGAACGCCGCCATCGCCTGGCTTCCCATGTTCGCCCGGGCCGTTTTCCAGTCCGCATGGATTCGCCTGGCCGGCGCGGCGATGCCGTAGGGATCATTGGTTGCATCGGATCGGGCAATCAGGGCAACGAAGGCCGCGTTCGTCGCGTCCTCGATGTCCTGCACATTGCTGCCGTGATATGCGCCGGTTTCGCCGCCGAGGTCCGTCAGCGCGTGATGCTGGAGAACCAGCTCCAGGACAGTTCGCAGTTCGACGAGGGTTTCGAGGCCGGCAATCTCGGAGTCCGTGATGCGGATCTGGGCGTTGCGGTCGTTGACCAGAATCACCATGAACACGACGAGCGGCAGCAACAGTGTCATCGACGCCAGCAGCAGCTTGGACGTGACATTCAGCTTGATATGTTCTTGCAAGCCCATCCGGTCAGACCTCGGTAAGCGCGCTCCATGTAAGGCGGCGTGTCAGGTCATTCAGAATGGGGACTTCGTGTTAAATAGTTCCTAACTTCCGGCCGGAGGCCGAGCGTTCACGGGGTTTTTACTGATCGAGCCAGGCGCGCCAGGCGGGCCATTCGGCGACCAGGGCGGCGATCATGGCGTAGCCGTCGCCCAGCACATGCACGCCGTCACAGCCGCGCTGGGAGGCCTCCCATGCCGTATTGCCGTTCAGGGTGGCGAAGACGTCCAGGAACGGGATGTCGAGCTCGTCGCAAAGCGCGCTGTAGCGCTGGTTGAGTTCGGCGATGCGTGCGTTTCTGTAGTCGAAGGCGATGCCGTTGGGGAAGATATAGGGCTGCATGTCCTCGATGATGGGGATCGGGCCGATCATCAGGGCCGGAAGCCAGTCGCGCGCCTCCGTCAGCATCGCCCGGGCGTTGGCGACGGAATCTTCGATAGACACCCGGATACCCGCCCCGGCCTCCTCGGCCATGTCGTTCACCCCGAAGGAAAAGACGAGGCGGCCGTTCACATGGTCGGGCAGGCGCACGTCGCATTCCGCCCGCCAGCGCGGCCGGATCATCGCGCTCGTGTCGCCGCGCACGCCGTTGTTGTAGAGGGTGACGTCATGGCCGCGCGCCGTCTCGGCCACGCACAGATGGCCGGGCCAGCCCAAAAAACCGGTGTCGCCGCTGCCGACGGTGATGCTGTCGCCGACGAAACAGATGCGCAATGTGGTCATGATTTTCTCCGGGATTTCGGGCGATCGCTGAGGCTGCACTTCAGTTTTGCATTCATCGGCATGCGGGTATAGCGTGCACGAAATTCATGATCACAAAGTTGCGCCCGCCGAGGTTTCTCCGGCGGGTTTTGTTTTGGGTGGTTGTCTTCTCTGTTTCTCGCAGTTCTGGCTCGGAAGTCAGTTGTGCCATCAATGATGCGGTTATCCGTTAGCGATTCTAGTGGGATAGTTGGCCCCAAAAAAAGAACGACCGGTTGGTTTCTAAGGCTGACCAAGAAACAGATAGAGATCTAATGGCAGCCAGACAGGTTTCTGCGAGTCCGAAAGTTTGATGAGGTTCATTCATGGCGCGAACTCCCGCAAGACCTGACAAGCCGACCTGCTCCGACGAAGAGGGTCGGTGCGAGGATGAAGTCCTGAAACGGATGCTGAACACGCTGCCGAAGCCGAAAATTCTGAAACCGGCCGGAAAGCCAAGAAAATGGAAAGGCTCGCAGAAGTAAGGCGTTTTTATGACAGTGTTGCTTCCCTATTGATGTGGTTGACCGTACGGTCCATATTAATGGTGCCTTAGGAGCCGCAGAGTTACCAAGGCATGACTGCGATCAGGGGAAGACCGAATCATGGCGAAATCTATTGTTGTACGCGCTACGTGGGATGAAGAAGCCCGCGTATGGGTAGCGACGAGTGATGACGTTCCAGGGCTTGTTGCTGAGGCCGAGTCTCAAGAACTGCTTCAGCAAAAATTGTTGGTGCTGATTCCTGAGCTTCTCGAAGAAAACAACGTCAGAATCGATGATGAGTTTGCTGAGGTTCCTTTGTTCGTGATGTCGGAGCAGCTGACCAAGGTGCGCACTCGTTCGGCTGCCTAGTTGGCTAACTACACTAAAGATGTGAAGGCGCTCATCTCGGCGGCGGGGTGCATTTTCGTTCGTCAAGGACGGGGCGACCATGAGATATGGGAGAGCCCCATCACGGGCAAGCGCTTTCCTGTAGATAGTGCCATTAAGTCTCGCCATACGGCCAACGAAGTTCTGAAGCAGGCCGGATTGGACAAAGCCTTCTAGCGCCTGACATTGAGCGACGCTCCGGCCTGAGCCGGAAGGCCCCAAGGCATTTTCCGCTGATACCGAGTTTCAAAATCACAAAGTTGCGCCCGCCCGACCCCGTCCGGCGGGTTTTTTCGTTCGCCTGCTCAGGAGAGTTTCATGACGCGCAGAAACACACACCCGAGCCATCGCCGACCCACCTGTTCCGTGCGGATCACGAGCGAACATCGCCAAAAGTTCCTCGAAACGCTCGCGATGACGGCGAACGTGGCCATGGCAACGCGCGCGAGCGGCATCTACGTGATGAAGTGGTATCGGCTGCGCAAGTCCGATCCGAAATTTGCCGCCGCCTGGGAAGAGGCGCTCGACCTGGGCACCAGGGCCATCGAGGACGAGGTGGTGCGTCGGGCCGTACACGGCAACGCGACGCCGGTGTTCTTTCATGGCAAGCAGGTGGCCACGGTGCGGAAGTACTCGGACCATCTTCTCGGGCTGCTTTACCGACGTCACGTGGTGGACCGGGCCCAGGCGCAGGATTCCACCTCGACGATCGATGCCATCGCCATGTTGCTGCGCGAGATCGGCGAGGCGGGGCGTGAGGGGGAGGCGCGTGAGGGAGGCGGGCGTGACGAGTGATCGCGCTTATCTGACGGTGAAGGATCGTCTGTCGGATCGCCGCTGGCGGCTCAACAACCTTTACTGGATCAAGGATGCCCATGGCCGGCGGGTGAAGTTTCGAATGAACTGGGCCCAGGCGGCCCTGTTCGACGATCTGCACACGCTCAATCTTATCCTCAAGGCGCGGCAGTTGGGGATGACGACCTTCATTCAGCTGATGATGCTCGATGCCTGCCTGTTCGCCCCGAACGTGGCCGCCGGGACGGTCGCCCACACGTTGCATGACGCCGAGGCGATCTTTCGCGAGAAAATTCGCTACCCCTATGAACAATTGTCGCCGAGCCTGCGGCACGCGATCCCGGCGGTGAGTGATTCCGCCCGCGAACTGGCCTTTGCCAACGGGTCGAGCCTGCGGGTCGGCACCAGCCTGCGGTCGGGCACGTTCCAGTATCTGCATATCTCCGAGCATGGGAAAATTTGCGCGCGCTATCCCGAGAAGGCCGCGGAGATCAGGGCCGGGGCGCTGAACACCGTGCATCCGGGCCAGAGGATCTTCATCGAATCCACCGCGGACGGCCGCGACGGCGATTTCCATGAATTCTGCACGAACGCCCGCAACCGCGCGGCCGAGGGCGTGGCGCTGACGGCGCTGGATTTCCGGTTTCACTTCCTTGCCTGGTGGCGCCATCCGGGATACGCGCTGGCGCCGGACGGGGTGGTGATTCCGGAGAAGCTGACGCGCTACTTCGCCGAACTGGCGGCCGTCGGGATTCGCCTGAGCGATGCGCAGAAGGCCTGGTATGTCCGCAAGGCGGCGCAACAGGGGGACGCGATGCGGCGCGAGTTTCCCGCCACGCCGGATGAGGCCTTCGAGGCCTCGGTGACCGGCGCCTACTACGCGCGCGAAATGGCGCGGGTGCGCGCCGAGAGGCGCATATTGGGGCTGCCCCACGATCCCGCCCTGCCGGTGAATACTTTCTGGGACCTGGGCATCAACGACACGAACGCCATCTGGTTTCACCAGCGCGTCGGGCGCGAGGATCGCTTCATCGATTACTACGAGAATGAAGGGGAAGGTCTGGCCCATTACGTCCAGGCGCTGCGCGACCGGCCCTACACCTATGGCAATCACCACCTGCCCCATGACGTGGAGGTGCGCGAATTGGGCAGCGGGCTGAGCCGACGCCAGATGCTGGAGGATTTGGGCTTGCGCCCGGTCATCACCGTGCCGCGCAGCAGTGATCTGGGTACGGACATCCAAGCGGTGCGCAACGCGCTGGCGCGCTGCTGGTTCGATGCCGCGCGCTGCGCGGCGGGCCTGCGGCATCTGGACGGGTATCGCCGGGCCTGGGACGACAAGCGCGGGGTGTGGCGGGACCGACCCCATCACGACGCGGCCTCCCACGGCGCGGACGCGTTCCGGATGTTCGCGGTCGGCTTTCGCCCACCGGGGCCGGCGCAGCGCTTCCCGGCGACGGTGGGGATGGACTGGGACCCGCTGGAGTGAGATGCAATGTCAGGACGCTGGTGTGAGATGCTTAAAGTTGTATTGGCGTCATCAAGAAACCACCGGGTATTGTAAATCATCTCGCGGCGGATTTACGTTTATCGGTAGGTCCGTCTTAAACTTTCTGAATGTTGACTTATATGTCAATTAGGTCAACGATAGCGGCGCTTGAGGCTGCGGGAGAGTTAACGAGTTTCCATCCGCGATCACGAATCCCACCGCGAAGACGGCTCTACTTGAATAAGCAGGCTGTGAAAGATCTGACGGACGTTAACTCAGCTACCAACGTTCTTGTGGGGCGCGGTTACATACAAGCTGCGCTTGAGCATTGGGTTCGGGGAGAGAGAGTAACTGGTACGGCGAAAGGTGGACGTTTTATGAAAAGGTTAGAATCGCCGCCGAAGGAGATATGGGAAATCCGGGTCACTGTGCCAGTTGTCCAATGCAGGTTGTTTGGGAGATTTGCGGAGCAGGACACCCTAGTGCTTACGAAATTTCATACGAGAAGCATGCTTGGCAAAAAAGGTTCTGCTAATTGGACCAGTGCTATGACTACTTGTGAAACTGATTGGGGCAACCTATTCGGGCTTGAAGCGCCTTATACCGGAAATAGTATCCACGACTACGTATCGGAGAATTGCGATGACTTCCCCCTTGAAGCCTGACCTAAATCAACTTGGACCAGAAGATCTCGCGCAGTATGGAGCTGCTCGCGCTAAGGACGTCGCTTTTTTGGCGGTGGATGAACTCTGGCGCCGTAGAAAGAATGAAGGTCTCAAGCAGGTCGATATTGCGCGAGCGATTGGCGCGAATCCTACTTGGGTTTCACGCAGCCTCAGTGGGCCTGCAAACTGGACGCTGCGGACTCTTGGCGCGCTTGTTGAAGCTCTCGATGGTGAACTTGAGATAAAAGTTCACGCTATTGAGGACGCTCCGAAAACCCCAACAAATTTCCATGCATACGATGGGTATGGCCTCCAAAATCAGGTGGGTATTCAGCCATCAACGACATCTCAAAAAAATGATGTCGTTGTTCTTACGAGTTAGTTGTTGAATGCCAGATCCCCGCACAGCTACAGCCGTGTTCTGTGATGATGTTCGATATGAAGTTTCGAACAAATTCTCGTTAATCGGTATTTATCAAGAAAACATGGTTTTTCACGCCAATCCGCCCGTGCTCGTCCCGAAGCTTTGTACGTCTTTTTGGTTGTTGTCTGATATTGATGATCCGATCAAACATTTCTGCGCGCGGGTTCTTCTAACAAGTAGCGGCGTAGATGATGTTGAACTGGTTCGGTACGAATTTGCAGAAATGCCGCCGTTGCCGACGGACAAAGACGACGCCAGAAAGTCGATTCTTCGAGGTACGCTTGCCTTCGGGCCTTTTGCTATTGAGAGCGTTGGATACATCGAAGTGTGGTGCGAAACTGAACGTGATGATATCCGAGCTGCCCGGCTAAGAGTTGAGTTTGAAAGTTCGGACCAGCCCCTAGAAACCCAGGTTGAAACCTAATATCTAGGCAGCTTTGTATTAGATTTCGGTTCCCCTAGAACGTCTCTGCGCCCTCGAGCATGGCCAGCCCGGCGTTGGCGCAGATCCTGTCCTCTTCGCCGGTGCCCGAGCCGACCCCGACGCCGCCGACGCATTTGCCGTCGACGATGATCGGCAGGCCGCCGGGCAGGTTGATGCGCTTGCCCTGGGTGGCGACGGCGAGGCGGATGTCGGGGCCATCGGCCATCTCGCCGGTGGGCGCGCGGTAGATCGCGGCGGTCACGGCCTTGGCGATCGCCGTGTCGTTGGACAGGGCAAAAGCGTTGTCCATGCGCATGAAGGCGAGCAGATGCCCGCCGTCATCGACCACGGCGATGCATTCGGGCACGCCGATTTCCTCGGCCTTGGCGGTGGCGCCGCGGATGATCTTGCGCGCACCCGCGACGGTGAGTTTCGCGTGAGGGGTCAGGTCTTCGCTCATGATGGGGGCTCCGTTTGTAGGGGGTGTGCAACGGGCTCAGTCGCGGATCGGCTGCCGCTGCGATAGAATTCGAGGCGCTCGAGCAGCAGCGTGGCGCGTGCATCAGGTCTCGCCTGCTTTCGCGAAGCGGGCGAAGGCGTAGGTGCCGCGCACGCCGCCGATCGCCAGCAATAACGGGATCATCTGGACGAGGGCCTGAAGATCGAAGCCTTGCACCCGGGACGTGACGATGAACATGTCGAGCACCACGAGCACGAGGATGGTGACCGCTGAGGCGCGTGACCCCTTCCAGTTGGCCGTGGCCAGCCCGGCATAGATGAGCGCGAAGAAGAGCTGGATGGTCGCCGGGATGAGCCGGTCGCCGCTGTTCACGCTCGGGTCGCCGGAGAGCTGAACGAGGATCACCGCGCCGAGCAGGAAATGCATCGCGACCATGATCCAGGCCGCGACCGTGCCGTTGCGCAGGGCCGCGAGCGCCTGATCGGGGGTGGTCGTGAGCGGATAGAAAACGCGCTGCAGCAGCGCCATCAGTTTTGCCAGATGCGTCATGAAACGATTCAAGCACCGACCCGTTCGCGGGGCAATGCCCGGCAGGCCATTCGACCTCTTTAATCACCCGGAAAATCCAAGGGAGACCCAAAGCATGAGCGCTGTTTTTTCCAGATCTCCGCCACCGCCCCCGCCGCCGCCACCCGCGCCGTCGCGCGATGACCCGGCCGTGGAGGCGGCGCGCAAGCGGGCGGTTCGCGCCGCGCGCAACGCCCGCGGCCGGTCGGACACCGTCCTGACCGGAGACCGTGGTCTTACGGGCCTGGCCGGCGACGCACCGGTCACCAAGAAAACCCTATTGGGAGCATGACGAGATGAGCACACCGATCAAGATTCAGGCCTCCGGGGTCTACCTGCAGGCCACGACGAGCACCGGCGACCGGGTCGCCATGCCCGGCTATGGCGCGGGCGCGCAGGTGCTCGCTTACAACGACAGCGCGCAGCTGGCGTTCATCGCGTTTGGTTCTATCGATGTCGCCGCTGTGGGTGGCACGTCGGCGCCGGACATCCCGATCCCGCCCGGCGCGGTGATGGCGCTGACGCGGCCCGCCTGGGCGACCCATGTCTCGGGCATCACGGACGCCGACAGCGCGGATTTGTACTTCGCATTCGGGGAGGGCGCGTAATGGGTATCAAGGCACAGAGCCGGCTGATCAAGGGCGCGCCGGACTATGAGGAGGGCTTGTGGACGCCGACGTTAGGGGTGATGAGTGGGACCGATGGGGTTCACACTTACGATACTCAGGTGGGGGAGTATGTCCGGCTTGGGAAGTTGGTGTGGGTCAAGTGCACTGTTGATTTGGGCAGTTTCGATGGGAGCATGTCGGGCTCAGCAGTCGTCAAGGGGTTGCCGTTCGTTAACACACCGGGAGGGACACCTTTTGCGATTTCCACGATACAGAATGTGACACTCAACACGGGTGCCGGCTACTCGATGTATGTCGCTTTGGTTCGGTCTTCTCAATCTGACATCGCCCTGCGCGAGGTTGGGAGTGACCTAAATGAATCGGCGCTCACACAGGCAGATTTTTCGTCCGCTTCGGCGATGGTTATTTCCGGCGTTTACGCGACGCCGTGATCAACGTCGGCCGCGCTTTGAATTGCGTGCCAGCGATCTGGCGCGGACATGTCATGACAGAAGGATGACTTGAGTAACGGCGGAGTTTCCCCGCCATTGGCCATGTTTTCCAGCGCTTTACGATAAGCCTCGCCGGTTTCGCTGCCGTATGCATTGCGCACGGCTTCCGTCGGAACGCCGACATGGCACCTTATGATTTTCCGTCCTGCGCCGGTATTGCCTGGCGTTGAACCGTGCAGACACCAGGGCCCTTCCGAGAGGGCAACCATCCGGCCAGGTTTGAACTGAATGTCCACGGCGGTTTCGCATCTCTCCGGTAGATTGATGAGCGCGTATTCTGCTTGTTTATGGGTGGGTCCGTTGATGATCTCACCCATCTCCAGGTGCCGAAAGAGGCGAGAACCCCGGCTTGTGTCCCCAGAATCTTCAATGTGTATCAGGACGGTGAATATCCAGTCCGGTGCAAATCTGTAGTGAGTGTGGGCTGGGTGTTGGTCGAAGCCTAACTCTGATTGCATCAGCGTAAGCTGGCGCAAGACCAGGGGCGGCACTGTGCCAAATCGGTCGGCGATGAACGGTGCCAGACTGTCGCGCACCCCATTGTAAAGCGGGAAAAGTTTTTCGGCTAAGAATGTTCGCCAAAAATTTCCGTTGGAGTCGAAAATCGAGCAATTGGTTGGCTGGTCGTTGATGACGAGGTTGCACCAACTGCGTTGGTGGTCGCCAGGTTCGGGCTCCATTTGTTCAACGCTTGGCCAGTTCGAACATGCGGCGTCGATGTCCGCCGGAAACAGAGCTCCGTCCATTGTCAGGTGTGGGAATGGGTCTATAAAAACCTGATTGGCTTGCATGTCTGGAAGGTTATCCTCGCTGCCAAGTTGTGCCAATCCACAATCTTACCTTTCTGAAGAAAGAGCTGCATGGGCGTTTCTATGGAAGATATCCTGCGGTAGGGGGGCGAACTGGCGATGGGCCGCTCCGGAATCAAGGGCGTCTGCACGAGATCACCAAGGCGCTAGCGCATTCGACTGGCCCGCCTGGGTTGTTTTGTGGAATGCTGGCAAAGCAAATTGATGACCGGTTGAGTCTCCAAACAGGCAGACAAATTGTTGCATGCAGAACCACTGACCATCGAACTGTCGCCGTACCCGCATTTCGTTCGCCCGGACACATTGGCGGCGGACGATATCGATCGTTTCCTGAGTGTCTGGCCGCCGCGCGAGGCATTCACCCTGGAGAAAACCGGGAACCTCACCCATTCGGTCAATGCCGCGCCGTCGGATCCGGTGGTGTGGCGCGAGCAGTTGGCCGGATGCGTGCAGGAGCTCACACGGACGACGGTCGCGGCCTTCGCACCCTGGCTGGTGGCGCGGTTCGGCAGTGACCTGACGTCGCTCGAGACCATCACCCTGCTGATGGAGGCGGACCCCAGCTATTCGGGGCTGCCGATCCACAACCATCATTGGCATTCGCCCAACTGGGTCGCCACGGCGCTGGTTTATCTGGACCCGGTGGCGCCGGGTTACGCGGGCACCGTGTTGAACGGCTACGGCCCGGCCGATGACCCGGAGGCCTGCGCGCAGGTGTTTGCGCGAACCGATATGTGGGGTGCCGATCCGGACTTCTCGATCGACCGCGTGATGGACTATCAGCAGGGAAGCCTGTTTGCCTTCCTCGACGGCCCCATGAGTTATCACAGCACGTTGGCCGCGGCGCCCGACGCCGAAAGTGGGCGCCGTGTGCTACGCATGCATATCGCAGCCCCGTGGGACCTTTGCGAGGCGGTGTATGGCGTCAGCGAGGCTGAGTATTGCGCCCTACATCCGCGCGGGGAGCCGGCGACCGATCCGCGTGTTTTGGAGTGGGTCCGGCGCGATCTGGCTGAACAGAATGAGCAAGTCGCGATGAGCGCGGCGGCGGCCCGGGACTGGGCGCGCAGCCTCGATATTCGGGTGCCGCTTCCGGCCTAGCCCACGGGCGGGATATTTCCGCCGCGCGGTGACGCCGACCATTTTCTCGAATTCACAAATTGGGAGTGCAACGCGCATGGGCGTTTCCGTGAACGATATCCTGCGGCAATGGGACGAGGTGGCCGCGGGTCGGGGGTCCTTTCAGTCCGTCTGGCAGGAGATCGCCGATCATCTGCTCGGCCGCCGCGACTTCAGCACAGGCGCGTCGCCCGGCCGCAAGCGCATGGCGCGGATCTACGACACGACCGGGTTGCAGGCCGCAGACCTGCTGGCGGCGGCACTCCATTCGTTTCTGACCAACCCGGCGCTGCGCTGGTTCGCGCTGCGGCCCGAGGATGACGCGCTGGCCGAGGATGTGGCGGTGCGCTTGTGGTTGAGCGAAGCGGAAGATGCGCTTTATGCCGCCTTCAACGCGCCGGAAGGCAATTTCGCGCCGCAGATCCACGAGGTCTATCTCGACCAGGTGGCGTTCGGCACGGCCGCGCTCTATGTGGGCGACAGGCCGGGGCGGGGCATTCTGTTCTCTGCCCGACCGCTGGGCGAGATCCATATCGCCGAGAATGCCGAGGGACGGGTCGACACGGTGTTTCGCCGGTTTCGGTTTACCGCGCGCCAGGCCCATCAGGCCTGGGGCCCGGCCGCGGGCAAGGCGGTCACGGCGGCGCTGGAATCAGGGAAGGGCGAACGGTCCTTCGCCTTCCTGCATTGCGTGAAGCCAGCTGTCGGCGAGGTGCGGTCGGGGCCGCTGGGCGCGTTTGCCTTTGCCTCCTACTACGTGAATCTGGATGAGCGCGCGTTGGTGGCCGAGGGCGGCTATCACGAGATGCCCTACATGGTGCCGCGCTGGTCCAAGGATGCGGGCGAGATCTATGGCCGCGCACCCGGGTGGAACGCGCTGCCCGACCAGAAGATGCTCAACGAGATGAGCAAGACGGTGCTCAAGGCCGCACAAAAGGCCGTCGATCCGCCGCTGCTGATCGCCGACGATGGCGTGGTCATGCCCCTGCGTACCCAGCCCGGCGGGATCAATGTGGTGCGGGCGGGCGCCCTGTCACAAGACCCGCTGCGGCCGCTGCCGGTCGCACCCCGGATCGATATCGGCCTGGAGATGATGGAGCAGCGGCGCGATGCTGTGCGCGCGGCCTTCCATCACAGCCTGCTGCAGCTCTTTCAGGACCCGCGGATGACCGCGACCCAGGTGCTGCAGCTGGTCCAGGAGATGCAGCGGCTGCTCGGCCCGATGCTGGGCCGCCAGCAGGCCGAGCTGCTGGAGCCGATGATCGAGCGGGTGTTCGGGATCCTGCTGCGAGCCGGCGGGTTGCCGCCGCTGCCGGATGTGTTGGTGGGCGTGCCCCTGCGGGTGGATCATGTCTCGCCGATCGCCCGGGCCCAGAAGGCCGGCGACGCCCAGGCGGTGCTGCGCACCCTGGAGGCGGCCGAGGCGATGTCGGCGATCGACCCGCAGGTGACCGACCTGATCGATCCCGACGCCGGGCTGCGGCTGATCGCCGAGGCCAATGGCGTGCCGGCCAAGGCCCTGCGCGGGGCGGCGGATGTCGCCGCGCTGCGGGCGCTGCGGGCAATCTAGACGCCTGCGCATGAGATGCCCGGATCAAGTCCGGGCATGACGATGAGAGAATAGTTTCCAAAACCCCCGGCCAGCCCGCCGCCCGGTTAAAGCCGGGCGCGTGCGGGTCCGGTGCCCTGCCCGAAAGCCGGGCCGCCCGACGCGGGCGTGAAACAGTGAGACGGGTCCGCCGCCCCCCTTCGAGAACAGAGGGCGCGCGGGCAGCCTTTCGAATCCTCTGAAGACCCGACGGGCGGGTTTGAAACCCGCCCCTACATCATTTCGAATCGAAAGGAGGACGGACATGTCCGTCGAAATCACGACTGCCTTCCGGCAGGAATACAAGAGCGGCATCGAGATGCTGGTGCAGCAGATGAGCAGCCAGATGCGCGGTGCCGTGCGCGAGGAGGCGATCAGTTCCAAGCGCGCCTTCTTCGATCAGGTCGGCGCCGTGGCCGCGACCGAGGCGACCGAGCGCCATGGCGACACCCAGTATGTGAGCACACCCCACAAGCGGCGCTCGGTGGCGGCCAAGACCTATCGGGTGGCCGACCTGGTCGATGTGCCGGATCTGATCCGGACCCTCAACGACCCGACCAACGCCTACTCCCAGGCCTTCGCCGCGGCGCTCAACCGGGCGATCGACCGGGAGATCGCCACGGCGGCGCTCGGTACGGCCTACACCGGCGAGACCGGGACCAACGCGGTCACGCTTCCCGCGGGCCAGAAGATCGCGGCGGGCGGGGCCGGCTTCACGCTGGCGAAACTGCGCAGCGCCATGAAGCTGTTCAAGGCGAACAACGCGATCATGCCCGGGGATGATCTCTACGTGGCCTGGACCTCGGCCCAGGAGGACGAGTTCATGGACACCAACGAGGTCAAGTCGGTCGATTACAACACCCAGAAGGTGCTGGTGTCGGGCGGGGTGGAAGGCTTCTACGGCTTCAAATTTATCCGCCTGGAGGACGCCGCCGACGGGACATTGCTGCCCAAGAGCGGCAGCACGCGGTCGTGTTTCGCCTGGGCCAAGTCGGGCGTGCTGCTCGGCCTGGGACAGGACATCACGGCCAAGATCGACCCGCTGCCGAACAAGAACTACGCGGTGCAGGTCTACGCCTCCATGGATATCGGGGCGACCCGGATGCAGGAAGAGAAGGTCGTGCAGATCGACTGCGTCGAGGGGTGATTTTGTTTGTTTCGCCCTTCGCCCAGAGCCGCCGCGCGCGGCACTGGGTCTTGTCGGGAATGCGAAGGGTGTTTGTCTTTTCCCTTCGCCCGGAGCGCGTGGCGCTGCGTCTTGTCGGGAATGCGAAGGGGTTTTGTTGTCCGGCCCTCGCCCTTCGAGACGCCCGCTTTGCGGGCTCCTCAGGGTGAGGGCTTTCACATTGTCCTCGTCCTGAGGAGCGTCCCTTCCTTGTGAAGGGGCGCGTCTCGAAGGGCGGGTGATCCTTGTTCGACCGGAGGTTAAAAATGGTCATCACAACCGAGAACAGTACCCAGTACGCCAACACGCTGGCGATGCCGCGGATCCAGAATCCGACCCATGAGGCCCATGGGCGCCTGCGGTTTGCGCGGTTCAACTTTACGCAAGGGCCGGCGGCCGGGGATGCCGGGTCGATCGCGCGGCTGGTCAACCTGCCGAAGGGAAAGGTCCGGGTGATCCTGCCGCTATCGCGGGTGGCCCATTCGGCGCTCGGCGCGAGCCGGACGATCGATCTGGGCTGGGAGGCCCATGTCGCCGATGACGGTTCGGGCGCGGTCGCGGCCGATCCGAACGGCCTCGATGACGGCGTGGCCGCGTCGTCGGCCGGGGCGTTTGTGCCGGGCGGGACGCTCGGGGGCGACGAGACGAAGCTGTTCGAAAGCCTCGACGGCGTCGTCGTGACGGCCCAGGTCAATGACGGGACGATCCCGGCGGGCGCGACGCTCGACGGGTATCTCGCCTACGTCATGGACTAGGAGCGGAACGTTTCGCTGCGACTTTCGGGGCGCTCTTCTTTTGGGGGGCGTCCCGTTTTCTTTCCCCGAAAGGCAGAGCCCCGGAACGAACCCGTGCCGGCGCGCCGACCCATGGTTCCTAACGTCCGAAACGATCCCGGGGATGCGGAACCGAGGGTGCCACAGGCTCTTTATGCAGAAAAGGAATTCCCATGACCACCGACGTCGATATCGTCAACGCCGGGCTGATCAAGCTCGGCGAGGCGACCATCACCACGCTGGCCGACGACGTGAAACCCGCGCGGCTTGCCGCGGCGATCTTCGCCGATCAGCGCGATGTGGTGCTGCGCGCCCATCCGTGGAATTTCGCCATGGCGCGGGCCGAGCTCACCGCCCATGTGACCGCGCCGCTGTGGGGCTTCGCGAATGCCTATGACCTGCCGGGCGATCCCGATTTTTGCCTGCGGGTGATCTCGGTCGAGGGGGAGGCCGACGCGGGAACCGGGGCGTGGAGGATCGAAGCGCGGCAGATCGTGAGCGATCTGGCGAGCCCGATCCGGATTCTGTATCTGCGCCGTGTGAGCGATTATGCGCTGTGGGACGCGCTGGCGCTGGATGCGCTGGCGGCACGGATGGCGATGGAGCTGGCCGAACCCCTGGGCAAATCCACCTCGCTGCACAACGCCATGGCGCGGCTCTATGACAACACGCTGCGCGCCGCACGCTCGGCTGATGGACAGGAGGGCACCGCTCAGATGCTGGCGGCGGATGGCTGGATCGAGGCGCGGATCTGATGGTGGAACTGCAGCCGGCCCAGACCAATTTCACCGCCGGGGAGCTGAGCCCGCGCCTGTATGGCCGCCGGGACCTGGCGCGCTATGACAACGGGGCGGGGACGCTCCTCAACGCGATCATCCAGCCCCATGGCGGCGTGACACGCCGGCCCGGCACAAAGTTTGTCGCCGAAACAAAGAGTGCCGCGACGCCGGTGCGGTTGGCGCCGTTCCGGTTCAACCAGGCGCAGGCCTACATCTTGGAGTTCGGTGACTTCTATGTCCGGTTTTACCGGGACGAGGGCCAGGTCACCGGACCCGACATGAACGGGGCCGTGGTGACCAACGGTGATTTCACGTCGGACATATCGGGTTGGACCAACAATTCGACGGGTGGCGCGTCGATTTCTCATGATGCGGCGAACGGCCGGCTGCGCCTCGTCGGATCTGGCACGGACAGCGCGGCGGCGAGCCAGCAGATTACGAATGCGAACACGTCAGTGAATGACGCGCTGGTGTCGTTCGACGTGATCGGGGATCCGGGCGACAGGGTGGGGGTCAGCACGGGCGCGCTGGGCGGGTTCGCCTTCATCCGCAATGCGGATGTCGGGCACCATGTGATGGCCTTTCCCGCCTCCTCGGGACCGCCGGGCGATGACTTTCACATTCACTTCGCCCACGCGTTGGGCAAGACCGTGGAGATCGACAATGTTGCGGTCGTGGACGGCGGGCCGGTTGAGCTGGCGACACCCTATGCGGCCGGTGATGTGTTCGGACTCAAGATCGCCCAGTCGGCCGACACGCTCTACATCGCCCACCCGGATTATCCGCCCCACAAGCTGCTGCGCTACGGCGACGACCAATGGTCGCTCGAGCGGGTGTCTTTCACCGACGGACCGTATCTGGACGAAAACACCAGCGACAAGACGATGACCCCGGCCGCGACCAGCGGGAAGGCCATCACCGTCACCTGTCAGGAGAATGTCTTCGCGTCCACGGATGTGGGCCGGTCGATACGCCTCAAGCATTCCACGACATGGGGCTGGGGCGTGATCGTGGCGGTTGCCAGTTCCACGCAGGCCTCGGTGGACATCAAGTCGAACTTCGGCGGGACGAGTGGCGTGACCGCATGGCGCCTGGGCGCGTGGGGCAAAATCGATCCAAGCCCGTCCGTCGATGCGGTGCCCGGTTCGCAGTATCTGGCGACCGGGTTCCCGTCCTGTGTGACCTTTCACGAGCAACGCTTGTGCTGGGCCGGTGAGAAGAACAGCCCGCAGATGTTCCGGGCCTCCAAGTCGGGGGATTTCGAGAACATGGCACCGACCACAACGGACGGCGCGGTCGAGGACGATGCCGCGCTGAACTACCGGATCGGTGCGGACCAGGCCAACGCGATTCTCTGGCTGCAGTCCCAGCGCTCGCTGGTGCTGGGCACACAAGGTGGCACATGGCCGGTGCGCGCGAGTTCTCTCGACGAGCCGCTGACGCCGACGAACATCCAGTTCAAGCGGGCCAACACCTATGGCGCGGCCGACATCCAGCCGGTCACGGCAGGGGATGTGACGCTCTATCTGTCGCCCAGCACGCGCAAGCTGCGCGAACTCGCCTACCTGTTTGAGCGGGACAATTTCGCGGCACCTGATTTGTCGATCCTGTCGGAGCACATCACGGCGGGTGGCGTGGTGCAGATGGATTTCGCCCAGGAGCCCCATGGGCTGGTGGTGATGTGCCGGGGCGACGGCACCTTGCTGGGAATGACCTACAACCGCGAGCATGAGGTGATCGGCTGGCAGCGCCATCTGCTCGGCGGCGGCTTTCAGGGCGGGGTGGCGCGCTGGGAATCGGTGGCGACCATCCCGGCGCCGGACCAGACCCATGATCAGATCTGGGGCGTGGCGGCGCGCACCATCGATGGTGTGGATGTCCGCTGCGTGGAATTCCTGGCGCAGGATTTCGATGCGCATGGCGACGATGATATCGCTGACGCCTATTTCGTGGATTGCGGCTTGTCCTATGACGACCCCAAGACCGTCACGGGTGCGACCCAGGCCAACCCGGTCGTTCTGACGGTGCCGGGGCATGGTTTCGCCAATGGGGACCTGGTCGATGTGTGCGACGTGATCGGCATGACCGCGCTGAATGGCAACCGATACACGGTCGCCAGCGCCGCCGCCGACAGTTTCGCGTTGCAGGGCGCAGATGGATCGGGCTTTGCCGCCTACGGGTCTGGCGGTGTGGTGCGCAAGGCCGTCACCGCGATCACCGGTGCCGATCACCTGGACGGAGCGGCCGTGGATGTGGTTGCCGACGGTGTGCATCTGGGGCCGAAAGTACCCAGCGCGGGCGCGATCACGTTGAGCAGCCCGGCCAGCCGGGTTCATGCCGGCTTTGGCTATATGACCGATGTGGTGACCCTGCCGATCGCGGCCCGGACGCCGGATGGGTCGGGCGAGGGCAAGACCAAGCGCATTGGCGACGTCGTGGTCCGGTTCCACCGGACCAGCGGTGCGAAGACGGGCCCCGATTTCGCCACCCTGGACCGGGTGCCTTTCGACAGCGGCGGCCCGCCTTATTCGGGCATCAAGATCGTCAGTTTCCCCGCCGGCTATGACGTCGAAGGCGTGGTCGCGCTGCGCCAGGACGCGCCGCTGCCGATGACCATCCTTTCGCTGTCGCCCCGTGTGAATCTCGCCTTGAGGTAAGACCCATGCAGATTATCCCATTTGAACCGCCTCACCTGCGCGCGGTCGCGCCGCAATGCGCGCAATCCGACTTCACCGCCTATGTCGAAACCCTGGACATGCATGCGCTGGTACAGCGTGACGCTGCCTTCACCGCGATCGATGATGCAGAGGGTGGCCGGGCCGTTCTGGGCTGTGCGGGGGTGGTCACACTCTGGCCCGGGGTGGGGCAGGCCTGGGCGATCTTCTCCGACCGGCTCCTGGGCCACCCGGTGGCTCTGACCCGCGCGACCGGGCGAGCGCTCGACCGGATTTCGGCGACCCAGGATCTGCGGCGGGTCCAGGCCACCGTGCGCGACGGGCATGGGGCCGGCGCGCGCTGGCTGTCGTTTCTCGGGTTCGAACTCGAGGGATTGCTGGTGAATTACGGGCCCGGCGGATCGGGCGATTATTGGATGTATGGGAGGACGATATGACCGGACCGGAACTGATCCTGGCGACCACCGCCCTGTCGGCGCTGCGCGCCGTCGAGGACGGTCGTGCGGCCGGGGCGGACCGCGAGTTTTCCGCACGCACGGCCGCGCGCGATGCCGCCATCGCCGCGCAACGGGGCGCGGCGAATGCAAAGGAGGAACGCCGCCGTGGGGCGTCACGCCAGGCGACCCAGCGCGCGCGGTTGGCCCATGCCGGCGCGGGTGGGGCCGGCACGGCGCTTGATCTGCAGGGGCAGATTTCGGCCGAGGCAGAATTCGACGCCTTGCGTCGGGCCGATGCCGGAAACCTGGTCGCGCTCAACCAACTGACCCGCGCCCAGGCGTTCCGCCGCCGCGGCGCTGCGGCGCGCCGGGCGGGTCTGTTGAAAGCGGGTTCGACGCTTCTTCGCTAGCCGGGAGCTAACCAATGCAACGCACGGTCGAGAAATTGTGGCGGTTGAAACGCGACTACCGGCTTGTGTTCTCGAGCCCCGAGGGCAGGCGGGTGCTGCGCGATCTCAACCGGTTCTGCATGTATGTCGCGCCCACCGCCGACGCCAACGAGGCGGTCTTCGCAATGGGGATGCAGCGGGTGTTCCGGCGCATCGCGGCGCTGGCGCGGGCCGGTGACGACCCGATGCTGAACGAAATTCAATCAGGACAGGAGAGTGACGATGACCATGACTGAGAATCAAATCGATGCGTCGGAACCCGTGATCGCTGCCGGGGCGGATGAGAATTGGCGGGCAGGGCTGTCCGAAGAATATCGCAGCCATCCGGTGCTCGAACGGTTCGACGATCTGGAAGGGCTGGCGCGCGAGCATGTGAATCTGCAGAAACTGATCGGCCGCAAGGGGGTCGTCCCGCCGGCAGCCGATGCCGATGAGGCAGAACGCGCGCGCTTCTACGATGCTCTTGGTCGGCCCGAGAGCCCGGACGCCTATGATCTGGAAGGACTGGAGCGGCCTGACGGCCTGCCCTGGGACGACGAGTTCGAGAAACAGATGCTGGCCCGGATGCATGCATCGGGGCTCAATGACGGCCAGGCGCGCGCGCTGCTTGAGGGATATATCGAGCTCCAGAACACCTCCTGGCAGGATGCAAACGCCGCACAGGGCCGCGCGCTGGATGCGGCGGAGACGGGCTTGCGACGGGAATGGGGCGAGCGTTTCGATGCGCAGATCGACATGGCCAACCGCGCCTTTGCGGCCGCGTTCGGCGAACGTATGGATGATGTGCGCCAGCTCCGGCTCGCGGACGGGCAGTATCTGGGCGATCACCCGGACATGGTGCGTGCGTTCGCGAAAATGGGTGGTCTGATGGGGGAGGCCGAGTTCGTCGGCGGCAAGGAAGCCCGGATCGGCCGATCATCGTCGGAGGCGCGGGCGCAATTGTCGGCGCTCGAGGCCGATGCCGAATTTCGCACTGCCCTGCTCGATCGCGCCCATCCCGAGCACCGGCAGGCCGTCGCGCGGCGATCCGACCTTGCCCGGGCGGCCTATGGCGAGGACACTGAGGGCTTCGCTGAATAGGGCCGTGCGCCCGCAGAATGCCGTTGGCATCAGCATTGGACACAGCTTTGCCAAAATTGACGGCTACGCTTGTGGTTCGTTTGTGCAGTCAGGAGACGTGATAATGAGATTCTTGCTTTCGTTCGTGCTGGTGTTTTTCCTGGTCGGGGCGGGCGCGGCCTATGCCGATGACGATTCATCGGGGCCGCGGACATTGTCCGTTTCCGGGACCGGCTCTGTTGCCGCCGCACCGGATCTGGTCGAGATCACGGTCGGTGTGACGACGACGGCCGCCACGGCCGGCGCGGCGCTGGCGGCGAACAACGCACGCGCTGCGAAAGTATTCGAGTTTCTGCGCGCCTCGGGCGTCGGGCCGGGGGACATGCAGTCGACGAATATTTCCGTCTCGCCGCAGTTCCGGCCGCGGCGCGGCAATGAACCGGTCAAGCCCGAGATCATCGGCTACACGGTTCGCAACAACGTACACATCACGGTGCGTGACCTCGCCGGGTTCGGCGTGGTGCTCGACGGCATCGTCGACGCCGGCGCGAATATGGTGCAGGGCATTCGTTTCGGGATCGCCGAGCGGAAGGACATGGAAGAGGACGCCATGGCCAAGGCGGTCCGCGATGCCATGGCGCGCGCCAAGAATATCGCCGATGCGGCCGGCATCGAGCTGGGATCGATCCTGTCGATCAGCACGGGTGGTGTCGGCCCGGCGCCGCGCCAGTTTCTGGCCCGGGCGGAAGCCTCCAGCGTGCCTGTGGCCGCCGGTGAGCTGACGGTCCGGGCGCAGGTCTCGGTGGTGTTCGAGATCGATTAGAGAAACGTTCAGACTGAGCGAACGGCCCCGCATTGCGGGGCCGTTTTCGTTTGCGGAGAGAGATCATGACGGACGGTGAACGCGTGGTGCCGGGGCCGCGATTGGTGGATCAGCCCGTCACGCTGCGGGTCCTCGCGAAGGTCCTGGCGACCTTGGCCGCCATCGCGGTCAGCGGCTGGTGGTTCATGTTCGATGAGGTTCGGCTGGTCCGCGGGGACGTCGCGCAACAGGGCAGCGAGCTGGCCAAGGAGATCGACAATTCGGCGCGGTTCCAACTGGAGCAGAGAGATCGGCTGTGGAACCGCGTGGATGCGCTGCGCGAGGATATTCACAGCGTGCAGATCGAACTGGGTGGCTTGCGCGCGCGCCTGCAGCAGGTGGGTCAGACGACGGACGCCATCTTCGCGATCGTCAGCCCGGCGGCGCCGGCGAACGGAACAGGGTCTGTACCTGTGCGACCGGATGACGGCGTGGCAAGATAGATTCAGCCATATCGCCAGCAAACCGGGAAAGAGCGATGACCGAGGGTGAGATCGAACAACAGGAATATTGGGTTCAGAAGGGCGATGTGCGTCTGTTTGTGTTCCGCAAGTGCGCGGCCGGCGCAGCCGCGGACGCACCCGTGCTGTTTCTGGTGCACGGGTCCTCGCTGTGTGCGCGCACCGGCTTCGACCTCGATGTGCCGGGAAAGCCCGGTTTCTCGATGATGGACTGGTTCGCGGCGCGCGGGTTCGACGTCTGGACCATGGATCATGAAAATTATGGCCGTTCGGACCGGACCGACAGCAATTCCGACATCGCCAGCGGGGCCGATGATCTGGCCGCCGCGATGCCGGTCGTCGAGGCCGAGACGGGGCAGAAGGCGTTTCATTTCTTCGGCAGTTCGTCGGGCGCGCTGCGCGCCGGCCTGTTCGCGACCCGGCATCCCGACAATGTGCGCTCCTTAACGCTCGATGCATTCGTGTGGACCGGCGAAGGTTCGCCGACACTGGAGAAGCGCCGCGAGAATCTCGATCACTTCCGGGCCCATCCCACGCGCGACGTCGATCGCGCCTTCTTTCATTCGATCTTCAACCGAGACCGGCCCGGCCTGGTCGAGCCCGGCGTGGCCGACGCGTTCGCCGATGCGGAGCTGGCATACGGGATGACGATGCCGACCGGCACTTATCTGGATATGTGCGTCAATCTGCCGGTTGTCGATCCCGCGCTGATTTCCTGTCCGGTGCTCATTCTGCGTGGCGAACATGACGGGATCGCCACGGAAGAGGATCTGGTCGCCTTCTTCGGGGCGCTGAAGTCCGACGACAAGCAGATGGTTGTGCTGCCCGATCAGGCGCATGTCGGCGCGCTGGGCGTGAACCGCCATCGCTTCTTCCATGTGCTGCACGGGTTCCTGACGCTGCCCGCGCGTCTGGGCGCGATCCCGGCGGGGTAATTCGGGCCTAGTAGGCGCGTTCGACGCAGAAATCCACGACGTTTTCCAGCGCGGTGCGGTGGGCGTTGTCGGGCAGCGTCGCGAGCGCGGCGCGCGCGGTATCGGCATAGCCCCGGGCGCGGATTAGCGTGTCCGACAGTGCGTCATGGGCGTTGAGGATTTCGATGGCCCGCTCCAGATCGCCGTCCTGCTGATCGAGGTCTTCCAGCGTGCGTTTCCAGAAAACGCGCTCCTCGTCGTTGCCCCGGCGCAGGGCGAGCACGATCGGCAGGGTGATCTTGCCTTCGCGGAAATCGTCGCCGACCCCCTTGCCGAAGGCCTTGTCGGTGGCCGAATAGTCGAGATAGTCGTCGACCAGCTGGAAGGCGATGCCGAGATTGGCGCCATATTGATCGAGCGCGACTTCGTCCTGGCTGTTCCTGTCGGCGATATGTCCGCCGACCTCACAGGCCGCGGCAAACAGGGCGGCCGTCTTGGAACGGATGACGTAGAGATAATCCTCTTCCGTCGTTGCGGTATCGTTGGCCGTGGTGAGCTGGGCGACTTCGCCCTCGGCGATCACCGCGCTCGCGTTGGCCAGGATTTCGAGAACCTTCAGAGATTCACTTTCGACCATGAGCCGGAAGGATCGGCTGAACAGGAAATCGCCGACCAGCACGCTGGCCTGGTTTCCCCAAACCGCATTCGCCGTGTCGCGCCCGCGCCGCAGGTCGGATTCATCGACAACGTCGTCATGCAGAAGTGTGGCGGTATGGATGAATTCTACAGCGGCTGCCAGGCCGATATGCTTGTCGCCCTCATAGCCGCATAACCGCGCGCTCGCCAAGGTGAGCAGCGGACGGAGCCGCTTGCCGCCGGCGGCGACGAGATGGCCGGCGAGCTCGGGGATCAGCGGAACATCGGACTGCATATGGTCGACGATGAGCTGGTTGACCCGGGCAAAATCTGCGGCACAAAGCTCACGCAGTTCGTCGAGCGCGTTCGGCTTTCCCCTCGATTGTGACCCCTCGAGGCGGGCAATGACGGCCACGATGTTCTCTCCAGAATTGTTTGCCGGATGGACTCTTCGGCGCAGCCAGATTGTCCGCGCCAACAGTGTTTCGCGAGCATATGATGTTTCGTATGGGCGTCAAGTAAGGCGCAACCAGATCACCGCGACGTGACGGAGCGAAGCTTGCGCGAATTGCTGAGGACAAACGACCATGTGGCCCTGTCGCTGGCGATGGCGCTGCTGAAGGATGCCGGGATCGAATGCGTGATGTTCGACACCCATGCCGCGATTATCGAGGGCAGCATCTCGGCCATCCAGAAGCGCATGATGGTGCTGGACGAGGACCATGCCGAGGCGCGCGAATTGCTGGTGGGCGCGGAACTCCTCGACTCTCGCGACCCGCCGCGGGGTGGGCCGGCATGACGGCAGAGGCCGAAACGACGGACATGTTGCTTGGCGGGCGGGTTGAAATTCGCCAGCCCGGAAGCGGTTTTCGGGTCTCGGTTGACGCGGTCCTGCTGGCCGCAGCCGTGGCGCTTGAGCGCGGGCAACGCGCGCTCGATGTCGGCTGTGGCGCGGGCGGTGCGACGCTATGTCTCGCTTCGCGCGTGCCGCAAACCGAGCTGCTCGGGATCGACCGGGATGGGCAGATGACCGAGCGTTTGCGCGCCAATATCTCGGCGAATGGTTTTGCCGACCGGGTCGCGGCCAGGACCGTGGACGTTGCCGAAGGCGTGCCTGAGGATCTGCGTGGCGCCTTCGATCATGTGTTTTCCAATCCGCCCTATTTGCCCCCGGAACGCGCGGATTCACGCACCGTGGCCGATGCGGTTGAGGCGGCAACGATCGAATCCCTGCCCTTTGCCGCGTGGCTGGCCTTCATGGCGGCCTGCTGCAAATCGAAGGGGCGTCTGACGGTGGTTCACCGGGCCGACCGGCTGGAGGATTTGCTGGCCGGGTTTGCCGCCTGCGCCGGCGAGATCGCGGTGCTGCCGATCTGGCCACGGGCGGACAGGCCGGCCAAGCGGGTCATCATCACGGCGCGGGTCGGTGTGCAAACCCCCACCAAGCTTTGCCCCGGCCTGGTTCTGCACGGCCCCGACGGCAATTACACATCGGCCGCGCGCGGCGTCATCGACGCCGGGGAGGGGCTGGCGTTCGATGTGAAAGCCGGCGAGGTCACCGCACAGCGCGCGTGATCGGTTGGCAGAACCGGTGCCGCAAGTGGTATGACGTCTGTACAGGCACCGTGCGGGTGTACCGCGAAGATACGCTGGAAGCTGTTCATGTTCGGTTTTTCCCTTTCGAAACTGCTCGTCCTGGCCCTCATCGTCGGCGCCGTGATCGTCGGATTTCGCGTGTTCGGACGCCTTAGCGGTCAGGGTGGCGACAAGGGCGGGAACCAGGGTCGCAGCGGCCCCGCGGCGGGCAAAGCCGAACCCAACGCGTTCGATACCGAGTATGACGCGGAAACCGACAGCTATGTCGTGCGGGATAAAAACGCCGCGCCGGATTGAAACCCATATCGCCGGTGAAAATGCCCTGATGTTGCGGGCCGAGAATTTCGCCGCGTGACATCGGGAAATATTGCGCACAGGCATGCGCGGCCCCGCCTTGACCAAGGGTGGGACCGCTTCTATTTTCCCCCGCGCCGAACGGCTTTGGTGCACTACTCCGGACGATGGCGATTAACCAACCCGATGCAGCTCGCTCTGCGGCGTCGCCGCACAGCTTTCAAGACCTGATCCTCACACTGCAGAGGTTCTGGGCGGACCAGGGCTGTGTCATTCTCCAGCCCTACGATATGGAAGTTGGCGCGGGGACATTTCACCCGGCCACGACGCTCCGCGCATTGGGGCCGGACCCGTGGCGCGCGGCTTTCGTGCAGCCGTCCCGGCGGCCGACCGACGGGCGATACGGCGAGAATCCGAACCGGTTGCAGCACTACTACCAGTTTCAGGTGATCCTGAAGCCGTCGCCCAAGGACAGCCAGGAATTGTACCTGCAGAGCCTCGGCGCGCTGGGCATCGACCCCAAATCACACGATATCCGCTTCGTCGAAGATGACTGGGAAAGCCCCACTCTGGGCGCCTGGGGGCTCGGCTGGGAAGTCTGGTGCGACGGAATGGAAGTCAGCCAGTTCACCTATTTTCAGCAGGTCGGCGGGTTTGATTGCGATCCCGTCGCGGTCGAACTGACCTACGGGCTGGAGCGCCTGGCGATGTATGTCCAGGGCGTCGAGAATGTCTATGACCTCGACTTCAACGGCGCGGGCACCAAATATGGCGACGTGTTCCTGCGGGCCGAGCGGGAATTCAGCGCCTATAATTTCGAGCACGCCAACACCGATATATTGTTCCAGCATTTCGCGGATGCCGAGGCCGAATGCCATGCCCTGATTGCGCAGAAACTCGCGCTGCCCGCCTATGACCAGTGCATCAAGGCGAGCCACACTTTTAATCTGCTCGATGCGCGCGGCGTGATCTCGGTCACCGAACGCCAAGCCTATATCCTGCGGGTTCGCGAGCTTGCGAAGGGCTGTTGCGAAATCTGGCTGCAAGCCCAGGCGGGTGGCTGAGCGCGATGGCTGAGCTTCTTCTCGAATTCCGGTCCGAAGAGATCCCGGCGCGCATGCAGCGCCGGGCGGCGGGGGACCTCGAGCGGCTCCTGACGGCCGCGCTCAAGGAAAACAATCTCGAACATGGATCCGTCGATGTGCGCGCCACACCGCGGCGCCTGGCGATCCGTGTCGAGGGTCTCCCCGAGACCCAGCCGTCGCGCGCGGTCGAGCGCAAGGGACCGCGCACGGACGCGCCGGAGAAGGCCATCGAGGGTTTTGTCGGGTCCATTTCGATTTCGCTCGAGGACTGCGAGGTCCGCGAAGACAAGAAGGGGTACTTCTATGTCGCGGTCTGGGAGGAAACAGGCCGGCCCACTCGTGATGTGCTCTCGGAGATCATCGTATCCGTTGCCAATGACATTCCCTGGCCGAAATCGATGCGCTGGGCGGAATCGAGTTTCCGCTGGATCCGGCCGTTGCATAGTGTGCTTGCCATCTTCGATGGTGCGACCCTGGACGGTGGCCTGGATACGGGCGACGGCATCCTCGAATTCACAGACCAGACGGCGGGCCATCGGTTCCATGCACCGGCGCTTTTCGCTGTCCGTGACTTCGCAGACTATGAGGCGCGGCTGCGTGACGCCAAGGTCATGGCGGACTCCGCGGCGCGGGAGCAGTCGATCCGCGAACAGCTCGGCGCATTATGTGCCGCCGGCGGTTTCCATCTGCCCGATGATGACGGGCTCTATGCGGAGGTGGCGGGCCTGGTCGAATGGCCCAAGGTCCTGATCGGGTCGATCGACCCGACCTTCATGGCGCTTCCCGCCGAAGTGCTGGTCTCGTCCATGCGCGAACATCAGAAGTATTTTGGCCTCAAGCAGGCGAATGGCGAGATTGCGCCATCCTTTGCGTTTGTCTCGAACATCGAGGCCGTACAGCCCGAGGCCGTCGTGGCGGGCAATGAACGCGTGCTGCGCGCCCGCCTGTCCGATGCCAAATATTTCTGGGACCAGGATTTGAAGGTCCCGCTCGAGACCATGGGTGAAGCCCTCGACGGCATCGTGTTCCACGCCAAACTCGGCAGCATCGGTGACAAGGTCGAGCGGGTCGAAGCGCTGGCGATGTGGTTGGCCGGCGCGATCCCCGAGGCCAATTCACAGACCGTCGGACGCGCGGCGCGTTTGGCCAAGGCTGACCTGGTCAGCGGCATGGTCGGGGAGTTCCCCGATCTGCAGGGCACGGTGGGACGCTACTATGCGACGGCCCAGGGCGAGCCCGGTGACGTGGCCGATGCCATTGCCGAACATTATTCGCCGCAAGGCCCCGCCGATGCCTGCCCGTCGGCGCCGGTGAGCGCTGCGCTCGCCATGGCCGACAAGGTCGATACGCTGGTCGGGTTCTGGTCGATCGATGAAAAACCGACCGGGTCGAAAGATCCCTTCGCGTTGCGCCGCGCCGCATTGGGTGTGATCCGGATCATTCTGGAGAACGGATTGCGGATCAGCCTGCGCGATGCGTTCGCCGAGGCCCGAAAACATCATAAGTGCAAAGATGCGGCGATCGATGTTGATCTCCTGTCCTTCTTTGCCGACCGCCTCAAGGTCCATCTTCGCGACGACGGCGTGCGCCACGACCATATCGAGGCCGTGATCGAGCAGCAGACCGATGGCGATCTGGTTCAGCTGGTTGCGCGCGTGCGCGCGCTCGGCGATTTCCTGCAGTCGGATGACGGCACGAACCTGTTGGTCGCCTATCGCCGTGCGGCCAACATCGTGCGTGCGGAAGAGAAGAAGGACAGCATCAAGTACAGCGGGTCTGAATATGACTCGGGGTTAAATGGTGACCAGCCGATCGAAGGCGCGCTTTGGGACGTATTGACGCGGACCGAAAGCGACATCGAGGCCGCTTTGGCCGGCGAAGGGTTTGAATCCGCCATGAAAAGCCTGGCCGGATTGCGCCAGCCGATCGACACATTCTTCGATCAGGTAACCGTAAATGTTGACGACTCTGTCGTGAGAGGCAATCGATTGCGCCTGCTCGCGCGCATCCAAGGGGTTATGAACAATGTCGCAGACTTCTCAAAAATCGAAGGCTGATGGAAATTCGATGAACGCTGCACCTGATAAGTGGGTCTACAGCTTTGCCGCCGGATCTTCCGACGGCAATACCGGCATGCGCAACCTCCTGGGCGGCAAGGGCGCGAACCTGGCCGAGATGTGCAATCTGGGGCTGCCGGTGCCGCCGGGATTCACGATCACGACCGAGCTTTGCACCTATTATTACGACAACGGCGAGACCTATCCCGACACCCTCGACGCGCAGGTCGAGAGCGCGCTGGCGGCGATCGAAGCGGATGTCGGTACCGTGTTTGGAGACTCCGAGAACCCGCTGCTGGTCTCCGTGCGTTCCGGCGCCCGCGCCTCGATGCCGGGCATGATGGATACGGTCCTGAACCTCGGTCTGAACGACACGACGGTAGCGGGCCTTGCGGCGCGTTCGGGTGATGCCCGCTTCGCCTTCGACAGCTACCGCCGCTTCATACAGATGTACAGCGACGTGGTGCTTGGCGTTGACCACTACATGTTCGAAGAGGTCCTCGAGCAGCACAAGATGGACAGCGGACTGATTCTCGACACCGACTTGTCGGCCGAGGATTGGCAGTCGATCGTCGGCGAGTACAAGGCCATCGTGGAGCGGGAGCTGGTCTCACCCTTCCCGCAGGATCCGCGCGAGCAGCTGTGGGGTGCGATCGGCGCCGTGTTCGGCTCCTGGATGAACCAGCGCGCCATCACCTATCGCCGTTTGCAGAACATCCCGGCCGAATGGGGCACGGCGGTGAATGTGCAGGCGATGGTGTTCGGCAATATGGGCGATGATTGCGCGACCGGTGTCGCCTTCACCCGCGACCCGTCGACCGGCGAGAATATTTTCTACGGCGAGTATCTCGTCAACGCACAGGGCGAGGACGTGGTGGCCGGTATTCGGACACCCCAGCATCTGACGATCGCGGGCAAGGAGCGAAATGGCTCCGACCTGCCGTCGATGGAGGAGGTCATGCCCGAAGTGTTCGGGCAGCTGGCCGAGGTCCGCGAGACGCTCGAGGTCCACTACAAAGACATGCAGGACATCGAGTTCACCGTGCAGAGCAACAAGCTCTACATGCTGCAGACCCGGTCGGGGAAGCGGACGGCGGCCGCGGCGGTGCGGATCGCGGTGGAGATGGTGGAAGACGGTCTGATCAGCGAGTCCGATGCGATCATGCGGGTTGAGGCGGGGCAGCTTGATCAGCTGCTGCATCCGCGTCTGGACCCCGACGCGTCGCGCAGCGTGCTGAGCAAGGGCCTGCCGGCATCGCCGGGTGCCGCGTCGGGACGCATCGTTCTCAGCGCCGATCTGGCCGAAGACATGGCGCGCAAGGGCGAGGACGTGATCCTGGTGCGCATCGAGACCAGCCCGGAAGACATTCACGGCATGCATGCCGCGCGCGGCATCCTCACGGCCCGTGGCGGCATGACCAGCCACGCAGCGGTGGTTGCCCGCGGGATGGGCCGTCCCTGTGTTGCCGGCGCCGGTGAGGTCAATATCGATTATGACAAGGGGCAGGTTCGTATCGGTGGACGCACGCTTGAGGCGGGTGATCGCATTACGATTGACGGCGCCACGGGCGAGATCATCGATGGTGAAGTGCCTCGGATTGAACCTGAGATGTCGGGTGATTTTGCCAAGCTGATGGCGTGGGCAGATTCGATCCGCCGGCTCAAGGTTCGGACAAACGCGGAAACGCCGATCGATGCGCGGACGGCGCGGGAGTTCGGCGCGGAAGGCATCGGGTTGTGCCGGACCGAGCATATGTTCTTCGACCCTGAGCGGATTGTGGCCGTGCGTCGGATGATTCTTGCTGACGACGTCGTGGGGCGCCGTGCCGCGCTGGATGAATTGCTGCCGTTCCAGCGCCAGGATTTTGTGGAATTGTTCACGATCATGACGGGGCTTCCGGTCACGATCCGGCTTCTGGACCCGCCGTTGCATGAATTCCTCCCGAAGTCGGAGGAGGAAATCGCAGAAGTGGCGCGTGTCGCCGGGCGCGATCCGCAGGCCATGACCGACCGGGCGATGCAGCTCCATGAATCGAACCCGATGCTGGGGCATCGCGGTTGCCGGCTTGGCATCACCTATCCGGAAATCTACGAGATGCAGGCCCGCGCGATCTTCGAAGCGGCTGTGATCGTCGCCAAAGAATCGGATGAGACGGTTCTTCCCGAGATCATGATCCCGCTCGCGGCAACGCGAAAGGAGATCGATATCCTGAAGGAGCGGATTGATAAGGTCGCCGAGGCGGTCTTCGGAGAAAGTGGTGCCCGCGTGGCATATCAGGTGGGCACCATGATTGAGCTGCCGCGGGCGGCACTTCGTGCCGGCGAAATTGCGGAAACCGCTGAGTTTTTCAGTTTCGGGACCAATGACCTGACGCAGACCACATTCGGCATCAGCCGGGACGACGCGTCGAGCTTCCTGACCGACTATGAGCATCAGGGCATCATTGATGTCGATCCATTCGTGTCGATCGATATCGATGGGGTCGGCGAACTGGTCTCGATTGCCGTCGAGCGGGGACGTGCGACGCGCCCGGACATCAAGCTCGGTATCTGTGGCGAACATGGTGGCGACCCGGCATCGGTCAAATTCTGCGACCGGACCGGTCTGGATTATGTGTCTTGTTCCCCCTACCGCGTGCCGATTGCACGGTTGGCTGCGGCGCAGGCCAGCGTTGAGGCGAAAGCCTAGCCAGGCACAGCGCCACCGAACATCGCGATATTACAGATCGCCGAAATGCAAAAGCCGCGCCCCTTGGGGCGCGGCTTTTGTCGTTTCGTGTCCGGGTTAGACGTTATTCGGCGGCAACAACATCCGCAGAATGTTCGGTTACCGTGTGGTCGCGCTTGGCGAAAAGCCAGCGGAAGAAGACGGCCATTGCCTCGCCGCGCTGCTGCTCGGCGGCACGCAAGATCTCCACATTTGACTGGAAGTTGAATTCATCGCTCATCGGGTCACTCCTGCGTCTTGTTTGGTCATGGTGTACCAAGCATATAGGGCAGCTATTATGATACAACAAGAGGCAAGTAATGCATAAAACGCATATCAGAGAGTGTGTGTGAGGTGTAACGGGTTAATATATCCTTCATTCATTCCACAATGGAACCTATCAGAGGGCAACCGATGGGGCGGCGTTAAGTGGTTCGCCAGCCGCCGACAGCGCCACGGGCGCGGAATCCAGGGCATCGAGACGAATTGAGATCAGAACCTGGTTGCCGCTGCGAGAGCGGATCTCGCCAACCTTCTGATCGCCCACGAACACTGTTTCACCGGGAGTCTGGGAGGCGTGGGTGGCCCCGAACGCCGCGAGCTTGCGCTTGACCAAACCGCGATATTTGGTCCGGGCTGTCAGTTCCTGTCCCATATAACAGCCCTTTTCCCAGGCGATGCCGTTCAGATTGTCGAAATTGGATTCCAGGAGTGTGGACTTCTCGACTTCCATATCGCGCGAGCCATCGGGAATTTCGAGCGATATGCGCAACGCGTCGTAGGTTTCGAAATCTGCCTCAGGGGCTCCGGCCTGTTGCAGCCAATCCCGGGTTGCGGCCGGTGACCCGATGAGGCGACAGCCCAGTGCCGAAGCACGGGGATCGACAAAGGCCAAGCCGTCGGCGATCGGAACGGTGTGCCCGGGTTCGGATGAAAGCCTCATCGTTTCGGGTGCGTCGGCACCGAGAACCGCGACGACGCAGAGGTCTTCGCGCGGTTCGAGCTGGACGTCGGCACGAAGCTTAAAGCGCGAAAGACGCTGAATCAGGTCGCCGCCCCGCCCGGCTTCGCAATCGACCAGCAAGATGTCCCCGGACTGGGCGATCAAAAAGTCATGCAGATATTTGCCCTGCGGCGTCAGTAAGGCGGCGTAGACCGACAGCTCAGTGGAGACTCGGTCCATATCCTGGGACACCAGGCCTTGCAGGAATGTTCGGCTGTCGGTACCACTGATCGCGACAATGTCGCGTGGCAGTGTGACGTAGCTGATGGTCATTGGGTGCCTCTCGAGGCTTGCGGCGGCAAATTTTTGTCCGCAGGGTTGATTAGATAATTGGCCTGCCACAGCTGTCTGGCAAGGCGCAGGCCAATTCTTTTTTCAGCAAGAATTGGCGCATAGCAGGGCACGCGCGTATAAGCCTCATCGTCATGAAAATACTTTATGTCGGTCCCAACCGGATTGGCGACGCCGTCCTCTCGTCCGGTCTGCTGAACTTCCTGAACAGGAACTATCCCGACGCGCGATTCACCGTCGCCTGCGGCGCGTCGGCTGCGCCGTTGTTTGAGGCGCTTCCGGGCCTCGAATGTTTGATCCCCATGCACAAGAAACCGCGCGGCGGCCACTGGCGGAGCCTCTGGCGCCAGGTGGTCGGCCAGCGCTGGTCACTCGTGGTGGATGTGCGGCGATCGATAATTCCGTGGACGGTGTTGAGTGCCCGCCGCGCCATCGCGCCGCCCAGTTCGCATCGCAACGAACATGCGGTTGTGGCGTTCTCGCGGACATTGGGTTTGTCAGAGAACCCACCGATCCCGCGCCTGTGGACCGGTGAGAAACATCATGCGGTTGCCGCCGGGTTATTGCCGGATGAAACGCCGGTTATTGCCATCGCGCCGACCGCGAACTGGCAGGGTAAAACCTGGCCGGTCGAGCGTTTTGTCGAGACAATTAGGCGTTTGACGGGGATTGACGGCTCATCGGCAGAAGCCATTATGCCCAATGCCTCAATCGCGGTGCTGGGCGCGGAGAATGAGCGTGAAGCCGCAGCGCCAGTGCTCGAGGCAATCCCGACGGAGCGGCTGATTGATCTCGTCGGCACGCACGATCTGCCGACGATATCGGCCTGCTTGCGACGCTCGGCGCTGTTCGTCGGCAACGATTCAGGCCTGATGCATATGGCCGCAGCTGCGGGTATTCCGACCCTGGGGCTTTTTGGGCCCAGCCACCCGGAACGTTACGGACCGTGGGGGTCCAGGGCGGCATGGGTCACGACCGAAAAACCATACGCCGAGCTTGTGGGTGGCCCGGGTTATGATCACCGGACGACGGGAACGCTGATGGACAGCCTGTCCGTTGATGCTGTCGTCAGGGCGTCTGCGAGTTTGTGGCGGCGCGTGGGTGAAGATCGAGAATGACCGTTCAGGAACATACATCGCGTTTGTCTGCACTTGTCGTGGCACACAATGAAGAGGCCCAGCTCGCAGATTGCCTCGCGGCGCTGAGCTTTGCCGACGAGATCGTTGTCGTCCTCGACCGGTGCAGCGATCGTTCGGAAGAGATCGCACGTGCGCATGGCGCCAAAATCGAGGCGGGTGCGTGGGAGATCGAAGGGGCCCGCAGAAATCGTGGAATCGAAATTTGCACCGGCGATTGGATTGTCGAAGTCGACGCCGACGAACGCGTGACGACGGAACTGGCGCAGGACATCCGATCGACGATTGCCGTCGCGCCCTACGGCCATTTTCTCATTCCGTTTCATAATTACGTCGGCGACCGGCTGGTTGAATTTGGGTGGGGTGCGGCCTGGGGCGTGAGTGCCACCGTGCGTCTGTTTGCCAATGACCCTGCGCGCGGCCCGGCCAAGATATGGGGCGATCAGCGCATCCATCCGGCCCTTGATCTCAAAGGACGTTCGGGACGATTGTCGGCACCGATGATCCACTATGTGGACCGCAATATCTCGGACATGATCCACCGGCTTGATCGATATACGAGCGCGCGGGCGCGCGATTTGCGCGAATCCGGCGATATCGGCAGTTTCAGACATAATCTGCGGCGGATCTTTTCGCGCTTCTGGAAATGCTATGTGGCGCGGCGCGGTTACCGAGAGGGTCAGTACGGATTTCTGATTGCGTTGATGGCCAGTCTTTATCCGATCCTCAGTTACCTCAAAGCTCATCTGGAGGACGAGTAACCTTGCGACTGCTCCAGGCCATGGCGGGCGCGGAAGTGGGGGGCGCGGAGGCGTTTTTCGTCCGACTGGCGATTGCCTTTGCCAAAACCGATGTCGAGCAGCGGGTGATTATCCGTCGTGACGCGGTTCGTGCACGCGCGTTGCGTGACGGCGGCGTTGATCCGCTGGAGTTGCCGTTTGGTGGGCGCATGGATTTTCGCACCCGGCCCGCATTGCAGCGTGAGATCGATCGCTACAAACCTGATGTCGTTCTCAGCTGGATGAGCCGTGCGAGCTGGGCCACCCCCAAGTCGGAACGGCCCGGTGGCTACAAACTGATTGCCCGGCTGGGTGGATATTATGATCTCAAATATTACCGGCACTGCGATTATCTGATCGGCAACACAGAAGATATTGTCGCGCATATCGCCAAGCAGGGCTTTGACCGGGATCGGATCGTCTACCTGCCGAATTTCGTACACCCGCCTCAACGGCCCGCGATTTCGCGGATGGGGTTCGATACACCACTGGATGCACCGCTGTTGCTGGCGATGGGACGTTTGCACGAAAACAAGGCCTTCGATGTCCTTTTGCGCGCGCTCGCAAAGCTGCCCGAGGCATGGCTGTGGATCGCCGGCGAAGGTCCCGAAGCAGCCAACCTGTCGACACTCGCAACCGAGCTCGGCGTGAGTGACCGCGTGCGATTCCTCGGATGGCGCGACGATTCCGATGCGTTGATGCAGTCCTGCGATATGTTCGTCTGCTCGTCGCGTCATGAGCCGCTGGGTAATATCGTCCTGGAAGCCTGGGCTGCGGAGAAACCCGTCGTGGCCGCGGCGGCGGCGGGGCCGGTCAGCCTGATCGGCGAAAACGAGGCCGGCATTCTGGTTCCGGTGGACGACCCGGACGGGCTTGCCGATGGTATCCGCACGCTCCTCGCAGACCCCGCGAATGCCAAGCGCCTGGCGGTGGAAGGCCGCCGCCGTTTCGAGGAGAGCTACACGGAAAAAGCCGTCGTCGCGCAGTATCAGGACTTCTTCGAGCGGGTTGCCTGACCATGTGCGGGATCGCAGGTGTGATGGGGGCGGATGGTGCGACTGCGGATGCCGATGTTCTGCAGCGCCTCGTCGACGCTGTGCGGCACCGCGGACCGGACGGCGAGGGCGCCTATACCGCGCGGAATGTTGCGCTGGGCCAGACCCGGCTTGCCATCATAGATCTGGAGACCGGCAATCAGCCGCTCTATGAACCCGGGGGCGCCGTCCTGGTGGCGAATGGCGAGATCTACAACAATGTCGAGCTGCGCGCGCAGATGGAGGGCGAGGAATTCTCGACCCAATCCGACTGCGAACCGCCGCTGCATCTGTACCGGAAATATGGCCTCGATTTTGTCGATCACCTCCGGGGCATGTACGCCATCGCCTTGTATGATCCGATCGAGGGACAGCTGGTGTTGGCGCGCGATCCCTTCGGGATCAAGCCGCTCTATTACGCCCAGACCGATCGGGGGTTTGCGTTCGCATCCGAGCCCCAGGCGCTTGTCGAGTCGGGGATGGTCACGCCGCGGGTAAACCCGACGGCGCGGTCCGAGTTGCTTCAGCTTCAGTTCACGACCGGCGCCGAGACAATGTTTGAATCCATCATGCGCGTGCTGCCGGGGGAATCTGTGGTGGTGCGCGATGGCCGCGTGGTGGCGCGCCGGCGCCGCGCCGCACTGCCGTCGGAGGGTGTGGCGGACTGGGACGAGGAAACAGCGCTGGAGCTTCTCGACACGGCATTGCGCGACAGTGTGGACGTGCATCAGCGTTCCGATGTGCCCTATGGAATGTTCTTGTCAGGCGGGGTCGACAGCTCCGCGCTTCTCGCCTTGATGTCGGACCTCAACAGCCAGCCTGTGCAGGCTTTCACGGCAGGGTTTGTCGGCACATCGGTTCCCGACGAGCGCGCACGTGCGCGCGAAATGGCCGCGGTCGCCGGCGCGGAGATGACCGATTTGGCGATCGACGCAGATATGTTCTGGCGCGATCTGCCGAAGATCGCCGCGGCGATGGACGACCCGACGGCCGACTATGCGATGGTGCCGACATATTTCCTTGCGCAGGCCGTCAAAGCGGCCGGACTGAAAGTCGTTTTGACCGGTGAGGGGGGAGATGAACTCTTTGCCGGATATGGCCGCTACCGCAGCGCCATGCGGCCATGGTGGCGCGGCGGCCGGAGCATGCGCGCGCGCGGCGTCTTTGATGGCCTGGCTGTGCTGCGCGACCCGCCGACAGGCTGGCGCGATGGTATCGCGGCTGCGGAGCAAACGGCCGATACCGGCACCTTCAGCCGCCTGCAATCGGCGCAGGCCGCCGATTGTGCGGACTGGCTTCCCAATGATCTTTTGATCAAGGTCGACCGGTGCCTGATGTCCCATGGCGTTGAGGGACGCACGCCATTCCTGGACCCCGAAGTTGCAGCTGTGGCATTTCGATTGCCCGATTCTCTCAAGGTGCGTGACGGGCTCGGCAAATGGATTCTGCGCAAATGGCTCGATGGGGTCCTTCCCCAATCACGCCCGTTTGAACGCAAGCGTGGCTTCAGCGTTCCTGTTGCCGAGTGGATGGAGGCCAGCGCGCTGGAGATCGGACCGCTGGTCGCACAGCAGCCCGGCGTGCTTGAGGTTTGTGATCCGCGCGCGGTGGAATCACTCTTCGCCAAGAAGGGAAAGCGTCAGGGTTTTGCCGCCTGGGTGTTGCTGTTCTATGCGCTATGGCATGCCCATCACATGCTTGGCATCCGCGACAGCGGGAATGTTCGCGATACCCTTGAGGCTGGACGCCGCGCGGCGTGACTTCAGGAAACGACCAGCTGGAAACCGAATGCGCGCTGTGATGCAGGATCAGTAATTGTCTGGCACACCGATAAAGTCCAAGTCGCCGATTTTCCCCGAAACGCCAAAACAGTTGATGAACGGGTCATAGTCCGTCTTTGCAACCGTGTTGGGCGTTGCGCGATTGTTCAAGGCTTCGGACAACCCGTCCGACATGAACCGCAGATATGTTTTCAGTGCAGATGTTCGGCAGAGGAAGCCTTTGTTGAATCCCACGAGCACCAGGTTCAGGTCTGTGGCAGCGGTGTAGAGATACCGGAAGACCGCCGCAGTAACCTGTGGCCAGTGTGGTGCAAAGAAATCGTCCATACAGATCATGCCGTCATGCTGCAGCAGCGTGTCGGCGATCTTCAAGTCGTTGATCACGGCGGCCATGGAGTGGCCACCGTCAATGTGAATCCACCGGCAACTGCTCGCGGCGGCGTCTACATCGAAGTGCCGTGTCAGCTCGTCGGATCGGCAAACATGTATCGCGGTGCCGGGCTTGATCTTGTCGACGCGCGCGAGGGTTTCGCGCATGACGTTGCCCTCGAGCTCTGAATCGACGAGCGTCACCTTCTCGTTCGCGCGCGCGTGGTTGGCCATGATGGTGGCAGATTTGCCGCGAAACGCACCGATCTCAAAAAAATCGCCTTCGATTTTCATGGTGTTCTGAAACGTCAGCAGGGCATCCCATGATCCCAGCGCGCCAGAATCCATATACCCTTCTGTTGCGTTGAAATCGGCGACGACTTTATCGAAATGCGAGTTGTTCATTGAGGGATGGTGGACTCCGCTGGCGCTTGATTGATCGAATTCAGGGCTGCCTCCATGCGCCGAATATCGTCGGCAAACCGGGCGATGTGTTCGGGGTTGTCGGAGCCGCCTGCGTAAGACGTGCGGAACTCTTCGCTTGTCATCCCGTAACGGCGCAGGAGCTCATCGTCGGAGACGCCAATTCCCATGCGCAGGAGTCTTCGTGACCCGACAGGCGCTTCGCCTGCGTAGGGCTCGACCCCATGCCAGGAGTGCGGTGCTTCGTAGAAGGCGAGCATTTGATTCGGTTGGAACGGAGCAATCTTCGTCGGCTGAATACGGCGTAACTCATCCCAATCGGCTGCGCCAAAGCGGGAGGCCGATGCTGCAAGTTCATCCGTCGATTGTGCCAGGGTGTCGGCGCAAAGAGCCGTGCCACGCGCGGAATTGCCCGCGTCATCCACGTAAATCAGGCATGTCGCGACATATTCCGGGTTCAGATAGTAATGTGTGTGGGTTCCGTGTCGCGCAAATCCGGGCCCGTGTTGCAGTAGCCCCGAATGAAGGATTTTGGGATGGACGTCATCAAACCCGAAACGCGCACGAATGAGGGGTCCAAACGCCTGGCTGACCTCTTCGGCAACCACCAATAGCGCTGTTTCCATTTCGGTCCAGAACGCGATGGCCGCGTCATCGTGTTTGTGGCGTTCGTGGGTAAATTCGAGGCCCCAAATATCCGCTGTCGGATAATCGAGACTAAAGAAGGCATCGCTCGGCCAATTCTCCGCAAACCTTGAAAACAGGCCCGGCGGCAGCACGTCGTCTTTGATCAGATGCGGGAATGGAACATTGTCGATCATGAGCGGCAATTTTCGGTTTGAACGGCCTTCGGAACAATTTCTAGAGCATTCAGGCTGATCGGTCTATTCGCCGCGCCGCTGCCAGCTGTGTCCGGTCGATCCCTGATCGTTGGCCTTGCTCCGTTCGCGGGATCGTTTGCCGGCCCGGCCGACCAGTCTTCGCCCCTCGAGTAACAGGGCGACGGAACCTTGCACGCAAGCGGCTCGCAGAACGACCGGGAGAAGCACGCCTGGCGGGGTTCGCCGGGCGTGTTCGAGGGGGGTGAGGTTGATGTTTTGTAGGTGGATATCCTGGCCTTCCAGGTAGGGGGAAGGCGGTTTTTTGCAAACAATTCAGTCTGTTGCTCAATGGGTGGGGCCGTCTCCGTCTTTTGGCTGACTTCTGCTGATTGCGGGCCTATATTTCATGTTCGATTGTGCACTGCACCTAAGGTTTCTGGCGAATGTTTTGCCGAGCCGATGTGAAACGGGCCGCGCCTACGGGCGCCCTTTGAGATTGAGGAGAGACATTGATGACCGCATGTATCGTTGGTTGGGACCATCTGAAATTCGGTAAGCGCCCCGATGATGACATCGAGGACATGATTGTCAGCGTGGCCACCGGCGCGATGCGTGACGCCGGCGTCGAGCCCAAGGATGTGGATGCGATCTATCTGGGCACCTTTGGCGGTGGTTTCGTGAACCAGGAGTTTCCGGCCTCGCTGGTTTTGCAGGCCCATGAAGATCTCCGGTTCAAGCCCTCGACCCATGTCGAGAATGCCTGTGCGACCGGGTCTGCCGCCATCTATCAGGGTCTCAATCACATCGCGGCCAAGCGCGGTCGCATCGTCCTGTGCGTGGGCGTCGAGAAGATGACCGACGTCAGCGGCGAAGTGCTCGGCGGCATCCTGTCGAAGGCCTCCTACCTGCGTGAGGAATCGGCATCGAGTTTCGCGGAAATCTTCGGCCAGATCACCGACGCCTATTTCCAGAAATATGGCGACAAGTCCGACGCGCTGGCGATGATCGCGGCCAAGAATCACAAGAATGGCTGCGACAACCCCTATGCGCAGCTGCAGAAGGATCTCGGCTATGACTTCTGCCGAAACGTGTCCGAGAAAAATCCGATCGTTGCCGGTCCGCTCAAACGCACCGATTGCTCGCTCGTGTCCGATGGCGCGGCGGCCATCGTGCTGACCGATGTCGACACCGCGCTGAAGATGGACAAGGCGGTCTATTTCCGCGCCGCCCAGCATGTGCAGGATTACCTGCCCATGTCCCGTCGCACGGTGATTGATTTCGAGGGGCCGGCTGAGGCCTTCTCTCGTGCTTTTGCGGAGGCCGGTATCTCGATCAACGATCTCGGTTTCGCCGAGGTCCATGACTGCTTCACCAGCGCCGAGCTGTTGTCTTATGAGGCCATGGGCCTGACCGACAAGGGGCAGGGCGAGATCGCGATCAAGGAAGGCTGGACCTATGCCGACGGCAAGCTGCCTGTGAACCGCTCGGGCGGTCTGAAGGCCAAGGGTCACCCGTTGGGTGCGACCGGGCTTTCGATGCATGCCATCGCATCGATGCAGCTCACCGGCACCGCGGGTGATTTGCAGCTCGACAGCCCCAAGCTGGGCGCTGTCTTCAACATGGGCGGGTCGGCAGTATCGAGCTATGTCTCGATCCTCGAGCCACTGCGCTAGAGGCGCGCCGCCTCTAATCAGGATTGCGATGACATGAGCGAAACGTTCAAGGCCGTCCTGCTCGAGCAGGCTGACGACAAGGTGTCTGCGTCCGTCACGGATGTGGACGTTGAGGCCCTGCCCGAAGGTGATGTCACGGTTGCGGTCGAGTATTCGACCATCAACTACAAGGACGGTTTGGTCGTGAGCGGCAATGTCGGCCGCCTGGTCCGGGAGTTTCCCCATGTGCCCGGCATCGATTTTGCGGGCACCGTCGAACGCTCCGACAACCCGTCCTATGCGCCCGGCGACAAGGTGGTCCTGACCGGTTGGCGGGTCGGCGAGGTGCATTGGGGCGGTCTGGCCCAGAAGGCCCGCGTAAAGGCCGACTGGCTGGTGCCATTGCCCGACGGGCTGACGACCCAGCAGGCGATGGCCGTCGGTACGGCCGGGTTTACATCCATGCTGTGTGTTGATGCGCTGGAGGCGCACGGCCTTGCGCCCGACCGGGGCGAGGTGCTGGTCACCGGCGGTGCGGGCGGCGTCGGCAGTGTTGCGATCGCCATTCTGGCGAAGCTTGGCTACACGGTCGTGACGTCGTCGGGGCGCCGGGCGCTTGATGATTATCTCAAGGGTCTGGGCGCGTCCGACGTGATCGATCGCGCTGATTTGTCGGAGGCGGAGGCCCGGTCGCTCGAACGCGAACGCTGGGCGGGGTGCGTCGATGCGGTCGCGGGCAAGACACTCGCGACAGTCCTGGCGCAGATGAAATATGGCGGTTCGGTCGCGGCCTGTGGGCTGGCGGGTGGCAGCGGCCTGGAGACAACGGTATTGCCGTTCCTGTTGCGCGGGGTGAACATTCTGGGCATCGATTCGGTGATGCAACCGCAGGAAAACAGGGCCCGGATCTGGCAGCGGATTGCCAGGGATCTGCCGCTCGACAAGCTGGATGCCATGACAAGCGTGGCACCGCTCGGGGCCGTTCCCGAGCTGGCAAAGTCGATTCTGGCGGGCGACGTGCGGGGCCGCACGGTGATCGACGTCAACGCCTGAGGGCTGCCCTTTCGCAAGGACGACCGGTAAATCCTCTCTTAACCCGCGCGCGCTAGGCTTGCGCCCAACTGAGGTTGGGTCGATGAATTCTAAAGGCATCAATTGGCAGGCCGGGGCTGCGCTGGGCGCGGCATTGCTGCTGTCTGCATGCGAAAACCCATGGCGCGAGTATATGGCCAGCTTCGACGAGGTGCTTGCGGCGGGTTGGTTGGACGACGAGGCGCCGCTGCCGAAGCCGGTCGTTCCCATTTATTGCTACGAGACGATCGGCGCGGCCGATTGCTATGTCGAACCCGTTGAGGGTGCGGCGAACCGGCTCCGCGGATTCGAGGGGCCGCCGCCGTCGATGAAAGACGACCGCTAGGTCATCCATCGACTTGCAACAATTCTGAAATTGTGGCGCTCTTAAACCGGAATACACGCATGTCGTGCGTGCGTTGGGCGAAGTGGAGCGTCGGATGCTTTGTTGGAGATGTCTGGGCCGTGCGGCCATCGTCATTCTTGGGCTGGTCTCTGCGAACGCGGCACATGCCCAAAGCGCGGCACCCGAAGGCTATATCGGCACACTAAACTGGTATCATGAGCAGGCCGAGGCCGGGAACGCGCGCGCGCAGTTTCTCCTCGCCATCAAGTATGAAACCGGGACGGACGTGACGAAAAGTCACGCGCGGGCCGCCGATCTGTTTGAGCTGGCCGCGCGTCAGGGATTGTCGGATGCGCAGTTTAAACTGGCAACGATCCTTGAGACCGGCCGTGGCCGACCGGCCGATTTGGCGGCGGCGGAAACCTGGTATCGGGCCGCAGCGCTGCAGGCGCATTCTTCTGGCCAGTTCAATCTTGGTGTCATGCTTCTGAACCAGGCGCGAACCGAAGATGAAACGGCCGAGGCAATCTCGTGGTTGGTTCGCGCGAGCCGGGCCGGCCTGTCACCGGCCATGGGTCTGGTGGACCGGCTTTTGGCCACATATGAGAAAGATGTTCTCGCGAATGCGATGTCGTTGGCCGACATTCCCTTGTCCCCGGCCGTCGGCGCGCGCTAGATCATCGTTCGGTCTTATTGTCCCTGGGGCAAGACTGGTAATTTCACGCGATCGCAGGGCGACGAGAAACTGATGCGTTTCTATCAATGGATATTCGTGGTTGGACTGCTTGCCGGTGTGGCGGCTCTTTTCATCGCGTTTTCCAATGAACAAGACGAGATCGTTTCCCCGCCGGGCAATTCCAGCCAGATCGAAGCTGGCAAGGTTTTGCCGGAAAGTCCGCCCGCCGACCCGGGGGCAGTGGGCGAGGATATGGATCGGCCGGAACTCGACATCGACGAGAACGCAGGCCCGGTCGTTATCGTCGATACGTTTCCGTCCGATTCCCAGCCCACGATCCAGGAGTGGCGCGGGATCGAAGGCACGGCCGGGCATTTCGACAGGCTCGACCGGCTGGTTGCGACGGGGTTTCCCGAGTCCGATATTTCACCCAACGACATTCTTATTGCGCGGGGATGGGCCGGCGATCTGGGCCTGGGGCTGCGGTTAAACGATGTTGTTCTGGGGCGTTGCGGCCGGATCGTCGCGCGCGCCCAGGTGACCCTTGCCAGACCTGATGTTGCGAAGGCGGTTCATCCCAACCTGTTACGTTCGGGCTGGGAGGCGCAATTGTTCGCCGGTGATCTCCCGTCCTGTGGTGATGACAATCTGTCGGCCTGGGCGGTCATTCCCGGGAGCCCGGCTCGGCTGATCGCACTGGTCGGGCAGCATGCCGTCAATGTTGCAGGCTTTGCGGTAAACGACGTGCCGCATGTTTCTGCCCAGACTGTGATTCGCCCCGACGCCTATCCGGCGCCGCCCGAGGCCTCCTTTGATGTGCTCGCGACCGTTGCGAATATGCGAAGCTGCGGGAGCACCAAATGCCCGGTGGTTTCAAAGGTCGCGCGCGGAACCCATTCGGGTGTGCTGCTCGAAAACAACGGCAGCTGGTCGCTGTTGGCGTTTGGTGAGCGCCAGGGCTGGCTGTTCAACGATTTGTATCGGCGTGCGCAATAGGGCAGGCCCGCGGCAAGGGCACGTGGAAATATTGCTCTAACATCGCTATTGAACACGGACACCGTGTTGAATGGATACAAGGCTTCCCGTGCGCACTTTCCTGTTTCACTGCCTGGCGCTGGTTCTTGTTGTCGTCTACGTGAACACGTTCGCGCTTTGGCGCGGAATCGGAAATCTGTTCGGTCGCGGCATACGAGACAATATGCCGTTCATCGTGATTGCGGTCCTGGTGCTTGGCGTTGGAATCTACATCGGTGTGAAGGCGCGTCGCGGGGCTCTGTCCATCGCCTGGCCATGGCTTGCCGCGGCGGTGCTGGTTGCGATCGTCGGGCTGGCCTCGACCGATCCGGCCTTTCCGGCCAAGCGAATCCATGTCCCCCAATATGTGATCCTCGCGATCGTGCTGCACTTCTCGGTCCGCGCGTCCGAACGCACGGCGCTGACGCTGCTGTTCGTCTTTTTTGCGGTCACGGCCTACGGCGTCCATGACGAGTTTTTGCAGGGGCTGCACCCGCGGCGCACCTATGGCTTGCGCGATATGTTCGTGAATATGTGCGGTGCCGGCGCGGGTGTCGCACTGGTGCGGGCGTTGTTGCCCGCCGGCCGCAGTCTTCCCCTTGACGTTGGAACGCGGGCGGTACGGTCGGGCTTGATTTCGGCGTTCGTGCTCGCGGTCGGGGGGGTGTTCCTGTTTGCGTTTGCCGGGACCGGATTCCGCACCGACATTCTGCCTTATTGGACCGTTCTTCCCGCGCTTTCCGGGGCGCTCGCGCTGGCTTTTGCCGCCGAGCGTCTGCCCTTGCGCGGCGATCGCCTGGCGGTCCGCGCGCTTGTCTGTGTTTGTCTGCTCTATGCTGTCCATCCGCTGGTGATAAATGTCGCGCTCCTGGATTTCGCCTAGCGCTGCCGCGCTCGTCTTCGTGCTGATCGCCATCCTGGCGGTCCACGATTTCGTGCGCGTTCGCCCGCTCAATGTGATCCTGCTGACCGTCGAGAGCTGGCGGGAGGATTCGGTCCTGCGCGAGAACTTGCCACATCTTCTGCTCGAATCCGGGCCCCAGGGCGTGCGGTTCACAAATCATCGCGCGGTGTCGGCCTGGACGGCACCGAACGTGATCGCGCTTCTGTCGGGCCTGTCGCCGTTCGAGCAAGGCGCGCATACCCGCGGGGATTCGGTGCCGGCCGAGGTCGACACCGTCACAGAGGAATTCGCCCGCAACGGCTGGCTGGTCGCGGGCCTGCAGTCTTTCATGATGATCGATCTTTTCAAGAATCTCGGCCTCGACCTTGAGCCTGGGGTCGAACTGAAACACTGGCTTGCCCGCCGTGCGCGCGACCGTCGGCCCTTCTACCTTTGGTACCAATATCTCGGCACGCATCTTCCCTATCAGCAGCGTTTCAGCGCGGGTGACGACCTCGTCAAGCCGCCTGCCGACGGCGACCCGGATCTCGCCGCACGGGTTGCGGCGGTCACGACCCAGCCGGCCGTGCCGGATGGTTCGATAGATTTCCTGGACAGTGACAAGCCCTGGGTCGATTCCGCCTATATCGGCGGGGTGCGCGATTTCGACGAGTGGTTCGCCGAGTTCTGGCGTTTCTTCAACCGCACGGGCCTGCGCGAGAATACGATCCTGGTGGTCACCGCTGACCATGGCGAGGAACTTCTCGAGCGCGGCAATGTGGGGCATGCCTCGACGACCCGTGCGGCACATCTGCAGGAAGAGATCGTGCGTGTGCCGCTGTTCGTCTGGTTGCCGCCGGGCATGCTCGACGTGCCCCGCGGGACCGTGTTCACCCATCCGACCGACCACAGCATGATCGCCCCGATGCTAGCGAGGCTTGTGGGACTTCGCGGCGATGGCGATGGCGGCGACGATACGAAGGACATGGGCGAGGGTTTCCCGGCCTGGTTGCCGCCGACAGATAAAGTGTGGACCGCGATCACCTCTGTCGCGGGTTTCTCGGAACCCGACCCCGGCGATGTCACGAAATTCGTCGCCGCGGCGCGGGATGGGGACATGAAGGTCCAGGTGCAAATCGGTGACGGCCGGATCGTCGGTGTCGAGGCCTGGGACCTCGATGCCGACCCCGACGAGCGCTCACCGCTCGCGGGCGACGATCCACGAATCGCCCCGTTGCGCCGGAACCTGGAAGCTGAAATCACCGGCATGCGCGCGCGCACGGTCCGGACGTCCGACGATGCGGCCGCGCGCGGAGACGTTGGGCCGCGCTGGGTCCATCCGGGCGCGGACGGGAAAATTCGTTACGCGGACATCGCTGAGGCGGCTTATCTGGCGTGGAGCGGCGACGCGGAGGCAACGCATATAATTGCCTATGAGGCGGGCAGCGGCCTGCTGGCGCTGGACGGCGAGATCGAAGTCGAGGGAACGCGGTATGATTTCGGACGAATCGAGGAATCCTACTGGTCGACCTGGGTCGTGCCCTACGGTAAAGCGCGGTTCCGCGTCCGTCGGGCAGACGCCGCGGGGCGCTGGAGCAACTGGATAGAACTGGAGTTCGCCCGTTGAGTAGGAAATTACCGCAATCTCCGGCCTTCTACATGTGCGCGGCGGCCGTTGCCATCGCAATGGGTATCTTCGCCATTGGCATGGCGAATTCACCGCTGATGTCGGACAGGCGCGCGGCGCAACAGGATCATGTCCGGCAGCATTACGAACTCGGACGCGCGGAAGTCCGCGCGCGCGCCTATTGGGAGCGCAACCCGGACGTGGCCGCGGACGCATTCTTCGGTGAGGGCGGGGGGCAGGGCATCTTCGGGGCCTGGGTTCACTATGAACGGCACGGGCGCGCGGAAGGGCGAAAATGGGGGCTGTAGGCAACGTATCGCGCGCGCGGCTGGGCTTGTTCGGTGCCTGGCTGCTTCTGTTCGGCGCCGCACTGGGGGCCCTGACGGTCTTTGCTGCGCTGGTCCCGGGAAATATCGGTGTCTGGCCGCGGTTCGAGGCCGGCGGGATGGCGATGTTCTTGTCGGCCGGGGTCTGCGCGGTCGGTCTGGCCGTCGTCTGGTTCGACGACCGGGCGGCGGTCGAAGCCGCGTTGCGCCATCCCCTGGTGCTGGCGGTCATGCTGGTTGCGCTGGCCAGTGGCCTGTACGCGCCGTTCGGCGATTACCCCTGGCTGTCGATTTTCGGCTATCCGCTGCTCGGCGAGGGCGTGCTGCGCTATGCCGCGATGGGCGTGTTCTTCGCCACCGCAATCGTTCTTCGCGGCGATGCGCGAGGATTTCGTCTGCTGCTTATTTGTCTTCTTGTGGGGTCGGTCGGTGGCACGGCGGCGCTGTTTGCGTGGGTGCGCGAGGATTTCGTCAGCCTCGATATCGCCGGCATCCTGGTCGTGTCCGCTTGGGTCGGCGCCTGGTATCTGATGCCGGCGCAATGGGGATGGAAGCGGTTCGCCGTCAGTGCGGCCGCAGTCGCGCCGATTTTGATTTTGGCGACGAGCGACACGGCCATCGCAGCAACAGTCGCGATCGGCCTGCCGGCATCGGCGTTGGTCTACTTCAACCTGAAGCGACCGTTTGTCTCCGACAGAACAACAAGGATCATCGTCGCAGCTGCGCTCGTCGCGGTTCCGTTTGCCGGGCTGTTGGCCGTCTGGATTATCCCGATGCTGACAGACGCATTGCCGTCCATCACGTCACGCAAGTTCAACTATCAAATCGTCTTCGCGGCCCTGCGCGCGGACCCGGCCGTCGTCTTCGCCGGTCAGGGCTGGGGCGAAATGGTGATGACCCTGGATCGGTTCCGCACCTTCAGCGATGCCATTTTGTGGGACGGCAGCTGGGACGGTGCCTCCCGTGCTGTCTCCCATTCCCAAAATAACCTGCTCGATGCCCTGTTCGGGGGGGGCTTCATTGCGGTTGTGGGGATTCTGGCGGTGCCCGCGATCGCCGTGCTGGTTTGTGCCAAGCGGGAACTTCCGGTCGCCGTATTCGCCGTGAGTGTTTTCGCTGTGATGGGGGCGCTTTGGCCCCAGGTCGCGATGACCGTCGGGCCCGTCGCGCTGGCGCTCGGCGTGGTGACCGGGAATCATGTCGGCACCGCCACACCAAAAATCGTGGGACGGGCGTCGGCATGGATGCTGCCCGTGCTGGCCTCGATACTGATCGCCAGCGGCCTTTGGGCCGTGACCGAGGGGTTGCACTATCAACGCAGTGTTGCCGATGTTCGCGAAAAGGGCAGCGCGAGCCCGCATGCGTGCCGATTGCTCCCGAACAGCGCGGCGTATGGCGACCTCGGTTTGGTGCAGGGTTTCGTGAAGGCGTACCGGCCGGTGTTTAATGGTGCGCAACAGGCCCGGTTCACGTCTGTCGCTGAGGACAGATTAATCGCCAGCTTTTTGTGCACCGTGCAGCGGCGAGCAGCGCAAAGCACATCCCCGTCGCTTCATCTCGGGATGGAGTCGTTTCGCGCACACGTGTCGAGCGATGCCGGCCAGACCCCGGCCATCGCCAAATACGAAGACTCGCTCACCGGTTGGTCGGACATGCTGATCCGGATGCTCAATGCGGTGCCGACTCGGACAGACATGACCACCGTGTTTGCCACGGCGCGGATGCAGGCCGGTGCCTGGGAAACGGTCGGTTCGTTGGCCAGGGCACTTGTTCAGGCCAACCCGGATGATCCGGTCGCAAACTGGTATTTGGGGCGGTATCTATTGAACAATGGTGATCCAGCCTCAAGGGCGACGGGAATCGAGGCGCTTCGAAAGTCTCTAAATGACGGAATTAAAAGAATTATTCCCGTTTCAGAGGAGGTTGAAAAGCTTGTCCGGGAGGCGACCGGCGAACCAGGATTGCCATCCGAACTGCGGCCGTGACTCTTCAGCCCTTGTTAACGATGTTTTACACCGGGTTAACATCTGTTGCATTTTTGCACCAATGTGGGCAGGTTTGCCGTGAACCGATGGAATTTCCATTGTCATTTGTGTTAATGAGCTAGTAGAAATCATTGTGGTAAAGCCGAATTTTTTCTGGGGCCGACTGAAATGATCATGAAAACCTGCAAAGCGGTTGCGGCCGCCACTGTGTTTGCTGCGCTCGCTTACTCGCCGGCAGCGGCGGAGATTGTGACCCAGGGAACAGCCAACGGCGTGACGACGACCGTGGCGACCAACGCTTCGCAGACGAATATCGTCACGACTGTTGTCGGCGGGGCCACATCGACCGTGTCCATTACGCGCGGCGGCGGCGCTGCCTCGTCCGGACCTGCGGGGCCCACGGTTACCTTCAGCCTTCCGTCGGGTGGCTTGCCGGCCGACGTGGAAACGGGTACCAGGATCAGCCTGCCCGGTGGTGGCACCGCAGTGAAGCGTTCGGACGGCAACTTTACGGTGCTCAGTACAGACGGCACCCCCGCAGCGGTCGTCGAACCGGATGGCACAGTGGTTCAGGTGAATTACCTCGGTGGTTCCGATGCCACGCAGAGCGCCTCGATCGAGCAGTTCAGCTTTGACCGTGCCAACGGCTTCAAATCATCCCAGACCGGCGCGTCGGCCGGTGGTGCCGAAGGCAAGCTTGCGCTGTGGGTTAATGGCGGTTATTCGACCTTCGACGAAGATCAGGCGGCGATCGATGCCGATGGCGACACCTGGTCGATCGGCGTTGGCGGCGACTGGCAGTTCAGTGAGCGTTTCATTGCCGGTCTGGCGCTGTCGGGTTCGATGTCCGACGTCAACACGACGTTCAACAATGGCGATATCGAAACCACCGGTTACACCATTTCGCCCTACTTCGTGACGATCCTCGGCAAGAACAAGAACCTGCTTCTTGATGGTGCGTTCGGCTATACGTCGAACGACAACGATGCGAGGCGGTCATTTGGAGCGATCACCTCAAGCTATGACTCGAGCAGCTGGTTCGTTTCGAGCAACCTGACCTACATCTTCAACCGCGGCAATTTCCGCGTCTCCCCGAAGGTTGGCATCCTCTGGCTCGACAACACGACCGACGGCTACACGGAAAGCGGCGGCTTGGCGGTTGCGGAATCGGGCTCGAAGCTCGGCCGCGCGAGTGCGGGTGCCCGACTGGACTACACCCGGTATGAGAAGTTCACGCCGTTCATCTCCTTCACCGGTGAGTATGACTTCGAGACGACAGACTATTCGACTTTCACCGGTGCGAACCGACCGTCGGTTGAAGACAAGGGCGCGACCCTGGGGGCCGGCTTCTCGGCGCAATTGTCCGACAAGGTGACCGGCGATATTTCCGGTACGACGTCACTCGGCCGGGACAAGTATCAGGCTTACTCCCTCTCGGGGACCCTGAGGTTCAACTTCTAAATGCTGCGCAATCTGCGCCGAAAGGCCCGCCCGAAAGGGCGGGCCTTTTTTGTTGGGATTTGCCTGGCGCTTGGCCTGAGTGCGTGTGAATCCGCAACCAGTCTCCTGGGTGAACGCGAAGACGTCGCCGATCTGATCGCCGAGAAGGCCCGGATGGAGAAGTTCTTCGTCGACACCGGCCAGTTCGAGCTCGTCGGCTATCGGCGTTTCACCAACCAGCGCGACCCCGTTGTGTCAGTCTATATCGAAGGCGATGGGCTGGCATTTTTGAGCGCAACGACCATTTCCCGCGATCCCACACCGCGCGATCCGGTTTCCCTCAGGCTCGCCGCCCGCGACCCGTCGGCGAATGTCGCCTATCTCGCCCGGCCCTGTCAGTTCCAGTCGAAGGAACAATTGAGCCGCTGCAGTTACACCTACTGGACGAATGGGCGTTTTGCACCGGAAGTCATCAGGGAAATGAACAAAGCCGTCGACGCGATTGTTCAGGCCTCGGGTGCCAGCCAGGTGCGCCTGTTCGGTTATTCTGGTGGTGGGGCGGCCGCCGCGCTGATCGCCGCACGGCGCGATGACGTTGAATTGCTGGTGACCGCTGCCGCACCGCTCGATCACGGAAACTGGACCCGGGTGAAACGTTTCTCGCCGCTCGACCGGTCGCTCGACGCGGTCGATGATGCGCAGCGCCTGGCGCGTATCCCGCAGGTCCACTTCGCCGGCGCGGATGACACGGTCGTGCCGCGTTCGGTCATCGAGAGTTATGCTGCGGCCGTCCGCAAGCATGGCGGGGCGGCGCGGGTTGTGTCGGTCCCCGACACGGACCATTGGTGCTGCTGGCAGGACAGATGGCCCGTTCTGTATAATTCGTTGGCGAAATAACGCCTCACAGGCGGCTGTTCTCACGACCTCGTGGCGCAGGTGGATCGTGCAAGGTCGCCGGGCATATGAGATAGTGGCGCGGCAACTGGCATGAGTGGTTTCGACGTGTTCGGAGCCGAGAGATTGGGCGATGAAACACTCGAACGGGCGCACCGAAAAGCCCCAGACGTCTGATCGAAAACGCGCTGCGACATCGCCGCAGGTGTCGGTCGTGATTGTCAATTTCGAGACCGGAGACTTGCTGTCCGAGGTCGTGGCGACCCTGTTCGCGTCGGATACCCAGCCGCTTGAATGCATCGTCATCGACAATGCCTCGCGCGACGACAGCATCGAAACTCTCCGGCAGCGGGTTGATGATCCGCGTGTGAAGATCCTCGCGATGCCCACCAATCTTGGTTTTGCAGCGGGCTGCAACCAGGGCATATCCCACAGCGTGGGAGACTATGTCCTGATCCTCAATCCGGACTGCCTGTTGCAGGACGATGTGATCGGACAGCTGGTCTCAGCACTTGAGGAGAATGAGAATGCGGGCGCGGCGGGGCCCCTTATTCTGAACCTCGACGGGTCGGAACAACGCGGATGCCGCCGCAACATCCCGACCCCGTGGCAAATTTTCTGTGTAGGGACCGGTCTCTATCGGCTGATGCCGCAGCATCCCCGGTTTCGCAGTTTCAATCAGACGGGTTCGAATTTGCCGGAAGACAATGTCGTGGTCCAGGGGATCTCGGGGGCGTGCATGTTGATCACCCGAACGGCGATCGAGCGCGTGGGCGTTTTCGACGAACGCTATTTCATGCACTTCGAGGATCTCGACTGGTGCATGCGCGCGGGCGAGTCCGGCCGCGAGATCGTCTTCGTCCCCGATGCCGTCGCCGTGCATGTTGGGGGTGTGAGTGGCCGGGGGCGGCCATATCGCGTGGAGGCTTACAAGCATGCGTCGCTTATTCGTTTCGTCCGCTCAAACTTCGCGCAATATTATCCTTCCGCGTTCGTCGCCTGTGTCTCGGCCATTGTCTATATGCGATTGTGCGCGCTTATATTGCGGATGATGGTCTTCGGACGGCCGCAACACCAAAAAGGCTGGTCGAGTTTGTTCCTGAACAACGATGGAAACGACACGGCGAGCGATGTTCCCGGGAACCCGGACGATTCCACACGCAATGAATAGTTCCTCGGCTGCCGAGTTTCGGAAGCTTGCCCGTTTGACGCTGGCGGCAATGGCCTATCGCTATCTGCTGTCGGGGTGGCGTGGGTCGGTGCTGCTGCTCGCATCGATCTTCGATGTGTTCCTCTATGCGATTGCCATTTTCCTGGCAGTCTCAAATGTATTCGGAATTGGCGGGACGGAGCGTTTTCTCCTCACGGTGATCGGGTTGATTGCGTTTCGCTGGTCATTGAGTTGTGCCATCCAGGCATCGCGGACGGCGCATTTTCTCAAGATTTGCGGCCCGGTCTATCGTTATCCGCTTGCCGCGGCCCTGATCGTGGCAATCGCGTCACCAACCCTGGTGTTTGTCATTTCACTCGGCGCGCTCATTTTGGGGCTTGGAATTTCGGCGCACGGTCTCGGAGAGTTCGGCCAGGTGATGGGGTGGGGGGTGTTCGTCATTGCGGTCCATCTGACCTGGAACCTTTTGCTCGCGGGCATTGTCATCCAACTGCGCGTGCGCCGCTGGTTACAGTCGGAAGTTCCTATTTTTCTGGTGTTCGGAATCTTCCTGGTCTTGTCGCCGATCGCCTTTCGGTTTTCGGACTTGCCCCTGGCCGCGAGCCGGATCATGACCAGCCTCAATCCCGGGTCGCATTTGATTGCGGCCTATCAGAACGCGCTGTGGTTCCAGCAAAGCGTCAGCCTGGAAGTGTTGCCCCTGTCGGCAGTTATCAGCGTTGCGGGACTTGCCGCCATATTCACGTTCCTGAGCCGTCGCAACCCGGCCCCCGGGGCGCGTGCCCCCACACAGGCGCCGCAGTATCTGGATTGGACGGGTCGCGCGTGGCAGCGTGCCGACAAGCCGCAACAGTCTGCCGACGTGCAGGTATTCCAGCCCTGGCGTGGTGAAATGCCGTGGCTGACGGGGCGGAGTGTTCTGTATTTGCTGCTGCAGCCGGAATCCGCAAGCACGACGCAGGCGAATATCTTCGATGTTTCGTCTCAGACTCGCGATGCGGACCTGCTGCTCGACACGCCATTGCCGGTTTACTCGGAGTGGGCGCGGGACCGGCTTTGCATCGCGATCAGTTTTTCCCCCGATGATAGATCGGTCGTTCTCGATGGGCTGGTTGATTCCAGCCCGGAGTCTGAAACGCGTAGCTTCAGTGATCGTGTGGCCAGGACATGGGGCCGTACGCGACCGCTGACGGTCGTGACCTACCGGGAGGATGTTGCACGCCTTCTGGTGGGCTATGTGCCGCACCCCGGTCGTTCCTGACGCCAGTTAGGCCCCCAAATTCTATTTGGTGGCGGTGATTTTCCAGAAATACCCGAAGGGATTTTCGCCGCGCGTTTGTCCGCGCAGCATCACGTTGTACCCATAGGGGGCAATATCGACGGATTTGAAATTGGCGAATAATTTCTGGGTTTGGCGCCGGGTATAGGAGTGCATGAACGGCACGCCGAAGCATTCGTGAAGCATTGTCCCCAGTGATCGAGACGGCGGGCGGTCCTTGAGAAACGTCGAATAAATAACCCGCTCTTGTCGTGTGAGGGTATCGCCGATGCGTTGTGCGCCGCGCAGAATTCTTGCCGTTCCGACCTTCAACGAGAAGGTGCGGTACAGGAATATGTGACAGGTGTGGCCTGGCTTCAGAACCCGCCGGACCTCCTCGACCGCCCGTGCAGGATCGGGCGTGTGATGCAGGACGCCCATGCTGTAGACGAGGTCAAAATGGTCGTCGGGAAAATCCAGATGCAGCGCGTTGCCCACCGTAAAGTCGGGGATCGTCGCGACAGGGAATTCGCCCGTTTCCGTTTGCAGGGTCTGGGCGCTAACGGCGATTGATTCCTGCGAATAGTCGATCGCGCGATAGCGTGAACCGGGCGCCAGGTGTCGGCAAAGCTCCAACGCGTCGGTTCCCCGTCCGCATCCGACCTCGAGGCAATCCAAGGGTTCGGCTGTGCACATTCCCTCGAGATAGGCGGGGAGCCAAGGCTCCATGAAATACCGATGACGGCGCCGTTCGAGAAATTCGGAATCGATGCCGCACGGGTGGCTGGACCAGAAGTCGGCCTGGGTCGTTTGCGTTGTGATCTCGCTGTCAGTCATCGGTTATTGGATACCAACTGACGGGCGGCCTGACAAATCGACCGGACCGGTCGGCGCGGGATCGTCCATGAATGTTCGAAACCATAGCTCTACCATCGCGAGCGAGTAGAGTTTGTTTGCGCGCGCGTAGTCGGCGAGGGTATCGGTCGACGATCGCGTGTTGGCATCAAGCAATTTTTGCGCATGGCGCGTGTTGATGAAGCCGCGCTCGGCAGTCTGCTTCGAGGCGACCAGGTCCTGGATCATGTCCTTCAGGCGCCCGGTGCGGAACCAACGCGCCAGCGGTGTCGGGAAACCGCGTTTGGGCAGATCGAAAATCATCTCCGGCAGCCATTGCCGCGCGGCGGCCCGGGGAATGGCCTTCAACGCGCCGCCGGCGAGTTTCGAGTTCAATCCGATTTTGGTGCCGAATGCGAGAAGATCATTCCCGCAGATGGGCATGCGCGCCTCAATCGAATGGGCCATGCCAACTTTGTCTTCCTGGATGAACAGCGTCGGCAGGTAGGTCCGGAGATAAAGCGCAAATAGCTTTTCGGCCGGCGAGTATCCCTTGTTGCCGAAGAGCTCTTTCACAGTATCCGTCGGGACATAGTCCCGCTCCAATCCCTCCCGCAGGGCGGGGCCGGCCGTGTGCGTCCAGCGGCGGCGCGGGGTCATGACGAATATACCGGCGCCGACTTCCGGCTGCACCAGCGGGAAGAGCAGGAAGTAGAGGATGCGGGTCAGTTCGTCCGGCCGGGCCGAGGTCAATGCGCGGAAGACTTCGAGCGGCCCGCTGCGAAGGGCATTCTTGATCCGGAAGGCCTTGTTGACCTGATACCCGGCGAACAGCTCGTCGCCGCCATGTCCGGTGAGCACGACCCTCACATGTTGTGCGGCGAGCTGCGAGACGATGTATTGGGGAACGGCACCGGTCCCCAGCGTGGGTTCATCGAGATGCCACATCACCGTGCTGAGTGATGACTCAAACATGTCGGGCGTGATTTCGACGTCCTTGAAGTCCGCACCGATCGCGCCGGCGACCGCGCGTGCGCCATCGCGCTCGTCGTAGTAGGGCCGGTCGGTGAAGGCGCCGGTGAAGGTCGGGAAGTAGGCCGCGTCGAGGAACCCGGCGGCCTTCGTGGCGACCGATGCGCTGTCGATCCCACCGCTCAGGTAGCTGCCGACCGGAACGTCGGAGATGAGGTGGCGCTTCACCGACGCGTCAAACAGCGAGGTGAACTCTTCTGCTGCGTCGTCCAGGGCGATTTCGCGCGGGGTGTCGGGAAAGGCGAGAGACCAGAACGCGCCCGAGCGTATCCCGCCGGGGCGCCATTCGAGCCATCGACCCGGCTCCAGCTTTTCAACGCCGGCAAAGAATGTGTCCTGGGTCAGGACGTTCTGATAGGTCAGAAACTGGGCGATGGCACGCGGGTTCGGACCGCTCTGGATCCACGGCAACATGGCTTTGATTTCGGACCCGAAAACCAGCTTGCCACCCTGGTTGGCGACATACATGGGCTTCATGCCGAAGCGGTCGCGGGCGAGTACGAGGCGCTGGTCCTGACGGTCCCAGATCGCAAACGCGAACATGCCGTCCAGTTCGGCGAGGCCGTCGAGGCCGAACTCCTGGAACCAATAGGCGAGGGTTTCGGTGTCGCTGCTGGACCGGATGGTCACACCGCGTGCGCGCAGACGTTCGGCGAGTTCGCGAAAATTATAAATCTCGCCATTGTATGACAGGACATAGCGGCCGTTCTCAGTGGTAAACGGCTGTCGTCCATGTTGTGGGTCGATGATCGCCAGACGGCAGTGCCCGAGCGTTATGCGGTCGTCTGCATACACCCCGGAATCGTCAGGCCCGCGATGGGCAATGCGCTGGATCACCGCGCGGATCTTGTCCGGGCAGTGTTCTCCGGCGACGCCGATGACGCCGCACATTGTCTAATTTGTTCCCAGGTCGTAACGCGTCAGTTTGGTGCGTGTCGCGTTGTGATTGTCGTAGCTGCGTTGCCAGTTGCTCTTGGAAAGATCGCGAAGTTGCGTGAAGACAACGGCAAACCCCATGAACAAAAAACCAAACAAAAACAACAACATGGCAATGACGGCAAAGAACGCGGCCACGCCGCCGGTGAGGAGGCTCCAGATGGCGGCCAGAGAGAAAACACTACCGGCGATCACGGCGATGGCGGCAACGACACCGAAATAGGCCATGGGCCGCGCGAGGGCGATGAACAGCAGATGCGACGAGATCGTGCCCAACATTCGTCGGTTGAAAATCTGCCGGCCGCGCCGGGTTTTGGGGGTCGCGCGGTTGCGTGCTTCCCAGCTGATGGCCGCGGGAATTTCGATGGCCCGGAAGCCGAGCGAGAATAATTTCAACAACACTTCGAGGTGAAATTCCTTGCCGTCGGATTCAAACTGCAGCGGTGTGATGACTTCCCGGCGATAGGCGCGAGTCATGCCGGTGTGCATTGTCACCCCGCCGTTGAAGAACAGGTTGATCAGTTTGTTGCCATAGCGGCTGACCAGTTTTCGACTCAGCGGGACCTGCTCATAGCCCTGTTGCATGATCTGCGGCGAACCAATGACGAAATGCGCGGTGTCATCGGCCTCGAGCGCATCGAACAGTCTGGGAACGATATCTTCACCCCAGGACAGGTCGACTTCTGTGGTGACGATGATGTCACCTTTTGCCGCTTGTATGCCCTGCCGCAGCGCATGCCCCCGGCCTCTGTTTGTGGGATAGGACAGGATCGAGACCCGGTCCAACCCGTGGGAGTCCCGATAGGCAAGAATTGTGGCCAGAGAATCGTCCGTCGATCCGTCATTGACCAGGATGAGTTCCCAGTCCTCGAAACACTCCGCCAGCTTGGCGGCCATTTTTTCGGTTGCGCTGGAGATGATCGCGTCTTCGTTGAAGAACGGGCAGACCACCGAGACGGAGCCGCGTCGCAATTTCTTCGGTTCGTGGTTCGAACCTGAATCCGGTTCAGAATTTAGTTGCGCCATGGAAGGTCCCCAAGCCGGCGGGTAAGGCTCGAAGCCCTGTGTATCCCATTCGTGTACAGGATCAAATCCAGTTCTCGATCCGTTCGACGATTCGCGCGGCGGCCCGACCGTCCCAAAGTGGCGGTATCTGACCCGTTTTGCGCTTACCCGACTGGAACTCACCGAACGCGGTCAATAATGCTTCGGGCGCGTTTCCAACGATGATGTTGGTTCCGACGTCCACAGTCACGGGACGCTCGGTGCTCTCCCGCAGGGTGAAACAGGGAACGCCCAGGGCAGAACTTTCTTCCTGGAGGCCGCCGGAATCCGTGAGCACCAGGGTGGCGTCCTGAAGAAGCCCGATCATCTCGTGATAGGATGCGGGTGCTGCGAATTTCATGTTGGGGGTCTCGGTGAAGGCCTGCAGGCCCTGTTCCTCGATCGCCTTGCGTGTCTTGGGATGTACCGGAAACCACACAGGGATCGACTTCGCAATCTCAGCGATGGCCGTGAGCAGGGCCTTCAGGACGCGGTGATCGTCGACATTTGCTGGACGGTGAAGGGTCAGCAACGCATAGCCATTGGCCCATCTTTCCGTCTCGCCGCCATCGGCCTTGCCGAATGTTTGCGAAGCCGGCACGGCATTCGTCCGGGCATGAAACAGGCTGTCGATCATGACGTTTCCGACCAGATCAATTTTATCCGCCGCGATACCTTCTGCCAGGAGATTGGCTTTGCCTGATTGTTCGGTCACGAACAGCAGGTCGGACATCTGATCCGTCAGGATACGGTTGATCTCTTCGGGCATGGTTCGATCGAAACTTCGAAGTCCGGATTCAACATGAATAACGCGAATATGTTTTTTCGTTGCGACGAGCGCGCTCGCCAGCGTCGAATTGACATCGCCGACGACGAGCAGGGCGTCGGGGCGTTCGGCATCGAGAAGTCGGTCCATGCCCTCCATGACACGCGCCGTCTGCACGGCGTGCGAGCCGGACCCGACGTCGAGATTGGTATCGGGCGCGCGGATTTCGAGTTCCTCGAAGAACTGGCCCGAGAGACTGGAATCGTAATGTTGTCCGGTGTGGATGAGGTGGCTTTCGAGACTCCCCGAACGCTCAATTTGTCGGAGTATGGGGGCGACCTTCATGAAATTCGGACGGGCACCCACGACACACGCTATTGTCTTGGTCAATCTATCCCCATTCGTATTGGCCCGTGCGGTTTTGCGAGTCCATTAGTATACATTTTCGCGTTGTTGATGCAGTGATTCTGACCTGGATCAAGTCGATCATGTCTCATTGAAATCGCCACGGGCTGTTCGGTGTAATCTCGGAAATACCGCTCAAACTATCTGCGTCGCTCACGCGATGTTTTGTTTCGGATGTGACATGCCACCAAATGCCGATGACCGAAAATCTCGGGATAAAAATTCCGGCGTCCTGGCTGGTGTGGGCAAGGTGAGCCTCCGATCGCTGGTCCCGCTTCTGGCCACGGCAGCCATGCTGGCGCTGTTGTTTGTCTTCGTCGATTTTGATCAGATGCTGTCGGTTATTCGTGGTGCAGATATCAGGTTTCTGCCGTTCGTCGCGTTGCTGGCCAGCGGAATGCTGGCATTTACAGTCATCCGTCTCGATCTCATTGTTCGGCAGCTTGCAGGCCGGCGGCTCGGCTACTGGTTCATGCTGCGGTTGAATTTCTTTACCGGCATCATGGCCTACGCGGTGCCCGTTGGCGCGATGGCAGATGGCGTTCGGGCCGCGGTTCTATGGGCCGAAGCGGGGCTCGGGCCGCGCCAGGCAGTCGAGATCAGTCTGCAAGACAGAATTGTGGCCGTTCTGGGTTTTGTGGCTTTGGGATCCGTGCTGGTCTTGTTTCAGCCCGTGAATGAATCGAATGCGAGCGCGTTGAGACAGGCACAGGCAGTCCTCTACTGGGGTGGTGTTGCCGCATTTGTATTCGGTGTCATGGCCATGAGTGCATTGAAACACCGGTTCCCGGAGAGCTGGTTGGATAAGGCTCACGGTTTTGTCTGGCGGCTTCTCGGGAATGTCCTGCAGATACGATACCTGGTGCCTCAGGTTGCGCTGACGTCCGTATCACTGGCCATATTTACCGCTATGATCTGGCTGTCGTTGGCGGCCATGGGAATCGATGGAATTACTTTTTGGGCCGCGATGAGCATCGTGCCAAGCTTGGCAATTGCCCAGAATATCCCGTTCTTCTACCTCGGCTGGGGCGCACGAGAATTCGCCGCGGTAGTGCTTATGACGACAATTCTGGGCATCGACGCCAGCCAGGCGGTTGCTGTGTCTCTCTTCGTCGGCGTGGGGATGTTTTTTGGTGCACTACCGGGTGTCCTGTTCGCGCCACGATTTCTTCGCTTTCGCAGAGCAACCTAGTGTCGCGGTGGGATTCGTGCGTTTACCGGGTTCCCGGCCCATAAATTTTTCCGAATGGCTTGTCTTGCCAAATCTGAAGTCCATTTCCCCGTTTGGAAACAACGGTTAAAGTGCTAGATATAGGCCTAATGCACGGGACTCCGGTCTTGTCCCGGAAAACGGTTTGGTCGGACCTATGGTCTCGATGTCGCTGGATATTGGAAAGCTGTTATGGGTGAGAGCCTAAAATCATTCCTGGTTCAGGCAAAGAAGTCTGCCGATTCGGCGCCGGATTACATGACAGCTGCCGCGCGGCCGATCAAAGTGCTGCTTATCCAGGGGCCGACCACCGACGGCGTTCAATCCTTTCTCCCGCAAGTGGAGGAAGGCGAAGCGGGCATCGGTTACAAACCACCGCTCGGTATTTTGTATATCGCGACCAACATTGCCGAAAATTCGCCGCATGAAGTCAAGGTGATCGATTCGATTGCCGAAGAACTGTCGTTCGAAGAAATCGTCGCGAAAACGGTCGAGTTCGCACCCGATGTGGTGGGTATCTCGGCCTGGACCGATTTTTGGTATCCGGCCTACCGTACCGGAGAGCTCATCAAGCAGGCCTTACCCGACACCCATCTGTGTTTCGGCGGTCCGCATCTTGGAATTTATCCCAAGGAAACCCTGGATGTTCCGTTCGTGGACAGCGTGGTGTGCGGCGATGGCGAGACGCCGTTCCTCTATCTGTGCAACATGGTTTCCCATGGCGTCGTCGACAATTCGATGGATGGTCTGCATTTCAAGGAACATGGCGTTAAGCCGGTCCTGAATGTGTTCTACGTCGAAGGTGACCTTGACGCCCTGCCGATTCCCGACCGCACGTTCATGCCGATCGAGAATTACAGCTCGGTGCTCGGCAAACAGAAGTATGTGACGACGATGATCACCAGTCGTGGTTGTCCGCATCGGTGTACGTTCTGCAAGCTGAACTTCCAGAAAAACCTCGCCCGCTCGGCCGATAGCATTGTGGAGGAGTTCCACAAAATTCACGCGTTGGGCATACGTGAGGTCGAGATTTACGACGACACCTTCACCTGGTCGCGCAAACGGCTTCGCGAAATTTGCGAGGGCTTGATCGAGGCTGACCTTGGTGTCGAATGGGCCATCCGCGACCGCGTGTCTTCAGCGTCGGTCGATGATGACCTGCTTGATCTCATGCATCGTGCCGGCTGCCGCCGAATTCATTTCGGTATCGAGTCCGGCGTGCAGCATGTCGTCGATCGGATGAAGAAGAAAATTACACTTGATCAGGCGCGCGATGCTGTGCGTTTGGCCAAGCAGGCGAAAATGACGGTTCTCACATACTTCATGTTTGGCAATCTCGATGAGACCAAGGCCGACATGTATCAGACGATCGAGTTCGCAAAGGAACTCGATGCGGATTACGCGCAGTTCTCGATCACGATTCCCTACGCGGGGACGGAGATGTATACCGAAGGTCTTTCGAGCGGCATCATCAAGAGCGATTTCTGGGGCGCGTATGCCACGAACCCGACGCCGAATTTCCTGCCGCCTGAGATCATTGAAACCTATGCAACGCTCGATGAGCTGAAGAAGATACGAAACGATGCGGTGCAGAAGTTCTATTTTCGCCCGCGGTATATTGCTCGAGAGATGCTTAAGTTGGGGAGCTTCCATGAATTCGTCCGCAAGGCGAAAATGGGATTGCAGCTCGCTGAATCCGTGTACACCAAATAGCTTGTTTGCCCCGGGCGCCGTATGTGTTGTGCGGCCCAACTTCCATCTCCCTGAAAATGCTGAAAAGTGCATGCTCGTAGCGCAACCATGTTTGGGACGCGGCGCTGTCGTGATGGATGGATAACGTTGGCCGGATCGAAGAGTCGAACCATAGATATCATCGACGGGCTACGGCTTTGGCGCATCTGGCTAAAATGGAGCTGGAGCGACGTCAGGCAACGTTATAGCCGGTCGGTCATTGGCCCGTTCTGGGCAACGATCGGGTTGGCGGTCACGGTTGTTGGTATTGGCGGCGTGTTCTCGCTGTTGTGGAATATCGAGACGCGCAGTCTCATTCCACATATTGCGACGGGCCTCATCCTCTGGACCTTCATCTCGCAGGTCGTCAATGAGGGGACGTCGGTTTTTGCAAGCAACGCGCAGATCATCAAATCGGTTAAGCTGCCGATGTCTCTCCACGCATACCGGCTTATATCGAAGAACTTTATTGTCGCTGCCCACCATCTTCTTATCTACGTTGCAGTCATCCTGATATATGACCTGCCGATCGGTCACTTGACGCTGTTGGCGATTCCTGGACTGCTGCTTTACGCGCTGAATGCGGGCTGGATTGTGTTGTTCCTTGGCGTCATTTGCACGCGATACCGCGATATCCCCCAGGTCGTACAAAATTTGACGATGTTGCTATTTTTCATCTCGCCCGTTTTCTGGTTTTCCGAAACGCTGGGCGAGGGCCGGGTCCAGCTGATCGTGAAATTCAACATCCTGGCTCATTTTCTCGATCTCGTGCGGTTGCCCATGTTGGGCAAGGCGCCGGCCATGGGGACGTGGATTGTAGTGATTGTGTTCACGCTGGTGGGCTGGGCCATTACGTTACCGTTTTTCGAACGGTATCGAAAACGAACCCCGAACTGGCTGTGAGGGTTCGGTCTTGAAGTATTTGGTTCTCAGCCAGGCCCGCGATGGCTCGACGTCGGTCCGCGATATAATTCAGGGTTTCGTCACGATGAATGGCGAGGATCTCAGCCTGGGCTATCTGACGGATACCTATATCCTCTGGCCCGCCTTGCGAAAGTTTATCTGCGACCGTGATTCCGAGCCCCTCTACCGCGTATTCTCGGTTTGGAATCAATCCATCGAGGTCAGTCAAGGTCTTGGTTTTATTCTACCTTTCGTCCGGACCATATTCGGTCGGGATCTGAAAATTATACGGATGGTTCGAGAGCCCGGCGCCCATGTCCGTTCGCTGTTCAGCCAGGCTCAGGCGACCCCGCAATACTGGGTGGGCTACTCAACTGAGAATTTGGATGACCACCCGGAGCACGATAAAATTCTTCGTCCAACAGGCGTTGATTTCGGAGAGGTAAGTAGAGGGGATTGGGAGTCATGGGCGACGACGCGCCGATTTGAGTGGTTTGTGGCGAAGCAAACCGAGTTGATCGACAGCCATATTCGATTGTTTCCCAATAGGATGACCGTGAATACGGCTGACTTGAACGAGACCTCCACAATCAACAGCATCGGCGAGTTCTTTGATCTCGATTGGCGCCTCGCACCTAGCCCTTCGCATGTAAAACGTCTGGCCGGCGTCGACATGGAATCCGCCAGTCTCTCTGAACGCATGGATATCGACCAAGTCTGGCAAACTTTTGACTTCCATCGCGCCGTTCGAGAACCGGACTATGCCGTTATGTTTGCTAAGAGGTATCTCGATCGAAGATGGGGCGATGAGCCCGATACAATCCGTTCCGTCATGGAAGAACTCGCGGGCGGTGAAAAAGCAGATGATGGGCTGGTGCCCCTAGATCCCGATATCGAACCGGCTGGCGAGAATTAGAATGTTGAAGCGTGAAATATTGAAGATCATGCGTCGATATGGCTATACGGCCCTTCGCATCGATGCTCTTGAACGGGAACGTGACGATAATGCCCGCGCCCACCAGGAGTTGCTGGCGCTGCAAGGTGAACTTGATGCCGTTCGCGGTGCGTCCCAGGCGGTCATTGCCGAGCGTGACGAAATATCCGCGAACCTGGCAAGACAGAATCAGGAAATAGATACGGTTATCGCGCAACGCGACACTTCGGAGGCACAACAGGCGTCTCTGACGGCTCAGTTGTCGGAGTCCCAATCTCAGATAGCGTTGGCGGAGAAGCGTGGAAACGAAGTGCGCGCGGATGTCGTACGGCTAGAGGCAGCCCTTCGCAGGAAGCAGTTGGATGTCGATAGGCTTTCGCGCGAAATCGATGGATATAGCGCGAGCAACGCAGAACTCGCCGCGCAGATGCGTGATCTCAAGAAGGACGCGGAAAAACAACTCGAGTCGGAGCGGCGGTCGACGGCAGCGCAACTTCGCGATTTGAAGAACGAGGCGGAAAAACAGCTCGAGTCGGAACAGCGGTCGGCGGCCGCGCAAATTCGCGATTTGAAGAATGAGGCGGAAAAACAACTCGAGTCGGAGCGGCGGTCGACGGCAGCGCAACTGCGCGATTTGAAAAATGAGGCGGAAAAACAACTCGCGCGTGAACAGCGGTCGGCGGCCGCGCTCAGCGAGCAAATTGAGAGGCTCGAGAAGGAAATCGCAGCGCAGCAGGAAATGTTGGATGCGCGCGCGGACGTTCAAGCCGAGTTGGAGGCGCTTCGCAAAGAAATCGTCGATCTCAACGAGCGCCTCAAGGTCGCACAATACAGCAAACGCCGTGATCGCCTCGAGAGCAAGCAGCTGAAAGATGAACTTGAAGAGGTACGTGCCGACTCTATCGCGAACCGCGTCCGGCTCGAGCAGGTGCAATCCGAGCTGCTGGCCGCACAGAATCGCGAAGTGGAATTGAATGAAGCGATCAAACTACAGAACAATTCGACCGGCGAATCTGACCAGTCAGTTCTGGAGCAAAGGTTCCTCCAGCTCATCACGGAACATGAGACAGCTCTGACAGAGTTGGCGGAGACATACGACAAGCTGGAGGGGTCTCAGGCGGGCTGGAAATCACGCAGTTGGGGTGGGGGCGAAACGCAGGCGCAAGACCAGCAGGCGTCGGATCAGACGCTTCCCAAGAATATTGTGATCGCCGGATTGCCCTACAGCCGGGCGGATGAACTCGCGGGTACAATTCGCAACGGTGGCCTCCATGAGGAGGTGCCGTGCTGTGGGATGCTATTCCCGAATGATATTTTGTCGGCCGGTGCGTTTGCTGGTGAAGGCAGATATTTTGCGCACACATATTTGGACGCGTCGCCACGAAATCTGGAATCCTTGAAAGAGGCAGCCGCGACGACGATTGTCTATGTGAGTGATCCGCGCCAGGTTGTGGTCCGCAGGTCGCTGGCGGTCTCCAGCCAATACGGTGAAAGCTTGCAGGTTGAGCCCGGTATTAGTCCCGCTTTGGCGGATGGCGAAACACTGTCGATGGAAAAACTCATTGATCTTCAGGCCGCGTATTTTGTTCCCCATATTGCGGCCTGGATTGAGGGTTGGCTGGCCTACATTGACGGTCGGCCGAACTGGCCGATTTTCCTGACGACGGACGATATGTTGGGTGATGAATCATTCAACACCGAGATGGTCGAACATCTCGGTCTGGGTGAAAAGAGCGTAGAGAATTATGTCCCCGAAGCAGATGACGTAAGCTGGCGAGATGTCCTGACCAGCGAGCAAAGTGAAACCATCCTTGCCGCTGTGCCGGAGCGCGTTCGGAAACGGTTCAATTGGGTATGAACCAGACCATAACCGACCGTCGGGTCTCCTAGATGTCTCATATACGTTTGCAACATGTCGGTATGGATTTCAGGATCCTTGATGGCGGCCGCAAACGGCTGTTGCATCCCGATTCCTTTCGGGATTTTCTCGGCGGAAAGGTCGGAATCACCAAGAGCAACAAGCTCGTTGTTTCGGCGTTGAACGGGGTGACCCTGGATATTGAGGATGGCGCGCGCCTTGGACTGATCGGGCACAACGGGTCAGGCAAGAGTACATTGCTCCGGATTTTGGCCGGCATCTATGAACCTTCCGGCGGGACCGTGGAGATAGATGGCAAGGTTTCGACCTTGTTCGACGTTTCCCTCGGCATGGATATGGATGTTTCGGGATACGACAATATTCGCCTGCAGGGCCTGATCTTCGGGATGACCCCGAAGGAAATCGAACTGGCGATTCCCGACATTCATGAGTTCACCCAGCTGGGCGACTTTTTGGGGCTGCCGATCAGAACCTATTCCAGCGGCATGTTGACCCGCTTGTCCTTCGCGCTTGCGACGGCGCTGAAGCCAGACATTCTGTTGATGGACGAAGTAATCGGCGCCGGCGATGCGGCGTTCTTCTCGCGTGCGGAGGCGCGTTTGGAGAAACTGCTGGGCCGCACCAACATTATGGTCCTGGCGTCGCATTCGACGGGAATCATTCGTGAGTTTTGCACCCAGGCGCTGGTGCTCGAGCAAGGGGAAGTTGTCTATTACGGTGATGTGGAAGCCGCGATAGAGGCCTACGAGACTCGCGTCGCTCAAATGACGGACACGCCGGCCTCTCGGCTAAGATAGTTGCACGCTTAGAATATGAACCGTTGGCGGCGTGCATGTGCCCATAGGGCGAAGGAATCATAGGGCGCCAGGCGCAGGTCAGCCAACGCCTCTTCGGTCGTGAACAAACCGAAATCTTGTCCTTCACGCAGAACGATCTTCTCAACCAATGCCGGGTCGATTGTCAGTTCGAAAAACGAACGCAAGATGATGGTGCCATCGGCAAACCTGAAATCGAATGTGAGTTCGGTAAAGAACGTCAGATCATCTTTGTCTGCAACGAGATTTGTCTCTTCCGCGAACTCGCGCAGCAGACATTCTTCGGGTGTTTCGCCGTCTTCGATTGCGCCGCCGAAAAACCCCCAATGATCAGGGAAAAATATCTCAGGTTTGGAGTCTCGGTGTTGCAGGAGATATCGATCACCGACACAAACGATCGCGACCACCGCGTCACGCGGTGTGAGCGGCGTACCGGCTGTAATGAAGGGATGGTCGTGCCTCAACGCCGAGAACTCTTTGTCACTTTATTGCGGATAGTTTCGGGAGGTATCGCGGGCATAAAAATTCAGAATCCGAAGAGAGATGGGTTATATACGTGGCGCCTGGGTCTAGAGCTAAAAAAGCCCGCACAGGCCGGTGTGGATTTGCTGGTTCGTCGCGAAGAACTATACAACCAAATGGTCGAACGGTGCGCTGAGCCGTCGCGATGTAGCCGGGGACCAGGCACCGCCTGGAACAGTGGGAATTGGAGACGTCAGAAATGCAAGGTTACGAGAAGATACTTCCCAACCAGGCGTTCAACGCGAATCTTTATGCCAATCAAGACAAGCCGATCGAGCAATCCATCTACGAGACGGTGCTCGACATCTGCGACGTCCGATCTCCGCAGGATGACTTTGACCTTGAAGTGACCGAGATGCATTCGGTCGAGGAAATGGCATCGAGTCCGATATCACTTAGTTTCCTTCAGTTTCTCGTCTCGATGCGCCAGGCGCGCTCGATCCTTGAGATTGGAACGTTTGTCGGCGTTTCGGCACTTTCGATGGCCAAGGTCATGCCTGCCGACGGACGGTTGGTTACCGTTGAGAAGTTTGACCATTTTGCGGGCATCGCACAGCGGAACTTCGACAATAATGGCCTGGCCGACCGCATCGAGCTCGTGACCGGAGATGCGGGTGACGTCCTGCCCGATATCGTTAAGGACCGTCAGTTCGATATGGTGTTTATCGATGGGAACAAGGAACGCTACGCCGACTATTTGGCAGCGGTGACGGGATCGATATCCCCCGGCGGTATCATCGTCATAGATGACGCGCTGTTCCACGGCGATGTTCTCAACACGAAATTCGCGACCGAGAAGGGCGCGGGTGTTCGCGCTTCGCTGGAACTTGCAAAGAGCCTGAAGGACTGGCGTCGGGTACTGTTGCCCATCTCAAATGGGATGTTGCTTCTCCTCGATCAGCGTCCGCGCGACCAGGGTTGATTGTTCGGTGAGGTTCGCACTCAACACAGTGGTTTGGGGTAGCGGCTATGTCGATCTGCTACTCAACCACTCGTTGCCGACGCTGTTTTCGCCGGGCAACCTGATCGATTCCCCGTGGACGGATCAGTTCGTCTACCAGCTGATGACCACGCGCGCCGATCTGGCGTTGATACAACCCAGCGCCATCTTCCGCCGGCTGGAGCAGACCGTTGATGTGCAGGTGTTGCTGATCGACGATATCCAGGTCGATGAAACTGAAGCCACCCACAAATACAACCGGGTGTCACTGGCGCAATCGATGGGTATCCGGCATGCGGTGGGCAGCTGCGACGGGTTTCTCGCGCTCTACCCCGACTTCGTCTATTCGAAAAATGCACTTTCTGCCGTGGTTCAGCGGCTTGCCGAGGGCTACAGGGCGGTCCTGAATCCGATACCCTTCATGTCCCTTGAGGCCGTTCGTGATGGCCTGTTCAGGTTACACGGCATGGAGATCGGTACATCGGTGGGCCGCGAAATCCATATCTCGCCGCGGCGCCTGGTGGAGCTCAATATTATGTATCCGCACCCGGTCAATCGTGGTTTCGAGATGGACAGCGGTGAACATGCGGAGTGGCCAGGTATTTTCACCTGGCCGGTGCCGGGGCAGGGGCAAATCATGCGCAGCTTCCACCTGCATCCGACGGGTATTCGTCTTGATGCGAATGACGAGGCGTTGTTCGGCCATTTCGAGGTCAGCATTGATGATGAGTTCGTGTCGCGCGTGCTGAGCATTGATGACAAGCTCGCCTTCGTGACCGATTCCGATGATCTGGCGATGTGCAGCCTGCGCGGGGTTAACGATCCGCCGCAACCGATGCCGGGCAGCCGCGCCGATCTGGGACGTGCGGCGCGCTGGGCCGAAGAATTTTCAGGGTTGATGCTTCGCTACTTCACGCGCCAGGAGTTTCGCTGGCACTATACTGATATGACGGATCCGAATTGGGAGCGGCGTTCGAAAGAATCCGAAGCGTTTACCCGCCGGCTCCGCAAAAGGCTTGTGGTACCCGATTTGCTTATGCAGATTGAGGATCCCGTTGGCTATGATGCGCGCCGACGTCGGTCCCGATACTTTCAACACCGCAACGCGGCGGTTTGAGTCCTGGCGCTTCCGCCTTTGATTGCAAAACAAGTTGGTGTTCCATGACCCGCTATCTCATTACTGGTGGAAACGGTGTTTTCGGCATTCACACAGCACTTCACCTGTTGGAGGAAGCCGACCCGGAGCAAGTCATTTGCGTGGGCAGAAACTTCGAACGGCCCGATCCGTTTTCGTTGGGCCTGGGGCGTAACGACGACAGATACAGCTACAAGCAGTTTCACCTGACCTATGAGAATGACCGGTTCTGCGAGTTCCTGGATGAAGTGAAGCCGCAGGTTATTATTAACTTCGCGGCGCTCAGCGAGGTTCCGAGCTCCTTCAAATATGCGTGGCGTTACTACGACACGAACGTCACCGCGCTTTCCAAGATGACCGAACATCTGGGCCAACGAGACTATCTCGAGCGCTTCATCCACATTGGCAGTTCGGAGGTCTACGGATCGGTTGCACATCCTGTGAAAGAGGATTCACCGATCGTGCCCAGCAGCCCCTACGCGGCGTCGAAGGCGGCGGGCGACATGCATCTGATCTCTATTCACAATGTTCTTGGTTTCCCCATGAACATCCTTCGTCCCTCGAATTGCTACGGACCCGGTCAGCTTCTTTATCGAATACTGCCGCGCGCTGTCCTCTGCGGCCTGACGGGGCGTAAGCTCCCGCTCCAGGGCGGCGGCAAGGCCGAGAAATCCTATATGCATGCCAAGGACCTGGCGCGTGCAATTCTGGCCGTCGCCGAGAAAGCGCCGCTCGGCGTGACATACAATATGGGGCCGGAAGAACCGGTTACGATCCGGCGTCTGGTCGAGATGACGGCGGCCGAGTTCGGTATCCCGTTCGAGGATATCTGTGACATCGTGCCCGACCGGCCCGGGCAGGACATGCGCTACTGGCTGGACAGTTCTCTGATTCAGGAGACCCTCGGCTGGGAACCCAAGATTTCCCTCGATGAGGGCATCGCCAGCATGGTCGACTGGGGCAGGACGTATTTCGATCAAATTCGGGAGCTGCCGGATTTCTTCCAATTTCAGGCCTGATGGTTCTGAGGACGTAGGACTGGGTTTGTGCCAGCAGTAAGCATTCTGATTGCGACATACCGGCGATGCGGCCTTCTGCAACGTGCCATCGACTCTGTCCTGAAACAGGATTTCGATGATTTTGAACTCGTCATCGTCGACGATTGTTCGCCGGATGCCACACCCGAGATTGTCGAGGCGAATGCCGCGCTGGATTCACGTATTCGGTATATCCGGCTGCCCGAGAATGTGGGCAGCAAGCTGGGCGATCGCGAGATTTTCCGCCGTTTCGTCGCCGAATGGGCGCAGGGGGAATTCTTCATCTATCTTTGTGATGATGACTATTGGGTGCCCCGCGATCTCCTGAGCCGGTCCGTGGCGGTCATGCGCGAGCATCCCTCGGTGGTTCAGGTGATGGGCGCGCAGGTTCAGATTTATCCCGACCCGATCCAGAAGATTCCCGTGATGCCGGAATATTGGCACTATGAGTGGGTGCCGGGCATCAACAATGCACTCCTGATGAAGGGGATATTTCCCGAAGGCCTGATCGAGCGCAATCGGTTCCTGGAGCTGCAGTCGCAGGACCCGGTGACGCGCAATGTGCTGACAGGGGCCACGGTCTTTCGCAAGTCGGCATTCGAGAAAGCGGGGGTCCTCGCCTCGCGCAAGGGGTCGAGCTGGCAGCAGGGCTACGAGCTCACGACCGGGGTCGCGACCCAGGGTGACGCGTATTACTTCGACGAGCCGTCGATTGCCGCCGGTGTCGATATTAACAGCGCCAGTTTTCGCGGCACCCAGCTGGGTCATTTGCAGGATTGTCTCAAGTCAATCAGCATCGCGTTCTCGAAGCCGACGCGCCTGGCGAGCGCGCCTGACCGTCTCGCGCTGCGTTACTATGAGCGCAAGATGAAGCACGCGATCATTTTCACCTATGTACGCAACAAGGTCGGGTTCCACCTCGGATGGTTCGGGGACGCCATGCTCCCGGATATCCAGCGTATTTTTAAACCCGAGATCAGTGGATTTCGTTTTTTCTGGATCACGCTGATGCACCGCATCCCGCTGTCGCCGGAGAATCGCCGATTTCTGAAGATCGCCAGTGTGCCGCCGCGTCTGATGCGTCGATTTGTCGAGGAAGAGTCGGAACGATACGGTGTCACCCGCTGGCATCGAGAGTTGAGTAAATGGCCCGGTCCCGCCGTTGAGGAGAACACCCCGTGAAGTTTCTGTTTCCCTTGATTGTCTGGGGTGAGGACTATGTCGACGAGTTTCTTGAGCGCTCCCTCCCGACCCAGTTGGCGTTTGGCAACCTTGGGGATTTTCCCTGGTTGGAGGGGTCTCAGTATCTGATTCTGACGACATCTGAAGACCGCCCCAAGATCGAGCGGGCGCCCATCATTCGCCGTCTGCGGCGGCTGATGGACGTGCAGTTCGTCGACATCGACGACGTGCCGCGCCACAACAAGTATATCGGCGCGAGCAAGGCCCAGTTCGAAGCCTTGCGGCATGCCGACGGGTTTGATGCGGTGTTCTTCCTCTACCCCGACTTCCTCTGCGCGACGGGCACGATTCAGAATGCGGCACGCCGGATCGCGGAAGGGTGGGACGCTGTCATGTTTCCGATCCCGGCCGTTTTGGCCACGATTCTCGAAGATCCGGCGATCCGGCAGAACGAGGTGGTCACACCGACGCCGGAAGGGAAGATCATCTCAATACCGCCGCGCCTGCTCGTTGACGCCGCCAACCGAAATTACCATCCGATGATTTCGGGCTACATCATGGGGAGCGAGAAGAGCAACCTCGGCCCCGCCTACATGATGTGGGAGGTCCCCGACGAAGGCTATGTGTTGCGCTGCTTCCACCTGCATCCGTTCGTGATTCGGGTGCAGAAGGAGAATCCGTATTTCCTGACGGAATTCATCGTCAGTCTGGATGAGGAGTATGTGCCGCGGTTGTTCCGGTCGTCGGAACGCATCTATTTTCCAAGTGATTCCGACGAGTTCGCCATGTGCAGCATACGGGCACCGGACTCGCCGCCGCAGCCGCTCGACACGCCAATCAAGCTGACGAACATTGTTCACTGGGCGGAGGAGTATGCGTCGCTCGTGCACCGTGAATTTGTCGGCAAATGTTTTCGTTGGCACGCGCAGCCGATCGAAGACGAAGCGCCGTGGGAGGCTGCCGAAGAAGCCGGTTTGGCCGTGACGGATCTGATCAGCGAGCGTCTGGCGACGCCGGATTCGATCATTCGGTTTGAAGATGAAGTGGCATTTGCCGCGCGCGCGCGCCGGCGACATCGTTTTCGCGGTTGGCGAAGCCCGGTATTCGGGACGTATCATGTAGCACCGCCCGTTGCTCCTCCTGCGCCGCCGCCCGCCCCTAAAGGCAGCCTTCTTTACTTCCTCATTCTACTGAAGCGGGCCACGGGGCTTGGCTATTTGCGCCGGTATCCCGGGCTGTTGCGGCTCTGGATGAAGGTCCGCGGTGACCTGAGCTAGGCGTTAAAGAACGTTGCCGTCAGGCAACAGAACCGTCCAGTAATAGTCCATATCGTAGCCGACATCTTCGAACAGACGATGCCAGCCATCCGGCGTGAGATAGGTCTGTGCTGTCAGCATCCAGGTTTCAAAAATTTCACGCTCGTCTTCGTTACGGTACGCATCGACCTGGACAAAGGCGTCCCTGTTGCTGACCCGCACCATCTCACGAAGGGCATCTCGACAACCTGCCTCCTCGAGGTTGTGCACGGTGTTGATCGCCAGGACGAGTTCGAAACTATTGTCGGCGAAGGGCAGGCGGTCGCATGAACCACGGAAGATAAAGGGTTCTGCTTCCGGCTCGCATTGTTCGAGCGCGTAGCCTGAGACATCCAGTCCGTAGACGTCGAGGCCGGGCTGCACGGCGCGCAAATCTTTGACCAGGAAGCCTTTCGCGCAACCAACATCCAGAACCCTGTCCCCAGGTTTCAGGTTGTAGAGTTCGACCAGCCGCTCCGCGACGGCGATCCAGCGGCCGTCATAGCTGTAGCCGCCATAGCCTTGCTCCCGGGTGCCGTCGAAATATTCGTGACCGAACTGCAGCGCCATACGGCGGTTCTCGTCCTTGTTCACGAGGCGCGCTGAGATATCGCGGACTACTTTTGGCGCCGACTGCAGCAGGTTGAGTTCACGCAAGGCTCAATACCTCGTTCCCGAGGTGCTTTCTTGTTCAAGTCTTGTGGCCGGCCCGGGAGAATCTGCCGATGGAGTGTGTGTGACGGCGCGAACACTGGCGAGATTGAAAACAAACCCACGCTGCGTGTCGCCCGCGTAGCGCCTGTTTGCGGAGTCGTCAGTGAGTTGAATTTTTAGTGTTGAGAGCCCGACTGGCTGCGTGCTCGTGCAGAATAGGGAGCAATGAAAGTAGCCATTCATGTATTCGAATTCGGCACTGCGAACTGAAATACCATGTCCGTCTGCAACGTTGATTGCGCCTTCGTAAAAGCCGAAGCGGACAGAGAAAGATTGACCATTCTGACCATCAAGTTCAATTGTGAGGTCGCACCCGCCGATTGGGCGCACATACAATCTGACGCAAAATTCTGTTGAATCGATATCTGCTCGTGACGACAAGAAATGCTCGCCGAGATCGGGGGTTTCGACCACGAGACGGGCGGCATGGTCGCTCGTTTCCTGAACAAAGGGCGCACTTCCCAAGCCGGTGGCATCCCAATGTCTGATGTCTTCGCCCGCCGCGCCGAGCAGGTTGTTGCCGCTGGCATGTGAGATGCCCGCGCCGCCGACAGCAACGGTCCGCTTGATGTGACCCGGTAGCCTGAAATGGTGTCCGGACTCTCCCAGAAAATTAGTGCTTTCTTTCTGATACCAAACGGACTGGTCGAGGTCGGCTAGTTTTTCGACCAGCAGCATTGAACCCTGGCTTTCGATTCGACGCGCGGTCCCCGGTTCGGCAAGCAGTTCATCAAGCGCTTCCTTGACCGCCGGGACATAGGCAACCGGGTTTTCGGATGCGTCGTGAAAAATCGCCATGGGTGGCTGTCCATTGAACGATGTCAGGCTGTTCCAATAACGCCCGATATCGTGACAAACACCTTCGTAGGAATGGTCGCCGTCGATAAAAATGAGTCCGAATTGCTGGTCTGCAATCGGCTCGCGCGAGCTTTGTGTGTGGAGCGTAAGGCGTTCACGAACATCGGCACGTTTGAAGACGTGCTGGGCCAAATCGGAATGGGCGGGGCCACGATCTATACTGTGTACAGGGCGCTGGCCGGATGCCCCGAGGATGCACACTGTGGTGCCGCCGGTGGCGCGTCCGATCTCCAGGATGGGGCCCGCAGTACGTTTCACCGCGCGCCAGAGGAGGCCGCCTTCATCGAACCGCTGATGGATCCAGCGATGGTTGAGAAGTGTCGAGGCGAATAGCCAGGTCAGTTCCGCAAAGTCGCTCTCCCCAAAAGAGGATTGAGAATCGATGCTTTTCTCGTGTTTTCCCGGCGCATCGAGGTCTTCGGCGATGACGTAGCGTCCCGCCTCTGCTTCGAGTTCGGCGACCCGTCGTCGCAATTGGGCCAGTTCTTGTTCGGGGCGCATTCGATTGGTCACAAATGATGGGTCAGGGCAGAATTTTCTTAATCATGCGATGAAGGACTTCCGGCGCTAATTTTTCCCCGGCATCCGGGTTCGCAATGATGTCCGAATACTGATTTGTGCGCTCAGCAAAGAAGTCCCGAACGGGGCCCTCCCTGAGAAACGGATCCGTGGCACGCTGCTCAAGCGGCGGGCCCATGATTCGGTGAAAGTCTTTCGCACTTATCTTGGCATCGGTCAAAGTTTTGTAACGATCGAATACTCGACGGGTGTCGACCTTCATGTGGCAACGCAGAATCCGTCGGCGCGATTGTCCCGCGTCCCAAGGTTCAGCAGGCGGCGTGACGCTGTGGAACGCCAGCGGGCCGTCCAGAAAGGTGAACAATCGGTTGCAGGTGTATGGCACTTCCTGCGGATCATCCACCACCGTTCCATCGACCCACTCGAAGGTTCTCATCGCGGTATCAATGGTCCAGTCTGATGCCGGTGCCGGATAGTTGGTCGGTATTCCCGGTCCTACGTCTGCGCCGTGAAGATAATGCAGGTTGGTGCCGTTGCTTCGTGTGTCGTCGGGGTCGACGTAGAACAGGATCGTAAATATCCAGTCCGGGTTGTGATAGAAATGAGTGTGGAGAGGATGCCCGACATACTCCGCATTCGCCTGCATCAGTGACATGGGTGCGCCGAACTCGATGTCCTCGTAAAAATTTTCGCCGAACAGCACCGTCAGATAAGGCGAAAGCGCGCTGCAGACACCTGCGCAGATCCACGGGAATACATCTTCATTGAATGATTTCCAGAAGGGCGCGTATTGCGGATAGTCGTGGCGAAAAATATGGGCAATTTCGATGCCCGGAGTCTCGGGGTCAAATTGCGAAGGATCGGGCCAATTGAGATTGATCTGTTCGATCAGATCTGCCGGCAAGACGTCATCGACAACGAGATAGGGAGAACCGAACACCGCGATGTGTGATTCGGTAATCTTGCGGGCGACGCCGTGGCTAACCGTTGGCTTTGCAGCGAAGCCGATTGAATCAAATACGCTCAATTTATGCTCCATCGCGTTGGCGTCGATACACTGCGAGGCAACCGCAGGGTAATTTCCTGCAGATTCAGATTACGCACAGGTGCGCCATCAATCTGAAACTCGTTTCACGTGAATTGTTGTTCCAAAATATGCGATCAACCGGACAAGAATACTGTCGCAATCAGCATATCTGAGCCGTGCTTCTTTCGATACTCCTCTGCGTTGGATGTGTGCGGGTGTGGGCAAGGTGACTGCAAGCAGGTTCCAATCTGAACCACGAAGCGCGTTAGCTGAAACAACCAGCGTTCAGTTTTCTCCGGCGCATCGTCATTGATGTCGCGCGAAGTTTTTGCGCGCGGTATTGGTTGCGACGGTTTAGATTAATTTCGGGAATCATTTTGCGGCTCGGTGGCTTTTTACAGGCGCGGGGCGCCTGAGGAATCGTCGAAGTTCAGGACCAAATGAGTAGCATTCTGAATACGAAAAAAGCCTTCATTCATGTCGATATGGACAGCCTCGAGAGCATCTATGACGTTCATGGTGTTGCGCTGTCCCGACAGGGCGATGATTTCTATCTTTCGGCTGTCGATAATTCGCTGTCTTTTTTTCAGAGTACGGAGTCAAGGCGACGTATTTCGTCGTTGCACGCGACCTTGAAGTTCCAGTCCGTCTTGAAGCTGTTCGCAGGATCATTGAGGCGGGACACCGCGTTGCGTCCCATTCGGTCACGCATCCCGGCCTTGATCAATTGTCGCTGGATGAGAAACGCGCCGAAGTGTTCGATTCCAAGGCCAGAATTGAGCAGGCAACCGGTGTCGAGGTCGTAGGATTTCGTGCCCCGTCATATTCAGTTGACCATTAGGTTTTGCATGCCGTTGGTGAGGCGGGTTACCGCTATGACTCATCACTGTTTGCGAACTTCGAGTTTCGCCAGCGAACGGGCATTAATCGAATTTTTCCAGAGCCGTTCGTAATATTGCCTGAAAGCGGATTGATCGAGATTCCGATGCCGAGTCTCGAGCCGAGCCTTCCCGTTTCATCCCTCCTATGCATTCGTTCTCTCGCGCCACTGTCACGCGTTCGCGCTAGCGCGCTTCGCGCGGCATCGCGACTACATGACCTATCTTTTTCACCTGGCAGACTTTTCCGAGCATCAGGGCCTTACGGATGGGTTTCGAATAAAAATATTCGCGAATGACAGCCCATGGCGGAAAAAGCAGACTTTTGCGGTCGATATTTTCGCGCGTGGCGGACCGGTTCGAAACAGTTGTTGCGGAGGACTTTGTTGCCAACTGGCCCGAGAGTGCTCCGGATCTAAATCCGAAAACGGTTCTCGGAGTTAGCACAACGCATGAGACAGCGGCCTGCATTGTGAGAGACGGGCAGATCGTGTCGGCGGTTTCAGAGGAGCGAATTTCAAGAAAGAAGACGGATTCTGCATACCCGCCGAGAGGGGCGGTCGACTCAGCGATCCTTGCGGCTGGAATTGACCCTCGAGAGATTGATGCGATCGCAATTGCGGGGCTGGATTGGCGCGGCCTTCTTCCCCAGACGTGGGAGAGCCAGAAACGGGATTTGCGCGACTATCACGGCTGGAACGATTACTTCCCTCACTTCTGCAAATTTTTCTATCGGCTCTACTATTTTGTTCGGGCGACGGGGTACCGGGCCGTCAGCGACTATGTTGCCCGGACGTACGGGGTGTATCCCAAAGTATTTTACGTGGAGCATCATGAGGCACATGCCTGGAGTGTCTACGGCACGAGCGGTCAAAAAAGTCCGCTGCTGGTCACGGCGGATGGGGTCGGTGACGACATCAGTCTCACGGTCAACACATCCAGGGGCGGGCTCATCCGACGGGTGTTCTTTCAGTATTATCCGCATTCCTTCGGACAGTTCTATACGGCTCTGACGCAATATCTTGGTTTTACGGGCGGCCGTCATGAGGGCAAGATCACGGGCCTGGCGGCATATGGCGCCGCCGACCCCGAACTGGTTTCGCGCATCGAGAGCACGCTCAGGCCTTCGGAGGGGTTCAAGCTCGACAAGCGATATTACTCCGAAGGTTTTGTTCGCAATATTCGCCTCGCTGCGCTGTTTGGTTCCGGTCGAGGCGTGTTCGGCCTGTTCCGGCAGGGTTTTGGGACGTCTGATGCGGCCTTTGACTACCGGACCTATAAACGGCCGCTTGCGAAAATTCTCGACGGATATTCGCGCGAGGACCTGGCCAACGCTTACCAGCATCTGACCGAGCGCGAGCTTGTTCGAATTGTCAGCGATCACAATAGGGCAGGCGGGATCGATCTGGGTGTTGCCGGCGGTGTCATGGCGAACGTCAAATTGAACCAGGCACTTTCGCGTGTAACCGGGGTGCACTCATTCTATGCCTTCCCGAATATGGGTGACGGCGGCCTGTGCGTGGGCGCGGCTCTGGCTGTTCAGGGAAAGCCCGCTCGTCGTATTGATCATGTTTATCTCGGCGAAAGCGCGGTCGAGGACCAGATACTCGAGGCTCTGGCAGACTCACCAGCCGAGCTCTCCTGGCACCAGCCTGAGAACGCAGCGAAAGAAGCGGCAAAGAACATCGTGGCGGGCAGGGTGGTGGCCCGGTTTGCAGGGCGCATGGAGTTCGGCCCGCGCGCATTGGGGAACCGAAGCATTTTGTATCATGGCGCCGATCCGTCAGTGAACGACTGGCTCAATGATCGTCTTCAACGCTCGGAATTCATGCCGTTTGCGCCGATTTTCCCGATTGAGGATGCACCGGAATATTTCGATGTTCGTGATGGCGAACTACATGCCTGTCAGTTCATGATGTTGGTCGTCAATGCGACCGAGCGTATGAAGCGGGACTGTCCGGCGGCCGTCCATGTGGATGGAACCTGCTGACCCCAGCTGGTTAGCCGGGACGTGAAGCCCGATTTGCAGGCGATTTTGGTCGCGTACCGAGAGATTACGGGTATTTCCTGCCTGATCAATACGAGCTTCAACATGCATGAAGAGCCGATCGTCAACTCGGCCGAGGATGCAGTCCGGACATTTGTATCAGCCGAACTCGATCTGCTGATTGCCGAGAATTACTTCGTCACACACGCACAAAATACCGACAAGTGACACGCGCAAAAATGCGTGTCTCCGGCGTGGTGTCAGTACAGTTGCGAGATCTTTTGAGTCGCCCATCACGACTGAACGAAATAGAACTCCGATCCGACCAGCTCAAACGTGCGGCTGGGATCTCCCGGATGTACCGGTGACCAGTCTTTCCAGGATTCAATCCTGATCCGAAACTTGTCCTTGTCGCCGGTGTAGATAATCGTGGTCTCAAGATCCAGCGTGCCGTCGCTGTTCTTTTTAGTGTTTGCGGTGAGGCCTCGTGCGCCGTTCTCAATCGGATGTAAGGCCTTACCTGTTCCCAGGTCAAAAAAGAAGACGCCGCTGAAGCCATCACCGGCTGCCCCGACGGCGATAACGCCTCCGGACTCATAATTCGCGACGGTCAGTTTCACATGTATCGCCCGGCGCCCTGGAATTTCAAATTCGCTGGATTCGACAAAATGGGTACCACTAACTGCGGTTTCGGAGAGACGCAGTCCGCGTTCGGTCTCGATTGATTCTATGCCCTGGGTCCGGGTCCATATCTGGGCCAGTTCAGCGGCAGTCTGCGCGTCGAAACTGTGATGAACCGGATGTTCCTCGACGCCATTACAGTTTCCGGGCGGATCATCGATTTGGCATGGGATGTAAACAACCCGGCCGAATCCGTAGATGTTCGCGATGCCATATTTGGGGATTTCAAAGAAGGACCGCGTTGTCTGCGCTGTTTTCGGTGTGAAAAGCGCCGTTTCGTCAGCGTAAACGACATCGTCAGAGTTGGGGGTTGCTCGCAACTGCTTGTCCAGCCGGCGATATTCTCTCCAGTCGTTCGTCTTTTCCTCACCAGCTATGAGAATTTTTGTGCCGTTGAACAGGAAGTCGTAGCTTTCACGCATTGTCTGATTACTGGTCAGGACAAAAATGACCGAGGCGGCCATAACACCAGCCAGCCCGGGGGCCGAGAAGCGCCGGAGCGCGGATGTTCTGAAGTGCTCGCCCACAATAAAACCGAGCAAAAGGACCACGCCCGCCGTTACAAACCCAAAGAAAACATCCTGATGCCGCGGAAATACCGTGGTGGCGGATGTCACGTATCCGATACGGGCATCCAATGTGCTGATGACAAATAGCTGAACCAGAAGAAGACCAAGTATCAACGCAGATGCGAAAAGGAACCAGCCACGTTCTCGCGCATGGTTGGACCGCCCGAAGAGTATTGCGGCAAAAAGGGCGATCACGAACAGTGCAAGGTAGAATGGCGGGTCGATGGCGAAAATACGGCTAATACCCGAAAGACCAGCAGTCAAACCTTCCAGAAACGCATCGGGAAACACGGGTATTTTTGCCGGCCAGACCCTGTCTCGGAAGTCGACGCTGGGCGCAAAAACCTGGATGATTGCACTGAAAGCATAGATCGCAAACGCCACGGCGAGGATTTTGAGCGAGCGCGCCTGGCGGCTGTTCTTGGCAGCGCGGGATGAAATTAGCAGGCGGCCGAGAAATATTTTCGCGCCGTCGAAAACGAACCTCAAATGACCGCCCAGACTCTGGGGGTAGTTCTGGAATTGTTGAGAATTGTCGGCCTGCCATACGCCCAGAGAGTCGAGTGCCTCGTTATTGGGGGGTGAATCACGGAACAATGCGACGAACAGCATGGCGGCGATCAGAATGCCGCCGGCAACCAGGTTGACTTCGTGGGCGTTGAAATACGCAAAGGCGATGAAAAGAAACAATGCCTCTTCTCGAATGTTGATGCCGCGGTCGATGAATTTGAACGCCAAAGCCGACAGAACAATGAACGAGAAGGCGGAGAGAAAATATATTGAGTGATCCAGCAAATAGGTGCCGGCCAGAACGCTCACGCCGATTTCAGTTTCAACGAATACAAATGCCAGAAGGGCCGTGGATACGGCCAGGAGACGCGGGGAACGCGGCAAGTAAATTCGAAAAACCGCGTAGAAACCGAGCATGACGAAAACATGGTTCAGGCCTCGAAATGTGAGGAGACCTATCCAGGGCGATTCGAAGAAGCTGTCGATCAGATGGAATTCCATCATGACCAGGAAAATGGCGGAAATTCGTCCGATCCACTCAACCCAATAAATGTAGGTGGCTTTCACGACCCCGGCCTTCAGATAAATCATGTAGGCGTGGATTTCGTCGGGGAAATACCAGCTGTTCAGGGCATTGGTGGCGATGAACATTGCCGCCGGTACCGTCAGTGCTGCAATTACAACGAGGAAAAACAACGATACGAAGATCCGACGGAGCGTTGATGCCCCAGTCGTGCTCTGCTGGATTTCGGATGGTGACATGCTCTGTCTGCCTTTGGGTCGGGCCTCAACGAGCACTCGACAATGTTACCGTGATTCACTGTGTCACAATCTATTCTATCACTACATTGGGGAACGATCGCCGGGCAAGTCCTGCCACACCCACTTTTCACCAACACAGAGTGGTTTTGCGCAAGCCTGCAGCGGGCTAGACGCAAACTCCGTCGACCGACCGAATAATAAATTGAGATTGAACGTGCAGTGTGTTTTACCCAGTTGGGTATGAGTTCTAAGAGGCTTGACCGCAGATTGACCTGCTCGGGCCGGCTAACAGCGCGAGTTTTGGATGGCAACTGAACGTCTGACAGAATTGTACCGTTCGATGCTCCTCATCCGCCTCGTCGAAGAGGCGATCGCGGCCCGTTATTCCGATCAGGAAATGCGTTGTCCGGTTCACCTGTCGGTCGGACAGGAGGCCGTCGCCGTGGGTGTCTGTGCGCCGCTGCGCAAAACCGACCGGGTCTACAGCACCCATCGCAGCCACGCCCACTATCTCGCCAAGGGCGGTGATCTGAAGGCAATGCTGGCCGAAATCTATGGCAAGGCGGCCGGTTGTTGCGGTGGTCGGGGTGGCTCGATGCATCTCTTCGACACCGATGTCGGCATGGAGTTGAGTGTGCCGATCGTCGGGAGTTCCATACCGCTCGCCACGGGCGCGGCGCTGGGCATGCGCCAGCGCGGTGAAGACAATGTTTCGGTTGTCATAGTCGGCGACGCCGCGATCGAAGAGGGCGTGTTCCATGAGAGCATGAACTTTGCGCAGCTCAACAAACTCCCGGTCATCTATGTCTGCGAGAACAACCTATTCTCGATCTACACGCCGCTGAATGAACGCCAGCCGGACCGTCCTTTGACAGACCTGGCCAAGGCGCATGGGGTTGAGGCGCACCAGGGCGACGGCAATGAAGTTGAAGCCGTTTACACGATGATGGACGCTGCGGTGGCGCGCGCCCGCGGCGGTAACGGCCCGAGCTTTCTGGTGTTCGAAACCTATCGTTGGTTCGAGCATTGCGGTCCCAATTTTGACAATCATCTGGGGTATCGCACCGAACAGGAGTTCGAGATGTGGAAAGGTCGGGATCCGGTCCTGGCCACGCGAGAGGCGCTTCTCAAATCGGGCGCCGCGCAAGAGAGCGGCCTCGAATCCATACGCTCGGATGTTTCCAAACAAATCGAAGACGCCTTCACCTTCGCGATCGAGGCGCCGCTGCCAGATCCATCAATGGCGGTCCAACATGTCTATGCCTGATACCGGTAACGCCGACGCGCTCAAGAACGAACGGACGATCAATTTCGCGGACGCGATTCGCGAGGGCCTTTCGATTGCGATGGAGGCCGATCCCTCGGTTTTTCTGATGGGCGAGGGCATTGCCGACCCGGCCTCGTTCTTCGGGACGACGAAGGGGCTGCTGGATCAGTTTGGCGCCGAACGTGCCGTCGAAATGCCGATCGCCGAGAACGGCATGACCGGGGTTGCGATCGGTGCGGCGCTGGTTGGCCAGCGTCCGGTTATTTCGCTGCATCGCGTCGAGTTTGCGCTGCTGGCGATCGAGCAGATCGTGAACAACGCGGCAAAGTCACATTATGTCAGCAATGGTCAGCACAAAGTGCCGCTGGTCATTCGCATGATTGTGGGGCGTGGCTGGGGGCAGGGCCCTGAGCATTCGCAGAGCCTCGAATCCGTGTTCGGACATTTTCCCGGCCTCAAGGTCATGATGCCGACCATGCCGGTCGACGCCAAAGGGATGCTGCTTGCCGCGATCGAGGATGACAGTCCGGTCATTTCGATCGAGCATCGCTGGTTGCACTACACCGAAGGTCATGTGCCGGAAGGCCACTACACGGTGCCGCTCGATGGACCGGCGGTGCTACGGGCGGGTCGCGATGTGACCGTCGTTGCCACGTCCTATATGAATCTGGAAGCATTGCGCGCCGCCGAAGCCCTTGCCGAAATTGGCTGCGAGGTGGAGCTGTTGGATTTGCGCATGGTTCGCCCGCTCAACGCGGCACCCATTCTGGAGTCGGTCGCGCGAACGGGACGATTGCTGACGGTCGATAGCAGCTGGCCGGCGTTCGGCACCGGCGCGGAAGTTTGTGCGCAGGTCGCGGAGTTCGGGTTTTCTTCGCTGAAGGCCGCGCCCGTGCGTCTCGCGCTGGCCGATCATCCGACGCCGAGCTCGCGCGGGATGGTGCCCGGTTTCTATCCGGATTCGATCTCGATCGTGAACAGCATCGGCGCGCTTTGTGAGCTACCCGCCGAGAAGGTCGCGCAAGTTGTGTCGCGGCTGGAAGAGAAAAATGGTGAACAGCCGATCGACACGCCGAACGCCTATTTCAAAGGACCGTTTTGAGTGTCAGGCCTGGTTGCGGGCCGGGTCGCCGTTTGCGTTAGAATGCCGGGTAATGTTCACGGCCTCTGAAAACAGCCAATGATTGCATTGACGGACACCACTGATGTTCCGGCGCGTGTCGTCGTTTTCGGCGCGCCTGGTCTGATCGGTCATGCCCTTGTGGATTTGCTTGAGGCCGCCAAGATACCGGTCGTCCCGCTCGGTTCGTCCGATATCGATTTGTGTTCGGAACGCGCAGCCGATCAGGCCGCCGAAGCGATGCTGCCGGGTGACACGCTGGTCATGCTGTCGGCGCTGACACCCGACAAGGGCCGTGACACGGCGACGTTCGTACGCAATGTGAAGATGGCCGATGCCGTCTGCCGGGCGATGGCCGTGAAACCGCCCGCACATGTTGTCTATATGAGCTCGGACGCTGTTTATCCGATGACACCGGGCTTGATCCATGAAGCCACGCCGACCGGTGCGACGGATTTGTATGGCGCGATGCACATGGCGCGCGAGCGCATGTTCGAAAGCGTTTGCGGCGATACTCCGCTCGCGATCACGCGTTGCTCACAGGTTGCCGCGACGCACGATACCCATAATTCCTACGGGCCCAACCGCTTTCGCCGGCAGGCGTTGGCCGAGGGCAAGATCATTCTCGGCGGCAACGGTGAGGAAACCCGTGATCATGTCTGGGTCGACGATGTCGCCCGGCTTCTGTCGACCATCATTGCGCGGCGCGGCGATGGCGTCATCAATCTGGCGTCGGGGGTCTCGCATAGTTTCAGGGACGTGGCGGAGATGGTGGCCGATAATCTTGCCGACCGGCCGGAGATCGTGACCACCGAACGCAACAACCCGATCACCCATCGCCATTTCGATGTCACGGTGTTGAACGAGGTGCTGCCGGACTTTCGATTCACCCCGTTGCCCGAGATTGTTGCCAGCATCCATGCCGCACTCGATATCAAATAGAGCGATGGCTTCGCCTGCCGTGTCTGGTGCGTCATTGCGACATTCTCCGACATTCTACCGCGGGCCGCGATGACTCAGTTCGCCTTCCTTCATCTTCCCAAGACAGCCGGTTTGGCGTTCCGGGAGGGCCTGGTGGAGAACTTCGGGGTGGGGCAGATTAGCCGCCCGATCCCCGAGATGCCGCCGCTGAGCGTGCAGGAATATGAACGACTTGCGCCATTGCAGGTCATCACCGGTCATTTCAGCGGCGACACATATGCTGAATTGTTTCCCAAACGCAGATTGCTTGTGATTTTGCGTGAGCCGATCGATCGCTGCCTTTCGGCGTATTTTTTCCATCGTGCGCTGCCCTGGTGGTCGCTCAACTCCGAAGACGCACGCCGGGCGGCGCTCTACCCTGTCGGTGCCCATTTCGCGTTGCCCCCGGACTTGTTGCGATTCAGCTACGCCAATCGAATGACGCGCCAGCTCGGGGGCGAGACGACGAACCTCCAGACGGATTTGGATCAGGCTCTGGCGAAAGCCAAGCAACGTCTCCTGTCTGCGTTCTGGGTGGGGTTTCAGGAGACGATAGTTGCCGATGTCGACCGCCTACGTCAGCGACCGGAATTTGACGCATTTCCGGCGTTGAATGAGGTCAATCCGACCGCTCAAAAATCGCCGGTTGGTGCAAACACCCGCTCACGCGTGGCGGAGATGAACGCGTATGATATGGAACTCTACGCATGGGCCCGAAACCAGTTCGGTTGACCCGTGCGACCGGCCTCGAATCGGCTGGAATACCGTCCCGTTGTGAGGCGTCGTTTGTGAAAGGTACAGCATGCAGCCGCCGCGGCTTTCGGTCATCCTGTGTAATTACAATGACGCTGGGTATCTCGAATCCGCGATCAAACGCTTGTGCGAGGGCCCGGGCGTGCCGGATCAGCTGATCGTCGTCGATGACGGTTCGACAGATGAAAGCCTTGATATCCTGGACCGTGTGCAGCGGGACAACGTCGAGCTGGAAATTGTGCGGCACGAGACGAACCAGGGAATTGTCGCGGCTGGCGCATCCGGCCTGGCGCGCGCGACCGGTGATTTTGTGGCCTGGTGGTCGGTGGATGATCGGGTGAATCCGAACATCTTCGATGCCGTGCGCGATGCGGCTGCGCGTTACCCTGATGTCGGTGCCATTGCGACCGAGACAGATGTTGCCCTTGAAACAGTGGGTGGAGATCTCGCGCCGCTTTACAGCCATCGTTATGGCGTATCGGCATCTGGCCAATATATTTCGGGTGACGATTTCGCGTCGTTACTGCGCCAGCGATATGTCTGGCTCGGGTCCAGCGGTGCGTTTATCCGACGTGACACCCTCGTCGCCCAGGGTGGGTGGCGCGAGGGCGCAGGCCTGTTTGCCGACTGGATTGCCATTTACATGGCGGCGTTCCAACAAGGGGTCACGCTCATCGGCACGCCGATGTCTACAGTGGTGCGGCGCGAGAATTCATATGGTGCGCGGGTGCGGGCAACACCCGGGGCGGAGTGCCGCGCGTTGCGGAACTTGCTCGATGTATTGCGTGAACCGGGCAACGCCGATGCACGCGCTGCGCTTCGCCGGGGCCCGTTGGCATTGTCCTATGCATTTGGCTTGCAGCTTGCGCGGGCAGGCGCCATGCGCCCCGGGGACTGGGATTTGCTGTTGGCGGCCGCGACGCGTCACGGCTGGCATCGTCTCGCGCGGCGGTTAAAGCCGGGTGACTTGGATATTACGAGACTGCTTGATCGGGAATCTTCTGGCTGATCCGGATGATTTTGGGTACCAGTTGAACCCAGCAAAAGCGCGCATCCCCGCAGTCGCGTTATGAGTGATCGCTGGTGGTAGAAAATTCACTGCGCGCGACCTGAACATCATCGTAGGAACGCTTCATGACCCATACGGAAACATACTTCGATGAAGTCACGCTCATTGCGCAGCAAATTGACAAGGCGGCGATCGAATCACTCGCGGGCGAGCTTTCTGCGCTTCGCGCGCGCGGCGGGCGTTTGTTTATTATCGGTGTGGGCGGCAGCGCGGGGAATTGCGGCCACGCCGTGAATGACTTTCGTAAGCTTTGCGGGATTGAGGCATACGCGCCGACGGACAACGTGTCGGAGCTGACGGCGCGTACAAATGACGAGGGCTGGAGCACTGTTTTTGCGGCCTGGCTGCAAACCAGCAAGCTCAACGCCGATGATGCGATTTTGGTGTTCTCCGTGGGTGGCGGCGACGCGGAAAAGAATATCAGCGCAAATATCGTCGAGGCTTTGAAGCTGGCGAAAGAACGCGGCGCCAAGGTCTTCGGGATTGTTGGGCGTGACAGTGGTTACACCAAGAAGGTCGGGGACGTGGTCGTGGTCATTCCGATCGTGAACGATGCCCGCATCACACCGCATAGTGAAGGCTATCAGGCCGTTGTCTGGCATAGCCTCGTCAGTCACCCGGACCTGCAGAATTATGCCACCAAGTGGTGAGCCCGTATCGGGGCCCAAGGCATCTCGAGATGTCGCTTCGGCCCGTGCGGTGTTTTTCGATCGTGATGGCGTCCTGATACGGACCGATGTCCGAGATGGTCGCCCGTTTGCGATCCGAAAATTGGCGGAACTGGAATATTTATCTGGCGCAAGTCGGGCACTGGAACTGGCGCGTGAGAATGGATTTCTCTCGGTTGTCGTCACCAACCAGCCGGATGTTGCTCGGGGACTCGCGGATCGAAGCGAAGTCGAAGCCATCCACGCGGATATTGTTCAAACACTCGGCGTCGACGATATTCAGGCGTGTTTTGAGGTCGAAGGCCCCGATTCGTACCGGTATAAGCCACGCCCGGGTATGCTCCTGGACGCCGCCGAGAAGTTTGGCGTCGACCTCGAGAAGAGTTACTTAATAGGTGATCGATGGCGTGATATTGACGCCGGACACGCGGCGGGCTGTTTTTCGATATTTATCGATTGCGGATACAATGAAGAGTTGAGACAACCCCCTGATGCAATAGTACCGGACGTGCTCGCGGCCATGGAATTGATACTCGCGCGCGAGGGCATTTGAAGAAGCCGGAAGGCAGGAAGACATTGGTTCACATGGCACGAGTACCAGAGATTCCCGGTTTGTCGATCAAGCTGTTCGCTGACGGTGCGGATGCGGATGCGATTCGCACGCTGGCAGCAGACCCGGCGATCAAGGGATTTACGACGAACCCGACGTTGATGCGGAAAGCAGGTGTGTCGGACTATGAGGCCTTTGCCCGCGATATCCTGGAGATCGTCACAGATCGTCCGATCTCATTCGAGGTTTTCGCTGACGAGTTTGATGAAATGGAGCGCCAAGCGCAGAAAATTGCGACCTGGGGCCCGAATGTGAATGTGAAAATTCCGGTCATGAACACGCGCGGTGAGAGCGCGGTGCCGTTGGTCGAACGCCTTTCAGGCGAAGGCGTGATCTGCAACGTGACAGCCATGTTCACAATCGACCAAGTGCAGGCCATGACAGATGTATACGCGGAGGGTACCGCGGGAATTCTCTCGGTGTTTGCCGGCCGTATCGCGGATACGGGCGTTGATCCCGTGCCGCACATGAAAACCTGTGTGGACATCGCGTCGGCCAAGCCGGGCCTTGAGATGCTGTGGGCCAGTCCGCGTGAATTGCTGAATGTGTTTCACGCAGATCAAAGCGGCTGCCACATCATCACGGTCACACCGGATTTGCTCGCCAAGCTTTCCGGCGTGGGCAAGGATCTTGAACTCTTCTCCCGTGAGACCGTCGACATGTTCTTCCAGGACGCCCAATCGGCAGGCTACGACATCTCCTCTTAGCTCGTGCGCGTCGCTTTTCCGGCTTCGCGGTTACGCAAACAACGACAACAACTCGGACCGAACATGAAAAACATCCTTGTCTTCGGCGGCGGTGGTTACACCGGCAGCGTATTGATTCCCGACCTCTTGGATGAGGGCCATCGGATAACCGTTTTCGATACATTCTGGTATGGGCAGGGCCATCTGCCGGTCGACAATCCGAACCTTTCGCTGGTCACCGCGGATGTGCGCGATCTGGATGCCGTGCGCGCGGCATGTGCCGGTCAGAACACCGTGATTCACCTGGCGTGCATCTCGAACGATTCGAGTTTTGAGCTCGACGAGAAATTGTCGACGACGATCAATCTTGAGGCCTTCGAGCCGGTCGTGGTTGAGGCGAAGAAAGCGGGAGTTTCGCGGTTCGTCTTCGCCTCATCGAGCTCGGTATACGGCGTTTCGGAAGCACCCGATGTGACCGAGGATCATCCCCTCCTGCCGTTGACGCTCTACAACAAGTACAAAGGCATGTGCGAACCGCTTTTGCTGAAGCATACGGATGATAATTTCGTCGGTGTTGTTTTTCGTCCGGCCACGGTGTGTGGCTATGGCCCGCGCCAGCGCCTGGATGTGTCGGTGAACATCCTGACGAACCACGCGCTCAATCGCGGAAAGATCACCGTGTTTGGCGGTTCCCAGCTTCGCCCGAACCTGCATATTCGAGACTATTCGGCCGTTGCCCGGTTGTTGGCGGATGCGCCGGCTGAAAAGGTTGCGAATGAAGTGTTCAACGTGGGCACCGAAAACATGTCGATCATGGATATCGCCGTGACGGCCCAGCGTGTTGTTGGCGAGATTTACCCTGATCGAGGTGAAATTCCGATCGTGGTCGAACCGTCTGATGACATTCGGTCTTATCACATTAACTCCGATAAAATTCGCGACGTCCTTGGCTTCACGCCCCAGTTCACAGTCGAAGATGCCGTGCGTGGCCTTGTCGAAGCCTTCGCCGAAGGCCTGCTGCCCGACAGCTTTGACGATGACCGTTACTACAATGTGCGCACGATGAAGGCGATCGGCGCGGCATGAGCGAATCGCCGATCGCGGTCGTCACAGGCGGCGCCGGATTTATTGGTAGTCATGCGGTCGACCGACTGGTCAACAAGGGCTACCGGGTGCGCGCAATCGACAATCTGACAGGTGGCCGCGCCGAGAATCTGTCGCAGCATGCGGACAATGCGGATGTGACCCTCGAGGAGCGCGATATCCGTTCTTTTGCGCCCGATGATCCGTTGTTCCGCGATGTGTCGATCGTGATCCATTTCGCGGGTATTGGAGATATCGTTCCGTCGATCGAGCAGCCGGCCGAATATATGTCGGTCAATGTTCAGGGCACGGTGAACATGCTCGAATGCGCCCGCGCAGCGTCGGTATCCCGGTTTGTCTATGCGGCATCGTCATCCTGCTACGGCCTTGCAGATACCCCGACCAAGGAAGACCATCCCATCCGTCCGGGATATCCCTACGCGCTGAGCAAGTATCAGGGCGAGCAGGCGGCTTTCCATTGGCATCAGGTCTATGGGCTGCCGGTCAACGCCATCCGGATATTCAACGCCTATGGTACGCGGTCCCGGACATCCGGCGCGTATGGTGCGGTGTTTGGCGTGTTTTTGCGCCAGAAGATCGCGGGCGAGCCATTTACCGTTGTCGGTGATGGCTCTCAGACCCGTGATTTTCTGTATGTCACCGACGTCGCCAACGCGTTTGTTGCGGCGGCTGAATCGGATAAGGTGGGCGAGATATGGAACCTCGGCGCCGGGCAACCGCAATCGGTTAATCGGCTCGTCGAGTTATTGGGGGATGGGGATGTCATCCATATTCCCAAGCGACCGGGTGAACCCGATGTCACTTGGGCAGACATCTCCAAAATAAGTGAAGAACTCGGGTGGCGCCCGGAAGTCAGTTTCGAAGAGGGCGTCGATCGGATTCTGGCCAATATCGACTATTGGAAGAATGCGCCTCTCTGGGACCCCGACTCGATCGCGTCCGCGACCAAGGGCTGGTTCGAGTTTATGGGTAACTAGCCGAGTTTGGGGGAATTAGGCCGTTGATCGATCCACTGAGCAGTGATCTCGTAAACCATAAGATCAAGTCTGTTGAAGACCTGGTTGCGGAAATAGGCCCGTTCCCGCGGGATAAGAAAGTCATCATGTGCCACGGCACATTCGATGTCGTCCATCCGGGGCATGTCCGCCATCTACTCTATGCCAAGCAGCATGCCGACATACTTGTCGCCAGCCTGACGGCCGATGTGCATATCGAGAAAGCAAATTTCCGGCCTTATGTTCCCCAGGATCTCCGCGCCATCAACCTCGCGGCGCTGGAACTTGTCGACTATGTAATCGTGGATTCTGACCCGACCCCGCTGGCAAACTTAAAGGCGATCCAGCCGGATTATTTTGCCAAGGGCTATGAGTATCATCACGGTTCCATCCATCCGAAAACGGAGGAGGAGATCGCGGTGCTCGACTCCTACGGGGGCGAGGTGATCTTCACCCCCGGGGATATCGTTTACTCGTCGTCGGCATTGATTGAGGCCTCGCCGCCTGATCTGGGCGTTGAGAAACTTCTTCTCGTTATGAGCGGTGAATCGATCGATTTCACGGACCTCCATGGCGCACTCGATGCGATGAGCGGGTTGCGGGTGCATGTGGTCGGGGACACCATCATCGATAGCCTGACGCGTTGCAGCATGATCGGCGGTATGACCAAGACACCGACCATGAGCGTGCGTTACGAGGAAAAGGACGACTATGTCGGCGGCGCGGGTATCGTCGCCAAGCATCTGCGGGCGGCAGGTGCCGAAGTGGTGTACTCGACGGTGCTGGGCGATGACGACTTCAAGGATTTTGCGCTCAATGATCTGAAAGAGTCCGGTGTTGAATGCCGACCGATCATTGATCCGACCCGTCCGACAACCAACAAGAACGCGATCGTTGCCGATACCTACAGGCTGTTGAAAGTCGACACGCTCGACAACCGTTCGATATCGGAGAAAATCCGTGACGAGCTCTCGGAGACGGTCCGTTCCGTCGAGACCGACATTGTGGTCTTCAGCGACTTTCGACACGGGATTTTCAATCGTGAGACGATCCCCGGTCTGGTGGATTCCATTCCCGAAAATGTTCTCCGGGTGGCGGACAGCCAGGTGGCCAGCCGATGGGGCAATATTCTCGAATTTCAGAATTTCGACCTGATCACGCCGAACGAGCGCGAGGCGCGATTTGCGCTCGGCGATCAGGATTCGGTTGTGCGCCCACTCGCCGAAGCCCTGCGCGGACTTGCAAATTGCGAACTGCTGATCTTGAAGCTCGGTGATCGCGGCACGTTGACCTTCCGCAACCGATCAGACGGCGACCCGCGGGCCTTCTACGCGCTGGAGACTTTTGCCAACAACGTGAAAGATGCGGTGGGGGCCGGTGACGCGTTGCTGGCCTATGCGACGCTGGCGCTGAAGGCCACGGGCAACGATGTCATCGCGTCGATTTTGGGATCCATCGCTGCGGCGGTTGAGTGCGGGCATGACGGAAACATCCCGGTCACGCCCGACGATGTGCGCGTTCACATCAATATGCTTGAGCGCCAGGCAAATTACCGCTGAGTGATTGAAGGATATGCGCGTCGTCGTCGTCGGAATTGGGGTCCAGGGTCGGAAGCGACGCGCGATCGGTGGCGATGACGTCGTGGCCACCATCGATCCGTATGCGGACGATGTCGACTTCGACAAACTCGAAGATGTACCTCTCGATTCGTTCGATGCCGCGCTTGTATGTACCCCCGATGATGCCAAGGAATCGCTGCTTCGATACTTGCTGGGACACGGCAAGCATGTGCTGGTTGAAAAACCTTTGGTTGCCAAGTCGACGGCAGCGCTCCGGGAATTGGCAGCGCTCGCCCGCGACAACAAGGCGGTTTGCTACACCGCCTACAATCACCGTTTCGAGCCTCACTTTGTGCGCATGAAAGAGTGCATCGATTCTGGCGCATTGGGCCGAATCTACTCCTGCCGCATGTTCTACGGGAACGGCACCGCGCGTCTGGTCCGGGATTCGCGTTGGCGCGATCAGGGCGCGGGCGTGTTGGGAGATCTGGGTTCGCATCTCCTGAACACCGCGAATTTCTGGTTCGGGACCCGACTGACGTCGTTCGAGGTGATTTCCTCAAACAGCTTTGAAAACCAGGCGCCTGATCATGTGGTCCTGGTCAACGACACGGTTTCACCGCGGTTGGAATTCGAGATGACCCTGCTCATGTGGCGCAACCATTTCACCTGCGATGTGCTGGGGGAAAAGGGCTCGGCGCATATTGAATCCCTGTGCAAATGGGGGCCGACGACATTCCGTCAGCGCACCCGCGTGCTGCCGTCAGGGCGCCCGGAGGAGGACAGCGAGACCCTCGAGCAGGACGACCCGACCTGGGCGCTCGAATATGATTATTTCAAGTCGCTGTGTGCCAACCCGGGGACGTTTGACCTGGATACGGACATCTGGATCAGCGACGAGCTCGCGCGCCTTTCCCAGCCGGCGATCCGTCTGGCGAGCAAAGCCAAATGAGCGGAAAGCAACCGCGCATCGGCTTTGCCGGGATGTCCCATCTCGGGCTGGTGAGCGCGGCCGGTGCGGCCGAGAAGGGGTTCGCCACGATTGGGTATGATCCCGATGCGGTATTGGTTCAGGCGCTGTCGCGCGGTGAGCTTCCCGTCGTCGAACCGGACCTCGATGCGCTTGTGGCGCGCAATGGGGAGCGGTTGAGGTTTACCGATGACGTGACCGATCTGCGGGACTGCGATTTGGTTTTCGTGGCCCGTGACGTGCCGACCGATGATGCCGGGCAAAGCGATCTGGCGCCCATCCGAGCCCTGCTTGATGATTTGGCCGGGGCGCTTTCTGAATCCGCGATTTTGACGCTTCTGTGCCAGGTGCCGCCGGGCTTTACGCGGTCTGTTGAGCGTGCGCCCGAGACGCTTTGCTATATGGTCGAGACCCTTATTTTCGGTCAGGCTGTGCATCGGACCCTAGCGCCCGAACGCTTTATCGTCGGGTTGCATGAGGGTGATGCGCCTATACCCGATGCCTTGTCGGCCTATCTCGCGGCCTACGAATGCCCCATTCTGCCGATGCGCTACGAGAGCGCCGAGCTGGCCAAGATTTCGATCAACCTGTTTCTTACCGCCAGCGTCACCACGACCAACACCATTGCGGAAATCTGCGAACGGGTCGGCGCGGAGTGGTCCGAGATCGCCCCGGCACTTCGCCTGGACCGGCGTATCGGCCCGCACGCCTATCTCAGCCCTGGTTTGGGCATTTCCGGGGGCAATCTGGAACGCGATATGGCGACGGCGATTGCGCTCGCCGATAGCCATGGCACCCATGTTCAGGCGATCCAGAGCTATGTCGCCAACAGCGCCTATCGCAAGGGATGGCCGCTGCGCACCCTGGCGCAGACCGTGCTCGGGGAACGGTCCGATGCGCGTATCGCGGTTCTCGGTCTGGCCTACAAAGCCGATTCGGATTCGGTGAAAAACTCTCCGTCGCTCGAATTGCTCGATGCACTTCGTGGCTTTGATGTCGCAGCCTATGACCCCGTTGTCGCGGTTGATCGTGCATGGCATGACGGATTGGTGCCGCTGGACTCAATGGAATTGGCCCTCGCAGGCGCCGACGCGGTTGTGATCATGACGCCGTGGGAAGAGTTTCGATCACTGACGCCGGATATTTTCGCACGAGAAATGCGCGGCGACGTGATAATTGACCCTTATCGCCTGTTGGATGCGAAGGCCGTGAGTGCCTCGGGGCGTCGATATTACGGTCTCGGCTCGAGACCGCGTTAAGTCTTCGATTGGGAACAGACCACATCATGCATGTCCGCTATTCGCCGTTGCCTCAGCAATTCGCTGACGTTGACGAGGTCTTCGATGAACTTCGCGCGCTTGTGGCGTCGGGTGATTTTACGCTCGGGGCGCCGGTGCGCGAGTTTGAAGCTCTGTTTGCCGACATGCTCGGCGTGCGTCATGCCATTGGTGTCGGCTCCGGGACGGATTCGCTCAAACTACCGCTCAAGGCTTTGGGTCTTGTCCCGGGTGATGAGGTGATCACCACGGCCAACACCTTCTATGCGACAGTCGGCGCAATCAATGAGGTTGGTGCCAAGCCGGTGTTCATCGATTGCGACGATAGTTTTTGCATGGATGTCGGGCAGCTTGAGGGTGCGATCACCGAGCGGACCAAGGCGATTATGCCGGTGCATCTGACCGGTGATTGCTCTGATATGCCGGCGATCAATGCCATTGCCGAGGCCCATGACCTGCCGGTCGTTGAAGACGCCTGCCAGAGCCTGCTGTCGGAGTGGGATGGTGTGAAGGCTGGGACCTTTGGCATCGCGGCTGGTTTTTCGATGCACCCGCTCAAGATCATCAACGTCTGGGGAGATGCGGGTATCGTCGTGACCAATGATGACGAGATGGATCGCCAGCTGCGCCTCTTGCGCAATCACGGGCTGCGCAACCGCGATGAGATGGAAATCCTCGGCTACAACACACGCTTGGACTCAACCCAGGCGGTGGTCGGCAAGTGGATCGTCAAGAAGACGCCCGACATCGTCGAACGCCGTGCCGAAGTCGCCGCCCACTATGACGCCGGTTTTGAAGCTATCGACGGTGTGGTGATCCCGCCGCGCAACCCGCGCACCAAGCATGTGTATCTTCTCTACATTCTGTTTGTCGAAGATCGCGACGCATTGCTGCAGCATTGTCTCGATGCGGGTATCGAGGCGAAGGTTCATTATCCGATCGCGCTCTATCGGCAAGAAGCATTGGCCCATCTGGGCCATGTTGCCGGGGATTTCCCGGTCACTGACCGGCATGTCGAGACCATGATCAGTTTCCCGGTCGATCAGCATCTGACACTGGCCGAACAGGATTATGTAATCGAGACCGTCAAAGCATTCTACGCAAGGTAACTTCCATGGCTGATTTCAATGTTCCATTCATCGATCTGCAGCAGCGGTATCAAGAAGAGCGCGACGAACTGATCGCGATCTTCGACCGGGTGATGACGTCCGGGCATCTGGTGCTCACGCCCGAACTGGCAGAATTCGAAGCCGATGTCGTCGCGTTTACCGGCGCCAAGCATTGCATCGGCCTGAATTCAGGGACCGATGCGTTGCTCATGGGGCTTTGGGCCGCCGATGTGGGGCGCGGCGATGAGGTCATCACCACGCCGGTTTCCTTTGTTGCCACGACAGGCGCAATCGCCCATGTGGGCGCCGTCCCGGTGTATGTGGATGTCACGGACGATCAGAACATCGACCCGGCGCTGATCGAGGCGGCGATTACCGACAAGACAAAGGCGATCATGCCGGTGCATTGGTGTGGCCGGATCGCCAACATGGCAGAGATCAACGCGATCGCGGAGCGTCATGGCCTCGTGGTTATCGAGGATTCGGCGCAATGCATGGGCGCTTACTGGAAGGGGCAGCATGGCGGAACCTTCGGCAAGGTCGGCGCGATATCGACCCATCCGCTGAAGAACCTGAATGCGCTGGGCGATGGCGGGTTTTTGCTCACCGACGATGACGAGATCGATCGCAAGGTGCGGCTGTATCGCAATCACGGTCTCGAAAGCCGCGATGACTGCGTTATGTACGGCGTCAACTCGCGCCTCGATATCCTGAATGCAGAAGTCCTCAAATACCGGCTGACCCGGCTTGAGGATGTCATTGCGCGACGCGAGAATAATGTGAACCAGTATCGTGAACTGATCACGTCCGACCAGGTGTTCATCCCGGCGGACAAGCCCGAAGAGAAGAATTCGTGGGTCATGTTCCTGATCCAGGCGGATGACCGGGATGGTCTGCAGGCGCATCTGGCTGAAAACGGTGTCCAGAGCCTGATCTACTATGGCACCCCCCTGCACCTTCATACGGCAGCCGAAAAATGGGGGCGCTACAAGCGGGGCGATATGCCCGTCGCCGAGGCCCAGTGTGACCGGGTGCTGGCCCTGCCGCACCATCAGTGTCTGACCGAAGACCAGGTCTCCCATGTCGCCGAACAGGTCAACGCCTTCTACGCCTGAGCGGTTTACCGCCCCAGGGCGTTCGCGAGTGCCATTTCGAATGTTTCGGCCGGGTAGAGCCGCATCGCGGCCTGCCCGATGCTGTCGCGCAGACCGGGCTCCGAGCGAAGGCGCTGCAACCATGTGGTTGCCTCACCGAGGTTCGGCTCTGCCCAATGCTGACCCGCTTGAGGATAGATGCCTTGCGGGTCGTGCACGGCGACCCTGGTGTGGCCGACAAGACAGGCGCTCTCGGGCGTCATGAATTCCATGTTTCCCGACCAGTCCGTCGCGATCACCGGCCGCCCTATTCGCATGGCCTTGGCCAGAACCAGGCCGAACCCCTCCGATCGATGGAGTGAGAGGATCGTATCCGCCGACGCGATGAAGCGCGCGCCCGTTTCCTCATCCATGATGTCGGTGACAAGGCGAATGTTGGTGAGGCCGGCGCATTGTTGTTCGAACGCGGCCACGCTTTGGTCGTTAGCGGACCCATGTCCAAGCCGGATGCTGAGGCGAGCGCCCGTGTCGTCTGCGAACGCATCTCGAAAGGCGCGAACGGCACCGGCCAAATTCTTGCGCGCCAGGCTCGAGCGCGCGTCTCCGCTGGCAATCACGTGGAATTCTATATCCCGCGCTTCCGCATCCGACGTCGGAGCCTTTGGGGCGGGCACGATGTGAGGAACAGTCCTGACCGGAACCGTGGCGCCGTTTGACATCGCATCCGTGCAAAAGCTGCTGGGCGTCCAGACTTCATGGACAAACCGCATGGCGCGCAGCCAACTGGCTGGTGCCTTGGGCAGTTCCCAGGCCCAGTATCCGATGATTTTGCGGCCGCTAAGACGTTCGCGCCCGATCAATCGCAATGCCCTGGGAAGTTCGGGCGGGTTCACATGAATGATAAGGGGGCCGTTGTTCGTTCCCTGCGCGCCCAAAAACCGGCTGGTATCGAGATCGTGCTGGCGAAATTTGTCGCTCAGATCCAACGCGTCGGGGGCGGACCCTGAAGCCTGTAGCGCGTCGAAACACAGCCGTGCCGATTCACCGATACCGCTTGCCGCGCCGAAAAGTCCAACGACCGTCGGGTTCGACGCGGCATGAGAATACTCGCCACGCACCGGCGCCAGGCCGGAGTCGACGGCGTGCACGATCCGTCGTTTCATCGCGTCAACATGACGGGGAAGGTGCATTGTCACGCGCCCCACAACCGGTGGCGCAAATAGCCGAACGGTGTCCAATCGAATGCGCCAATGGCTGTCGAATGGTCGTCGGCGCTTAACTCATCGCGTTCGATCTGTGACAGGCCTTTGATCCCATCTCCGATCCCCCGTGCCACCGCACCTCCGTTCCCCTGTAGGGTTGCGACGAGCAAAAACAGGGTGAGGGCCAGCATGTGCACCGGCGTGAGCAGGACAAGCAAGCCGAGCGGCATGTTCTTCTTGAAGCACCAGATCAGATTGCGGGTGCCATGGTAGCGGGCAAAGTCCGAACGGCGGCCGCCGCCGGCACCGCCGCCGACGTGATTTACCTCCGCGTCTATGACCTGCAGGCAGCGATGACCTCGCGCGCGCAAGCGAAACCCCAAGTCCACATCCTCCACATAGCAGAAGAAGCGTTCATCAAACCCACCGGCATCGCGAAATGCGTCCGCGCGATAGAGCGCCGCTGCCGCACAGGGCGAGAAGGTCTCGAAGGTGGTTTGGTTGCGTTTTCGGGCCATGACGAACCGCGTGCGGGAGCGATCGCGCCACGGAATTCCGGCCGCGAAGTAACGATCACCGGCGCCGTCCAGTTCCCCGGGGGTTTCGGCCATGAATTGGGTTGACCCGAACATGGCGACGTCGGGATGGCGTTTGGTTGCGGCGAGCAGTGTCTCGAGCCAAATGGCGGCCGGGAACGCGTCGGGATTCAGGGTGGCGATCCAGCTGCCCTGGGCGCGCGTTGCACCATGGTTGTTCGCGGCGGCGAATCCCGCGTTGGAGTCCATCTCCATGATTGTGAATCGAGTGTCATCACCAATCTCGGCGCGTGCGGACGCCAGGGATGCGTCACTTGAGGCGTTGTCGACAAGAATGACGTCAAAATCCACAAATGACTGTGCCTTCAGCGCGGCCACACACTTTCGCAGATGTTCGCCGGCATTGAAGTTGACGACGATGATGGTGACGGTTGCGGACAAGTTGCGTGCGGCCCCTCGGTGTAATGCGATTGCATGGCCTATCTATTTGATTTGGCTTACATAAATGTAGCAGGCGTTGAAGAGTGTGGCCATTGCGATTGAAGTCATCCGGGCGCCTGCTGCGTGTCCCTACGCATTTTGTGTGACGCCTTACAGATTCATGGTTGGGGTTTCAGCCGAAACGTCGATATGTGGACGCGGGCGCATTCCTTGACGCATCGGGATCTCCCCGATACTCCGTTCCTATGCAGATTACCGACACCGATATACCGGGCGTCAAGATCGTCGATCCGGGCCGCCATGCCGATGAACGCGGCTGGCTCAGCGAGCTCTGGAATCCGGGGGCGCTCGAACAGGCCGGCCTGCCGGTGGCGTTCGATCAGGACAATCTGACCTACAGCGCGGAGACCGGCGTGGTGCGCGCGCTGCACTTCCAGGTGCCGCCCTTTGTGCAGGGCAAGTTGATCAGCTGCCTGACGGGGACGATTTATGACGTGGCGGTGGATCTGCGCGTCGGCTCACCCACTTTCGGCCACCATGTCGCCGTGACGCTTCGGGCAGAGGATAGTCAACAGCTCTGGGTGCCGCCGGGCTTTGCGCACGGGTATTGCAGCATGACGCCGGACACGCGTGTTTTCTACAAACTGACGGCGCCGTATCACGCTGAATCAATGGGCGGCCTGTTGTGGCGCGACCGGGCACTGGAGATTGCCTGGCCGGTTGCCGCGGGCGATGCGATCGTGCACCCGCGGGATGATTCCTGGCCGACCCTGGCTGACCTCGATTCCCCGTTCCGTTTCAATGACTGATATGCGCGCGATGGTGACCGGTGGGGCGGGTTTTATTGGTTCTGCCCTGGTGGACGCCTTGCTGGCGGATGGAATCCCGACCGCCACGGTGGACGCGTTGACCTATGCCGGCTCGATGTCGAATCTCGCCGGCGCGATGGATTGCGCGCATCACCTGTTTGCCGAGGCCGATGTGCGCGACCAGCAGGCGGTTGATGCCGTGTTTGAGGCGCACCGGCCGAATATTGTCTTCCATCTCGCCGCGGAAACCCATGTCGACCGGTCCATCGACACGCCATTACAGGCCCTCGAGACCAATATCGAGGGCACATATGCAATGTTGGCAGCGGCGAGCGCCTATTGGTCTGGCCTCGATGAACCCGCGCGCGCGGCGTTTCGTTTTGTGCAGGTGTCGACCGACGAAGTTTTCGGGTCTGCGGCGGCGGGCGCGTTCTTCCGCGAGACCAGCCGTTACAATGCCAACTCACCTTATGCCGCGAGCAAGGTCTCGGCGGACTATCTGGTTCGGACCTGGTCGCTGTCCTTCGGATTGCCCGTCCTCGTCGCCCATGGGTGCAACACCTACGGACCGCGCCAGTTTCCCGAGAAGCTCGTGCCCTTGATGATACTCAATGGCGCCGAGGGCAAGGATCTGCCGATCTACGGTTCGGGCACCCAGGTGCGGGACTGGATGCATGTGAGTGATCATGTGCGCGGGTTGCGCGCGGTGGCGTCACGGGGCGTGCCTGGCGCGAGTTATCTTCTCAGTGCTCGCAACCCATTGATGAATATAGAAGTTGTCGAACATCTCTGCGCCGCACTCGATGACGCGCGCCCCGATGGATCGCCGCATGCCGAGTTGATCTCCCATGTGGATGACAGGCCGGGGCATGACCTTCGCTACGCTGGCGATCCGTCAAAGGCGGAGAATGATCTCGGCTGGCGGGCCGACGTAGACTTCGAAGAGGGCCTGGCCGACACCGTGGGTTGGTATTTGGCCAACGGTGATTGGTGCGCCCAGGTGCAGGAACATTATCAACGTGAGCGCCTGGGTTTGGCGCGGGCGGCGCAATGAAGGGCATATTGTTGGCGGGCGGCCTCGGCGAACGCCTGTTTCCCATCACGCGCGCGACGAGCAAGCAGTTGCTACCCGTGTATGACAAACCGATGATCTTCTATCCCCTCTGTGCGTTGATGCAGGCGGGTGCGCGGGAGGTCCTGATTATTGTTCGCCCGTCGGAGGAGGACAGGTTTCGAAGCCTTCTCTCCGACGGTTCCCAATGGGGCATGGATATTGCCTATGCCATCCAGTCGAATCCCAACGGCATCGCCGAGGCGCCTTTGATCGGCGCTGAATTTCTGGGAGACGCACGATTTGCGCTCGCGCTTGGCGACAATATTTTCTGCGGCACGGCGTTTGAGGCCGCGCTCGAGACGGTGGTCAGCACGACGTCGGGCGCGATGATATTCCTGAAGCGGGTTGAAGAGCCGGGTCGTTATGGCGTTGTGGAGTTTGCCGCTGACAAAAAAACTCGCCGGATCGTCGAGAAACCTGAAAACCCGCCGTCCGATTACGCGGTCACGGGCTTTTACCTGTATGACAGCGACGCCGTTTTGATGGCGCGTGAACTCAAGCCGTCGGCACGCGGGGAGCTGGAAATCACGGATCTCAACAACGCCTATCTTGCCCGAGAGCGACTTTCCGTTGTCAGGCTTTCGGATGCCGACGCGTGGCTCGATATGGGCACGCCTGAAGGTTTGCTCGAAGCCAGCCATTTTGTGGCGACCGAACAACAGCGACGTGGGGAACGCATCGGTGTGCCCGAGCATACTGCTCTGCGTAACGGATGGATCGACGCATCGGGAATCGAGCGGCTGGCGGCGAGCTATGGCGACAACGACTATGGTCGTTACCTGCGCCGACTGATCGGTGATGTCTGAATCGGCATCCAACCCGCTGTTGGTGATCGGCGCGACGGGGCAGATTGGCGCGCATATTCTGGCGCGTACAATTGACCGGCCGGTCCTCGCCATGGCGCGCGTGCCAGACAATCTGCCTGATCTGGAAAATTTGCAGCCCGTCAGCTTTGAGGCGGAATTGGGGTTGGCGGCCAGTCTGGAAGCGCCACGGCAGGCGATCGCGACGATCCCCGTTTGGCATCTGGCCCCACTGGCCGATCAGCTTGCGGTACACGGCGTGCAACGTCTTGTTTGTTTCAGCACCACGTCTGTATTGGGCAAGGCGGAGACCTCGACGGCCCGTGAAAGAGCGACTGTTGAGCGCGTGAATGACGCCGAGCAGCAGCTGAGCGCGCGCTCCGATGCCGCTGGCATGGCACTGACCATCCTGCGACCCACGTTGATCTATGGGACCGGACGCGACCAAAGCATCGCGGCGGCGGCTCGATTCATACGCCGGTTCGGTTTCTATCCGATTTACGGAAATGCGCTGGGAGCACGCCAGCCGGTGCATGCCGATGACCTTGCGGCCGCCGCGCTTTCCGCGCTGGGAAACCCGCAGGCCCAGGGACGTATCTATGCTCTCGGTGGTGCCGAAACCCTGTCCTACCGGGAGATGATCGCGCGGATTTTCCGGGCGCTAGGGCGGTCACCACGGATGGTCAGTGTTCCCGGATTACCGCAGATCCTGGCGCTTGCCGGCGCGGTGATTCCCGGCAGCGAGTTGAGCGCGGATGTGGCGCGGCGGATGAACCAGGATCTGGCGTTCGATGATGGCGCGGCTGCGACGGATTTCGGCTATGCACCGAGAGATTTTCTGGCCGGGGGAGAGCAGGACCTGTTTGGTCCGGCTCCCTAAGGCTTAGCAGCCCTTCAGGCCCGCCTTCAGGTCAATCTGTGGGGACCAGCCGGGCAGGGGATCACCGTCCCACGGCGCCATGACTTCGCCGTCCCTGTGCGGCCGGCTGCCCCATTCGATCTCGGCGTGGCAGTCATTCGCCGACATCCACAGCGCCGCAAGTTCGCGCAGGGTGACGGCCTGTTTCGACGGCAGCGTATGGCTGGCGCGACCGCAAATCTCGCCGGCAGTCAGCAGATTTCCCGCATGTACGAACCCGCCGATCAGATCATCGACATGCACCATGTGGAGTTTTTGGTCCCCCGGTGTCGCGTCGATTTTTTCGCCATTCGCCGATCCATTTCGCAGGACCGTAAGGAATTTTCGACGGGGATCACCCGGGCCGTAACTGTCGTAGATTTTGAGCGTGACCGCGTTCAAGCCTGACAGGTGGCTGTAATAGTCGATGACGTCATCGGCCGCCTGCTTGCTCGCGGCATACAGTGTATTTGGCGCAGGCGTCGGGTCACCTGGTGCACTCCCGGCGTTCTGCCATCCGGTGCCCGCTGCCACCAGCGCCAGGCAGTCCGTCGTGACCGCAGCCTCGCAAAGATGCGCCGTGAAGGTCACATTGTCCTCGATAAACCCAGCGATATCTCCGGGTGCATGCGTGGCGGCAAACCGCGCTGCAAGGTGAAACACGACATCGGGCTTCGCGGCTTCGAAACCGGCAATGAGATCACGGCAATCGCCGTTTGTTGTTTGTACGGTCGCGTGTTCACGCAGTTCCGCGACGCGCGCTTGATCGCTTGTCGGTCGCACAATCGCGGTGACGGCGACGCCGGCGTCTGTCAGCCAGCGGGTGAGATGTCCCCCCAGGAACCCGGTTGCGCCAGTGACCAGCGCCGAACGAAATTGCGGGGTCGGTCGCACTTCTCCCGCTGGATGCTGTCCGGCCGCGTTCGAAGGATTCGATGAACAACCCATCCTAAATCTTAGCCGCGTCCAGCTGGTGATAGGCGGTGATCTGTGCTTCGACGAGATCGCGCGGCGCCTGACCCTGCAACGCCTGCGCGTGCCAGCGTGCCGTCCATGCGGCGGCATCGGCCTGTGACAGGCGCGGCCGCCAATCCAGGGTTTTGGCCGACAGTGATGCGTCGAGCGCCAGGGCCTTGGCTTCCACCGGCCCGTTTTCCTGTACGTGGCGCCAGTCTTCTATCTGAAGGCCTTCGGCGCGTGCTGTCTCGATCGCCTGCTCCAAAATCCACCTCACGGGCTGGGCCGTTTCGATATCGGGGCCAAAATTGAGCGCGTTCGGCAGGCTGGTGTCTTTGTCGCGGACGAGGGCTTCGACATAGCGCATATAGCCGGCGAGCACATCGAGGACATGTTGCCAGGGACGCGTTGCAGCCGGGTTGCGGACGTCGAGCGCCTGGCCCGCCCCGATGGCGCGGAAGAGATCGGGCAGGATTCGATCTTCCGACCAGTCGCCGCCGCCGATGACATTTCCCGCACGCGCCGTTGCGAGCCGGGGCGCGCGGTCCAGATTCTCCAGGATGCCCCGCCGCCAACCCGCAGTCAGGGTCTCCTGGGCGGCCTTCGATGCGCCATAGGGTTCGTCTCCGCCCAGCGGGTCGGTCTCGACAAACGGCCGACCGCTATTGTCATTGCGGTAGCACTTGTCGCTTGTGACGACCAAAATTGCGCGGAGCCCGGTGCAGGCGGTGAGATTCTCAAGAAGATTGCCAGTGCCCTGCACATTGGTTGCATACGTGCCCAGCGGGTCGCGATGGGCCCGGCGGACCAGTGATTGCGCTGCCATGTGAATAACAATGTCCGGGTCGGCAGCTGCGCAGGCGATCTCCACCGCGTCCCGGTCACGAATGTCACCTGTCATGGACGCGAGGTGTTGCCATGCGCCCAGGTCCCGAAACAGATTCGCGCCGGCCTCGGGGGCAAGTGCGAACCCGTGCACGTCTGCCCCCAACATCTCCAGCCAGGCGCAAAGCCACGCGCCCTTGAAGCCCGTGTGGCCCGTGATGAGCACGCGCCGGCCGCGCCAGAAATTATTGTCAGGGTTGCTCATCGTGTCTCTGTGTTCGCAGCTTCGGGTCTGGCGCGGGACGTCTTCGGGGTTTCGGTTGTGGGAGCCTCGCCCGGCGCCAGTTTACAGCGGTCAAGAAGGATCGGGATTTTGACCCCGCCGGCCGCGTCGCGACAAGCGGTGTCGCATCTAATCGAGCAGCATGTCCCGTGCCAGGCCGAACAGTTGGCCCTCGCTCGCGGCCAGGGCCTCGAGCACACTGAAGTGATTTCCGCCATGCACGCTGGCAATCCTGACGTCGGCGCCGTGGTTGCGGCAGTTCGTGGCGAAGGCCTCGGCCTGACGGTGAAATTCACGCCCCTCGAAGGCGCCGAGTGCGACGACCGTCTGTGCCTTGGTGCGCGGGAGGGCGAACATCGGGCTCAGTGCGGCGGCGCTCACGGCGTCGAGGCCGAGCGGGTCCCCGATTGGGGTGTGCCGGATCGGCTCCAGGTCAAAGATACCGCTGATCGGCATCGTGCTTTTCACGACATCGGCCGGCAGCGCGCCGTCGAACGCTGGCCAATCGGTGGTGAGGACCACACCCGTGAGATGGCCGCCGGCGGAGTGGCCGCTGACCTGAATCCGGTCCCGGTCGTAGCCCAGCGCCGCCCCGTTCTGCCAGATATGCGAAACGCCGCGGCGAACCTGATCGACCAGCTCGGCCAGTGTGACGTCCGGGCAAAGCGTGTATTCGAGATTGGCAAACGCGATGCCTGCATCCAGGAACGGCTTTGCCAGAAATGCATAGGTTTCCTTGTCGTTCCATTGCCAGTAGCCACCATGGATGAAGATATGAAGCGGCGGGTTCGGCGCATCGGGCAAAAACAGATCAAAACGGTCGCGCGTTCCGGCGCCATAAGTCAGGTCGAGCCGTCCCTTTTTTGCACTGGCCCGGAGCGCATCGCTGCGCGCCTCGAAATCAGTGATGAACGCCTCGAAATCGGGCACCTTTCCCCGATTGTTGTACTCGGCGAACAGGGTTTCGGCGTCGTAGTCGAGATAAACAATGTCGCCCATCTGGGTCTCCTGGAAACGTGCGTTTGGTGCTCTTTACCCGAGATTGTCTAGCGGACCTTGGAGCGCGCACCCGTGTCGATATCATACATGCCCGACCCGACGGCGACGATGATGGATGTGCGCCCGGAAGCCATGGCGGATCTCATCAAGCTGGTCCGACGAAACCAAGATATCCCCACGGCTCTGCACTGGTTTTCGAGAGAGCTGGCGTTTAGTCTGCGCCCATCAAATTGACCGCAATCCGCTGGGGAGCAAGAGTATGGCGAAGGTGACACTGGAACAGGCGAACAAGATCATCGCGGCCGGACAGGCCAAGGGACGGGACCTCGATATTGGCCCGCTGACCATCGTCGTTCTCGACGATGGCGGTCATCTTGTGTCGATGCAGCGTGAGGACAAAAGCGGAATCATGCGGTTCGAGATCGCCTTCGGCAAAGCCTGGGGAGGGCTGGCCATCGGCCGTTCGTCGCGTGCCAACGAGGCTGACTTCCTGACCCGCGAGCATTTCGGCGTGGCAATCGCCGCGGCGTCCGGCGGCCGGGTCATTCCCGTCGCCGGTGGCGTCCTGATCCGCGACGCGGATGGCAATGTCGCGGGTGCGGTCGGAGTCACGGGCGACAGCTCGGACAATGATGAGGCCTGCGCCGTCGCGGGTATCGAGGCGGCCGGCCTGACAGCGCAGGTCTGACGTTTAGGCCTGACTATGGGGACGTGCGGCGCGGGTGTTAACCGCCCCGCCGTCCATAGGACCGCACCACCAGAACGAAGACGGTCAGGCTCAATACGGTCGTGGCTGTCTGCGCCATCCCCATTTGCAGGGACAGGCTGTGGGGCAGGTTTGCCACGATCAGCGACATCGTGAAGGCCCAGCCCATATGCAGGCATCCGCCCAGCGCGGACGCGGCACCGGCAAAGGATGGCGGGACGGTGTTCAGCGCCTGGGCATAGCAATTTGCCAGCACCAGCCCGGTGCCGAAGTTCGAGATCAGGATGGCTGCGACAATCAACGGCGGTGTCGCGTGGCCGGTCAGTGCGAGCGTCACCTGCAGCAAGCCGCCCAGGACCCCCATGGCGCATCCCGCGCCGACGATCAGGTCGACCGGCAGGAACCGCACAAGCCGTCCGGACACAAAGCTCCCGGTGATGAATGCGATGGGAATGACCATCAGATACAGGCCGAAAACCTTGGGTGTGACGCCGAGCTGGCTGATCAGGACGATCGGCGCCGCGGTCATGAAGACCTGGAAGATCGCACTCTGAAACGAGATGGTCAGGCTGTAACCCATAAACCCAGCACGCCGGAACAGCGCCAGATAGCCGCGGACGAGCTGGAGAATATCGATTTTCTCGCGGGCATGGGGCGGCAGGGTTTCGCGCAGAACCGGGATCGCGACGAGGAGGGACAATCCGCTCATGGCTGCCGTTGCGAGGAAGGTGGCGCGCCAGTTGAAGGTCTCGACGAGTTCTGCGCCGATGAGCGGCGCGACGGCGGGTCCGACGCCAAGAGATATCGCAACATAGGACATGGCCTGGGCCGCCGCCTTGCCGTCGCTTGTGTCACGCACGGTTGCCCGTCCCACGACGATGGATGCGCAGGCGCCGGCGGCCTGGAAAAAGCGCCCCCCAAGCAGCTGCCATATGTCCGTGGCGAACGCGCAGGCGAGACTGGCGAGCATAAACAACGCAACGCCGCCCATGATGACCGGTCGCCGGCCGAAACGGTCGGACAAGGGCCCGACGATGAGTTGCATGAATGCGAATGCAATCAGATAGGCCGGGATAATCAGCTGGGTCCGGGCGAGGCTCGTCTTGAGGTCGCGCGCGATATCCGGCACGGCGGGCAGAAAGATCGTCAGCGCGAGCTGGCTGGAAAACATCATCGCGAACAGGACCGCGAGTGAGGATTTGCGCAGGGCCATACGGCGCGATCAGTAGAGGTCGGCGCGGCGTGCACGCCCGCGCAGCAGGGCGAGGATTGTATCGATGGTCGGGGTCTGAACACCCGCGATCTCACCCATTTCCGAGACCACGGTCACCATGGCATCGATTTCGAGCGGCCGGCCGCGTTCCAGGTCCTGCAGGATGGAGGGTTTGAATTCGCCCAGTTCAGCGCCCAGATCGATGCGTGCCTCAACGCTCATGTCCATCGGCAGGCCGAGGGCCGCGCCCACGTCCATGGCCTCCTGCATCATCGCCGCTGCAATCGGTCGCACATCTGTGTCATTTGCCAGTCCGGCCAGCGTGGCGCCGGTGAGCGCGCAGATCGGGCCCATACCCATATTGCCGATCAGCTTCATCCAGATTTCGCCATGGATGTCGTCGCTGGCCCGCCCGTCGAGCCCCGCATTTGAAAGGGCATCGGCCAGCGCGGTCGCGGACGCAGATAGGCGCCGGCTGGCGTCGCCGACGATGAAGAGGTTACCAGCAGCATGGTCCACGATCCCCGGTTCGGGGACCGAGGCACCGGCATGCACCACGCAACCCAGCAGGTGATCCCGGGGCAGGGTTTCGCCCAATACGCCGTTGGGGTCCGTGGCGGGCAGAGACCGTCCGGCAAGCGGGCCCGTGAGCGCATGACAGAACCACCAGGGAACCCCGTTCATCGCCGTCACAATCACCGTTTCCGGGCCGAGGAGCGGCGCGAGAGTTGGTGCAATGGCGGGGAGGGCGGGCGCCTTGACCGTCAGAATGACGTAGTCCTGAGGGCCCAGGTCGGATGCATCGGCGGCCGCGCGTATGTCGACCGTGAACTGCTCACCCGCCCATTTCAATGTGAGGCCGCGTTCCTGAATGGCCTGCAAATGGGCCCTGCGCGCGATGGCAGAGACCTCATGCCCCGCATGCGCCAAGCGCGCCGCCAGGATACCGCCGATCGCGCCGGCACCGACAATGCAGACCCTCATGGGGCCCGACATGTCTTAGCGCGCGAGGGCATCGTCGACCCAATTGGCCAGTGCGAACAGATCCGCGTCGCGGCCGTTGAAGCCGATCAATTGCAGCCCGAGGGGAAACCCGTCGGCAGACAGCGCGGGAAGAGTGATTGCCGGCGCACCCATGCAGGACGCGGGCGAGCACATAAGTGGATTTCCGAGGTTCTCCAGGCCGACGGGTGCGATCTCGGGTGCGGTCAGGCCGATGACGCCGTCGATTTCCTGCGCGCTGGCCAAGTAGCGGTTGCGGAACGCGTCCTTCCATATCAGGGCCGCGTTGTAGTCGTCCAGGGTGATCGCATGAGCGCGTTCCAGCAGGCGTTCGATCCGGGCGTGGAATCTGTGGCCTTCACGCTCATACTCGAAGAACGGCCAGCGCATCTCGAACGCCGCCACCTCGGCAATACACCAGTCGGCGCGGGCGAAATCAGCCTCGAGCGCCTGGAACGCAGGGGCGCTTCCCGGCTCAACGATCTCCACGCCGGCATTTGAGAGTTTGGCCAGTGCCGCCTCGAAGGCGTCACGAACGCTTGTGTCGGCAATCTCCCATCCGGGCGTGTACATGCGCATCAGCCGTTTGGGAGCGCGCTTTTCGGGCAGCTCGACGGGCCCGGTGAAGCCGCGCGAACCGGGAATCGGCCCCGCTTCTGTCGCCAAAACTTGCAGGATCTGCCAGGCATCTTCCAACGCGTTTGCGTGCACGCCGACATGTTCGCCGGAGGGCGAGAAGGGGTGGATCGCGTCCTGCCGGATCGTCCCGTAGGTCGGCTTAACGCCGACATGGGCGCAATAGCTTGCCGGCCGCATCACCGACGACATCAGTTGGGATCCGATCGCCGCCGGTAACATCCCGTCGCCGACCGCGGCCGCCGAGCCGCTTGATGACGTGCCTGGTGTGCGTTCGGGATCGTAGGGGTTTCGTGCAGGGGTTATGGCGCCGTAGGCGAATTCGGTTGTCGCGGTCTTGCCGACCAATGTGGCGCCGGCGCGCTTCAGGGCCGCGGTGACCGGCGCATCGCGCTCGGGGGTCCAGCCTTCATAAATCGCACTGCCGGCCTGGGTCGGCACGCCGGCCGTCTGGATGAGGTCCTTGAGCCCGAGCGGCAACCCGTCGATCGATGACGCGGGTGTCCCGTCCCGATAACGCGCGGTGGCGGCGTCGGCCGCCGCGCGCGCGTCGTCGACGGTCAGCGTGACGAAAGCATGAATGTCGCTTTCGGATGCCGTGATCCGGTCGATGAACTGTTCGAGGTAGTCGCGCGGGGTCTCCTGCCCCTGGCGGAATGCCTGGGCCGTTTCGCGGAAGGACCGGGTGTAACCCGGCCCAGCGGCATAGGAAATCGGACGCGGCGTTGCCATCGGCGAGTCTAGAGAATCTCCAGCACGGCTTCCGGCGGTCGGCCGATGCGCGCCTTGCTGTTCGTCGTCACGATCGGCCGCTCCATCAGGATCGGAAATTTGAGAATCGCTTCGATGATCTCGTCTTCCGTCTTCGACGGGTCGGCAAGGTTGAGCTCCTTGTACGGCGCTTCGCTGGTACGCAGCAGCTCGCGCGCCGATATGCCCAGCAGGTCGAGCAGTTGGCGCAGCTCGATATCGTCGGGCGGTTCCTTCAGATACTCGATCACCGAGACGTCGATCCCGCGCGATTCCAGGAGTTCCAGGGTCGCCCGTGACTTGCTGCAGCGGGGGTTGTGATAGATGTCGACGCTGTCGCTCATGTTCGTTTCCTTTCTTCAGAGCTTCGGACGGTTTTTATGTGCGCCTGGGTCGATTGCGGTTGGCCCAAAAACGCGGTCCGAAAGCATTTGTTAACCAAACAAACCCATAGTTTAGCGATTGTTGAATGATTTTTCGCGCATCTGTTCACCAGATGCCAGTGGCCTGAAACCGGGGATGCTTGTGACTCAACTTAACGTCAATGATTTGTCGGACCTCTTGGTGATGGTCGTTGACGATAATGACCATATGCGCCGCCTGCTCCGCAGCATTCTGGAGGCACTTTCTGTCTCTCAGGTGCGCGAGGCACCAAATGGCATGATCGCCCTCAACGACAGCAAGCTGGTAATTCCTGACGTCATTATCACCGACATGATGATGGAACCGGTGAACGGTCTTGAATTCACACGCATGCTGCGTGATGACATGTCCCATCCGGCGAACCGTGTTCCCGTCCTCATGATCACGGGGCATTCCGAAAAGCAGCATGTCGAGGCGGCGCGCGACGCGGGCGTGACGGAGTTTCTGGCCAAACCGGTTACGGTCAAAGGGGTCGGCGCTCGCCTGAACAGCGTGCTGACCAATCCACGCCCCTTCGTACGGACACAAACATTCACGGGTCCGGATCGGCGCAGACGGGAGGTGCCGGTCGAAGAGGATATGCGCGGTTCCGGCGCGCCGTCCCCAACAGTGATGCCGTTGCCCCGGCTGCTACCTGCACAAGCAGAATCGGGCCCGGAGGTTGCCCCGGACCCGAAACGTCGCGCACTTCGCTAATACGAAGTCTCGTTTAAGCCCAACCTGATCAGAAGACGCCCATGCCTGCCGTGCGTGGCAGCCAGAGTACGATCTCGGGGAACAGGGTGATCAGCATGACCAGGAACAGCGTGAAGATGAAGAAGGGTGCGACACCCTTGAATATCTTTATCAACGGCACGTCGGGCGCCATTTTCGCCATCACATAGACGTTGATCCCCACCGGCGGTGTGATCAGCGCCAGCTCGGCCATGATCACCGCATACACGCCGTACCAGACCGGGCTGTAGCCCAGGTCGAGGATGATCGGCATCGTGAACGGGATCGTCAGGATCAACATGCCCCAGACGTCCAGCACCATGCCCAGCACGATGAACAGCAGGCTGATCATCAGCATGACCATCAGCGGCGAGAAATTAGCCGCCGTGATCCAGTCCACCACGCCTGTGGTGAGGCCGGTCAGGACCACGAATTTACCCATCATGTGGCCGCCGATGATGATCACAAAGATCATCGCCGAGGTGTGCATCGACTTGAGCAACGACTCCTTGAAGTTGGTCAGGTTCAGCCGCCGCATCGCGAGGGAAATGAGCAGGAGCGCGAGCACGCCAACGCCGGCGGCTTCGGTCGGGGTGAAGACGCCCGTATAAATGCCGCCGATGACGATGATGAAGGTCAGAAAGATCGGCGTCACCTTGGTCAGTGACCGAACTTTCTCGCCCATGCTGTATTTCTCACCGACCGGGCCCAGCTCAGGGTTGATGATGCATTTGACTGCGATCGTTGCCGAATAACCGATGGTCATCAGGATGCCGGGAATGATGCCGGCGATGAACAGCGCCCCGATCGAGGTCTCGGTCAGGATGCCGTAGCCGATCATGATGATGCTCGGCGGAATAAGGATGCCAAGCGTACCGGCCGCGCTCACGCTGCCTGTGGCGAGTGAATCATCGTAGTTATAGCGACGCATTGCGGGAATACACATCGGCGCCATGGTCGCCACTGCCGTGACGCTGCCGCCGGACACCGCGCCAAAGCCGCCGCACGCCACCACCGACGAGATCGCCAGGCCGCCGGGCAAGCGCCCCAGCCAGCGATAAACGCATTCATACAGATCGTAGGCGATGTTCGTTCGCTGGACGATCTGCCCCATCATGAAATAGAGCGGGACGGCAACAAACACGAAGCTTGTGCCCTGCTCGATGAAGGTGATCGAGAGTTGCGTCTCGGCGAAATTCGATCGCCCGACGATGAAGAAGCCGGCAACCGCTGTCGCCAGCATGGCGAAGCCGATCGGCACGCCGAGGACGATGAGTAGCATCATGGCCACAAAGGCGACCAGGCCGATGGCACCCTTGTCGAGGGACTTCAGGGTGTCGAGGGCGTCGGTCGCATTGAAGAGCGCGGCGGCGAGCAGGATGACCACCAGCACGCCCAGCGCGGGGAAATTGATCGATTTGGCGTTCATCGTCTACTCCTCCATACCGACGGATTCGGTCCGCGAGAATTCTTTGAAATTGAAGATCGTGGCGAACAGCCGCAGCACGTAATAGAGGACCAGGATGACGCACATCCCGAAGATTGCCAATTGGTGGCCCCAGATCGGGAGACGGACGAATTCCGTGATACGCCCGAGTTCATAGTCGAAGAGGAACTCTTCCCAGGCGTGAATACCGAGAAGATAGAAAAGCACGATCGCGCACAGGACATAGACGACATCCATCGCCTCCTGGCTGCGTTTGGGCAGGTTCGAGATCAGCAACTCCATGCGCACATGGCCGTTCTGACGTGTGCATTCCGGAATCGCGAAGGCGAAGACCAGCAGTAACATCCACTCATTGAACTCTAGGCTCCAGATCCACGGGTCGTTCAACGCATAGCGTTTGAACACATCGACCATCACGATAATGGAGATCGCGGGCAGCACGATAAGTCCGCCGATTTTGTCGAGATTTATGGATAGGAACTGGAAATATTTTTCGACTTTTTCCATTTTCAGGAGCCTTTCAGAAGGTGTTGGGCTGGCGCGCAATTGCGCCAGCCCAACGAAACCTCCGTTACTTCATGTCGTACATGCCCTGGACGGGATTGTTGATCGCGTCGAGCATGATTTCGTTCGGAGACATCTTGGCGTACTTCGCCGCGCCCTTCCGAATGTCCGCCATCATGGCCTTGGCCGGAACGCCCTTCTTCTCGGCATCCGCAACCCATGTTGCCTCGACGTCAGCGACGGCGGCTTTCCACTTGTCGAGTTCGGCTTGGCCCATGTCGATGGACTGCAGACCCTGCTCTTCCATCTTGGCGACGTTGACCAGTCCGCCATAATCGTAGAAGCCGACCGCTTCGGCGATCGCCATCTGGCGACCCCAGTTGTTGACTACAACCTGCAGGTCAGCCGGCAGATCGTCGAACCAGTCAGCTGACATGCAGTATTCGATCGTCAGCACGTTGAAGCTGTTCACGGTGCGGAACTTCGAGACTTCGTTGAGCTTGAAGATCAGCGCCGCGGCATCGTTGAAGTGGATCGCGTCGATCGTGCCGCGCTGCATGGCCGTGTAGGCCGAGGCACCCGGCATGGACACCTGGGTCGCACCCAGAGCGCCGATAATCGCCGCATGGGTGCCGCCGCCGGCACGAACCTTCATGCCCTGGACGTCTGCCAGTGTGCGAACCGGCTTGTTGTTGTAAAGATTGTAAGGGCCGGTGTGGGCCTCACGCATGATCTTGACCTTGAATCGCTCGAATTCATCCTTCAGATATTCCGGATAAATACTCTCGGCCGTGGCCACCGCTTCGTGCGCATCGTTGAACAGGAACGGCAGTCCCAGTCCGCCAACCGCATTGTAGTCGCGTGCCGTGTAGAGCGAGAAGCAGGGGGCCTGATCGGACAGTCCGGTGCGGACCGCCTTGCGGCCTTCACGAACACCATGGACCGACTGGGACCATGTGGTCGAAACCTTGATCTTACCGTTGGACATACGCTCAAGGTTGTCGAAACCCTGAATCTGCAGCTTGGCCAGACCCGAAACGGCGGGAATGTGGCTCGTCGAACGGAATTCGATGACGGGTCCGTCATAGGACACGTCGTTCTTGCCGTAATTGTCGAGCTTGCCGTCGAACCAGTCGAGGACAACCTGCGAGTTCTTCTTGGCCTCTTCGATGGTGGTGCCCATCGGGCCGGCGGCGGCCGAACCAACGGCCAACACCATGCCCATAGCCAGGCTGGTGGTAGCTAGTAGTGTATTGCGCATTTGATCCTCCCTAGAGACGTTGAGCGCTCCCCCGTTCTTGGATGAACTCTGCGGTTGGCCCCAGAACGGGTCAAGGCCAACCGTCACAAACATCCGTGACCGATATTACTGGTCCGTTGTTGCAGACCATCCTACCGGCACGGCGGACTCGGGACAGAAATATTTACTCTTGCGTCCCGCTACTTAATCGCCAGCGGATTGACCGGCGAACCCACTGCGCCTGTAATCGGCAAAGCGGGGGCAACAAACATGAACTCATAGACTTTATCTTCCGCACAATCGTCGGCGATGTCTTTGAGGTAGAAAATCTCGCCCATGGTCAGGCCGAGGATCGGAATGGCGATCCAGTGCCAGGGCTGGTTGATGTTCTCGTCGGTCTCGCAGGGGCGCACTTCATTGCCCCAGGTGTCGGACGCGTAACCGGCGATTTCCTTGTTGAAAATCCAGTCGAGGGTCTCGAAGGCCATGCCCGCGGCGTCGCCACCGGCATACCCGTCCCAGCTGCCATCATTCAGGCAGCGCTCCATCATGCCGGTGCGCAGGACCACATAGTCGCCCTTGCGCACTTCGACGCCCTGATCTTCACAGGCTTCGTCGAGATCCTTGCAGGTGATCGGATAGCCGTCTTCGAGGCATTCGACGCCTTTGACACGGGGAATATCGAGGAACACCCCGCGACCGGTCATCTTGTCCTTGGTCTTTTCGATTCCGGCCTTCTGGGCGCCGGCCGAGGTGACTTCCCGGCATTCATACCCGTTCCACATATGGTCCCAATAGAAGACATGGCCGAGGCCGTCCCACTGGGTGCCGCACTGCAGCGGCATCATGACCAGATCGTCGGCACCGCGGATGCCGCGATGATCGAGTGTGCCGGCCCACGCATCCGTGCCCGTGCGGGTCATCATATGGATCGGGTTGAACCGGCCCATGGCGGGATACGGGGTTTTGGCGCCCTGCGGACCGAACTGATCATAGTTCAGGCCCATGGACATGACCTTGCCCTTTTTGACCAACTGGGCCGCACCCACAACGTCGTCCTGCGTGGTGTAATTGAGCGTACCGATTTCGTCATCGGGACCCCATTTGCCCCAGTTTTTGTACTTCTCGGCATACTCGGCGAGGACTTCGTGCGTCACGCGCATGTCGCTATTTTTATTGGCCATCGTCGTTTTCCTTGTGACTAAGCGTTTGGATTAATTGACAGTTCGCAGAAATTCCATCGGGTGCGCCGTGGGGGCGATTGGTGGGCTGCAGAACATTTGGGCGAGCATCGGGACCAGATAGTCCAACGCTTGATCGGGATCCGAGGGATCACAGGCATCCTCGGTCAGAATTTGAATACGGCCGGGATTTGCAAGCGTGTAGACCATCGCGCCCAGCAGCATGTGGAACCGCCAGTGCAGGTCGTGCGCCGGCAGGTCCGGCAGCGCATTGCCGAGCGCTTCGAGGAAGTGGCCGCTCGAATCGTTGAAGTGGATGGCATAGAGCTCGCGGGTCTGCTCGCTGCTCTCCGCCAGCATCCGGGCGCGCAGTCGGGCAAAGGTGGCCCCCCCATGGCGCCCGCGCATGCCTGGCTCAAGGAATGCCGAGATGATCTGTTCAAGAAGAGGCGGGCGGCCTGGGGCTGTCCGGCACTCTGCGAGCAGCGTCTCGCGCTCCGCAGCCATGCCGGTCGCGTGACGCTCAAACACCGCGCTGAGCAGATTTTTTTTGGTTCCGAAATGATAGTTGGCGGCAGCCGAGTTGGCACCGGCCGCTGCGGTGATCGTGCGCAGGGAGACCCCATTGATGCCATGCTCGGAAAACAGGCGCTCTGCAGCGTCGAGTATCCGTTGGCGCGTGGTCTCGCCCCGTGTCTCCGGTGCGACACCAGCATCTTCAACTGGAAGTGCCGTCACTGTTCCTCCCTGCCGTCCGTTAACCGGACGGTCAGGAAGGATATTCAATCAAGCGTTTGATTTAGTCAAACCGCTTGTCAGCGACCATGTGAGTAGTTTCAGTCGGTCTTCCCGTCCAGCACGTCGGCGGCCCAGTCCGTCATATACTCCACGGCAAGGGCGCCGTGATCGACCTGGCAATGCTCGACACCCCCGTCGTCGGCCGTGAACACCTTGAGCTCGGCCCGCGGGCTTTTGACGGCCTCACGGATGGTCTTCTGCGCCATTGCCAGTGGGATTTGCCGATCGCCTTCACCATGCACGACCAGCAGCGGGCACTCGATATTGGGCACCGCTTCTTCGAGATTCATGCGGTCCACAACTTCGAGAATTTCCTCGGCCGAATTGGTGCCGAAGACCCAGTTCATGTGCTCTTCCCAGTGCGAGACGGACAGCTTGGTACCGGTCCCGTCCAGGCGACCCCGGGTGATTTTGCCGTAGTCGTTGATGCCGCCCCAGGCGATGGCGCACTTCAGGCGATGCTCGAAGCCGGCGGCGCGTGGCACGTAGTAGCCGCCCAGGCTGATGCCGGCCATGCCGATTCGGTTCGAATCGACATCGGCGCGGGTTTCGAGATAGTCCACGGCAGCCCCCGCCGGGACTTCGGTTTCCGGGAACAGCTTCAGATCGCGCAGGCGCAGGGCCTCGCCGACACCGGGATGATCGATCATCAACGTGGAAATGCCGCGCGCGGCATACGCACGCGCCAGACCGGCGAGATACAGGAACTCCTTCATCACATCCAGGCCGTCAAAATGGATGATGCAGGGCGCCGGGCCGTCCCCGGTCACCGCCTTGGGGTTTGCCGGGAAGAAGAGGCAGGGCAGGCTGGTGTCGTTGCCATTGTGGGCGTAGGGCACCTCGACCCATTCGACCGGGCCGTTTTCGCGTTCCACACCCTTGCGGAACATCTCGAGCATGCGTTTGTAAGTTTCGATCCGGATCGGGGCCTGGGACTTACACATCCGCTCCGCGGTCATGTAGTAGACCGCCGCACGTTTGTATTTGGCGCTCGCACTGAGCCGGCGTCCGGCGCTGTCGTCTGCGTCAGCCAGACGCTCGCTGCGCTCTCCGAGCATCATCCAGCGCGCATGCCAGGCGTCGTTCGCGGCATCGTCGTTGGCCGCCGCGACAGGCTTGAGGGGTTCGAGGGCTTCGTGCACTTCCGAAAGCACCGCGCCGGCATTGACGGCCATAACGGCGGCCATCGACCAAGGATAATTGTCGGGGAAATATTCGAACATCATGGCGGCGGTCTCCTCTGAAACGCTCTTTATATAGTTCCCGGTCCTCGCCCTTCGTCAGGCTCAGGGTGCGGACCTCATGCTGAGCTTGACGAAGTATGAGGTCAGGTTGGACGTCCGTGTCAAATTGGTCAGCCTGCGGACAGCTCCGACATCACCTTGTAGAGGTCGGCCTGGGCCTCGAAGCCGATGCCCGGACGGTCCGGGTCGAGCTTGAGATACCCGTCGATGATCTCGGCGTCGTCGGCGAAGCCGGAGAACATCCCGAAGGTGTTGGGGTAGGATTCGCACAGCAGCATGCCCAGCCCGGCGGCGATGTGCAGCGACATCTGATTGCCGCCATGGGGCATCACCGAATTGCCCGCACCCCAGCCCTGGGCGTTCAGCATCTCGACCGTGCGCGCGACGGCGACCACGCCGTAGCTTTGCGGCGGGTCGATCTGCAGGACATCATGATTCTGGCGCATGCCGCCGAAGGTGACGAGGTTCTGCATGTCCTGCTGCGAGAAGAGGTTTTCGCCGGTTGCGAGTGGCGGTTCGTAGATATCCGCGAGCTCGGCCATCAGCGCGAAATCGAGCGGGTCGGTCGGCTCCTCGTACCAGCGCAACTTGTAGGGTGACAAGGCCTTCGCATAGGCGCGCGCGCCGTCGTCTGTCAGGCCGCAATTGGCGTCGACGGCCAGGTTCCAGCCGTCATTGCCGACCAGGGCCAGCACAGCCTCGAGCCGTTCCATGTCTTCGGCGACGGACGCGCCGCCCACCTTCATCTTGAGCTGGGTGTAACCCATGTCGAGATAGCCGCGCATTTCGTCGAGCAGTTCGGGAATGCCCTTGCCCGGCGCATACCACCCGCCGCCCACATAGACGAACATGTCGGGTTTTTCGCCGCCCGGGTTGTAACGGTCGGCGATCGATTGATAGGCTGGCTTTTCCTCGATCTTGGCGATCGCATCCCATACCGCGACCTCGATCGTGCCGATGCCCACCGAGCGGTCGGAATGGCCGCCCGGCTTCTCGCCCTGCATCATCGCGGCGAGGATCGCCTCGGGGTTCAGATTATCGCGTTCCTGATCGATCAGGCTGTCAGGGTCCGAATCCAGGATCCGGGGAATAAAGCGCGACCGCATCTGCGCGCCGCAGGCATAGCGCCCGGTGGAGTTGAAGGCATAACCGACGACGGGTTTGCCATCGCGGATCACGTCGGTGATCACGGCGACAATCGAGGTGGTCATTTGACTGAAATCGAACACCGCGTTGCGCAGGTTTGAATTCAGGGGGATCGCGGTTTCGCGGATGTCTGTGATTTGCATGGCTGCTTTTCTACGATGAGTGTGGCTGGACGCCAAATCCGTTTAACCGGACGGGCTTGAAAAACGTTTGCGGATTTCCCGGCGCAGGACCTTGCCCACCGCGCTGCGCGGCAGATCGTCGACCAGATGCACGGCCTTGGGCGCCTTGACCGAGCCGAGTTGTTCCTTGGCGTGGACGGTGATGTCGTCGGCGCTGGCCGTCGCGCCGTCACGCAGCTGGACCGCCGCCTCGACCCGTTCGCCCCAGTGATCGTCGGCCGCACCAAAGACGACGCATTCATAGACGTCGGGATGGCGCACGAGCGCACCTTCCACATCCGTGGGATAGACGTTGAAGCCGCCCGAGATAATCACGTCGCGCAGCCGGTCCTTCAGGAACAGATAGCCGCGCTCGTCGATCAGGCCGCCGTCGCCGGTCAGCAGCCAGCCGTCGCGGAATGCGGCTTCGGTCGCGTCGGGGTTCTTGTAGTAGCCGGTCATCGTCAGGCCGCCGCGCACCACGACCTCGCCGGTCTCGCCCGGCGGCAGAATGTTGCCTTCCGGGTCCATGATCTCGACCCGCATCAGGGGGGTGGCGCGGCCGACCGAGCCGTTATTCGCGTCATCCTCCAGTTCCACAGACGTCATGGCCGTGCAGAGAGATGAGGCTTCGGTTTGGCCATAGACCGTCTCGACGGCCCCGGGGAAAATCGCCTGGGCCTGGCGCACCTTCTCGGGCGGCATGGGTGCTGCCGAATAGAGAAGGTGGCGCAGCTTCGCGAAGCGGCGCTGCTCGATGTTCGGCTCGGCCATCGTCTTGTAGATCAGGGTGGGCGGCATGAAGATCGTGCTGACGCCGCGGTGTTCGAAAGAATGCAGGATGCGGTCGGGGTCGGGGCTCGGCAGCACGATGTTGCGTCCGCCCACGGCAAAGATCGGCAGCATCAGGATGAACGCCGCATGGCTCACCGGTGCGGCCGCCACCTGGCAATCGTCGGGGTTGAGCCGGAACACCGACAGGAAATTGCCGATCAGGGTGGTGCCGGTCCGGTAGGGCTGCATCACGGCCTTGGGCAGGCCGGTCGAGCCGCCGGTGAACTTGATCGCCTGGATGTCCGTGTTCGGGTCGAGCAGCGGGCGTACGGGTCGTTTGCCCCGGAATGCTTTGATCAGGCCGTCGACTGTGTCTTCGGCGAGATTGTCTGTCGTGCCGTCCGGTGCCGCGAGGATGAACGGGGTGGCGCCGATATCGAAGGCGTCGCGCGCGGCATCGTCGGCGATGACCATGTCAGGCTCGACGAGGTTCATGAGCGCGTTGTTTTCGACCTTGCCGCTGCGCGGGTTCACGGCCACCCAGATATGGCCGGCCAGGTGGGTCGCGAGGATCGCGATCACATGCTGCAGATTGTTGTAGCCGCAGGCCGCGACCTTGGCCTGCTTGTGGGGCAGGCGATCCTGCAACGCGGCGGCGAGCGCCTCGACCTGGCTGATCAATTCCCGATAGCTCAGTTGGGTCGTGTCGTCTTCCAGCGCGATCCCGTCGGGATTGATCTGTCGGCCGCGATAGAGGGTGTCGATGGGCAGCATCGGCGAGGTCCAGGAAAGGTCACGTTGAAACGGCTATCCACATGGGTGGGCAGTTGCGTAGCATGGCAGCCTAGCGGCCTGTTCCCCGTCCGCAAAACGGATGTGGTGATGCGGTCTCACATTCTGGGAGGAAAGCATGGCGAAGAAGATCGAACATCTGCACTGGCCCGATGCGCCCGATATCTGGATGCCCTATGCGCCGGCGATCAAGGTGACCGGCGGGACCACGGTTTATCTGGCCGGGGTGACGGCCGCACCCGTCTATCACAGCCATCCTCATGTGCCCGCGGAGTTCGCCGATATGCCCGACGACATGGACGGTCAGGCGCGCGCGGTGCTGGAGAATCTCAGGAAGGGCCTCGATGCGGTGGGGGCGACCTTTGACGACATTGTCACCGCCGACCGCTTCCTGACCGACATGGAACAGCAGGACGATCTCAACCGGGTGTGGGCGGAGTATTTCGGTGACGCCAAGCCGGCGACGACGACCGTGCAGATTGTGCGGCTTGCGACCGATCCGCGCTGCGTTCTCGAGGTCAACGCGATCGCGGTGATCGACTAGGGCGATCGATTGGGCAGGTCGGCCGAGCGTATCGACGGCGATGATCGACCGGGCGCCGTTGGCGCCCGGCCGGTCATGAAATTCTCTAGAACTGGTTCGCGAGTTTGTCCATGCAGGCGAACGAAACGCGGCTGTTGGGCTCTGTCGAGCCGGGCATGGTCGCCCAACCGGCTTCCTGCACCATCTTGCTGCGGTCGAAGCTACGTGCGTCCTTGAGCTCCGCCATTGTCTCGGCGAACAGCGGGTCAGCCTGTGCCTGTGTCAGGCAGATGGGCAGCAGGGCGGCGGTCACTTCATCGCGCGCCTGGCTGCTGGCCTGGTCCTGCGCTGTGCCTGCCGACACCCAGCCTCCGACGTTGAATCCGAGGATCGCGAGTACGATTGCGCCGGCGACGGCGCCAATAATTCCGGGTTTAATCCAGACGGGTAGGCTCATTATTATTTTCCTTATTGTTGGGTATAAATTGGTTGGTGAAATTAAAAGAACCATAAATATTTATATTCGGCGTTGGAAATTTTATATTTTTATTATCCTATTGTAATATCAATATTACGTGTGAACCCGGAATACGGGCGCAATTCTCATGTCGTCATTCTTGTGAAGGGATTGCCTGTCGGGCGATTTAGCCGTCTTGTCATTCGTGACGGGGCGGCGCGTCGCGGTATTTTCGGATCAGCTCATCGGGATCCAGGCTGTCCACCTGGCGCAGTTTGGGAAACAGCCAGGCGAAGCTGATGGCAACGGTCACCGTGGCCGCACCGCCGACCAGGACGGCGGGGACCGTGCCCCACCAGTGGGCGGTCACGCCGGACTCGAACTCGCCCAGCTCGTTGGACGCGCCGATGAACACCGCGGTCACCGCGCTGACCCGGCCGCGCATCTCGTCGGGCGTGATGATCTGCACCAGGTTCTGGCGGACGAACACGCTGACCGAATCCGCGAGCCCCATCACGATCAGCGCCGCGGCCGACAGCCAGAATATTTCCGAAACGCCGAACACCATCACGCCGAGCCCGAAGGTGCCGACCGCGATCAACAGCTTCACCCCGGCGCGCCGCGTCACCGGGTGCTGGGTCATGTAGAGCGCGCCGATGAATGAGCCCAACGTAAAGGCCGAGCGGAGCAGTCCGAAGCCGTCCGCGCCCACATTGAGGATGTCCTTGGCATAAACCGGCAGCAGGGCGATGGCACCGCCGAACAGCACCGCGAATAGATCGAGGCCGATTGCCCCGAAGATCACCTGGCGTGAGGCGATGAATTTGAACCCGCCGAGAATGTTGGCGATTGTGATGGGCGCGGCGCTGACGATCTGCACGGGCTTGCGCACCATCCCGGCGAGGATCGTGGCCAGCACGAACACGGCCACGGCGAGTACATAGACGAAGAATTCGTCCTGTCCGCGCGCTGCGCCGAAGGCGATGAGCAAGCCTGAAATGGTCGGCCCGAAGATCCGCGCCATTTGGAAGCCGGTCGCCGACCAGGCGATGGCGTTGGCCAGATCCTCGTTCGGCACCAGGTTGGGCACGATCGCCATCTGTGCGGGTGCCTGGAAGGCACGCGCCACGCCGAACAGCGCCAGGATCGCGAGGATTACCCCAAAACTGATGCCGCCCGTCCAGGTGCCCCACAGCAGCGCTCCGGCGCATGCCGTCTGCAGGAACACGCAGGCGAAGATGATCCGCATTCGCGGCAGGCGGTCGGCGGCGACACCCGAGACCAGAAACAACAAGGCGAAGGGGGCGAACTGGGCGAAGCCGATCAGGCCCAAATTCAGCTCGCTCGATGTCAGCCGATAGACCTGCCAGCCCACCGTGGTCACAAGCATTTCCGTCGCTAGGATGGCCGACACGCGGGTCGCCCAAAAATAGCGGAAATCGCGATGACGAAACGCGCGCGCGCCGGTGAGGGCGCTGCGCGGTGGCGGGCTGTCGGTTGCGGACATGGTCCCCGGGGGAAAGGGCTGGGCCGGACGGCGGCTGATCAGGCAACCTACCTAGCGGCGCGGGTTTCGCGTGTCAAAGCAACGTCGTGATGGCTATCCTGATTGTCCTGACCCCACGCCCCAACCCCACGAGCCCAACATGACCGGCAGCCGCATTTCTCCCGACCAACTCCGCAGCCGTCGCTGGCTCGACGGTGAGACCATGCGCGCCTTCAGCCATCGTGGTCGCCTGCGCCAGCTCGGCTTCAGCCCGGATGATTTCGACGGCAAGCCGGTCATCGGCATCGTCAACACCTGGTCCGACCTCAACACCTGCCACGGCCATTTCCCCGAGCGCGCCGAGCAGATCAAGCGCGGGGTGCTCCAGGCGGGTGGCTTCCCGGTCGAGATGCCGGCGATCACGCTCGGCGAGATCCTGATGAAGCCGACCACCATGCTCTACCGCAACCTGCTGGCGATGGAGGCCGAGGAGCTGATCCGTTCCTACCCGATCGATGGCGTTGTGCTGATGGGCGGCTGCGACAAGACCACGCCCGCACTGATCATGGGTGCGATCTCGGCCGGCGTGCCGCTGATCTATATGCCCGCGGGCACCATGCTGCGCGGCTTCTGGAACGGCGAGACCCTGGGCAGCGGCACCGACCACTGGAAATATTACGCCGAGTATCGTGCGGGCAATCTGGATGCTTCGGTGGTGGACGAGGTGCTGGCGGGCTCGTCGCGCTCGGCGGGTACCTGCATGACCATGGGCACCGCGGCGACGATGATGTCGATCACCGAGGCGCTCGGCCTGACCCTGCCGGGAGCGTCGTCGATCCCCGCGCCGGATTCCAACCACGGCGTGATGGCGGCGGCCACCGGGCGGCGCATCGTCGACATGGTCTGGGAAGATTTGAAGCCGGCAGACATCCTGACGGCGGCCTCCTTCGACAACGCGATCACGGTGGACATGGCGATCGGCGGCTCGACCAACGCGATCATCCATCTGGTCGCCATGGCCGGGCGGGCCCATATCGATATCCCGCTGTCGCGTTTCGATGAGATTTCCAGACGCACGCCCTGGCTCGCCAACATCCGCCCGTCGGGCGAATTCCTGATGGAGGATTTCTACTATGCGGGCGGGCTGCGGGCGCTGATGCGCGAGTTGGGTGATCTGCTCGATGGCAACGCGGCGACCGCGTCGGGCCGGCCGCTGGGTGAATCCTACGCCGAGGCCCCGCTCCACAATGACGACGTCATCCGCCGCCGCGACAATGCGTTGAGTGAGGACGGTGGCACGGTCGTGCTGACCGGCTCGCTGGCGCCCGACGGCGCCGTCATCAAGCAGTCTGCGGCCGACCCGTCACTGCTCAAACACACCGGCCCGGCGGTGGTCTTCGCCGACCGTGCCGATCTGGACGCCCGGATCGACGATCCCGATCTGCCGGTCACGGCGGATTCGGTGCTGGTTCTTCAGAATGCGGGCCCCGTGGGCGCGCCGGGCATGCCCGAATGGGGCCAGCTGCCGATCCCCAAGAAGCTGCTGGAGGCCGGCGTGCGCGACATGGTGCGTATCTCCGATGCCCGCATGTCCGGCACCAGCTACGGCACCTGTGTCTTGCACGTGGCGCCGGAGTCCCACATCGGCGGGCCGCTGGCGCTGGTACGCGACGGCGACATGATCACGCTGGATGTGGAGGGCCGCCGGATCGATCTGGACGTGGATGCCGAGGAACTCGCGAAACGAAGGGCCGACTGGACCCCGCGCAAGAAGCTCCCCGAGCGCGGTTACGTATCGATGTATGCCGAGCATGTGACCCAGGCGAACCGGGGCTGTGACTTCGACTTCCTGCACGCCGGCGCGGCAATTCCCGAGCCGGAGATTTTCTGAGGCGAACACACATGTCTACTTGCTGTCCAGAATCCAGACGCCCTGCCATTCGCTGTCCGGTGGTGTGTCGATCAGGTCCTGGCAACGCGTGACATACAATGCAGAGACATTGTCCCCCGGCGCCTTGGCGGCGCAGGCCACGAAGGCATCGCGCGCCTCGGCAAACTGACCGTCTCGATAAAGCGCGAGCGCCGCCGCAAAGGCGTCGCGGGTGGCGCGTTTCTGATCGGCGATTGCCTCGGTGTCACACGCCAGCAATTCGTAGATGGACACCGGTGCTGCGCGGCCCATGACCACGACCCGGTCTATCTCGCGCAGTTCAACTGCGTCCGGCTGCTCCAGGTGTGACAATGTGTGCTCGGTGCACAGAGCCTCGACTCCGTATTGCCGGGTGAGGCCCTCGGTGCGCGAGGCCAGATTCGCGGTGTCGCCGATGACGTTGGAATCCAGCCGCTTGCCGCCGCCGAGTGCGCCCAGCATCAACGGTCCGCTGCTGATTCCGAGCCCGAAATTGATGGGCAGGTCTCCCGCCGCCAGTCGGGCGTCGTTGAATGGTCGCGCGGCATTGCTGACGGCCACCGCGCATCCCAGCGCGGCGTCGGCATTCTCGGGAAACAGCGCCATGACGGCGTCGCCGAGATATTGGTTGATGAAGCCCCCTTCGCGGGTGACCAACGGCTCGATGACCTCGAGGAACGCGTTCAGCGAGGCAAAGATATCCGCCGGCCCGAGGCGTTCGGACAATGCGGTAAAGCCACGAATGTCGACGAACAGCACGCTCATATCCAGCGCCGTACTGTCACCGGTGTCGATCTCCTGGATCGTCGAACGTCCCAGCAGGTCGAGGAACTGGAAGGGCACGAAGCGGCTATAGGAATCGGTCAGACTGGCGAGTGCCCGGTTGTGTTCGAGAATCTCTGCATTGAGCTGCCGGTTGATGAACAGCGCGCCGGCCTGCTGGACCATCACCGTGAATGCCGACAGGTGCGTATCGGCGAGCGGTTCGAAGAAGTCGGCCCCCTCGTCGGTGATGCCGGCTGCGATGGCGCCGGCAAACGCGCCGTTCTTGTCGTGATAGGGGCACAGAAACGCTTGGTTGAAGCCGAGGTCGGACCAGGCGTCGAGCACGGAATCACCGGCCGTGACGATCCGGCTGTCGCTCGAGGAGAACCAGTCCGCGTGGTGCGGCAGATGCGCGGGGACATCCTCGAACCCGAACTGATCGACCACCGCCATCGTGTCACTGTCGGGCGCGTATCTGAGGAACACCGCGACCTCCAGCTCGAAGGCCTCGATGATGGCCTCCAGGGTTCGGGTAGAGAAGTCGGTCTCGCTGTCGGAGTCCAGGGCGCCAGAGATGTAGCGCTGGATCGCCTGGAACCGCGTCAGCTCTTCATCGACCTGGCGCTTCGCGACAATGAGGCCCTGCTGGGTCACGATGTGTTGCCCGACTTCCTTTTCGAGCCGCGCGTTTTGCTGAACCAGTTCACCGTTGAGATTGCGGTTGGTCAGCATTGCGCCGGCTTGCCCGACCATCACGGTGAAGGCGGATGCCAGCCCGTCGGAAAGATCGGCGTAGTAACCCGATCCATCGCGGGTCACGCCGGCAACGATGAGGCCGGCAATGGACTGGTCCTTGTTGTGGAAGGGGCAGGCGATCGCCTGCTCGAGCGGCAGCGCGTCCCACCGCGTGAGCAGTTCGCCGCCGGCCTCGGCGATCCGGCTTCCCGGTGCCGCGAACCAGTCGGGGTCATAGGGCAGGGACTCCGGCACGTCCTCGAAGCCGAACTGTCCCAACAGCTGGAGGTTTTCGCCACTGTCGTCCACACGCAGGAACAACGCGATCTCGACCTCGAAGGCCTCGATCACCGCCTCCAGCGTCAGTTCGCAGAACGCCGCCTCGGCTTCGGTTTTCAGGCCGGCGGCGATATAGCGTTGGATGGTCTGGAACCGCGCCAATTCCTCATCGACCTGGTCTTTCGCCCGGTTCAGGTCATTCTGCACCACGAGGCGGCGGCCGGACTCGGCCTCCAGGCGCGCGCACATCGCGAGGAGTTCGTCGTAGCTAGGCTTGTCGTCGGAAACTGCCATCTAACGGCCGCCCGGGGTTGCGAAAGGCGTCAGGCGGGTTCGCGGCGCACGAGCGGGTAGAGCGATGTCGTGTAATTGTGAAAACGGTTGCGACCGGACAGGCGGCTGAACTCCGCGAAACCATATACCCCCAGCCACGGCACCCCGTCGTCGCCGGCGAGTGGGTATTGAATCTTGGCGATGATCTCGTCCTTCAGGATTTTGTTGAAGGTCATGCGGCCGCGCGCCAGGCAATCCGCATGAAAGACCGCGACCGGCTCACGCCCGTCGAGCGCATCGGTCATGCGCGCCATCAGCCGTTCCACCCCGTCGAAGATGTGCTGCTCGTCGCGCTGCATGAGGGTCAGCTTGGTGCCTTCCTTGCAGGTCGAGTGGACAAAGAAGGTCTGGTAATCGTCGGTCACACGGATCGGCACACGCAATATCTGGGTGTTGTCATATTCGGCAGCCTCATCCGGGCTCAGATCTTCGCCGAGGCCGGTCATGCCCATGACCGAACCCGGTTCCGTCTCCTGCGGCAGTCCGAGCCGGCCGAGCAGGGTCGGCCATGCGGGTTTGCCGTCCAGCTCGATGATCTGGTTGCCGTCGGATTTGGTGACCTCGAAGGTCATGCCTTCGACCGGCAGGGAGCCGTGATGCACCCCGGTCAATAGCTCCAGCGTGGGATCGGAAAAACCGACCATTGTGATGCCATCTTCCAGCACCTTGTCGCTGTGGAACTGGAAGGTGCGCGCGGCCTTGCCGTTGTCGCCGGCGGACGCGCCGAACAACATGATTTCGGGTCCGAAAACGCTCTCGATTCCTTCGATAACCTGGTCGCCCGCCACATCCATGCCCGCGGTGACCACGTAGATCATGTTGATGCCGTCGAGTTTTGTCCGCAGAGCCTGTGCTGTTTCGGCGGCGAGCTGCTTGGAGTTCGGGCCGGTCAGTCCGGCATTCTGGACGACCGCACATTCGTCGCCGACGACCGCCATCAGGGCGAGGGCGCGCATGTTTTCGCTTACACCCTCGCGGCCGATGACGCCACTGCCGGTGCAGCCGACGATTTCTGCGTTCGGGCAATATTCCCTGATCGCGGCATGGGACTGGGCCATATTGTGGCCCATCGTGGAGTGGACGAACACGATGCTCGCGTCGTCGCCGCCGCCTTCGCCGAATGCCAGGTCGAGGCATTCGCGGACGGCTGACTTGGAATTGACGGCACTGCTGCTACCAGAGAAAAACTCAAGCATCGCACTGTTCCCCCGCAGGTGGTTGAACCGGAAGGGTAACACAAGAGGCGTTTCCGCGCACGAGTGTGGAGCGATTTTGATCGGGGAGGGCGATGATCGAACTGGTGCCGCCGGAGTGAATTGAACACTCGACCTCGCCATTACCAATGGCGCGCTCTACCCCTGAGCTACGGCGGCACGATGGTCGAAAAGCGCGCGGGTTATGCCACGGGTGTTGCCGTGCAGCAAGGCCATGGTTGGCGTGCGATACCCGGCGTGCAAAAATCCGCCCGATATTCGTTTGTGCTCCCCACCGAGGCTTCCACTTTGTTCGACCGATTTCGCAAGGAATTGCAGCGTCACCGGCAGCGGCCTTTTCTCGAGGCGGTCGCCGCGGCCTGTGCTTTGGTCGCCACCGCAGACGGCGAAGTGAGCTTCTCCGAACGCGCCCGCCTCGACGCGGTGGTCGAGAGCCTGTCGGAGTTGAGTTTGTTCGATCCCCATGAGGTCGTCGATGCGTTCGATGAACATGTGGCGGTGCTGAATGATGACGCTGACGGCGGACACAACAAGATGCTGAAGACGATCACGTCGGCCACCGGCAACGAGGGTGCCGCCGATCTGCTGTTACGAATCGGTGTGGCCATGAGCCTCGCCGACGGGCGCGACAGCGCCGACGAGCATAAGGTCATCGATCAAATTTGCACCGCCCTCGGCCTCGCGCCCGAAGCGGCCGCCGCCGCGTTTGAGTTGCTGGCCGAGTAATCCCGCAACATCCAAACGACCAACCCGAACGGAGAGCGCCATGCTCAATCTCGTGAACCCCGACACGCTGCCCGCGCCGGCCAGCAACTACAGCCATATCGTCGAAGTGCCCGAGGGCAGCCGGCTGGTGTTCGTCTCCGGGCAGGTGGGCCTAGATACAGACGGCAACTGTGCGGAGGATTTCGCGGGCCAGTGCAACCAGACGTTCGCGAACATCAAGGCCGCGCTTGCGGCCATGGACATGCAAATGTCCGATCTTGTTCGCCTGAATGCCTTCCTGACCGATGCGGGCGATGTCGGCGGCTTCCGAGACATCCGTGACAAGTGGATGGAGGGCCATGCGGCGGCATCGACCCTCGTGATGGTGCCCGCTCTGGCGGCACCAAACTGGAAGGTCGAAATCGAAGTCGTCGCCTCCCACAGCAAATAGGCGCGCGCGCATATGACCGACGAGACTCCCGGCAAACCGGGTGGAAAAAAGACAGGCCAGGCCGAAAGCGAGCGGGCCCGCGAGCTGCGTCAGGCCGCCGCCCTGCGCGAGAACCTGCGCAAGCGCAACGCCCAGCGCCGGAAGCGTCAGTCGACTGCACCCGACTCAGGGCCGGGCGACGACGACGTCTAGATCATTAACCCCCTGATATTAAAGATGTAATTGTTATCCACCGGGTCCGCTTGAGGGCGCGTGGGCCATCGGCTACAAGGCGATATCAGGTCTATTTGCGTCCGTTGGACGTCCTTGGGGGTTCGTTTCATGCCGATCATGCCCGATAGCTGGATCCGCCAGATGTCTCAGGACACCGGCATGATCGATCCGTTCGTCGATGAACAGACACGTGACGGGGTCATCTCCTACGGCCTGTCGTCCTATGGATATGACGCGCGCGTGTCGGGCGAGTTCAAGATATTCACCAATGTCCACTCGGTCACGGTCGATCCGAAGAATTTCAATGAAGAGAGTTTCGTGGACCGGGAGACCGACGTCTGCATCATCCCGCCCAACTCCTTTGCGCTGGCGCGCACGGTCGAGTATTTCCGCATTCCGCGCGACGTGCTGGTGATCTGCCTGGGCAAGTCCACCTATGCGCGCTGCGGCATCATCGTGAATGTGACCCCGCTGGAGCCCGAGTGGGAAGGGCATGTGACCCTGGAATTCTCGAACACCACGCCGCTGCCGGCCAAGATTTACGCCAATGAAGGCGCGTGCCAGTTCCTGTTCCTGAAGGGTGAGGGGCCGCCCGAAGTCTCCTATGCGGACCGCAAGGGCAAGTACATGCATCAGCGCGGCATCACGGTGCCCAAGCTTTGATGACGATGGCCGGGCCCAGGATCTCGGGCGATCGGCGCACCGACATTCAAATGCCGTATTCCCTGTCTATCGGGCATTCATTCAACACTCGCAGCTGGTAACGGAACTTCATGGACAAGATCAGGATCCGGGGCGGTCAGACGCTGAACGGCGTCATTCGGATCGGCGGCGCCAAGAATGCGGCCCTGCCGCTGATGGCCGCGAGCCTGTTGTCCGACGAGGCGCTGCTGCTGTCGAACGTGCCCCATCTGGCCGACATCACCACCATGGCCAATCTGCTCGGCCAGCATGGCGTGCAGGTTTCCCTCGACGGGCAGGCAGGAAATGGTGGCCATGTGGGCCGGGTCATGTCCCTGACCGCCGGCAAGATCACCAGCACCACCGCCCCCTATGATCTGGTGCGCCGGATGCGCGCCTCGGTCCTCGTGCTCGGCCCCATCGTGGCGCGCGAGGGCGTGGCGACCGTCTCCCTGCCGGGCGGCTGCGCGATCGGCACCCGGCCGGTCGACATTCACCTGTCGGGGCTCGAAGCGCTGGGCGCAGAGATCGAGGTCGAGGCCGGCTACATTCGTGCGCATGCGCCCAAGGGGCTGCGTGGCGCGCGTTATGTGTTCCCCAAAGTCTCTGTCGGCGCGACCGAGAATTTGCTCCTCGCCGCTTCCCTGGCGAAGGGCGAAACCATTTTCGAAAATGCCGCACGCGAACCTGAGATCACCGATCTTTGTGAGTGCCTGATCGCCATGGGCGCGAAGATCGACGGGGTCGGCACCGCGACCCTGACGGTGCAAGGCGTCGATCGCCTGCACGGGGCGGCGCATTCGATCATGCCCGACCGGATCGAGGCCGGCACCTATGCCATGGCCGCGGCGATCACCGGCGGCACGGTCGAACTCGAGGGCGCGCGGCTCGATCATATCGAGGCGGCGGCCGCCCAACTGCGCAAGACCGGCACGACAATCGAGACCCGCAATGGCGGCATTTATGTCAGCCGCGCCAACTCGGATTTGTTGGCCGTGGATGTGGAGACCGATCCCTATCCGGCTTTCCCAACCGATCTGCAGGCGCAGTTCCTGGCCCTGATGACGACCGCAAAGGGCGCCTCGGTGATCACCGAGACGATTTTCGAGAACCGGTTCATGCATGTGCCCGAGCTGCAGCGCATGGGTGCGGACGTGACCCTGCAGGGCAATACCGCGATTGTGCGCGGGGTCGACCAACTCAACGGTGCACCTGTGATGGCGTCGGACCTGCGGGCCAGCGCGTCGCTGGTCCTGGCCGGACTTGTCGCCGACGGTGTGACCGAAGTCCGGCGGATTTATCATCTCGACCGCGGCTATGAACGCCTCGAGGAAAAGCTGCGTCTCGTGGGCGCCGACGTCGAGCGGGTCGAGGACAGCTGATGCCGGCCGATGCACCCCTGCTGAAGCTCTCCGCCGCCGATGAAAAGGATCTGGCGATCGTCTCGAGCGCGCTGCAGGACGCGATCGTGCCCATCGGCGACATCAGCTTTCAGCCCGAAACAAACGTCTTTGTGCTCGTCGCCAACCGGTTTCGCTGGGAGGCCGGTGACCGGGCGAGGGGACGCGAACCGGACGAACGCATCAATGCGGGCGTGTCGTTCTCCAACGTCGTGGATGTGAAGTACCGGGGCATCGACTTCGCCGCCCGGGGCACCTTTTTGAATCTCCTCGCTATATCCTGCGAGCCCGATGCCGGGAGTGATGGTCCCACCGTACAATTGACCTTCTCCGGAGATACGGCTATTCGGCTGCAAACAACCGGACTTCTCTGCCATCTGGAGGATTTCGGCGAAGCATGGCCGACCCAGTGGCGGCCGGAGCACGCGGACCAATAGGCGCTGCCGTATCGCTGAGAGGTGCAAACCTCCAGCACCCGGCAGCAGCCTCTGGCGGTCCCTGGAAGGTGTGATGTGGCGACAACGACCGAAAAACTGATCCTTGCCCTGCCGAAAGGCCGAATTTTGGGCGAAGTGTTGCCGTTGCTCACCCATGTGGGCATCGAGCCCGAGGCGGCGTTTCACGACCCCAAGTCGCGACTGCTGCGTTTCGAGACGTCGGTGCCGAATGTGGACATCATCCGCGTGCGTGCGTTCGATGTTGCGACCTTCGTAGCCTTCGGCGCGGCGCATGTCGGCGTCGCCGGCAGCGACGTCATCATGGAATTCGACTATCCCGAGCTCTACGCCCCGATCGATCTGGGTATCGGCGCGTGCCGGCTGGCCATCGCCGCACCCCAATCGGTTGTCGCGGTGGATGACCCCGCGCGCTGGAGCCATGTCCGCGTCGCCACCAAATATCCCAACATGACCCAGCGCCACTTTGCGCGCCGCGGCGTTCAGGCCGAATGCATCAAGCTGAACGGCGCGATCGAGTTGGCACCGTCGCTGGGCCTGTGCCGGCGGATCGTCGATCTCGTCTCGACCGGCTCCACCCTCAAGGCCAACGGGCTGGTGGAGATCGAGACGATCGCGGAGATCAGCTCGCGTCTGGTGGTCAACCGTGCCGCACTCAAGACCCGCGCGACGGAGATGACCGGCTGGATCGATCGCTTCCGCGACGCCGTCCAGGAAGCCCGAGATGTCGCGTAGGCTCGACGCCGCGCATCCAGATTTCGACACGTTGTTCGCCGCATTGCTGGCCGAGCGGCGTGAGGCCGGTGTCGATGTGCGCGGCGACGTCGAGGCCATCGTCGCCCAGGTGAAGGCGGATGGTAATTCAGCACTCCTGGCGCTGACCGAGAAGTTCGATCGCCTGCGTCTGACCGCAGATGGCCTGCGGGTCACCGCCGAAGAAATCGCCGCCGCGCGTGCGGCCTGTGACGCCGATGCGCTGGCCGCACTCGAGACGGCACGTGCGCGCATCATCGCCTACCACGAGAATCAGCGGCCGGGTGAGTTCGACTATGTCGACGATCTGGGGGTCCGGCTCGTCAGCCGCTGGCGGCCTGTCGCGGCGGCCGGGCTCTATGTTCCCGGCGGCACTGCGGCCTATCCGTCATCGGTCCTGATGAACGCCGTCCCGGCGCGGGTCGCCGGCGTGGACCGCATCGTCATGGTCGTGCCGTCGCCGGATGGAATCCTGAACCCGCTGGTGCTTGCTGCGGCCGACATCGCCGGTGTGGATGAGGTCTATCGCGTGGGCGGGGCACAGGCGATCGCCGCGCTGGCCTACGGAACCGAGACCATCGCGCCGGTCGACAAGATTGTCGGCCCCGGAAATGCCTGGGTGGCCGAGGCCAAGCGCCAGGTCTTCGGCGTGGTCGGGATCGATATGATCGCCGGGCCGTCGGAAATCCTGGTGGTGGCCGAGGCCTCCGCGAATCCGACCTGGGTCGCGGCCGATCTGTTGAGCCAGGCCGAACATGATACGAGCGCCCAGTCGGTGCTGATGACCGACGACGCGGCCTTCGCCGACGCCGTGGCGGCCGAGGTCCTGCGCCAGATTCCCGAATTGCCGCGGCATGAGATTGCTCGTGAAAGCTGGGAGACGTTCGGCGCGACGATCGTCTTGCCCGACATGGCCGACGCGGTGGCGTTGATCGACCGCATGGCGCCGGAGCATCTGGAGCTGATCGGGCCACGCGCGGAGGCGCTGGAGGGCGAGATCCGCAATGCCGGTTCGATCTTCCTCGGCGCCTATGCGCCCGAAGTGCTGGGTGATTATCTGGCCGGGCCGAACCATGTGCTGCCCACCGCACGCACGGCGCGATTCTCGTCCGGTCTCGGGGTGCTCGACTTCATGAAGCGCAGCTCGATGTTCCAGGCCGACGCGGAAAGCTTCCGCGCACTCGCCGGTCCCGCCATGACCCTGGCCCGTGCGGAGGGCCTGGAGGCCCATGCCCGGGCGGTCGAAGTGCGCCTGGCCAACGACCCGGCCGACCAATCGGGCGACGGTTGAGTTTGCGCCGGGCCTGATATGGGTGAATCCGGGAACAGGATCGCGCGGGTCGAAATCGATAACCCCGGTGTCGTTCGCTACCACCCCGACGTGGAACGCGAGATCGAGGTTGCCATCTATGATCTGGTCGAAGCGAATGTCTTCACGCCGGACACGGCCCATTTCGGCGAGGTGCCCGACGGACCTTTTGTGCTGATCCTGCGGGCGCAGGGTCGCCAGCTTCAATTCGATATCGCGAACGAAACCGGTTTGCCCGTCGGCACATTGTCTCTGCCGCTGACCCCGTTCCGCAAGATCATCAAGGACTATTTCACCGTCTGTGAAAGCTACTATGAGGCGATCCGCGCCGCGTCCCCGGCGCAAATCGAGGCGCTCGATATGGGGCGTCGCGGTCTTCACAATGAAGGCTCCGAGCAACTCCGCGACCTGCTGGACGGCCGCATCACCCTCGATCACGACACCTCGCGGCGGCTGTTCACGCTGATCTGCGCGTTGCACATCCGGGCCTGACCATGACCGGCGGGCTACCAGGTAGCGTCTTGTTCGCATGTGACCGCAACAGCATTCGCTCGGTGATGGCCGAGGCGATCATGAAACATCTGGTCGGGCATCGGGTTTATGTCGACAGCGCCGGGGTGCGCCTGACGGGGGAGGAGGCGGACCCTTTCGCGATCGCCGCGATGCAGGAGATCGGTCTCGATATCTCGGGCCATCGCGCCAAGAGCTTCGACGATCTGCCCGACGATTCCGTGGATCTGATCGTCACCTTCAGTCCCCAGGCCCAGCACCGCGCGGTCGAGTTCACGCGCACCATCGCCTGCGAGCTGGAGTATTGGCCCATGATGCACCCGGCGGATGTGTCGGGTCCGCGCGAGGTTCGGCTGCAGGCCTATCGGGACCTGCGCGACACGCTTTTCGAGCGGATCAAGACCCGGTTTCCGGCCCCCGATCGGGTCGTTTGACCGCCGGGCGTCGGTGAACTCCCCGAAAATGCTTGAATTTGCGGTGGTTTTCGGGTTGCTTGCCCCATCCCGCGACAATGCGGGACAACTTCAACAATGCGACGATGCGTATGGCCAAAGAAGACCTACTCGAATTTTCCGGCACCGTGACCGAAATTCTGCCCAACGCGATGTTCCGCGTCGAGCTCGACAACGGCCACGAAGTTCTCGCGCATACCGCCGGTAAAATGCGCAAGCATCGTATTCGCGTTCTTGCCGGTGACAAGGTGAACGTGGAAATGACGCCCTATGATCTGAGCAAGGGGCGCATCACGTTCCGCTTCAAGTAAGCGCGTGATTACTCCCGGCCTGCCGCAGATGTCGGCGGCACTCCAAATTCCGAAATTGTCCAACGACCCTGGGGGGACGCCGTGAGCCAGCGACTTGTACTGGCATCCGCCTCGCCGCGTCGGCGCGACCTGCTGGCGCAGATCGGCATCGTCCCCGATGCTGTTCTTCCCGCAGAAATCGACGAGACGCCGCAGCCCGGCGAAGTGCCCCTCGCGACGGCCAAGCGTCTGGCCGTTCTCAAGGCGAGCGCGGTCGCCCGACAGGAACCCGATGCCTTCATTCTGGCCGCCGACACGGTCGTCGCGGTCGGTCGCCGTCAGCTCGGCAAGCCGGCGGATGTGGGTGAGGCGCGGGCGTTCCTCGAGATGCTCTCGGGGCGCCGTCATCGGGTGCATGGCGGCATTTCCGTGATCGCGCCCGACGGGCGCCGGTCGGACCGGCTGTCCACCACCTCTGTCCGTTTCAAACGCCTGCACGACGCCGACATCGCGGCCTACCTCGCCACCGATGAGTGGCAGGGCAAGGCCGGCGGTTATGCGATCCAGGGCCTGGCCGGGGCGTTCGTCCCGGCGATCAACGGCTCCTACACCAATATCGTCGGCCTCGATCTGGCCCTGGCGAAGGCCATGCTTTTGGGGCTGGGCTGGAAAGAAAACCCGTGAGCAAATACGCCACCACCATCGTCATCGACAGCGGCCCCGGCGAGACGCGGGGTGCGCTGTTGCGCGCCGGCGTGGCCTGGGATGTCGTCCATCACCGCGATGCCGAGCCGAGCCTCGTGGGGGCGGTCTATCGCGGGCGTGTGCGCAAGGTCGATCACGGCCTGAATGGTGCCTTCGTCGAGATCGGGCAGGGCCCGGAAGCCTATCTGCGCGCGCGCGATGCGTCGGATCCGGCCGACAAGATGCCGCGCAACGCGCGCATCGGCGAGCGGGTCAACGAGGGTGCGAAGATCGATGTGCGCGTGGTCGCCGACGGGTTCGCCGACAAGGGCCCGCGCATTGCGCGCCTCTCGCCCGACCCCGTCCATGCGGACAGGCCGGCGCCCGATTGTCTGGAATCACCGCCATCGGCGGTGGACCTTATTCTCGACCGCTTCGCCAGTGGCGATACCGAGAAGATCATCTGCGGGGACGCCGCGATCGAGAACGCCGCGCGCGCCTGGGTCGCCGCCGGTGAGCTTCCGGAACTCGCCTCGGGGATCACGCGGGGCTCGGGCGACCTGTTCGCCAAGCATGACATCGAGGACGAAATCGAAGCCGCGCTGTCGCAGCGCGTTCGGATTCCCGGCGGTGCGGAACTCGTGATCGACATGGCCGAGGCCATGTGTGTGATCGACATCAACTCGGCCGGCGCGGTCGGCAAGTCCGGCCGCGCGTCGCGCGACGTGAACCAGAAGGCGATGCCCGAGATCGCCCGCCAGCTGCGCCTGCGCAACATTGCCGGCGCGATCGTCATCGACGCGCTGAAGATGAGTGCGCGCGACGACCGCAACCGGGTCCTGTCCGCCCTGCGCAATGCGCTGAAGGATGACCCGGGCGCCTGCCATGTGCTGGGGATCACCAATCTCGGGCTGATCGAGATGACTCGCACCCGGACCGGCCTGTCGCTGGCCGACCGGATGCTGACGCCGGCTTCCGCGCCGGGCCTCTCGGTCGATGCGGCGGCCTATGCCGGGCTGCGTGCGGTGGTGCGCGAGGCCGCGGCCAAGCCGTCGGGCGGCTATCGCCTGCTGGTCTCCCAACCCGTCGCCGAGGCGCTCGGGGATCGGCTGCAGGGTGCGCGCGACCAGGCGGCGCAGACCGTCGGGCGCCTGGACATTGTCGTCGAGGCCGACCGGACGAATGACCGATTCGAGGTCATGCTAGGCTCCGCCTGAAACCCGCCTACGTTCCAACGACAACGTCTTCACCCGCGATGGCCAAATCCTGCCCGATCTGTTCGAACCCGGTGTCCGAGAAGGACCGGCCGTTCTGTTCTCAACGCTGCGCCAATGTCGATCTGTCGCGCTGGCTGGGGGGCAATTACCGCATCCCGACCGACGAAGCGCCCACCGTCTATGAGGGCGGGTTGAACGACGGTGACGAAGATCAGGGGTGAGCGCTGGACAGGGGGTGTGAATTTACGTATATCCCCGCCTCCAACTGAACATGTGCCCGGGTAGCTCAGTTGGTAGAGCACGCGACTGAAAATCGCGGTGTCGGTGGTTCGAATCCGCCCCCGGGCACCATTTCTTCCTATCTCCATTGCAGTGACGAGACCCCCGGCGTTTGACGCCGCTCCCCCCGCCATGCTTCGTTTCGCCCCGTTGATTCATCCGGGGAGAGAAGCCTTGTCCGTTGCCCGCCATCCGCGCCCGCCCGAACTCGTCGATGCCACGCTCGAAGAGATCATGGACACCCATGTCGCGCGCTACCGTGACCGGGTGCCCGACTGGGAGGCCTTCGAGGACGCCAAGATCGAGGGGTATCGCCGGGCCCAGCACCGCTTCATCGGCGCCGGCGGCTCGGGCAAGCATGACGATGCCAGCGTCATTCCCGCACGCGCCCACACCCTGTCCATCATGTTCGTGAACCCGGGGCAGGGGAACGCCGCCCACACCCATGAGGTCGAAGAGACCTTCTTCGTGCTGAAGGGGCTGCTCGATGTTTTCGTCGAAGACGAGGACGGTCGCCGCCTGGAGACCCGGCTGGGGCCGTGGGAATGCATCACCTGCCCGCCCGGCGTCATTCACGGCTATGACAATAACAGCCTGGAGCCGGTCTGGTTCCAGGTCATGCTGGGCCGGGGCAAGCCCGAGACGATGGGCTATGCTGACGAAAATCTTTACGCCAATCGCGACGGTCATCTGAAGAATGACTAGTCGTCGAACAAGAAACGAAGAGGGGGAGCCATCATGGCCAAACGCATTATCGATCTGAGCCTCGACATCGAGGACAACATGCCGTCTCACAAGCTGTTCCAGAGCCCGGTCTATCTCAAGGCGATGACCCATGAGAACACCAAGGCGCTGGAGCTCGGCACGCCGGACGACCCGATCACCTTCCAGACCAATTTCATCTCGACCCTGGATCATGTGGGCACCCATGTGGACGCCCTGCGTCACTTCGATCCGAACGGCGCCTCGATCGACGAGATGCCGATCGACCGCTTCTTCGGCAAGGCCGTGTGCTTCGACATGCAGCATGTGGGCGACCTGGGCGACATCGACGTGGCCGACATGGAGAAGGCCGAGGCCGAATCCGGTGTGACCGTCGACGGGCATATCATCCTGCTGTGCACGGGCCTGCACAAACGCCACTACCCGAACCGCGAGGTCGTTTTGTCGAACGCCGGCATCACCGTTGCGGCCACCCAGTGGATGTATGACCGGGGTTCGCGCCTGCACGGGGTCGAGGGGCCGTCGACGGACAAGCCGTCGGACAGCCTGTTCGCCCAGCACCGGATCTGCCGCGAGCTCGGCATCAGCCATATGGAGTGGCTGGTTAATCTGGAAGACCTCATCGGACTGGGTGAGTTCGAGTTCTATGGCGTGCCGCTGCGCTTCAAGGGCGGGTCCGGCTCACCGATCCGCGCCTTCGCCATCGTGGAAGACTGATACGTGGAAGACTGATCGGTCGTCGACCAAAACTGAAAGGCGCCGATATGGCACATGAATTCGACTATATGAGCGCGAGCGAGTTGCGCCTGCGCATCGGCCGCAAGGACATCTCGCCGGTCGAGCTGACCCGGCGGTCGCTCGAGCGGGCCGAGACGGTGCAGGCGGATCTGAACCCGTTCTTCGTGTTGTTTCACGACGAGGCGCTGGCCGCCGCGCAGGCCGCCGAGGACGCGGTGATGTCGGGGGCGGCACTGGGGGCGCTGCACGGGTTGCCCATGTCCGTGAAGGATTTGATCGCGGTCGGCGACGCGCCGTTTGCGTTCGGGTCGAAGGTCATGGCCGACAACATCGCCGATGCGGACGCCCCGGCGGTCGAGCGGGCGCGCGCGGCGGGGGCTGTTGTCATCGGCAAGACCACGACCAGTGAGTTCGGCTGCAAGCCGGTGGGGGATTCGCCGCTGACCGGGATCACCCGTAACCCCTGGAACCGGGACAAGACCCCGGGCGGGTCGAGTGCGGGGGCCGGCGCGTCGATCGCCGCCGGGGTCACGCCGTTCGGTCTGGGAACGGACGGCGGCGGGTCGATCCGCATCCCCTGTTCGCTCACCGGGCTCGCCGGGATCAAGGGCAGCTTCGCGCGCGTGCCGGTCTGGCCGACCACGGCGACGCCGACGCTGGCCCATGTCGGCCCCATGGCGCGGAACATGCGCGACGCGGCACTGCTGTTCTCGGCGATCGCCGGCTATGACGCGCGCGACCCGTTCGGTATTGCGGGCGAGGTGCCCGATGTGGTCGCCGCCTGCGAGCAATCGGTCGAAGGCATGCGTATCGCCTGGAGCCCGACCCTGGGCTATGCCCGGCCCGACCCCGAAGTGGTCGAGATCGTCGAGGCGGCGGTCCGCAAGTTCGAGGATGCGGGCGCCCATGTGGAGCAGGTCGACGATGTCTTCGACGAAGACCCGGCAGACCTCTGGTCGGCGGAATTCTATGCCGGTGTCGGCATCAAACTGCGCGCCGTCCTCGAGGGCCAGCGCGACATGCTCGACCCGGCGGTGGCCGACATTCTCGAGCCCGCGCTGGGCCAGGAGATGCGCGACTATTACACCAAGGTATTCGAGCGTTACGTGCTGCGCGACCGGATGGCCGCGATGTTCGAGAAATACGACGCGCTGATCTCGCCGGTGCTGCCGGTCAGCTCTGTGGATGTGGGGGTCAACGTGCCCGACAGCCACAGCGACCGGAACCTGGTGTCCTGGGTCTACTACACCTACCCGTTCAACCTGACCGGCCAGCCCGCCGCGTCGGTCTGTGCCGGGATCGCCAGCGACGGCATGCCGGTGGGGCTGCAGGTGGTGGGCCGTTACCTGGACGAGGCGTCGGTGGTCCGCGCGGCGGCCTTCGTCGAGCGGATGCAGCCGCCGGGCTACAACCTCAGCGGCTACGAATAGACGTTCGACTAGTCTGGGCTCAGGCCGCGGCAGCCTGCTTGGGGATACCGCCGGTCGCCACCAGGCGGTAGCGTTCGTCGAGCACGGGTGACAGCGGCCGCCGCTTGCCCTCGGGCAGGCCGATCCAGACCCGCAGCAGATGTCGCTTGCGCGCGGGATCGTCGTAATCCTCATAGGCCTGACGGGCGTGCAGGATGGTGTGGTTGTTCACGAACTGCATGTCGCCGGGCTGGAAATCCATCATCAGGCGAAGCTCTTTGCGGTTCGAGATCTCCTGGAACACGTCCAGTGCCTCCTTCTGGGCGTCGGTCAGTGCCAGGTCGTCGCTGTAGCGCGACACCGATTCCATGAAGGACCGGTTGGTAACGCGCGCGGCGATACGGCCGTCATGCGCGGTGAGCATCGGGACGTCGTACCAGGGTTGCGCGCCGTCGGGATGGTCGCCGCGCCAATCCACATGAAAGGGCTGATACAGCACGTCCAGCAGGTCGGGCCGCTCGGCCAGCATGACGTTGTGCACGGCCGGTGCGCTGACCAGATAGCTGGTGCCGCCCGACTTGGCGCCGCGCAGACAAAAAAGTCCCAGCACGTCGACGGGCAGCTGGTCGCAATGAAAGTCGAGGCGGTTCTTGGTCTGGTAGCCGCGCGCGTTGGGGTCGGCGAGCGTCTTGCCCTCGTCCGTGACATGGCCCAGCAGATGACCGCGTCCGTTCTGCGAGACCGGCGACCCGATATGGACGCCCAGGCCCCAATAGATCAGGCCGCATTCCTCGTCGGTATAACGGTCGCGCGGGATGCCGCGGATCAGGATCACGCCGAGTCCGTTGGAGACCCGGTCCATGAGTTCATCGAGACGCGCCTTGAAGGTCGGGATGGGAAAGGCGTCGGCCGAGAACGGGATTTGGCTGCCGGCCGCTTTCGCCACCTGGAGCGCGGCATCGATCTCCTCCACCTCGGCATCACTGAGCTGGTGCAGCCAGCGATCATCGCCCTGGATGTCCGGTCCGACCCAGGCGTCCGAGCTCGTGATTGGTTCGCGGATGATTTCAACCATGTTTCGTCCCGGGGCTGGCGCTTGCGGCGTTTGAATAATGTTTCGAAATCTATCGGGAATTCCGGCCGGGATGCAAACGGCGGCCGCGCAATTTTCTTTCGTGAAAAAATGCCTTTTCGTGAATTTGTCAGGACAAATACTCTTGCCTTCGGCCGATCTCACTGCCATCGTCTGTTCTTCAATTGTCCGACCGCGCACCCGTGCGGAATGGGTAAACGGTGGCCAAAGGTCACACAAATAAAATTCCGATCTGGGAGGGATTTATGAAACTCGTAACGACTCTTATTGCTGCAGCCAGTGTGGTTGCCCTCACCTCCGCCGTACAGGCGCAGGAACAGTATCGTATCGGTGGTGGCCCCGCTGGTGGTGGTTGGCATCCGTCGGTGAGTGCTGGCGCTCAGCTGCTGAACGCCGAACTTGGCGACAAGTACAAGTTCAACTATTCGCCCTCGAACGGTTCGGTCGATAACGTCCGCCGCACGGGCTATGGCAAGTTCGACACGGCCTGGGGCCATGTTGGACAGATCTTCCAGGCGTGGAATGGTGAAGGCCTCTTCAAGGAAGACGGCAAGCTTCAGGATTTCCGCATCATCGCCAACGTGCGTAAGCAGTCGCAGATCATTGCGGTGCTCGCCGACAGCCCGATCAAGTCCTACTCGGACATGAAGGGCAAGATCGTGAACCTGCTGAACAAGGGTTCGGGTTCGAACGTCAACTGCCGCAACATCATGGATGGCGCGGGTATCCTGGGCGATATCGAAACCAAGAACCTCGGTTTCTCCGATTCCGCGCGTGCGCTCGGCGATCGTCAGATCGACGTGTTCTGCTCGGCTGGTGCGCCGTTCCTGATTCCTGCCCTGACGCAGCTGTCGATCACCAAGCCGGTCCGCTACATCAGCCTGAGCGCTGAAGAGCAGGCTGCGGTCATCAAGACCAACCCGTTCTACGCCGCCGTCACCATTCCGGTGCAGGCCGACGTGAAGGGCATGACCGAGCCGGCGCGTTCAATCGCGTATGACGTCTACTGGATGGCCTACAAGACCATGTCCGACGACGCGATCACCGCGATGCTGGAAACCACGGCTGACCCGGAGAACCTGAAGAAGCTTGCTGCAGTGGCTGGCTACTGGAAGACGCTGAACGGCAACTTCGAGAATCTCAAGTCACTTGGAATTCCGCTGCATCCGGCGGCTGCCAAATATTGGGCCTCTCGTGGTGCCGACGTTGCTGGTGTTCCGGTCGCGGCATTCTAGTTGGAATAACGGCTAACATCATTGTTGGTTAGGTAACAGCAAGGCGCAAAGAGGGTTCCATCCTCTTTGCGCCTTGTCTGCATGTGTCAAAAATCAAGTACGGGCGAGCGCGCCCCGGGGGCATAGAAGATGGCCATCACCACACTCTCTGTTTTAACGAAAATCGGGATTATCGCCGACGAGATGACGCCGCCACGCGGTCTCGCAGGCGTTGTTCGCCCGATCTTCTCGGTCGTCGCCGTCGCCTACGCCTATTTCTTCATCCACATTTCTTTCTTCGGCCCACCCGTCGAGCAGGTCTTCCGTGGGACGTTCATCCTCGGGGTCGCCGTGATGTCGCTCCTGGCCTTCAAGAACCGGCAGCACTCCTTCCGAACGAAAGTCGTCTGGCTCGACGAGATGTTTGCCATCATCAATCTCGCCATGCTCGGCGCGGCGATGGCTGTTTGGGTGCATTGGCAGGTCTCGGACAGCCCGACCCGCTGGAATCAGTATTTCGGCGACGATGTCCAGCTGATCGGATTTATCGGCGCGGCGCTGGGGATCGCGCTCTACTTCTTCGAAGGTTTTCGCGAGAAGCGCGGTGACGGTTTCACCATTTCCGATGTGCTGTTTCTCGTTTGCATTTGCTTTTCGGTGCTCTGGTACATCGAGAATGTGCAGGCATTGCGTGAGGCAACCGGTCGCCCGATCCCGACGCTTTTGTTCATCTATGCCGTGATGATGGTGGCGGTCAGCCTCGAGATCGCGCGTCGCATCGTCGGCCCGCTGATCCCGCTGCTCGGCTTCCTGTTCTTCATCTATTCATTCGAGACAATCGGTCAGGCATTGCCGGGGCTCCTCAACCATCCGGGTTATGCAGCCGAAGAAGTGATGGATTTCCTGGTCGCTTCGACCGAAGGCATGTTCGGGCTCATCACCAACGTGTTCGCGACGTTCATCGTGATCTTCGTCATTCTCGGCGCGTTCCTCGAGAAAACCGGGCTCGGCGCCGTCATCATCAATACCGCCTATCGATTGACCGGCGCGAAAACCGGCGGTCCCGGTCTGGCCGCAGTTGTCAGCTCGGGTCTGTTCGGCATGATCTCGGGCAGCGGCGTGGCCAATGTTATGACCACGGGCACCCTGACCATTCCGCTGATGAAGCGTGTCGGCTACAGGCCTGCCTTCGCCGGCGGTGTCGAGGCGGCAGCCTCGACGGGTGGCGCGTATATGCCACCGATTATGGGCGCGGGCGCGTTCCTGTTGGCGGAGCTGACCGAGACGCCCTATTTCGACATCGTCAAGATCGCGGTGATTCCGGCCATTCTCTATTATTTGTCGGTTGGCCTGATCGTCTATTTCCGCGCCAAGGCTGATAAGTTGAACGGTGTGCCGGTGGAAGAGCTGCCACGCTGGATCGATATCGTGCCGCGTCTGCATCTCCTGTTGCCGATTCCGGCGATGGTCTTCTTCCTGTTGATTGGTGATTCGCCCTTCCTGGCTGCGGCCAAGACAATCGTGCTGATCATCATGCTCAAGCTGATCGATCTGCTGCTGTCCATCCCGACGGTGAAGTCGAGGACCTCCTGGAAGCCCTATTTGCTGATTTCGGTCGTCGTGGGTGTGCTCGTGTACTTCTTCGGCATGAAAATCGGCGCGCCTTTTAACTGGTTCGTCGAGGATTATGTGGGGATCGGCTTCGGCGACGCCGCTTATTGGGTGGTGTTCACCTTCATCGTGCTGAAGATCGGCGAGATTAGCATCTACGGCCGCGACGAGACGTTGGCTGCCGCGCAGGCCAAGCAGCCGACGAATGAGAACATGATCGGCGTCGATATGGACGAGGCGCCCATGACCGGGCTGAAGGATGTCCTGTTCGAGATGGTGCGAACCATCTGGGTCTCTCTTGAGGCGGGTTCGCGCAACACGCTGGTGGTCAGCTGCATCGCCGGTGTGCTTGGTATTCTGCTCTCGGCGGCGACCAAGACCGACCTGCCGAGCACGATCGGTGGTGTGCTGATCTCCGCGAGTGGGGGAATTCTGCCGATCACCATCGTCCTGATCATCGTCGCCGGTTACATCATCGGCATGGGGCTGCCGATCGTCGCCAGCTACGTCCTGCTGGCGATCTTCTCGGTTGGCGCGTTGGTCGAGTTGGGCGTGCCCAGCCTGGCCGCACACATGATCAGTTACTGGGTGGCCGTGGTGAGTGCCGTGACGCCGCCAGTGGCACTGGCCGCGTTTGCGGCGAGTTCGATTGCCCAGTCGGATCCCGTGGCAACGGGGAACCAGGCTTTCAAGATGGCGTCGACGATTCTGATTATGCCGTTCTTGTTCGTTTACACGCCGCTGCTGCTCGATGGCACGATCCTGGAAATCACGATCACGGCCGTCGCTTGTATCCTCGGCGTCATTGGCTGGGCCATCTTCCTCGAAGGGTTTGGCAATGGTCGCCTGATCCGGCCGTTGGCCGGGTTGGTCGCAGCCTGTCTGCTGCTGCCGACCGGCGCGATTATCTCGCTGACCTTCGGCATCGACAGCCCGTTGCTATATGAGTTCTATGCCGTCGGTGCGGTGCTGGTGGTCATCTTGTTCGTGTTGCTTTGGCGCGATAAATCGTTCGCATCCGACGGTTAAGGGTGCTTCGCACGCCGGACGGCTATGCATTGGTGGGCGTTGTGCCGCCGACCACGGCTGGCTTAGGGTTTTAATCGGTACTAACCACAAACGATCCCGAAACAAGGGATCGATGGAACATTCAGGGGAACGATGACATGGCGAAAATGACCGGCGCACAGGTGATGGCCGATATGCTCAAGGGCTACGGCGTCACACATATTTTTCATGTCCCGGCGGTGTTGCGCACCACCATGGTGGAGCTCGAAAAGCGCACCGACATCAAGCGCCTGCATGTTCATTCGGAAGCCACGGCGGCCTACATGGCCGATGGCTATGCCCGCGCAACCGGCAAGCCCGGTATTTGCATGGCCCAGGTGATTGGTGCGCTCAATCTCGCCGCAGGCTTGCGTGATCCGTATCTGGCCAATGCGCCGGTGATTGCGATGACCGGTGGTCGCGACCCCAAGACCAAGTTCCGCAACGTCTATCAGGAAGTCGATGACGTCCCGGCGTTCGAGCCGGTGACCAAGTTCAACGCGACCGTGGATGACGTCTCGCGTTTCCCGGATATGGTGCGCCAGGCGTTCCGCGCTGCCACCACGGGCACGCCGGGGCCGGTGCATCTTCAGTTCCGCGGTAATGAAGGCCAGATCGACGCCGAAGAAGCCGATATGGAGCCCCTGATCGAAGAAGCCTTCGCGCAGCTGCCGGCGTATCGTCCGGAGCCTTCGGAAGAGTCTCTGCGCGCCGCGATGGCTGCGATCGAGGCTGCCGAACGCCCGGTGATCGTCGCCGGTGGCGGCGTTCGCGCATCCGGTGCGGCGGCCGAAGTGGTCGCGCTGGCCGAGCGGCTGAATATTCCCGTCGCGACCTCGCTCAACGGCAAGGACTCGATCCCGGCCACCCATCCGCTGTCGGTTGGTGTCGTCGGCACCTATTCGCGCGAGAGTGCGAACATCATCGTCAACGAGGCCGACCTGGTAATCTACATCGGCTCGTCCACGGGCGGCATGGTGTCCCATTTCTGGGCCGTGCCGGAGATCGGCCGCAAGGTCGTCCATATCGACATCGAGCCCCAGGAAATCGGTCGCAACTATCCGGTCGTCGCCGGGGTGCAGGGTGATGCGAAAGTCGCCGTGACGCGCCTGCTGGCCATGACCAACGCCGAATCCGCCGGTCGCCGGGTGGCCTGGGCCGCGCGCGCTGCAGAGGCCGATCAGCAATGGCGTGAGAAGTATAACGATCTGCTGACGTCGGACGACGTGCCGATGCGTCCCGAGCGGATGTGCCACGAGCTCAGCCAGCATCTTCCCAGCGACGCGATCGTCGTCGCCGACACGGGCCACACAGGCATGTGGATGGGCGGCATGTTCGACCTGACTTCGCCGGATCAGAGCTATATGCGTTCGGCCGGCCATCTCGGCTGGGCCTTCTCGGCGGCATTGGGCGCCAAATGCGGCGTGCCGGACCGTCCGGTCTTCTGTTTCACCGGCGATGCGGGCTTCTGGTACCACATCGGCGATGTGGAGACGGCGGCCCGTTGGGGGATCAACACGGTCACGCTGGTCAACAACAACGCCTCGGGCAACCAGTCCAAGCGCGGTTTCGACCGGGTCTATGGCGGTGAGCAGACCGATGAGGCGCGGCGCCTGTGGCAGTTCACCGATGTGAACTTCGCGCGCATCGCTGAGGAAATGGGTGCGGTAGGCATCCGCGTCGAGAAACCCGGTGAGCTTTCGGGCGCGATCCAGCAGGCCTTCGAGGCGGCAAAGACACGCCCCGTGATCCTCGATGTCACCAGCGATCTGAACGCGTTGGCACCGCTCGCGGTCAGCTAACGACTGCGCCGGTGCGCGGCGAGCGTGGGAGCCGCCTGTGACGATCAGGCTTTATGATCTGGTCGGGCGGGACGACCGGCGGTTCAGTTCGAACTGCTGCAAGACCCGCTACGCGCTCGCCCATAAAGGCCTCGTCTGCGAGACGATCCCGACCCGGTTTACCGATATATCCTCAATTGGTGACGGATCGTTTCCGACCATCCCGGTGATCGAGGATGGCGATACGCGTCTCGGCGACAGTTGGGAGATCGCGGCATATCTCGAGGAAACCTACCCGGATGCGCCGTCGCTTTTCGGCGGGCCGGCGGGGATCGAATATGCGCGGTTCATCGCCCGCTGGTGCGAGGCGCAGATCCATCCGCTCGTGATGACGATGATCGTTCATGACATCTACGAATGTCTCGACCCGGCGGACCAGTCCTACTTCTGGGAGAGCCGGGCGAAGCGGCTGGGCCAGCCCATCGATGAAATTCCCGCTGGTCGCGAGGATCGATTGCCGGAGCTGCGGGCAAGGCTCGAACCTTTACGCCGCGTGGTCGTCGAGCAGCCGTTCCTGGGCGGAGCATCCCCGAGCTATGCCGATTATGTCGCCATGTCGGATTTCATCTGGACGCGCAGGACGAGCCCGTTTGCGCTGGTCGAGGCCGGTGATCCGGTGCATGTTTGGATGCATCGTTGTCTCGACCTGTACGGGGGGCTTCTGCGCCAGGATTCCGACTATAATTGGTGACCGGCGGCAACGGGATAAGGGGTAGTCATACATGACCGACACACCGTTCAAGCTGGCGACTGTCCGAACGAACCGCGCACCTTTTGTGATGATGGTTGTCGGGGACCAGGGCTGGTCGCTGGATGATCTCTATAAGGCTTGGCGGCAGGGGCGGCGTGGCGGCGCGCTCCTCGGTGTGAGCAGTCTTCAGCTTCTGCTCGACGATTGGGATCCCAATTTTGAGGCCCTGTGTGAGATGGCGACGTTTGCAGCTGCGGGAAACGCCGGGCCGGACGTGGCGGTCGACACGGGAGAGGTTCGTTATCTCCCGCCGATCCTGAATCCGGGCAAGATGATCTACGCGGCGGCGAACTATGGCGGCCACATCCGCGAGATGGTGGCAGCCGGCACCGCCAAGACCGACGAGGAACGCGACAACATGCTCGACCGGGATAAGGGGCGGGTCCGACCCTATTCGTTCCTGAAGGCGCCGACGGCACTCACGGGCGCCCATGACGAAATCGTCATCCCGCCGGACACCGCCAAGGTGGACTGGGAGGTCGAGCTCGCCCTGGCGATGGGGCGGCCCGGCAAGCGAATCCCGGCCGAGCGGGCCATGGATTATGTGGCCGGGTATATGACCACCAACGATGTCTCGGCGCGGGACTGGAACATGCGTGAGGACTGGCCGACCCTGCGGACCGATTGGTTCGGCGGCAAGAGCCACGACACGTTCGCGCCGATGGGCCCGTATTTCGTGCCGCGCGCCTTCGTGCCGGATCACACCAAGCTGCGGCTGACCCTGAAGGTCAGCGGCGAGACCAAGCAAGACGGGATCACCGGCGATATGGTGTTCTCGGCCGAGGAACAGATCGAGCATGCCTCAACGCTGATCACGCTGGATCCGGGTGATATCCTGTCCACCGGCACGCCCGAAGGGGTCGGGCATGCGTCGGGCACCTATCTGAAGGCCGGTGATGTGGTCGAAACCGAGGTTGAAGGGCTGGGCGCCCAGCGCAACAATGTCGTGGCGGAAATCGTGGATTAAACGTCAGTCTTGGACTGAACAAAGGAAGATTATGATGGCAAACGCAGAAATCGTTGATCTTTATCCGAGTGTCGAGAATCAGGTGTCGTCCGAGGAATGGGAGACGCGCGTCAATCTTGCCGCCGCCTACCGGCTCGCCGACCTCTATGAGATGACCGACATGACGCGCACCCATATTTCGGCGCGGGTGCCCGGTGAGGAAACCTTCCTGCTCAACCCCTATGGGCTCATGTTCAACGAAATCACCGCGTCCAGCCTGATCAAGACCGATCTGGACGGCAACGAGATCGAGAATAACGGCCCCTACAAGATCAACCGGGCGGGATTCACGATCCACAGCGCGGTGCACGAGGCGCGGCCCGAGCTCGCATGTGTGATGCACACCCATTCGGACGCCGGCATGGCCCTTTCGGCTATGAAATGCGGGCTTCTGTTCATCACCCAGCATTCGATGCGCTTCTACAACCGGATCTCGTATCACGACTATGAGGGGCCGGCCCTCGATCTGGACGAGCGCGCGCGGCTGGTTGCCGATCTCGGCGACAACCTCGCCATGATCCTGCGCAATCACGGGTTTCTCGCCGCCGGAGGGTCGATCTCCGAGGCATTTTCGGTGATGTTCTATCTGGAGAAATGCGGCAAGAGCCAGATCCAGGCGCTTTCGGCGGGCGGACCCGATGCGCTCGTCTATCCCTCCGACGAGGTTTGTGAAAAGTCGGCGCAACTTTTCGAGAATGCGCTACCGGTGGCCACGCGCGACTGGGCGGGGCATCTGCGCCGCCTCGATGCGCTGGACCCGAGCTACCGGACCTAATCAATCGCAATTCAGAGTGGTGTATTGCCGGACGAGCGACTTTCCAGAAGTGGAATAGTTATCGACGGCGCGCGCGCACTCGCCTAAAACCCTCGGGTTTCCACCACATATTGAAACCTAGATGCCTCGCAATCTCGGCTCCACATTGTTGCGGCTGTTTATCCTGTCCCTGATCATCGGGCTCGTCCTGTCGGCGTTTGATATTCGGCCGGAATCGCTGCTCGGTGCGGTCGGTGGGACGGTCGAGGGTATTTTCAATGTGGTTGCGGACGCCGTGGAGTGGGCGGTGCCATTCGTGTTGATCGGTGCGGTCGTCGTGATCCCGATCTGGCTGATTCTGTCGGCCATCCGGATCGCGCGGCGACGTTAGGGGAAACCCGGATAAACAAACTGGTTTCGCGAACCTGGGGAGGCGCGCGACCGGGAACATGAACCAGGAGTAAGCACAATGAACAACGAAGACATCCAGAACCTGCTCGAGCAGGTCTACACCGTGCTGGTGAGCTACGGCCTGAACGTGCTCGGCGCGTTGGCCATCATCATTATCGGCTTCATGGCCGCCGGTTGGGCACGCCGCTCACTCGAGCGCACGCTGAGCCGCAGCGGACGCATTGACGCAACGCTGGTCCGGTTCTTCGGCAGCCTCCTGCGCTACGCGATCATCGCCTTTGTGGTCATCGCCGCGTTGCAGCAATTCGGCGTCCAGGCGACCAGCCTTGTGGCGGTCTTCGGTGCTGCGGGCCTGGCCATCGGCCTCGCCCTGCAGGGCACGCTCAGCAATGTGGCGGCCGGCGTGATGCTGTTGATGTTCCGCCCCTTCAAGATTGGTGATTTCATCTCCGCGGGCGGCCAGACGGGCACGGTCAAGGAGATCGGCCTGTTCACCACTGAAATGGCGACCGGCGACAATGTGAAAATCATCGTGCCGAACGGCCAGATCTGGGGCTCTGCGATCCAGAACTTCAGCGCCAACCCGACACGCCGCGTCGACCTGATGATGGGCATCGACTATGGCGACAATATCGACACCGCGATGGCGACCATCAATCGGGTGATCGGCGAGGAGGCACGGGCCCTCAAGGATCCGGAATCGGTCGTCGCCGTTGCCGAACTGGCCGACAGTTCGGTGAACATCGTGGTGCGTGTCTGGGTGAATTCTGCCGACTACTGGGGCGTGCGCTGGGACATCACCAAGAAGCTTAAGGAGCAGCTTGAGGCGGACGGTATCTCCATTCCCTACCCGCAGCAGGTCGTCCACCACGTCAACGCCGCCGAATAGCGGTTACACATGCGCGCGGCGGTCCTCTCGAAGGCGGGTATCGACAATCTGTCGATTGTCGACCTGCCGGACCCTGAACCGGGCCCGGGCGAAGTTCTCGTCCGGGTGCGGGCCGCGACGCTCAACTACCGCGATCTGCTGACGGTCGAGGGCGGCTACGGCGCGCGCCAGCGCACCGAGAATCTGATCCCGCTGTCCGATGGTGCGGGGGAGGTTGTGGCCGTTGGGCCGGGCGTCACCAGATTTGCCGCGGGCGACCGGGTCGTGGCCAATTTCTTCCAGGAATGGCTGTCGGGTGAGCCCGACGAAGCCAAGCTCCACTCCGGGCTGGGCGGGCAGATCGACGGCGTGGCCTGCGAGCTGCGGGTTCTGCCCGAATACGGTCTTTGCCATACGCCTGCGCACCTCACGGATGCTGAAGCCGCGGCGATGCCGTGTGCGGGCCTGACGGCGTGGAGCGCGGTGTTTGATCAGGGCGGCGTAAAGCCCGGCGATCTGGTGCTGACGCAAGGTTCGGGCGGAGTTTCGGCCTTTGCATTGCAGTTCGCCAAGCTGGCGGGTGCCGAAGTGATCTCCACATCCTCGTCGGATGAGAAACTCCAGAAATTGGGGATTCTCGGTAGTGATCATTTGATAAATTACGTCGACACGCCCGAATGGGCGCGCCCAGCGCGTGAGATTTCCGGCGGACGGGGCCTCGATCTGGTGGTCGAGGTCGGCGGCGCGGGCACGCTCGAACAATCCATCAAGGCGGTCCGCCTGGGCGGCGCGGTTATGCTGATCGGCGTTTTGTCGGGCGCCAATCACGAATTCCGACTGCCCCTGGTGGTGACCCGCAAAATCCGCCTCGAAGGGGTGACCTGCGGGTCGCGCGAGCAGTTCGAGGCGATGCTCCGCGCGGTGGCGCATAACGGCCTTAAACCGGTACTAGACGACCAGCGGTTCAGCCTCGACGAGCTTCCCGCGGCCCTGGCGCATCTGCGCGAGGGCCGCCATTTCGGCAAGGTCGTCGTCGAAATCTGAGGCCCCGCCGGCCGACGCGATATTTCGGGCGCAGGCCGGCGCCTTTTTCTGTTAAATACCGTTCAAAGAAACCTATCCAACGGTGATCTCGATGAGCCTTTATGAAGATTCGAAACTCCCGGTCCGCGCGGACCTGGGGGCGGCCCACCAGGCCCAGTTCGACCGGTTTGGCCAGACCGGCACCTGGGGCAGCGGTGCCCAGCGCATCGCGGTGATTTCGGCAGCCCGCCAGGCCGGCATCGACGCCGGCGTGCTCGAGGCGCCGGAGGACGGTGGTGCGACCAGCGATGTCGAGCTGCCCAAGGTGGTGCGCGACATCATCGCCACGGTCGCGGTCTCGCCCAAGGACGTGGATCTGGACTTCTACAACGCGGCGATCGGCAGCGGCCTGAGCGACGCGGAGTACACCGAGATCGTCGGCCTGGTCTCGTTCATCACCAATCTCGACGTGTACGCTCGCGGCATCGGTGTCCCGCTGCGGCCCTTGCCCGCCCCCCAGCCCGGTGAGCCGTCACGCGTGCGCCCGCCCGAGGCGGTCCAGGAGCAGGCCTTCGTGCCGACCATCCCCAACCCGCCCGAGGGCGGCGCAGTGGCCAAGGCGATGTACGGTCCCTTCAAGCCCTACATCATGCGGGCCATGAGCCTGGTGCCCGAGGAGTTCAACGACCATATCGCGCTGGAGCGCGCCCAGTATCTTCCCCTCGAGCGGATCATGGATTTTGAGTTCAACCATCATGACGGGCTGACGCGGCCCCAGGTCGAGGTCGTCGCCGGGCGGGTGTCCGCGCTCAACGACTGCTTTTACTGAACCACCGGGCATGCCCGGTTCCTCCGTGAGAGTGGACAAGCGACAAACCTGAACGTGAACCCCGAGGCGCTGGTACGCCCGGAACTGGATATCGGCGTGCCCCATGGGGGTCTGCTGCTGGCCTTCGCCGAGACGATCATCGGCACCGACCGGGCGGCACTGGACGCGGCCCGCGCGGCTCTCGTTGATGCGCTCGGCCCGGAGGCCATCTCCGGCGCTTCGGCGATCGCGGGTAATTTCACCAAGAATGACCGTGTGGCCAATGGCCTCGGGATCCCCGTGGACCCGCCGGTCCTGCAGGGCACCGAGGAACTGCGTGAGCAGCTCGGTCTCAACGCCTACAAGTCGGCGGAGAACACGTTCCGACACATGTAGGGGCGGCGCATGACCGTGATGCGTTGCGGGCGGGTTTGAAACCCGCCCCTACGGACATCGGTGGTGCCTTGTAGGGGCGGGTCTCCGACCCGCCCGCATTCACGCGCGCAATCCCGGAATTGATATGCGCGGATCGAGGCCACGCATGACGATCTTGTTTCAGTTTCGTCATGGCCGGACTTGATCCGGCCATCCACGTGGTGATGTCACGTGACCCGACGACGTGGATGCCCGCAACAAGTGCGGGCATGACGGGAGATGGAAGTGGCGTGGCTATAGAAGCGCCCGGTCCCACCGTTTGATCCGGATCAAGGCGCGTGCTTATATAGAATATAAGAATATGCTTATGAACCGATATATTGGACATCCGCACAGGCTGAAATCCGCGGTTGTCGCAGCTGTGTTGCTCGCGCTTTCCGCTCCCGCATACGCCGAATCCGGCCTGCCCGCGCCCACGTTCCTGACCGAGAACACGCTGATATATCCCGGTGTGGACGGGCAGGAGAACCTGATTCATTTCGGCCGGTTCGGGAATTTCGACTGGTATTTCCCCTGCACCATCGAGAGCGGCAGCTGGGCGCTCGATCCGGACAACGTCCTCAGCCTGACCTATGACAACACGGATTTCGCGGATCAGACCCTGAAGCTGGTGCCCCGTGCGGGCCCCGAGGGTGTTTCGGTGCAGATGACCGCGCCCGACCATACGACGGTCGCGGTCATGGAAGAGGGCAACAAGCTGCCCTATACGTGAAAGGTCTACTGACCGCGCGTGCCGCGGTCCTGACTGAAGGCTGCCCTTCGAGACGCTCGCATGGCTCGCTCCTCAGGGTGAGGACTAGCTGATCACCTCATGCTGAGGAGGCCCGAAGGGCCATCTCGAAGCATGTGTGCCCCTTCGAGACGCTCGCGATGCTCGCTCCTCAGGGTGAGGAGTTTTTACTGGTGTTACCGCGCGCCCGAGACGTTGACCTTCGTGCCGGCGATGTAGGACGCCTCGTCCGACAGCAGGAACAGGATCGCGGCGGCGACTTCCGGCGCCTGGCCGACCCGCTTCATCGGCAAATTCGGACCCACGGCCTCGACCCGGCCTTCGGGCTGGATCTCCGTGTCGATCACGCCCGGGCTGACCGCGTTCACGCGGATGCCCTCGGCGGCCACTTCCTGGGCCATGCCCCAGTTCATGGAATCGATCGCGCCCTTGGAGGCCGCGTAGGGGACATTCACGCCCGCGCCGCCCAGATGGGAGGCGGCTGACGACAGGTTGACGATCGCGCCGCCCTTGCCGCCATGCCTGGTGGACATGCGCTTGATGGCCTCGCGCGCGCACACCAGCGTCGAGGTGATGTTGATGGTCCAGAGATCCTGCAGCGCGTCCCAGTCGTCGAGCTCGTCGACGCGCGCATAGGGGCCGACGATGCCCGCGCTGTTGACCAGATGGGTGACGGTGCCCAGCTCCTTGTCCACGGTCTCGAACAGCCGGATGATGTCGGCTTCCCTGGTGATGTCGGCCTGGACGGCGATGGTCTTGGCCCCGGCGGCTTCACAAGCCGCGACGACCTGATCGGCGCGCGCCTTGTTGCCCACATAATTCACGCAGATGGCCTCATAGCCCGCTTCGGCGGCCCCGATGCAGGTGGCCGCACCTAGGCCCCGGCTGCCGCCGGTCACGATCAATACTCTGGACATGGAATTTCCCCCGGGTTGGTCTTTTTGATGTTCCGTCGTGCATAGCGCTTTGGCGCTCTTGGTTCAATTGCACCCTTTGCGGTGCTAGTGCCCGTGCGGCACAATCCGGCCAGCAAAACAATAAATCCAGTCAGGACGAGGAACGATGGCGGAAGACGATATCAAGAGTTTCGATGTGGCGTTCGAATGTGACGCAACGGCGGTTGGCAAGATGCGCTGCGAGATGGACGTTCGCCTGATGGTGCCCGAAGTCATCGAATGGCAGATGGCGTCGGACGAGTATGGTTTCCACGGCGGCGACGGGTCGGCACCCCTGCCGATCGCCTATTTCATCGCCGGGCTGACGTCCTGCCTGATGACCCAGATGCGCGCCTTCTCGAAGCGCCTGCGGGTCGATATCGAGAACGCGAAGATCTCGTGCCGCTGCGAGTGGGTGGCGACCCAGAAGGGCCGCGCGCCATACGAGTCCGCGCCGAAGTCCATCCACATGGACATCTCCATGGACAGCGATGCGTCGCTGGAGGACCAGCTGCGCCTGATCGAGGCGGCCAAGAAGGGCTGCTTCGTCGAGGCCATGCTCACCCCCCAGAACAACATCACCCACCGCCTCAAGACCGCCGACGGCTGGGTGGATTGCTAGGCACTCTGCCTCTCCTCCCATGGGGAGGAGAGGGCCTCATGAAGCGGGCGGGTCGCAGACCCGCCCCTACATCCGTTTGTGCTGTTTTGTAGGGGCGGGTTTCAAACCCGCCCGGATGTGCGCGCGTCGCTTCGGAATTGAGATGCGCGGATCGAGTCCGCGCATGACGTTATTTGGGGTGGGGCGGTCGCCTTTTTCTCCGTCGTCATGCCCGCGCAGGCGGGTATCCATAACCGCCGCTGCCTGCCCGGGCATCCGCCCGTGTTTATGGGTTCCCGCCTTCGCGGGAACGACGACCCGGGGGATGAATCAGGCGGCTTTGCTAAACTCGCACCGAACCTGAACACCGGACTACCAGACAATGCTCAAATTCTCCTCCTGCATCATGATGATGTTCACCGACCTGCCGCTGCCCGAGCGGATCACCGCCGCGGCCGATGTGGGGTTCACCGGCGTCGAGATCCAGCGTCCCTATGGCGAGGACCTCGACGAACTCGCCAGGCGCCTCGACGCGGCGGGCATCGAATGCACCCTGCTGAACACGCCCTATGGCGACACGGACGCGACGAAGTTCGGCCGCGCGGCGATCCCGGGCGAGGAGGCGGCCTTCGCGGCCGACCTGAAGCTGGCCATGGACAGTGCCGAGGCGCTGGGCTGCACGCGTGTTCACGTGATGTCGGGCACGGTGCCTGAGGGCGGCGACCCCATGGCGCATCGACAGACCTTGCTGTCGAACCTGCGCGCCGGCGCGGTCGCGGCCTCGGCGCGGGGGATGACGCTCCATATCGAGCCCCTGAACCTCACCGACAATCCCGGCTACTTCCTGATCGGCCAGGCCATGGGCCATTCGATCGTCGAGGAGGCCGGGATGGACAATGTGAAGGTCCAGTTCGACCTGTATCACGCGCAGATGTCGGAGGGTTTCATCGCCGACAAGATCGAGCGCTACCTCGCCAAGTCCGGCTATGTGCAGTTCGCCGGCGTGCCCGGCCGCCACGAGCCCGACGACGGCGAGATGAACTACGAATTCCTGTTCAAGATGCTCGAAAATGCCGGCTATGACGGCTGGGTCGGTGCGGAATACAAGCCCCGCGGCGACACGGTCACCGGGCTGGGCTGGGCGAAGAAGTACGGGATCGGGTGAGGGCTTTTAGCTACGTATCCGGCGTCCACAGGATATCCGTGGTCATCGAGCGCGGGTCGCGCAGTTCCCAGCGGCCGGCGTCGACCCGGGCCAGGAAATCACCCAGCTGCTGGTTGAACAGGGCTGGCTCCTCCAGGTTGATCAGGTGGCCCGACCGCGGCAGCAGGATCAGCGCGGCCGAGCGGATGTTGCGTTTCATGAACAGGCCGACATCGAGGCAGGGGTCGTCCTCGTCGCCGTTCATGATCAGGGTCGGCACCTCCAGCGCCTGCATGTCCGCCGCGAAATCGTAGAGGGAGGGGCGGCCGCCCTGGACCGCGCGCATGGTGTTCGCCGAACCCTTGGTCGAATGGTCGGCGAGCTCCTTCGAGAAGGCCTCCCAGCCGCGCGGGTCCTTGTTGGCGTATTGCACCCGCGTCGGGCCGATGGCGTAGATCTTCGAGAATTCGGCCATGCTGTCGGCCTCGATCCGCGAGGCGACCTCCCTGGTCTCCTGGGCGAACTGCGCGTGAACGTCGGGATGGGCCCCATAACCCGCGCCCGCGACCGTGAGGGACAGGGCCCGGTCGGGGTGGCGGAACCCGAAGTGGAGTGCGGCGAACCCGCCCATGGAAAGACCCACGATATGGGCCTTGTCGATCTTGAGCCCGTCGAGCACGGCGAGGATGTCGTCCACCGCCCGGAACTGGCCGTACATATCTACGTCCTCGGGCACGTCGCTGGGCGGATAGCCGCGTGCGTTGAAGGCGATGCTGCGGTAGTTCCGCGCGAAGTGGCGCAGCTGGGGCTCCCAGCTGCGGATATCGCCGCCGAACTCATGGGCGAAGACAATCGGGATCCCGCTGCCATGCTCCTCGACCCAGAGCTTCACGCCGTCGTCGGTTGTAATGTGCGTCATTCTTCCTTCTCCTGCTTCCGATCATCCTCATGCTTCGACAAGCTCAGCATGAGGGGTGTCTGTTCTCCTCGTCCTGAGCCTGTCGAAGGACGAAGATGCCGCCCTCGCCCTTCGACAGGCTCAGGATGAGGGCTTACTTCGGCTGCCGCTGTCCTCATGCTTCGACAAGCTCAGCATGAGGGTCAAGTGGTCGCCTCGTCCTGAGCCTGTCGAAGGGCGAGGGTTGGTTCCGTCTGTCTCCTCATGCTTCGACAAGCTCAGCATGAGGGGTGTCTGTTCTCCTCGTCCTGAGCCTGTCGAAGGACGAGGATGCCGCCCGCACCCTTCGACAAGCTCAGGGTGAGGGCGAACGCGATTCTACTTCTTCTCCATCGCCTTGATCAGGGCGTTTACCGCGTCGTCATGTTCGGGTGTGTGATGGGCCAGCGCCTGGAAGGCGGCGGCCATGTCGAGCACCGTCTCGAGGCGCGAATGCACGCCCTCGCGCAGGAGCTTTTTGGACATGCGCAGGGAATGGCCCGGGTTGGCGGCGATCTTGCCGGCCAGGATATGGGCCTCGTCCATCAGGCTGTCATGGGGCACGACCCGGGAGACCAGGCCGCATTCCAGCGCCTCCTCGGCGCCGATCATGTCGCCCGTGAACGTCATCTCGGCGGCCTTGGACATGCCGACCAGCTTGGGCAGCAGGAAGGCGCCGCCGTCGCCGGAGATGATGCCCAGCTTGGCGAAGCTCTCGGCGAAGCGGGCTTTCTCGGACGCAATCCGGATGTCGCACATGCAGGCCAGATCGCAGCCCGCGCCCACGGCAGCACCATTGACGGCGGCGATGGTCGGCACCTCGAGGTTGTAGAGGGTGAGCGGGATGTTGTGGATGTCGCGCTTGTAGTTGTTGCGGATCTGGTACGGCCCGCCTTCCGACAGGCCCTTGCGGTCGCGCATGTCCTTGACGTTGCCGCCGGCGGAAAAGGCGCTGCCCGCGCCGGTCAGGATCACGCATTTCACGCCGTCGTCGCGGCTGATCTTGTCGGTCGCGGCCAGGAAGGCCTCATACTGGCTCTCACCCGACAGGGGGTTGCGCGCCTCGGGCTGGTTCATCGTCAGGGTGACGACCGCGCCGTCCTGTTCGTAGATCAGAAAATCGCTCATCTTGTTTCGTCCTGTGGTTTGGTTTTCTCATGCTTCGACAAGCTCAGCATGAGGGTTTTAACGAGCGGCCTCATCCTGAGCCTGTCGAAGGGTGGAGCCTCGCGCCGAATTTTGTTTCGCTTGCTAGCATATTTGGATGCCGGCGCTAAGCTGGATGGGCATGCTTCGAGACGCCGCCTCCGGCGGCTCCTCAGCATGAGGAACTTGGAAGGAGCCTCACCCTGAGGAGATCGCGCAGCGATCGTCTCGAAGGGCGAGGCCCTTAATGGGTGTGAGGGACCAGATGCAGGCCTTTGCCTTCGAGCCATGCGAACTGCCGGCCGGCGCCGACACGCTGCGCACGGAAGTGCGCGCGTTCCTGGACGCCGAGGCTGCCGACATCCTGGTCCCGGCGCGGGCGCGGTCCTGGGTCGGGTTCGATGGGGAATTCTCGCGGAAACTGGGCGCGCGAGGCTGGCTGGGCATGACTTGGCCCGCGCCCTGGGGTGCGGAGTGCAGCGCGCTGGAGCGCTACGTGGTGATCGAGGAGTTGCTGGCCGCAGGCGCCCCCGTGGCCGCCCACTGGATCGCCGAACGCCAGAGCGGGCCTCTGCTGCTGCGCTTCGGGACCGACGAACAGCGCGAAATGCTGCTGCCGGGGATCGCGGCCGGCGAGACGTATTTCTGCATCGGCATGAGCGAGCCGGATTCGGGCTCCGATCTCGCTTCGATCCGCTCCAAGGCCGAACCGGCCGAGGTGGGCGGCGAGAAGGGTTGGGTCGTCAACGGTCGCAAGGTCTGGACCACCTACGCCCAGCATTCACATTACATGATCGCGCTGCTGCGCACCGGCGAGGCGGGGGAGAACCGCCATGGCGGGACCACGCAGTTTGTGATCGACCTGGCATCCCCCGGCGTGACCGTGCAGCCGATCCGCAACATGATCGGCGACGAGGAATTCAACGAGGTCACCTTCGACGATGTGTTCGTGCCCGCGGGCATGCTGGTGGGCGAGGCGGGCAATGGCTGGCGCCAGGTGACGGCCGAGCTGTCGTTCGAGCGCAGCGGACCGGACCGGTTCCTGAGCGCCTTCGCGCTGCTCAAGGCGCTGGTGCATGTGGCGGGCGACAACCCGTCCGACATGGCCGCCGCGGCGATCGGCCGGCTGCATGCGCATCTCACCACTCTGCGGGCCATGTCCTTGTCGGTGGCAGCCCAGCTCGATGCGGGAGCGGAACCGGCGCTGGAGGCAGCGTTCGTCAAGGATCTGGGTGTGGTATTCGAGCAATCCATTCCCGAGATCGCCCACCAGGTGATCGGCGCTCCGCCGCGGATCGACCATGGGGACGATTTCGAGCAGGCGTTGGCCTATGTGCAGCAGGCCTGCGTGTCGTTCTCCCTGCGCGGCGGCACCACGGAGATCATGCGCGGCGTCATCGCCCGGGGGCTGGGGCTGCGATGATTGATGGATTGGGCGTTCTGCATGTAGGGGCGGGTTTCAAACCCGCCCGCGCGAACCCAAACGCGCATTCTGAAACTGCGCAGTTCGTGGGCCGATCGTTCACGCCGATCACGGGCGGGTTTGAAACCCGCCCCTACGCAGGCGGTGGCCACGCATGACCGAAGAACGCGCCATGATCGCGGAGACCTGCGAGCGCCTATTTGCCGCGCATCTCGATGCGGAGCTGTTTCGCGCCGCCGAGGCGGGGGAATTCCCGCAAGGCCTGTGGGACGCGATCACGCAGAACGGCCTCGACCGTATCCTTGTGCCCGAGGCACAGGGTGGCAGCGGGCTCGCCTGGGAGGACGCTCATGTGGTGCTGTTCGCCGCCGGACAGCACGCGGCCCCGGTGCCTCTCGCCGAGGCGATCGCCGCGGGCTGGCTGCTCGGCCGGGAGGGCGCGGACATGCCCGACGGGGTCGTGACACTCGCCGGTCCGGAGATGACGCGGGTGCCCTGGGGCCGGGTTGCCAAGCATATGCTTGTCTTGGATGCGGATGACGGATTGCGCTGCATGAGCCTGGACGGTGCCGCGATCACGCCGGACCGGAACATCGGCCGCGACCCGCGTGATGTGGTGATTGTGGATGGCCTGGAGACGACCCATGAGAGAATGGATCAGGTGCGCGCAGCCGGTGCGCTGGTGCGGTCCTGTCAGATGGCCGGCGCTGTCTCTGCCGTCCTCGACCTGTGCGTCACCTACACCAACGAGCGTGTGCAGTTCGGGCGGCCCATCGGGCGGTTCCAGGCGATCCAGCAGCAACTGGCGGTGATGGCGGGTGAGGCGGCGGCAGCGGGCGTGGCTGCGCGGGAAGCCTGCCGCATGGTCGATGCCGGAGGCGATATCGTTATGGCGGCGGCCACAGCGAAGATCCGCACCGGCGAGGCGGCGGGCAAGGCGGCCAACATCGCCCATCAGGTACATGGCGCGATCGGCTTCACAGACGAGTACCGCCTGCATCACCTGACCCGACGCTTGTGGGCCTGGCGATCCGAATTCGGTGCCGAGAGCGCGTGGGCCGGGATGCTCGGCGGCTTGGTGGCGGCGCGCGGAGCGGATAAACTCTGGCCCGACCTGACGGACGGCTGATCGCCGTTACAAAGTCGGCGCAACATTCGTTCCCCGGGGAATTCACATGCAGTTTGTCAGTTATATCGGCGCCGGCGGCGCGACCTGGGGCCTCGTTGTTGGCGACGGCGTGGTCGATCTTGGCGCACGCGGGCCCCATGGGAGCCTGAAAGCGGCCATCGCGGCCGGCGAGCTGATGGAGATCGGCGCGGCGGCGCAGGGTGAGAGTCCGGACGCGGCACTCGCGGACATCGCCTATCTGCCGACCATCTCCGACCCCGAGCAGATTTTCTGCGCAGGCAAGAACTACAAGGATCATGTCGAGGAGATGGGCTTCGAGATGCCCGATCATCTCACCTTGTTCATCAAGGCAAACAGCACGCTGGTGCCCCATCGCGGCACGATGATCCGCCCCAAGGTGTCGGAATGCCTCGACTTCGAGGGCGAGATTTGCGCCGTGATCGGCCGCGAGACCCGCCATGTGTCCGAGGCCGAGGCGCTGGATAGCATCGCCGGCTACACGATCATGGTCGACGGCAGCGTGCGTGACTTCCAGAAGCATTCGGTCACGGCGGGGAAGAACTTCGTGGCCACCGGGCCCCTGGGGCCGGTGATGACGACGGCGGACGAGATTCCCGACCCCGCGACCCTGCATGTCACCACGCGGCTGAACGGTGACGTGGTGCAGGACTGCGCGGCGGACATGCTGATTTTCGATATTCCGTATATCATCTCCTATCTGTCGAAGATCACGCCGCTGCAGCCCGGCGACGTGGTCGCGACGGGATCACCCGCCGGTTCCGGCGCGGGCCGCGAACCGCTGCTCTGGATGAAGGGCGGCGACAAATTAGAGGTCGAGGTGTCGAAAATCGGCACCCTGGCCGTCGATATCGTCGACGAAAAATAGGAAGAGGCGCAGAGGCATGAAGTTCATCAGTTACAAGCTGGGCGCCGACGGCGCGGAGACCTGGGGCCTGGTTCGCGAGGACGGCGTCGTCGATCTCGCGCAGCACGGACCCCACAAGACCCTGCGCGCGGCGATCGCGGCCGGTGATCTGGAGGCGCTGGGCGAAAGCGGCATGTTGGGCGATCCCGATACGGTGCTGCCCGACGTGACCTTCCTGCCCGTGATCACCGACCCGGACAAGATTCTCTGCGCCGGCCTTAACTATAAGGACCATGTGACGGAGACCGCCAACACCCTGCCGACCGAGCTGCAGCTCTTCATGCGTTCGACCAACACGCTGGTCGGCCATTGCGGCGAGATGGAGCGGCCGCGTGTCTCGGACCATTATGATTTCGAGGGCGAGCTGACGGCGATCATCGGCAAGGGTGGCCGCCATATCAGCGAGGCGGACGCGCTCGATCATGTCGCCGGCTACACCATCTTCATCGACGGCTCCGTGCGCGATTACCAGAAACACTCGGTGACGGCGGGCAAGAATTTCTACAAATCCGGCCCGCTGGGCCCGTGGATGGTCAGCGCCGACGAGATTCCCGACCCCGCCACCATGGAGCTGACGACCCGGCTCAACGGCGAGGTGGTGCAGCATTCCACGACCGATATGCTGCTCTTTTCCGTGCCCTACATCATCGCCTACATCTCGCGGTTCACGCCCCTGGAGCCGGGTGACGTGATCGCAACGGGCACACCGAGTGGCGTGGGTGCAAGGCGCACGCCGCCGCTGTGGATGAAGGCGGGCGACCGGATCGAGGTCGAGATTTCGAAGATCGGTACCCTTTGGGCCGATGTCGTTGATGAATAGAGCGGACGAAGCTTAAGCAGGAGAATCCAGTCATGACCATCACGCGTGTCGAAAAGCTGATCTACGGCGTCGAGGATATGGAAACCGGCGCCAACTATTACCGGGACTGGGGCGTGGACGAGGTCGAGGCCGGCCCCGAGCGGACGGTCTTCAAGACCCGCACGAACCAGCTCATCGAGCTGCGTCGGGCCGACGACCCCTCTTTGCCGGGAACCCCTGACCCCGCGAAATCGACCCTGCGCCGGGCGATCTGGGGCGTGGCCGACGCCGACGGCCTCAAGGAGATGGGCGCGGATCTGGCGACCGATCGGGACGTCGTGGAAGAGGACGGCGTGCTCTGTTTTGCCGATGAGAGCGGCAACGGGCTGGGGCTGATGCTGGCGTCGCCCACCGTGACCGACGTCGAGGTCATTCCCCATAACGTCAACACGGTCGAGCCGCGGATGAATGTGGTGATCAACCCGGCGGCCCAGGCGAACCCGATCCGGATCGGCCATGTGGTCTACATGATCGAGATGGCGGACCGGGAGAAGGCGGTGAGTTTCTACCTCGACCGGCTGCGCTTCCGCCTGTCGGACAGCACCAAGACCGGCGGCGACTTCATGCGCTGCGAGGGTGGCCACGACCATCACAATCTGTTCCTGATCAGCAGGGCCGACCGCAACGCCTTCGATCACGCCTCCTTCGAGGTCGAGAATTTCGACATGGTGATGATGGGCGGCAAGTTCATGAAGGATAAGGGCTGGGACCCGGACACGACGCCGGGCCGGCACATCCTCGGGTCGAACTATTACTGGTATTTCAACAACCCCTGCGGCGGGCGGACCGAGTATTTCGCCGACATGGACCGCATGGACGACAGCTGGGAGCCGCGCATCTGGGACGAGAGCCCCGGCTTCGCGCTGTGGACGATCGACGACGCGACGATGGCGTAGACCATCGCCGTCATTGCGGGCGGGTTTGAAACCCGCCCCTACGGGCTATCCCAATCGGTGTAGGGACGGGTTTATAACCCGTCCGGCTCACGCATCCTCGCCTTACGCCTCCAGTACCGCGAGCATCGCGTCCAGATGGGCCGCACCGAACGCCTTGGTGCGGTCCGGTGACCAGCCGAAGGTCGCGTCGGGCCGGTCGGCATTGTCCTTGAAGGGCATCTCCAGGGTGAGTGCCAGGCAGCCGAACTCTTCGGCCACCCAGTTCGAGCACAACGTCATGTTGCCCTTGCCCGGCTGGGCGTCCGGATAGCCGTATTTCGTCTGGAAATCGGGGCTGGCGGTCAAAAGCGCGCCGGAGAAGACCGCCTGCAGCGTCTTCTGGCGCTCGCTCAGGGACGGAATACCCATCATCCCGGCGAGGAAATTATACGGCAGCGCCTCGTCGCCATGGACATCGAGGCAGAAATCCACGCCCGTTTCCTGCATGCGCTCGCGTACCAGAAACACCTCTGGGCTGCGGTCCATGGCGGGCTCGGACCATTCCCGGTTGAGGTTGGCACCGGCGGCGTTGGTGCGCAGATGACCGCGCCGCGACCCGTCCGGGTTCATGTTCGGGACGAGGTGGAACACTGCGCGTTCGAGCAGTGCTTTCGCTGTTCTGTCTGAGGGCTCAAGAAGGCGTGCGATGAAGCCCTCCATCCACCATTCGGCCATGGATTCGCCGGGATGCTGGCGGGCAATGGCCCAGAAATTCTTCTTTTGGCGCCCGGGTTCACCGATGGTCAGCAGATCCATGGCCTGGCCGTCCAGGGTCTCGCCGAGGACGTCGAGGCTGACCCGGTCATTGAGCTGGGCGCGGGCGATCAGGTCGGCGTGGCGCTCCATCGAGTAGGGCGCGAAATAGGCGTACCAGACGCTGTCGGCGGCCGGGGTGTGCGCGATGGTCAGCACGCCGTTGGCGTAGCTGCTGGGTACGCGGATCCAGGTCTCGCGATCCGTGGACGCGACGGCCTGGTAGCCCTCCCAACCCTTGGGATAGGCCGCCCCGCCGGCATTCATGATCTTCAGGGTACAGGCGGTGTCCTTCGCGCCGGTCAGGCGGAAGTGGAACCACATGTAGAAGTCGGAATTGTTGTCCTTGGTGATCTCCAGCCGGATGTCGCTCGGGTCGGAGGCGTCCTGGCAGACGATGTTGCCGCTGTCGAAGTTGCTGGAGATATGAAGGGGCATCGGGTGGATCCTGTTTTCGGTCATGAGCGCGGGCGGGTCGTAGACCCGCCCCTACGCGGTGTGGCGTAATTTTTAGAGGATTGGCGGGGACGCTGTAGGGGCGGGTTTCAAACCCGCCCGTGTCCCTATTGGTTCTTGCCTCACGGAATGATCTTGTTGTCGCGCAGCTTCTGGAGCTGGCGGGTGATGGTCGCCTCGCTGTCCCAGACGTTGGTCCAGCCGGCCTTGAATATCTTCGTCAGGCTCGACATCTGGTCGATATCGTTGTTGAGCGCCATGTCGAGATAGGCCCAGTTGACGATGTCGTCCAGTGCGTAGGGTTGGAGCCCGTGTTCGGCGACCATTCGGTCCCACAGCGGGCCCTTGTCTGCCATGGTGGCGGCGACCGGGATCGTCTGGGGCTCGGCCACTTCCATATCGAAGAATTCGGCGACGCGGGGCCACATCTGGCGCCAGCGGAACAGGTCACCATTGGTGATGTTGAAGGCCTCGTTGGCCGCGGTGGACGTGGTCGCGGTCCAGACCATGGCCTCGGCGAGCAGCTCCACGTCGATAAACTGGTAGAGCCGGTCGTAGAAGCCCGCACTGCCCGGCCAGCGCAGCGGCAGGCCGAGCTGCTTCGAGATCGCGGCGTAGCACGCGATGCCGGTCATCAGGTTCATGGCGGAGCCGGTCGAGAAGCCCCAGACCCCGTGGGGGCGCATCGCGGACCATGACCAATTGGATTGGGCGGCGTGGCGCTCGACCAGCCAGTCCTGCTGGGCGTGATAGAAATTCACTGGCAGGGGGCGCGGGTCGTCCTCGCGGGCCGGGGTTTTGTAGGAGCCCAGATAGGTGCCGTACCATTTCGCGCCATGCATCAGCTGCACGTGCTGCAGGTCTGCCGTGGGCTCGAGCACATCCATCAGATTGGCGAGCATGCCGACATTGACCGGGATCTCCGCCGTGACCGACGCCTGCTGGCTGTAGGCGGTATAGAAAACATGCGTGATTTCAGGATGTTGGGCAAGTTTCGCCCGGCAATCGGAGGGATCGGTCAGGTCGACGGCGAGAAACTTGGCGCGGGTCGGGAAGTCCGGCGCGCGGCGCGACAAGGCGACGATGTCCCAGTCGGGCTTGTCCTCGAGATACTCGACCAGCGCGCGGCCGGTGACGCCGAGCGCGCCGACGATCAATGCTGTCTGTTTGGCCATCAGGGAATGATCCGGTTGTCGCGCAACTTCTGCAGCTGGTCGGTGACGGTTTCTTCCGTGTCCAGCACCTCGGTCCAGCCGGCCTGGCGGATGTTGGTCAGGCTCGACATCTGGTCGAAGCCGTTGGCGAAGGCGTAATCGAGGAACGGCCAGGTGACGATGTCGCTCATGGCGTATTTGCGCAGCTGGTGGGCTTGCGCGATCTCGGCCCAGACCGGTTGCTTGTCGGCCATGATGTCTTGCGTCTTCACGGTCTGGACGTTGCCGACCTCCATGTCGAAGAAATCCGCCAGCTTTGGCCACAGGAGCTTCCAGCGGGTGTAGTCGCCATTGGTGATGTTGAAGGGCTGGTTGGCCGCTTTGGGCGTGGTCGCGGCCCAGACCATGGCGCGGGCGAGCAGGGCGACGTCGACGATCTGGTAGACGCACTCCAGCAGGGCGGGGTTGCCGGGCCAGCGCAGGGGCAGGCCGAGATGCCTGGACACCGAGGCGTAGACCGCGAGTGATGTCATCATGTTCATGGCCGACCCCACCGAGAAGCCCCAGACCCCGTGGGGGCGCAGCGCCGACCAGCTCCAGTCCTTGCCTTGTTGCCGCGCCACCAGCCAGTCCTGCTGGTCGTAGTAGAAATTCGGCGGCATGTGGCGTGGGTCGTCTTCCTTGGCCGGTGTCCTGTAGGGCTTGCCGAACTGCACCCCGTACCATTTGGCCCCCTGCATCAGCTGTACATGGGCGAGGCCCTGGTTGGCGGGCTCCAGCGCATCCATCAAATTCACCAGCATGGCGAGGTTGGGGGCGACCTCGGCGGCGAAACTCTCGCGCGGCGCATACGGCGTGAAGAAGACGTGGGTCACGTCCGACATCTCGCCCAGCACAGACTGTGTCGCCGCCCGGTCGAGAAGGTCGAGGGACAGGAAGCTGGCGCCGGTCTCGAAGTCGGGCGCGCGCCGCGACAGGCCGACGACCTCCCAGTCCGGGTCGTCATCCAGATGTTCGACCAGTGCGCGGCCGACGACGCCCAGTGCGCCTGCGATCAATGCTTTTGGCATGATGTGTGTTCCCTCCCGGTGACGATCGTCACCGCCGCGCGATAGTATCAGCCCGGGGAGACCAAGCCATGCTTGAAAAATACGCCGATATGGAACTCCAGTATCTGGGTGAGACCATCTGGGTGCCCGAGACCAAGCTCGGCACCTATATCGGCAGCGGCAACGGGACGATGACCGGCGACCTGCTGTCCGGCGACGTGAAGTGGAGCCTGTTCGAGAATGAGGCCCCGGATGTGTGTGACTTCACCCTGGTGGGGACGGTCACCGATGCCGGCGGGACGGCGCACGACTTCGAGATCCTCGGTTATTCCGAGCATGAGCCAGAGACCCGCAGCTGGCGCCTGTCGGCCGGCATCCGGTTTGCCGCCGGCAATGCGGATGCCGCGTTCCCCGCGGTCGGCGTCGTGACCGGGGCGTTCCATTCCGAGAGCCGGACCCACCGCTACGAGCTGTTTCGTCATTCGGGCTGACGCCCGGCCTTGAGAACTATCCTCGGGCCAGGTGCGGGAATTCGGGTTTCCGCGCAATTTTCGGTTTCCTTCGCTCTGATATATCAGTAGTATTTCAGAGGTAAAACGGAGCGTGAATCATGGGTTCAGACCCGAACATCAGCCTGACCGAGCAGGCTTACACGCGGATCGAGGAACTGATCGTGACCCTGGAGCTGTCGCCGGGAGCGCCCGTGTCCGAGGGGGAGCTTTGCGCCCGGACCGGCTTCGGCCGCACGCCGGTACGCGAGGCCCTGCAGCGCCTGTCCCGCCAGGGCCTGATCAACATCCTGCCGCGCCGGGGCATGTTCGTGACCGAGATCAATGTCGAGACCCAGCTGCAGCTGCTGGATCTGCGCCGCGAGGTGGAGCGGCTGATGGTCTCTTCCGCCGCACGGCGCGCGTCCGCGGAGGAGCGCGCCCGCTTCCGCACGCTGGCCGAGGAGATGTATCGGGCGGCCGGCGCGGACGACGATGCGGGCTTCATGGGGCTCGATCAGGCGTTCAACGCGATGGTCGGTGCGGCCTGCCGCAACCCGTTCGCCCGGGCGTCGATGGAGCAGTGGAACCCGCTGGCGCGGCGCTTCTGGTTTCAGCACCACCGCAATGTGGGCGACCTGCCCCGGATGGCGGCGCTGCATGCGGCGGTGGCGCGGGCGATCAGCGTCGGCGATGTGGACGCGGCCGCGCGGGCGTCCGACGCCCTGATCAATCATCTCGCGGGGTTCACCCGCGCGGCGCTCGATGCCGGGCGCGAAACGATTTTCGAAGGAGAGAATAATGGCTAGCCAGAAGACACAGGACCGCAAACTGAAATACTGGGGCTGGGGCTATGAAGACGCCGGGCTCGATCGCGACCAGACCAGGGCCCTGCTGGCGACCTTCGCCGACGGGTTCGGCATCCAGCCCTCCCGCGACGGGGCATTCCCCACGCTCGACGCGATCGATCTGCCGAAGTGTCGCCTCGAAGCCCCCGCGAGCCTCGCAGGTATCTGCACGGACGATCACTTCGAGCGGGTCTATCACGCGTTCGGCCAGTCCCAGCCGGACTCGATCCGCACCTATAACGGCGACTTTGACCACGCGCCGGACATCGTGGCCTTCCCCGAGACCGACCGGCACATCGCCGAGATCTACGAGTGGGCCGGCAAGGTGAACGCCGCCGTCATCCCGTGGGGCGCGGGCTCGTCGGTGGTGGGCGGCGTCACGTCCGACGTGGGGTCCAAATACAACGGCACCATCTCCGTCGACATGGGCCGCATGAACAGGGTGCTCGAGGTGGACGAAGTCTCCCGCGCCGCGCGCATCCAGGGTGGGGCCAAAGGCCCGGAGCTGGAGGCCCAGCTCAAGCCCCACGGCCTGACGCTCCGCCATTTCCCCCAATCCTTCGAGCATTCGACCTTCGGCGGCTGGGTCGCGACCCGTTCGGGCGGCCATTTCGCCACGCTCTATACCCATATCGACGATCTGGTGGAGGCGACGACGACCGTCACCCCGGCCGGCGACATCGTCAGCCGCCGCCTGCCGGGCTCCGGCGCGGGGCCGAGCCCGGACCGGTTCGTCGCGCTGGGCAGCGAGGGTGCGCTGGGCATCATCACCGAGGGCTGGGCGCGCCTGCAGGGCCGGCCGACCTTCAAGGCCACCGCGGGCTTCCGCTTTACCGACTTCTTCGACGCCGCGCGGGCCGTCCGCGCCGTCTCCCAGGCCGGGCTGTTCCCCGCCAACGTGCGCATCGTCGACGGCACCGAACTCAAGGTGAACGGCGCGGGCGACGGCTCCTTCACCCTGATGGTCGTCTCCTTTGAGAGCGCCGACCACCCGGTGGACGCGTGGATGGCGCGGGCCGAGGAATGCTGCCTCGATCATGGTGCCGAGGTGGACGTGCCGTGGCGCGATAACCCCGAGGCCCATCTGCAGGGCGCGGTCGGCGCGTGGCGCACGGCCTTCATCCGCATGCCCTACAACCGCGAGCAGCTCACCCCCCGGGGCATCATCTCCGACACCTTCGAGACCGCGATCACCTGGGACCGGTTCGAGGCGTTCTACAACGCCATCAAGGACGCCACCCAGGCTGCCATCCGGGACGTGACGGGCCATGACGGGGCGGTGTCATGCCGCTTCAGCCACGCCTACCCGGACGGCCCGGCGCCCTATTTCGCGTTCCACGCGCCCGGCGACCCGGATGCCAGGGCGATGCTGGCCCAGTGGCAGGAGATCAAGACGCGTTGCTCGGACGCGCTGATCGCCAACGGCGGCACGATCACCCACCATCACGCGGTGGGGCGCGACCACCAGAAATGGTACGCGCAGCAGCGCCCGGCGCTGTTCGGCGATGTGATCGGCGATGCGAAGAAGCGGCTGGACCCGAAGGGTGTGCTCAACCCGGGCGTGATTGTGGGGTAGGGGGTAGTTTGCAACTGCCTGCACTTCGAATTTGAAGAGAACGACGTTGACCGACAAAATTAGTCCATCCGCACGTTCTGCCGTGATGCGTCGTGTGAAGGGTAAAAACACATCGCCTGAATTACGGGTTAGGCAGCTAATTTTTAGAAACGGATACCGGTATAGGATACATGCAAAGGAATTACCCGGCACACCAGATATTGTGTTTCGAGGACAGAATAAGGCAATATCTGTACACGGCTGCTTCTGGCACGGCCATGATTGTAAGCGTGGCCAAAATCGTCCGAGCACCAACGTAGATTACTGGGAATCTAAGCTTTCGCGTACTAAGAAGCGCGATATTGAGAATGACAAAGGCCTACGCGAGCTGGGATGGGATCATTTAGTGATCTGGGAATGTGAGCTCAAAGACGAATGCAAGATAGAAGATCGTCTTCGAAAGTTCATTGATGGATAGAAGAATGTCTAGAACTTGGTATGAGTTTTTTGCTGGTGGAGGTATGGCCCGATTGGGAATGGGGAGTGGTTGGTCCTGTGCTTTTGCCAATGATATCAGCGAAAAAAAGGCTTCTTCATATAGAGATAATTTTGAAAACTCTTCGCACCTGACAGTCAAAGATATCTATCGAGTTACGACGAAAGAACTTGCTGGCTACCCCAATCTGATGTGGGGATCTTTCCCGTGCCAAGACTTGTCGTTGGCAGGTAGTGGAGCGGGGCTTGGCGGCAAACGTAGTGGCACGTATGAAGCATTTTTTCAGCTGGTTAAGGACCTGAAATCTGAGAACAGATCACCTGAAATAGTAGTTCTGGAGAATGTGACTGGTGCAATTACGGCGCACTCCGGAGATGACTTCCGAAGAATTATTACAGATTTCGTTTCTGAAGGTTTTTGCGTTGGTGCCGTGGTTATAGATGCGGCGGTGTTTGTGCCTCAATCACGCCCTAGGTTATTTATTGTTGCTGTCCGTTGCGAGCGCGATTTAGTTGAACGCTTTTCAGCGCCTTCTCCGCAATTGCCTTGGCATAATCCTTCGATGCAGCGCGCGGTTGAAGGACTACCCGCTGACATCAGGTCCGACTTTGTTTGGTGGAACCTTCCGCTTGTTGATACTCCAATTTCTCCAATTGAAGACATCATAGAACATTCGCCAAATACAGTGCCTTGGCACACCCGTGAGGAAACAGAACACCTACTTGGCTTAATGTCAGATATTAATCTGGCTAAAGTTGAAGAGGCTAAAGCTTCTGGTCGTTTGCGAGTAGGAACCATCTACAAAAGAGTTCGCAAACAGGCCGATGGAACAAAGCTTCAGCGAGCGGAGATTCGCTTTGACGGCTTGGCTGGTTGTTTGAGAACACCGCGAGGTGGCTCTAGCCGTCAAATTGTAATGATCGTAAATGGTGCCGAAGTTCGCTCTAGGCTTGTTTCGCCGAGAGAAACAGCCCGCTTGATGGGTGTGCCCGACTCGTACGTATTGCCGCTGAAAAGGAACGATGCTTACCAACTATTTGGTGATGGCGTGGTTGTTCCAGTTGTAAGTTTTCTTGAGGAAAACCTTTTAACGCCACTCGCGGACAAAATCGGAACGCTGCAAGCGCAGGCTGCCTAGCTGGACACACCCATCAATTATGGCTTGTAATCCCTACTTTGTTTTAGGGGATAAACATGTCTGAAGACATTCAGGGGTTCCGAGATCGGCAGCTTAGCCAGCTGACAAAAGAAATTGGCGTTTACGTTCTCTGTGATCTTGATGGCGTACCGATATATACGGGCCAGTCAGTTGACGGAATACGGACGAGGGTCCGCCGCCATTTAACCAGTGCAAGAAGTGACGCTATTGCCAATCGTCAATTGGATGTTTGGGAAGTTAGCTTCGTTAGGGCATATCCAATCGCCCGTGACAAAATCAGCGAACTGGAAAGCTACCTAATTCACAAGTTTCATCGTGAAAAGCCCCTGATGCAGGGAAACTTTCCTGAACCCGTGGCCAGTTTGTCGTTTGAAGTTCCCACCCCTGAATTAGTCCAAGTTTTACCCGATGATATCATTGAGCAACGAAAAAACCCTGCAGTCAGGTTGCCTAGACAAGCTCAGTTTTTCTATCAACTGGTCGACCACATACTAAATGTGAAGAACAAACCTTTCCTGAGGGAAACCCTGCGGGCACATTTCGACAGACTCTCCATTTATTACGAAACTTTTTTGGATGAGGATTGAGAGCTAGGAAATGCCTTCAAATATTGCTCCAAAGGTATTTCTTGATGCAAACGTCGTCATTCAGGCAGGTAAACCTCCGGGTGGACCTACTTTCGCGCGACTTAAAGCCTTGGTCGAAGCTGGCCTTATTAAGGTTATGACAACAGATTTGACCATCACGGAAGTGACTAAGAAACACGCCCAAAATGACTATGATCTCATCAAGGACGTGGGGCTTCCTCATTTCCGTGAGCGGGTAAAAGACATCATGGGCGTCGAAATACCTGAGATAAGCAAGTCTGAGTTAAAGGCGCGAATTTCCGATTCATACCTGACGTCCACCACCGCCATGTTTCGTGACCTCGGAGCAAAGACTTTAGAAATTGACGGAGTTCAACCGTCGACCGTGTTTGATGCATACGCATCCGAAGAGGGTTTTTTCTCGGGCGAGGCAAAGAAGTCTCAGTTTCCTGACGCCTTTATATTCGAGTGCATAAAGGCTGAGGCGAAAGACGATACTCCAGTGATAATCGTCTCTAACGATGGTGATTTTAAAAAACCTGTAGATGAGATTGAAAATATCTCGCTCGTAAGTTCATTGCCTGATTTGTTTGAGTTTCTTGGGCTGCAAGTTGATGCTCCTGTTCTAGATGAGTTTTTTAAAATCAAGGAAGCGGAACTGGTCGAGGCTGTACAAAATGAATTAGATGACTGGGGTCTAATTGGTGACGTGGAAGAGTCAGAGGTGGAAGATGCGGCGGTCTCTGAGGTGAAGGTTCAAGACCTGACAAGCTTTGGCTCGATTGAAAAGGGGGGGGCAATTTTGGTTGTGGCACGCCTTTCGGTTAAGGCCGACGTTGTTTACACACATCCCAATTGGGATACGGCCATGTACGATTCCGAAGACAAAACTCTCTACCCATGGGAGGATGTAAGCGATGAAACGGAAGTCGAGCTGAGTATTGATGTTTCTATGTCGATTACTGTTGATAAAGACGGGAACCCTCAAGAGATAGGGGACCTTCGGTTTCGAAGCAGCAACTACCTTCTTGTCGAGCTCCATCCTTTTGAAACCTATAAATAGGACCCGTTCGGTCGTTATCGCGATATCCATTTTTTAAGTATGTATTAGGTCGCTCCATGCCCAAGCCCATCCACATCAACCTCTTCATCCAGTCGCGCGGCCATCATGAGACGGCGTGGGATCATCCCGGCGCCGACCCGCGCTCGCTGATGGACATCTCCTACTATGTGGATCTCGCCAGGCAGGCCGAGGCGGCGAAGCTCGATTCCATCTTCTTCGCCGACGTGCTGATGATGACCAACGACGCTATGGAGTCCGGCCGCTTCTGGCCCGACCCGGTCATCATGCTGGCGGCGATTGCCATGGAGACCGAGCGGGTGGGGCTCGTCGCCACCGGGTCCTGCACCTATTCCGAGCCCTATAACCTGGCCCGTCAGTTCGCCTCCATCGACCACATCTCCGGCGGCCGGGCGGCGTGGAACATCGTCACCACCTGGGTCGAGGCGGTCGCGGCCAATTACGGGCGCGAACACACCGCCCACGGCGACCGCTACGAGATGGGCGAGGAGTTCGTCGGCGCGGTGAAGGATCTGTGGGACAGCTGGGCCGACGACGCCTATATCGACGACCGCTCCGGCGGCGGGGTGTCGGGCGATCTCTCGCGGATCACGCCGATCGATTTCAAGGGCGAGTATTACCAGGTCAAGGGCCCGCTGAACCTGCCGCGCTCGCCCCAGGGGCGCCCTGTTTTGGTCCAGGCCGGGGCGTCGGACCGGGGGCGGGACTTCGCCGCGCTCCACGCCGAGGGGATCTTCACCGCCCATCTGGAGAAGGAAACCGCCCAGGAGTTTTACCGCGACATCAAGAAGCGCGCCGCCGGGTTCGGCCGCGCGCCCGACCAGCTGGTGGTCCTGCCGGGCCTCAACCCGGTGATCGGCGGCACCGAGGCCGAGGCGAAGGAAAATCTGATGGCGCTGAACGCCCGGATGGACCCGGAGGTCGGCCGCCGGACCCTGTCCCAGCGATTTGCCGGACACGACTTCGACCATATCGATCTCGACGAGCCCCTCAAGGTCTCGGATTTCCCCGACCCCGAGGGCCTCGAGACCATGAAGAGCCGCGCGGCGCTGATCGTGCGCATCGTCGACAAGGAAGGCCTGACCCTGCGTGAGCTGCTGGCGCGGTTCGCGGGCGGGCGCGGCCATTACACGACGGCGGGCACGCCCGAGCAGATCGCCGACCTTATTCAGGACTGGTGCGACCCGGCCGCTGCGGGTGGCCCGGCGGCGGACGGCTTCAACTACATGCCGCCGGTGATCCCGGCCCTGATGAGCCCCTTCATCGACGAGGTGGTGCCGCTGCTCCAGAAGCGCGGCCTGTTCCGCACCGAGTATGAGGGCACGACCCTGCGCGAGAATCTTGGCCTCGATCGCCCCAAGAGCCGCTTCTTCCCGGACTAGGCACTCGGGCGGGTTTGAAACCCGCCCCTACGGGTCCGTCTCTGTCGCCGCGCGGGCGGGTTTGAAACCCGCCCCTACGGGTTCGTCTCCATCGGTGTAGGGGCGGGTCTGTGACCCGCCCGCGCATTCCCCAATTCGTCATGCCCGGACTTGATCCGGGCATCTCTTTGCAACCGAGATGAGATACGCGGGTCGAGCCCGCGTATGACGCGTGAGGCTTATGAGTGGCGGTTGTCTCCGCCCGCGAGTGAGTCCTATGCTCGGGAGAAAGACCGTGAATACAGGGGACGGGACCATGAAACTCTCAGACAGCCAGCTCTTCCGCCAGCAATGCTATGTCGACGGCCAATGGGCCGACGCGGATTCCGGCGAGACCATCGACGTCACCAACCCGGCCAATGGCGATGTGATCGGCACCATCCCGAAGATGGGTGCGACCGAGACCCGCCGCGCCATCGAGGCGGCCGAGACCGCCCAGAAGGAATGGAAGAAGCTCACCGGCAAGGAACGGGCCGCGATCCTGCGCAAATGGTTCGAGCTGATGATGGAGCACCAGGAGGACCTGGCAGTCCTGATGACCACGGAGCAGGGCAAGCCGCTCGCCGAATCGCGCGGCGAGATCGCCTATGCGGCCGCCTTCATCGAATGGTTCGCCGAGGAGGGCAAGCGCATCTACGGCGACACCATTCCCGGCCACACCCGGGACACCCGCATCGTGGTGCTGAAGGAGCCCATCGGCGTGACGGCCGCGATCACGCCGTGGAATTTCCCCGCCGCGATGATCACCCGCAAGGCGGGGCCCGCCCTGGCCGCGGGCTGCTCGATGGTGGTCAAGCCCGCCACCTCCACGCCTTACTCGGCGCTGGCCATGGCGGAGCTGGCGGAGCGGGCGGGCGTGCCCGCGGGCGTGCTGTCGGTGGTCACCGGCGCGTCGCGGGAGATCGGCGCGGAGATCACCTCGAATCCCATTGTGCGCAAGCTGACCTTCACCGGCTCGACCGAGGTCGGCCGCGAGCTGATGGCCGCCAGCGCCCAAAACATCAAGAAGGTCTCCATGGAGCTGGGCGGCAACGCGCCCTTCCTGGTGTTCGACGACGCCGACCTGGACGCCGCGGTCACCGGCGCCATCGCGTCGAAATACCGCAACACCGGCCAGACGTGTGTCTGCGCCAACCGGATCCTGGTGAAGGACGGCGTGTATGACGCCTTCGCCGCGAAGCTGGCCACCGCCGTGGCGCAGCTCAAGGTCGGCGACGGCCTGTCGGACGATGTCCAGCAGGGCCCGCTGATCGACATGGCCGCGGTGGAGAAGGTCGAGCAGCATATCGCCGACGCCGTCGCCAAGGGCGCCAAGGTCGCGGCCGGCGGCGGGCGCCATGACCTGGGCGGCACTTTTTTTCAGCCGACAATCCTGGTCGAGGTGACGCCGGACATGGATGTCAGCCACGAGGAGACGTTCGGACCCCTGGCGCCGCTCTATCGCTTCAGTAGCGACGAAGAGGGCATCGAAATGGCCAACGACACGGAGTTCGGGCTGGCGGCCTATTTCTACGCCGCGGATCTGAAGCGGGTGTGGAAGGTCGCCGAGGGGCTCGAATCCGGCATCGTCGGCATCAACACGGGCCTGATCTCGACCGAGGTCGCGCCCTTCGGCGGGGTCAAGGAGAGCGGCGTGGGCCGCGAGGGCAGCCACTACGGCATCGATGATTATGTGGAGATCAAATATCTCTGCCTGGGCGGGATGGCCTAGGGGGACTTAGCCTCAGCGTCATTCTCGCGAGGGCCGGGCGTGGCGGCCGCGTGAATCGCGGGCGGGTTTGCAACGCGCCCCGGCGGACCGATCCATCTCCTTGGCGAGCGGGCCGTCCCCCTGGCCCGCGCTGCCGCGACAGGCGGCACAGTTCTTACGATGGATATCACCCCTCCCGATCAGCCCTTCTCGGCTGCGCTCGATAGGATGAAGGACCAGGCCTGCGAGCGCAGGGAAACGTGAAAATCGCGTGAAGACAATCCACTCGGCAAAAGAAGAAGGCCGACGATGACAGGTCGGTGTGGGCGTGCGACGCACGACCCGAAGAATCGAATATGGGCCGAAGAATCTTATCAATAAAGGAAATTCCCCTGAATCATCCGCGCTGACGCGGGCGTCGCGGGGCGTCAATCCCCCGGACGGCGCTGGTCGGAAAGAATCCGTGCCTGGTCGATGACGTCGGACGTAGATTCGCCTTCGAAGATCTGCCTGTTGCGGACGGCGAGCGGGTCGCCCCGGTCTCCGGCCAGCCAGGTCCAGTACAGCGCCTCGGCACGATCCCCGGGCACGCCCTTGCCGGCCCAGTACATCATGCCGAGAAACGCCTGGGCCCGGGCTAGCCCCTGGTCGGCGGCGCGGCGAAACCACAGGGCCGCACGGCCGAAGTCCTGGGGAGCGCCCAGGCCGTTGTCGAGCATCAGCCCGAGGTTGAATTGTGCCGCGGCGTGCCCCTGTATGGCGGCGCGCCGGTACCAGAAGACGGCCTGTTCGACGTCGGCCGGGACGCCGCGGCCATAGCGATACAGGAATCCGAGATTGTTCTGTGACGCGGGGTCGCCGGCCTCGGCGAGCGGTTTCCACTCCCGGTATGCGGTAGCCCAGTCACCGCGCTCGAACGCGGCTGCGCCGTCGGCGTAGTCCGCAGCCACCGGAGCGGCAACCAACAGCCCGAGCAGCACCACGGAATGGCGGATGCACATGATTGGTATGCGGCGGATACACGTATCTTTCATTGGTCCGTAACTCCGCGGGGATTCGACCCGCATGCATGTGATTTGACACCTCGAATTTGACCGGAGACCGTCCATGATGGTCGGATGTGCACGATATCGGTACGCACATACCAACGGGTTGCGCGAAGACTTGCAAGCTCTTGGCGCGAAACCGAGGCGCAGACGAAGGACAGGTCAAAGAAAGTCCGTTTCAATCGCTGGGGCCTGCTGCTCGACACTGTGGTGTTGCTCGTCCTCGGCGGTGGAACCCGTTTCTCCGGATTGCCCGATTCGCTGTTCAGACAGTTTGATAGCCAGGACGTTTTGGTTTCGCCATGCAGTGCGGATGCTTCGAGTGCAGAGCCGTCGCGCTGGGCGAAAAGGTCTTCGGAGCGCATTGCGCGGCATGTCATGGTGCGGACCTCAAAGAGCGTCCCAACTGGCGTTCGCCGTTGCCGAACGGCTGCTTGCCGGCTCCACCCCACGACGACAGCGGGCAATACATGGCATCACGACGGTCAGAGCCTGTTTGCGGTCATCGAGTTTGTTGCCGTGAAGTTCACCGGCCCGGATATCGAGTTGGACATGCCCGCGCATGCGGAATTCCAGACCGCCGATGAAATCCCGGCTGTGCTGGCCGGTATCCAGCAAGAATGGTCCGCGAAGACCCGAGAACTGAACGGCGAAATCAACAAGCGCGCGGGGAACCCGAAGCAGCTGTAGCGACGGCGGATCATCGCACCGGCAGCTCCGGTCCGCGCCCCCGGTACGCGTCCACAAACGCGGCCATCGCGGGGGCGTCGAACCGCTCCAGTTCCAGGTTGCGTCGCCACGCTGAGAGCATGACGGCCGGGCCGAGGCGGCGGTCGGGCACGACCACGAAGCCGTCTAGGCGACCCGTGAAAAGCCCGGTCCAGTTCTTCAGCATGTCCCGTTGCGCGTCGGACAAATCGCCCACATAGGCCACCACATTGCCATGCTCGAGCGCGTGCACGACACGCGCCGCTGGCTGCGGTTTGTCGTAGAATCCCGGACGCAGGACCAGCTGGTCGTGATCGCCCGACGTCGGATATCGGGCGGGATACACCCCCGGTTGGCCGATCGGCAGGTGCGACCGGCCGAAATCCGCTCGGCTCCTGACCTGCTCGAGAGCCGCAGCGCCGGACCGTGCGAGCGCATCGAAATCGCGTCCGGCACTGAATTGCTGCCAGAGATAGGCCCCGAGCGCGACGAGTGGGAGTCCGACCAGCACGATCAGCAAACGCCGATCTTTACGTTTCTGCGCACCCGATACGCGCACGCCCCAGTTCAGCGACCGCCCGGTCGATTTGCCGGCCGTCGATCGCCTGCGCTTTTTCCTCGGCTTAGCCATTGCCTGAGTGCGTCTCCCGTTCCGGTTTGTACCGCGCAGCGCCGGACCCGGCAGTGCGCAGGATTGCGCAAATCATGCGCCGTGAAAATACCTGCAGCGATTCACGAGATGGTGAACGCAGAGTTGGACCATGAGTATTTACCCGGGTCGGGGCCGTCGGTTTGCATGCTTGCATTTCGGCGGCGGTCGCGTTACGTCGAGTACCAAGCCGTCATACCCTGATCGTTATGCCACAGGGCGTGATCCGGATTCCATCGTGCAGGGTTTTCAAGTTGAGCTTCTCGAACACACGCAACCTGCTCCGTCACGGTTATCTGGCCGTCACAGTTTCACTCCTGCTGTTCGCGAGCCCCGGATGGTCGCAGCAGATAGACCCCGATCATCCGGCCTATGCGGACATCGAACGTGAGCCGTCGCGTGGGAACCAGCATGTGAACGGCGCTGTGAACTATGGCACCGAGTTTCCGACATCCGGGTCGCATTCAACCAGTCCCGTTCCGCCGGGGCTTTACGACGAGATGTTTCCGCTGGAGCGCCTCGTGCATTCGCTCGAACACGGAAATGTCGTAATCTATTACGATACGCCGGGGGACGTCGCGATCAAGTTTTTCGAGCGTTGGACGAATGCATACCAGGGAGGCCTCGATGGCGTGGTCGTCGTGCGCCGGGACGGGCTGGGCGAGCGTGTCGCGCTGACGGCCTGGCAGAATCGGCTCGTTCTCGACAAGTTCGACGTGCGAGCGAGTTTATTCGTCGACGCGTTTCGCGGGCGTGGCCCCGAGCGGCGCGTTCGCTAGATCCTTTGTCCTCCGGGCGACGCATGGCGCGCGGGCATGCTGTGCGAAAGCATGAGTTCTGAGCGCCGGTTTCGTGCCATAAAATCGTCCCAATTTGCGATGTATATTACCCCGGTGATCCGGTGCCGCAATGGGCGTCGTGGCAAATGAGGGTTGTTATGAGTTTTGATCTTTCCGCAAAACGGTTCGGCAGGTTGGCGCGCGCGCCGGGTGCAAAATTTCGACATCTTGGTGTGCTTGTCCTTGCGGTACTTGTCGTCTACCTGTTCTTGCTTGCACGCTCGGAATGGTCGCCCATGCATCAATGGAACCGGGCGTTCGGCGATGCGAGTCTGATTTTCGTTGCGTTCGCCATGGCGATCGGTCCGGTCGCCCGGTTCCTTCGCAGTGCGCGTCCGCTCCTTCCATGGCGCCGTGAACTGGGTATATGGGGCGTTGTCCTCGGGCTGGTTCACACCGCGATCATACTCGGCGGCTGGGTGAGGTGGGATCTTGTTCGCCTGTTCGGGTTCGAGTTCCACCCGAGCCTCGAGCGTTATGTCATGTTGCAGCAGGGGTTCGGCCTGGCCAACGTCATCGGGATTGTGGCGCTGATTTACGGGATGGCTTTGGCGCTGACGTCGAACAATTATAGCCAGCGTTGGCTGGGTGGCAGCGTTTGGAAATTCCTGCAACAGGGCACCTACGTACTCTGGGCTCTGATCGTCATACACACGTTCTACTTCATGTTCATGCATTTCCTCGATTTTCACCGCCAGACGCCGGAACCCAACTTGTTCCGGTGGCCGTTCGTCGGCATTGTCGTCGTGATTATGATCTTGCAATCGGTTGCGTTTCTGGCGACGTGGCGAGCCGGACGGCGCGGCAAAGGTTCGCGGGGTGGTGCGTCGTCATCAAGCCGGGACGACAACTACAAAGCCGGCGTCGAGGGAGCCGCGACGTAAGCTGCGGATCGTTCTTGTGCGGGCTGGCCGGTGCGCCGGACGTCCCTAGAACGCGGCGAGCAGCACGCCAGCCGACGCAATTGCCGCACCGCCGGAACGTATCAGTGTCCGCGAGAGCCTCGCGTTCAGCCTGCTGGTTCCGCCCCCCAGGGCCAGGCCTGTCAGGTGAAGCACGGCGGTTGCCACAGCGAAGCCGGCCATATATTCGAGGCCGCCGATGCCGACAGTTATTTCGGCGCCATGGGCGTGACCGTGAAAAACGGCGAAAAGGCCAACGAAGCCGGCTGCGACGGGCCAGTGAATCTGCCGTCCGAGCGCAATAACGCCGCCGAGGACAATCACGGAACCCAGAATTCCCTGCTCGACCAAAATGAGCGGAATCCCGGCCATTGCGACCGCGCTTCCGGCGAGCATGACGGTGACGAACGTGACGGGAAGCAGCCAGGTGGCCCGCCCGCCCTGTTGCACCGCCAGGATGCCCACCGCAACCATCGCAAGCACATGGTCGAGCCCCGCGAAGGGGTGCAGAAACCCATACCAGAGCCCGGAAACCGGTCCCGCCCCGGTATGCGCGAGCGCGGGTCCGGCCGAGAAGATGAAGACTGCGGCGAGGGCTAGAATGTTCCGGTTCACTGTATGATTCTCCGTCGTGAAAGGCGCGTTGGCCGCGTCAAGTGAATGTCCGACCGCATTCTAGTCAATTGGCTTCCGCGTCGCCAATCGCGCTGTGCGCCATGCCTGTGCATGAACGGACGAATCTACAGCCCCAAAATCTCCCGCGCCTCGGCCGGGGTGGCGGCGCTGTCGCCGGTGCTCTCGACGATCTGGACGGCGCGTTCCACAAGCTGGGCGTTGCCCGAGGCCAACTCGCCGCGCGCGATGTAGAGATTGTCCTCCAGGCCCACGCGGGCATGGCCGCCGAGCAGCACGGCGCTGGCCACCATCGGGAACTCGAAGCGGGAGATGCCGAAGGACATCCAGTTGGCGCCGGCGGGCAGCATGTCGCGCATCAGCATCATGGTTTCGGCGTTGGCCGGCGCGCCCCAGGGGATGCCCAGGCACAGCTGATACAGCGGCTTGTCGTCCTTGATCGCGCCGGTTTCCAGCATGTGGTTGGCCAGGCGCACATGGCCCGTGTCGAAGACCTCGAGCTCGGGCTTCACGCCGGCCCCCTGGATCAGCGCCGCCATCTCGTTGAGCATTTCCGGTGTGTTGATCATGGGCCGGTCGCCGAAGTTCATGGTCGCCACGTCCAGCGAGCAGATGTCGGGCTTGTTCTCGACCACATGGGCCACGCGCTCGACGGCGGTCTTCATGACCGAGCCGGGGGCGGCCTTCATCGGGTCGTCGCGGTCCGGCGAGAAGCGCCCGCCGGGGCCCGTCGTCAGGTTGATGATCACCGGTGAGCCCGAATCCCGGATGCGGTCGACCACTTCCTTGTAGAGCCTGGTGTCCATGCTCGCCTTGCCCGTCTCGACATTGCGGACGTGGATATGGGCGATGGCGGCACCGGCCTTGTTGGCGGCGATCGCCTCATTGGCGATCTCCTCGGGCGTGACCGGCACGGCCGGGTTGGCGCCCTTTGAGTCGGCGGCGCCGGTGACGGCACAACTGATGATCACGGGTCGAGACATGATGGAAATTCCCCCTGGTAATTCTGTTTGTTGCGGGCAGCTTCATGTACATGAGATGCGCTTCGCGGATTGTGAACGGCAAGCCTAATCAGGCGCCGGGCCGCGAACAAGCGCTATAGTCTTTGAATGTTTTTCTAAGAGGAATGATCTGATGGTTAAGGCAATCCGCATCCACGAATTCGGCGGTCCCGAAGTCCTGAAATGGGAGGACATCGAGGTGGGTGATCCGGGCCCGGGCCAGCTGCGCCTGCGCCACACGGTCTCAGGTTTCAACTTCCTCGACATCATGGTCCGCAAGGGCCTCTACCCGGTGCTGCCGGAGCTGCCCTCCGTGCTGGGCACCGAAGCCGCGGCCGTCATCGAGGCGGTCGGCGAGGGCGTGGACGGGTTTGCCGAGGGCCAGCGGGTTGTCTATGCCGCGACCATGCCGGGTGCCTATGCCGAGGCGCGGTTGATCGACGCCGCCCAGGTGGTGGCCATTCCCGACGGGATCGCCGACGATCTGGCGGCCGCGAGCATGCTCAAGGGCATGACGGCCGAATATTTGATCCACCGCACGTTTGCCGCCCGGTCGGGCCAGACCGCATTGGTACATGCCGCGGCCGGTGGGGTCGGGCTGTTCCTGTCTCAGTGGCTGGCCGCCAAGGGCGTGACCGTGATCGGCACGGTCGGCTCGGACGCCAAGAAGGAGACGATCCTGGCCAATGGGGCTGCCCATGCCGTGAATTACAAGACCGAGAACTTCACCGAGGTCGCGCGCGATGTAACCGGCGGCGAGGGCGTCCACGTGGTCTATGACAGCGTTGGCAAGGATCACTACGCAGGCTCGATCGATGCGCTGCGCCCGCGGGGCATGATGATCAACTTCGGCAACGCCTCGGGCCCGGTCCCGCCGATCGACGCGGTGGAGCTGAACGTGAAGGGCTCGCTGTTCTTCACCAAGGCCTCGATGCGCTTCTATCAGCTGTCTCGCGCGGAGATGGAGAACAGCGCTGCGACCTTGTTCGACGCGATCGGGTCGGGCGCGGTCAAGCCGTTCATCGGCCAGACCTATGCGCTTGCGGATGCGGCCCAGGCCCATATCGACGTGTGGGACGGCAAGACGACCGGCTCGACAGTTCTGACGATCTGAGGCGCGCAAACATGGATCTCGAATATCGCCCGGTGAGTGACGCCGCCCTCGCGCTGATGCGCGCGGGGCACAACCATCCCGAGATGGTCGCGACCCTCGCGGAGATCGTGGCGGAAGGCGTGCCGCCGGCGCCCGAGAATACCGACGGCGAGACCGAGGATGTCGGCGGGCTGGATGTCACCCATCGGTTCGTCGAGGCGCCGGGCGAGAGCGAGACCATCCGCTGGCACTTCGTCGAGGCGGGTGCGGGGCCGGTGCTGCTGCTGATGCACGGGATTCCCCAATCCTGGTGCATGTGGCGGCCGATCCTGGCGGAACTGGCCAGGCATTTCCGCTGTATTGCCATCGACCTCAAGGGCTATGGCCAGTCGGACAAGGGCCGGGGCGACTACCGCCACGAAGGCGCGGCCGAACAGGTTGTCGCGTTGCTGGATGTGCTGGGCATCGACCGGTTCAACCTGTTCAGCCATGACCGGGGCACGGTGCAGGCCGACTTCATCGCCGCCAAGCATGCCGCGCGGGTCATCCGCTGGGTGCGGGGCTCCCAGCATCTAATCCATTTTCATCCCGACCTGGCGCCTCAGGAATTGCTGTTCTCCGATCTGGAGACCCGCGGGATCCTGCAGGACCCGATCAAGATGTTCGAATGGGGCTATGGCCGGCTGTGCAAGCACCCGATCGCCAAGCCCGATGTGGTCCGCGCGATCCAGGAGTTCTCGCGCCCCGGCACCGGGCTCGCGGTGGAGCGTTATTTCCAGTCCTCGACCTTCCGCAAGGACTGGATCGACCGACGTACCCGGCTGATCGGGGCCTGGAAGGCGCCGATGCTCATCCTGCAGGGCTCCGACGAGCCGCCGATGCCGGTCGAGAATTACGTGGGGCTGGAGGAATATCTGCCCGACGCGCAGGTCGCGTTCGTCGATGGCGGGCATTTCTATGTCGAGGAGAACCCGGCCGACACCCTGGCCAAGGCGCTGCCGTTTTTGCTGGGGGAATGATTGCGCGGGCGGGTTAGAAACCCGCCCCTACAGGTTCATCTCTATCGGTGTAGGGGCGGGTCTGCGACCCGCCCGGATCGCATGAACCCTGGAGCGTCATACGCGGGCTTGACCCGCGTATCTCTGCGCCGCCGTTGAAACGGACGAGATGCCCGGATCAAGTCCGGGCATGATGATTGTGGTTGGCGTCAGCCGTCCTTCTCGGACGTGATCTTCGCGAAGGCGGCCAATGTCTCGGCGCTCACATAATGCTCGATGCCCTCGGCGTCGAGTTCGGCGTTGCGGGCGCTGACGCCGATCGCACGCAGGAAATTCAACACGATCTGGTGGCGCTTGCGCGATGTATCGGCCAGCGCGCTGCCCTGGTCGGTCAAAAAGATCGAGCGGTAGGGGCGCGAGGTCACCAGCCCGTCGCGCTGCAGCCGCTTGACGATCTTGTTGACCGTGGCGTGAGACACGCCGAAGCGCTGGGAGAGATCCGTGACCCGCGCCTCGCCATAGGCGTTGATCAGGTCGTCGATCATCTCGACATAATCCTCGGCCTTCTCAGTCTGCTGCGCGTTGCGCACCCGCTCGAACTGGGCTGCCTGGCGATTTGCATCCATCAGCGCGTCGCCGGAATCCGGCGCGGCATCGTCCGTTGGTAGAAGCTTATCGCGCTCGGCCATCAGATTTGCACCAGGAAGGCGGTGGCATACATGGCCAGCACGCCGGTGCCGAAGCCGGCGAACGCGGTGCCGCCCGACAGACTGTCAGCGTTCTCGCGGCCAAGCGCGAGAATGAACCGGATGACTTCGACCATGACTTGCAGAATGGCACCCGCCGCGATTCCAAAGAAGACCGCGCCCCAATGGGGCAGAAAGGCGAAGGCGCCGATCCAGGCTCCGAGGACCGCTGGCAGGCCGGCCAGCGCGGTCAGGCCCGCGAATGTCCACAGGCCCGGCGTCTTGCGGGTGACCGGTGCGGCGATGGCGACGCCCTCGGTCAGATTGTGCACGGTGAAGCCGACGATCAGGAGGCTGCCGAGTGCCGCATTTCCCATGGTGAGCGCGGTGCCGATCGACAGGCCTTCACCAAAATTGTGCAGTCCGATGCCAAGCGCGAGCCAGATGGCAAGGGTTAGTCCGCCCGTGGGCCCGGATGCGCTCTTGCGTCCGCCCATTCGGCTCAGCCCCATGAGAACTGCGAAGGTGAAGGCGGCGATCACCCAGACCAGTACGTCGGTCTGGTAGGCGACAGCGGCGTCTTCGGCCAGCTGGAGGCCCTCGGCCAGAGTGTCGACCAGCAGATAGGCGAGGAGACCCACCGTCAGGGCCATGGCGAAGACCATGCCCTCGGACCCCATTCGCCGCAGGACAGGCAGGGTGGCGAGGCCGAGGGCAACAGGGACTACGCCGACGAAGATGCCGAGCAGTGCCAGGTCGAACAGCGCCCCGAGGCCGATTGGTGTGGTATCGCGGGCGACGTCGATCGAATAGTCGAAGGTCACGCCGGTGCTGGTCACGAAGGTCAGGTGGTGCGTTTCGCCCGCAACCCATGGGTAGGGGATTTCGATCAGCGCATTCTCGAAGCGGCCGAGCGGCCCGTCGGGGGTCTGCTTGAAATTCCAGTAGGCGCCGTCGACCTGTACCTGGGCGATGGTAACGTCGTCGCGTCCGTCGCCGCGGACCCAGACCTCGATCCCGTTTGGTTCGGTCGTGCTGCGCTCGATCGTAAGGCCCTCGTCGGGGGGCAGTCCGGTACCGAAGCGGGCCAGCGGGTCGAACATGGTGACCGCCAGCGCGACCAGCGCCAGCAGGAACACAGGAAATCCGAAGGCCATGCTCTTGCGCATCACACCACCTCAAAGAAGCTCATCCAGCCGAGTTCGGCGAACTCGCTCTGGTGGGCGTGGAACATGTAGCGGCCGGGCTCATGATTGGCGAAGGACATCTCGATGATCCCGCGCTGGGCCTGGCATTGCATGATGGTGTCGACCGTCTGGAGGGTTGGCGTGAGCGTGGTGCCATGGTCGTAATAGTCGAAGAAATTGCCATGGATGTGGAACGAGTTGATCGGGTCGAACTCGGTGATGTTCACGAGATAAATCCGGATCGGGCGGTCCCGGTCCACCTGGATCGGCCGCTTCATATATTCATGGGCGACCGTGTTGGCTGCGTAGACCTCGTTCTCGTCGTCGAAATTGGTGTCGAACCCGTTCATCACCATGACGAACTCCTGCCATGCCTCATTCTCCGGTGATCCCAGGAGCCGTGAGCGGGCGACATCCGTGTGCTCGGGGTGTCGCGCCGGGTCCGGGTCGATGATGAAAGCACCGTAAAGGCCCTTGTGGATGTGCCGTTTCAGGGGCGTGGCGTGGCAATGATAGAGGTGGCAGCCGAATGGCTCGGCCGGCATTTCGTAGGTGAAGTTCTCGCCCGGCCCGATCAGCCCGGCGCCGAAGATGCCGTCCATACTCGCGGCGTGGATGCCGTGGAAATGGATCGAGTGGGGGTGACTCCCGGCGTTGACGAAATGGACCCGCAACCACTCGCCCTCGACCGCACGGATGGTCGGGCCGGGTACCCGGCCGTTATAGGCCCAGGCCGGAAAGAACACGCCGGGCGCGATCTCGATCTCGACGTCGACCGCTGTGATCTCGTATTCGCGCACGCGGCGGCCATCCGCATCGGTGGTCAGCGTGCCCGTGTCCCAGTCGGTGAGAATCTCGTGGGGGTCGAAGCCGTTGCGGGCGTGATCCACGTTGCCGACGGTTGTCATGTTGTTCCTGAGGCTGCCCGCATGGAGCGAGCCCGTGGATTGTGCCGCCGCCGTGCCCGCCAGAATCGGTGCGAGCGGCAGCGCCGCACCCGCGCCCAGAAAAGCGCGGCGGTTCGTCACCGACTGCAACAATCGAGAAATCATCTTCGTCCAACCCAACCAGGGCGCCTGTTCATTGGCGCGTTGGCAGGCAGTTAACGCTGGTCGATGCCTGTGGTCAACAGTTCATAGAGCACATCAAAATGTAGCTATGGCTACAATTATTACGCGGGGGGCATGGCGGGGTTTGATCCGGCCCTCTCGTGCTGCGTTCGTGCAATGGGACGGCATGGATGACCGGATCAAGTCCGGGCATGAC